>Ga0222666_1000001_pt1:0-587500 | contig 636435 bp, 609 predicted proteins | sample AntAcemetagen655_FD_181710 | JGI IMG/M metagenome (GOLD analysis project Ga0222666, IMG submission 181710) | Saline water microbial communities from Ace Lake, Antarctica - #655 | ecosystem: Environmental > Aquatic > Non-marine Saline and Alkaline > Saline | place: Antarctica: Ace Lake...
TTTAAGAGGGGCCGGCGGGATGCAGTTTCGCTCCGCTCCACTGCCTGCCACCAGCCCTCCTCTCATCATCAAAATATAGCTTATTAAAACCTTGTGTTTCACGACATCAATTCACAATCGCGGGGCTGCCATGCAGCTTTCGGCACCGTGAAACGATTGCAGAAGAACGATGGTAAAAAAATTGTTTACAAATGGAATATAGGATGAAGCGAACACAAAACGGAAATATGGACAGGTTCCTCTCTGAGGACTGAGGCTATTTCCAAAAGCTATGCTTTAGGCATCTGGTACTCGGTCTGTGATGGCTTCTCTGATTTGGGGCATCTGGGAATGCTTTCCTTATTTTTTGATCCATTTTTCGACAATTATGCCAAACACGATCCTAACTGAAGTGGACCCAATCGACCAGACAAAAAGAAGTTGGGTTTAAGGTAGCAACCTGACCGCCGGCTTTACCGAAGCGAATACTCAGCAAACTGAAAACGGAGTGGAATACTGGCTCGCCTGCGAAGTATCTGGATACTCAATTTCTTATCATTTTGTTGACAACAACAAAATGATCCAAATGCCACTTCTCCCTACTGGAGGAGCAGCAGCGGATAGCGGGAATATTGTCAGCGTACTACGAGCTGATCGAGAACAGCCTCATCTATCGTAAGTTGATTTCAAAGCACTGCACGATCGATTGAAGAAGTCTAAACATCGAAACACAGATCGGGAGATCCTCAAGGCCGCAATTCGGGCTCAATAAGACGCGAACCGGACAACTACCAGTTCGGCTTCTGACGACATCAGCGCCCATCCAGAAGCCAGTGCCAAATCATTTGGCAAGTTCATGGAGAGCGTTCCGGTATTTGGATGTGGCGCGGCGTACCGCCTTCATTTGCGCTGCAAATTCGGGGCCGTATGGCGTAACAGTGTACCCAGTTGGGGTTTCATTTAAAAACACCGTATCGCCTTTCTTTACCTTGAGGCGATCAGCTGCCTCCTTTGGCAGAATAACGCCTGTTGAATCAACAATCTTTATTACCTTCGCACGCATATAAGATATTCTCTGTTTTTGTTATATCACCCCTCTGCAGTCTCCCTACCAGCCGGAATCAGGAAAAACACCGTCAAGTTGGCAAAGCATCCCATTACCAATCCATCAATCCCATAGGGGGCATGGAGCAGGCTGTTCCAAAGGAGCGCTGTCGCAATTCCGGCTACGGCACCTCCGATGAACCTGCTTTTAGTCGTTCTGAACCCAAGGATTGCTGCACCAAGCGGGACGACTACCGTAGGAGCCCAGAAGTTATATGCATAGATGAGAATGTCGAGAACGCTTTCGATTGAGAGGGCGAAAATAACCGACCCTACACCCACAATAAGCGTTGTTGCCCTAGCAAGGAACAGTTCGGCTGAGGGTGCAAGCGGGGTTTTGCGCAGAGGAGCTACAAGGTCATTGCTGAAGGCTATTGCCGCTCCGTTGAGGAATGAGTCGGCTGAAGACATGATGATTGATATGATTGCTGCAATAACGATGCCCTGAAGCACCGGGTGAAGCGAAGCCTGCACAACAAAGGGCAGGGCTAAATTGGGGTTAAGTCCGGGATCAAGCGAAAGGGCTACAATTCCTATCAGTCCCGTAACGGCGAAAAACGGAATTGAAAAAAGTCCGCTGAACAGCGTTCCTCTTGATACATCCCGTTCCGTTTTACCGATAAGAAGGCGCTGGACATAGGGAGGAACAAGGGTTTCGCCAAGAACAAATGTGAGAAAGAGAGACACAAGCGCTACAATCCCAGCGGGGGTTGAGGGCAGTTGGAGATGAGCGGGAGGAATGCGCTGTATCATTGTGCCCCACCCTCCGGCATACTGAATGCCATAAAAGAGGGTAAGAGGAATGCCCACGCCCAGCACTACAAACTGCATCACATCAGTCCAGATAACCGAACGCATGCCTCCAATCGAGGTATACGCAATGACAATGCTGCAGCCTATAAGAATGCCGGTAGTCCGGTCAATACCAAGAAAAAGATTGAAGATATACCCCATGGCGCCGACCTGCGCACCAAGGATACCCGCGCAGAGAACCACACCGAACAGTCCGCTGAAAATCCTTGCACCTTTTCCGTAATGGGGTTCCATGATGTCGCCCACGGAAATGGCATCGGGATACAGCTTCATCCTGGGAGCAATGAAAAGCGCCACCAGAATTTCCTTGAGACTGAACCCCCAAAGGGCGAGAATATTGGCAATACCAATAAGGAAAACCTTTTCGGCATTGCCCATGGAAAAACCGCCGCCTATAAACGATGCTGACAGGGTGGCAAAAATAACCATCGAGCCGAATGATTTTCCTGCAACGGCATACTCCTTGATGTTGGTTACCCTGCGACCGGCAAGAATGCCGACAACAAGGACAGCGAAAAGATAGACTATGACGATAATGTTCTGCATAGAAGATAAGTGGGGATTATGGCAGGGCGAATGCTCGAATGAGTAAATATAGTGAACTTTCAGTACTCTTCGATATAGTACTCGCCGGGATCATCGGAGTGGTGGCGTCGGTAGCCAAACCCTTCAAGCCAGAGGGAGAGGTTGTGGACCATCTGGGGCTTGCCTGAAATGAAAAAGTGGGTCCATTCAGGGTCGGGGGTGATGTTGAACTCGTTCTGGAGAAAATCGTTTTCCAGCAGGTTCTCTATCGTTGAACGCCTGCCCGACCACTCTCTGTCAGCTTCGGTAAGAGTGGGGACATAAAAAAAATTGGGGTAGCTCTTCTCAAGGAAAACCAGTTCGCTGAAATACCCCAGATCTTCGCGGTGTGCTGCTCCCTGAATCACAATCATCTTGCTTTCAGGCCGCTCAACAATGTGCGTGCGGAGAAAACTGATGTATGGGGCTATACCGGTTCCGGTAGCCACCATTATGATGTCGCTCCCGTCGGGGGTTTCATTGAGCAGAAATCCACCTTTAATGGTGTCGCCAGCATGCAGGCGGTCACCGACTTTCAGATTGAACAGCCTCGGGCTCAGCTGACCGGACTTGATCTGGGAAATATAGAACTCAAAGAGACATGTTTCCGTGGAGTGCGAAGCTATTGCGTATGGACGGTGAAGAAGCTGTGCACCCGGCAGCAGTTCGGATTCGGGTTCAGAATTCGGGGAACGCTTTTCGCGCCCGTAAAGCCCGAGCAGCATGTTCTGGCCGGCAAGAAATTCCTGCCTCGGTTCATCAGTTTCAATCTGGAAAATCATCAGGTCGGGGGTGACCATGGTAATACCCCGAACAGTGGCGTTGTAAGAAATACGATCCATCATGACCTCCTTCTGTTACCTGTTGACCCTTACTGCAATACTGCCAAATAAGCATATACAACCCACTCCTGACCCAAAAGTGTTCAGTGCTGTGAGGATTTCCAGCCTCCACCGAGGGCACGGTAGAGTTCGGCCATGGAGGAAAGGTGCTGACGACGGATGTCGGCCAGCTCCAACTGAGCGCCAAGTGAAGCATTCTGCGCAATGATAACCTCAAGGTAGGTTGCTAAGCCACTCTGGAAAAGCAGGTCACTGTTGTCAACCGCCTGCTGTAATGTTGTTGCTCGGCTGGCCGCCTCAACTTCACGGGTCTGAAGTGCCCGTAGCTGCACAAGCGCATCGGAAACCTCACCTACGGCGAGCAGTATTGTCTGACGGAATGCGAGTTCAGCCTGGATGCTCCTGATTTTAGTCTGGCGGAACTCGGCATGAAGACGCCCTTGCTGAAAAATCGGTTGGAGCACAGCCCCCTGCACAACTCCGAAAAGCGAACCGGGAGTTGAAAACCAGTCGGATGCTCGGAAAGCATTGAGCCCCCCTTCAGCAGTGAGGGTAAATGAGGGGTAGAGCGAAGCCAGGGCCGCTCCAGCATTTGCATGGGCTTCACGCATGCCAAGTTCGGCGGCTTTCACATCGGGCCGGTTCTCAAGAAGGGATGCGGGCACACCTGCAGGAAGATTGTCATGCACTGCTTCCTGAAAGAGTGGCTCACCGCGTTCTACACTTGAGGGCATATGCCCAGTAAGAATGCTGATGGCGTTTTCACGGGCGGAAACCTGCCGTTCGAGTTCAGGAATTGCAAGAGCAATGGCTGAACGGGAGGCCTCCTGTTGCTGAACGGCAAGGAATGTGACCTGCCCTGCGTCATACTGCAGGCGCACCATCCGGAGAGTGGTGTCGGCAAGGGCAAGATTTTTTCGGGAAATATCAAGCTGAGCGTCGAGCATGAGCAGCGAGTAGTAGCTGTCGGCAACATCGGCCACCAGCCTTGTCTGCACGGCACGGGCCGCTTCCCGGGTTTTCAGGTAGGCGGCAAGGGCTGACTTTTTGCGGCTTCTGATCTTTCCCCATATATCAGCCTCCCATGAGAGGGAGCCCTCTGCGCTGTAGTCTTCAACTGATTTGTCGGAACCCGTAATGGCGCTGGAGCCATTGTCGGAAGGACGGCTGAGGCTTGCATCGGCTCCTATGCTGAGGGTTGGCAGGTAGCCAAGCTTTGCCACTTTGGCACTCTGGCGGGCGTAGTCAATGTTTTGGAGAGCAACCTGCAAATCAAGGTTACCGGCAACGGCGGAGTCAATAAGAGCAACCAGCCTTTTATCGCCGAAGAATTCGCGATAGGGCATGGTGGCTATAGACGAGCTGTCTGCCGCTATACTCCCCCTGTACTGGGCTGGCAGGGCAATGTCGGGGCGGTGATAGGAGCCGTTCATTGTACAGGATGAGAGTGCATATCCTGCGAGAAGCAGCAGAGATGGCGCAACAGCCGTTCTTATTCCTGTTCGGCTTTTCACTGCTCCCCCCTGATCTTCTGTTCATTTATGAGTCTCTCTTCAAGCAACTCCCCCGCATCTACTATTTCAGCCGCTGGTCCTGTAAGCCTCTCCTGAAGATACTGGAATACCACAAAGAGCACCGGAACCACCAGTAGACCGAGCACCATACCGATAAACATGCCGCCAATAGCTGCTGCACCGATAGAGTGGTTTCCCGCCGCAGCAGGACCGGTAACAAAGAGCAGGGGCATAAGACCTGCAACAAAAGTGAGCGAGGTCATCAGAATCGGGCGGAGCCGGGCATTTGCTCCCTGAATTGCTGCGGCTGAAAGCGACATTCCCGATACCCTGCGCTGAATGGCAAACTCTACAATAAGAATCGCGTTTTTGGCAAGAAGCCCTATCAGCATAATAATGGCCACCTGCACATAGATGTTGTTTTCAATTCCGGCCATCCTGATGCCGATGAATACTCCCAGAAGCCCTGTAGGGATGGAAAGCATTACGGCCAACGGAAGCAGATAGCTCTCATAGAGCGCTGAAAGAAGGAAGTAGACGAAAATGATGGAGAGAAGAAAAATGACCAGCTGCCCACCGCTTGACTCCAGCTCTTCACGGCTCTGCCCTTTCCAGTCGTAGGTAAATCCTGTCGGAAGAGCAGAGGCTGATACCGCCTCAACTGCAGCAATCGCCTGTCCGGTGCTGTAGCCGGGTTTCACAACTGCATTGATCGGAATGGCATTGAAGAGGTTGAAATGGTCGACTGACTCGGGGCCATAAACCCTTTTGATGGTCATTAGTGAACCAACAGGAACCATTTCGCCGGACACATTTTTGATGAAAATCCCGTTAAGCGAAGCGGGTTCACTTCTGGTATCGGGCTCTGCCTGCATCACAACACGATAGTACTTACCGAAACGGTTGAAATCAGACGCCTGCATACTTCCGTAATAAGCCTGCATAACTGTCAGAAGGTCACTAACCTCAACCCCCATCCTCTTGGCTCTGGCGGCATCCACTTCAAGCGAAAACTGGGGATAAGTGGCATTGAAGGTGGTGAACGCAAAGGCTATTTCTGGCCGCTGCATCAGCTGGCCAATAAACTGCTGTGAAACGCCATTGAACGCTTCAAGGCTGCCACCGCTTCTGTCCTGAAGAACAAACTCCAGGCCGCCAACGGTACTGAATCCCGGGACAGTCGGCATGGAAAGAGCAAAAAAGGAGCCCTCTTTGATGGCAGAAAGCCGGCCGTTGATTGAACCGAGAACATTCTTGATGTCACCCCCGGAACCCCGTTCATGAAGATCTTTCAGCTGCATGAAAATCAGACCCGAAGAGGGTGAAGAACTTCTGGAGAGGATGTTAATACCGGCAACCGAAATCACCCTGTTGACGGCTTCCATCTGACGAAGAGACCCGGCTGCACGATCCATGGTTACCTGTGTCCGCTCAAGCGAGGCACCCGGCGGCATAGAGACGGAAACAATAACAAAACCGTTGTCTTCATCGGGGATGAAGCCGGTAGGGGTTGACTTGAACATCCAGAAAGCTACAGCAGTTATGAGTGCCAGACCGATAAGGGAAAGGTTTCTTTTGCGAAGCAGCAAAACCAGAACATCAAGATAACGGCGTTTAAGAACATTGAAGCCGGTGTTGAAACCGGTAAAGAAACGGTGTTGAAAGCCAGTGAAACGGTGTGCCCCGCTCTTGGTTTCGTCCTGATGCAAATCACCAAGAAATAGCGCACACAGTGCAGGACTGAGGGTCAGCGCGTTGACTGCTGAAATGAGAACGGCAATGGCAAGGGTAAAGGCAAACTGGCGGTAGAAAACGCCAGTCGATCCCTCAAGAAAACCAACCGGAAGAAAAACGGAGGCCATTACCAGAGTGATTGTGATAATGGGGGTTGTTATCTCCCTCATCGCCGACACCGTTGCAACGGTTGCTGGCCAACGGGTCTTCTCCATTTTTGCATGCACCGCTTCCACTACAACAATAGCGTCGTCAACCACAATACCGATTGCCAGCACAAGACCAAAGAGGGTGAGCACATTGATGGAAAAGCCGAACAGGTTCATGAAGAAGAAGGTGCCGAGAATGGCAACCGGCACGGCAATGGCGGGAATAAGGGTTGAGCGGAAATCCTGAAGAAAAATATAGGCCACAAGAAATACAAGGAGAAATGCCTCGATGAGGGTATGCTGTACCTGTTCAATGGAGTCGTCAACAACTTTTTTTGAGCTGTAGGGAATGGAAACCGAAATACCAGCAGGAAAGTCGCCGGATGCATTCTTAAGAACCTGGCGAATCTGTGTTTCGACCTCGTTGGCGTTGGAACCCGGAGCCTGATAGACGGCAAGCACAATGCCCGGTAGTCCGTTGGACTTCACACGAACATTGTAGCTGTAGGCGCCGAACTCAACACGGGCAATATCGCCGAGTTTGAGCAGGGAGCCGTCTGCATTGGCCCTGATCACAATATTTTCGTACTCTTCAGGAAAGACGAACTTTCCCGGATATTTCATTACATACTGCATGGCAAGGCCACCGTTCTCTCCGAAGGAGCCGGGAGCCGCCTCAAGGTTCTGGCTTTTGATGGCAGCCATAACCTCCTGTGGGTTCACCCTGTATGCCGCCATTTTTTCAGGGCGCAGCCAGAGCCGCATGGAGTAATCCATATTGCCATACACCGACACCTGCCCCACTCCGGGGACTCGCGCCAAATCATCGACAACATTTATCTTTGCGTAGTTCTGCAGAAAGGTCTGGTCGTACTCGTCAGTAGCGCTTGAGAGGTTCACCAGCATGATCATGCTGTTCTGGCGCTTGATGGTCGATACGCCGATTTCGTTGACCTCGGCTGGAAGACGGCTGGTTGCCTGTGCAACGCGGTTCTGCACATTGACGGCAGCCTGGTCGGCATTGGTGCCCTGCTTGAAAAACACATTGATGGAGAGCGAACCGTCATTGGCGGAGGTTGAGGTCATGTAAATCATGTTCTCAACGCCGTTGATGGCCTCTTCAAGTGGAGGGGCTACGGACCGGCCCACGGTTTCTGCGCTTGCGCCAGGGTAACTTGCCGTCACCGTCACACTTGGAGGAGCGATATCGGGAAAACGCGTAATCGGCAACTGGGTCATGCCAACGACACCCAGAATAACCAGTATTACCGAAATAACCGTAGCAAGAACCGGCCGTGTGATGAATCGTTCAAACATAGAGCTTACTCTGCTTTGGTTTCAAGCTCAGGGCGAACAGTTGTGCCGTCTGGTATCCGCTGAAATCCTGCTGTCACGATAGTCTCACCCGCTTTGAGCCCGTCCGTCACCACATAATCGGTTCCGGTTGATGCTGCAGCAGTAATGGGACGCCGTGCAATTTTTCCTTCCTTGGAAACCACAACAACAAACACCCTGTCCTGAATTTCAGTGGTTGCGGCCTGTGGCACAAGAATAATATTTTTAAAGGGAGAAGAGACCACCACTTTTCCGGTGTTGCCGGAACGAAGCACAGAGCCGGGATTTGGGAATACTGCCAGAATCCGGATTGCTCCTGTAGTGGCGTCAAAAGATCCGCTCATGCTTTCAAGTGAACCGGTTGCGCTGAAGCGGCTGCCATCGGCAAGAATCAGTGAAACCGGAGGCACAGCTTTCAGTTTATCCTGAAGGGTTCTACCGGGATAGAGTTGGCGGAAGCGCATAAAGTCAGTTTCACTCATGCTGAAGTAGGCGTTGATTTTACTGACATCGGAGAGAGTTGTCAGCCACTCGCTCTGGCTGCTCTGAACCAGACTGCCAATACGGTGGGGAATGGTACCCACATAACCGCTTATTGGAGCCTTGATGAGTGCATAACCCAGATTGATGCCTTCAGAAGCGGCAACAGCCTCTGCCGCCTGATACTTTGCCTTTGCCGACTGCAGCTGAACCGGGGAAACAACCTTGTTTTGCACAAGAGGCACCAGCTTGTCCATTTCTATTCTGGCAACAGCCGCTGAAGCTTTCGCAGCTTCATATGCAGAACGGTAACTCCGGTCATCAATCTGAAAAAGAGGCTGCCCTCTTTTGACATAGGCCCCTTCGTCAACAAAAATCTTTTGAAGTGTTCCATCTACCTGTGGACGGATTTCAACATCTACCCTACCCTCAAGCCTTGTGGCGTAGAAACTCTCAACCATGGCGTCAGTAGGCGCAAGCGTCATAGCCGGAAGCGCTGGAGGCTCAGGTTGTGGGGCACTTTTCGGGCTGCAGCTGAAGAGCGACACAGCCATTGCGATGAAAGCAGCCACCGGGATACGGCGGATACATACACTCAATTTCTTACTCATATACTTGCATCAATTTAGTATGCGCCAACAACCATAATATCAAAAGTGCGGCCAGTAAAAACCGCCGCATAAACATACAATGATAAAAGGAAATTTCAATCGCCCAGTCGCCCTTTATCACAACAAAGTTGTCATTGCGGTTTTTCAAGATAAATAAGAGCGGCTTTCAGCCCCATTCCGCCCCGATAACCCCCGAGCCGACCGCTGGACGGAACCACCCTGTGGCAGGGAATAAAAATAGGCAGCGGGTTCCGGCTGCAAGCCCTGCCAACCGCCCGTGATGCTGACGGGGATCCGATGGAATCTGCAATGGCGGCATAGGTAACTGTGGTGCCATAGGGAACCCGGAGCAGGGCCTTACGGACCTGAGTGCTGAACGGAGTGGAGGAAGGCGCCATTGGAAATGAAAAGGTTTTCAGCTCCCCGCGGAGATATGCCGCCAACTGGCGAAACGCTTCGTTGGTGAGCGGTGAAGCCTCAGAGCGCGGTTCAGGAACGGGCAGTTCACCTTCAAAAAAAAGGTTGGTGATGAGGCCATTCTCCTCGGCAATTCCAACCCTGCCGATACGGGTAACTTGGACGGTGATGTGCATGAAAAGAATATACAAATCAATCCCTCCCCCCTTCGGGGCGGCCTCTCTTCGTTCGCCGTCGAAACGGCCTTTGGCCGTTTTCGAACCCTCTCTTCGGGTTCGAATCCCTCCCAGAAAGCCAAAACCCCGCTGGTGCGGGGTTTTGCGGAGAGGGAGGGATTCGAACCCTCGGTAGCCCTTGACGAACTACGTCGGTTTAGCAAACCGGTGCCTTCAGCCACTCGGCCACCTCTCCAGGTTTTGGTGCGGAGGATGAGGGACTCGAACCCCCAAGGGTGTTAACCCGGCAGTTTTCAAGACTGCTGCCTTACCAATTAGACTAATCCTCCCTTCATGTAAAGAACTGGCTGAAAAGATAGTGAATCCGGAACAATTGTCCACCAGAAAACTACTTTTCATTTTCAAAGCACCCTTTGGATACCATATTTCAAATCGTCTTAAACGATGTGAGTGCAAGGCGGACGGTTTGGGGAGGGATTGATTCCGGGCCTTTGGCCCTTCACCCCTTCGGGGCGGTCTCTCTTCGTTCGCCGTCTAAACGGCCTTTGGCCGTTTTCGAACCCTCTCTTCGGGTTCAAATCCCTCCTCGTCCTTGCCTTCCTGTAACAGATTGCTGAACTGCTGCTTCTGTTTCGTTTACTGCCTGCGGAGAGGGAGGGATTCGAACCCTCGAGGGCTGTTACACCCTACCCGCTTTCCAGGCGAGCGCACTAGACCACTATGCGACCTCTCCGTGTAAAATAAATGGCCTGTAATTTACACTCTAAATTGATTTTTCAAAAGGTTTCGTTCAAGTAGGTTGCCATTCTATTGACACTTTTTGTAAATTGGCTCAAATATTTGCTGCAATCAATTCAACCAGAGATGGCCATGACTAAAATTCTTTATGAGGCATTGACCTTTGACGATGTTCTTCTTGTGCCTGCGTATTCCAATATTCTGCCGAAGGAAACCAATGTTTCTACCCGACTGACCAAGACGATTTCCCTGCGGATTCCTCTGGTGAGCGCTGCCATGGATACGGTGACTGAAGCTGGCCTGGCAATTGCGCTGGCCCGTTCTGGCGGGTTCGGCTTCATTCATAAGAACATGACCGTGGAGCAGCAGGCCCGTGAGGTTGCCAAGGTGAAGCGGTTTGAGAGCGGCATTATCCGCAACCCGTTCATTCTGTATGAAGATGCAACCATGCAGGATGCCATTGACCTGATGCTCCGCCACTCCATTTCAGGCATTCCTGTTGTGGAAAGGCCGAAGTCGGGTGACGAGGGGAAAATGAAGCTGAAGGGCATTGTAACCAACCGCGACCTTCGCATGAAGCCGGCTCCTGAGGCGAAAATTGCCAACATCATGACCAGCTCGAATCTCATAACGGCCCGTGAGAATGTGAGTCTTAAAGAGGCGGAGCACACCCTTCTTTCCAACAAGATTGAAAAACTGCTGATTACTGATGACGAGGGCAACCTGAAAGGGCTGATCACATTCAAGGACATCCAAACACGCAAGCAGTTCCCAGATGCCTGCAAAGACAGCCAGGGCCGTTTGATGGTGGGCGCTGCAGTCGGTATCAAAGCCAATACGATTGACCGGGTGAAGGCTCTTATTGACGCCGGTGTTGACGCCATTGCTGTCGATACTGCACATGGCCACAGCCAGGCTGTGCTCGACACGGTCCGCACTGTAAAAACATCCTATCCTGAACTTCAGGTTATTGCCGGAAATGTTGCCACGGCGGGTGCTGTAAGAGACCTCATTGCTGCCGGAGCCGATGCGGTGAAGGTTGGCATTGGGCCGGGAAGCATCTGCACCACCCGCATTGTTGCAGGCGTAGGCATGCCACAGCTGACTGCAATTATCAACTGCGCGGCTGAAGCGGCCAAAACAGGCACTCCTATTATTGCTGATGGCGGCATCAAGTTCAGTGGTGATATTGCCAAAGCTCTTGCAGCAGGCGCTGACTCAGTGATGATGGGAAGTATTTTCGCCGGTACGGATGAGAGCCCGGGCGAAACAATTCTCTATGAGGGACGGCGCTTCAAAACCTATCGCGGCATGGGCTCACTGGGAGCCATGTCGGAACCAGAAGGAAGCAGCGACCGGTATTTTCAGGATGCTTCAAGCGAGTCCAAAAAGTATGTTCCGGAAGGCATTGAAGGACGCATTCCCTCAAAAGGAAAGCTGGACGAAGTGGTCTATCAGCTGATTGGCGGACTCAAATCGGCAATGGGATACTGCGGCGTAAGAAGCATTGACGAACTGAAAGAAAAAACGGAGTTTGTGCGAATCACCTCTGCCGGACTGCGCGAAAGCCATCCGCATGATGTAAAAATCACCAAAGAGGCTCCGAACTATTCAACAACCACTTAAGTTAAAAAGGGCGCCTCCGAAGGGCGCCCTTTTTAACTGTTCCAAAAAACCACCGTCCGCTCTCCCCTGCTACTCGTCATCTACCATCCCCTCAAGACGGTCTTCAAGGTCGGCATAGATTTCCTGCAGCTCATTGATGGTATCCTCTTCAGCCTTCCACATTCCTCGGCCGTGGGCCTCAAGCATCCTGCCAACAATGTTCTTGATTGCCTGAGGGTTGACCTTGGCAAGCCGTTCGCGCATTTCCGGGTCAAGTGCATAGGTTTCTGCGGTCTTTTTGTAGACCCAGTCATCAACACTCTTGGTTACAGCATCCCACCCAAGCATATAGGTTACACGGTTGCTGATTTCAGTGGCTCCGCTATGGCCGTGGTTAAGCATTCCCTCAAACCATTTCGGGTTAAGCAGTTTTGAGCGGTACTCCACCCGCAGGGATTTTTCTGCATCGTCCACCTTGATGTCGGAGGTGAATGACTCCACATAGTTGAGCTTGATGTCCGTGGAGCGTGTATTGCGGCGGCGTGCAGCCAGCTGCAGCGATCCGGATGAGGAGAAATAATGATCAATGTCGGAAATACCGAACTCAGTGGAATCAACCTGATGCACCACACGGTCCACGGAGCCGAGAAGGCTTTTGAGAATGTCGGTCTCTTTCTCCCCTTTTCTTTCGCCACCATATGCGCTGCTGTTGCGGCGGATAAAGAGGTCATCAAGGTCATCCTCCGTCTCCCATGCAGAGTCTTCAATCATGTCGTCAACATAGGTGCCGTAGGCTCCCGGAGACTGGGTGAACTGGCGTGCAGTTGCGCTGTCGAATTCAGCACCTGTCACAAGGGCCTCGTTGACATGCTTTCTGATGTAGTTCATTTCTTCAGGCTCATCAGCTTGTGCGGCATCTTTCACCAGACGATCGAGCTGGTCCATCAAAAGACCGAAAGCGTCACGGAATATGGGACTGAGCTGCATCAGCACATCAATACGGGGGCGAGCAAGCTTTTCAAGCGGAACCAGCTGGTAATGGCTGATTTTGCCGAAGGCGTCATAGGCGGGCTCTCCGCCCATCAGCCGTATGACAACCGCCACCGCTTCGCCTTTGGTCTTGATTGTATCAAGCCCCCAGAGAACCTGGGCAATGGTTTCAGGGTAGTTGCCCTCGTTTTCCGCCACATGCTTCTCTACAATTTTGTCGGCAATGAGAGTCCCCCGCTTGAAGGCCATTTCGGATGGGATTCTCCATGGGTCAATGGAGTGAATGTTACGGCCGGAAGGGAGCACATTGATACCGTCACGAACAAGGTCGCCACCGGGACCAGAAGGTATGTAGCGGCCATCAAGCACCTTGATTAACGATTCCATCTCTCCGGTATTGTCGCGCAGGGCCTTCAGAAGCAGCCCTCCTTCATTGATGAGCTTCATGATGACAGGCTGATCGTCAGCTGATATTTTCGCTCCACCGGTGACGGTAGAGAACGATCTGGCGGGGTGCTTGCGCTCCATCAGCGAAAGCTGAACAAAATCCTTTGCGGCCTGATCCACCCATTCACGAAGCCCTATGGCCTCTTCATCACCCTTTCGGGCCATTCCTGCAAGCTCTTCATAGCTCACGAACCGTGCGTTACGGCCTGAAGCCTCCATCAGCATATTTGGCAGGGTTCGACCACTCTCGGTACGGTTCTTCAGGGTTTCAGTAATGGTAACAATCTGCGACTCAACCGGACTGGCCTCACCGAACACATGCAGTGAGTTGGAGATAAGTCGGTTTTCCAGTTCACTCATATAGATATAAAGACGGCTCACAAAGTCCCCGAACGCCTCGCCCTCAATGCGGGGGCAGTCGTCCGTCAGGTTCAGTAGCTCAGCCTTCTGCATGATTGCCTCTTCAATACCAGCAGCGTCTTCTCCTAAAGATGTTCCGGCAGGGTTCCGTTCCCGGTAATCGACAAGCAGATCTTTGAGGGCTGGAAGTTCCTTGTAAAGCCCTGCCCGTGAGAGCGGCGGCACCACATGCGACACCATGGTGGCCAACCCACGCCGTTTGGCAATGCTTGACTCGCTCGGGTTGTTGACTGGATAGATGTAGAAATGCGGGACCTCACCAAGAAGAGCATCGGGCCAGCACTCTCCGGTCAGTCCGGTCTGCAGGCCTGGCATCCACTCTGCCGAACCATGCATGCCGATATGAACCATAGCATGGGCGCCGAATTCACGGCTTATCCAGCGATAAAAGGCAATATACTGATGGTGCGGGGTGTTGCTCTTGTCGAACAGCAGGCGCATGGGGTCTCCCTGCACACCAATGCGCGGCTGAACACCGATGAAGATGTTGCCAAACTGCACGCCGCCGATAAAGAGCTCTTCAGTACCAATAGGAACAATCTCGCCCGGAAATCCCTGCCAGCGCGCTTCAATCCGCTCTCGTTCTCCGGAAGTGGTAAGTTTCTTAAAAGTATCGTAATTGATTTTAAGGGCATCGGGCTTACTCCCCTGCACCTGAATATCCGTTGCGCGGTCAAGCGCCTTGAAAAGATCCTCTGCGCTGGAAGGCAATTCCCCAACCGTGTATCCCTCTTTCTTCAAGCGCTGGAGCATGGCAAACAATGTTTTGGGAACATCAAGCAGTGCGGCACTTGCTTTTTTTCCAAGTCCGGGAGGATAGTCATAAACGATAAGAGCGAGTTTCTTTTCCTTATTGGCTGCAGCACGAAGGCGGAACCACTGCTTTACCAGTCCGGATAGACGCTCAAGCCGCTCAGGAACAGTTTCAACCTTGCCATCCTGAAGCGCACCGAGAATAACGGGGCACACGGCGCCGTCCATCTCCGGTATGGAGTAGGTGAAGGTTACCTGCATGGGGGAAACGCCAAGCTCTTTCCATGAGTGAAACTCCTGGGTAAGAAGCGGCTGAGCCACAATATAGGGAGCATCGAGCTTTGCCATAATTTCCTCGCGTGCAGCAGCTGCAATGCCCGGTTTTGTTGAGCCTGCAGGGCCACCAACAAGACCAAACCCCATCATATTGATAAGGAGGTCGAGGTTTTCCTTTACCAACCAGTCGCGCAGCAGCACATGGCCTTCAACACCCATCACAAATGCAGGAAACACATTGATCCCCTGCCGTTCAAGCTCACGGATTGTGTTGTCGATATAGGTTTTTTCCTGTATGAGATGCTTGCGGAAAAAGAGAAGGCCAATTTTCTGCTCTTTGTCGAAATTCACTCCCCGTTTTTTCGACCAGCTTTTGAAGCTTTTCACATCCGTAAAATAGGCAGGAGCATCAGGGTGGTACAGTCCCATATTGGGCACATCAACTATATCACCCACAGTTACCTGTTCGTCGAAATACTCCCTCAGAATAAGACGGAACATGTTGGCTATGTTCTCGGGAGTCGGCTGCATCCAGTATGAGTATACAAGAAGCCAGTTCTTGAAATCCTTCGCCTTTTTGGGAACAAGGGGAAGAATGGTACGCATGATCTTCATCAGCTTCATGTACCCATACATGGCGTCTTCGTCACGCCCCTTCACAAGCATTTTGGCAATCTTTTTCACCATGTCGGGCATGCCTGCCTTACCATCCCCAACCTCGTAGCTGCCCACTTTGGTGAGCGACATAGCCTCAGGCATCGACTCAAACACAAACACAGTCTTGTTTGGGGTGCCGGCGGAAAGCTGATCACGGAACCAGTCAACCTGATCCTTGAACTGAATCATGCTCATGAAAATGCAGTCTGCCTCCCGAATGGCCGTTGCGGCCTCAGGGTTCTGCTTTTCAAGATCAACATCGCTCCACTGGCTCAGTTCGGCGTCATCCTTGAGAAGACCTTTGATCTTTTTCCATAGGCCTGCATTATACTGCTCAAGGCCTACAATAGCTGCTATTTTACGGGGAGTTGACATGGTGTGTGTTCTGTAAAGGATTCTTTGAAATCCCGCACAAGATAACTCTCCTGGAATGTCAGCCAGGAGAGTAACGAGTCAATTAAAAGTTGAGTGCGGCGTCAACAATCTGTTCAGCCTTGGCATTGGGCAGATAAAGGTAACGGCCACCAAGCTTCTGGGCGAGTTTTGGAGCCTCACCACGGGAGAGATAGTTCATCTGGGTATCAATGACAATAGCTGCAACTCCATCAGCCTGAATGGAGAGCGACAGAGCTTCAATCTCTTTTTCCAGCTCCTCTTTGGAGGGCTTTTCTGCATTTGGGTCAAATCCCGACTGCAGACCAATATTGCCCCTGCCATCGGTAATAAGAACGAACATCACCTGGGTAACACCTTTGGTACGGGCCTGTTTGGCAGTCTCCCAGCCAAGGTACAGAGCAGAAGCCAGAGGCGTTCCGCCTCCAGTAGGCAAAACATCAAGCTCTCGTTTTGCACGGTCAACGCTCTGTGATGGAGGAAGCAGCACCTGGGCCTGCTTGCCGCGGAATGAAATAAGGGCTACCTGATCGCGATGCACATAAGCGTTCTGAAGGAGGCTGGCAACAGCACCCTTTGCCTGACGCATGCGGTTGAGAGCCATTGAGCCAGAAGCATCAACCATGAAGATGAAAAGCGTCCCGGACTTGTCGCGGAAGCGCTTGATTTTGACATCGTCTTTGCTGATAAGAAGAGCCGTTTTCTGACGCCCCGCCATTTTCTGGTCGCGCTTGCGGCTTTCCTGCCAGGGAGCGGCTGAAATAAGGGTAGGAATAAGGGCAACCTTTCCGCTGCGCATCTCTCCGGGCTGGGCACGCACAAAACGACCGCGCTTGTTATTGAGCGCCTCACCGCGGCTTCCCGAGGTGCTTTTCTTTTTGGAAGCAAGCGAAATGTTCAGGATGTTGTCGGGAAGCTCAGTCTCAATAGCCTCCATCATGAGTTCCTCAATCATGTCGGGGGTCTCTTCCTGCTCCTCTTCTGCATCTGAATCCGGAGAATCGGGCTGCTGGGAATCGTCTTCCTCTTGCGACTCTTCGTCCGGCGGAGGCGCTTCCTCTTCGGGCGGAGGCATATCATCTTCAGACTCTTCGCGTTCCGGCATGCGGGTGGCGCGAGGTATGAGAACCAGTTTGATTGCAAGCTTCATGTCCTCATCATCAACATCAGTGCGCTGATTGAGGGCAGCACTGGCAAGTGCGGCGCGAACGGTAAAAATATCTACACGGTTTCCTTCAACGCCAAGGGTAATGGCCGTCTGAATGAGCGCCTGAACCTGCTCGGGTGTAATGGCAACTTTCGGCAGCATCTCTCTGGCTGCGTCAAGAAATCCCGTCATCATCCGCAGTTCGTCAAGCACATCTTCAGGGTCCCTTCTGCCGGTCACAATGTTGACTACCTCCTTGCGGGCCCGGTAATCGTTCTGTGCGGTAAAGGGAACAATAATGCCTATCCGGTCAAGCAGACCCATTCGAACCTCACCGTCGGTGGGGTCGTAGGTGCCAACCAACATGAAGTCGGCAGGATGCACTTCGCTGAGCCCTTCCCGCTCAACAAGCACCTCACCACGCGACATGGCGTCCATAATGTGTGAAATGGCCGAGCTGTCAAGCAGGCTGAGCGAGTCCACATAGAGCACCCCCCCGTCAGCTTTTGAAAGCACGCCGTGCTGCACAACGCGTACTCCAGAGGCGAGTGTTGCCTCAAGGTCCACGCCGCCGATGAGACGGTCTTCAGTTACATTCAGCGGCAGTTCAACAAAGGGTGTTCCCTCCGAAAGAATACCGGCAAACGCCCTGGCAAGAGTTGACTTGCCCGACCCTACGGCCGAGGGAATGACAACACCGCCAAGAGCCGGATCAATGGCCAGAAGCATAAGCGCCTTCTTGGCCAGATCCATTCCTACAATATCGGTAAATGCTATCATTTATACTGCTTCTGCTTCTCCGAGGAGTTTTGCAAGTTCGCGTTCAATTTTTTCACCGGCATCAAGCGTTTCAAGAGGGTCTTTCCGCAGACGGTGGCGGAGGCACAAGCCCGCAACATCCTTCACATGCTTCATGGTCACCTCTTTCTGTCCGAGGAAAGCTGCGTGCGCATGCGCAGTTCTGGTAATGGTCAACTCACCACGGTGACCGTCAATACCAAGGTTCATGCAAAGCTTTGCTATATCAGTCAGTACCTCATCGGTCATGGTTACTGAAGGAAGCAGCGTTTTGGCCTTCTGAATCTTCTTCTGAAGCTTGACCTGCTCGTTGTTGTACTTTTTCATGAACGCTTCAGGGTCCTCGTCAAAGTCGCGACGGCGTTTAACGATATCAACACGCTTTGCAACATCATTGATGGTGATAATGCGGGCATGCAGTCCGAAACGGTCGAGCAGCTGCGGACGAAGCTCACCTTCTTCCGGATTCCCTGAACCAACCAGAACGAAACGGGCCGGATGGCGAATGCTTATGCCTTCACGCTCAACCACATTCTTTCCGCTGGCAGCCACATCAAGCAGCACATCAACAAGATGGTCATCAAGGAGGTTGACCTCGTCAATATAGAGGAAGCCTCTGTTGGCCTGTGCAAGAAGGCCAGGCTCAAAAGCCTTCACGCCGCTCGTCAGTGCCTGTTCAATATCAATGGTACCGCACACACGGTCTTCAGTAGCGCCGAGAGGCAGATCGACCACAGGAACCGGAATCTGTTCAAGCTTGAGGGTTGCGGGATCAATTTTAGCTGCCCCCTTCCTGTCGGCCTCACCTTCAAGATACTGCTCTGTAGTACGGTTGTAAATATCGTCCTTCACTCGTTCGATCATCGGGAGCACCTCTGCGAGGGCCCTGACCGTTGTACTTTTTCCTGTTCCGCGATGCCCCATAACAAGAACACCTCCGACGCGGGGATCAATAATGTTGAGAATCAGACTGAGCTTCATTTCTTCCTGACCGACAATAGCGGTAAAAGGGAAGGCAAGACCGGATTTCTTTTTGGCAGGCGTCGCTGCAGCTGTCTTCGTACTGACAGTCTTCGTACCAGCAGCCTTTGCTGCTGTTGTTTTTCTGGCAACAGGTTTCTTTGCAGCAGGTTTTCTGGCAGATGATTCAGACTGAGTCATAATTGATCATTTGGTTGATACCCCGCCCCGTTCCACGAGAAGTCGTTCACAGGAAAAGGCTTACTGTTTTGAATAAGTTGCAATGATAAGCTTTGAATTTATGCATTTAAGGAGAGAAACGAAAATGCTTTTCATCAGGAACCCGGTGCCTGCATAAGCGAAACATGCATGGCGGCTTCCCTTATGGATTCCGAGAGCGTCGGATGCGCATGAACAACACTGGCAAGCTGCCCGGCTGTTACCGAGAGAGAGCACGCCAGCGAAAGCTCTCCGATGAGTTCCACTGCCCCATGACCAATAATGTGCCCACCAAGCATGCAGCCATCCTCTGCACTGAAAATCAGCTTCACCATCCCTTCAAGATTTCCATAGGCATTTGCTTTGCCTGATGCGGCAAATGCTGCGCGCCCAATGTGGACAGCAATCCCCTGACGAAGAGCCTGCTCCTCAGAGAGACCGATACTGGCAATTGTAGGCTCGGCATACACACAGCGGGGAATGAGGCTGTCACAAAGCGGAACAGACTCTTCGCCAAGTATCCCCTTCACGGCAATCTCCGCCTCGGCAGAAGCCTTGTGCGCCAGAAGCATCCCTCCCTGTACATCGCCGATGGCATAGATAGTAGGAACCGCCGTCCTGCAGGAAGCATCAGTCACAACAAATCCCCTCTCAACTGAAACACCTGCAGCCTCAAGGCTGAGGCCTTCAGTATTGCCCCCCACCCCAACAGCCACAAGCAGATGTTCTGCCGCCAGCCTTTCCGGTTCTTTACCCTCTACTGAAAGCGTTGCAGAAACCCCGTCACCCTCAATAGCAACATTCTCCAGCTTTGCTCCCGTCGCCACCCTGATGCCCGATTTTTCAAGCGAACGGCGAAGAGCCTGGGAAATCTCACTGTCTTCCAGGGGGAGCAGGCGATCTGCCATTTCAACAATAGTCACATTCGTGCCGGCAGTGGCATAAAACCAGGCCATTTCCACACCAATTGCCCCACCGCCCAACACCAGCATTGAAGCGGGAAGAGTGGTCAATGCAAGTGCCTCCCTGCTGGTAATCACCCGGTGACCGTCAGGCTCCAGACCCGGAATACTTCGGGTACGGCCTCCTGTTGCTACAATAATATGTTTGGCCTTCAGGGTTTCCCCCGCGCTTCCTTCACGAACTATATCCACTTCTGTGGAAGAACGGAACCTCCCTTCTCCTTGAAAAAACTCAACCCCCGCCTTGCGAAGCATAAAGGCAACACCTTTGGACATTTTTCCCGCAACAGAGCGACTGCGCTTCACGGCAGTTGCGAGGTCAAAGGTGGCATCAGAAACAGAGACACCAAAAGCAGCTCCCTTTTGAAGGGAATCAAAAATCTCCGCGCTTCTCAAGAGCGCCTTAGTGGGAATACAGCCCCAGTTCACACATACCCCACCGGGAGCGGACTTTTCAATAATGCATACCCTCAATCCGGCACGGGCACCGAGCATAGCCGCTTCTGTTCCCCCGGGGCCGGAACCGATAACGGCAAGATCATATATTGTGGCTGAAGATTCAGTCATGGCATCCATGGCAGATATATGGCAAGGTTTTAGTATACTTCCGGCTAAATTCACCCAACGAGCGCAGGTACTTCAAAATGCACAATCAACCAGTCAATACCCAATCCGAAGGCAGTGAGGGGGAAGGTCTCGAGCCTAAAAAAATCACCCTTCAGGTCAGCAAGGTGCAGATACCGATGCGGATTGACCAGTATCTTTCCCGACAGGTTGAAAATGCCACGCGCAACAAGGTTCAGGAGGCCATTGAAGATGGCAGGGTTCTGGTGAACGACAAAGTGATCAAGTCGAACTACCGTATTAAATCCTGCGACCTCATTGAGATGACCTTCCTTCGCCCCCCTGCCCCCGAACTCGCGCCTGAAGACATTCCCATTGACATTGTTTTTGAAGACAGCGAGCTGATGGTCATCAACAAAGAACCGGGCATGGTGGTACATCCCGCTTTCGGAAACTGGACAGGCACGCTTGCCAATGCCATTCTCCACCATATCGGTGAGGGTGCTGGCTCGCTTGACGAAAGTGAACTGCGGCCGGGGATTGTCCACCGACTTGACAAAGACACTTCAGGCCTCATCATTGTAGCCAAAAATCCGACGGCCCTGCACCGCCTGGCAAAACAGTTTGCGGACCGCAAAGTGGTGAAAATATACAAGGCGCTGGTATGGGGAGTTCCCAAAGTGCCGGAGGGGACGATACACACGAATATCGGCCGCTCCAGAAAAGACAGGAAGGTGATGGCCAACTTCCCCTATGAAGGGGACGAAGGCAAAACAGCCATAACCGACTACCATCTTGAGGAAGACCTGCACTGGTTTTCACTACTTTCTCTCACCCTGCATACCGGCCGCACACACCAGATAAGAGCGCATATGCAGCACCTCGGCCACCAGATTCTGGGTGACGCAACATACGGCGGTGCATCAATACGAAACCTTGATTTCCCAAAAAGCGAAAGCTTCGTCCGAAACCTTCTTGAACTGCTCCCCCGCCAGGCCCTCCACGCCGAGTCCCTCTCCTTTCAGCACCCCACAACAGGCGAACCCCTCTCCTTCCAGGCTCCGCTTCCGCTCGATATGGCGCAAGCTATCGAAAAAATCCGCGTCATATACAGGAGCGCCAACAGATAAATGCCAACAAATAAAAATATAAGCCCCCCCAACAGGCTCTGGCTCAGAGTTGGAGCACGACTCATGTTGTCCCATTGAGCTCCGGGCAGTAAGAAGAAAAGAATGGTATGAGTATTGAAAGCATAAGTGGGTGTATAGGCTGTAAAACCTGTATAAAAACATGCCCTACAGATGTGATACGACTGGACACAAAGACCAAAAAGGCTGTCATAAAATATCCGGCTGATTGCCAGATCTGTCATTTGTGCCGGATGTATTGCCCGGTTGATGCAATTACGATTTCACCGGAGAAATCCATTCCTGTTGTTGTTTCATGGGGATAACTGTGCATAAACATGCCCGAAGGAACTCTCTTATTGCGGCAACGGCAATCTTTATCGGCCTTCCACTGCTTTTATGGTCATTGGGTGACTTTCCCCGCCGAACCATTCTCAAAGAATCTCTTGCTCTTCTCTTTCTCTTGGCTTTTTGCCAAATGCTTGGGCAGTTTTTTCTGGCCCGCGGCAAGATGAGCGCCTCAACAAACCTCAAGATGAGTACGGCCGGAAAGTTCCATAAAATCATGGGATATATCTGTGTCGGGGTGTTTCTCATGCATCCGTTTCTTCTTGTGGTTCCCAGATATTTTGAATCCGGGATGGCCCCCACGGAAGCGTTCATCACCATCATCACCACCGTTGACAGCTCTGGTATAGTGCTGGGTATTGTTGCCTGGTGTTTACTGCTGCTTTTGGGACTCCTGTCCCTCATTCGAAGGTTGCTCCCCCTAAAGCACACAACCTGGAGAATCTTGCACGGTATTCAAGCAATGGTCATTCTTGCCGTGGCCACCTGGCATGTGGTTGATCTTGGTCGCCATGCAGACCTCGCCATGTCCACCTACCTCATTATTCTGGCTGTAAGCGGTGAGCTGGCGATTTTCAAGCTGTACATAGCTAAACCAACGAAAGCAAAAAAGATATCCTGACGATGAACGAAGCACACAAAAAAAAAGGGATGTCCAGACGACAGTTTTTAACACTAGCTGGAGGATTGACCGGTTCTGTGGCTCTAAACTCAATGGGTATATTTAACGGTTGGTCTACCAACAAGCCTGAAGTTGCTGTTGACAAACTCGGGTATCAGGAAAATGAGGCCGATGTTCTCGTCATTGGCAGCGGAATGGCAGCGCTTTTTGCGGCTGTTAAAGCGCATGACGCTGGTGCCAAAGTTCTTATGGTATCTAAAGGCCGTCTAGGAACATCCGGCATGACGCCGTTTGCCAAAGGCATATTCGCCTACGATCCCAAAACGGCAAAGGTCAGCCTCGATGAGTTTACGGCTGCCGTCTCGCGTTCGGCACTGGGAACAAACAACCCGGTTTACACACGGCAGATGGCGGAACATTCTCTCGCCCGGGTCAATGAATTAAAGGAGTGGGGATTTTTCAATTCACCACTCTGTTTCAATGCATTCAATACCCCCATTACCAGTCGGAATATTCCGATTATCGAACGGGTAATGATCACGCATCTCATTAAAGAGAATGGTCGAATTGCAGGGGCAGCAGGCTTCAGTGTGGATGAAGAAGCTATACGGTTTTTCAAAGCAAAAACTGTCATCCTCTGTACCGGAGCTGGCGGCTTCAAACCCAATGGCTTTCCGATTTGCGACCTCACTCACGATGGTACCATTATGGCATATAATATTGGTGCCAAAGTTACCGGCAAGGAATGGAACGACGGGCATCCCGGCCAGGCAGAAAATGCTGCGGATTGTTTTACGGGATGGCATGGAATGTTTGAAAGAACCCCTGGGACAACAGGCGTTGAAGTACATCATGATTTAGGCGTGGAAACCAATTATACGGCCTATATGAAAGGAAATCCTATTCATGGCGGGCCGCCCGGAACGGGACAAATCATTCAGGGTGGTCCGTATCGGCCCGCAGAGTTTGTTGAAAACAGATATTCGAGCGGTGAAGGAGCCCCTCAGAGAGACGGAGGCCCACCTCATGATGGACCTCCTCCAAGAGATGGAGGCGCGCCTGGTCCGGGGATGGCGGGAACACCCGTGGGTGGTTCTTCTGCAGGTATGTCCATACACAAATCAGAAGGACTGGTGCCCATTAATGAAAAGTGCGAATCCACTATTCCGGGGCTCTACGCTGCCGGAGACGCTCTGGGCTCATATATGGCAGGAGCCATCTATACCCAGGTAGGTTCTTCTCTGGCCGGTTCTGCAGTACAGGGCGCCATTGCCGCAGAAGCTGCTGCTGAATACTGCAAAGGAATTGAGATGCCCGACATTCCGAAAAGCACTGTAAGCGCGGTGCAGGAAGAAATTCTGGCTCCCCTAAAGAGAACATCCGGATATGGCCCTGCCTGGGTAACACAAACCCTGCAAGGAATCATGATTCCAAACTTCGTGCTCTATATCAAAAAAGAGAGCCTTCTGAAAGCAGCCCTGGCATACATTGAAGAATTGCGGGATCATCATATGCCCCTTCTCAGAGCTGCCGATATGCACGAGCTACGGTTGGCGCATGAAACAGCAAACATGATTCTTACTGCTGAAATGAAGCTTAAAGCTTCCATCATGCGGACTGAAAGCCGCTGCAGCCACTATCGGCTTGATTATCCCGATATGGATGATAAAAACTGGCGGGCTTGGATCAATATCCATAAGAGCTCCGATGGCCGTATGCAATTTGAGAAACAAGCCTTTGATGCATGGCCGGAATAGCAGGAAACAAGGCAAAGAACTGCGCGGCTGATTAGCTATTAAAAAATAGCAGGTTATGTCTCAATATTTCCCATCACAGCAAGCTATCGAAAAAATCCGCGTCATATACAGGAGCGCCAACAGATAGGCGCGAGTGAATGACAATGATTATAACGATCTGAAACCCTGAAGCAAAGGAAGTGAGATTATGAGAAAAAGCGCAACCATTCTGGCTACGGCTGCCCTGTTTGCATTCGGCAGCTATGTCCCTCCAGCAAACGCCGAAGTCAACCTCAACATCAATGTAGGCCCTCCCCGACCGGTTCTGGTCCAGAGCAGGCGCCCGGCTCATTTTGCCATTGAGTCACAGCCCCGGTTCCTGTACACTCCCAACCTCGGGTTTTATGTCTCCGTTGGAGCGCCGTATGATGTTATCTATTATGGTGACCGTTATTATATTTATAATGAAGGGAGTTGGTACCGGTCAAGAAATTACCGCGGCCCGTGGGACAGGGTGAAAAGCCGTCGGGTGCCGACAAAAATAACCCGACACCAACATGAGGAGATCCGCAGGTTCCGCGATACCGAATACCGTCGCGCAGAGACTTATGACCGACGAAGCCGCAACATCCGACCCGACAGAGACCGGAACGACCGGCGAGACAAGAATGACCGAAACGACAAGCGCGACAGGGACGACAACAGACCCCGCTGGCGTTAACGGTTGAGCAGGATACATCCATTGAACAACACGGCCGGCAGGGAACTGCCGCGCCGTTTTTCTGTAAACCGCAGCAGCACCGCTTCATCATGATCCGATATCGATTAGTTCTGCTTTTCTGCTTTACACTCATCCCCGCCTCGGCAGGCCAAGCCATAGCCGAACAACAACCGCGACAGAAGCACACACCCTCCATTGCTAGCGGTGCAGTGACGGAAACATACTGGGGAAAAGCAGTAACCGACCCCTATCGTTCACTTGAGCAGCTCGAAAACCCGGAAGTTGCTGAATGGATAAACGCTCAGGCAACCCATGCCAGAACCGTGCTCAACAGCATCCCCGGCAGAGAAAAGCTGCTGAAAAAGATGGCCTCGTTCGACAGCCGGAGAAAATCAACAGCCTACAGTCTTTCCATTACCGACAGCAACCGGTACTTCTACCTCAAGCGAACTCCAAAAGACGAAACAGGAAAGCTCTTCTTCCGTGACGGCTTCAAAGGAAAAGAAAAGCTTCTCTTTGATCCCGAATCCCTTTCAAAGGAGAACGGCCCAACCTTTGTCGTCAGCAGCCACTCCCCTACTGACGACGGAACAACCGTCACCATCTCGGTTTCAGCCAACGGTTCCGAAGACGACTCCATATTCATCATGGATGTTGAGTCCGGAAAACTCTACCCCGAAACCATTGACCGCTGCCGGTTCGCCTCGCCCTCGTGGACAAAGGACGGCAAAGCGTTCCTCTACAACCGGCTGCGCAAGGTCAGCAGCCCTGAAGACAACCCCCAATACGACAGCCAAACATGGCTACACCGCATTGGAAGCAACCCTTCGGAAGACAGGGAAATTTTTTCACGCACCCTGAACCCGAAACTCAATATTCACAGCGCTGATATTCCCTCTGTCATATACGACAAAGAGAGTGGCTCTCTCTTCGGCTTTGTTTCCACTGTAGACAGGCGGCTTCAGGTTTACATTGCCCCTCTCGGTGAACTCAATAGCGGGTCCATCAACTGGAAAGCACTGATTGCTCCGGAAGACAATATTCACGACTTCGCCGTCAAAAACGGGGAGCTCTATTTTCTTACCCCTGATGGCTCCCCGCGCTTCAAAATCATGAAAACCCAGCTCTCCAACCCCAATTTCCGCCACCGAGAAACCGTCGTTGACGAACAACCTGAAGGGCAGATTGATGCTTTTGCGCTTACCAGTGACGCCCTGTATTATACTCTTTCCCTGAACGGTGTTGATGCCCGGCTGTTCAGAATAGATGACACAAGCGGCAGCACCACCGAACTCACCCTTCCGTTCAAAGCGGGTTCAGCCTACATCTCCTCAAAAGGCCCCCGTTTCCCCGACCTCTGGGTCACGATAGCCGGCTGGAGCAGCAACTACAAGCGCTACCGCTACCATCAGGAGCCCAACAGCTTCAGCGTAGAAACCATCTCCTCTCCTGCCAGCTACCCCGAATACCGGCACCTTAAGGTTGAAGAAATCATGGTACCTTCACATGATGGCATGCTGGTTCCGTTTTCGCTGGTTTATAACGACGGACTCAAAAAGAACGGGAAAAACCCGGTTCTTCTCTACGGGTATGGTGCTTATGGGAAATCACTGACTCCCTTTTTCAGCCCCTCAATGCTGCTGTGGACTGCAAATGGCGGCGTACTGGCAATTGCCCATGTACGGGGAGGAGGCGAACGGGGTGACAAGTGGCATACCGACGGCATGAAAACCACCAAGCCAAACAGCTGGAAAGACCTGATAGGCTGCGCTGAATATCTTGTAGAGAAAGGATACAGCCGTCCCGAACACATTGCCATCAACGGAGCAAGCGCAGGAGGGATTCTTGTAGGCATGGCCATGAACGAACGGCCAGATCTGTTTGCAGCCGTCATTCCGCAAGTTGGGGCAATGAACCCGCTGCGTGGAGAGGAGACGCCGAACGGACCGGTCAATGTACCGGAGTTCGGCACCGTCACAATAAAAAAGGAGTGCATGGCACTCATAGCCATGGACCCCTATCTTCAGATCACTGAGAACACCGCCTACCCTGCGGCACTGGTCACCACCGGAATGAATGATCCGAGAGTCAGCGCATGGCAGCCTGCGAAATTTGCTGCACGGCTGCAGGAGGCAAGCAGTTCAGGCAACCCCGTGCTCTTCTTTGCCGATGTTGACGCCGGCCATGGAATGGGAAATACGAAATCAAAAGAATTCGAGGCGCTGGCCGATGTGCTCAGTTTCGGTCTCTGGCAGACCGGCCATCCTGATTTCCAGCCAAAGAAATAACAGCGAAACTGTCTCTCTGCCCGCTCAGATGAACTCGGCAAGCTCCGACCAGCGGGCCATATCCCCTTCCAGCCTCTTCTGCAGCGCCTGCAGTTCATCACCTAGGCGCTGCACCACTGTAAAGTCGCTGCCTGCAGCCGCAAGCTCGGCAGATATGGCGCCCTGCCGTTCTTCGGCCAGAGCAATTGCCTGTTCAAGCCGTTCAAGCTCCTTTTTTTCCTTACCGCTGAGCCTCCTACTTTTCGCTGTCTGAACCGGAGCAGCTTTCTGACGAACTGGCTCCTTTTTCGTCGGCGCCCTCTCTTTCGCCTGCTTTTCAGCAGCCTTCAATTCAAGATAAACGCTGTAGTTTCCGGGATAGCGGCGAATGGTTCCTCCATCTTCCCAGGCAAAAATATCCTCCACGGTCCTGTCGAGAAAATACCGGTCATGGCTCACCACCACAAGGCAGCCCGCATAGCTGTCGAGGTAATCCTCAAGCACCCGTAAGGTAGGAATGTCAAGGTCATTTGTCGGCTCATCAAGCAGAAGCACATTGGGTGCGCTCATCAATAGCCGCAAAAGATAAAGGCGACGCCGCTCACCGCCCGAAAGGGTAGAAACCGGGTTATACTGCTGCGAACCCGAAAAAAGGAACCGCTCAAGCATTTTTGCAGCCGACACCACCGTGCCATCCTTTGTCTTTATCTGCTCCGCCTCATCGCGGATAAACTCAATCACCCGTTTGGATTCATCAAGATCGCGGCTCTCCTGGTCGTAATAGCCAATTTTTACGGTCTTGCCGATAACAATGTCACCGCTATCGGGCTGTACCCTTCCGGTAATCATCTCGAACAGCGTAGTTTTTCCCGACCCGTTCGGCCCGATGATTCCTATGCGATCACCCTTACGGATACGGTACTCGAACTTCTTAAGCAGCACCTTCTCACCGTACGATTTTGAGACATCATGGAACTCAATAATCTGGTCGCCAAGCCGGTCGGCACCAAAATCAATGGAAAGCGCCTGATCTTTTTCCTTCACAGGGGCATACACCAGCCCCTCTGCTCTCTGCAGTCGGGCCTTCTGCTTTGTGGTACGCGCTTTACATCCACCGCGCATCCACTCAAGCTCCTGCTTCACCAGTGCCTGCCGTTTGCGTTCATCACGCACAGTCTGCTCCTCCTCCACCGTCTTCTGCTGCAGATAGCTTGAGTAGCCACCCGTATACATGGAGGCCGTATTGCCATCAAGCTCAATCATGCGCATCGCCACACGGTCCAGAAAATAACGGTCATGTGTAATCAGAATCACCGCGCCCTGATAGCGTTTGATATAATGCTCAAGCCACTCAACGCTGTCGGCATCAAGATGGTTGGTCGGCTCGTCAAGAATGAGTGCATCGCTCGGAACTACAAGCGCATGGGCAAGAGCAACCCGCTTGCGTTGCCCTCCGGACAGGGTGCCCATCAGTGCCGTAAGGTCATACAGACCCAGACGCCCAAGCACCGCTTTGGCATTTGATTCCAGCTCCCATCCGCCCAAAACATCAATTTCATGGGCCAGCTCGCTCATTGTGTCAATCAGAGATGGATCCTCACTATGGTAATGCTCAAGCTTTTCACATACCAGTTCATACTGAAGGATAAGATCCATCACCCGATCGCTGGAGCGCATCACAGCCTCAAGCACAGTGTCTTCAGGATTGAAGGGCGAATCCTGCGGCAGGTAGGAAATCTTCTTTTTGTTGGCAATCATCACACGCCCCTTGTCGGGTGTTTCCGCCCCCGCAAGAATCTTCAGAAGAGTACTTTTTCCGCTCCCGTTCGCTCCAATGATGCCAACCTTGTCGCCATCATCAATACCGAACGACACATCCGAAAACAGATGCTTCAGCCCGTACTGTTTCTTCAACCCCTCAACCGTCAGTAAAACCATGTGCTCCTTTGCCAGAGAATTATCAATACCGCTTAGTGTTGCGGAACGGCTCAATATAGACAAAGCATCGGGTTTTGCCCCCACCAGCCGCAATGTGGGAAAATGCGGCATTTCAGGGTTTCCGTGTTCCCTGTTTTTTGATTACAATAAAAAAAGGGCCCACGACCCCTAATGTTTTTACACCCAAATCCAACCCCGCAACATGGCCACCTTCAGCGACACACTTGCATGGGCCGAAGTACCCGTTCCCGACACCATACAGCAGATGGAGCCACGCCAGCAGGAGGCAGTGTCCTCATGGATGCAGGAAGTGGTAGCAAGAAAAACAGAAGGGTTCAACGAGCTCTACCAGGCCATCAGCATGATTGTTAAATACATCCCCCACTTTGTGGTCATCCCCCTCATGGTGGAGCACATCAAGCCGCAAATTGCCGCTGGCGTCTGCCTCAAAATGGGTGTTGACCAGGCCACCAGCTACGCCAACGACCTCCCTCCCGAATACTTCACCGAAGTCTCCCGCCACATCGACCCACCAATGATGGCTGAAATCCTCGGCAAAATGAAAAAGCACCACGCCGAAAAATTCATCATCTCAGAACTCCGCCACCACCTCACCCGCATGCTCGACATAACCGAGCACCTCGAAGACCGAATGCTTGAAATAGTAGCAAAGCATGTCACCCTCCCCGAACACCAGGACGACCTCGTCAAACATCCCCACACTGACATCTTCAACCGCCTTCGCGCTATGCAGAAATAAATCATAACAACAGAAGTGCGGTCGGAATTTGCGCAAAAGATTTAACGGAGAGCTTTTTCAACTTCGACTTTGAGCTGTGGGTACGGAAGTGCTCCAGCTGCGCTCCATTTTTTTTCACCGTCCTTGAAAAGCATGAGTGCGGGAATACCCTGTACCTGAAAACGGGAGGCTGCAGAGGGCTGTTCGTCAACATTGACTTTAACCACCATCAGCCGGCCTTTGAATTCATCTGCAAGCTTTTTGACGGAAGGAGCAACCGTTTTGCAGGGGCCACACCATGCGGCCCAGAAGTCTACGAATACGGGAGTGGTACTGATTTTTATGAGGTCGTCAAGGGAAGCTGCCATGATATTGAAAGTTGTTGTTGACGGGAAATTTGATATTCGGCAATAAGAACACACTGCATGCGGCTGAGAGTTCCCTGACATAGGTTTTTCCCATGGGGAGTTGAAACTTATAGGAAATCGGGCGGGCTGGTTCTGTCAATGAGGTTATTTGAGTACATTGTTGCCTGAACCCCGACTGCATGAAAAACTGATGAAACAGAAAAAAAACGCACCATCCCCTGCTCCGGTCAACAGGCCCCGTAAACTCTATGTCACCCGCACCATAGAGTTCAATGCTGCGCACCGGCTCTTCAACCCTGAGTTCAGTGAGGAGAAAAACCGTGAGATTTACGGCAAATGCACCAATGCGCATGGCCATGGGCACAACTATCTTCTTGAAATAACCCTTGGCGGCATCATGGACCCTGAAACCGGGTTCCTGTTTGACTTGAAGGAGCTGAAGGCCATCCTTGAAGATGAGGTTATGGCTCGCTTTGACCACCGGCACCTGAACCATGATGTGGCGGAACTGAAAGGGCTGGTGCCTACAACAGAGGTGCTGGCTATAGTGATATGGGACATTCTTGAAGAACAATTTCAGAACATCGATAACAGGGAAATCTCCCTTCAAGCCGTAAAAATACATGAAACAGGAAAAAATAGCGTCAGCTACCTTGGCGAATAATACCGGCCTTACAGGACGAGGCAGTTGCTGTGAAGATGACGAGTGCATTAATGACCCCGCACTACTTCCGGCAGACATCATGGCCTCAATGTCAGATTCAGTCTACACCTTGCTTGAAGGCGTGGGAGAGGACCCAGAGCGCGAGGGGCTCCTAAAAACACCCGAGCGGGTTGCCCGTTCACTTGCCTTTCTTACCCGGGGGTACCGTCAGGATCCTGAGGAGATGCTGAAAAAAGCGGTGTTTACGGAAGCGTATGATGAAATGGTTCTAGTGAAGGATATTGACATTTTTTCGATGTGCGAGCACCACATGCTCCCCTTTTTCGGCAAGGCGCATGTTGCCTACATACCTGATGGTAAAATTGTGGGGCTGTCGAAACTGGCCCGTGTGGTTGAGGTGTTTGCCCGCCGCCTTCAGGTGCAGGAGCGCCTCACCCAGCAGATTCGTGATGCAATTCAGGATGTACTGCACCCGAAAGGAGTGGGCGTGGTAATTGAGGCAAAGCACATGTGTATGGTGATGCGGGGTGTTGAAAAGCTCAACTCTGTCACTACAACATCTGCTATGTCGGGCCAGTTCATCTCCTCGGAATCCACACGGGGGGAGTTTCTGCGTCTGATCCGCCCTTGAACGGAAGCAATACCGCGCCCCCTTCCATAAAACTGAAAAACCCCGTCCTTCTCAATTTGAAGTGACGGGGTTTTCTTTTAGTAACTGTTGCTGAGCCTTTGGCTACTACCTCAGTAGAGCGAAAGTCCGAACATGGAGGACGAGTAACGGGCAAATTCGGAGAGCGGCTCAAAGAAGAGACCGAACCAGATAGTGAGAATCATCAGCACCGCCATCATCAGCTGCGCCAGGAAGCCAGGGTTGAGGGATTTTTCGTTCGGCTCAAGCGATTCCCGTAGGAACATGTTGAGAGGAATGAGCATATAATAGTATAGCGAAATGACGCTGGTAAGAACGCCAATCAGGGCAAGCCAGATGTAGAGAGAGCCTTTGGAGAGCAGCGCGGAGAAGATCATCAGCTTTCCAATGAACCCAACTGTGGGGGGAAGACCAACAAGCGAAATGAGAAACACTGTAAGTGCTGCGCCGGCAAGAGGCATTTTGCTGCCGAGGCCGCGGTAGTCATCAAGGGTTTCGCTGCCTGTCCTGTTGGAAATGAGCACCACCACATAAAATGCGGCATAGTTCATCAGGAAGTATGAGAGCAAGTAGAAGAGCACGGCCTGGGTACCGATTTCATCCATCACAATAACGCCAAGCAACAGGTAGCCAGCATGGGCAATGGAAGAATATGCCAAGAGTCTCTTCACATTTTTCTGCCAGATGGCCACCACATTGCCATAAATCATTGAGGTGACAGACATGATGACAAGAAGCGAGAGCCAGTCAATGCCGAGAATATCCTCGTAGGGGCTGAAGCCATGCGGTACGGCGATATAGAAAAAGCGAAGAAGCAGAGCGAACCCGGCAGCCTTTGAGGCCACGGAGAGATAGGCGGTAATGGGGGTCGGGGCGCCCTCATACACATCGGGGCTCCAGAAATGGAAGGGGAAGGCGCCAATTTTGTAGCCGAACCCTGCCATGATGAGCAGTGTCGCCAGAATCATAACCAGAGGATCGTAGCCGTGGTCGGCCAGTGCCATGCTGATTTTGAGAATGTTGGTTTCGGCGGTCATACCGTAGATGAGGGAGAATCCGTACAGCATAAGGCCAGAAGAAACGGCCCCGTAAACAAGGTATTTTAGCGCGGCTTCGGAAGATCGGGCATCGCGTTTGAAGTAACCGGAAAGGATATAGGCCGTGAGGCTGACCAGCTCCATGGCAAGAAAAATCATTAGCAGATCGGAGGCTGCGGCCATCATGACCATACCAATAACCATTGCCACCACAAGGGCGTAATACTCTCCGATGCTTTTCACCTCTGTTTCGAACTTGCGGTCGGCAAGAGTGGCTACAACGGCAAACATGCCTGAGGCCACAAAGAAGTATTTGAAAAAGATAGCGTACTCGTCAAGCACATACATGCCAAAAAACAGCTCCCTCGCCTGCATGGCATGCTGCTGGGCAATGAAATAGAAGCTCCCGCCCAGTCCGAGGAGGGTTGTCCATCCAAGGATGGCGTTTTTCCTGCCTTTAAGAACCAAATCCAGAATGATCAGACCCATAAAAAGGATGGAGAGGTAGATTTCAGGGATAAAGAACCCCAGACCGGATTTCAGGATCGCAATGATACTCTGGATTTCAGCACCTGATGGTAGCTCGAACATAATTCTCTTCGTTTATTCTGTTACCTCGTTGTATCCGATTAATTCACCGCTGCCATAACCACAGGAGCGAGCACCTCTACCAGATGGTTGACGGTGGTCGTCATCAACCCCATAATGGGCATTGGGTAGATGCCAAGGAAAATGGTGATGACCACAAGAGGAATCAGCATGGCCAGTTCACGGCCATCAAGGTCAAGCTTACCGTTCCAGTCGTGGAAGTGAATTTTTTCCTGTCCGTCTGGTCCAATCTGAAGATCGTAGGCCGCGTCATCTTTCCTTTTGCCGAGGAACATTCTCTGGAGCGACCAGAGCAGATAGGCAGCACCTAAGACGATGCCGAGAACAGAGACCATGGCGATGTAGCGGGTGGTTTCAGAACTAAACGCCCCCACAAAAACAAATGCCTCGGAGATGAATCCGCTGAGACCGGGAAGACCCAGAGAGGCAAACCAGGCTACAGTAACAATACCAGCATAGACCGGCATGTAGGTAGCCAGACCACCGAACTTGTCAATCTGGCGGGTGTGGGCACGGTCATAAATAACACCCACAAGAATGAAGAGCATGGCGGTAATGGTGCCATGGTTGAACATCTGGTAGAGCGCTCCGGTCATGCCTTCGCTGTTGGCAGCGGCAAGGCCGAGAAGCACATAGCCCATATGGCTGATGGAGGAATATGCCACCATCTTTTTCAGATCCTGCTGGGCAAGGGCGCAGAATGCGCCATAAATGATGTTGATGGCGCCGAACACACCGATAACATACATGGAAGCCTGAAACACCTCTGGGAAAAGTGGGAAGTTGATGCGCATCATGCCGTAGGTACCAAGTTTCAGCAGCACACCGGCAAGAATCACCGAGATCGGGGTTGGTGCTTCAACATGGGCATCGGGAAGCCATGTGTGAAACGGGAACATCGGGACTTTGATGGCAAAACCGATGAAAAGGACAATGAAGGCTACATAGCGCCACATTGCGTTGTCGGGGCCAAGAATTGCGTCTTTGATGTAGTTCTCCTGGCTTGCCATGGCAACAAGGCTGAAGGTATTGTTGCCGGTAAGCGGATCAATAACGCTGAAGTAAAGCCCGATCATGACAAGAAGCATAAAAACGGAACCAAACAGGGTATAGAGGAAGAACTTGATTGCCGCATATTCGCGGTTGGGGCCGCCCCAGATACCGATAAGGAAGTACATCGGAAGGAGCATCAGTTCCCAGAAAACATAGAAGAGGAAGAAGTCGAGCGCCACAAAGCAGCCCATCATGGCTGTGGCAAGAAGGTTGTAGAGCAGAAAGTACCCTTTCACCTGTTTCTTTATGGTCCAGCTTGAGAGCACACCAATGGTGGACACAAGGGCGGTAAGAATCACCATGGTGATGGAGAGTCCGTCAACACCGAGGAAGTACTCGATGTTCATGCTGCCCATGCCGCCAAGGTCAAGGCTGATCCAGGGAAGGCGCTCAATGAACTGGAACGATCCTTCCGGCATGCCTCCAGCCATTGCGGTAATGCCCGCCAGCGATGGATCGTATCCGCGCCATATCATGACAGCAAGCACCATTTGGACCACCGCCGCAAGAAGCGACACAATCCGTATGATCTGCTTTTGTGAAGAGGGCACGGCAAGAATGATCAGGCCGGCAATAACAGGCAGAAAAACAATTAAACTGAGCATGTTCCCTATCGGTAAGTTATCAATGTAAAAGAAAATCGCGCTTAATAGACCAGTTGGGTAAAGTAGTAGACAAAGTACCCGAAGAGTGCCAGAATCACCATAACCACATAGGTCTGCACCTTTCCTGTCTGGAGCTTTCTCATGAATGCCCCGGAGGTGTTGACAAAGAATGCGGTAAAGTTCACCATGCCGTCAACTGCATATCTGTCAAAGTTGCCGCTGGCAAAGGCGAATTTACGGGTAAGGGTGGCTACGCCGTTCACAATGCCGTCGATAATGTTGGCATCAAACCATGAAAGAAATCTCGCAATCACCAGAGATCCCTTAATAACGGTTGCGTTATAAATTTCATCCCAGTACCATTTGTTGAACGAGAGCAGGTAAAGAGGGCGTATTGCCCGGGCTGTGCGTTCGGGGTCGAAGATACGGAAGACATAGAACAGAAGGGCAAGAGCTATGCCAAGCGCCACCATGATGCTTGAAATCATGATTGCCTGGTTGTGGGCCGCATGCGACAGATGGCCGATTTCAGCCTGCCTTGGGTCGGCATAGGTGTGGCTCTCTGTATGCATTGCAGCAGTAGCATGTTCGCCGACTGCTTCCTGAACGCCACCGAGTGCAGCTACCTCCTCCACCACTTCCATATGGAGCGCGGGCTCAGCATGCGCCGTTTCACCAACAACAGTTTCAGGGGTCTGAATCATGTGCATGAACCACCCCTTTCCACCGTCAAGCGGATCGGGAGAGTAGACAACAAAAACAGAGAGCGCAGCCAGGATAACCAACGGGAGCCGCATGTTCCAGGAAACTTCATGAACACCGTGATGCTCACCCCCATGTGCATGCGCTGCGTGATGGTCGTCCGGATCTACAGGCTTCAGATGGGTGCGGCTTTCACCGAAGAAAACAAGCCATATCTGACGACCCATGTAGAAGGCGGTCATAAGAGCAGAGATAAACCCTAAGAAAGGCACAAGGTAGTATATGCCGCCACCTTCAGCCTGAGCAAACCCTATGGCCCCCGCAAGAATTGCATCTTTGCTCATAAATCCACTGCTGAGCGGCAAACCGGCAAGGGCAAGCGTGGCAACCGTAAAGGTAACGAAGGTCCAGGGCATGTTTTTGCGAAGCCCTCCCATCCAGCGCATGTCCTGCTCATGGTGCATGGCATGGATAATGGCACCGGAACCCAGAAAAAGGCAGGCCTTGAAGAATGCGTGGGTAACAAGGTGGAAGATGGCAGCCGAATAGGCTCCAACACCAAGACCAAGAACCATGTAGCCGAGCTGCGAAACAGTTGAGTAAGCAAGCACCCGTTTGATGTCGTGCTGGGTGATTGCAATGGTGGCAGCCATGAATGCCGTGAATGCACCGACGAACGAAATGACATACAGTGCTTCGGGGGTCAGAAGCACGAAGATTCGGGCCACGAAGTATACACCAGCAGCAACCATTGTGGCGGCATGGATAAGGGCGGACACGGGAGTCGGGCCCTCCATGGCGTCAGGCAGCCATACATGGAGCGGGAACTGAGCAGACTTGCCAACGCAACCCATGAACAGCAGGATTCCGGCGGCGGTCAGCCATTCATGCGACATCCCGAACTCACCAGCTGCCAGATGTCCAAAAATTTCGTGGTAGCTGAAGGTATGGAACTGTGAGTAGAGAATAAGAATGCCAAGCCACATGCCTATATCGCCCACGCGATTTGCAAGGAAAGCTTTTTTCTGTGCGTCTGCCGCACTCTCTTTTTCAAAAAAGAACCCGATGAGCAAATAGGATGAAAGGCCCACAAGTTCCCAAAAAATGTAGATGGCGAACAGGTTGTCGGCCAGCACAATGCCGAGCATGGAGAAGGTGAAAATGCCGAGATAGGCGAAGAAGCGTCCGTAATGCTTGTCGCCCTTCATGTAGCCCGTGGAGTAGAGATGGACCAGAAAGCTGATGAGGGTCACCATTGTAAGCATGATGGCGGTCAGGTTGTCTATGACTATACCCATCTTTATGACCAGAGGCCCTACACCGGGAACATTGCCGAAATCAATCCAGGTAAAATCCCATGCAACACGGAACGCAGGGTCGTAATGCTGTACAATGACTACCCAGAAAATATATGCTGAAAGACCGAAGGTTGTCCCCAGTATTCCCACACCAACAAAGTCGCCCCGTCGAGGCAGGCGGCGGTTGAAGAAAATGAGAATGACAAACGAGAGCAGCGGCAGCAGCAGCACGGCTATTGACAACTGGATTAAACTGTGCATGTTCCTTTGGATTTACAGAAAAAATTGAAAACTGATGATTCGTCCGTTCTCACTCACTCCTTCATGGAGTCGATTGATGAGACATCAACACTCTTGAAAATCTTGTAGATATTGATAATGATGGCCAGCGCAACGGCTGCCTCAGCGGCAGCAAGCACAATGACAAAAAGGCTGATCATCACCCCTTCCATCCCTCCGTTATAGTGGGAAAAGGCGAGGAAGTTGATGTTTGCCGCATTGAGAATAAGCTCAACACCCATAAGAACGACAATGGCATTTTTGCGCGTCATAACGGCATACAGGCCAAGAGAGAAAAGAATCGCCGAAATGGTCAGATAGTGGTTGATTCCTATGGTCGTCAACTGTTCCATGAATAAGCCTGCTTAATGTTCGTTGGTGTCGCCATTGTCATACCGAGCCAGAAATGCCGCGCCTATAAGCGCAGCCAGAAGGAGAATCGAAGCCATTTCAAACGGAAGGACATACCGCGACATAGTCTCAAACCCTATCCTCTCCACCACACTCCCCTGCAGAACGGTTTCTGAAAGCATCCACCCGTTGGTGGTATAAAAAGTAAAAAGCAGAGCGCCGAGCAGGCCGAGAAAAAGGAATGTGCCGGGCAAGGCATGCATTACATCGGTTTTCAGGTCGGTGTCCATAATGTTGTTGGTAAACATGACACCGAATAGCAGAAGCACCAGAATGCCACCCACATAAACCACCACCTGGGTTACGGCAATGAAGTCGGCACTCAGGAACACATAGAGAGCCGCCACACCGAAAAATGTGAAGAGAAGCGCAAATGCCGAATAGATGACATTGCGCGAAAAGACGACAAACGCTGCCGAAAACACCGTGATTGCCGCAAAGAGATAGAAAATGGCCGTATAGGTCGGGTTGCTCATAGTTTCAGGGTGCGTTTATTGTTCGCCTGCAGGGTTTTCGGCCTGCGCAGCTTTTGCTTCCGCCGCCTTGCGTTCCTTCTCAGCCTGCGCTTTGGCCTGTGCTTCCTCAGCCTTGCGGCGTTTGGCCTCGGCCTCAATGTGGCTCAGGTTGCCGAAATGGTAAAGCAGGTTCTGGCGGTCGAATTCCGAAAAATCGCTTACTGGCGTATGCACAAGACACTCGGTTGGGCAGACATTTGTGCACATACCGCAGGTCATACACTTGGCCGTATCAATATCAAAAACAGGAACCCAGAATTTCTTCTGCTGGCCGCCTGTTGTCTTGCCACAGGCCGCAAGATCTTCGGGCATTACCTTGATAGTCTCAATGTCAATGCAGTTTACCGGACATACCCGGGCGCACTGTCCGCATCCAATGCAGTCATCAATGGCATTGTGAAGGCGGTAGCGACCGCGAACAGGCGTAGGAACCGCTTCTCGTGGATACTGAAGCGTGACGAGTCCGTCAACCTGATGGAAATAATCGACATCATCAATACCCGCATCACCCTTTCGGTTAAAGGCATTGAGGAAATGCTTCAGCGTTATTCCCATGCCAGTGGCTATGGTGGTGGCGCTGGTTGCAATATTTTTGAAATACTCGCTCATAGTTTCATTCAACGGTTACTTGACTCGCAGAACTCGCCCCTCAGGGGACATAGATTTCCCATATCGCCGTCAGAACGAAACTGACGAAGGCGAAGGGGGTGAGAACCTTCCAGCAGAGATACATCAGCTGGTCAACCCTGAGCCGCGGAAGGGTCCAGCGAAGCCACATCTGAATGAAGATGAAGAAAAATCCCTTTGAGATAATCCAGAAAGCTCCCCATACCGGGCCGGTAGTCATGTCGTTCAGGGCGAGAGGGCCGATGTTGGGCAACGGTGAATTCCATCCGCCGAGGAAAACTATGGAAATAATGGCCGACACCATAAACATGCTACCGTACTCGGCAAGAAAAATGACGGCAAACTTCATGCCGGAGTACTCGGTAAAATACCCTGCAACCAGCTCGGATTCAGCTTCAGGGATATCGAACGGGGCACGGTTCACCTCGGCAAGAGATGCAATGAAATAGATAAGGAACGGGAGCCATGCTATAGGCGACTGAAAGAGGAAGAAGTGTGCAAACCCAAGGGGGCCCGACTGCTGGATGGTGATCTGCTGCATGTCGAGGGTTCCGGCCATCATAGCACCACACAGCAGCGCAATGGCAGCGGGAATTTCATAACTCACAATCTGCGCAACGCTTCTGACGGCACCGTAAAGCGACCACTTGTTGTTTGAACCCCAGCCAGCTGCAAGAATGCCTACAACCTCAAGGGATACAATGCCAATAGCAAAAAAGAGACCAACATTCAGGTTGGCGCCTATGAAAGCGGGGCTGAAAGGAAGAACAGCGAAAGCGAGAAAGGAACCCACAAAAAGGACTCCTGGCCCTATCACAAAAAGAAACTTGTCGGCTGAGGTGGGCACAATATCCTCTTTCTGAAGCAGTTTCAGGATGTCGGCCAGTGTCTGTAAAATACCCCATTTGCCCACCTCCATGGGTCCCAGGCGGTCCTGCATGAAAGCGGAAATCTTGCGCTCGCCGTACACACCGTAGGTAAGGGCGTAAAGGGCTATGAAAACCAGCGGAATGGCGGCTATAATGAGAAGACCGACAGGAAGTCCGGCCGGGCTGAACCCGGCAAGGGCGTCCGACCACGCGTTGAGACTGTTACCCATAAGAAGTGGCATGCTGAATTGCGGTAATGCGGAGTGTATCATCGGTCAACCTCCCCGAGCACAATATCCAGGCTGCCGATAATGGCAACAAGATCAGGAATCAGCTGGCCCCTTGAAAGGTCTTTCATGGCAGACAGGTTGACAAAGCATGAAGAACGGGCCTTGCAGCGCAAGGGGCTGGTGGACTTGCCATCACTCTGAATATAGAAGCCAAGCTCTCCGCGGGGATTTTCGGCACGGCCGTATACCTCGCCCGCTTTCGGCCTGACTCTTTTCGGAACAGCTGCACGGGGATTGAACCCCTCTGTACCTGGCATTTTGTCAATGCACTGCTCAATAATTTTGAGACTCTCCTCAATTTCAAGAGCACGCACCAGGTGACGAGAGAGGCAGTCGCCTACAACGGAGAGCTTTCCGTCAGGAACCGGAACGGCAAAATCAAGTTCAGGGTAAATGGAATACGGATCGTTGCGTCTGAGGTCCCACTGCACACCCGAGCCACGAAGCATGGGACCCGACCATCCATAGTTGATTGCAACATCTGCAGGCATGATGCCGACGCCTTTAGTCCGCTTCACAAAAATTTCGTTTTCCGTCAGCAACTGCTGCAGTTCGAGTGCTTTGGGACGAAAATAGTTGACAAACTCTAGAACGCGCTCGTTGAAACCGGCCGGCACATCATAGGCAAGGCCACCAACCCATATATAATTATACAGCATCCTGGCTCCCGTAGCCCACTCAAGCATGTTGAGAATGTGCTCTCGGTCGCGGAAACAGAAGAGAAAGGGAGTAAAGGCACCAAGATCTATGGCGTAGGTGCCAATGGCCACAAGGTGTGAGGCAATCCGGTTCAGCTCGGAAACAATAACACGAATGAATTCAACCCGTCGAGGGATTTCCACATCAAGCAGTTTTTCCACAGCAACACAGTAGGCCATTTCGCTGTTTATGCCAGCAAGGTAGTCCATCCTGTCGGTGTAGGGAACAATAGCCGGATAATCAACATGTTCGCAGTGCTTCTCAAAGCAGCGGTGCAAATAGCCGAGGTAGGGCTCAGCCTCAGTTATAATCTCTCCGTCGGTCAGGCACTCAAGGCGAAGCACACCATGGGTGGACGGGTGCTGGGGACCCATGCTGAGCACCATCTGCTCGGTTGAAAGGTCCTTTTCAAGAACCACAACATCATCGCTTTTTCGGCTCAGACGGAGGGAACCCTGTCCGGCCATTTCCAATTCCTGCATAAGAACGCGGCTTTAACTATTTATACCTTTTCAGTAGGGCACCTTAATGCCATGATAGCTCTCCTGTACCCTATAATCCTTGCGAAGCGGCCAGCCTTCCCAGTCGTCGGGGCAAAGAATCCTGCGCATGTCGGGGTGGCCGTCAAAGGGCATACCCAGCATATCATACGCTTCACGCTCGTGCCAGTTAGCGGTATGCCACACGCCGGCAACACTGGGAATTGATCCGCCATCGCGCGGGCATTTGACCTTTACGGCAATCCGATGGCTGAACACACCCAGAGACTCAAGATTGACAACAATACCGAGCTTTCCCTCCTCAAGGTAGTCAACTCCCGAAAGACAGGCCATGTAGTTGAACTTCAGCTTCGGATGATCACGCATGAAGAGAGCAATATCCGTCCAGAGTGCTGTATCCTGAACCTCGAAAAACGGCATGGTGGCGTTGTCGTCGAAGGCAGATATGGCCTCGCCGAACTTTTCATGGATGACGGCGTATGCTGCTCCACTCTCCTCCACCGCATTCGACAAAATCTTTCCTTCTTCCATTCTTCCGTTAGTCTGCCGGGTTATTGAAATTCTTATGCTGTTTCCTGCTTTCTCGCCTGCTCAATGAGAGGTTGGGGGTCAACATCTGCTTCAGCAAGCTTTTTCAGTGCATCCGACCGTGAAATGCCAAGTCCCTCCATGCGAATCAGCTCCTGAATCTTCATCAGCCCGCCAATAAGCGCCTCAGGGCGGGGAGGGCATCCAGGAACATAAACATCAACAGGAATAACCCTGTCAACACCCTTAAGAACATGATAGCCATGCTCCCAGTAGGGACCGCCGCAGTTGGAACAGCTTCCCATGGAAAGCACATAGCGGGGTTCGGGCATCTGCTCGTAGAGCCGTACAACGCGTTCGGCCATTTTCATGGTAACCGTACCGGCCACAATCATAAGGTCGGACTGACGGGGGGAGGAGCGAGGAAAAATACCGAACCGCTCAAGGTCATAGTTGGAAGCATTGGTCGCCATCATTTCAATGGCGCAGCAGGCAAGACCGAAACCCATCGGCCATAGAGAGGATAGGCGGGCCCAGTTCAGGACACTGTCAACTGAAGTCACCAGTACATTCTGCCTTGAAACCGCTGCGTCGAGTAAGCCCATAGTACCTTGAAATAGAGATGGAAGAGAGGTTAGTCCCTCTGGGAAGTTGATTTGGGAGCCGGCATCTCCGGCATTTTCGGGACAGATGGAGTTGGGCGAACCCAGTCAAGATCCCCTTTCACCCATGCATAGACGAGTCCGAGAATAAGAATGCCTGCAAACACAAGCGCCTCTACCAGCGCAAAACTGCCAAGCTGGCGAAAAATGGTTGCCCAGGGGAACAGGAATACTACCTCCACATCAAAAATGATGAAGATAAGAGCTACCACATAAAACCTGATATTGAATTTGACCCAAGCAGAACCCACTGCCTCTTCACCGCACTCGTAAGTGGATGTTTTTATAGGATTGGGGCGACTCGGGCGGAGCATGCGGGCGGTTAAATATCCGCCGGCAACGAAGACGACTCCAAGGAGGAGAAATACAAAGACATTACCAAATTCACTCAGCGTCTGGTCCATGCGAATACCATTCTAATGTTAATACCCGGAGCAGGTGCGCAAATATAAAAAAATTAACCACAGACAAGAAAAAAACAGAGGCCTGCAGGGGGAAAGTTAACAATTTTTAACGCCTTCCATAAGAAACAGAGCCAGTCAGGACGAGCTCCCGTTGAAAGCACGACTCAAACGGGTAAAAAGCCTTATTAACAGTCGCACAACAATCACGGTCAAAGGAAGGATGATTATCTGGGAAAGAAGATCAGAGGAAGTAAGGGGACTGAGGAGAGGGGAGAAGATTCCGCTGAGGGCAAGCCATACAACCGGAACCCAGACGACTGCAAGCATGAAAGGCAACCCTTTTTTCATAAAACTGCGCTGTGCCGGTGTATCAGGGAAGAGCTTCATTGTTCATCAAGAAAAAGAGTTTGTATCTGTTCGGCCATTGAGGGGTCGAGGACTGCAAGCGTCTGGCAAACCTCCCTGAGTTTCTTCATATCCCCCCTTGAAACCAGGTACATGGCCATTTTCCGGTGGGGCTCCGGGTTTTCGGGTTCAAGCCGAAGCGCCGTTTCAAACACTTCTTTTGCCTCGTCGTACTCGCCAAGGTCAAGATAAACATCGCCAAGGACACACCATGCTTCAACATGTCCGGGGTCAATTTCAAGTGCGGCCTTAAGGGTTTTCAGGGCAGCTTCCTCTTTACCGAGGGTAAGCTGCACAAACCCGAGATAGCTCAATGCCGGCACATGCCCAGAATCCAGAACAATCGAACGCAAAAGGCTGCAGCCGGCTTTCCGGTAGTCGCCCATTGCTATGAGGGTAAGAGCGCGTGCATAGAGTGCCTGCGGATTGCGGGGTTCATCACAAAGAAGCCCGTCAAGGAGACTGAGCGCCTCGTCATGCTCCTGCCGTTCAATGCATGCCAGCGCCTCCGTGTAACGCCCCTCTTGATTGTCGCCTGTAGGGTCAGTCATATTCAGAATCCGGGATTTAGGGGGATTTCTTAAAAACAGTCATTCCTCGACTCCAAGGGTCGAATAAGCATCCTGAATGCCTTTCAGGTTGCGCACCTCATCAACCACCTTGCCCGAGAGCCACCCCGCAAATGCAGGGGAATCATTGATGCACCCGACATACTGAACCATATCAAGTCCCGAGTGATCAAGCAAACGACGGGCCTCGTACTCGGTCTCGCTGTTATCGGCAAAAAAACCGTAGGGAAACATGACCATCCCGTCACACCCTTCATGCCGGAACTCTTCTATAGCTTTCTGCACGGTATCGGCTGTCCACTCCCCACCGGCAGAGTGGTTCATGCACCCCTGGCGGATATCGGAAAATACATTGCGCCCGTCAGCCATGATTTTGCGTTTCATCATCTCAAAAAATCGGCTGGTCTCGTCAAGTCCGGTAAAAACCTTTGGAGGATTTCCGGCACGGTCTTTCACCAGCGTACCGTGAATAACAAGCACAAGACCAAACGAACTGGCACCTTTCTGAAACATGCTGTCTGAAAGGCAACTGAAAAGATGGTCCACATAAATCCGCTGGAGTTCATCATCAGCCCAGAGCTTATTCATGAGCCTGACAAGACTATATCGCTCGTTGCCGTAGACATCGGAAACCATCCGGCAGGCCACTCCGCATGAAAATGCAGACTCAACGGGAATCATGGGCACAAGCACAATGCCTTCATACTCCTCTTTGAGACGCTGGAGCATATCCTCAAGATAGGGAGGGACAAAATAATATGCGTCGAGCACATCCACATCCACCCCGGAAGGGAGCTCTGCTTCCTTTTCCTTCAGTGCAGTTTCAAGGCGCTTTGTCTGCGCCCGATTGATTGCAAGAAGCGAAGACTCGTAACCATTCCATCGCCAATTGATGAAGTGTTTCGTCGAGCGATAGTCGGCAATGAGATAGATAAGAAATGAGGGTACCTTGACAATCTGGCTGGTAATAACCTTAAGAATACGGCGGGAACTTGGCCAGAGGTTTTTCAGCGTAAGCTTTTCAACCTCACCATAAGTCACCACAACAACGGCATATCGCTTCCTTTTCACAGCCCCGCCCACCATTTCAGCTCCAGATACATGACCGCAAAACCAAGCATGGCGCCTACCAGCGTCTGCATGAAATTATGGGCTTTAAGCTCTATTCGCGCCCAAGTCAGAACAGGAACGAGAAGAAGAAGCCACAGCGACTGATCTCCGAACTGGAGAAACACAAGCGCTGCTGAAGAGGTATAGGTAAAGAGATGGATGCTGATCTTCCACTGGAGCGTCACCAGGAGAATAAGAACGGTATTGACCGCATTGAAAAGCAGTATCCCCCCGAGAAACCTTGGTGCATGCATCTGCTGCATAAACTCGTAGCCAAGAAGATTCACCGCCACCAGCACGAGAAGAGGCAGAAACCGCTGTTCGCGAAACGAGATATTATAGTCGGATACCTTCCCTATTTTTTTTAGACCGTAAATAAGGAGCATGGGGGCAAGAATGCTCGATGAAAACAGGACGGATATATAGGCAATACGGCGGGCATCATCACTGTAACCAAACATGACAATGCAGAGATACGCAAGCGGAGCAACAACCACAGGACTTATCACCCATGAAATGACATTTGCTGTAGAGTGTCTGTCAAACTGCACGGGCACAAGGGGTAAACTCTGTTGATGTAAGCGCATGGCGCTGGAAAAAGTAATAATAAAGATAAGTTTTTAAAAAGTTAAAATCCATTTATATTCTCATTCCACTGCGAGAGTGGTGAAATTGGTATACACGCTAGTCTTAGGAACTAGTGCCGTGAGGCGTGAGGGTTCGATTCCCTTCTCTCGCACTCCCCCAGGAAAGATGCCAAAGTGGCGGAACTGGTAGACGCGCTGGACTCAAAATCCAGTGGGTGAATAACCCGTGTGGGTTCGATTCCCACCTTTGGTACAATACAGGAACCTCAGGACAAGACAGGAACAGGCATGGACAGGATGTACTCACCATGGCGTGAAACATACATGCAGTCGTTCAAGGATGACAGGAAAACGGATAGTTCGGGGAAATCCGTTTTTTCAGACATTCCTCCCGAAGAGGATGAAGAACGCTATCTGCTGCACAGGGGGGAAAAGTGTTTCATCATCATGAACCTCTACCCTTACAACTGTGGCCACCTGATGGTCATTCCCTACCTTCAGACCGCCTCGTTCACCGGGCTCGACCGGGAGACGAAGCTTGAGGTTATGGAATTGACGGACCTCGCAATAATGGCGCTTGAAAAAACGCTGAAACCCCAGGGAATAAACTTCGGAGCCAACATTGGCCGTGTTGCGGGAGGCAGTGTCGACACACACATCCACTTCCATATCGTCCCCCGCTGGGAGGGCGACACAAACTTCATGCCGGTACTTGCCGACGCCAAAGTTCTCAGCAACGACATGCGCGCCCTCTACGGGAACCTGAAAAAGGCGATCGGAGAATGTCTTCGAGACAACGCATCCTGAAGCCGTCCTCTCCAATGGAAACCTCCCTCTGCCCAATAACCGGCTCTTCTGACTCAACACCCCTCCTTTCTGTTCCTGATCGCTTCCACCCCGAAAAGGGATGCTCATGGAGCATTGCGCGCATGAACCCTTCGGGCCTCATCATGCTGAACCCCCGTCCCTCCCATGCTGAATTGGAGTGCCATTACCCTCACAGCGGATACAGCCCTCATCTGCAATCGGCACACTCCCTCGCCGAGCGGCTCCAGCAGGCGGCACACAGACTACTCCTTTCCCGACGCGCTGCAGTTGTGCTGAAAGGGCTCCCGAAAGAGATGAGTGAAACGCGTGTCCTTGAGGTCGGCTGCGCCACGGGAACGCTGCTGGCACAGCTCCACAGAAAAAACGGCCTGAAAAGGGAAAACCTCATCGGCATTGAACCCGACATGGACGCGGCTGCATTTGCCAGAGAGCATTACGGGCTGAAGGTGCTGGATAGAGCTGAGGGGTTGCAGATGAACGAAAACGGGTTCGACCGCATAATTCTCTGGCACACACTGGAACATATTCACAGGCTGGACGACACTCTCCGGGTCATGAATCGGCATCTTGCGCCAGACGGAAAGATCATCCTCGCCCTGCCAAACCCGCTCAGCTACGATGCGCTCCACTACGGGGCATACTGGGTTGCATGGGACGCGCCCCGTCACCTCTGGCACTTCACGCTGGGGACACTTTCAGCGCTGCTGGAGCCCCACGGCCTCACCATCAGCAATACATCCCAGTGGATACCCGACACCCTTTACAACACCCTTCACAGTGAACAGCTCCGTTCCATAAGCAATGGAAAGCCACACGGAGCCAGAAACATACCTGCCGCACTTGTGCATTCAGGACGGTTCATGCTGCGCTCTCTTCTAAATCCTACAGGAAGCTCAACCGTCATCTACACGGTACAGAACACGCGCTAAACACAAGCCGCAATTATTCTGCTATACGATCTGCGGGAAAGCGACCCAGAGAGCGGTCAAGCAAAACGCCGGCTGCAAGGCAGTCATAAACGGCTTGCAGGTAGTTGGTTCTTGCCTTGTTGAGCTGCAGCTCGGAATCAGTCAGCTCCAGACGCGAACCCACACCCTCCCTGAACCGAAGCAGTGATATCCGAAAACCCCGCTGCGCCATTGCAATGGTGCTCGACTGCACATCTATTCGCTTCTCTGCCTCACGCCAGGCCGAAAGTCGCAGTTCTATTTCAGCCATTGCGTTCGCCTTGAGATCCTCAAGACGGGTCATGGTCTGGAAGCGAGTAATCTTAGCCTGCTGCACCCGTGAACTGATTCGGTACCCGGTAAAAATAGGAAGGCTCACCTGCACACCAACCCCCGAGGAAACTGGCCACCGGGAATCAGAAAGCTGAACATCGTCATCGAAAGCCGTCTGCGACTCCAGCTGACCAAAAGCGGTCACCATGGGGAAGCGCTCAGCACGCACAGCGGTAATTTTATCTTTTTCTGCCTTGACCTGCAACTCAAGCTGACGGATGTCGGGCCGTTTCTCCATCGCTTCATTCCAGGCAACCCTAAGGGTTCCGGGATAGGTGCGGGAGGCAACAGAGAGCGTATCGAGAAGAACCAGAGGGGTTTCAAGCGAGATGCCCATGGTGTTTTTGAGCCGGGTCATGGTAGCTTTCACGCGGGTTTCGGCCTGAATGAGATCGGGACGGAGGTTTTCAACAGAAAGAAATGCCTTAAGGGTATCGATATCTGCAACAACCCCCTGACGGAACATAGCCTGCGTATCCTTTCTCGACTCCTCCCAGCGGGCAATGCTCTCCTCTACAAGCTTCAGCTGGTCGCGCGAAATAAGGGCATCGTAATAAGCCATTGAAATATCGGAGAGAACTGCCGACTCTGCATTCCGATAAGCCTCGTCACTCATTTCTCCTGCCGTAGCTGCAGCACGAATGGAGGCATAGGCGGAGCCATTGAAAAGGGACTGGCGAACCTCAAGAGTCGCCTTTGCGGAATTGTCGGAACTGATTTCCATCGGACTCTCGATGCCCGGAAAGTTCGGCATGAACATGACGGAGGGCTGCAGTGTACGGGTATAGGTAAAGCCGGAGGTAATCTGAGGCAGCAAAGGAGAAGTCGCCTCCATCAATTTTTCAGAGCTCATTTGCCTGTCCATCCGAGCCAGCTCAAGCGTCCGGCTCTTCTGCAGTCCAATGCGCACCGCGTCCTCAAACTTTACCCTCAACTCTCCTGTGTCAGTTGAGTTCTTCGACTCTACATCATCAGCAAGAACGGGGGAAAAAGAACCGAGAACCAGGAAGAAAGATGCAATACAATGTCTGTACATGATACAGGTAATGATTAAATGGTGACTGACAGGCCTGAAAGCTTCATCAATAACGGTTCTTCCAGAGTGAACGGAGCCGCTCGGCAAGAAATTTCTCACGCCCTTCTTCAGTGGGGCGGTAATATGTTTTTGACTCCATACCTTCGGGAAAATAGCGTTCCTCAACAAAATGGCCGGGAAACGAGTGCGGGTAGCGGTAGTTAGCTCCGTAGCCCTGCTGCTTCATCAGTTTTGTAGGGGCATTGCAGAGATGCATGGGAATGGGCAAGTCCTGCAGCGACTTTGACTCGGCAAGAGCCTCGTTGATTCCCTCGTATGCCGCATTGGATTTGGCGCACGAGGCAAGGTAGGTCACCCCCTGGGCAAGATTGATTCTGGCTTCAGGAAGCCCTATCATTGAAACTGCCTGAAACACCGAAACTGCCAGGGTGATAGCATAGGGGTCAGCATTGCCCACATCCTCACTGGCAAAAATCACCAGCCTACGGGCAATGAACTTCGGGTCCTCCCCTCCCTCAATCATCCGCGCAAGCCAGAAGAGAGCGGCGTCCGGGTCAGACCCGCGCAGCGACTTGATGAATGCGGAAATGGTGTCGTAATGGACCGCCCCTCCCTTGTCATAAATCGGAGCTCTATGCTGAAGAGCACGCTCAAAAATGGAGGCAGTGAGCTGAACCGGCCCATCCCCCTCCGGCACCAACGACATGGCTGCCTCAAGAGCGTTGAGCGCCTTTCGGGCATCTCCACCCGCAAAACGGAGCAGAAAGTCGGGATCCTCAATGTCAACCTTTCGGCCAGTAAAAAGCGGATCAATCTCTATGGCACGCTGCATAAGGGAGGCTATATCATCCGCCGAAAGCGGATTGAGAACATAAACCTGCATTCTGGAAAGCAGAGCGGCATTCACCTCAAACGAAGGATTTTCAGTTGTTGCGCCAATCAGCACAACCACTCCCTGCTCAATGGCGTGCAGCAGGGTATCCTGCTGGGCCTTATTGAACCGGTGGATTTCATCAATAAAGAGAATGGTCCGTTCTCCTCTCGCCCTTGCCGACGCGGCATGCTCAAGAGCGCGACGCACATCCTTCACACCAGAATCAATGGCGGAAAGTGTCTCAAACCGCAGCCCAAGGGTTGCCGCAGAGAGTTCAGCAAGAGTTGTTTTCCCAGAACCAGGCGGGCCCCAGAAAATCATGGAAGGAAACTGGCCTCCCGAAAGAAATTTGCGAAGCGGGCCCTCTGGGCCGAGCAGATGCTCCTGCCCCCTCATGTCGTCAATTGAACGAGGCCGTACCCTCTCGGCAAGAGGCTGGAATGGCGGGTTACTGCCCTCTGCCGCGGAAACCCCGAACATGTCGGGCGTACCCTTAAAAGAGTCCATTCAGAACCCCTGCTGGCGAAGCCACGCTTCATCCATTGAGGATGTCTCAACAGAAGAGGCGGCTGGCGTTTGAAAACGGCGGGCAACATATTTGCCCAGAATGTCAAATTCCAGGTTCACCATGCTGCCTGTCTTAAGACTGGCAATAGTGGTATGGGCAACAGTATAGGGAATAACAGCCACGGTAAAAAAGTCTCCCTCAAGACAGGCAACCGTCAGGCTTACCCCGTCAATGGCTATGGAACCAGCAGAAACAATATACGGCCCGAAAGCGGCGGGAAAGGGAATGGTAATTTCACGGCTGGAACCCAGGTCACGCACACCCTTAACAGCGGCGGAAATGTCCACATGACCAAGCACAAAGTGACCTCCCATGCGATCCATGGGTCGAAGGGCGCGTTCCAGATTCACAAGTGCCCCCTCCCTAAGGAAGCCAAGTGTTGTTTTTGCAAGCGTCTCCTCAACAGTGTCTACTTCAAAACTATCCGGAGAGCAGCTTACAACCGTCTGGCATACACCATTGATGCTCACACTTTCATCCACCCCAAGGCCCAAAAAAGCCTCCGGCATGCTGTGGCGCACCTTTAGCCGCAATCCCCCACGCTGGCGGCTTATTCCGCCAACCGTGCCAACATCCTTGATTATTCCGGTAAACATGGCGCAAACAGTTGTCAGTTGAAAAGAGAGACCTCAATATAGCAAAACATCACCCTTCGTTTCCTCCCCAACCGAGAAGTGCCGGCACATAGCCGGCACTTCTCGTGTTCAGGAAGAAACCAATACAGCTCATTCATGCAAGAGCTGCAAGAACCGCATCATAATCGGGCTCTTCCACAATTTCTGGTACCTGTTCGCTGTATGTAATGCGACCGTCCGTATCAACAATAACAACGGCACGCGAAAGAAGCCCTTGGAGAGGACCGTCAGCAATGGTTACACCATAATCATTTCCGAACGCCGGTGAGCGAAACACTGAAAGAGAGACCACATCCTCAAGCCCCTCAACCTCACAGAAACGCTTGTGTGCAAAGGGTAGATCAGCAGAAATACAGAGCACCACTGTATTGTCGAACGAAGCCGCTTCCTTGTTGAAGCGCCTCACCGAAGCCGCACATACTGCGGTATCAAGACTCGGGAAAATGTTCAGCACCATTCTTTTGCCTGCAAAATCAGCAGGGCCCGCTTCAGAAAGGTCTGTTTTGACGAGGCAGAAAAAAGGGGCTTCACTGCCGACTGCCGGAATGCTGCCAACTGTCTGGATTTTGTTGCCCTTAAGAGTAATCGTTGCCATAAAAAAATAAAGTCTCGGATTAAAAAAATAGTGCCTGCTCGTTTCGCTGTAGTTCAGGAAGGTTCAACCGCCCTATCCTCCAGAGAGTTCCCCGTCCGTCAACTCCAGACTCCTTTTCCTTTTCCAAGGCTGTAGCGGCCAGCACCGAGGAAGAAAATGGCAACTGCACCAAACAGGTACAGCGCCTGCAGTTCAAGGGCGTACCCTCCATGCTCGGTGAGACGGAACAAGTCACCGGTATGAACCAGATAGACCGCCATAACCATAACAGTCGCCTGCATAAGTGCTGCAAACCGGGTATAGAGACCAAGTACAATAAAGAGCGGAGCAAGAACTTCACCGATCAGAATGCCGTGGGAAAGATAGCCGGGGAGATTCGCCTTCACCAGCATCTTTTCAACAAAACCATACCCGTGCTGCAGTTTGTTGATGCCATGAAAAAGCATCAGTCCACCGACCGACAGCCTGAGGAGCAATTTGGCAAGGTCACTATTGTTAACAAAACGATCAAGCATGGCTAATCCTCCCTTTTTCTATAGGTTATCTGACTGAGTAAGCTTCAAGAAGTACATCCTCCCCAACACAGCGGGGTGGCTCAAAACGGAAAGTGAGTGCCTCATCGGGTGAGGATACACCCAAAGGGCCGAATGAGGCAAGGGCATCGCCACCAAAGAGCTTGGGGGCAATAAACATATAGAGCTTATCCAGAAAGCGCTCCCTGGCAAGGGAAGCCGACAGCCGTCCGCCCGATTCAACCATTACAGACAACACCTGCCGCCTATGCAGTTCGTCAAGCACGGAGCGCAAATCAAGACCTCCCGCCCCATCATCAACAAACACCACTTCCACACCACTGGCCGCATATCGGGCGGCAGAGGGCGAGCCCTCCATAGGTTTTGAGGCAAAAAGCAGAGTTTTGGCCTCTGCCCCAAACACTGGAGCATCGGGCGGAAGGGAAAGAGAGGGATCAAGCACCACCCGGAGAGGGTTCCTGCCGGCACAGTGCCTGACCGTCAACCGTGAACCATCAGCACGGACGGTGGCAGCACCGCTCAATACCGCATCATACGAACAACGAAGACGGTGAACCTCCAGTCGCGCTGCCTCCCCGGTAATCCACTTCGACCCCCCGTCAGCGGTGGCAATCCTGCCGTCAAGCGTTTCGGCAAGTTTGAGGGCCACAAAAGGACGACCCTCGGTATGACTTGTGATGAATGCCTCGTTGAGTTTCTTTGATTCAGCTTCCAGCACTCCTTCCAACACCTCAATACCAGCAGAACGAAGCCTTGCCACGCCTCTTCCTGCCACCTGAGGGTTGGGATCGCCACATCCGACGACTACACGCCTGATTCCTTTTTCAACAATAAGATCTGCACAGGGAGGTGTTTTCCCATGATGGGAACAGGGCTCAAGGTTCACATAGAGGGTTGAGCGGTGAAGCATCTCCCCATCAGCAACAGAAGCAATTGCGTTCACCTCAGCATGCGGGCCGCCATATACCTCATGATACCCCTCCCCCACAACCGCGCCGTCACACACGATGACTGAGCCCACCATCGGATTGGGGCTTACCGCACCGGCTCCCCGGCGGGCAATTTCAATGCAGCGCGCCATATAGCGTTCATCTTCAGAAATCATCATCAACAGTGCTTTTCAGGCCCATCAACCTGCACCTGCACCAGCCGTATCCCCGACAGCCTCAGCAACTCAGTAATATGCTCGATTTTATACGGCTTTTCGTAATAGATGGTCTTGATTCCTACATTAATCAGCACCTTCAGGCAATGAATGCAGGGGCTTGCCGTAATGTATATATCCGCATCTTTGATGCAGACCCCATGCTTTGCCGCCTGAGCAATGGCATTGATTTCAGCATGGATAGTGTTGACGCAGTTCTCCTCAACCGTCCCATCGGGATGCGTGCTCCGGTATATCTTGCAGTTGGTTTCATCGCAGTGCGGAAGGCCAGAAGGAGCGCCATTGTATCCTGTTGAGAGAATGCTGTTGTCGCGGACGATAACCGCCCCTATATGGCCACGGGTGCAGGTTGCCCGCTGTGAAATCAGCCGTGCCACACTCATGAAATACTCATGCCATCCAAGCCGTTTTTCCTGCTCGCAGTGCCCATCACCAACTTCACCGCCGCAATTACAGCCACCCGTGTTCCCTTCGATCATATCTGTAGTATATTCAGCATTATCAGAATGAAAAATTCGACATTTTGCTAAAATAGAGAAAAAGATCGTGCCCACGCAACCTTTTGCCACCCATGTTCCGCAATTACTTCACCCTCTTTCACGCCGCCAGGGAACTGCATAAAACGCTTGCAGAGGGAACCTTCGCGGGAGCACACTCACAAGAGAAAAACCAGCTTGTCCTCAGCTTTCTGAGCGCCACTGAAGAACAGCTGCAGCTTACACTCTTCACCCGCAGCCCCAAAACGGCACTCTTCACAAGAAACGGCCACAACCGAAAGAAAAAAGAGACCGCTTCACTCTGGAGCAAGATTGAAAACGAGCGGATAACTTCCGTTGCCATCTCACCCGTAGACAGGGAGATAACCATCATACTCCAAAGCGGCCGCAGCATCATGCTGCAGCTCTTCGCCTCAAACAGTAACGCGTTTCTTCTTGAAGGGCGAACGGTCATCGACGCATTTAAACGCGGAGCTCTCCTGAAAGGCTCTCAACTTTCCGAAGAGGAGCGCAGCCCCTCCATCATCGAGCAGCTTGAAACGCTGGCATCCTCACCCCTCTCCATTGCCGACCTCCTTGGGCAGCACAGCGGCAACATTGAAAAAGCCATAGCCGTTCTGCCGGGATTCGACAAGAAACTGCAGAGGGAACTCCTTGGAAGAATAGAGGGCAACCACTCGGCCCCTTCGCTGCACAGCCACATCCGTCAGCTTCTCAATGAGCTGCTGAACCCTCTTGTCCAGACAGGCAGAAGCAGTAAAGGCGCTCCAGAGTTCAGCATTCTCCGCACCCCTCTGAATGAAGCGCAGGAGTTCGGAACCGTCCTTGAAGGGCTGGCCGCCTACACCCTCAACACGCTCCGTCACACCAGCGCTGAAACACGGGAACGCCCCCTTCGCTCTGCCCTCACAGAACGGCTTAAAAAAATCCGTAAGGAGCTGCAAACCATCAATCCCGATGCAGTTCGGGCTGAAGCCCAAAAGAATGAGAACTTCGGCCACCTCCTCATCGCCTCGCTCTATCTGAAACGCACCCAACCAGGCTCCATCTGCGTCCCTGATATCTTTACCCCCGATAGCCCGCCCTGCACCATTCAGCTCCAAAGCGAACTCAACCTGCAGCAGAATGCCGAACAGTATTTCCGTAAAGCCACAAAAGGACGGGGAAAAATACAGGGACTTCTGCTGCGCAAAGAAGAACTTCTGAAACAGGCGGCAGAACTTGAGGCCGAACTTGCCGAAATGACCGAGGAGACAGCATCAGACACCCGGCAGCGGCCCAAGTCATCATTGAGTCCGGCACAGAAAAAACCAGTTCAACGCCTCCCTTTCAGAAGCGTAAGCCTTGGCGGCGCCATGACACTCCTTATCGGAAAAAATGCAGCCGACAACAACCTGCTAACCTTCAAGCATGCCCGTTCGAACGATATCTGGCTTCATGCAAGAGGGGCATCCGGTTCGCACTGCATCCTGAAAGGAGCCGGACCCGACCACATCGACGCAATAATAAAAGCCGCGTCAATTGCCGCATGGCATTCAAAAGCCAAACACTCAGGGCTCGTACCTGTTATTTATACTCTGAAAAAATATGTCCGCCAGGGAAGGAATCTTCCCCCAGGCCAGGTTGTTGTGGAACGCGAAAAGGTTCTTCTGGTCAAACCAGAAAAAGAGCTCTCCTGAACCCCAAACAAAAAAAAGAAATGGAAAACTATAAACTGGTCCTGCCGGAACATCTCAACCACTACGGATTTCTCTTCGGCGGACACTTGCTGAAATGGATTGATGAGGTCGGCTACATTGCCGTCACGCTCGACTACCCTGGCCGCAACTTTGTAACAGTAGCCATGGACAAGGTAGAGTTCAGCAAAAGCGTACGGAACGGAACCATTCTGGCCTTCGTCACCGAACAAAAACACAAAGGCAACACCGCCGTTGAATACACGGTCAAAGCCTATACAGAAACGATTGAAAACGGTGAACGGGAGATGGCCTTCAGCACCAACATCACCTTCGTTGCTGTAGACAGCGAAGGAAAAAAACAGCCGATCTGAAAGGAATCCTGAAAAATGCCCCACTCAGCGGTTGGACTTGAAAACTGCGCCCGTAAGGCTTATGACAAGAGTGAGACCAATTACCGCCATGACGGCGTCAGCCATCCAGATTGCGGCCCAGGGGTAGAGGATACCCCGAAACGCCATTTTCTCTCCGGCAATCATCAGGGCCCAGTAAAGAACGAAAAAGAAAAGGGAGAGCACCGCCCCAATGCCAAAACCGCCCCTTTTAGCAAGAATGCCGAGAGGCGCACCCACAAGAACAAAGAAAAAGCAGGCAAACGCAAGGGCATATTTCTTGTGGTATTCAGCCATAAAACGGTTGACCATGCCTTGGTTCGCATCCCTGTTCTGCAGTTCGCTCTGCAGAACAGCAAGTTGCCGGTCAAGATAACTGGCCACGGCTGAAGCAGCAGCGGCATTAGGGCTTTTGAGCTGAGGATAGCTGACGGCTCCGGCCGGAGTCACAACGGAAAGAGCCTGCTCAAACATTTCAAGCGACATGCCTATATGCTTTTCAGAGTCGTCAACCTTTCTCTGGTATTCACCCGCAACAAGCAACAGCTCTGTTGCCGACAGTTCCTTCCCCCCCGCACGGCTCCGGCTGTCATCACTTCGCGAAAAGCCAAACCCGGTAGACTCAAAGACATACCGATGCTTCTGGAATATCATTTTCCTGTAGAGCCGAAAATCAGGCTGCTGCACCTCATGAATCTCACCGTTCTGAAGCGTCAGCAGAAGATAACCACCATCATCCGAAAAGCTGATACGACCCTCTTCAGCCGTAATAACGCTCCGGAAATCGGGCCGTGTGAAATCGTAAATGATAATATCCCCTATGCCTCCCGTTCGCTCATCAGACTTGCGCACAAGAATTGAATAGCCGTCAACAAGCGGAGAAAAGACATTTTCAGTAATGCCAAAGTTCGGCTTCGCCTTAACAATATCATCCATCAGCGAGCGGGCATGATAATTGGCAAGCGGCTGGACAACATTATTGAAGCGCTCAACAAAAAATGAAAGCACCAACCCGGCAAGAAGAATGGGAATCATGAGGCGGTAGAGCGAAACACCCGAAGCCCGAAAAACGGTCATTTCCGAAGTTGTGGTCAGCGCCCCAAACGCCATAACAACAGCAATAAGAACCGCCATGGGAGCGGCAAGCCCCACCATCCAGGCCGACTGCAGTGCAATCAGTTCCAAAAGAGCCCCGAACCCAATTCCCCTGCCAATGAAACGGTCTGCAAAACTGGCAAAGAACTGCAGAATCAGGACGAAAATAATGGTAAGGAAGGCAAAGAAAAAAGGACCGACATGCGACTTGAGGATATAGCGATCAATCAGTTTCATGCCTTTTTTTCTCTTTGTATGCAAGCCTGCGGGCCGGTCTGTTCAGTGAGCAGAATATACAATAAAAAAAGCAGCCGCATCTCCATGGAAGAAGATGCGGCTGCTGAAGTGTGCACTCGGAAGGACTCGAACCTTCAACCCACTGATTAAGAGTCAGTTGCTCTACCAATTGAGCCACGAGTGCATAAAAAGCTACTTGAGCGGTACGGCGGGAAGCGCTGGTGCCGAAGGAAGCTGTGCAGGGGCCTGAACCGGCGTCTCCTGCAGTATGCTTTTCTGCTCTATTTTTGCCCCGGACCTCTGTGGTAGGGTAAACGCTGCAATGAAACAGAGAAGCATGACAACACCTGCCAGAATGGCGGTTACCCGGCCAAGAAAGTCGCCGGTTCGTCTTACTCCCATTGTCTGTACGGTACCCAGGCTTGCTATGCCGCCTGTAAGGCCGCTACCGCTTTTTGGACTCTGCAGCATAATGACCCCAATAAGGAGCAGTGAGGCTATAAGTCCTAAAACGACAATAAAAACATGCATGTCCAAGTCGCTTTAATAAATTCTCAAATAGTGTATCTTTATCAGATAAGGCCCTTAAGTTAGCAACTTTTGAAAAAAATCCAAGTCCAGTTTTACCAGCCCCGCTTTATGCCAGAACATCCAGGAAAACCGACGCGCAGTGCCACCGTAGAAAGAAAGACAAACGAGACCGACATAAGCGCTACCGTCAATCTTGATGGAACAGGCAGCAGTTCGGTTGAGTCGGGAGTTGGCTTTCTTGACCACATGCTAACCTCTTTCAGCCGGCACTCGGGTATGGACATTACACTGCAGTGCAAGGGAGATCTCAATGTGGACGACCATCACACGGTTGAAGACATTGCCATTGTGCTTGGTGGAGCCATTACGGAGGCGCTTGGCCAGAAGCTTGGCATTCAGCGCTATGGATGGGCAATGATTCCCATGGACGAAGCGCTTGCCCGCTGTGCGATAGATCTTGGGGGACGCAGTTGCTCGGTGTTCCGCGCTGAATTCAGCCGACCGGTTATTGAGGGGCTCTCAACGGAAATGGTGGAGCACTTTTTCACATCTCTTGCCGGGAGCATGAACGCCAATATCCATATAGCCATTCTTGAAGGACGGAACACACACCACAAGATTGAAGCCATCTTCAAGGCGTTTGCCTACGCAATGAAAGACGCTATCCGCATTGAGGGCAACGCCGTCCCCTCCACCAAGGGTGTTTTTTAGATAGGCTTTCCCGCGGGATTCAGAAAAACAGGTCACAAAAAAAGGCTGCCTCCGTAAGAAAGCAGCCTTTTTTATTTTCAACGGAAGCGATATTTAACGAGTGCCGCCTTACTTGGCATAGGCAACCGAGCGTTTTTCCCGTACAATGGAAACCTTGATCTGGCCTGGATATTGAGCTTCAGACTCAATTTTATGGGCAATGTCGTGAGCGAGCACATCAGCCTGTGAATCGCTTACATTATCGCCCTCCACAATCACCCGAATTTCCCGTCCCGCCTGCAACGCGTAAGTTTTCAGAACTCCAGGGAACCCTTTGGCAATCTCTTCAAGGCTCTCAAGCCGTTTCACATTGCCGTCCGAGGTCATTGCTCCCCTGGCACCGGGGCGTGAAAGCGAGATGACATTGGCCGCATCTACAAGCTCTGCAATGGCAGACTCTTTATCAACCTCGCCATGATGAGCGGCAATAGCATTAAGTACCACGCCCGATTCGTTGAATCGTTTGAGGAAGTTACGGCCGGACAAGGCATGCGGCTCATCGGTTGCCGGCAGTACAAGCCCTATGTCGTGCAGGAGACCTGCCCGTTTTGCAAGGCGTGCATCAAGCTTCAGCTCTGTAGCCATGACACCGGCAAGCATTGCAACTTCGCGGCTGTGCTGCAGAAGGTTCTGGCCGTAAACCGTATGGAACTTCATGCGGCCTATGGTTTTTACCACTTCAGCCGGCATGTCGGGCAACTGCAGTGAAGAAAGTGTCTCCTCTCCGGCACTCATGATGACATCGTCAATTTCCTTATTGGCATCCTCATAAGCTTTTTCAATGGCAACCGGATGAATGACGCCTTCAGAGAGAAGCTTCTGGAGTGTCAGCTTGGCAAGCTCCCGGCGAAGGGGATCAAAACAGGAGAGAATGACCACTTCGGGGGTATCGTCCACAATGATGTCCACCCCGGTCGCATTCTCAAAGGCTTTGATATTGCGTCCTTCCCTGCCGATAATGCGACCCTTGAGCTCATCACTCTGAATGTGAACTACGGAGAGAGTATTTTCAGTCGCCTGCTCAAAGCTGATTCTCTGAATGGCTGTAAGCAGAGTTTTTTCAGCAAGCCGCTCAGCTTCCTGTTCGGCCTCTTCATGAATCTGGTGGATGGTTTCCGTTGCTTCCTCGCGCGCCTTGGCAATCATATTGTCAACAAGCATCTGACGGGCATCTTCCGCCTGCAGGCCGCTGATGCTCTCAAGCCGTTTGTTCTGCTCGGAAATAATACGCTCAAGCTCTGCAGAACGAAGTGTAACGCTCTGTTGAACCTGCTCGTTCTCCTTGCGCCGATCCTGAAGCTTGCGCTCCATGTCGCGATTGTCCTGAGCCTGCTTTTTCAGCTGGCCCTCACGCTGCTGAACTTGTTTCTGGAGCTGGTTGAACTTATTGTTCTTGATAACCACTTCCTGGTCGAATTCACGGCGTTTCTTTTTCCACTCCTGATTGACTTCAGTGACCTTGAGCTCTTTGTCTTCATTGGCCTCTTTCTGAGCCTCCTGAACTATCTGCACTGCTCGTTCTTCTGCCTCAAGAACCTTTGTCGTGCCAAGCCGTTCAAGGAAAAAACGACCCACAAAAAAACCTGCCGCAAAAAAAACAATTGATGCGGGAACAAGTAAAAACAGGTTTATGACTATTCCCATTAAGATCTACCTCCTTTTTATGCCCCAATCACTGAGCGGGCACATTTTAAACAAAAAAATCCGCACCATCCCAAGATGTGTAAGATTCAAGAACCCGTGATACACGGTGGGCGCTTCCTTCAGGTTTTTTGCTTCCAACGGAACAGTGTTGCCACAGTTCACGGAATTTCAGAAACGAGCCGAAATCCGTCAAGGCCTGCAATCTTTCAAGAAGAGTTCAGCTCCCGATTGAATAGTGTTAGTTCTTTTACTTACTAAACACCCCGACTGAATGGTGCGGACAAATTCTACTTTCAATGTAACTGTTTACTGAAGACTCTCATCCATCAAACTGTTGAGTCCTGCTATTTTCTGCTGCAGCGCTGCAAGTTCCCCTTCAAGCTCAATCTGCTTCTCAGCCAGTCGAACAGCTGAGAGCACTGCCAGCTTTGCTGGCTCAAAAGAAGGGGCCACTTCAGCAAAAAGCCTCATTTCACTGTCAACCAACCCTGCCGCTTTTTTCGTAAGCTCCGGGGATGGCGATTTCAGTGGATAAGTGTCGCCGTAAACAGTTATTTCAATTTTCTCCATAGGATCTCTTACACGGCCTGATTGTTACGGAGTTCCATTTCGATTTTCTGCAGCAAGAGAAGCAGCTTCTGTTTCATCTGCTGCTTTTCGGCATATGGCACCGGAGCCGAGAGGTTTCCCCTGTCTTCATCGGGTGAAGTACCCGAACCACCGGGAAGCTTATAGGTACGAAGAATATTCTCAAGGCTTGCAAGTTCGGATTTCAGCATCTCGTTCTCCCGGCGGCACTCCTGCAGCCGGCTCACCAAAGCCCCGATCTTCGCCTCAAGCTGGCTCACTGGAGCCGCTGTATTCTCTCCTTCTCGTTCTGGCATGGAACCCTTGTCGTATCAGACCTGTCTAATTACCGCACCAAGCTTACTTTCAGCATTGTTCCCGATATCGAGAATAATGTCATTAACTCTCTCGTCCTGAAGCGTCCCCCGGTAATCGGCAATTTCCAGGCCGAGAGCCACACTTCGTTCACCCTTCCCTCCAGTCTGCCGCTCAAAAAGATCGAAAACAGAGACATTCCTGATGAGAGCGTCCGTTTCCTTCACAAGCTCAACAAGCGACTGCACGGAAACACCTCCGGGGAGGATGAATGAGAGATCCCTTTGCACCACAGGAAATTTTGACGGGGGTTCATAGGCAACAACCGGATTGAACCCGGCCTCAAGAACCGAAACATCAAGCACAGCCACAAACACATCCTGTTCAATCCCAAACCGGGAAAGCACTTCACGCTGAAGCTGCTGAACCAGACCCACCCTTTTGGTGGCGGTCTTCTTCCCTGTCGTCAACGGCAAATCAATACTGACAGTACTTTCATTATAAATATTAACCGCTGATTTATCAAGTAAATTCAGTTTCTCCAGCAGCATCTGGGCAGCACCAAGCGCGTCATAAAAATCAATCCCGTCTGCTGGCTGATTCCAGCTCCTTGGGAAACGGCTGCCGCTGAGGGCAAACACAAGCCCCTCATGCTCTGAAAATGCATCAAGCGGAGCAGGAGAAGAGCGTTCATCTTCAGGAACAGTCTGAAAGGTGCTGGCAACTTCAAACAGCCTCATATCCCTGTTTCCGTGACGGATGTTGTGACCCATAACCTTCAGAATTCCCGGCAGAAGTGATGGGCGCAGCACCTCAAGACCCTCACTGATGGGGTTGAGGGCTGAAACGGTTCTCTCGGAAAAAAGCTCCGCATCTTCACGCTTCATGAGCGGATTTGTCAGCACCTCCCTGAAATTGAGCGCCACCATAATGGAGCGGAGAAAATCAGGAAAGAACTCAGGAGTGGTTCGATGGTCGGGGTAGGTAGCCGCCATTCGGGGTGAGGCAATAATATTGTCGTACCCGTAAAGACGGGCCACTTCTTCAATCAAGTCAACTTCTCCCACTACATCAACCCTGAACGAGGGCACAGCAACACTCATACCTTCATCTGTTTGTGAAAGTACCATGAAACCAATGCGTTCAAGCATGGTCTGCATGGCGGTGTCGCTGATATCGGTACCAAGCAGCGCATTAGCCTTCTGAGGACGGAACAGCAGTTCCCGCACAGAGGGCCGAGCCTCTCCCCTGTGGCATGCCTCGGCAACCCGGCCGCCGGCAAGTTCCAGAATCATGGCAACGGCAGAACGGGCCGCCGGCAGGGTAAGTGAAGGGTCCACTCCCCTTTCAAACCGGTAGGATGAGTCGCTGCTGATACCGGCAAGCCGTGCTGAACGGCGAATAGGCGAGGGAGAAAAATATGCAACCTCAAGCAGTATGTCCCGGCTCTCCTCCGTTACCGCTGAATCAAGTCCGCCCATTACGCCGGCAATGGCCACAGGCTTCTCGGCATCGCAGATAACAGGCATTCCCTTCTCTACCCTGCAGAGCTGCTGGTTGAGCGCCATGAACTGCCCCTCCACATCACTGCGCACAACAACCCGTTCTCCTTCGAGGGTATGCAAATCAAACGCATGCATCGGCTGACCGAGTGCGTGAAGGAAGTAATTGGTGATATCGACGATATTGTTCTTTGGACGAAGCCCTATGCTTTCCAGCCTGCCTGAAAGCCAAGCAGGAGAAGGACCAACTTTCACACCCTCAATAACAATAGCCGCATAGGAAGGGCAGGCAGCGGAGTCAAGTATTTCAACACGCGAACCTACCGCATTGAATTCCACAGCGGCAGCCGCCGGCATTGAAAGTTCGGATGGCGAAGATGCGAGCTCACGGGCAATACCAAGATGCGAAAGCACATCAGGCCGGTTGGGGGTGACGGCTATTTCAAGAATAGTGTCTGCCTTGAGATAACGGGCAAAGGGCTCGCCCACAACGCAGGCCGCATCAAGTTCCATCACTCCTGAGTGGTCACCCGAAAGGCCCAGCTCATCGGCAGCGCAAATCATGCCAAATGATCGCTGCCCGCGAATTTTTGAAGGCTTAATAACAAAAGGCTTTCCATACTCCATAGCCAAACGAGCTCCGGCCGTTGCCACCGGCACAAGCATCTCCGGCTTCACATTTGGCGCTCCGCAGACAATCTGTAGCGGTTCACCCTCACCGGTATCCACCATGCACATCCTCAGCCTGTCGGCGTCGGGATGCGGCCCAACTTCAAGAATGCGACCGACCACCACGCGCTCGTCGGGGAGCACGGCCTCATGAACCTCCTCCACCTCCAGGCCAAGAAAGGTCAATCGCTCAACCAGAACGGGAATATCGGGAGAAAAGGAGGGAAGAAAATCCTTGAGCCAGTTGACAGATATTTTCATAAGAAGAAAATCTGCGTTCATGAATAAAATAAAAAAGCCCTGCACCGCTAATGGACAGAGCTTTGAAGTGTGACCCCAACGGGATTCGAACCCGTCCCGCCACCTTGAAAGGGTGGTGACCTAACCGCTAGTCGATGGGGCCAAAAAACATGGGTGAATGAGGGGACTCGAACCCCCGACCTCCAGGGCCACAACCTGGCGCTCTAACCAACTGAGCTACAATCACCATAGAAACCTAATACTTCCGGACTTCCATTGGTGTGCCCGACTGGACTCGAACCAGTAACCCTCAGCTTAGAAGGCTGATGCTCTATCCATTGAGCTACGGGCACATCGACACTTCCGGCTCATTCCATGTCGGGGCACCGAGACTCGAACTCGGGACCTCCTGCTCCCAAAGCAGGCACGCTACCAGCTGCGCCATGCCCCGTCCCGTACAATATATCCTTAACGGAAGGCTCCAAATATACTACAGGAAGGTTAACTATCAAAAAAAATTAACCATGAGAGAAACAAATCCACAATTCCCCTTCCGAACTCATCGATCCATACCGAAAAATCCCGAGACGATAGTTTTTAAGTCCGCATGATAAAGCATATCGAAAGCCTCTCGAGGAGAGACAATTCGCCTCTTCCTCTCATGCATTTCATCCCACTCTTCCAGCATGGTTTCAATGAACAGCGGATAGACCTGCACCGAAAAAAGCTTCCCGAATTTCCGGTACCGGTATTCCCCCGCTGACTCAGCCCCTACGCTGCCCAGCAGCCCGGCCTCCTCATACGCCTCCTTGGCCGCTGAATCCGGTGCAGAAAAGCCTCTGGCAACATATCCCTTTGGAATGATCCAATGATCGGAACCTCTTGCCGTAATGAGCACCACGCGATCTTCCAGAACGGGAATGACCCCCGATTGCCTGAATGGTCTCTTTAACCTCCCTGCCATAAGTTCTTTTTATTGATACATCAGAGATACTCCCAACCTGCAACAGCTTAACCCCCCTGATGAAGCATAAAAGGGGAAGCGGCAGCATGTGCGTCGGCCAATATACCTCATCACTGCAAACGGGGCAATACGGAAGAAACCCTCATTGACAACAACAACCTGCAATGCATCCTATCGTCATCATTTTTTGAGTCCTTAAGAAAACCGGTATCTTATAAATAAATGTTTGTATCAACAGAACCACAGACCACACAATGAAAGCGATCATTCCCGTTGCCGGAGTTGGCTCACGCCTTCGCCCGCACACCTTCTCCCACCCGAAAGTACTTCTGAATGTTGCCGGAAAGCCTATCATCGGCCACATCATGGACAAGCTCATTGCAGCAGGGATAAATGAGGCTATTGTTATAGTAGGGTATCTGGGATACATGGTTGAGGAGTGGCTCACCAAAAACTACAGCATCAAATTCACCTTCGTCAACCAGCCCGAACGGCTAGGCCTTGCCCACGCCATCTGGATGTGCCGGCCGCATGTCAACGACGATGAACCCCTGCTCATCATTCTGGGCGACACCATTTTTGAGGTTGACCTGCTGCCGGTTATGACCAGCAAAACCTCAACGCTTGGAGTCAAAGAGGTAGACGACCCCAGGAGGTTCGGCGTGGCCGTCACCAGCGGCGGGAACATCCAGAAGCTTGTAGAAAAGCCTGACACTCCCGTCAGCAACCTTGCCATTGTGGGACTCTATTTCCTTCGGGAGGCCGGCCCCCTGTTCAGAAGCATCGACCACCTGATAGGTAATGAAATCAAAACCAAGGGAGAGTATCAATTAACCGATGCGCTTCAACTGATGATTGAAGGCGGGGAGAAGTTCACTGTTTTTCCGGTTCACGGCTGGTACGACTGCGGCAAACCTGAAACGCTGCTGTCTACAAACGAGATCCTTCTTCATAAGGGCGGATCCATAAAACAGTATCCCGGATGCATAATCAACGAGCCGGTGTTCATTGCCCCGAACGCATCGCTTGAAAACGCCATAATTGGACCCAATACCACTATCGGTGAACATGCCGTCATTGCAGATGCCATTATCAAAGACTCCATTATAGGCAACTACGCAAAAGTCGGTCACATCATGCTCAACAGCTCAATAGTCGGCAACAACGCATGGATCAGCGGCAACCCACATGAAATAAACATCGGCGACTACTCTGAAATACGGGTCAGCTGAAAAACGGGTTTTTTTTGCAATCAACAGGGTGAATGCGTACATTAATTATTCTGTTATGCAACAGCATCACCATTATCTATGGACACGGTGCTGCAGACCTTCTGCAAGGAACACGGTTCCTGGGTCTGTCGGAAAGGTTTTCCGTGTCCAGTTGATTTCCCCGCGCAATCCACTCGCCCCGAAGCCACTCCTTCTTGCATTCCGTATTCCCTTGTTCCTGTTTTTTGTTTAATCAAAAATTATTTGAAAACATGTCACAATCAAGGTATTTCTTTACCTCGGAATCAGTTTCAGAAGGGCATCCTGATAAAGTTTCAGATCAGATTTCCGATGCGGTGCTTGATGCATTCATCAGTCAGGACCCCAAATCCCGCGTAGCCTGCGAAACTTTTGTCACCACCGGACAGGTTATCGTCGGCGGTGAAGTTACCTCTACAGGGATCGTCGATATTCAGAAAATTGCTCGGGAAACCATCACCCAGATCGGTTACACCAAGGGTGAATACATGTTTGACGCCCACTCATGCGGTGTGCTCTCTGCGCTACATAGCCAGTCGGCAGATATTAACCGCGGTGTTGACCGCAAGGAAGAAATTGCCGACGAGTTCGACAGCGTCGGAGCTGGTGACCAGGGCATGATGTTCGGATACGCCTGCACCGAAACTCCCGAACTGATGCCTGCTGCCATCCAGTATGCCCAGCGCCTCGTCAAGCTTCTTGCAGACATCCGCAAGGAAGGTAAAATCATGACCTACCTCCGCCCCGACAGCAAAAGTCAGGTGACGCTTGAATACATTGACGATAAAGTTGCCCGTGTTGATGCAGTTGTTGTATCCACACAGCACGATCCCGAACCTGCCGGCATGAGCGAGGCTGAGTTCCAGGCCGTCATCAAAAAAGACATTATCGAGAATGTCATCAATAAAGTGATTCCTGCAGACCTGCTCGATGCCAACACCAAGTTCCACATCAACCCGACTGGCCGTTTTGAAATCGGCGGACCACATGGCGATACAGGCCTGACCGGACGCAAGATCATTGTTGATACATACGGCGGTGCTGCACCCCACGGCGGCGGTGCATTCAGCGGAAAAGATCCTTCGAAAGTTGACCGCAGTGCTGCATACGCTTCCCGTCATGTTGCCAAAAACATTGTAGCTGCAGGCCTGGCCGACAAATGCACAGTGCAGGTATCTTATGCAATCGGCGTAGCCCGTCCGGTATCCATCTATATCAATACCCACGATACCGCAAAGCACGGCCTCACCGATGAAGAGATTCAGGAAAAAGCAGAGAAAATCTTCGACCTCCGCCCACTGGCCATCATCCGTCGCTTCAACCTCGACAAGCCTGCCGGCTGGAGCTACCAGGAAACTGCTGCCTACGGTCATTTCGGTCGCGAAAACTTCCCCTGGGAAAAAACCGAAAAGGTTGCCGAGCTGAAGAAAGCCTTCAACCTGGCCTGACTTCTGACTCTTGCCAATATACTGAGACCCGCCGCAAGCGGGTCCCTGTATATCAGCCAACAAACTGACAATATTTTTAAACCACTGAGGAAAACAATAATGACTATCGAAGCCACAGCGCTTGACTACAAGGTAGCTGACATCTCGCTTGCCGAATGGGGCAGAAAAGAGATCGACATTGCTGAAAAAGAGATGCCCGGCCTGATGGCCATCCGCAAAAAATACGAAGGCCAGAAACCCCTTGCCGGCGCAAGGATTTCAGGTTCGCTGCACATGACCATTCAGACTGCGGTCCTCATCGAGACCCTTGTGGAACTCGGAGCCGATGTCCGCTGGGCAAGCTGCAACATCTTCTCAACCCAAGACCATGCCGCAGCGGCAATTGCCGTCACGGGCGTCCCTGTATTCGCCTGGAAAGGCGAAAGCCTTGAAGAGTACTGGTGGTGCACCCGCCAGACTCTGGACTTCGGCAACGGAGTTGGGCCGAACCTCATTGTTGATGACGGCGGTGACGCAACCATGATGATCATTCTCGGCTATAAGATTGAGAACAATCCTGCCATGTTCGACAAAGGCGGAAGCAATGCCGAGGAAAAGGCACTCTATGCCCAGCTGAAATCCGTTTACGATGAAGACAGCACCCGCTGGCACAAGGTTGCTGCCGACATGAAGGGAGTTTCCGAAGAAACGACCACTGGTGTGCACCGCTTGTACCATATGATGGAAAAGGGCGAACTGCTCTTCCCTGCAATCAATGTGAACGACTCGGTCACCAAATCAAAGTTCGACAACCTTTACGGCTGCCGTGAATCACTCGCTGACGGCATCAAGCGCGCTACCGATGTGATGATTGCAGGCAAGATTGCCGTTGTCCTCGGCTATGGTGATGTAGGCAAAGGCTGCGCGCATTCAATGCGCTCCTACGGAGCCCGCGTAATCGTTACCGAGATTGACCCGATCTGCGCCCTGCAGGCCGCAATGGAAGGCTTTGAAGTCACCACCATGGACCGTGCAGTCAAAGAGGGCAACATCTTCGTCACCACCACCGGCAACAAGGATGTCATCACCCTTGAGCACATGAAGCAGATGCCCGATGAGGCCATCGTATGCAACATCGGCCACTTCGACAACGAGATTCAGATTGAACCGCTCAACGAGTACAAAGGCGCGACCAAACTCAACATCAAGCCGCAGGTCGACAAGTACACCTTTGAAGACGGCCATTGCATTTACATGCTTGCAGAAGGCCGCCTGGTAAACCTCGGATGCGCAACCGGCCACCCGTCGTTCGTCATGAGCAACTCCTTCACCAACCAGACCCTCGCACAAATCGAGCTCTGGAAAAACAACTATAAGGTTGATGTCTACCGTCTCCCCAAATCACTCGACGAAGAGGTTGCACGGCTTCACCTTGAGCAGATCGGTGTAAAGCTGACCACCCTGTCACCGGAACAGGCCGACTACATCGGTGTTCCGGTTTCAGGCCCTTACAAGCCTGAGCACTACCGCTATTGATTGACAGCTATCCCCTAGGATACGGAAAAGGCAGCCTTTCGGGGATGCCTTTTTTGTTTTATGGCAAACTGAATTCGCCTGAACGACACTGAACAGCAAGGCCGATGCGGTTGTGAATCTCACTGATAATGCGTATAATCAAACCCGTTTGATGGGGCGTCGCCAAGTGGTAAGGCATCGGCCTTTGGAGCCGACATTCGCAGGTTCGAATCCTGCCGCCCCAGCAAAAACCAACCATTACGCCCCGCAACCGCCCGCCATACACACATGACCAGAACTAAAATCTGCGGAATCACCCGTCTCACTGACGCACTGCAGGCAAGCCGCGAGGGTGTCGACGCTCTCGGGTTCAACTTCTGTCGAAAAAGCCCGAGAGCCATCACGCCAGCCGCAGCAAAAAAGATTATTGACGAGCTTCCTCCCTTAGTATCAAGGGTGGGTATTTTTGTAGAGCAGTCCCCCAAAGAAATTGCCGACATCTGCAGCTACTCTGGCATTGCAATTGCACAACTCCACAGCGAGCGCTACACACCAGCTGACGCCGGGTTCCTCAAGGATATGGTGCAGGTGATAAAGGTTTTTCGCCCGGACGGATCGTTCAACCCTGATATTCTTGCCCCTTTTGTTGAAGAAGCAGGAGTGAAGGCATTTCTTTTTGACGCTTACAGGGAAGGCATGGAGGGGGGAACGGGAGCAGAGATTGAGGCCTCAGTCACAAGAGAGATATTTCCCGCTGAAGGGGCGCCCTTTTTCCGCATTCTCGCCGGAGGTCTCAACCCCGGCAATGTCTCTGAAGCCATTCGGCAGTTTCATCCATACGGAGTTGACACGGCCAGCGGTGTTGAAACCGCACCGGGAATCAAGGACCTGGAAAAGATTTCAGCTTTTCTGAAAGCCGTCAGGCTTGCTGATCAGGACTAACTGCCCCTGTTTGCTGCAAGATGCTCCAAAATCAGATCTGAAGCGGTTTCAGGGAGTTCCAGCGTTATAAGATGACCGCATTTGGGAACACACACAAAACGACCTTTCCCAGTTATCTCCTGCAGCTTTTTGGCATTGGCGGCCGTCATGATTGAATCCCCCTCACCTGCCACAAAAAGAAGCGGTAGATTCATTGCCCGAACCATATCAGGAACCGAATCAGTCGTTTTCTTAGAAGCTATGTGCCCGGTGGTCTGTTCAATGGCCTCCGATGCGCAGAGACCGAGGCTTTTGAAGCCAATGAGAATATCATGCTGCGCAACCGTGTTCTGCGCAAGAACAAGGCGGGCAAACATGTAAGCGGGCAACCACCATGTCAGCTTGCGAAGCATGATGTTGAAAATAAAATTGATTGTTTTGGGTGCGAACTCGGCCACAAAATCATTGTTCTCAAGAAAGCCGAAGTTGAAAAAGGTCATGGAGAGGATTTTCTCCTGATTCTTTCGGGCATAATCCAGAGCAACAAAGGGACCGAAAGAGAAAGCGGCAATGTGGAATTTTTTCAATCCTAGAACCGATACAAGTGCTTCAAGGTCGTGTGCAAAAAAATCAATATGATAATGGTTGGCAGGATCATTATCTGACCATCCATGCCCGCGCATATCATAGGCTATGGTACGCACACCCGCCTCATTCAGATTTTTGATGACATGGTGCCACCACATCCACCAGCAGTCCCACCCATGAATCAGCACCACCGTCTCGGCAGCGTCTCGGGGCCCGGAATCATGATAATGGTGCACCACACCGTTCAGCTCCACAAAATGGCTGTTCTCCATCAGGGAAAGTTCATATCCGGCCCGTCGGGCGTCGGCCATGTCTGAAGAGGCCTGTTTGGCAAGCAGTTCATCCCTGTAACTGGAGAATTTGGAAGTGCAGGAAACGGGCTGAGGTATGGATGACATGAAGATATCTGGCTAGATTTAAAGAAACCCACCGGCCGATGGAGGCACAATGCCTCTTTGAGATAATATAACTCAATTAACACTTTTTCCCCGACCCCGACAACATCCTGTCAGGAAAGCTATGAAGAGTGTCGGAATATCTTTTCACACTCGCGTCTGATAATCTCCTGCTGCTGCAGAATCAACTCAGGATCAACCGTGAAGTGGTTGAGGAGCTGCGAAAAGATCTGGATTGAAGTCTCGAATTTCTCCGTAACCACCACATCGGCGCCGGCTGTATAGAGCTCATCAATACGCTCCAGAGTCCTTGAGCGCACAATAATAAGCGCTTTCGGGTTGATCTGGCGAATCATGGGAATGCTTTTGCGTATGGCTGTTTTATCGGAAATGCTCAGAACAACCGCACGGGCATGGTCCACACCGGCTCGAAGCAGCGATTTGCGTTCAGTGCAGTCGCCATAATAGATAGGTTCCCCTTTCCGGCGCATAGCCCGCACCATTTCGCGGTCGATTTCCAGCACAGAATAGGAAATGTTGGTAGCGTGCAGAACTGCGGCAACATTCTGACCGTTAACCCCAAACCCGATAAGAGCCGCATGAATTTCCCCGGCACAGATAATGGCGCTGTCGGCCGGTTTCACAGAGGAGAGCGGTGCATCGCGCGAAACCAGCGGAATAAACCCGAGCACCGGAGCCATCTGTTCGGCAAACCTCGGCGCCATGGCAATCATTGCCGGAGTAACAATCATGGTCACCACAATAATGGCCAGCATTGCCTGAAACACCTCATCGTTTATCACATTGTTGCGAAGGCCGCTTTCGGCCAGCACAAAGGAAAATTCCCCTATCTGTGCAAGCGCCATGCCGGCCATTAAGCTGACCCGAAGTGAATTGCCAAGAACCAGTGAAACAATGGTGACAAGAAGCGCCTTGACGAGCAGAACCACAAGGGCGATAAGAGCAAAAAAGGGGAGATCGACCATGCTGACATCAAGCAGAAGGCCGACTGAGATGAAAAAGATGCTGGTGAAGGCTTCGCGGAAGGGGTCTATGGTGAGGCTTATCTGATGGCTTTCATCTGTACTGGCAATAACCATACCCGCAACAAAAGACCCCAGTGCCAGCGAAAGCCCTGCAAGCGAGGTTAGATATGCGGCACCGAAACAGATGACAAGCGCACCAATGACAAGCACTTCACGGGCATGCAGAGAAGTGATGATGCGCACCATTTTGGGCATCAGTATGCGGAACCCCAGAAAAATACCGGAGGCAAAGAGAACAATGAAACCGACTTTCCGGAACACCATCTCAAAAGATGGAACAGCCTCCGGATTGAGAAAACTGATACCGATAATCAGCGGAACAATGGCAATATCCTGAAATATCAGAATCCCGAGCGCAATCCGACCATGAGGAAGCTCAAGCTCATCGCGGTCGCTAAGAATCTTCAGGCAGATTGCCGTACTGCTCACCGAAAAGGCAAACCCCAGAAACACGGCGGCTGAGGTAGTGATACCGTGACCAATTGCCTGCATGAACCAGAACGCAAGAAAACTGATTGCCAAACCGGTAAAAACAATCTGCACAACACCGCCTATCAGCACAATGTTCTTCAGCCGTTTCAGATCATCAAGTGAAAACTCGAGTCCGATGGTAAACAGCAGCAGCACAACGCCGAGCTCGGCGAGTGTTGAAATCAGCTTTTCGTCATAAACGACGCCAATGCCCGAAGGGCCGAGAAGAATACCGGTAAAAATCAGTCCGATAACCGGAGGGATTTTCATGCGCTGGAAAATCAGGATGATAGCAACCGCCATCGCACCAATCAGTACCAGTTCACCAAGAAAATCGAATTCATGCATAACCGTTTTGCCTATGTCAATAAAGGGCGCCTCTATTTATTGACGGTGAGCGCTGTGAGTACAAGACGGACGGAGCGCAGAAACCGGAGTGTACAACTGGTACATGAGGATTTCGAGCACCGACCAACGCAGTAATCGCAGTGCGCAACAAATAAAGAGAGGTGTCCTAAAGAAGATGCAGGAGAAAGACACCTCTAAATAGGTAGCGTTTCCAGAGCAAAATACCAACAACTTTCATCCCCCTTAACCCTTTAACGCAAGCATTTCTCAAGCCCAACAGAAAAAACCATGATGCGCAGATTAAAAATTGGTGACTGTATTGATAAATGACGGCAAAAAAGTATATAGATATCCTTCCCGTACCCAAGTGCCCCACTCTCTGGCGGCCCGGTTCCCGTTCATTCTTTTTCTTTCAGCCATGTTCAAGCCAAAGTTCTTCAGCATTCTGCCCGAACTCACCGCCGAGCAAATCGGCCGCGATGTCGTTGCCGGCATTCTGGTTGGTATTGTTGCCCTACCGCTTGCAATTGCATTTGCCATAGCATCGGGCGTCTCCCCTGAAAAAGGGCTGATTACCGCCGTCATCGGAGGGTTCCTGATCTCATTCCTCGGAGGCAGCCGCGTCCAGATAGGAGGCCCCACGGGTGCCTTCATCGTCATACTCTACGGTATTGTGCAGCAATACGGCATTAACGGCCTGATGATGGCCACCATGATGGCTGGAGTCATTCTGATGATGATGGGGTTCGCCCAGTTCGGCTCCCTGATCAAGTTCATCCCCTATCCGGTTATAGTAGGCTTCACCAGCGGCATTGCGGTCATTATTTTTTCCTCTCAAATCAAAGACCTGCTCGGGCTCGAAATTGCCGCAGTACCGTCCGATTTCATTGAAAAATGGCGCCTCTATGCCAGCCGCTTCTCCACCCTCAATCCTTTGAGCACATTTACCGGAGCACTAGCTCTTTTCATCATCGCCTTCTGGCCGAAAATCTCAAGAAAAATACCCGGCTCCATAATAGCGCTTATCGTCACAACAGTCCTCGTCCAAACCATGCACTGGGATGTTCCGACTATTGCAACCGAGTTCGGGCAAATACCCTCAACCATTCCCGCACCATCGTTTCCGGTTTTCGACCTGCAGACAGTCCGTCAGCTTATCATGCCCGCCACAACCATTGCTCTGCTTGGAGCCATTGAAGCGCTTCTTTCAGCCGTCGTAGCCGATGGGATGATTGGCTCGCGCCACAAATCGAACATGGAGCTGATCGCACAGGGCGCGGCAAACATCATCACACCGCTGTTTGGAGGAATACCCGTAACAGGCGCCATTGCGCGCACCGCCACCAACATCAAAAACGGCGGAAGGACGCCGGTTGCCGGCATAGTTCACGCCATTACGCTGCTGCTTATCATGCTGCTATTCGGCCAATGGGCAAAACTGATTCCCATGCCCGCTCTTGCTGCTATTCTCATTGTCGTTGCCTGGAACATGGGAGAAGCCCATGTGTTCCGGCAGCTCCTGAAAAGCCCGAAAAGCGATGTCATCGTCCTTTTGACAACATTCAGCCTTACCGTGGTGTTTGACTTGACCATTGCCATTGAAATAGGAATGCTGCTTGCCGTCATCCTCTTCATGCGCCGCATGGCTGAACTTTCCAATGTTGGTGTTATCACTGGAGAACTGAAAGACAGGGACGAAGAGGACGACCCGAACACCATTGTTACCAGAAGCGTGCCTGAAGGCGTTGAAGTATTTGAAATCAGCGGCCCGTTCTTTTTTGGAGCTGTAGCAAAGTTCCGTGACGCCATGCATCTCCTGGAAAAATCCCCCCAAATCCGCATTATCAGAATGCGCCAGGTGCTCTCAATTGATGCCACAGGACTGAACATGATCAAAGAGATGCAGCGCGAATGCAAAAAAGCAGGCTCGCACCTCATCCTTTCAGGCGTTCACGCACAACCAATCTTTGCCCTTCAGCAATACGGACTGGAAGAAGAAATTGGCGAAGAAAACATTTTCGGAAACATTGACGACGCACTCGACAGGGCCAGGGAGATGCTCGGCATGAAGAAAGAGGTGCGGACACGCAGCTTCGTACCATCAGTTGAAAGGGAGAAATAATTATGAATATTCCGTGAATTCTCTTAATAACCGTTGTTTGAAATAATATTAATCTTAATTTTTAAACTATTAAGACCGTTTGGCCGTAATATTATTTGAAAAGTTAGAACAACAGATACATATATAAGGGAGAGATAATCATGAACATTCCATTCCGTCCGCTTGGCCCTCTGATGCAGCTTCTTGAGGAGCTTGGCCATGAAGTAACCTATGCTTACGACGATCTTGTTTTCATAAACAACAACGACTTTCTGATTCAGTTCGCTGCGTCAGGGCCGCAACTCCACCTTTTCTTCAATCACGACTGCAGCAGAAAAACCACTGAGGGCATTGAAGAGAGCATTATCCCAGCCGGAGACAGCAAGGGACTTTCCATCATACGAAAAGGCAAGTACAAGCTTGTTGGAGAGCAGGACGAAACCATGCAGCTCCACTTTTTTGACGCCTGAGGGTTGCGGGAGTTTTGAGCTGTTGGTGAGGGTTGCGTACATTGCCATACAATAACGAGCTCGCCCAACACAACTGCCACAGCAATGAAATACTCTGAAGCCAGACCGGGAAGAACCTTTGTCATTCGGCTTGAGGATGGGGAGATTCTGCATGAGTCACTTGAGGCATTTGCCGCCGAACATGGCGTTCAGCGTGCTTCACTGACGGTACTTGGGGGAGCAGACAAGGGCAGCCAGCTTGTGGTTGGGCCTGAAGAGAGCCGTGCCGAAGCCATCAACCCCATGACCATTGAGCTCTATGACGCCCATGAAATAACCGGCACAGGTACCATTTTCCCCAATGCTGAGGGCAAACCAATTCTCCACCTGCATATCGCATGCGGCCGTGAAGAAAATTCCGTCACCGGGTGCGCACGGGCCGGAGTCAAAGTATGGCATGTAATGGAAGTAGTCATGACTGAGCTTCTTGACAACAGTGCACAACGACTTCCGGACAAAGCCACCGGGTTTGAGCTGCTCATTCCCTGATGGATTTTCTTGCTGACACGCTCTGGTGGCTGACGGCAGCAATAGCGGCAGGCGGCGCTTCGCTTCCTGCCATTGTGCGTTCATTCCGCCCCCGAACGATCCTTCCTGCTGTTCTCATCTGGACGGGAGCCATCACGGCCACAGCCATCCTCCACGGCATTGCTGCGACACTGGCAGCACTGCTGCTCTCGCTTGCAGCAGGAGCGCTCCTGCTCATTATTGCAATATTCTTCAGCGGAATCAAAGGGATGGCCAACAGACGCTACAGGTAATGCCCCGTCACCCATCCGGGAACATATTTCCAGCCATCGCGCATGGCGCGGTCGTGCTGGCGAAAAAGGGGGTCGTGCCGCTCAACCAACCGCCAGAATGAGTCTGAATGGTTCATTTCAGCCGTATGGCAAAGCTCATGCGTCATAATGTATCGGGCAAGCTCAGGAGGCAGAAAGAGCAGCTTTGTGTTCAGCGTTATCCTACCCCGCGTTGAACAGCTTCCCCATCGGGATTTCTGCAGCCTCACGCCAGCTGAAGCGTACCGCAACCCAAAAGCTTCCGACTGCTCTTCAAGCATTGGCACAAGAATGGCCGCGGCCCTTTTGCGGAGCCACAAAAGCAAAAGGTCACGAGCAGCGTCCCGTTCGCTTCCATCCACAGGAAGCAGAATGGAACTCCCGCCCGCCCCATTTCTTTCAGCACTCCTTCTGCGCGACGGGTCATACTCCACCTGCCACTCCTCTCCTGTGGAACGAAACCCGACCAAACAGGGCAAGCCATTCGGCAGAGCCGGTTTCCCATCCGGCTGGGGGCGTTCAAGACGGCTTGCTGCACGCTCAATCCATGCCGCGTAGCGATGCAGAAGCACGGGAATCTGCTTCCGGTCATACCCCTCAGGAACCACAACAACCAGCCCTTCATGGGGCACCATTTTCAGCCGTGCATGCTTTGAGCGCCGGCTGACCTTCAGCGTATAGGCAATGCCACTACTCATAACAGCCTTTTCTCCACTGCCACAGAGGAACAGCCGGGCCCCTTGAGAACACTTTTCCCGCCCGACCGGGGCAGAATGGCGATACGGGTGCTGATGCGCTCCTTCAATGCGGGCACATGGGATATGATTCCTATCAGTTTACCATCCTGATGCAGCCCTGACAAAGTTTCCAGAGCGGTCTCCAGCGTTTCCTCATCCAATGTACCGAAGCCTTCATCGAGGAAGAGTGAATCGACGCGAACTTTTCGGCTGGCCATTTTTGAAAGCCCAAGTGCCAGAGTAAGACTGACAATGAAACTCTCACCACCCGACAGATTCCTGGTTGACCTGATTTCACCAGCCTGATAATTATCAACAACATTCAGCTCAAGAGGCTGCCGGTCATCGCGGATAAGAAGATAGCGGTCTGTCATTTTTTCAAGCTGCCGGTTGGCGTGCGAAACCATTAACCCAAAGGTCAGCCCCTGCGCAAAGTTGCGGTATTTTTTCCCATCAGCTGAACCGATAAGACCATGGAGTTTCTCCCAGCGGTGACACTCTTTTTTCTGTGCATCAATGTCGGCCTGCTTTTCCTTTATCCGTTCTTTGGCTTCAGCATTCTCGCTAAGCCTGAGCCTGAAACCGGCTATGGCATTGCGCAATGCCTCCAGCGACACAGTATCCTCCCTGAGCTGAGCCTCTAAATCATCAAGCGCCCTGTCTGTAACTTTTCTGTTGATTTCACTGGCCAAGCGCCCCTCGCGATCGCTCCGCCTTGCATTCAGTTCCGTTTGGGCATCATCCAGCACCTTTGCCCGCAGAAACAGGGCTACCCGTTCTTCATGCAGCAGTCTGGCTTCGAGAAAAGACTTCTCATCTCTGAAGCCTGCAGAAGTCAGAGCGACCGAAAAGTCTGTCTCCACCTTATTCAGTTCAGGCGCTCTCAGCCCGATGTTCTTTTTCAAAGATTCAACCAGGGTCTTTGCCATTGTCAGCTGCTTCTGCAGTCCGGTGTTCATCTCTCCTGCATTCTTCTCTGTTTTCTCGGCATCGGCAATAACTTTCTGCAGTCGGCCTTCTTCATCATCAGGCTTTCTGTCCCCGTACAATTGCGTTCGTTCATCTGTCGCGTCAGCCAGTTCTTGTTTCAGCTGCTTTAGTTTTTCCTGTTTTTCTCTCAGAACCCCGACCTGCGTATCAATCACGAAATCCAGACCCTTCACATCACTATCGATGGCGTCAATCTGTTTTTCAATGTCAGTCTTGATTTTTACCTGTTCCTGCCATGTCTGGATTTTGGCTTGAAGATTGCGGATTGCGGATTTTGGGTCCGCAAAATCAATGGCATATCCCAAGGAATCAAGCTTCTGTGTTATTGCCAGCTTGAGCTCATCAAAGCTGATCTGAAGTTTCGTGAGGGTATCCTTCAAATCCTCGAGTGTTGTTTCTGCGCCCTTCCTGTCATTGGCGGCTTGTGTTTCCTGTTTCTCACTGTCAGTCAAATTGTTACGGGCAGTGGTTTCAGCTTCTTGCAGTTTTTTGATGGTGGCTTCCTCTTCGTCTGCCGTATCAATCAGTTTGGTCAGCGATTCTATCTTTTGCTCGATTTCATCGGGAACAGGAACATTGCCCTCGGCAAAGGGATGCCCGGTCGAGCCACAGAGTGGACAGGGTTTACCGTCTTCCAGCCTGGCACGGAGCCCCTCAAGCTCCTCGATTTTTTTGATAAAGGCCATTTCACGAAGAAGGGTTTCCTTCTCGGTACGATATTCCCGTAGCCGTTTGTCACCCAGCAAGTTGCCCAGGTCGCTTATTCTTAGCTGAAGATTTTTACTGGCGGATGCCAGTGCCTGTTTTTTGAAGGAACATTGCCCGGCAGCAGCCTCCAAATTCCTTGTGGCATCTGCTACGGCAGTATCGGCTTTTTTGAGCTCAGCCTCTTTCTGCGTGATCTCCTGCTGTCGGGCAAGCAGGTTGCCGAACTGTTCTTCAATACCAGCCAGGCCACTGATCAACCACTCATCCCGGGCATTTTCTTTGATATACAGCTCTGCTACCTCAAGAGATTTCTGTGCAGCAGTCCGTTTTTCCTGTTCCTTCACCCGAGCCAGTTTGTCGGTTTCAATCTTTGCGGCTTCCTTGGCACAGACATCAGCGCCTTCTGAAACAACCTTTGTCTGTTCGGCAATTTTTTGATCAATCGACCGGATTTTCTGGATCAACGGGGTTGCCGTTTTCAGTTCCTCTTTGGCTTTTTGGGCGAGCTGTTCAGCAGCTTTGAGAGCCTCAGCTTGTGTGTTTGCTGATGTTTCCAGCTCCGGAAGTGTGGCTTCATCCTTTCTTAAGGAGGTCTGATCGTCAGCCTGCTGCTTGCGTAGGGATGTGAGCGTGGCGTAGGTTCCGTCCAGTGACGCGGCTTTGACGGCCTGTTCAAGTTTGGTCCGTTCGGGTTTGAACGCCTCGGTATCGGTCTTCAGCTTGGCGGCTTCATCCGTAAGGCTGAGGATCTCCTTTTTCAGATCTTCTATGGTGGTCAGCCATGTGATGGCTTTCCCGGTTTCGGTTGATTTACCGGCAAACTCAGTCTCCTGTTTCTGCTTGGCCGCAAGGTCCTCTTGAATCTCCTTTTCCTGTTCAGGCTCCAGAATCACGATGCCCGAGGTTTCGGCATTCAGAATGTTCAACTTGTCCCGCTCATCCCGTTGGCGCTCATGAACACGCCTCGAAATGTCAGAATAAATCCCGGTACCCGTAATCTGCTCCAGAATGCTGGACTTCTGTTCAGCATCGGCCTTGAGGAAGGTATCGAAGCCACCCTGAGCCAACAGGATAGACCGGGTGAAGCGGTCAAAGTCCATCCCGGTTTTTTCTTCAATGACCCCACCCACAAGGCTCTTCTTGGTTTCGATAGGCTTGCCCGTATCAGCATCCGCAATCTGATGTTCCTGGTCCTGAAGATTGCCATCAGCCCTTTGGCGTGCACGGCGCTGCTCCCAATGGCAACGGAAACGCCCTGCCTGCGATTCAAACAGAACCTCAGCATAGCACTCGCCGGTCTGGCGCGACATGATTTCATTTCCGCTTTTGGTGATTTTTCCAAGACGGGGGGTCCTCCCATACAGAGCAAGACAGATGGCATCAAGAATTGTGGACTTTCCCGCCCCTGTCGGGCCGGTCAGGGCAAAAATGCCGTTGGATACATATTCCGGGCCGCTAAAATCAATAACCCATTCACCGTAAAGGGAATTGAGATTTTTAAATCGAAGCTCGAGTATCTTCATGATTTTTGATCCGCAGATTGCGCTGATTCCCGCAGATTAAAAACTAGTCTCTTATGTTGTAGACTCCTGGAGCCAAAATTAAGAAGTAAAGCCCGATGTAAATTTGAAGCTTTTAAATAATTGATTACTTGAGCTTCTTCTGTACCGGATAGTTTTTGCAGAGCTTTCAATTCGACGATGACAGAATCAAAACAGATGAAATCGGCCTGATAATAACTATTGAGCGGTTCTCCACGATAAAAAACGGGCAGATTCACCTCTCTTGTATAGGGAATCCTCAGGTGCTGAAACTCCTTTTCCAAAGCATCCTGGTAAACCGCTTCTAAAAAACCACAACCAAGCTCACGATGAACGGTCATAGCAGCTCCAATCACAGAATAGGTTTCCTTATCCCTTTTCCCATCTGCGTCTTTCTGCGTAATCTGCGGATTATTCAGCATGACGATCCTCCTCCATCAAATCCTTGATTATTTCGTTATACGAGCCTATCAACTCCTCCCTGTCTTTATCAGGAACACCAAACGCATCCAGACAGCGAACAAATACATCACTTGCATCCAAATCATCAAGGGTTTCATTTTCAGCAATCCCGTTCATTACCCGTTCCATAACCTGCTGGTTTTTTACCAGCCTGATTTCCATAGCCGAGCCAGCCAGTGTTTCATCCAGCATCTCACGCAGGTTGGCGATAATGTCACTGCCGGTGTACTCAATCTCAAGCCATGCAGAGCTCTTTTGCTTTTTGAGGTCTTCGAGTTTTCCCTGAATATCGTCCAGAGTTCCGACGATGCGGACCAGATCCTGAAAACACGGAACAGGAAGAAGTCTGATTTTTGTTTTTTGATTTTTGATTATGTCAGCACCATTCAAATCTGACTTCTCAAATCCAAATTCCGCAATCACAACAGATTTCTGTTGTTTTGCTTCACCATAGCCCATCGGTATTGGGGAACCACAGTAACGGATATGCTCCACGCCGCCTACCATCTGAGGTACATGCAGATGGCCGAGAGCAACATAATTGACCGATGAAGGGAAAACCTCCTCACCAACAAGCGCCAGAGAGCCAACATACAGATCCCGAACACCGTCATCCTGAACAGTCCGGCCGCCTGCCGTGAACAGATGCCCCATAGCAACAACAGGAATGCCATCATGCCCGGCTTTTCTTAATTCGGTCCGCTTCTGTTCCGCAATGTCACAAACATCCGCGTAATGGTTTTTCACTCCTTCAGCAAGCCTGGCATTTTTGTCGTCAATGGTTTCTCCGGGCTGGAAAATCCTGATATCACTGTCCCGTAAATATGGCACAGCACAGATGATGGCCTCCGGCCGGTTACCGTGATGAAGAACAATAACCTCATCCTCCAGCGACTCGGACATAGAGCCGACAACATACACATTCAGCGCCCGCAGCAGCTCCTTCGGGGCATTCAGAAACGACGGGGAATCATGATTCCCGCCAATAACCACCACATGGCGGCACCGGGACGCGGCAACACGGCAGAGAAACTGGTAATAGAGCTCCTGAGCCCGATTGCCGGGCGTAGCTGTATCAAACACATCGCCTGCAACCAGAAGGGCATCAACATTTTCCTTTTCAATTGTGCCGCCAAGCCAGTCAAGGAACGAAGCAAACTCATCGTACCGCTTTCTCCCGTAAAGGGAACGGCCCAGATGCCAGTCGGAGGTATGGAGAATTTTCATGGGTATCATTCAGCCTTATAAAAAAAACAGACAGCCCTTTACAACTTCGCTTACAGCACACCCAATATCCACCCTTCCAGCTGCGCTTCAGGATACTGTCCGGGAAGCATCTCGGGTTTAAGGAGCGTGTGGAGGCGTCCGTCACAGTCAACCTGCCGAAGCATTGCAGCCACAGAATAGGCGTCATGCTGATCCCCCGTCCTGTCCTCGCGGGGGAACTCTTTGCTCCACAGCGACGGATACACCTCACAGAGAACCGACTTCCCGCCGCTCACCTCCCACCCGTCAAACGGCCAAAAATGCAGACGATCCCTGCCAAGACGGTTGCGCAGATACAGCAGCCAGGGAAGGCCGGCATGGGTAGACTTCGCCACTGAACCGGGCACATCAAAATGAAAAACGGATTTGGCCCCGGACCGTGCCTCGGTAATACGGCGCCACCGGGATAGACCTGAACGGGCAGCACCATTGCCGCACAAACCGTCGCGGACAAAATCCACATAGTTATTTTTCCCATCCGTCGGCCAATGCTTTTTGAAATCCTCAAGAAACACATGCCAGTCAGGCTCAATGTGGTGTACTTCAAAATAACGCAAGGGAAAAGAAAAACCATGGTCTATACCCACAAGAGTAGTCACGCCATCCTCCAGGCGGTCGCCGAGCCATTCAGCAACCTCCGATCTCGTCCAGTATTTACGGGGGCTTGGCGGAGGCAACACCTCAACGGGCGAATGATCTCTATCCGCCTCGTACACCCGAAGCCCTTTCAGGCTCGCGTCAGGAGTCTGCGCTCCAGAATAGTCTATTCCGATATAGCGTTTGAATAAGGGCATGGGAATGTTTTGAATCGTTTGCGGGCAATTATGGAATTTAACCCGAAAAGGAAAGGGGGAAAAACTCTAACATCGAGCTTTTTTTTAAAATCAAGAGTGCAGCTGCTTCCGCAAGCGCCCTTTCTTTGCACTGCAACTCCTATTCTAACGCCTTCTTCTTGAGCTCCATGAGCTCTCGTTCCCTGATGAACTCATCCATTTAGCTTGGACTTGCTACATTTTGATGGACACCGGAAGAAGTCATACTTTGCTGTCAAAAGGAGGTATGAATTATGGCGCAACAAGCACCACGCCGTCGTCAGTACGACAAGCAGTTTAAAATCGATGCCGTTGAGATGACACTCAAGGGCGACAAAAGCACAAAAGAGATTGCCGATGACCTTGGGGTCAATCCGCATGTTCTCTACCATTGGCGCACGAAGTATCAAAAAGAAAAGGAGTCCGCTTTTCCGGGGACAGGGAACCCAAAGGATTCAGAGGCAGAGCAGATCCGTAAACTCGAGCGCGAACTGAAAGCTGTAATCGAGGAGCGAGAGATCTTAAAAAAAGCATGCGCTGTGTTTGTGCGGGAAATTCACTGATTTACAGTTTCATCAGTGAATACAAGAAAATGTTTGCAGTCAGAACCATGTGCCGAGTGCTCGGCGTCTCTGTCAGTGGATATTATGCGTGGGGTGCGACGCGAAGTCGCGTATTCGAACTGTTCTTTGCAGAACCAGTTGTGTCGTCAACTGCCCCCACCGGCACATGCAGGATGAGTAATCGCCCTGTGTGAAGCTGTCGGAAACGCACCCGCGGGAAACCGTAGGCCAACCCGTGAGGGAGAGCTGAATCTGCCAGTAGCAGGCGGAGAGGGGCAAGGGGGAGGATGGCATGGTTAACGTAGGTGAATCGTCGCAACCATCGTTATAGTAAGCAAGCGAAAGCTCACTGACAACGCTTGAACCAAAAGGTATGCGGGCAGGTATGCTCCCTCCCAAGTGGGGCACACACGGCCAACAACTCCCGCCGGTGGAGAGACGGAACCTAACCCATCCGCATGTTCGATACGCGGAACACGGAAACCCCGCACTTCCGCCCGGCTACGCCGGGCAATCAGACCGTAAGGAAGGATCATGGGAGTGCGGGCACAAGAATGGGGAAGAAGCGAACGCCGTCCTGTAATGGGGCGGATAGGGGTTGCAACATCACCCCACGTGAAAACGGGCTGACGTCCTCATGGTCTCGATTTGCAAGATAACTTGAAGAACCTCCCATGCAGAAGGAAAGCAAATGAACACGGGCAACCCTGTGTGTGCACCTTCCGGCATCGACTGGCAAGGGATCAACTGGTCCCGGATCAAGCGACAGGTCAGGAGGCTTCAGGCACATATTGCAAAGGCAACCAAGGAAGGCCGTCATGGCAAGGTGAAAGCCCTGCAGTGGCTGCTGACCCACTCGCATAGCGGCAAGGCTCTTGCCGTCCAACGGGTGACGACGAACCGGGGGAAACACACCCCGGGAGTCGACAACGACATCTGGAAAACATCAAAAGCAAAGGCCAATGCTGTAGCATCGCTGCAACGGAGGGGCTACAAGCCCCTTCCCCTTCGAAGGACCTACATCCCGAAGAAGAACGGCAAGAAACGACCTCTCGGCATCCCTACCAAGAAAGACAGGGCCATGCAGGCGCTCTACTGGCTTGCATTGGAACCTGTAGCGGAAACCACCGCAGACGGCAACTCATACGGGTTCCGGCCATGGCGGTCAACAGCTGACGCGGCAGAACAGTGTTTCATCTGCCTCGCCAAGCGCGACTCCGCACAATGGGTACTTGAGGCCGATATTGCCGGGTGCTTCGATACCATAAGCCACCAGTGGTTGATTGACAACATCCCCATGGATACGCCAATCCTCCGCAAATGGCTGAAAGCAGGCTTCGTGTTCAACAACGAGCTCTTTCCCACAGTCTCGGGCACGCCGCAAGGTGGTATTATCAGTCCGGGACTGGCAAACATGTGCCTCGACGGTCTCGAGAGAGCGCTTGCGACAGCATTTCCGCAAGCGAAACAACGTGGCCTGAAAATGCACATGGTGCGTTACGCTGATGATATGGTTATCACAGGGAACTCGAGAGAGTTGCTGGAAAATGAGGCCATGCCAGTTTTGGTCGAATTCCTGAAAGAACGAGGGCTCTCCCTCTCAAGGGAAAAGACCAGAATAACGCACATCACGGAAGGGGTTGATTTCCTTGGCTGGAACATGCGCAAATATGGCGGAAAACTGCTCACCAAGCCGTCGAAAGCGAACATCAAGGCCCACCTCGCCAAGGTGCGGGAAATCATCAAGGCAAACAAGACGATCAAGCAAGTGGATCTGATTGGTATCCTCAACCCCGTTCTGCGGGGATGGGCGAACTACCACCGGCATGCGGTCGCCAAAAACGTCTTCGCTCGAAACGACCACGAGGTCTGGTCAATGCTCTGGAAATGGGCGAAACGACGACACCCAAATAAAGGTCTTCGATGGATCATGGTCAAATACTTCCATACCAGAAGAGACAGAAAATGGTTGTTCATCGCCGAAGAGGCGGACCGAAAGGGAGAGCGACAGCTCTTTCTGGAAGCGAGCATGCCGATCCGGCGACACATCAAAATCAGAACGAAGGCCAACCCGCACGATCCAGTGTGGAGGGAGTACTTCAACGCCCGTAAAGAACAGATGAAGAAAGCGACACTGCTCGGTTGCCGGGTGCCTGAAGGCGCCTTACTCGAGGCTTGAGCCCGGTACGGTGAAAATCGTACGCCGGGTTCTGAGGGGACGGTGGCGCAGTAATGCGCCGCTGTTACCCGATCACAGCGAACAGAAAGCGCCAGGGCGCAAGAGAATTTCAGGATCATGACAGCTATCAAGGAAATCCATTACGAGAGTCACGGGACCTATGGGAGCCCCAGGATTACTAGAGATTTGGAGAAGATAAACATCCAGTGCAGCAGGCAACGCGTTGCCCGCTTGATGCGGGTAATGGGTATCAGGGCAAAATGCGCCAGAAAGTTCAAGGTTACGACAGACTCAAACCACAAGGAGCCCATAGCCCCGAATCTCTTGGGGCAGAAAACTTCTCTCCCGATATGCCGTTCGAGGTCTGGACAAGTGATATCACCTACCTGTGGACGGAGTGGTGGGTGGCAGTATTTAACGGTAATCATGGAGCTCTTCAATCGGGAGATCATCGGCTATTCCCTCAGCAGGAGTCTCTTGACCGAACCAACAGTCAACGCCGCTCTGGATATGGCGGTACGGCATCGGCAGCCACCAAAGGGAGTCATTATGCATTCAGACCGAGGGGTGCAGTATGCCAGCAAATCATTCAGGGCAAAGCTATCAAAATACGATATGATTCAAAGCATGAGCGGGAAAGGAAACTGCTACGACAACGCTGTCACGGAATCATTCTTCAAGACCATGAAATCCGATTGGATTTATGGCAAGAGATTTCGGAATAAGGCAGACTTGCAGCGTAGCCTCTTTGAGTATATCCAGATCTTTTATAACCGAAAGCGAAGTCACTCTTTCTTGGGATATGTTTCCCCGGCAGAGTATCTACGCAACTATTATCAACCGAAGAGTTTGGCTTCTTAAAGTGTCCATTTTTTTATTGCAACTTCAGCTCATCATTGATACCGGTGGCTTCAACAACCAACTGGTACCTCTCTTTGGGTGTCAGAGAACGGGGGCAGTCTTGTGTTCGATCAGACAAGATACCCGATTCACTTCGTTTGATCCAATTCCTGATCGCTTGCCGATTGATGCCAGTTTCCCGGCTGACCTCAGCAATACTTCTGCCTTCAGGCAGCAGCACTTGTTTTATAAGTATCGCGCAGCTGAACGACCGATTCTATTTGATCAAATTGAAATTCTACATTGCAGAAAGGTCTTTCTACACCGGCGGCCTTTGTAATGATTTTACCAGAATAAGGTCTAATTTTAATTGTTTCACCAACAAATGCCTCATTATAACTATATTACCAAAACAATAACAGTTTTATGAGAAGACCGCATGGATACAAATGTTTTGGAATCTCGCCCGGCAGGCTACGCATATCTGCTTGATATGATGGGGCTGACAGGCATGCCCCATTGGCATACCTCGTTTGTATCCTCATCAGGAACTCACAGATCGAAGGTTCGGGATGGAACAATAGAAGACATCTACCCTATAAGGTACTGGCCCGGGGAAAAGGTCGGCGATCATCTTGAATTCGTACTGAAATATGACGGGGTCAATTTGGGCTTACTGGCTCGAATCTTTGAAAAGGTTTCTCAGGATGAGCTCACTGATTTCATCAAATCCAAACCTACCGGAAAGTATGCCCGAAGGATCTGGTTCTTCTATGAGTTTTTGACCGGGAAGCAACTGCCTGTCGATGACCTAACCTCCGGCAACTATGTAGATGCACTGGAAGCCAATTATTATTACACCGTTCAGAACGGAGAGAAATCTTCGCGTCACCGCATTGTAAACAACCTTCTCGGTCCCAAATCGTTTTGCCCTGTCGTAAGAAGGACCGAAAAGCTTGCCAAGCTGGATTCAGCCGACCTGCGAAAAAGGTGTGAGGATATTCTCACCGCATATCCACCGGAACTGCTTCGCCGGGCACTGAGCTACCTCTACAAGAAGGAAACGAAGTCATCTTTTGAAATTGAGCACATAAAACCCAACGCTTCCCGAACTGAAAAATTCATCACATCACTGGAGCTTGCCGAAAAGGAAGATTTCTGTGCAAAGGAAAGGCTGATAGAGCTTCAAAACCGCATCGTCGATCCGCGTTTCAAAGACAGTGATTATCGGGTGAGCCAGAATTATGTCGGCCAGTCGCTTGCCTATCAAAAGGAGATCATACATTTCATTTGTCCAAAACCTGATGATCTGCAAAGCCTCATGGAGGGCTTGATTGACTCCCATAAGCGGATGAAAGCGGGAAAAGTATCCCCGGTCATTCATGCGGCAACCATCGCCTATGGATTTGTATTCCTGCATCCGTTTGAGGATGCGAACGGACGAATTCATCGATTTCTGATACATAACATTCTGTCGCTGCAGGAGCTGGTACCACGCAGACTCATGTTTCCGGTTTCAGCTGTCATGTTCAAAAATCCGGCGGACTATGATGCATCGCTGGAAGCTTTCTCCAGACCCTTGTTGCAACTCATCGATTATCGGCTGGATGAAATGGGGTACATGACCGTCGAGAACGATACGGCATGCTGGTATCAGTATATGGATATGACCGCTCAGTCAGAAGCCTTGTACAAGTTTGTAACCAAAACGATCGAAGAAGAACTCGTCGAAGAGCTCAGCTTTATGGCCAACTACGACAAGATCAAGAAGGCGATACAGAATATCATTGATATGCCTGACCGCCTGATCGACTTGTTCATACAGTTATGTCTGCAGAACAACGGCAGCCTTTCTGCAAGGAAGAGATCCGTTCACTTTGACTTCCTGACCGATGTAGAATTGTCGGCTATGGAACAGGCAGTGAAAGACGGCTATAACCGACCCGATCAATCAACCGCCTGTATGGTATAGATCTTGGTTCCATATCGTTTCTGGCTGATGACCACATCGAATCCAGCCTCGCGGATGGTTTCAAGTGGGGAGACTGAAAATCGATTTTGCCGGTGACACCCTTAGTTACTATGATCAGGTAACCACTGAATGGGTTGCTTGCCCGGTGCTACTCTGCACGCTACCCAGCAGTGCGCTGTTTTATGGTGAGCCACTGGCATCAAGCCGACAGGAGCATCTGGTTCCTGGACTCAATAACGCTATGAGATACATTGGCGGTGTTCCAAAAAACATCCTCAGTGACAACATGGCTCAAGTGGTCATCAAAGCTTCGCGGTATGAACCGGTGTTTACCGACTTGATCGAGCAGTGGGCCCAGCATCACCATACCAACATGCAGGCGACACGGGTTTACAAACCCAAGGACAAAGCAGCAGTCGAACATAGCGTTCATATCGCATACCAGCAGATCTATGCCCGTATGCGTAACGAGGAACATCACTCACTCAAATCCCTGAAGCTGCGCTTCAGGGAGCTCCTCGATAAGATCAATGCACGGGTCATGACTGTCGGCAAATGGCATGATGTGATCGCCGAACCAACCATAGCAGACAGTATCCTTGATCGACTAGTCAGCAAGGCTCATAGAATCGAACTGAAAGGCGCTTCATTACGCCGCCAGAAATCGGAATAAAATATGTAATTTACTCACAGCAAATCCGCCCATGGAAGGTGGTACAGTTTCGAGCAGAATGGGTGGTACACTTTCCCCAGAATATTCAACGGGTTGTCTTTTTTCAAATGGTGGAGCAAACAGCTCTCGACCGCAACTCAGTCTCCGCCCCCAAACTACCCCGTAACACATTGAAAAACAAGGGTTCACACAGGAAGTCAAGTCATACGGTAAGTTCCCGAAGGGGAAGCAACTTTTCTCTCCCGATTTCCAAGCTCCGGACGAGGATGCTGGGTTTGCAAGGCGAGCGAATACCAAGAACATTCTCCCAATGAATATGATTCGACTCCGAAAACCGGAATAGAACTGGCCTACCTACCCGGCAATTCGGTGCCGCAAGTCATGATTTCAATATAGCCCGCATAGCTGAACAGGCGATTGCGTTTCCGGGCTGTCAGCTCCTTGACGATACCAAGCTGCTGCAGGTGGCTGAGCGCCTTGTTGACCGTGGCCGGGGTGATGCCGGTCTTCTCCACCAGCGAGCCCGAGGTGGCGATAGGATGCTCCATCAACGCCCGATGGACCTGCAGGGTGGATGCCGCCGCTCGGCCGAGGCCGCTGATCTTGTCGCGGTCCTGGCTCGACAGTTCGAGAAGTTGCTGCGTCGTTTCCACCGCCTGGGTGGCAGTGACGATCACTGCCTCGGCAAAGAAATCGAGCCAGGCTTCCCAGTCGCCATTCAGACGGACATTATTGAGCAACTCGTAGTAGTGCTGGCGATGAGTCTTGAAATAGAGGCTGAGGTAGAGCATCGGCTCCCGCAGCACCTTCTTCTCGGACAGGAGCAACGCAATCAGAAGACGACCGAGACGACCGTTACCGTCAAGAAACGGATGAATCGTCTCGAACTGCACATGAGCCAGCGCCGCCTTGAGCAACACCGAAGTCGACTCCGGCTGGTCGTGAAGGAAGAGTTCCAGCTTGCTCATGCACTCCAGCACCTCTTCGGGCGGAGGTGGAACGAAAGCCGCATTACCGGGACGGGTGCCGCCAATCCAATTCTGGCTGCGCCGGAACTCACCCGGAGTCTGATTGCTACCCCGGCCTCTGCTCAAGAGAACGCCGTATATCTCGCGGAAGAGCCGCAGCGACAGCGGTAGCCCATCCTCCAGCAGACGCAGACCATGGTCAAGAGCCGCAACATAGTTGCTGACCTCCCGCACATCATCCAGCGGCACACCGGGCTCTTGATTCAGCTCAAACAGCAACAGGTCAGACAGGGACGACTGGGTCCCCTCTATCATGGAGGAGAGCACCGCTTCCTTACGGAGATACATATAGAGGAACGGCGAAGCGTCCGGCAACATCGTTGAGACACTGTCCAACCGACCAAGCGCCAGTAGCGCCTGATCAAACTTTCTGCGCAGCTCCGGTGTCCATTCGATGGGCGGACACGGCGGCAACGGCGCGGGCACGAAGGCCCGCGCCATCTCCCCAACCGTTGAAATGGTTATGTATCTGCCCTGGAGTTCTCGCTTCATCCTGCCTGCATCGATCCTAAAATATAATTCGTCTTTATTTTACCTTTAATTCATATCCTAAAATAGAGAGCTGGGAAGGAAAAATCAAGTGGATTTCCTGAACGGCCGTTGCCATTTCAAATAGCTTGTACAAGAGTGTTATTCGAAAGCAGCCATGTCGCAAGTTTTGTCACAGCCCTGCATTGAAAATGCCGGATAAACTATTCAGTCTCCCTATGTTCAATCTGTTTGAGCAATAAGTCAAAGTCACTCTCAAAGAGCCGATCCTGAACAATGCGATATTTTTCAAATTCGCTTTCAGCATGAGCCTTTGCCAGCTCTGCGGTCACCTTCCCGGCGTCTTGCAGGATTTCCCTGTCGGTGGCTTCGATGAATTTGTTCAAGCGTGTTTCCCAATCCTGCATGGTTATCGGAATTTTTCGCAGTGCCATGTCCTCGGCCACATCCAGGTAGGCATTCACCAATCGGGTCAGTTGAGCCATTTCATTTTCGGCCAGATAATTCTTGGCCACACTGACATCAAATTTCTGGATTTTTCCTTTCGGAGCATCCTTCCAGGTCGTCAGCCCCATGTGTTGTTTCTGATAGTCCGCCCGATCAACAATTACTTCCGCAGCGGTCTGACCGTGGATGGCCCAGTGCAGCTTATTCTGAACCGTAGCAAAGAACCGTTTGGTGGCTTGAGCTGCCACATCATAATCAATGGATGTCGCGTAAATATCAGTGATCTTCTGGTAAAACTTACGCTCAGAGAGACGGATCTCCCGGATGCGCTCCAGTTGCTCTTCAAAGTATTGTTCCGTCAGGATGGAACCACCGCTTTTGATGCGCTCATCATCCATCACGTACGCCTTGATGGTGTACTCTTTAATAACAGTGGTCGCCCATTTGCGAAACTGCACAGCACGTTCCGAGTTGACCTTATAACCGACCGCAATAACGGCCGAGAGATTATAGTGCAAGGTGTTGTAGTTTTTCCCATCAGCGGCAGTTATCCGGAATTTCCGGATAACTGAATCTTCCTGCAATTCGCTGTCGGAAAAGATTTTTTTCAGGTGTTCATTCACCGTGCGCACATTCACATCGTAGAGCACGCCCATCATCTTTTGGGATAGCCAGATGTTTTCATCCGCGTAAACTGCCTCAACACCGCCTTGGCCGCTTGCAGCAACGAAGGTCAGATATTCAACCACCGAAGAGCGAACAATCGATGTCTCTTTTTTTCCGGACTTCTGAAGTTGTTTGTTTTTGTCTTTTTTCATGATTAGCGACCCTCATACTTTGACCAGAAGCTTCGTTTTCGACCATATGCTTCAATGATCTGTTCTTTGAATGCTGCGTGATGATTAAATTCTTTCCAGTCGGAAACGGTTCTGGCAAGTTTCCAGTTTCTTTAAAAAGCGGATGCCATGGGGATACGCCTTGGTGTATCCTCGCTTCAGAATTGAGACCAGCAGACTGGCAGCGAGATGCCGGTTTTCCGTTTCCATTGTTTCAGCCCGAGAAAGCAGTTAATCTGAAAGGATATCTGTAACCGGACGCGTGTCGGACCCTGTCCGAAGAAAACAGAGAATGAATGTGGGGAGAAAGGAGAGAGTCGGGTGGCTGGAGAGAGGTTTCGGGAAAATGTCAAAAAAGCCGAAACCCTTTAAATTATAAGGGAAAAAGACAACCCGTCTACCCAGAGGATTACTCTTGAGAGACGGGTTGTCTTTTTTCAAATGGTGGAGATGCCGGGAGTCGAACCCGGGTCCAGAACAATGATTGATACAATCACCACACTCATCTCCGGTGCTCGGAGTTTCGTGAAGCGGAGCTGCACCGGTAAAGGCCGCATCACTAGCTCGAATGAATACCCGCCTGCCCCTTCGGGCGAAAACAGTCGGGGCTTACTTGCGCGAACCGAAGCTCAAGCGCTACTTATGCCATCCAGCGGTTTCAGAGTAAGCGCCTCTGCCACTGGACGATGGCTGATTAATTAACTTGTGCTAATCAGGCAGCCATTGCATACGAATAATCGTCTGCATCTATTGTTTGCATAGACTTCTTTAACGAGTCCATCCATGCTGAAACTCGGAGTGCAATCATATCTCACACCTGCCCTGTCGAAAGCCTGTCATCCCCAGTAAAATCAAAGAACCTTTCTTGCCTCAATGCAATTGTATATATACTTTTCAACAGTAAAGAACAACAACATTCACCAATCAACCGTTCCCTATGCTGAAAAACCTCAGTACCAAAAAAGTTCTCATATGGGGAGTCATTTCCTGGCTGGCGCTCGTTGTTCTCCTGACGCTATTTGGCGGATGAAAGGCGCCTCAGTTGAGGCCAGGCAGTTCGGGCGAGTTGGCGATGAGCTGGTACTCCCCTCCTTTTGAACGGACAGTGCGGCTCCACATCCACTCATATGCATCACTGAACACAAGGTCGCGCGAGGCATCGGTGGTGTACCATGAACCAACTTCAAACTCTTCCTCAAGCTGGCCGGCGCTCCAGCCAGAATATCCAAGGAAAAAGCGCACTTCAGAGGGTGGCAGAACGCCGGTGTTGAGCAGATAGCTCAGCTCTTCCTGCTCCCCGCCCCAGAAAAGTCCGGGCAGAATCTCTTCAGCACCCTCAACAAGATCGCCCCGGGCGTGCATGAAGTATACCCTGTCAGCCTGAACGGGACCACCCATGAGCAATGGTTCTTCAACATCACCAAATCCAGCAATGGCTTCACGAACCTTGAACTCCATGGGTCTGTTGAGAATAAATGCAACCGAACCCTCACTGCTGTGTTCACACACCAGGAGAACAGTCCGCTTGAAGGTCCCCTCCATGAGGTTCGCCGAAGCTATCAGCAGCTTGCCGGGCGCAAGCCTTTCGAATTCATTGACCATGCTCTTTCGTCATTTGTTTTCCTGCAGCCATGCGAGCACCTCTTCAGCATGCACGGCGGGTTTCACTTTCGGCCACGCTTTTATGACAATACCTTTCTCATCTATCAGGTATGAGACACGGCTTGTTCCCATATACTCCTTACCCATGAATTTTTTAGGGCCCCAAACCCCGTAGGCCTCAACAATCTCCTTATCGGTGTCCGCCACAAGCCTGAAAGGCAGACTGTACTTGTCGGCAAACTTCCTGTGCTTCGCTTCAGGGTCTGTACTGACACCGAGCACAGTAACCCCTACTTTGTTGAAGTTAGGTAAATTGTCGCGAAAAGCACAAGCTTCCGCCGTACAGCCGGGAGTATCGTCTTTCGGATAAAAATAAATGAGTACCTTGCTTCCGCGGTACTCTGCAAGTGATACGCTGGTGCCGTCCTGATCAGTTCCGGTAAATTGGGGAGCAATTTCACCCTCTTGAAGCAATGCCATAGCTGTGATGAATTAAGTGGAAAAAAACAATAATCAATCTCTACCTTACAATACTACGACAGCACTGTAAAAAGTTTCGCTGTCCATTAACGAACCCTGACTGATGAAGCCTTTTGTATTCTGCCCGATATGCGGCAAAAAGTTGGAACCCGCTGTTCTTGAAGAACGGGACAGGATGCTGTGCCCTGAATGTGGATGGGTGCACTACAGAAACCCGCTTCCGGTTGCCATTGCGTTCACAAGAAACATGAAGGGCGAAGTTCTGCTGATACGGCGTGCCCATGAACCGGCATTCAACCACTGGGCGCTTCCGGGAGGTTTTATAGAATCAAGTGAGCAAGCTCATGAGGGTTGCCTGCGCGAACTCTGGGAAGAGACCGCGATTGAAGGCAGCATTGAGAGCCTCGTCGGCGTTTATCACCGCGAAAGCACCATGTATGGCTCGCTGATTGCCATAGCCTACAGGGTGCTGGCCAGCCATGAAAACATCTGCATCAACCATGAGGTCTTTGAAGCGGGATTCTACCGGGCAGACAGACTACCTGAAGTCACCATCCCCCTGCACCGGCAGATTATAGAAGAGAGCCTCGCGAACGGCTGAAACCAGCTATTCAAGCGGCATTGCCGAACCAGGAAGGGCGGAACGGTTGCCGAGTGTTTCGGCTAGATACCGGCCGGCATGGCTAATGTCAAACCCGCCAGGGCTCTGGAACACGCGCAGATCAAACCAGGGAAGAACGGAGAGCACATGGTCCATGATATCTGCCTGAACCTGCTCATACTTTGCCCACTCGGTATCGCGGCTGAAGAGATAGATTTCCAGCGGAATCCCTTCAGCTGTAGGCTGCAGATGGCGGATAATGAGAGTCATTGATGGATTGACTTTCGGATGACTGCCAAGATAGGCAACCAGATAGGCCCGGAATGTTCCGAAATTAGTGAGGCGCCGTGCATTGACGGGAGAGTCTTCACCTACGCCCATCTTTGCATTCCACTCCGCCAGGTCCTGCTCCTTCTGCTCCAAATATTCCTTCAGCAGATGAACCTCCTTCAGCTCACGCAGCATCGTTGGGTCACAAAACCGGACACTGGTCATATCGATGTTCACGGACCGTTTCATGCGCCGTCCACCGGCTTCGCTCATCCCTCTCCAGTTTTTGAACCCTTCAGAAATCAGCGCATAGGCGGGAATGGTGCTGATGGTCTTGTCCCAGTTCTGGACAGATACCGTTACCAGTGAAATATCAATAACATCGCCATCAGCCCCGTATTTGGGCATTTCAATCCAGTCGCCAATCCTTACAAGATTGTTTGCCGAAAGCTGTATACCGGCAACAAAGCCAAGAATGGCGTCTTTGAACACCAGAAGAAGCACTGCGGTAAAGGCACCAAGTCCGCTGAGAAAAACTATGGGCGAAGTACCGAGCAGTTTTGAAATCACCACAATAAGGCCGATGCCTATAGCAAGCGACTTGATGACCTGAATGAAGCTTTTTACAGGAAGACGGGAAAACGACGGGTGAGCCGATGAGTATTCAAGAAGGGCGTCAAGTGCTGAAAACGATACAAGAATAAACCCTGCTGTCAACCAGAGCACCGATACATCTTTGACAATAGGGATCAGACCGGGGAAGAACTGAAGGACAGGATCGGAAAGCAGGTGGAGCAGAACGGGGGGAACCAGGCGGGCAAGGCCTGAAAAAACATTATGCTGAACCAGTATGTCATCCAGGCTGGTTGCAGTCTTTGCGGCAAAACGGCTGATAAAACCCAGAAGCACCCTTTTGGTGCCAACCTCAACAGCAGCAATCACAACAAGAGCCAGAAGTGCGGCAAAAATGGTGGCCAGAAGGGAGGCGTTGGGTGAAGAAAAACCGGAGGAGAGGAAAAAGTCTAACAGTGTTTTCATAATACTCTATGTTATGGTGTCCGGAGAATGTACATCCGCTACCGGAAGTGTGAGGGTGAATATCGTTCCCCGATTCAGGCGCGACCGCACCCTGATGTCGCCTTTGTGGGCAAGAACTATATGCTTTACAATTGAAAGGCCCAAACCGGTTCCGCCCAGCTGTCGGGAACGGGCCTTGTCTACCCGGTAAAATCGTTCAAAGATACGATCAAGATCTTTCTGAGCAATACCGATTCCGTTGTCTTCTACCTCCAGCATCACGGAACCCTCCTGCCTGAGAGCACTCAGGCGTATCCGGCCATGGTGTTCGTCAACATATTTCACGGCATTGTCGAGCAGATTGCGAACAACAATTTCAAGATATGACGCGTCGCCCCTGACCAAAGGAAAACTGGAGGGAATGCTGACATCCAGTTTCACATCTTTTTTGACGAGCTGGGGGGCAAGCGTACTCATGGCTTTCTCCACTATCCCCTTCAGGGAGACAGGTCCAAACGAATATTCAATACGACCCGATTCAATTTTTGAAAGATCAAGCACATCATTGACAAGGGCGGTAAGCTGCTCGCTTTCCTGATGAATGATACGAAGAAACGCCTCAGCATGCTCCGGGTCATGCATGGCTCCATCAAGCAGGGTTTCCGTGTAACCCCTAATGCTGGTTAGCGGTGTGCGAAGTTCATGGGAAACACTTGAAACAAAGTCCCTGCGAATTCTTTCAAGATTGCGCAGCCGGGTTATGTCATTAAGAACGAACACCGTGCCGTCAAAAAAGCCCTCTCTCATAACATGCATGGCGCTGACTTGAAGAATCCGCTTGCCTTTGAGGGTTGTGACCGTCAGTTCCTCTTTAACAATAGCCTTCTTCATGCCGTGTACTCTATCGAGAAGGGCGCGGAGCCCTTCATCGCTGACAAGAGCCGTTGAACGAGACTGGAACATTGCTCCATCAAGGCGGAAGAGTCTTGAGGCAGCGGGATTCACAAGGATGATGTCGCCGACCGAATCAGTTACCAGAATAGCTTCACGGATACCCGAAAAAACAGCCCGATACCACTCTTCACTCCGTCTGTTTTTCTTGATCTCTTCAGACATGAAATTGCATGCTCTTGCAAGCATTCCTATTTCATCACGGCGGTGAGTTGGAATTGAACCCGAAAAGTCCCCATGAATCCGTTTCAGCGCGGTATCAGCAATTCGTTTGAGAGGACGCGAAATCAGATATGCACTTACTACACCTACGCCGAGAGAGAAAAGAAGAGCGAAAAACAGTCCCTGCTCTATACCCTTGCGCACCCCGGCTTCAAAAACGGAGATATCATAGAGGGGCTTGGCGAAACGAAGAACGGCGAAGGGCTGTGGTGAACCTAAGGGAACCGCCATATAGAGCATCTGCTCTTTCACGGTCTGGCTGTACCGGGAGTTTTCGCCGAAACTGTCTGAAAGAGCCGCCTTCACTTCAGGTCGACTGCCATGGTTCTCAAGAGATGTGAGCCGATCGGCCTCAACATAACTGTCGCCTATAACCCGGCCATCAGGAGCAACAACCGTCACCCTAAGTTCCAAAATGCCGCCGATTCTGTTGGCCCATCCGTCGGGATCCTGCAGAAACGCCTTGCTCCCCGTGGAAGTTTCCAGCAGTTCCTTATTGAGCATTAGCTCACGGCGGAGTTCATGGGTAATGCTCTTCATGAGCAGCGTCTGCAGCTGGTGGCCCAGCGTCAGGTAACTGACAAGCACCGTCAGGAAAACAATCAGACCGAAAACAGCACCAAGCCGAAAGGAAACCCTAGACTGCATGAACATCGTCCCCGTCTTCTTCAAACTTGTAGCCAAGCCCCCGAATGGTCTTTATCAGCCGACCGGTTTCGCCGAGTTTTTCCCTGAGTCTGGTGATATGGGTATCAATGGTTCGTGTATTGATGCTGCGGTCTACATCCCATACATCGCTCAAAAGCATTTCGCGCGACTGTGCCTGCCCTTTTCTTTTGAGAAGCGCAACAAGAAGCTTGAACTCCATAAGGGTCAACACCAGTTCCTGTCCGTCAAGCGTCACGCAGTGACGGGAAATATCAACATCGAGACCGCCAGCCTTGAGGGCCTCACGGAACACACCACCCTGACGCCGGTCACGCTTGAGTACCGCCCGGATTCTGAGCGTCAGTTCACGCGGACTGAAGGGCTTGACCACATAGTCGTCTATACCAAGCTCAAACCCGAGAATCTTGTCAATCTCTTCGCCCTTGGCAGTGAGCATGATGATGGGAATATCCTTGTATACCTGATGCTGGCGAATCTTCCGACAGACTTCGAATCCGTCGATGCCGGGAAGCATCACATCAAGCAGAACAAGATCAAAACTGCGTCGTGACAGCTGGTCGAAAGCATCTTCCCCATTTTCTGAAAAAAGGCATTTATAACCGGCTTTTTCCAGATTGTACCCTACCAGCTTTGCAAGGTTACGGTCATCTTCAACAACAAGAAGCAATGAATCTGACATATGCGCTGGGGGGGATATTTTATTAAGGTTTTATCCTAAAAAGTAATGTAACGCAATATCTCAGGGAATCCTCTGAAGGGGGTAATTCGGCACAGAACTGTCACAAACGGACGGGTTCATCACAACCAGAGCCTCATCCGGCTTTCCAGCAGGCAGCCTCATGGCCCGCCTCATAGAAAACAAGCTCCGGCTCCATACTGCGGCACCGCGAGTCGGCAAGCGGGCAGCGATCGCTGAAGCGGCACCCCACCGGTACCCTCACCGCACTCGGCACACTGCCTTCAATAACATGGAGCCGCTCCTTCTGGGCACCCATACGGGGGATGGACTCTAGCAGGCCTCGGGTATAGGGGTGAAGCGGGTTGCTGAAAATCTGGCGGACCGCTCCTTTTTCAACAACTCTTGAGGCATACATCACAAGCACCTCTTCACACAGTTCAGCCACAACGCCGAAATCATGGGTAATCAGAAGTACGCTCATACCTGTATCGGCTTGGAGAGTACCGATCAAATCCAGAATCTGTGCCTGAACGGTCACATCAAGCGCTGTAGTTGGTTCATCGGCAATCAACAGGGCAGGGTTGCAGGAAAGGGCCATGGCAATCATAACCCTCTGGCGCATACCGCCTGACAGTTCATGCGGCCACGCTGAAAAACGCTGGCCGGGGTCGGCAATACCGACAAGGTGAAGCAGTTCCACAGAGCGCTCTTTGGCCTCAGCCGCACCCATCTTAGGGTGATGAACCTGAATCTGCTCCATAATCTGGCTGCCGCAGGTAAAGACCGGGTTCAGCGAGCTCATAGGCTCCTGAAAAATCATTGCGATTTCATTGCCCCGCAACCGCCGCATCTCTTCATCTTCAAGCGCGAGCAGATCCCGTCCCTTCCAGAAAATCTCACCCCCGGCAAAATATCCCGGCGGCATCGGAAGAAGACGCATAATGCTGAGGGCGGTCACCGATTTACCGCTCCCCGACTCCCCAACCACACCGAGCGTCCGGTTCCGAGCAAGCGAAAAGCTCACGCCGTCAACAGCCCTAGCAATGCCACCATCGGTAGCGAAGTAGGTTTTGAGATTTTTCAGTTCAAGAATTTTTTCCATATATAAGAGCTCATTCCCCCCGGTGCAGGTTTTGCGCCACACTACCGGCCGTCCCTGATTGGCTGCGATGCATGCATAAAATATGGTTTACAGCCCTCTTATGAAAACATTATCAGAACCAGACATCCACAGCGCTCCTCTCAAAAGAAAGAATGCAGGATTTCTGGTTGAAACCCTCCGTCAGTCAGAACCTTTCCGAGAGCTTCTTTCAGCTCTAAAGCAACCTCCCTCCAACAAAAGAGAAGCAATAGACATTGCTGGCATCCACGGCTCGCTCGCCCCGCTTCTTTCTGCCGCCATACATGCAGCCACCGATGAACCCGTTGTGATACTGGCGGCACAGAGCAGCTTTGAGCTCTATCTTCACGACCTCTCTTCCCTTGTGTCGGGCAACGCGGCCTTCAATACTTCCGATGAACTTCCAGCAGCCATAGAAGCCCTTCGAAAAAAGAGTCTGCCGGTCATCCTTTCGCTGCAGAGCGATCTGCTGGCTCCACTTTGCAGCCCCCGGGAATCTGAAAGCCGTATGTTCCCCATTGCAGTGGACATGGAGTGCGGATACGAAAGCGTCAGAAAATTCCTTACCAAAAACAGTTTCGAGCAACGGGAATTTGTTGAAAATGAAGGGGAGTTTTCCCTGCGCGGCGCAATTATGGATATTTTTTCCTTTGGGGCGTCCGAGCCGCTGAGGGTTGAATTTTTTGGCGACAGCGTCACCTCTCTTCGCCAGTTCGACATCAACAGCCAGCTCTCAGGTAAAACCCTGCCTTCAGCAACCATCACAGCCTCCTTCACCCTCAACGGACCCGATGAGGCTGAAAAAGCAACAATTCTTGACTATCTACCCCCCTCAGCCATCATTCTGATTGACGACCATACGGAATTTCTCGCCATGGAAAACCATGGTGAAATTGCCAATGCACTCAGCCGATTTACTATTGTTCGCAGGATCGCCGCATCGCCTATCGCAATTGATTTTCACGCAACCGCCCAGCAGAAAATCAACGCGAATTTCCGTCTCTTCGCCACGCTTCTGCACCAGAAATCGGCAACTGCGGGCACTCCGGTCTTTGCCGCTTCCTCACAGCGAGAAATAAGAGAGCTGAATGATTTTCTGGCTGAAGAGATGGCTGAAACCGGCAAAGGCAGCGCAGCCGAAGCAATATGGGTTCCTCTCAACCTCCACAGCGGCTTCAGCTTCGGCCCGATTGACCTCTATACCGAATCCGACATCTTCGGAAAACTCCACTCCCACAGAAGTAGCCGGAAGCGCAAAATCAAAGGAATCTCCCTGGGAGACCTGCAGAAACTCAAAGTCGGTGATTTCGTGGTGCATGAAGACTACGGCATAGGCCGCTTCAAGGCTCTTGAAACCATAACTGCCGGAAACTCTGAACAAGAGTGCGTTCTGGTGGAATATGAGGGCGGAGACCAGCTTTTTGTCAATGTGCAGAACATCAACCTCCTCTCAAAGTACGCTGCATCGGAAAGCTCAACGCCGGTGCTCTCCAAGCTCGGCAGCTCGAAATGGGCGGCCCGTAAAGAGAAGGTTCGGAGCAAACTGCGTGATATAGCCATCAACCTCATAAAGCTTTACGCTCAAAGAAAAATGCAGCCGGGATTTGCTTTCGGGCCTGACTCCATATTTATGCGTGAATTTGAAGCATCTTTCATTTTTGATGAGACCCCCGACCAGCACAAGGCAATTGAAGAGTTGAAAAAAGACATGCAGGCGCCCCACCCGATGGACCGCCTCATCTGCGGTGATGCCGGATTCGGGAAAACAGAAATTGCCATGCGGGCGGCGTTCAAGGCGGTAGAATCGAAAAAACAGGTAGCGATTCTCACCCCCACAACCATTCTTGCCCACCAGCATGCCGAAACCTTTGCCCGGCGGTTTGAAAACTTTCCCATCACCATAGCAGTGCTGAGCCGCTTTGTTCCAAGAGTGGAACAGAAAGAAACCCTTAAAAAAATTGCAGCCGGAACGGTGGATATTGTCATCGGAACCCATAGGCTTGTGTCAAAAGATGTGCAGTTCAATGACCTTGGCCTCCTTGTCATTGACGAAGAACAGCACTTCGGAGTTGAGGTAAAGGAAAAACTGCGCGAACAGTTCCCTGGCGTCGACACCCTCACCATGTCGGCCACGCCAATCCCAAGAACCCTCCAGTTCTCAATGCTCGGCGCCCGCGATCTCTCCATTGTCTCCACCCCTCCGAAAAACCGTCAGCCGGTCGAAACCCTCATCACCAACTACGACACTGAGCTTATTGAAACCGCAATCCGCCGGGAAATAAACCGCGACGGACAGGTTTTTTTCCTTCACAACCGGGTTGCAGAGCTTGAAGAAATGCAGCGCACGCTCAGAGAGCTCGTCCCTTCGGCCCGAATCGTCTATGCCCATGGGCAGATGCCCTCCCGCGAGCTCGAAAAAATAATGCTGGATGTGATGCAGAAAGAGGTTGATGTGCTGATTTCAACCACCATCATAGGATCAGGGCTCGACATATCAAACGCCAACACCATAATCATCAACCGCGCCGACATGTTCGGCCTGTCGGACCTGTACCAGCTTCGGGGACGGGTGGGGAGAAGCGAAAGGAAGGCATACTGCTACCTCATCACCCCACCCCTCCACACCCTGAAACGGGAGGCCGTCCAGCGCCTTGCAGTCATAGAAAGCTTCACCGAACTCGGTTCAGGCTTCAGCATCGCCCTTCGCGACCTTGACATTCGCGGCGCAGGAAACCTCCTTGGAGCAGAACAGTCCGGATACATCCACGAACTAGGCTTCGACCTCTACCAGAAAATGCTTGAAGAAACTGTGGCCGGCCTGAAATCAACCGAGTTCAGCCACCTGTTTTCCGGCAACGCCAAACCCCCTGCCCCAACCGGCTCCTGCGACCTTGTCTTCTTCTGTGATGCCCTCATACCCGAACACTTCATTACGGCAACCCATGAGCGGTTCGGCTTCTATGAAAAAATATCAAAAGCACGCAAACCCGAAAGCCTCGACACCCTGCAGAAAGAGCTGAGGGACCGGTTCGGGCCACTGCCCGAAGAGGTGGACCACCTGCTGCTGCTCGCAAAATTGAAAATATCCGCTTCGCAGCTCGGCATTGAAAAAATAGACCTGCAACCCAAAACAATCATGCTCATCCTGCCGGGCGAAGAGAGTGGAGAACCAACGAACCGTGCATTCCTGCAACACCTGTTCACCGCCGTACAGCAGCCTGAAATGCAACCCTACAACCCCGGCTTCAGCTTTGAGAAAAAAATGAAGCTTGTTCTTCACCACCCCAAAACTGAGTCCGCTGCCACCCCATCAGCACTCATTGGGCACTACACCGAGCTTCTTCATCAACTTGAAGAGTCTTCAAAGGAAGAGAACGCTGAAGTTCTGTGATTTTGTGTTCATGCGCCTCTGTCCCGCAACTATTTAGCCGCCCTCAGCGGTTACACGGATAAGAGAAGCATAACTACATGAACACAAAACCATAAAACGATGAAGATCACCATAAATTCCATAGAATACAGCGCCAACCCAGGCGACAGACTTCTTGATATTGCACAGAAGAACCACGCACATATAGGATACTTCTGCGGCGGAAACGCACTCTGCCAGACCTGTTATGCCAGAATTACCGAAGGAGGCGAACTCCTCTCCCCCATCAATGAAACAGAGCTGGAGATTCTTTCAACAAATCTCGTTAAAGCAGGAACCCGAATGGCGTGTCAGGCCACAATTGAAAAACCCGGCACAATAACAATGGTTTCAGCAATTGAAGAGGTTAAACAGATGACCCAAACAGCGCCGATGCAGCTTCCACTCTATATGGGAATCATGGGATGGGAGGCGGCAATCATGCTTCCCCGGACAATAGCCATGCAAATAGGCCGCATACAGGAAGGGGAACTGAATCTTGAAGAGCTCGGCAGAGATATGACAGACGCTCTCGTGGCCGCCGTTGCATCAGTATTCCAGCTGCTGTTTCCCAAGCTATCGGAAAGCAAGAAAGAAGCAGATAGCGGAGGTCACCAGTAAGATGCAGACTATGCAATTTTATCTATATTAATAAGAGCAGTGGTACGAAAGCAACGACAGTAAACGGTACGACATTTACTCACAGACATCCGGAGACAACCATGATCATATACATCAACGGCAGGCCCTGCGAAGCACAGAAAGGTGACATACTCCTTGAGGTTGCGCGCCGCAACAAATGCCACATCGGCTACATCTGCGGAGGAAACGGCATCTGCCAGAGCTGTTTTGTGACAGTAACAGAAGGAATGGAGCATCTTTCCCAACCGGGAAGCGATGAAAAAGCATTCATTTCCGACAGGCTGTTTGAAGCGGGCGGGCGGCTTGCCTGCCGTACCCGAATCACGGGAGAAGGCACCGTCAGAATGCTTTCTCGAACAGAAAACCTCAAACGGATTGTTCTCGGTCTGAATGTACCCGGATTTATCACTTACGCTCAGACCATTGGCTACAATGTTCTCAAAAAACTGCCGGAAGGGGCGGGCAGTGTCGCAGAAAGAGTTCGCGACGGAAGAATAAATCCTGGCGATGCGCTCGGAAAAATCGGCAGTGGAATTGGCGATGCTACACAATTGGTTGCATCCAACTTCATGGAAGCCTTCGCATTCCTTCAATTCCCTGCTTCCATAGCAACAGAAGGGGCAAAAACATTATATGAAGGGGCATCAGGGGCGCTCTGTAGCCTTTCAGGCGGTGCACTTCATCTGCCGGGGACACACTGCAGCGGCCACAATACGGAACCACCTGCAGCCCGATATCATGAAACCATTACATCGAAGTAACAAAAACTCTTTCCCCTTAACGGGAAAGAGACAAAAGGGAAGGGGCGGCAGATGGGCTATGCGTCGGATATAGACAACCTGGAGTTTGAGCTCGGAGCTAAAACCCTTGAGAGATGGCTTATCAAGCCTGGGAAAAACCTCAACATAGTCATGGGTATACCAAAGGAACGCGCCCAGGATGAACGAAGGGTAGCCCTTTCTCCTGCCGGAGTGCAGATTCTCGTAGAGAACGACATAAAGGTAGTTGTGGAGAGTACGGCCGGTAGGTTCTGCAACTTCTCTGATACCGATTATGCAGAAGCGGGAGCTGCCATTGCTGAATCACCCGAAGAGCTCTTCAGCCAGTCAAGCGTCATCGTCAAGGTATCTCCTCCTCAGCCGGAAGAACACCAGCTGTTCAGGCCCGGTCAGATTCTTCTTTCGGCACTGCATCTGGCTTCACTCAGCAGCAGTCTTCTGAAAACGCTGCTCGAAAAAAACATTACCGCGTTTGGATTTGAATTCATTGAAACCCGCGATGGTGAACTGCCAATAGTCAGAACCCTCAGTGAAATCGCCGGTTCACTGGCCATTCAAACTGCTGCAAAATATCTTGAAACCGGATACGGAGGGAGCGGCATTCTTCTGGGAGGAATAGCTGGAGTGCCTCCGGCGCATGTAACAATCATAGGAGCAGGAACCGTAGGGCTTTTTGCCGCACAGGATGCGTTGGGCCTCGGTGCACAGGTTACAGTTATCGACAGGGAAATCAACAGGCTCAGGCGGTTCGAGGCATTTTTCAACCGCCATCTGGTTACCGCCATAACCAATGACCATTACATTGCCGAAATTGCCAAAACATCGGATGTAATGATAGGGGCGCTGAGCCCGAAACAGAAAATCAACAAACCGCTGGTCACCGAGCAGATTGTACGAACCATGAAACCCGGCTCAGTCATTATTGATGTATCCATTGACCAGGGGGCATGCTTCGCCACCAGCCGCAGAACATCGCATACCAACCCGATTTATGTCACCCATGGGGTAACACACTACTGCGTACCCAATATTCCGTCCGCAGTGGCCAAAACAGCCTCTTTCGCACTGACCAATACACTCCTCCCCTTCCTGCTGAAAATCAACGATCACGAAACCATTCAGGAGATGCTTTGGAAAAGCCACAGCCTCAGAAAAGGAGCCTATGTTTACAGAGGCTATGTCACCAAAAAAATTCTTTCTGAAATCACCGACTGCCCCTACCGCGAAATTGATATGCTGCTGGCAGCATCTTAACTCTCCCCCCTCCCCCTGTCAATCCAGTGGCTCCATCGGTTTGCCAAACCTTGCGGCAATGAACGATGCGCAGGAGATACCCGAATAGGTCACTGCTATCACACCCTGACCGGGAAAAGTACTGTCACCGGTCGCAAACAGGTTCTTGACAGGCGTGGTATTCTGCGGCTTCACGAGAATGTTCTGCCCGGGCCTCAGAAGTGGACCGTAAGAGCCCTTGTGGCGGTTCAGATACCGCTTATGAGTATGAGGAGATGCTGATAGGGTAAGCTCGCACCCCCCCGAAATGCCCGGCATCACAGACTCAAGCCGCTGAATAAGCTCACGGGTAAACATATCCTTTCTCTTGAGGTATTCACCACTCCCCCGCTCCAATTCAGCCCAGTCATCAGCCCTGTCGGTCACAAACGCATGCACGGTATGCCGACCTGGAGGTGCAAGTGAAGAGTCAAGGAGAGAGGGAATTGAACAGTAAAGGGTTCCTCCCGAATCAGTGTACCTGCTCCAGTCATCAACAAGCACATGATGCACATTCAACCCCTCCGGAATAAGGGCGCCATTAACACCGAGATAAAGCTGAAACCAGCTTGGGGCCTCAATGAATCTGTCCATTGGAATCCGGTAACGCTCATCATCAACCAACCGGTTAAAGGTATCCCAGATGGTTGCATTGCTCACAACTACGCGGGCACGAATGACTGAACCATCAGCCAGCCTCACGCCCGTAGCTGATCCATTTTCAACCAGTATTTCGGAAACCTCCGCCCCATACCTTATCTCGCCTCCGCATCGCTCAAATCCCTCGACAAGGCCTCTTGCAATCGCCCCCGATCCACCGAGAGGATAGTTGATTCCTCCGTGATGACGGTCAGCCAAACAGATACCCGCATTGACAAGCGGAGTTGAAACAGCATCCTGCAGCGCCCACGAATATGCCTCAATATCAATAAAATGGAGCAGCGCGGCATCACTTATATGGCGGCGGGCCCGCTTCCCCATTGACTGAAATGTCTTGATAGCAAGAGCCGCAGTTTTCATAGGGAAGGAACTGCCCACCGTTAACAGATGGCGTATATCCTCAAGCGAACCGGCAGGCAATGAGCTCAGAATATCATACACATTCTCCAGTTCTGCATAAAACTTCCCGATTCCCTCCCGCTCATGAGGAAAGGCCGCCGTGAGGCGATCAAGAAAAAGGCCGCGATCATAGCAGGCGGCAAGATTGAGCCCTTCTGGCAAATGGTAGTGGATCTGAACCGGATCGGGCACCGTTTGAACCTTCACTCCAAGTTTCCTGAAAATCTTTGTGTGCAAGTTCAAAGTTCCGCTCTGGCCATCCTCGGCAAACCCATAAAAAACTGAAGCTCCTGCATCAAAGGTATATCCCGAACGGCTGAATGACGAACAGCTCCCTCCGGCAAATCGGTTCTTCTCTAACACAAGGGTTCTAAACCCCTGCTGCTGCAAAAGGGCTGCAGAAGTCAGGCCACCGATTCCAGACCCTACCACAAGTACATCAAGCAATTCATCCTGAATTAGCATTACACTGCTGTTTTTAGCATTGGATTGACGATCACGATTAAAAATAAAACCATTTAATTCATTATTTTATAATGAGGCTATTCCACATGACATACTGTAACCATATCTGAACCAGGACGCACCCAATCACATGAGCAGAACCGATCAAATTCGCAAAAGCTCCCCTGACACGAAAAAAAAACCACTGTCGAGAGAAGAACAGCTGAAACAGAGTGAATTTCAGGCAGAAGCGATAGTACACATCAACGCGCTTTATAATTACGCCCTTCATCTAACCATGAATCCGGACGATGCACACGATCTGGTTCAGGAGACCTACCTTAAAGCCTATAAATTCTTCAGCTCATTCGAAAAGGGAACAAACTGCAAGGCATGGCTGTTCAAAATTCTGAAGAACAACTATATCAACCGGTACAGAAAAAACGCGAGAGAACCGGGCAAGGTTGATTACGACCTCATAAAGGATTTTTATCATACCATAAAAGACACAAGGCGCGACAGCACTGAAACTGAAACGGATTACTTTCATTCGCTGTTGCATGAGGAAGTATATATGGCCATGCAATCGCTTCCCGAAGAGTTCAGAGAGGTTATTCAGCTCTGTGATATTGAAGGCTTCACCTATGAAGAGATTGCAAATATGGTTGAAAGCCCTATAGGAACAGTTCGTTCAAGGCTGTACCGCGGACGCAAACTGCTTCGCGCACAGCTGGAAGGGTATGCAAAAAAATTCGGGTTCAACACCGAAAAAGACCGATAACAGGACGAGGAACAAACCTTTTTAGTCTATGAAGTGCGATAAAGCCCGTGAACTTATGAGTGCCGCTGTAGATAGTGAGCTTACCAGCCGTGAAAACCAGGCATTTACCCTGCATCTGCAGGAATGCAGTGACTGCAGGGAAGAATTTGAGGAGGCAAAAAAAACAAAGCAGATCATACAGGAAAAAATTGTAAGATTCAAAGCCCCGCAGTCATTGATAAACTCCATCATGGGGCTCTCCCTCTCCAGCAAGAAAGAGCCCTCAACCTCCCCACTGACAGACTGAACCAATTCAGAGTATTTAAGATGCCCCGCAAGGAAGCGACGCATTCCCTGACAGCTATTTTTGGTTTGAATTGTATGAATTTATAGCTATATAAGCTAAACGATGGCATTATACCCTCAAGCGGAAATTACGGCGAAACAAAAAGGTAGACATGGGCAAAACGGTTATCATAGCGGAAGACGAGGTCAAGAAGTGGAATCTCAACATGCCGGACGAAATGCTTGAAGCTGTCTCCAGCCGCTTCAAGCTTCTAAGCGAACCAATGCGCCTGCGAATTCTTCGCGTCCTCTGCGAACAGGAACGGACGGTGCAAGAAATTGTCAATGCCGTACAAGCCAGCCAGGCAAACATCTCCAAGCACCTTGCCCTCATGCACGACAACGGCATCGTCAACAGAAGAAAAGAAGGCCTGAAATGCTATTACAGCATTGCAGATGACAGCATCATCTTTGCCTGCTATCTCATTTCAAAAAGCGTCGTCGAAAATCTTCAGGATCGACTCAGCTGGGTACAGAAAGTCAACAGCGACCTCTCCTCAAGCTGAAATTCCCCCGCCCCGCCAGCCACATCGCGCCTCTCACTGACGACTGACAGAATAGCTACAGCACCACCGATTCAATGACAAAGATGTCAGGACACTGACACAAATGTCATCCAATCGGCGCATATTGCCCCTATTATTGCATTGGCACGCTTATTGCGTCAATAGATATGACTATCCTCCTCTTTTAATCGGGGGCACAATTTTTTCATCACAATCAAAGAAAAGGACACAAACACAATGGGAAAAATTATAGGCATTGACCTCGGCACCACAAACTCATGCGTAGCGGTAATGCAGGGTACACAGCCGACTGTTATAGAGAACTCGGAAGGCAACCGCACCACCCCGTCAATGGTGGCATTCACAAAAACCGGTGACCGGCTGGTTGGGCAGGCTGCAAAACGGCAGGCAATCACCAACCCGAAAAACACCATTTTCTCAATCAAGCGCTTTGTAGGGCGCAAGTTTGATGAAGTCCCCAACGAAAAAAAGATCGCTCCGTATGATGTGGTAAACGAAAGCGGTGAAGCCCGGGTAAAAATCAACGACAAAACCTACTCTCCTCAGGAAATTTCGGCAATGATCCTGCAGAAAATGAAGCAGACTGCTGAAGATTTTCTTGGCGAAAAAGTAACAGAAGCGGTTATTACAGTTCCGGCATATTTCAACGATGCCCAGCGCCAGGCGACCAAGGATGCAGGACGCATTGCAGGTCTTGATGTGAAGCGAATCATCAACGAGCCAACAGCTGCAGCACTGGCCTACGGTCTTGAAAAAAAGACCTCAAGCGAGAAGGTTGCTGTTTTTGACCTTGGCGGCGGAACCTTCGACATTTCAATACTTGAGCTAGGAGACGGCGTCTTTGAGGTAAAGTCAACCGATGGCGACACCCATCTCGGCGGAGACGACTTTGACCAGAAAATCATTGACTTTCTGGCAGACGAATTCAAAAAGCAGGAAGGCATTGATCTTCGCACTGACGCCATTGCCCTGCAGCGACTGAAAGAGGCTGGTGAAAAAGCGAAAATTGAGCTTTCATCAAGAACCGACACTGAAATCAACCTGCCCTTCATCACTGCAACCCAGGAAGGACCGAAACATCTGGTCATTAACCTGACCCGCGCAAAATTTGAAGGCCTGTGCTCAGACCTCTTCGCAAAAATTCTTGAGCCCTGCCAGCGTGCCGTCAAAAACTCGAAGCTTGCGATGAAAGAAATCGACGAGATTGTTCTTGTCGGTGGCTCAACACGCATTCCGAAAGTACAGGCTCTGGTTAAGGACTTTTTCGGAAAAGAGCCCAACAAAAGCGTCAACCCCGATGAGGTTGTTGCTGTTGGAGCTGCCATTCAGGGCGGCGTGCTCAAAGGTGATGTTACCGATGTGCTCCTGCTTGATGTTACCCCGCTTTCACTGGGTATTGAGACCCTTGGCGGCGTCATGACCAAGCTCATTGATGCAAACACAACCATTCCCACCAAGAAGCAGGAGGTATTTTCTACCGCCGGTGACAACCAGACCTCTGTTGAAGTGCATGTGTTGCAGGGCGAACGCTCAATGGCCACCGACAATAAAACGCTCGGCCGCTTCCATCTTGGCGATATTCCGCCCGCACCCAGAGGTCTGCCCCAGATTGAAGTTGCTTTTGACATCGACTCAAACGGCATTCTCCATGTATCGGCCAAAGACAAAGCGACCGGAAAGGAGCAGAGCATCAAAATTGAGTCTTCAAGCAAGCTGACAGATGCTGAAATTGAGAAAATGAAGGAAGATGCAAAAACTCACGCTGATGAGGATAAGAAGCTGAAAGAGGAGATTGACATCAAGAACTCCGCTGATGCTCTTATCTTCAGCACCGAAAAACAGCTAGCTGAACTCGGCGACAAAATTCCCGCCGATAAGAGGCCTGCCATTGACGGCGCACTTGAAAAGCTCAAAGATGCTCATAAAAACGGCACCATTGAAACCATTACGACCGGAATGGAAGAGCTCAGCAAAGTGTGGAGCGAAGTTGCAGCCGACCTTTACAAAGAAGAACCGCAGGGTAACCCGGAAGGCGAAAACGCGCCCGAAGGCGAACCGAAAGGCAGTGACGGTTCAGTTGAAAATGCCGAGTACGAGGTTATTGACGGCGACGATAAAAAGTAAGCCACCAATAACGGCATCATTTCATGGCAAAGGGGTTCCTCGTGAATCCCTTTGTTATTTACTGCCGTTTTAGTAATTTAAGTTATCTTCTTTTAATCCTAACCGTGTACAGCTATGCAACAGCAGCTCAGCCGGCCATTTACAGCAGAGAACCAGGTCAGGACCAGCACATCCGGTCCATGGTCGGGAAATGCTGTCCACAAAGCGAAAAAGTACTTTATCATCTCCGCTAAACGGGATCAAAACAACAAACTAAAACTCCAGATCAGTCCTGCCACCGGACGCAAGAAACTGCTTCCCACAGAGGAGATGATCAACAAGGTCATGAGAGGGGAAATTGAGCTCACTGTACTGACCACGCAGCCCGATATAGCCATTAATCTCGAACAGAAGGTACTTGACAACGAAAACCGATATGTCATTGATTTTGACAACCGCGGAATCAAATGGACTATGCGCGACATCCCGGTTTTCTACAGCTCTATGACCCGTCAGCTCTCTGTTGAAATTGACCGCCAGATATACACGCTCAACGAGTTCTTCAAATAGAAATACCAGCAGCGGCATAAAGTCAAACAGCAAAGAGCCATCCAAAGATGGCTCTTTGCTGTTCGGCCACCCTCTCTCTTCCCTTCGGTATTGACGAACTTCCATTTCATAGGTATCTTTCTACCTGTTAACTGATGAAGCATCAATTAATCATACCCATACGATCATGTCACTCACTATTACCAATGAATGCATCTACTGCGGTGCCTGCGAATCGGAATGCCCCACCGCATGCATCGTGCACGCCTAAGGGACCGAAGCAAGCATGCGGTCGACCACAAACCCTCCCTCCATCAAACCTCCCCCTCATCTCAGCGCTGATCTGCTGAACTTCGACAATCCGAAGCAAGATCGTAGGAAAGTGCAGTCTCTACCTCCCCTGTTGCAACAGTAAGCATGCTAAACCGGTTTAAACATGAACAAAATATAAACCCCCGGCGCCAAGGAGAGGATCGCCAGGGGAAAGACTCCAGACACCACGGCAAAAGGAAACGGAGACATCCCTGCCTGGTGCATGAAGCCGAATACTGATTATTACGAAGTCCTCCTGTAGCTCAGAACATGTACCGAAGGCCCATGTAGCCGAATGTGCCGACCGTCGAACCAAGCTCCCTATCCACAGAGCAGTCGAAAAGATTGTCGATGCCGGCGTAAAGTTCCCCGCCGGGCATCGCACTGGGCATCCACGACGCCTTAAAGTTCACAAAGGTATAAGCATCGGCCGTCATGCGTTGCTTATTCTTTTCATAAGTCTGGTCGCCGGTATAGAATACCGATGTGCTGAGCAACACATTAGTGAGGGGGCGGTAATCGGCAGCGATGGACAGTATCGTCTCCGGAGTGTAATCCAAGCGAAGCCCAGTAGTCCTGTTTTCGGCATCCATAAGGGTGATAGCTGTATTGATGTCGAAATTGGCGAAGAGACTGTAGCCCAGATACGCATCGATCCCCCGAATCCGGGCGTCACCAACATTCTCAAATGTATAATAACTGCCCTTTGACACTTGGCCAATCCGATCATTCATCGTGTTGTAATAAGCCGATAGGTCGTACTTCCATCCAGACCCCTTCCCGTCGATTCCGATCTCGAAATTGTTGCTGGTCTCGGGCTGGAGATCGGTAACCGCCGTTTTCAGTATGCTCAGTGTTCTGGCACCAAGCAAGTGCCCTTTTGCGGTGTTGCGGTTCATATAGAGTTCGGGGCCTGAAGGCGCACGATAGCCCTGACCATAATGCACCCTTAGGCGAGCTGATGGACCGAATCCATATTGCGCCCCGATGCTGCCGAGCGTCTGGTCGTCGAAGTCGCTGTAGCTGTCGTAACGGAGCCCGGGAACAAGATCGAGCCGATCCGTAAGGGCCCATTTATCCTGCACATAGACCGAACGGGTAATGTATCCTATTTTGCTGTTGGTCCTGTCGGCAGTAAACCAGGGGGATTCACGCGTCGCATCACGGTATTCTGCGCCAAACAGCAGATTGTGCCCCATGCCAGCCGACCAGTCGCCGATGAACTCGTGCGAGATGGTGGTGACTTTTCCATGGCATGTTCCGCCTCCGTCCGGCTTGGTTGTGTAGCCGAGGTCATTATAGTAAACCGGGGAAAGGACATCCCCCTTGGTATACCAAGACCCGTAGCTTACCCAGCGGAATTCAAGATTCTCCGTCGCCTTCCACTTCAGCCGTCCCGCTGCATCATATCGATGGGTGTCGAGATCCTCGGCGATAGGGATGTTGCTTACCGGAAACCCATAGCTTGATGGATACTGCGCTCCTATAAATACAAGATCCCGCTTTTCGTCAATGTAGCTGAAATCCGCACCGATCTCTAACCCGTCCGTCAGGCTATACTCAAGCGTGCCACCAATGTTGAATATATCAGCGTCATCCTGATATGTGGTGTTGGACACATAGCTGTCTTTTATGCTCTTTGCTTTCCCATTCTTGGATTCAGATGGAGACACTAAAGTCTTGTCATCTGGCGGCTTATTATAGACAAGAGGCGTAGCCACCTCCGTCTCCGTGTAGGGCCTGGTTTTCATGACGCTAAAATACCCGCTGTAGCGAAGATCGTTGATGGTTCCACGGATATTGCCGTCAACACTGTACCGTTCTCCTTCCCCATCAAAGTTCGACCCACCGCGAACATTGACCGATCCGCGGGTCGTTTCTGTCGGGCGCTTGGTGATGATGTTGATCACGCCACCGATTGCCTCTGAACCATAGAGGACGCTCATCGGACCTTTCACGATTTCAATCCGTTCAATTGTTCCAGCGCCGAGACGATTCAATTCGTATTTAAAGCTCCTTTCGCCGGCAATTCTCCGACCGTCAATAAGAACGAGGGTTCCAAATGCTCCAGCGCCTCGTACCGACATTTCGCCCAGTCCGGGGTTGATGAAAACACCCGGCGTCTTCTCAAAAATGTCGCGCAGCGTTACAGCTCCAAGCTTGTGGATCTGCTGCTCAGTGACCACTTCTACCGAAACCGGCGTATCAAGTATACCTCCTTCGTTTTTTGCCGCCGTCACCACCACCTCTTTCGTGTCCGTCCATTCCCGATAGCCGTCTTCAGCAAAAGAAGCCGACAGCGGAGCAACCAGCAAAAGGCCGGTAAGTAGACATCCATGGGGGATTATGTTCATTTTCCTCATAAGTTATCCTATTTAATTGTTGTTGATTTATAACTGTTGTGCTCAACCTGATCCCGCTCCGTTCAAGGGCCCATGCTACGAAGCATCTCATCTTCCATTTCCCTCAAGTATCCGGGAGCATCTTTTCTCCCCAGCTTTGGCATCATCGTCATAACATTCCTGACTGTAGCGGGGGTACCTCCGATAATGCACACCCGGTCACACAACTGGACGAGTTCACGGGTATCGTGCGAAACAAAGACAACGCTCATGGATTTTCGGGCAAAAAGCGCATTGAGGAACTCAATCATCTGCATTCGAAGTGGAAAGTCCAACCCTGCAAACGGCTCGTCCATAAGAAAGATTTCCGGACCATAGGCCAGCGCCCTTGCGAGCGCAACACGCCGACGCATACCACCGCTGAGCTGATCGGGATAGTGGCCGGCATATGCAGCAAGGTCTACGGCTAAAAGCGCTTCACGGGCAAGCACCTGACCCTCTGCACTCTTTCCAGTCACAAACAGGAGGTTCTGCATCACCGTCAGCCAAGGAATAAGACGCGACTCCTGAAAGATGTAGGCCCTACGCGCATTCGCGCTCCTGTAAGACAACTCCCCTGATGAGGGGGCATCGAGACCGGCCATGAGACGAAGAAGAGTGGTTTTACCACATCCGCTTGGCCCCACAAGACCTACCACCTCCCCGGCATTCAGAGCAAAATTCATATGCTCAAGAACCGGGTGCTCCCCGAATGATTTTCCAATATCGTTACAGCGAAAAAGGCACTCACTCATTGCCACCACCCCCTGTTCTGACATCAAGCCATCCGGAAACAGGCTTGATCAAACCGAATTCGAGAATGAATCCCAGCATGACGATCAACGCGATGTATGCGTACACGACTTCGGCATCACTATACAGGTAGGCCCCCCAGAGCTGCGGCCCGAAACCCCGAGCCGAGGTAAATGCCTCTGCCATGATCACCACCCTCCAGATAACGCTGAGCGATGAAGATGACGCTGAAACTGCATGCAGAAGAATCCCCGGCATGTAGACAGAAAAAAACACCCGTATCCATGGCACTTGATAGGAACCCGCCATTTCAAGAAGATTGCGGTCCAGACTCTTGACAGCCGAGACGGTGTTAAAGAAAAAAATCGGGATGGCGGCAGACATACCCACAAGCATCGAAGGCGCATGGCCCATTCCGAACAAAAGAATTGCAACAACGAGCCAGGCAACCGGCGGAGCACTTTCAGCCAGAACCATGACCGGATGAAGCACACCAAGAAACGCTTTCCGAACACCGGCAGCGAGACCGAGACCAACTCCGATAACAAGGGATGCAATAAAGCTCCATATGACTCTGAAAAGCGTGGCGAAGAGGTCGGCAAAAAAAACATCAGACTGCACGATTCCCTGCAGTGCCGAACCAATCCGTTCAACCGGAGGTATGATCGCAGGCGGATAGAATCTGGAAAGAACCATCCAACCCACAACAATACCTATCCACCCAACCAAGGGATACAGTAGCCCAGGCAAAACCTTTACGAGAACCGTCGGAACCTGTTTCAAAACACCGGCCTAAAAATCCCTTCGTCGACCCTGAATCCGTAAGTATCATTGAGATCACGAACCACTCTTGCACGAACAGCTGCAGTTGGCCGAAAATCAAGCTTCAGTCTTCCCGACGCAAGCATTGAGCGATACACCGAAGCGGGAGCAGCCTGGCCATAAATTTCACGCATCGTCCTAGCAACAATCTTGGAAACCTCATCATGGTTAGCTGGATCATTTACAAAGGCAACCGCATCACGGAAACCGGCAACAAATGCCTGCGAAGCACCAGGGTTTGCAGCAAGCCGCTGTGGATCAACAGCCCACAAAGCCCCAAGCGCAGTCTCACCTGCACCGAAACCAGCAACGGTACCCCAAAGAGGCATCACCGCATACTGAACAGGCCACTTTTCCTTCAGCTGCCTGGCAAGCAGAATACTGACCATCGGCTCAGGCGCAACGAAAGCCAGCGGCGCTTTAGCTGGATTGGAAAGCTGTGCCATCAGCACTGGACCAGCGCCCCCTGAAACGAAATCCGGTCGAATTCCCTTGTCGTTAAGCGACTTTTCGATGACCATATGAGGCGGCGTCTTTATGGCAGGGACTGCAAGCACTCGCTTCCCATTCAGGGCTTCGGGTCCCTTGAGCCCCTTCTGACCCACAAGCCAAACCCCTTTCCAGACATGGACACCGACAAGGGCAATATTATCAAGGCCAGCTCCATAGAACCTTGAACCCCCAAGCGTGCTGAACAAGGCAAAATCCGCCGCACGACTGTATAGCATAGCCCGCATGGCGCTGGGATCACCCGACGGAGCCGTCACGATTTCGACAGCGATCCCGGGCGCCAGCTCTGAAACCTTTTCACGCAGCACGGCCACGGGAATGAAGTTGGGATCCGGAGGAGCGATCACCTTGAACACCGTCTGTTTGTTCGACCCAGACCCCTCGGCGGCATGAGCTGATCCGAAAACCACAGCACCGAATCCTGTGATCAGAAAAAAAACAAAGGACAGGACAACTGCGCACAAGGCATGCTTTCGCAAGTTGCCCGGAACTGAACAGGAAGAATGTGATTGCATGGTTTTTATATTTTTACGGTTTATGCGCACTTGTACACAGCAAGATTACCGGAAGCGACACATTTTTTCTTCAAATAGCGCTCGCACTGGTTGCGGACCCCATACCCAAGCATGGAACCGAGCACATAATCTTCTTCCGGCGTCATCTCACCCAGCTTTTTCCCCTCGGTGATCTCGCGGACCACCGCAACACACTCCGGCGCACCGAAATAGATGTTGACCTTGTCCGGGAGGCAAGGCTGAAGATGGCATTCAATCCCGAAATGGCGCAGCTTTTCCGTTGCTGCATCGGTAAGGCCTGAAGGCAGGGTATGCATGACAAGGCTGCGCAGCCCCTTCCGGAACTCATAGATATGGTGAATAAGTACTTTCATCGCTGTTCAGCTTAATGGTTTCTGATAGAGGGGCTGCATGCAGGCCTTCACTCAATGGTTTGAATGTGAAGCGGCATGATGAGAATCTTCATCGCCTCCATGATAGCAGGGAGAGGGTCCCATCTGGAGGAACATGGGCGCGTTCTTCTGATGATGACCGTCATTATGCAGAACGGACTTGCGGACCTCTTCGTCGAAGCGGAAGAGAGCACGGCCATCCACGGTATGGATGATGCGCGCCTTGTGCAGCAAGGTGCCGAACAGGTGCTCCTCTTCATGCTGCTCAGCGACATACCACTGCAGGAATGCAAATGTGGAATAATCCTTTTCCTGGAAAGCCGCGTCGACCAGATCATTGATGCTCGCGGTGATCTTGAGCTCATGGGCGTAGGCGGCCTCGAGCAGCTCCATGTGCGAACTCCATGAGGGAGCGGGAATGGGCACATCACCGATGAGGGCAAGGGAGCCGGTTTCATTGATGTAATCAAAGAGTTTCATCATATGGTACTTCTCCTCATCGGCGTGGCCTCGGAAAAAGGCCGCCGTGCTGTCGAGTTCCTGCGAGAGGAGCCATGCGCTCATCTGCAGGTAAAGGTGCGATGAAACCGCTTCGAGGTTAACCTGGCGGTTGAGCTTTTCGAGAATGTTCTGACTGATCATGGTGATATCTGGTTGATTGTTGAAAATTGGCGCACCTGCGTCCATTAAAGGAGGTACTGGATCTGCCCGACCCAGCGCTGCACACGCTCCGCCGTCATCTCGTCCTGGTTGTCGGCATCGAGGGCAAGGCCGACGAACAAGCCTCCGCGGACGGCTTGTGATTCGGTGTATTCATAGCCGTCAACCGGCCAGGGACCCACAACCCGCGCGTCCCGTTCAAGAAGCCTGTCGTAAATCGCCCCCATGCCGTCAAGGTACCAGTCCCCAAAGGAGAGCTGATCTCCGAGTCCGAAAAGGGCGACCGTCTTGGCCGAAAAATCAATTTGATCGAAGCTCGGAAGGAATGCACGCCAATCGTCCTGCAGATCCCCTGACCCCCAAGTCGATGTGCCGAGAATGAGCGCATCGTAGACCGCCAAATCATCCGGTGAGGAGGAAGCGATGTCGCGCACCTCCGAAGAAACGATACCAAGGGCTGCGGCGATGAGGTTCGCGGCAGCCTCGGTGTTGCCGGTCTGTGTTCCAAAGAAGATCCCTGTTCTTTTCATGTTCATTGATATCTGGGTTGATTAAAAACTTCATTCATGTCTGATGCTTAGCCCTCCCTGCCGGTCTCCCGCATTGCCAGCTTCGCCGCAAGTTGGGGGATCCCGACCTCGTCCGACACAGCCTCCTCTATGACCCTACTGAAGAGTGAAAACTCTTTCCATGGCACAGACAGCGTCACGATCCCGAGCATGATGATGAAGGGCATCGGATAGCCGTCCCTGTTCTTTTCCGGCCCCTTCCGATCCCTCAAGTAACACTCTTCCATGATGCGCATCAGCGCATTGCGCCCAACCGCCACCACGGCATGCCGGTAATGGATGTGGCTGGTACCGCAGGCACAGCGACTTACGAAACAGCGCACATCGGAGACCGACCCCCCTGACTCGTTTGAAATATTCATCGTTCTTGTTATTTAGATTTTATATAATTAATAGACTTGGCAAATAAAAAAAGCCAACTTTATGCCTTGCCTCCCGACCACTCGTACCAAGTGCCGCCCTGGGAAGAGGAGGAACAGTTGCCGCAGCAGGACGAACCACAGGACTTCGAATGCCTTAGGACCACCCGCCCTTTCCGAATCCAGAGATCCAGCATCGACTCGATCAGGGCACTGTCGGCATTGAAATGGCGGGCCAGCTCTGGTAGCGAAGCACTCCCGTTCAGGGAGAGATACTGCTTGATGTCAGTCAGTGTCATGATAGGGTATCGCTGTTGTTGATATAAATATGGGAAGGGAGTCACCCCCCCTTCCCGTAACAGGACCAAGCTTCAATTCGACCCGGTTCCGCTTTTTTTAAACCAGCCGTTACCGGCCATATACATGAGCCCGACGGTTCCCGCCAGGACGGCGGCCATCGCAGCCACCCACGCAGCCGAAGACGCTGGATGAGCCGACCATGTGCCAATCTGGTATGCAAGAACTGCAAAAACCCAGGCAAGGCCGGTTGTCCAACCGCCTGCGAAAAGCGTCCATGCCAGATTAGTTTCACGATATACAGCCGCAATAGCTGCAACACAGGGGAAATAGAGCAGAATAAACACCAGATAGGCGAACGCTCCGGCTGTCCCGTTGAAGAGCGATACCATCTTGCCGAAAATTGAAGATCCAACCTCCTGATCCTCAGCAAAAGCCTCGCTGTCTGAAAGATCGCCTACAGAAATTCCGAGAGGATCGAGCAGCGAACCGGCTACACCGACCAGGTTCTCAGGAATGGTTGCAGACGCCTCGCCGAAAGCACCCAAAAGCGAGAAGGCTTCCTCTTCTTCCCCGCCATTTTCTCCGACGCCAGCCTCAGCCGCCGCCTTTGCATCCATCTGGAGATAAAGGTTGTCAAGCGTACCAACAACAGCCTCTTTGGCAAAGATTCCCGTAAAAAGCCCGACAGCAGCCGGCCAGTTCTCCTGACTCACTCCGAAGGGAGCAAAAACGGGCGCAATAGCCTTGCCGGTTGCCGCAAGTACCGAGTTTTCGGAATCCTCGTTATCAAATGAACCATCCGTACCGATTGAGTTCATGAAACTCAGCACCATGATTACAGGCACAAGAACCTTTCCCGCCCTGAAAATGAACGACTTCAGACGATCCCATACCCTGATGAAAACCCCCTTGAAGGACGGAATGTGCCAAGGCGGCATCTCCATAATGAAAGGCGAAACATCACCTTTGAGAAGAGTGTTTTTGAGCAGGAACCCAGTCATGATAGCCACAGCAATACCAAGGAGATAGAGAAGAAAGACTATGTTCTGCCCGCCAGCCGGAAAAAAGGCAACAGCAAAGAGGGCAAACACCGGCATCCTTGCACCGCACGACATAAAAGGCACCATCATGATGGTCATGATGCGGTCGCGTCGGTTACTCATCGTTCTTGCCGCCATAATCGCCGGAACATTGCAGCCAAAACCCACCAGAAGCGGAATGAACGCCTTACCAGGCAAACCGATTGCGCGCATTCCCCGATCCATAACATATGCCGCACGCGCCATATAGCCCGAATCCTCCAGAATAGAGAGGAAAACGAACATGAATGCTATCGGCGGAATGAAAGTTGCCATAGTCTGCAGTGCACCGCCAAGGCCGGTTGCCAAAATCGCCGTCAGCCATTCTGGCGAACCCAATGAAGAGAGCACAAGACCGAACCCATCCACAAAAAGAGCTCCGGCAGCGATATCAAAGAAATCGATGAATGCTCCCCCTATAGTAATGGTAAACAAGAACATCAGATACATGACCCCGAGAAAAATCGGTATCCCCGCATAGCGATTGATCACCACAGCATCGATGAGGTCGCTCAAAGAACGCTTGATATCCGTCTTCCTTTTCACAGCCTGAGATGTCAACTTCGATATGAACTGGTAATGGGCATCAGCTATTGCGATATCTGCATCTTCACCCATAGTTGACCTCACCTCCTGTCGGGCTCTCTCTCCAAGGGAGGCCGCATCACCCCCGTCTCCATCAGGGAGATCATCACCCTCCAGCACCTTGAGAGCAAACCAGTCTGCATCATGGTGGGAAATACCAGCATCACCCTCAAGATCCGCGGCAAGATGCTTCACAGCACGGACCACCGCGTCAGGGTATGAAACCCGGCAACCGGGCACGCGAGGACTCGCCAACTCTTCAACAATTGCATCCTTAAGCTCAGAAATACCCTCGCCGCGCGACGCAACAATCGGCACAACACGGCACCCAAGACCAGACGAAAGAGCATCAATGTCAATATCTATGCCCCGCTCTCCAGCCGCGTCAATCATATTGAGCGCAACAAGTACCGGCACATTCATCTCAAGCAGCCGACTGGTGAGGTAAAGATTCCTGTCAGGATTTGATGCGTCAACGATATTGATGATCAAACCCGCCTCTCCGCCGAGAATATAGTCGCTGGCAACAGCCTCGTCCTCTGAAAGGGCAGAGAGCGAATAGATGCCAGGAAGGTCAACCACCTCAAACGAATCGCTTTTATGTAAAAACCTTCCTCTCTTGCCTTCAACCGTCACCCCGGGCCAGTTGCCCACAGTCTGGTTCATACCAGTCAACGCATTAAACAGAGTCGTCTTGCCGCAATTCGGGTTACCGACCATCGCGATAGTCTTCACCCCTTTTATTGTTCCGGTCGGCTGCGTGGCTGCACCAACCAATTCTTCAACATTGATCATCGTACCTCCTCTACAATTATGCCCTCAACCTCATGGCCACGCAGCGATAGGCGATAATTTTTCACTGACACCTCGAACGGATCCCCTAAAGGAGCAACCCCCTCAACCTTAATGACTTCACCAGTAAGCACTCCCATATCAAGTAGCCGGCGCCGAAGCTCCGGCGAGGCCGAAATGGCGGATATTCTACCCGCCTGACCCTTCTTCAGTTCAGATAACTTCATATTCTTTTCCTCCGGACAATGATCTCCATGGCCACCTTATGATCGAGCGCCATTCTGGCGTCGTGAACCTTCAGCAGCAGCGGAACCCCCGCACCATTCTGAACAACCTCAACCGCCTGCCCAGGACTGAACCCGAGCTCCGAAAGACGCTGACGCTGACCTCTTCCCTCACGGGAGCTGCCGCGAGCTAAACCACGGCCGCCGTGAAGATGGCGGCCCTCACCGTTACCGCAGGATAGCGGACCACGACAGGCAGACTCTGTTCTCCTGAAGCCGACAATCTCCGCCAACTCCCCCGTCCCAAGCGTACCAAGTGGAACCATCATTATTTATTCCTGTTTGTTGTTTATAAAAGTTTATTAAAACTCCATGGCGAGCTGCATGGTGAATGTATCAGAGTCGGCAGCACCTTTATTGTCGGCGCGCTGGTATTCAAACGCAAGGCCTGCACCATCAGCAACATCCCATCCGAGAGTCGCACCGTAGCGCTTGTCGTTCGTATCGAAATCATCGGAACCCTCATAACGAACAGCAAGGCTGAATGGAGCGTCGAAAGAATAACCAGCCTCAACACTCCATGCAGCAGGCTGCCTGCCGACGGATTCGCCGTCACTGAACTTATCCAGGGCGCCAAGATATTCGCCCCTCAGCTCAAAGGATTTGTAACCAGCCATAGCGCTGGCAGTCCAACCACCGACGAGATCATCAGTCTGGCGATTAACTGAGTCATCCTCGCCCTGCAGACCGTCAGTATCGCCGATGTTATTGGTCCAGGATGCGCCGACACCGTAATGGAAGTCGCCAACCTCTTCTGCCCAGTCAATGGATGCAACGAGGCTGTTGATCTCGTTTTCATCAGTCTTCTGGACATCTCCCTTGAAAACGGAAAGCGATGCAAGAAGCCCTTCCTGCTCGTACCCGGCCTTCACCGAAGCGTGGTGCTTCGTTTCACCGAGCTCAAGCGTCATCGGGTCGGAAATCATACCTGACTCGAACCTGCCGAATGACTGAGTAAAACGGCCAACCTCTGCAAAAATCGGAGACGAGTCAGACTTCATTCTGATATAGGCCTCATCAACAATAAACCTGTCGTCGCTTTCACCCTGTTCGTACAGAAGAACGCCATAAGCACTGAGCCACGGGTTCACTCTGGCTTCAACACCAAGCTCGAAAGTTGCAAGGGTCAAGTCAGTCGTGGATTCAGCTCCCTCTGTATCCTGATAATTGGCCTCAACCTCGACAAGGCCACCAAAGGATATTGAACCCTTTTTCTCTCCAGAAGGCTCGGCTGAAACCGCCGACCTTTGTTCAAGAGCGTCCAGACGCCTTTTCAGCTCTTCCACTTCGTCCATACCAAAAGCCTGAGAGGAAACAGCCAGAGCCATACAGACCATACCGGTACTTTTCAAAAACATGTTCATGACAGATGTTGATTTAGTGTTGTTAATAAAGCTTATTTATACTCTTTATAAATAACTAAAACCAATCTAAGTTTATTTAGATAAATTCCAAATAGGCGCACAAAAAAGTTCCTCGCCGGCTAAAGCTCTGGTCAGCATGATCCATAACTGTCGCAACTGCCAGGCAGGTAACGACTAAAGAGCTCGCTGTGTTAATTCGGAATAATTCTTTTTATTATAACGAGGTAAAACCGCAGGGCGTTGTTTCATGGATCTCACAGAAACTGAACATGGCAAAGACCGTTCAAGAATAAATTCAGAATGGCTGTTGAATATTTGAACCCCAAATAACCATGGAAAACCCAACTGACTTCGACCGGGCTGGACGAATCATACTGGAAAACCTCAAAAAAACCAGACTGGAAAAAGGCCTTACGGTTGAGGAAACTGCAATCAAATCAGCTGTTGCCCCCGAGCAGATTGAACAGCTTGAATCTGGCGATCTTGCATTCCTCCCACCGCCCTATGTGATCGCACTTCTCAGGAAATATGCACTGGCTCTTAATGCTTATGACGAGTCGCTCTTCGTGGATATGAAAAGAGCCGCAGAAATACCGATCCTCAGAACCCCAAAAACATCCGCTGACAGGGTGCAGAAGCCACAGCACCTCGCCGGAATCAGCCGCAGGAAACAATATGCTGCCGCGGCGGCTCTCATCGTCATTGCAATGGCTATTCTCTGGATGATTCTCGGGCGCGCATATCAGGCCCCTACGATGGAAGCCGCCCTTCCGGATGCATCGGAGTTGCCGGCCGCATACACCTCCCCCCCGGCAGTACCACTACAACCCACCTCAACCACAATTGAGCAGCCTGCAAAATCCGTTCCGACAGCTACAGCTGAACCTGAAGAAACCACTGCCTCAGCTGTCAACGGGGAACCGGAAACTGCCTCGAGCAAGACAGAACAGGAACTATCTGCAACGACGGTGCAGATAGGATGCTTCACCTCGTCAATCGACAGAGGGAACATGAAGCCCGGCGACCTGCTTAAAAACCTTGCACCCGACCTCAGCGCCGTCTACTACTACAGTGACATCACCATGCCCTCGGGTGAGCCGATATGGCATGAGTGGCTGCTCAACGGTACAACCGTCGACAGGATATCCGTCGGCACGCCGAAGGGTAAACGGTGGAGATGCTGGTCAAGGAAATCGACAGGAAACAGAAAAGAGGGACAATGGACAGTTCGTGTCGTGCAGGGAGAGGGAGTGGAAATTCATTCCGACAGCATTACCGTTGCAATGCCGCCGGCAGAGGGCAAATAGAGACAGCCGTCAATTCATCTTCTTGCGAGCCATGGCGGCTTCAGGAGACTTTGGATAGACATTCACAAGATCGCGATAGCGGGTTTTGGCATTGGCCGTGTCACCAAGCAGCTCAAAAGCGCGGGCCTGCTTGAACAGGGCTGATGGCCGTTTATTGCTTTTGGTATATTTGGCAATGACCACCTGATAGTCAAGAATGGCCTTGTCATAGATCTTCTCAGCGAACCAGCTTTCGGCTATGAAAAACTGCGCATCGTCTGCAAGGTCTGACTGTGGCGACTCCTTCAGAAGGGCGCTGAATTTTTCTCTTGCAGGAACATACCTTCCGTTGCTAAACAGCCGTGCACCTTCATTGAAAAGAGTTGAGCCTCCTGCCGCCGGAGAAGCGGGTGCGGTAGCGGCCGCCGTTGAGTCAGGAACAGGAGCTGCAACAGGCTTTTTGGGAACAGAAATCCCCAGATACCTCTCAATATTCTGCAGCCGCGCTTCAAGTTCATCAACTTTGTGCACCAGTAGAGAGTCCTCCATCGCAAAGCGGCTCATCTGCTGTCGGTTACGATACTCCATTTCATCAACTGAGCCCTTGAGTGCGCCCATATGGTCTCGCAGGTTCTGAAGATCGGAATACGAACCGGCCGACTGGGTGCGAATGGTTTCAGACTGGTTTTTAAGCTGCTGCAGATCGTCTTTAACAATAACAATGTCCTTTTGAGAGGCGCAGGCCGAAAGCAGCATAATTGGAACGAAAACAAGAAATCTGGTCTTTGCAGTCATGGGTATCATCAGGGTTAACCGCTCTTCTCCCACCATTCCGCCGGCCATCAGGGCCGGCGGAAACAACAGGAAAAAATTCAGGCCATTTGGGAAAGGTGTGCTTATTTCAGGACAAAGTGTGCACGACGGTTCTTCGACCATGCTGCCTCATCATGTCCCTGAGCAAACGGTCGTTCTTCACCATAGCTCACAGTCTCAATGCTTGCAGCAGAAGCACCAAGGCGCACCATATACTCTTTGGCGCTATCGGCACGGCGCTCACCAAGAGCAATGTTGTACTCGGAAGTACCGCGCTCGTCGCAGTGCCCCTGAACAAGAGTGGCGGCAGTAGCATTAGCGCCCATCCATGCTGCGTTCTGCTTCAACTGACCCGCTGCATCTGCACTGAGTTCGGAGCTGTCAAATTCGTAAAATACATCCCCAAGAGGTCCTGTCTGAAACTCGTCAAAGCCGTATCCACTCGGGGTACTGACAACTGCAGAAGGAGTTGCTTCCGGAGAGACGGAAGTATCGGCAGTGTCGGTTGGAGCCACTGCGCTCTTGGATGAGCATCCGGCAGTAATCATCAACAGGAGGGCAAGAAGTCCTTTCATACTGTGTTTCATGGGATCGTCCGGTTTAGTGATTGAAATGAATACGCAGGGACGACTTCAATACCGCCCCTGCGGGTACTGCAATGTTATTCCTCAACAAAATGAGCCCGCCTATTCAAAGCCCAGGCCTCTTCGTTGCTTCCGGCGGAAAACGGGCGCTCTTCACCATAGCTTACAGTTGCCATGCGGTCGGACTCCACACCAAGATTGACCAGAGATTCTTTAGCAGTGACCGCCCTTCGTTCGCCAAGCGCCATATTGTACTCACTGGTGCCCCGCTCATCGCAGTGACCCTCAATCACAACGCGTTTTGAGCTATTGCCCTGCATCCATGCCGCATTCTGTTTTAGCTGTTCAGCCGCATCCATGCGAAGCGATGCCTGGTCAAAGTCATAAAACACATCTCCTAAAGCAGGAGCTGGAGCCGCAGCTGGCTTCACCGGTTCGGGTGCCACAACATCACTCTTGCAAGCGCACGCACCGAGAAAAAGCATACTAGGCATAACAAGTACTTTCAGTAACGACATTGAGCTTTTCATAATTCTCCCTTTTTTCTCCCTTTTATTAATGGTTGATACTGCAAAAAAAGCACTTACACGACACATACGATTACTTTCCGATCAAAGACCATGAAGGTTGCATCTGCTCACCTTCCATCTGCAGAAGCCTCTTCTGGCCCCCACCGGCGGCATTCATAACAAACAGTTTCTTTTGCCCCTGACGGCTTGAAGTAAAGACCAGCATATCTCCTCCGGGAGACCAAGAAGGCGACTCGTTCTGCCGTGAACCTGATGTCAACTGACGCAGCGAAGAACCATCCAGCTTAATGGTAAATATATTTATTTCACCGTTTTTTGCCATTGTTGAGTAAGCGATTTTATCACCCTGCGGCGACCATGAGGGCTGGGTGTTGTAGCTACCGTTATAGGTCAGCCGTCTTGTCTTGCCGGTTTGAAGATCAAGAATGAATATCTGTGGAGTGGCGGTTCGCGAGGAAACAAACGCCATTTTATTGCCGTCAGGTGAAAAAGACGGCGAAAGGTCAATACCGCGGCTGTTCGTCACCCGCCGGGCCAGTGAGCCATCAGGCCGTACAAGATATATCTCCTGATCGCCCTGGAAAGAGAGTGTTGTGGCCACCTCTGTGTTGCTTCTCCAGCCGGGATCAATACTGTTGCCGGATCGGGCAATTGAACTGCGTTTTCCGCCAGCCAGGTCAATAATGGAAAGGCGCGGACGGCCGGAAGCGTAATCAGTGTAGGCAAGATGTTTTCCGTCGGGCGAAAGAACCGGTGTCAGTGCCAGTGAGCGAGTGTTTGTCATCTGGCGCATGCCTTGACCGTCAAAATCACACTTATATATCTCCTTGAAGCCGCTTCTGTTCGACACAAAAACCAGTTTGCTGCCGAACACCGAGGGTCTACCTGTCAGGAGTTCCACCAGGTCGGCACAGAACGCATGGGCAATGGAGCGCAGGTCGCTCTCTTTTCCCGTGTAGGTTTTTCTGAGAATCGGTCGGCCGCCAATAGTATCGTACACCTCCATGGAAAGGACAATATCGCCAGATTTCTTTGACACTGCTCCTCCGGCATAAAATTCCGCACCCACCGAATTAAGCGCTCCAAAATTGATTGCCTGACTGCCAGCACCTCTCGGCCCCGCAACATTGAGGGGAGGCGGAATCATAGTAAAAAGACCTGTGAAATCAAGACCTGAACGGGCTTCTGCATTCAAACGCTCTGCCCAACCGGACTCTTTTCCTCCTGTAGCCGCCGGCCTGCTGAGAACAAGGGCTATTTTCCCAGACCCCTCCTTTCGGATGGCGATATAGTCATCACCGTTCGCCTGAACCTGCCCAGGAAACAGGAGAAACGAAATAACCAGAAAAACACCGGGAAACAGCTCTTTGCAATACCTCATAGCCACACAATTGCATTATTATTTATCATAAAGTCGACAACGGCATCTCACTATCATAATATATATGAAATATAGTGATATTACGAGAGCTACAAAACATCACCTAAGTAAACCCGGCAACTACTATTCAATACCATCCGGCGTAAAGACAAACCTTATCCATTCCTGAGGCGAACCGTATTCCGGCGGAAACGGGGGCAATGGAGAGGATTTCTCAAGCGCCTTCTTTACCGAGTTGTTAAGATATTCACTTGGTGACCCGTGGTCAAAAACAATCTGCGCTATCGTCCCGTTTGCCTGGACACGAATTTGTACAAATACCTCCATACCGCTCGTATTGCGAAGAAGCGACCCTGAAAACTCCCAATTCTTCTGTATAATACCAGCAACTTCGGCTTTATAGCGGTCGGCAGATCCCCCGGTTCCGGAGCCTGAACCCTTGGTGCCACTGCCAGACGCCGATGTTGCCGATCCCGCCTTGAGACGGGAAAGCGCCATATTGAGATTGTCGGCACCTGAGAGGCTCTTTTTCTGCTCAACCCCTTTTTTTAGCCGATCAAGGGCACTGGCAAGCGCGTCTTCTTTCTTTGCCGGCACAGCCGCTGTTTTTTTTGCCGGCTGAACGGGCACTTTTTTTGCAACTGTCGGTTCCTGCTTAGGCACCGGCTCAGAAATCGGCTTCGCCGCAACCTTTTCAGGAGCAGGCTTTCCTCCAACCGGACCATTTTTTTTAACCTTCTCCGAAGAGCCCCCCGACCCGGGAAGCGAAAGCAAACTCACACTGACAACCCTCGGCTTGAACTTCTGTACACGGTCGAACGACTTAAGCGCAACCAAACCAAGAAAAATGGCAACATGAATGGCTACCGCAACAGCGAGCCAGAAGAAGAATGTTTTTTCCAGTCCACCCGGAGCACCTTTTTTTTTCATAAACCAGAGCCCTTCTCTGCATTTCCGGCGGGAGAAACGGGCTCGGTCACCATGCCGATATTTTCTATTCCAGCGTCCCTGATCTGCGCCATAACATCCATCACCAAACCATAGGGAAGGCTCTTGTCCGCCTGGAGATAGACTTCACGGGTTTCGCCAACATCCAGCAAGGTCGGAAGCTTCGTGCGAACCTCGGAAGCGCGAAGCTCATACTGGTTCACGAAAACCCTACTGGATGCGTCAATACTGATCATCAGCCCTTTGGGATCAACATCGAGTTTTTCATGGGTTGTTTCCGGAGCCTCAACCTTCACACCATGCGTCATCATCGGCGCCGTCACCATAAAAATAATCAGCAGCACCAGCATCACATCAACCAGAGGGGTCACATTGATGTCGCTCATGAGGCGGCCTTTTCCGGAAGTCATCATTGCGGTCTGTGGTTTCAGAGTTGATTTTGAAGGCAGACAGCTACAAACTCCGGAGCGAACTCTTCAAGATCCCTCTCAATAATGCCAATCTGCTGCGAAAAATAGTTGTACGCCATAACAGCGGGAATGGCCGCCGCAAGACCCGCCGCAGTGGCAACAAGAGCCTCGGAAATACCTGGAGCAACAACCGCAAGAGAGGCCGACTGCACCAGTCCGATGTTCTGAAACGCGCTCATAATTCCCCAGACAGTTCCAAAAAGTCCAATGAAAGGGGCGGTATTTCCAACAGTTGCCAGAAACGGCACCAGAGATGACAGCCGCTTCTCCTCAAGATTGACTTCTCTCTTCACTGCACGCGCAATACGCAGCCTGTCGTCAACAGCACCGGGTGATGCAGCAACCGCCCGATTTTCAATATATGCTGCACGAAAAACCTTTGCGAGAGATCCGTTTCTGAACTTCTCGGTCTCACTGAAAATTCTCTCTGCGCTTCCCGACTCGAAGAAATAGTCCAGAAACTCCTTCGACTCCTTCATTGAGTTGCGCACAGAACCAAACTTATACAGAATTATTGCCCACGACCCGACTGAAAAAAGCAAAAGAACGGCAAGAACAAAAAGGACAACTGGACCCGCCTGGAAAAGCAGGTCGATAATCCCAACTTGAGAATCAGACATAGGAATCTGGAATGGTTAAATGTTCGCTCAAAAGAGCTGAAGGTTACTTATGACAAAATACGCAAGCATTGATCCTGAGAGAGCGCAGAGCGTATTGACCAGGTCATTGTTCACGAGAGGGTACCCTTTCAGAAGCCTGTTTTCAACCTGAGAACCGTCCGATGCGATACTGTGAGTCCTTTCGGTCACTTTTTCCCGGATGGGGTCGTAATACTGGGCCTGAAGCGTTGCCCCAAAAAAACTGTCAACAAAACTGGCAAGAAGCCCGGAAAACCCAATGAGCAATAGTGATTCCATCACTCCGAACTGGTGGATCCACGGAACACCGACAGCAAGTGCACTTGAACAGATAAAAAGAGACCCGATGAATGCGCCGGAAGTGCCGGGTACTGAAACACCACCTGAAGTACCAACCGGAACCGGCTTGAACGATGTCACCAGCCAGGCTTTCGGGTTTGGCCACATGGTCCCTATCTCTGTTGCCCAAGTATCGGCCTGGACAGCTGCAAGCGTACCGAGATACGCAAAGAAAATTGCAGGACTTCCTGTAAGCGAGTAGATGATCATCAGAATCCAAGCAATACCGCCATTTGCATATACCTGCCCCGCATCTCTTTGGGAACCCTTCTCAAAAACCAGATCAAACTTTGCCTTCCGTTTGCGCCCAAGCTTTGAAAGCACGGATGAGAGCAGATAGAAGGTAAGAAGCGGAACCGTCCAGACAATACCTCCAATTCCGAAAATGGTGGTGCCGAGAAGAAATGTTGCGGCAGCTCCACTGTTATTGAGAAATTTAACCTTAAGAGAAAAAACAGCAAGCAGAAAAGCAAAAAGACCTCCAAGAAGGAAATTTTCAAGCTGAACGGAATGGTTGACCTCAAGCAGATAGAGTATGTAAGCAACCGAAACAGGAATAAAAAAATTGTCGAGGCCGTGCGAAAGAAGGGCCTCCACAACCGTAGCCACAAGGGCAAGCAACAGCGAGAGCAGCAGCAGCATTGTTAAGCTCTCGCCCACAAGGCCTCCCGAAAAGTCTTCACGGAAAAACAGGAGCGAAATTGCGATAAGAAAAAATGAAACCACAAACATGGTCAATGAACCCTCAACCGTTTTCCTGTTTCGCGTCAGCGATTCAATGCGACGACGGCCGTATGCACCACCAACAAGAGCCGCCAGCGAATCTCCCACCGCCATTACAAGAAGCGCAGTCTGCAGAATCCATGGATGCGAATACCAGAATAAAAGTACCCCCAGCATATACACAAGAGGAAAAAGAACGGAACCATAACTGGGCACCAGAGGCGCTGTCTCTTCTCCCTCAACCGGACGGGCAAGCAGGGAACGAAACCAGCCCATCATGAGGTTAAGCGTATTCAGGAAGAGAAACATGAGGCCAAGCATCAGCGGATAGTAGTTCTCCTTGAAGAGGAAGGGAACAAAGAAAAGCACTACCCCAACAGAAAGATGAAGCACCTTGCGGGCAACGAGCTGGGGAAGTCGGGATTTTCTTGTCAGCAGTTCCGCAAGAACCACAAGGATCATGAGGAGTCCGAACATGAGGAGATAAGCCGGAGCCTCCTGTGTAGAAGGCACTTGCACATGCATCATACCGCATCCTTTTTTTGAAACCATTTAAAGACAAATTCGTGAATAAAAGTACTCAAAAAACAGATTGCGCCAAAAACAGTAAAGAACACCTCAGAAGCATTTACCTATATGGTTTAGCCACTGAAGCGACAGGCCCTCTGGGATTGAGGATTATTTGTATTAAAGCATGGGGTGATGTAACTTAAACACCATTTTTCATTTCATAGGTCCGCCATGCGTAACTATCGCTCTTCCATTCATGCTTGATATGCCCGCCCTTGCCTACCCGGAGACGGCTGCGGACGAACACATCCCATCCTTCCACACCACATGCAAGAGTGAATCCGGGGCCAGTGGCTCAATGCGAAACCTGTACCAGAAATTTTACAAATCCGACACCATTTAACAATGAGATCCGACACAATAAAAACCGGTTTTGAAAAAGCCCCCCACAGGAGCCTTCTGAAAGCGACGGGCACCATCAAAGAAAAAGGTGATTACAAAAAGCCCTTTATCGGCATATGCAACTCCTTCAATGAACTCATTCCCGGACACACCCACCTGCAGAAACTCGGAAGAATAGCCAAGGAAGAAGTAAGAAAGGCGGGAGGCGTTCCCTTTGAATTCAATACCATTGGCGTCTGTGACGGCATTGCCATGGGCCATATTGGCATGCGGTACTCGCTCGCAAGCCGCGAACTGATTGCCGACAGCGTTGAAACCGTTGCCGAAGCCCACCGCCTTGACGGGCTTGTCTGCATACCCAACTGCGACAAGATCACACCCGGTATGATGATGGCGGCGCTGCGCATCAATATTCCAGTCATCTTCGTTTCCGGCGGCCCGATGAAAGCGGGATGCACCCCGTCGGGAAAAACAGTGGACCTCATCTCTGTCTTTGAAGCCGTCGGGCAACACAGCACCGGAGAGATCAGTGAAGAGGAGCTTGAGAGTATTGAAGAGAACGCATGCCCTGGATGCGGTTCATGCTCAGGAATGTTCACGGCAAACTCCATGAACTGCCTTTCAGAGGCGCTGGGCTTCGCCCTTCCCGGCAACGGAACAATCCTTGCCGCTGATCCGCGCCGCAACGAACTGGTACGGGAGGCCTCGCGCCAGATCATGAATCTGGTAAACAACAATATCCGCCCGCGCGACATTCTTTCACGCGAAGCGCTTTTGAACGCATTTGCTCTTGACTTTGCCATGGGGGGAAGCACCAACACCATTCTGCACACTCTGGCCATAGCCAATGAGGCGGAACTTGATTTCGACTTTTCGGAACTCAACGCGCTTTCAGCCCGGACCCCGTACATCTGTAAAGTCAGCCCAGCAACAATGGCCGTGCATATTGAAGATGTTGACCGCGCAGGCGGCATTTCAGCCATTCTCAATGAACTTTCTAAAGTTGAGGGACTGCTTGATCTCTCCGTTCCAACCGTTACCGGCCACACCCTTGGAGAAAACATTGCGAACGCAGAGGTCAAAGACCGCGCTGTCATCCGCAGCGTGGAAGACCCCTACTCCGCCACCGGAGGACTTGCTGTCCTCTACGGCAACCTTGCCCCACAGGGCTCGGTCATTAAAACCGGTGCCGTCAGCGCTCCCATGATGCAGCACACCGGCCCGGCAAAGGTATACAACTGCCAGGATGATGCGATAAAAGGCATTATGGATGGAGAAGTGAAATCCGGCGATGTGGTCGTTATCCGTTATGAAGGGCCGAAAGGCGGCCCGGGCATGCCCGAAATGCTCTCCCCCACCAGCGTCATCATGGGGCGTGGACTCGGGGATTCAGTCGCCCTCATTACCGACGGAAGGTTTTCGGGAGGCTCACGGGGGGCATGCATCGGACATATATCACCTGAAGCCGCTGAAAAAGGCCCCATTGCCGCGCTCCAAAACGGCGACACCATAACCATTGACATTCCTGGCAGAACCATTTCAGTGGATCTGACAGATGAGGCTATTGCCAGTCGGATTGCAGCGTTGCCTGATTTTCAGCCGAAAATCAAAAAAGGCTATCTTGCCCGCTACTCCCAGATGGTCACATCGGCAAGCACCGGCGCCATACTGAAAACACCAGTTTCCTGTGAACCCAAATAAAACAATCCAAGATATGCATACGACAGCCCAAAAGCTGAATGGTTCTGAAATATTCTTTGAATGTCTCCGGCGCGAACATGTTGACACCATTTTTGGCTACCCCGGCGGAGCGCTCCTGAAAGTTTACGAAACACTCTACGATGTCACCGACATCAAGCATATACTTGTCCGCCATGAACAGGGTGCCACCCATATGGCCGAAGGGTACGCCCGCGCCACCGGAAAGCCCGGAATTGTTCTGGTGACTTCCGGCCCGGGAGCAACCAACACGGTTACCGGCATCACCAATGCCTACATGGACTCCTCACCCATGGTTGTCTTTACCGGTCAGGTTCCCAGCAGCCTGATAGGAAACGACGCCTTCCAGGAGGCGGATATCGTTGGCATTACCCGCCCCATCACCAAACACAATTTTCTGGTAAAGGATGTCCGCGACCTTGCCACAACCATACGCAAGGCGTTTTTCCTTGCAACCAACGGCCGACCCGGCCCGGTACTGGTTGACATGCCCAAAGACATACTCAACGCCGAATGCGAATTCAATTGGCCTGAAAGCGTTGACATCAGAGGCTTCAAACCCACCATTACCTGCCACGCCAACCAGATAGAAAAGGCGGCGAAAAAAATTGCAGCGGCGAAACGACCCCTTCTTTACATAGGAGGCGGCGTCATAAGCGCCAATGCATCAAAAGAGCTCTCGTTGCTTGCCAAAGCGCTGAACATTCCCGTCACCATGACCCTACAGGGACTCGGCGCATTTCCGGCTAGCGACCCTCTCAACATGGGCATGCTCGGCATGCACGGCACCTACTGGGCCAACCAGGCGGTCAACAAATGCGACCTGCTCATAGCCGTTGGCGCCCGTTTTGACGACCGCGTCACCGGCAAAGTGGAAACCTTCGCCCCGCAGGCATATAAAATCCACAACGACATCGACCCGACCAATGTCGACAAGAACATCAAGGTTGACTTGCCCGTAGTCGGCGACTCAAAAGACTTCCTTGCACAGCTCATCAAAGCCCTGCCTGAAAAATCGGAAAACCATGACAGCTGGCTTGCCGAAATTGAATCCTGGCGGAATCAGTGCCCACTCACCTTCACTGTTGAGGACGACTCACTGAAAACAGAGTTCGTCATCAGCAGGGTTTCGGAAGAAACCAAAGGCAATGCTGTTGTTGTGACCGATGTGGGCCAGCACCAGATGTGGACATCACAGTACTACCACTTCAACAATCCCCGCTCCATCATTACCAGCGGCGGCCTTGGAACCATGGGGTACGGTCTACCAGCAGCAATAGGAGCCGCATTCGGCGTCAAAGACCGTCCGGTCATCCTTTTCTGCGGAGATGGGGGGTTCATGATGAACATACAGGAGTTGGTGACTGCCGTGTATTATAAAGTACCGGTTAAAATTTTCCTCCTCAACAACAGCTTCCTCGGCATGGTGCGCCAGTGGCAAGAGCTGTTCCATCAGGAGAAATACTCCTTCACCGACCTTAACGACAGCAACCCCGACTTCCTGAAGGTTGTCGATGCCTTCGGATGCAAAGCCTTGCGGGCGGAAAACCCTGAAGAAGCAGAAGCGACAATAAAAGAGGCGCTTGCCTACAATGAAGGCCCTGTCTTTGTTGAATTCCGCGTCATTAAAAAAGACATGGTCTTCCCGATGGTTCCCGCGGGCGGCTCCATCTCCGAAATGCTGCTTGAGCGGCTGAATCCGAAAACAATGGTTTAATCCAACACCAATGAAACATCTTATATCCGTTCTAGTTGAAAACAAGTTCGGCACCCTCAACCGGGTTGCCTCAATGTTCAGCGCCCGTGGCTTCAACCTTGCAAGCATCTCCATTGGAGAAACCGAGGACCCAGAAATCTCGCGCATGACCATCGTCACGCGTGGCGACGACCAAATTGTCAGTCAGGTGCTCAAGCAGCTGAACCGGCTGATAGACACCATTAAGGTGACCGATCTCACCCACCAGCCGCATGTGGAACGCGAGCTGATCCTGATGACCCTCAAGCTCAGCAAGACAACACAGCACGAGATTTTCGAGCTCATCAATGTTTTTAAAGGCAAAGTCGTGGATATAAAACAAAAATCTATTACTATTGAGGTCATTGGTTCCCCCGATAAAATCAATACCACCATTGATATTTTCAGGCCTTACGGCATCAGGGAGCTTGCCCGTTCAGGCGCTGTAGCCATACATCGGGGAGAATAAAATCCATTGTTTACTGTCATCGTCAATCAAAATCTATTCTACAGATGAATGTTTATTATGAGCAGGATGCCGATCTTGGGTATCTGCAGGGAAAGAATATCGCCGTGCTCGGTTATGGCAGCCAGGGTCATGCCCATGCGCTGAACCTGAAAGAGAGCGGGATGAATGTTCGTGTAGGTCTTCGCACCGACAGCTCTTCCTGCCCGAAAGCCCGTGAAGCCGGACTACAGGTAGACACCATTGCAGAAGCTGTAAAATGGGCTGACATTGTCATGGTCCTGCTTCCTGATCAGTACCAGAAAGCCATCTACGATTCTGAAATTGCTCCCAACATGGTACCGGGCAACACGCTTGCTTTCGCACACGGGTTCAATATCCATTACAAACAGATTATTCCCCCCGATACCATCAATGTGATCATGATTGCCCCGAAAAGCCCGGGACATCTGGTTCGGCGCACATTTACCGAGGGTAACGGCGTACCCTGCCTCATCGCCATCCATCACGATGCCACCGGAGAGGCAAAACAGCAAGCACTTGCATGGGCAAAAGGCCTTGGCGGCGCAAAAGCGGGCGTGATTGAAACCACAATCAAGAACGAGACGGAAACCGATCTGTTCGGAGAACAGGCTGTCCTTTGCGGCGGCTCTGCCGAACTGATAAAGGCTGGCTTTGAAACCTTGGTTGAAGCCGGGTACCCTGAAGAGCTTGCCTACTTTGAGTGCATGCATGAGCTGAAACTCATTGTCGATCTTTTCTATGAAGGTGGCCTTTCCAGAATGAACTACTCGGTCAGCGATACTGCCGAATATGGCGGCATGACCCGTGGACCGCGCCTCATCACCCCTGCAGTGAAAGCTGAAATGAAGAAGATCCTCGAAGAGGTTCAGGACGGACGGTTCGCAAAAGAATTCATTGACGAGTGCAACGGAGGATACAAGAACCTCAACAGGCTCCGTAAAGAGAACAGCAGCCACCCGATTGAAACCGTTGGCGCCAAACTGCGCAACATGATGAGCTGGCTGATTAAAAAATAAATTCCTCCAAAGGGTCGGACTATGTACAAGATTGTTTCTATTCCCGGTGACGGCATCGGCCCCGAAGTGATTGCCGGAGCTATCGATGTATTACAGCATCTGTCGAAAAAGCATGGATTTGAAATCGTGATTGAGGAGCACCCGTTCGGGGGTGCTTCATACGACAAACACGGAAGCATGCTGACTGACGACACCCTTGCTGCATGCAAAGAATGTGATGCCGTGCTGCTCGGCGCAGTAGGTGGCCCAAAATGGGAAAACCTGCCCCACGAGCACAAACCCGAAGCCGCCCTGCTGAAAATCCGCAGGGAGCTGGGGCTGTTTGCCAACCTCCGGCCTGCCAAGGTGTATGACGCACTCATTGACGCGTCCAGTCTGAAAGCCGATGTTGTTCGCGGTACCGACTTCATCGTATTCAGGGAGCTGACCGGCGGAATATACTTCGGCGAACCCCGCGGTTACGACGAAGGCAAGGGCTGGAACACAATGGTCTACGAAAAGACCGAGGTTGAGCGTATTGCGCGCCTTGCGTTTGAAGCCGCACAGAAAAGAGGAAGCAAAAAAGTCATGTCCATCGACAAGGCCAATGTGCTTGAAGTATCCCAGTTCTGGCGCAACGAAGTACACCGCGTACACCGGGACTTCAGCGATATTGAACTCGGTGATATGTATGTGGACAACGCAGCAATGCAGATAGTGAGAAACCCAAAGCAGTTTGATGTTATTGTAACTGGCAACCTCTTCGGCGACATTCTCAGCGACATAGCCGGCATGATCACCGGAAGCCTCGGCATGCTCCCTTCGGCAAGCATTGGAAGGATTCATGCAATGTATGAGCCCATTCATGGCAGCGCTCCTGATATTGCAGGAAAAAACATAGCCAACCCGATTGCCACCATTGCCTCCGTTGCCATGATGTTCGAGCACAGTTTTTGTATGCCCGACATGTCAACCCAGATTTACGAAGCAATTGAGGCGGCACTCGCTGAAGGCATGAGAACGGCAGACATAGCCGCTCCGGGAGAGAAAACAGTCTCCACCACAGAAATGACAGCAGCAATCATCAGGCACCTTGGCGCCTGAGCAAACAGACTCGGAAAGAAACGGTGAAAGAGAACATCCTGGTATTTGACACAACCCTTCGCGATGGTGAACAGTCACCCGGTGCATCACTTAATGTCCAGGAAAAGGTTGAAATAGCCCGTCAGCTGGAAAAGCTTGGGGTAGACATTATTGAGGCCGGGTTCCCCGCCTCCTCCCCTCTCCAGCTTGAAGCGGTGCAGCGAATCAGCGACGAATCGGGTGCGGTTGTAGCCGCCCTGTCGCGGGCCGTGGAAAACGACATAAAAGCCTCCTGGGCTGCTCTTGAGGGAGCAAAAAAACCCCGCATCCACACATTCATCAGCACCTCCGATATCCACATTGCCGGAAAATTTGCCGGCGACAGATACGGACGAACGCTTGAAGAAAAACGGCGGACCATTCTCAAAATGGCTGTTGATGCAGTCGCATTTGCGAAAACCTTCACCTCCGATATTGAGTTTTCTGCTGAAGATGCTGGCCGTACTGATCCTGAATATCTCGCCGAAATTACAGAGGCAGTAATTGCTGCGGGAGCCACAACAGTCAACATCCCCGACACCACTGGCTACACCTGGCCTTCGGAGTTCGGCCGCAAAATTGCCGACCTCATCAGCCGTGTACCCAATTCAGGAAATGCCATTATCAGCGTCCACTGCCACAACGACCTCGGCCTTGCAGTTGCCAACTCCCTCAGTGCGCTTGAAAATGGCGCCCGTCAGGTGGAATGCTCAATCAACGGTATAGGGGAACGGGCCGGCAATGCTTCACTTGAGGAAATAGTCATGGCCCTGAAGGTGCGCAGCGACCTGCATAACTTCCAGACCGGCATTGTTACAGAGGAGATCTACCGGACAAGCCGAATGGTTTCAGGCTTCACGGGAATCATCGTACAACCCAACAAGGCAATTGTTGGCGAAAACGCTTTTTCGCATGAATCCGGAATCCATCAGGACGGCATGCTTAAAAATCGCCAGACCTACGAAGTAATGACCCCCGAATCGGTCGGCGTTCCAAAAACCAGCATTGTGCTCGGCCGCCATTCCGGAAAGCACGGTCTCAAGGCCCGCCTTGAAGCCCTCGGCTACACCCTCGGCGACACGGAACTGGAATCGGTTTACCGCCGTTTCATGGAAATTGCAGACAAGAAAAAAGAGGTATACGACGACGACCTCAGGGTACTGATGGGCGACGAACTCAAAAAACCCTCGACCACTTTCGTGCTCGACTACCTGCATATTAACAGCGGAACCGCATCCATCCCCACCGCCACCGTCCGCATCCGGCATCGCGAGAGGGTTTTTGAAGAGTCGGCCACAGGCGACGGCCCCATTGATGCCTGCTTCAGAGCCATTGAGAGGGCTCTGGGCATACAGTCAATGGTATCCACCTACTCGGTCCGCTCGGCAACAGCCGGCCGCGAAGCGCTCGGAGAGGCACTTGTAAGAATCAGCGACGGAAGCGTTTCATTCAATGGACGGGGAATCTCTACCGACATCATCGAAGCAAGTGCACGGGCTTACATTCAGGCGCTCGGACTTCGGCTTGAACATTTTGAAAACAACACACCTGAAACAATCGAAGACGGGGTTTAACGACACTATGGAACAAACAATTACCCAGAAAATCCTTGCGCGTGCGGCAAACAGGAAATTTGTCACTCCCGGTGAAAATGTCTGGCTGAATGTCGATGTCCTTCTCACGCATGATGTGTGCGGACCACCAACTTTTGACATTTTCAACCAGGAGTTCGGCGAAGGTGCCCGCGTATGGGACCCCGAAAAGGTTGTTGTCCTACCAGACCACTACATCTTCACTGCCAACGAGCACGCACATCGCAATATTGACCTGCTCAGGAAGTTCGCCAAAGAGCAGAACCTGCCAAACTATTACGATGTTGGAACAGACCGCTACCGCGGAGTCTGCCATGTAGCGCTTGCCGAAGAGGGGTTCAACCTCCCCGGCACTGTGCTGTTCGGCACAGATTCGCACACATGCACCTCGGGTGCATTCGGCATGTTCGGTTCAGGCATCGGCAACACTGACGCGGCATTCATTCTCGGCACCGGCAAACTCTGGGAAAAAGTGCCAGAATCGATGCTATTCACCTTTGATGGTGAAATGCCCGAATACCTTTCCGCAAAAGACCTCATTCTGCAGATTCTTGGCGATATCGGCACCGACGGGGCCACCTACCGGGCAATGGAGTTCAACGGCGAAGCTATCCACGCTCTGCCGATGGAAGAGCGCATGACCCTGACCAATATGGCTATTGAGGGTGGTGGCATGAACGGCATCATTGCCGTGGACGAAATCACCGAAGCATTCGTGAAATCGAAAACTTCCAAGCCCTATGAAATCTTCACCAGTGATCCTGGAGCGGAGTATTTCAGCAAAACCCGATACAACACTGCTGAGCTTGAGCCTGTAGTCGCTAAGCCGCACAGCCCCGACAACCGGGCCACAGTGCAAAGCATGAAGGGAACGAAAATAACGAAGTCCTATATCGGCTCATGCACTGGCGGAAAATTGGCCGATTTCAAACTGGCAGCAAAGATACTCAGCGGCCAGAAAGTTTCGGTACCGACAAACATTGTGCCTGCAACGGTCAAAGTGGCGCGCGACCTTGAAACAGAACTTTACAATGGCAAAAGCCTCAAATCCATTTTCGAGGATGCAGGATGCTCAATAGCATTGCCCTCCTGCGCAGCCTGCCTTGGTGGCCCTTCGGATACCGTCGGCCGCTCGGTTGATTGCGATGTTGTGGTATCAACCACCAACAGAAACTTCCCGGGCCGCATGGGCAGCAAAAATGCCGAAGTCTACCTGGCTTCGCCACTGACTGCGGCGGCATCGGCAATTACGGGCAAACTTACTGATCCGAGGAATTACCTCTGAACGAACCAGAACAGAAACACGACAAAAATGGAAAGTATCATTCAAGGAAAAGCCTTTGTGCTGGGCAGAAACATAGACACCGACCAGATCATTCCGGCTGAGCATCTTGTTTACAGCCTCTCCGACCCGGAAGAGGTCAAGCTGTATGGCAAATATGCCCTTTCCGGCGTTCCTCCGGCACAGAGCGGTCTGCCTGAGGGCAACATACCCTTTGTACGGGAAGGAAGCTTCACGGCCGACTACACCATCATTATTGCAGGTCAGAACTTCGGCTGTGGTTCTTCACGGGAGCATGCCCCGTTTGCTTTGCAGGTGGCCGGCGTCAAGGCGATTATTGCCGAGTCCTATGCCAGAATCTTTTACCGCAACTGTGTTGATGGTGGTTTTGTAATACCATACGAAACAGCCATGCACCTTGCCCAAACTGTGAAAACCGGTGATGAACTGAAAATAGACATCAAGGCAAACACGGTTGAAAACCTGACATCGAAGGAAACCTACCAGCTCAATGCGCTGGGCGATGTCTTCAATATTGTAGAAGCGGGCGGCATTTTCGCCTATGCACGCAAAGAAAACCTTATGGCCCAGAGCTGACAGAAATATGACCCAAACAGGAAAACCGATAGAGCTTTACGATACCACGCTGCGCGACGGAACACAGGGAGAACACATCAACCTTTCCGTACAGGACAAGCTGCTGATTGCAGCCCGTCTTGACGAGTTCGGCATGGACTACATTGAAGGCGGATGGCCGAGCAGCAACCCGAAAGATGAAGAGTTCTTCAAACGAGCGGCCTCCATGCCGCTGCGGCATGCAAAACTCTGCGCCTTCGGCTCCACCGCCCGTTACCCCGACGGCGTAGACAAAGATCCCAACCTTCTCGGACTTCTTGCTTCCGGGGTTCCGGTAATCACCATATTCGGTAAAACCTGGAAAGCCCACTCTACAAAGGGGCTCGGCATTTCAGATGAAGAAAACCGGCTGCTGATCCAACGATCGGTAGCATTCCTCTGCAACAAGGGCCGCGAGGTCTTTTTTGATGCGGAACATTTCTTTGACGGATACAGGGATAATCCGGAATTTGCACTCGAAATGCTCATGGCGGCTACCAAAGGTGGAGCAACAAGACTGATTCTCTGCGACACTAACGGAGGCTCTCTCCCGCACGAAGTCTCCGAAACCGTACGAGTGGTGCTGGAAAAAACCGGTGTGCCAGTTGGCATTCACTGCCACAACGACAGCGACCTTGCAGTTGCAAACTCTATTGCCGCCGTCATGGCAGGCGCTACTCATGTACAGGGAACAATCAATGGCATCGGAGAGCGTTGCGGCAACGCCAACCTCATCAGCATCGTAGCGAACCTCATGCTGAAACTTCCCGACACAAAAACATCTGTTGTCGATCTCAGTCAGCTGACCTCGCTCTCAAAGTTCGTCTTTGAAATACTCAACCTCCCCCCCGACACCAAAGCGCCGTTTGTCGGCAAATCAGCGTTCGCTCACAAGGGAGGCATCCATGTAAGCGCCGTCATGAAGGAAAGCTCGCTTTATGAGCACATTGATCCCGCCCTTGTTGGCAACCGACAGAGGGTTCTCGTGTCGGAACTTGCCGGGCAGAGCAATATCCGCTACAAAGCGCAGGAACTTGGCATTGCCATTCCTGAAACAGGCGACCAGATACGCAATATTGTAAAGCATGTCAAAGAACTGGAACATAAAGGCTTCCAATTTGACGGTGCTGAGGCCTCATTTGAGCTGATTCTGCAAAAGGAACTCGGCTCATTCACCCCGTACTTCACCATTCAGGAAAGCAAAGTCTATATCGAATCGGGTCTTGATGGACGCAAAGTGGACCAGGCTGTGCTGAAAGTTGAGGTTGGGGGCGAGATTGAGCATATAGCCGCAGAGGGTGACGGACCGGTCAATGCGCTCGACAAAGCTCTTCGCAAAGCACTTATTCGGTTCTATCCCGAAATCAGGAGCATCAGACTGGTCGACTACAAGGTTCGTGTACTGGAGGAAAAACGAGGAACAAGCGCCAAGGTCCGGGTACTCATTGAAACCGGCAACGGTGGAAACACATGGGGAACTGTTGGCGTATCCACAAACATCATTGAAGCCAGCCTACAGGCCCTGCAGGACAGTATGAATTACCATCTCTTCACCCTTCATGCATCAGTCCCGAAGCCTGAAGGGGCCGAAAAAACCTGAGAGCATTCAGCGGCAACCTTCATTGAGAACTTGCCAGACACTTCTTTTTCCTGTATTATCCTACATAAACCCACGGCACCACAATAGCGTATGCCGTGGTACAGGGCCGGCAGCCCCGCCGGCATTGTGGTTCGCTGCCCTCTTCCTTTCTTTCTGCAGTGAAGTGCTTCAACCATAGCAATAACCTTACCCCCATGAGGATTGCAGATTTCGACCCCGAAAACAAGCCAAGGGAACGCTTCATTGCCCATGGCCCGGCAGCATTAAGTTCAGCGGAACTTCTGGCGATTGTTCTGCGCGTAGGCACAAGAGAACACAATATTCTCGACACCTGCAACGAGCTTCTCTCCCTTCACGGACTTGAAGCACTTGCGGAACTGACTCTGGAGGAACTGCAGGAAACAAGCGGGATAGGCCCTTCAAAGGCCATGCAGATAAAGGCAATATTCGAGCTCAACAAACGGCTCCACTACAAACGAAACACCAACAGAAAAATACAGGGTGCGCGGGATGTGTTTGAGTATATGAAGGGAAGAGTGTCGGACGAAACAAAAGAGCACCTCTTTGTGCTCCACCTCAACACCAAAAATCAGATAACAAAGTGTGTAGAGGTAACCATAGGAACCCTCAACGCCTCGCTCATCCATCCACGAGAGGTGTTCAAATCGGCAATCAGAGAGAGTGCCAACGCAATCATTCTGGTGCACAACCACCCCTCTGGCGATACTGAACCCAGCAATGCCGACCGGCAGGTCACAAACCTTCTGAAACAGGCCAGCGCCGTCATTCAGATTGATCTGCTCGACCATGTCATCATCGGGAAAACAGGATGGTACAGTTTCCGAGAAAACAACCAGCTTTCCTGAAACCGTCCCCTCCCTGCTGTAATCGCATCACACCACCGGGACAGCTTCGGGAAGCAGACCTTCGGTCTCCGCGCCTTCAGTTACCTCACGGACATTTTTTGCCTGCAGCCCTTTCTGGGTGGTATCAAACTCAAAATCAACTTCAGCATCCTGAGTCAGCACCTTGAAGGGCTGCTCTGAATCAATGGCGGAAAAATGAACAAAAATATCCTCTCCCCCTTCGGGATGAAGAATAAAACCATAACCCTTCTTCCCGTCAAACCACTTTACTGTGCTTCTTGCCATGTCTTCCCAAAAAATTTATATCATTGAACAAACCTCTGCAACCATTCAGGGGGTTGGAGGAGTTGCAACATGCATTATTACTTTAATTTAATGTATATGTTTAATAGGTCTTTGCATAAAAGGTAAATTTCAATAAAAGGCATTTACGAATAATTTATCTCTTATCACCAAAAGACAGTGAATTTAACACCGATACAACAATGAAACACACCATAGTCATAACAGGTGCTGGAAAGGGAATCGGCCGAGCCATAGCTCTTGATTTTTCAAGAGCCGCCTCTGCCGACCCGTCATTTGAGCCTGTGCTCGTTCTGCTTTCAAGAACCGGGAGCGACCTTGAAAGCCTTGCCGCCGAATGTGCATCTCGGGGAGTACAAACGGAGTGCATTGTGGCAGACATCACCGAAATAGGTGCCCTACAGGCTCTGGTAGAAGACATTGTGGGACGCCATGGAACCATTGACTGCCTTATAAACAATGCTGGAGTTGGACGGTTCGGCCCTTTCACGGAGCTGACAGAGGAAGACTACCAGTACACGATGGACATCAATCTGAAAGGAACTTTTTTTCTGACACAGAAGGTTTTCCCGATAATGGAAAGCAACCGGTCAGGACATATTTTCTTTATCACTTCTGTTGCTGCTGAAAAGGCCTATCCATCCTCTGCTCTCTATTCAATGTCGAAGTACGCCCAGAAGGGCCTGGTTGAAGCAATGCGGCTTTACGCGGTGAAATGCGGAGTCAGGATAACCAATGTCATGCCCGGCGCCGCAGTAACTCCGATGTGGGGAGAACTGGACAAAGTCACGAAAAACCTCATGATGATGCCCGAAGACATCTCAGGGCCAATCGTCCAGGCCTACCTTCTTCCCCAAAGAACCTCGGTTGAGGAAATAGTGCTCCGGCCGGTAGGGGGCGACATCAACGAATAATCAGGATCTCCGAAAGCCCTCCTCCTGTGGGAAAGCTTCTTTTTTTCCTGTATTTTCATACACTTCGCCCTCTCCAGCGACTTTTCAATACCAGAACAAGGGAACCAATGAGCCTCAAGGACACAATAGATCTCGACATGAAAACCGCCATGAAAAGCGGCGACAAAAATCGGCTGACCACCATCCGTGCCATTCGCGCAGGCCTTCTTGAAAAAGAGGTCTCCATAAGGGTAGGAGGAAAGGCTGAACTCAGTGATGAACAGCAAACAGAGGTTCTTGTCGGCATGGCGAAACGACGCCGCGACTCAATAACGCAGTTCACTGAAGGAAACCGCCCCGACCTTGCAGCCATTGAAGAGGCTGAACTTGCAATCATTGAAGAGTTTCTGCCCGAACCCGCCACAGACGAGGAAATTACCGCCGTGGTCAAGGAAATCATTACAGCAACGGGAGCCGCATCCATGAAGGATATGGGTAAAGTCATGGGACAGGCCATGAAATCCCTCAAAGGAAAAGCTGACGGCACAATAGTTCAGAACACCGTCAAATCACTCCTCAACCCATAACCCTCTTCCATCCCGACAATGCTCGACATCACCATACTCCGCGACTCCCCTGACGACATCATCACCATGCTCCATAACCGCCAGCAGCCTGAAGATGAAGCCAAACTTCGCCTGCTGCTTGAAGAGGACAGAGAGCGCAGAAGACTGGTTAAAGAAAGCGATGAACTGAAATCACTCCGCAACAGGAAGTCAAAGGAAATTGCTGAAATAAAAAAAAGCGGCTCCGGCTCCACTGACGCCCTTATTCTTGAAATGCAGTCGGTCGGCACAGCAATTGCTGAGATGGACAGCCGCCTTACGGCCCTTGAAGCCTCAATGGAGGATATTCTTCTTGCCCTTCCCAACCGCCTGCACCCCTCGGTTCCGGTAGGTCGCTCGGCTGAAGAAAACGAGGTGTTCGGCGAACCTGTGCGGTTCAGCCACCCGCTTGATTTCCCGTTAAAAAACCACCTTGAACTGGGAAAATCTCTGGGCATCCTTGATTTTGAACGCGGCGCAAAGGTCAGCGGTGCAGGATTTCCTGTTTATATGGGCCAAGGAGCCCGCCTTGAAAGGGCCCTCATCAACTTCATGCTCGACAGCCACACCGAAAAGCACGGCTACAAAGAGGTTTTTCCTCCCTTTATGGTCAACCGCGAGTCACTGAGGGGAACAGGACAGTGGCCGAAGTTTTCCAGTGAAGTCTACCACATGCCCGAGGATGAACTCTACGCCATCCCAACAGCAGAAGTTCCCGTAACCAACCTGCACCGCGGCGAACTCCTTAAAGCCGAATCTCTCCCAATCTCCTATGCAGCCTATTCAGCCTGCTTCCGAAGAGAGGCTGGCAGTTACGGAAAAGACACCAGGGGTTTTCTCAGGGTGCACCAGTTCAACAAGGTTGAAATGGTCAAATTTACCCGACCGGAGGACTCATACCAGGCGCTTGAAGATATCAGAGGCCACGCCGAAGCGATACTCAAAGCCCTTGAAATTCCCTACCGCGTGCTCCTGCTCTGCAGCGGAGACATCAGTGCCAATGCCACAAAATGTTATGATATAGAGGTATGGTCTCCGGCTGAAGACAAATATCTTGAAGCGTCAAGTTGTTCAAACTTCGAGGATTATCAGGCAAGAAGGGCAAACATACGATTCCGCAGGGATGCAAAGTCAAAACCAGAATTTGTCCATACCCTGAACGGATCAGGACTGGCAACCTCGCGGCTCATGGTATCACTGATGGAGCACTACCAGACCCCTGAAGGAGGAATTCAGGTTCCCGAAGCACTGAGGCCCTATACCGGGTTCAGCGAAATCACCCCTCCCGCTCAATAGCGTCAAGAAACTCGCGAACCATACGGCTCACCCTGTCCACATCTATCAGGAAAGAATCGTGGCCGTATGGTTCGTCAAGGTAGAGGATTCTCGCATTCGGCAGCTTTTGGACCAGCTCTTCCTGCTCCTCTTTCGGGTAGAGCAGGTCTGTTGTGATGGAGAGAACTTCCACAGGTAGCGTCATACCGCTCAGTACCTCATCATAGCTTGTCCGTCCCCTTCCAAGATCATGCATATCCATTGCACGGGTCAGGGTGATGTAGGTATTGGCGTCAAACCGGTCCACCAGCTTCATTCCCTGATAGCGCATATAGCTTACAGCGTTGAAAAGCCCGTCGTCACCTACCCTTCGACCAAAACGATCCTGAAAGTTCTCAAAACTGCGATAAGTGCACATGGCCATCATTCTGGCTGCCGACAGTCCGCCGGCAGGGGGAGCTGACGATTCATACCAGCCACCGTTCCAGTTGCGGTCTGCGGCAATTGCCTGCCGCTGCGCCTCGCTCTGCGCAATGCACCAGGAGGAATGGCGACCTGAAATGCCCATTGGCATGAGCCCTCGGATCATCTCAGGATAGAGGGCTCCCCATTCAAGCGCCTGCATGCCTCCAAGCGAAGCCCCCACCGCCAGCTTGATGCGGCGAATGCCGAGATGCTCCAGAAGCCGATGCTGGAGATGCACCATATCCCTGATGGTAATGGCGGGAAAATCAGGGCCGTAATGCCTCCCTGTTTCCGGGTTATGGGAGAGCGGACCGGTTGTACCGTAACAGCTGCCAAGCACATTGCAGCAGATGATGAAGTCAACCGAAACATCAAAGGCGCCACCGGGCGAAAACAGCCCTGGCCACCAGGCATCAACATCTGCCGACCCTGTCAGAGCGTGGCAGACAAGCACCACATTGTCAGCGGATTCGTTGAGAGTGCCCCAGGTTCTGTAAGCAACCTCAACTTCCGGAATAACACTGCCCTGCTCTGTAAGAAAAGGTTCTATAGAGGTAAAACGGAGGGTGTCGGGGGAAATAAGTTCGTTGATAGCTCTCATGCCTTGTTATCGGAGTGTTCAAATGCCTGCTGAAAATCTTCCCTGATGTCATCAATATGCTCCAGGCCAACCGATACCCGTATCATGTCGGCACTGACGCCGGCCGACGCCTGTTCCTTGTCGTTCAGTTGCTGGTGCGTTGTGGAAGCTGGATGAATCACCAGTGTCTTTGCGTCTCCCACATTGGCAAGATGGCTTGCAAGCTTGACGCTGTTGATGAAGGAAACCGACCCCGAGTATCCCCCCTTTATACCGAAAGAGAGAACGCATCCAAAACCGTTCTGGAGATAGCGCTTCGCCAGTTCATGCGATTGGTGACTTTCCAGTCCCGGATAGTTCACCCATGCAACCGCAGGGTGGGACTCAAGCCATCGGGCAAGCTCCAGGGTGTTTGAGGCGTGCCGGTCAACTCGCAACGAAAGGGTTTCAAGACCCTGAAGAAGAAGAAAGGAGTTGAACGGACTGATTGCCGGACCAAAATCACGAAGCCCTTCCACCCTTGCCTTTACAATAAAGGCAAGCTCACCGAAGGATTCAGTGAACCGCAGACCGTGATAGCCTTCGGAGGGCTCACTGAGAAGAGGGAAACGGCCATTGTTCCAGTTGAACGAGCCACCGTCAACAATAATCCCGCCCATAGAGGTTCCATGACCACCAATCCATTTTGTGGCCGACTCAACCACAATTGAAGCACCATGCTGAAGCGGGCGGCAGAGGTATCCGCCGCAGCCGAAAGTGTTGTCAACAATAAGGGGAATGCCATGTTCATCGGCAATAGCCGCAATGGCCTCAAAATCGGGAACATAAAAGGCCGGGTTGCCTATGGACTCAAGATAGATTGCTTTTGTTGAGGGCTGTAATGCACGGTGGAACTGCTCCGGATCCATCCCTTCAACAAAACTCACACCAATGCCAAGCCGGGCAAAGGCGACCTTGAACTGGTTGTATGTACCACCGTAAAGATAGCTGGATGACACAATGTGGTCGCCGGCCCGGCAGATGCTTGAAATGGCAATAAACTGCGCCGAATGGCCACTTGCCACCGCAAGGCCGGCTTTGCCACCCTCAAGCGCTGCAACCCGCTGCTCAAAAACATCCGTTGTCGGGTTCATGAGGCGGGTATAAATATTGCCTGGCACTTTGAGCGCAAACAGGTCGGCGCCATGTTCGGCACTGTCGAATGAATAGGCTGTGGTCTGGTAGATGGGAACAGCGCGCGATTTCGTTACCGGATCGGGCTGCTGTCCGGCATGGACCTGCAGGGTTTCAAACCTGTACGGGGATGAATTCTCTGTCATGTTGGCACAATGCATTGCGGCGTTGACGGCCATCATCATCTGGCGGGATAACAATATCAGTGAAACACCCCCCTTCTCCATTACAGGGAGCGCTCCGTCATCTCTCCCGGCTTCCTTGCCAGGATGGAATTGGCACCAATCATTATTGGAATGACGGTTGCCAAGGCTTCTCAGGGCCAGTCCCTCCACCTTTCTCGATGATAGCGTAAAATCTTGAAAAGAACTTTAGTTCAATGAATCTACAACAGCAAAGAGTATTTTACAAACAGCCCGCAACCCCTCCGCACCCTGAACCCCGTTATAAGCGCCCATGACTTCAGCCAGAGAACTCGCATTCAATCTCCTCCAGGCACTTGAAACCGGAACCCGCCACTCCGATTCCCTCCTGCACGACATGCTCCGTAAGTCGGCACTCAGCCGCACCGACAGGGCATTTGCCACATCACTCGTCAACGGCGTACTCCGTTACCGCCTGCAGCTGGATTTCGTCATTAGCCGCTTCTACAGCCATAATCTCCAGAAAGCCGCTCCAGCCATACGCAACATCCTACGCCTCGGTGCCTGGCAGCTGCTCTTTCTCGACCGGGTACCCGCCTGGGCAATTGTGAACGAATCAGTCCGGCTTGCCCGCCGCTTCAAGGGAGAACGCATGGCAAAGCTTGTCAATGCTGTCCTGAGAAAAATCAGCCCTGAAACCGTCCATCTCGAAGAGTGGCTCAAGGGCATGGAGCCAGCCGCAAGACTCGCCGTGCTCCACTCCCATCCTGAAGAGCTTGTCTCCCAATGGATTACCGCATATGGCGAAGAAACAGCAGAATCAATGCTCCGCTACGACAACGAATCTCCATGGTTCGGGTTCCGCCTCAACAGCCTGAAAACAGATTTAAATCGCTTTTTCAATGAAGCCGACACTCGGGAGGTGACACGGATTGAATCGGGCCTCAGAGAGATTTTTCTTTCCCAGGAGTTCAGCCCGTTTGAAGCCCCACTGCGAAGCGGCCTCTTGAGCGTGCAGAACCCGACGCAGCTTCTGGCCTGCCTACTCTTGAACCCCGTGCCAGGAAGCGAGGTGCTCGACATGTGCGCGGCACCCGGAGGAAAAGCCGCCGCTCTTTGTGAGCTGATGGGCAACGAAGGCCACCTCACCACACTTGACATCTATGAACAGAAAACCGCTAAAATTCAGCGGCTTGCCGAAACTCTCGGCATTTCAATCATTACGGCCCGAACTGCCGATGCCCGGACATTCACACCCCCAACCCCTTCCGACTCCATTCTTCTGGACGCACCATGCACCGGCACCGGAGTTCTTGGCCGACGGACAGAACTGAGGTGGAAACTCAGCAGCGAAAAACTCGAAGAACTCCTGAAGCTTCAGGGTGAGCTGCTTGAGCAGGCCGCACAGCTTCTCAAGGAGGGCGGCACTCTGGTTTACGCAACCTGTTCAGTCGACCCCCGTGAAAACAATCTACAGACAGAGGCGTTTCTCCAAAGGCACCCTGAATTCAGTCCGGACAGCCGTCCGGGGCTCATTCCTCCCGAATTTGCTGCAGAGATGAGCCCTGACGGCTCGCTTCTCACCCTTCCGGGAGAGCGACCTGGATTTGACGGAGGATTCTGCCACAGGATGGTGAAAAATTCTGGATAACTGACAAAATGGAACCACGGCAGACACAGTTCAGCACCGTTCTCGAAAACTTTCTGAACTACCTCTCGATTGAACGGAACTTCTCCCTGAACACCCGCGATTCCTACCGCAACGACCTTCAGCGCTACCTTCTGGCAATGGAGGAAGAGTGCAGCTCCCTTGAAACAATCACCCCTGAATCCATAAATCGATTTATTGATATACTCCACAAAACCGGCCTTGAGGCCAGCTCAATAGCCAGAAATGTATCGGCCATCCGATCACTTCACCGGTTTCTCCTTAACGACAGGGTGCTTGAAACCAATCCATCCGAAAATCTCCATCAGCCAAAACAGCGAAAATACCTCCCTTCTGTACTGACGCTTGATGAAACTATGCGGGTTCTTGCAGCTCCCCTGAAACGGGTTCCTTTGGGAAAACTGCACCTTCGCGACCAAGCAATCCTTGAACTGCTCTATGCCACAGGCATGAGGGTAAGTGAACTGGTCAACCTGAAACAACAGAGCATGTATCTGGAGGAACAGTTCATTCGAGTTTTGGGGAAAGGCTCAAAAGAGCGGCTGGTACCAATAGGAAATTCTGCCGTGGAAAGCCTCACCCTCTACCGCCAGAAACTTCGCATTCAGCTTGCTGGAGCACAGTCCGAAGATTACCTCTTTCTCAATGCTAGGGGGAAGAACATGAGCCGAATGGCCGTATTCAGTATTGTAAAGGAGTATGCCATGCTGGCAGGCATAAGAAAAAACATCAGCCCTCACACCTTTCGCCACACATTCGCAACCCATCTGCTTGAAGGGGGTGCCGACCTGCGCGCCGTGCAGGAAATGCTTGGTCACAGCTCCATTGTTGCCACACAGATTTACACCCACATTGACCGCTCTTTTGTTAAAGAGGTCCACAGAAGCTTTCATCCCAGAGGGTAAAGGAACTCAGCCCAGCAACTACCACGACTTTTCGTGGCTCTCCTGTTCAATTTTTAGGGCTGTAAGCGTAAGATTGACATCGAGCAGGAAAAAAATGAGTGACAGGCAAAGCGACACCATTCCACCGATAAAAAGCGAAGCAATAATCAGCGAAGTATCGAGCGTGATGAGCACTGAAATAAACAGAAGGATAATCAGCACTGATGCACCAAGGCAGGTCAAGGTAGCAAGAATAATGGACATACGGGTATAGCTAGCCCGCTTCCAGAGAACGGCAAGTTCCCTGTTGATGGTTGCCGCGGAGCCCTCTTCAGATGCATCAAGTCCCGTCAAAAGAGCCCGTGAGCGGTCAATGATGCGCCCCATACGGTTGGTCATGGTAAGCAGCAGCAGGCCGATTCCGGAAATGAGAATAACTGGGCCTATTGCAGTCTGCAGAACCGGAACAAATTCCCCTATGGACGATGATGACATGATTGATATTCAGGATATAAAGATTAATAAAATAATGAATGGAAATCAGAGACCGAACGAATATATGTCACCCGGAGCAGGAATACTTACCCTTACCCCGAGACGCTCCTGAAGAAGGTCACGGAACGATCGTTTTGCCGGAGGGTCGCCATGCACCACGAAAAACTCAGGACTCCCTTTAAACCCGCCTGCCCATCGAAGCATGTCCTCTCGGTCGCCATGGGCGGAAAGTCCTCCAATGGTATGCACATGAGCCGCCACAGAATACTTGCGGCCCTGAAGCGTTACATCCCGGGCCCCGTCCACTATAGCTCTGCCCAGCGTCCCCTCAGCCTGATAGCCGGTAAAGAGAATATGGCATTCCGAACGATGGATATTGTGCTTCAGATGGTGCAGTATCCTGCCACCATTGCACATACCGCTGCCGGCAATGATTATTGCGCCGCTGTGAATGGCGTTGATTGCCTGCGACTGCTCCACCCTCGGGGTGAAATGAAGATTGTGAAGCGGGGGGAGCGAAGTAGGATTGTTCCTGTACACTGCAGCCTGGGCATCAAACAGTTCAGGATGATTCCAGTAGATACTGCTTGCCTCAATAGCCATAGGGCTGTCAAGAAATACCTGCCAGTTCTTCATCCCCCATGCCTCATAATGCTCAGCAAACAGATACAGGAGTTCCTGACTCCTGCCCACTGCAAACGCCGGGATGACAATATTTCCTCCATCCCGCCTCGCCACGCTGATGAGTTCTCCGATCTCGGCAATTGTCCCTTCAAGTTTCCGGTGAACCCTGTCACCATAAGTGCTTTCAATCAAAACTGCGTCAGCCGTCTCAACTGTTTCGGGATCATTGAGAACCGGGCTTCCGTACTGCCCCAGATCACCGCTGAATACCAGCTTCTTTTCAACTTCGCCCTCCTGCAGCCACAATTCAACCAGAGCGGATCCAAGAATGTGCCCCGCATCCCGAAAGCGGACCTTCACTCCGGAAAAAATCTCATGCTGCTCCCCATAGGGAAGCCCTTTGAACACATTGAGAGCCACAACGGCGTCTTCGCGAGTATAGAGCGGCTCGGCATGACGGTCGGAATCGGAATGAGGATGCTTCTGGCGGTAGAGGGCATCCCGCTCTGAAAGCACTGCCGAATCAAGCAGAAGCACGCCGCAAAGGTCGCGGGTTGCCAGCTGCGCATACACCGGACCACTGAAGCCCTGCTTGACAAGTAGGGGAATACGGCCGGAATGGTCGATATGCCCGTGACTCAGAATTACGGCGTCAATAGACGATGGATCAAAGGGAAAGGGTTTGCGGTTCAGCGCCTCATCAGCGTCCGATCCCTGCACGAGACCGCAGTCAAGCAGCAGGGTTCTACCGGCTGCATGCACAATATGGCATGAACCGGTAACCCGCTCTGTTGCTCCGTAGAATGCAATATTCATAGCACAACCTTACGATGTAGTTCAATCAGCTGACCCCTCAGATCTTGCGGCGCTTTTTGGGGCCCGTAAAGAACCCGCCGTCCTTGGACGAGGATTTGCCTGCAGACCGTGATGGCCGTTTTGCACCTTTACCAACACCTGCATACGCGCCTGCGGAGTCGCGCGACTCCATTTTGGAAACCCTGAGTTGACGCCCGCACACTCTAACCTTGCGAAGATCATGCATCACATCGTTGGGCATTCCGGAAGGAAGCTCAACAGTACTGTAATCATCACCGATTGAAATACGACCTATAGCTTCAGGATCAAGCCCAATTTCATTGATGATGGCGCCAAGAATGTTGCCAGCCTGAACACCATGCCCACTGCCAACCTCTATCCGGTATACTTCCCGCCGTTCATCGCCATACATGTCGTCCCGTCTCGCCTTTTTGCGGAAGGGGGCGTCATCTCTTGAGCGCTCCACCATCTCACGACGGACAGGTCTCTCGGCCTTTGCCGGTTTTGCAGAAAAAAGAAGAGGCGTATCGCCCTGAACCATGGCTGCAAGTGCTGCAGCAGCGTCAAGCTCCGGAACATCATGTTCGCGGCAGTACTGCTCAACAAGACGGGTAAAGAAAGCAAGATCCTCAGCAGCAATGGTATCTGAAATGCGCTGTTTGAATTTTGCAATCCGCTTGTCGTTGATAATCTCGGTAGAAGGGAGCTCCATCAGCTCTATCTTCTTGCGGGTAGCTTTTTCAATAGAGTAAAGCATATTCTTCTCTCTGGGGGAAACAAACAAAATTGCCTCGCCGCTTCTGCCTGCACGCCCCGTCCGGCCGATCCGGTGAACATATGATTCCGTGTCAGAAGGAATGTCGTAATTGATGACATGACTAATCCTTTCAACATCAAGACCACGGGCAGCAACATCAGTGGCAATAACAATATTCAGCGTTCCCGCCTTGAGCTGATCAACCGTCCGTTCCCGCTGCTGCTGTACCATATCACCATTGAGAGCCGACGCACTGTAACCTCTTGCCTGCAGTTTTTCTGCGAGCTCAAGCGTCATTGTCTTGGTTCTTACAAAAATAAGCATCCCCTCAAACGGCTCTACCTCCAGAATCCTTGTAAGGATGTCAAGCTTGTGGCTTCCACCAACAATCCAGTAGCGCTGGCGAATGGTATCAACGGTTGTCGTTTTAGCCTTTATGGTGACTTCAACCGGATCATTCAGGTACTTCTGGGCTATACGGCGGATTGGAGCCGGCATGGTTGCTGAAAAAAGTGCAACCTGGCGCTCGGAAGGCGTCTGTTCAAGAATCCACTCAACATCATCAATGAAGCCCATGCGAAGCATTTCGTCAGCCTCGTCAAGTACCAGACACTTGAGCGAATGCAGCTTGAGCGAACCTTTGCGCATATGGTCCATTACCCTGCCCGGCGTGCCGACCACTACATGGACACCCCGCTTCAGCATGCGAAGCTGACCGCCGTACTCCTGGCCGCCGTATACAGGAAGCACATGGAAACCCTTAAGGTGTTCGGCATACTTGTGAAAAGCCTCAGCCACCTGAATGGCAAGCTCACGCGTAGGAGCCAGAACCAGCACCTGGGGGTCCGTCAGGGAAAGATCAATATTGGAAAGTATCGGCAAAGCGAAAGCGGCTGTTTTGCCGGTTCCGGTCTGCGCCTGCCCGAGCACATCACGGCCCTCAAGGAGCAGTGGTATGGTTCGTGCCTGTATGGGGGTGGGAGTTTCATATCCGACATCCGTCAGCGCCCGAAGTATGGGCTCAGCCAGATTCAAGTCGGAAAAACTGATGGCGGGCTGTATTTTTTCGTCACTCATGCTCTTTATTCCTGTATGGATAAAATTGTTTGCAATACCTCGTTCATTGAGGTGGCAACAATGCAGGAAAGCAATAATATGAAGGAAGAAGTTCTGCCTGTTGCAAAAAAACCCTCACAGACAGGCAACGATCATCATAAAAACGAAAGCACACAACACCTGCTCTTTCTTAGCATATTCACCACGCGGTCAATGCGATTGCAAAGGTACGCATTATTTTTGCCAATTGCGAAAAGTATTTCACTCCACCATCCACCTGCTTTTTTTGTACTTTATGGCACCTGCTGGCTGGAGCACAGCCAACATTTATGCAATGCGTAACAACATCACCAATGCGGAATAGCGGCATAACCCCATACAACCTTATTCTTCCCCCTGCCCTGTTCATTCTGAAGCAGATCGGAAAAGTTCAGGAGAAAGTCGGGCTGTTTTTTTCACTTCGCCGCAGCGTGTTCACTGAGCTTGAAGCAGCGACCGTCACCATCTCTTCCGGCAGGTTCCGGATGTGGGTTCATGCCGCCTCTGTTGGAGAGTTTGAGCAGGCACGCCCTGTTATTTCAGCACTCAAAAAGAGCCACCCCGACATTGCCGTTTTTGTTTCGTTCCTTTCCGATTCCGGTTACAACGCAAGAAAAAACTATCCCGACGCCGACGCCGTATTCTATCTGCCGGCAGACACCCCTGAAAATGCAGAAAAAACCGCATCGCTCGTTAAGGCCGACATATTTATGCTGATGCGTTACGACTTCTGGCCTAATCACCTCCTTGCCGCAAAACGGCACGGAGCCACCATGATTCTGGCCGCCGCCGTGCTCCGGCCCGGCTCCGCCTACTTCAACCCGCTCCTGAAAGGCTTTTACCGCACCGTTTTCAATCTTTTCGATCGGATTTTCACCGTATCGGAGAATGACGCCCGGGCATTCAGGGAACGATTTGGCTGCATTCAGGCCGAAACCGCCGGAGAGCCGAGAATTGATCAGGTTATTCTGCGCAGCAGGCACACAGAGCATGTTGCTCACCTGAAGACCCACTTCACAAACCGCAGTGTTCTTGTTGCGGGAAGCGTCTGGGAAAAAGACGAAGAGCTGATTCTGGAAGCCATGCGCTCCCTTCAAAATCCCCCATCACTCATACTGGTTCCCCACAAGGTGGATAAAGAAAACATTGAGCGCATTGAAAAGCGACTTCAGACGGAGAATCTAGGTTCTGCGAGGGTATCCTGCCTTGAGGAAAGTTTTGACGCCCAAAAGCAGGTGCTCATCATAGACCAGACCGGCTATCTGCTCGAACTCTACTCGCTTGCCTCGATTGCCTATGTTGGGGGAGGGTTCGGCGTCAATGTGCACAACACCCTTGAGCCTTCAGTCTACGCAATACCGGTCATCTTCGGACCCCGATATCACAACTCACCTGAAGCCGAAACTCTGCTACAGACTGGCGGGGCATCAACAGCCCAAACTCCCGAAGAACTTAGCCGTATCCTTGACAGGCTTATCAATAGGGAAGGGGCTGCAGAACAACAGGGAAATGCTGCCGGAGAGTTTATACGAAACGGAGCAGGTGCAACAGCCCGAATTTCAGGCTTTGCTGAACGGGTAATTCAGCAGGCAATTCCGCAGCCGAATTAAGAGCGCAGCCAGCTAACTGGCTGCCGGCCCCAAAACCAATTTGGAAAAATAATTCTTCAGTGACTGATGCCGGTCCAGTCCGAGTTTTTTATGGAGACGGTACCTGATGTTCTCCACTCCCCGCACCGACACCCCCAGAATTCTCGCCATCTCTCTGGATGAATAATTCAGCTTGATAAAAAGGCATACACGACGCTCGCGTCCGGTCAGTAACGGGTAGAGAGACTCCAGTGCTGAAAGAAACCCCACATCCGCCTCTGTCAATTCGCGGCCAAGCACCCGGCATTCCTGCTCCCTGTTTGAAAGATCCGAGCAAAGCCCAACCAGTACCTTCTGCAACTTCGGGTCAATGTCGGCCGCGCCAATATGATCGCAAAGCGATGAAAGCGAATGGATTGTGTCGTCATACTGATTAGCCACTCCAGCAAGCTCCGTCTCTTTAAGGGCAAGAATATCCTGACACGCACCTCTCTCAGTTTCAAAATGCCGACGGATTTTGCGAGACTCCTCAGAAAGCAGGTTGATCTGCATGCCATACTGCGCTTCGCGCGTAGCATACTCTTTTTTTATCGCCGCAATCTTCTGTTCATGGAGCTCTTCGCCTTCAAGCAGGTCCATGCGCAGGGCATCAAGTGCCTGAAAATATCCTTCCCTTCCGCTTCCTGCCGGGGGAAAATCAATAGGGTGATCGACAAGATCAAGCCATGAAAGGCGCGCAACAGCGGCAAGAAAACGGTTTTTCAGATCCTCCTCGGAATTGACAGCCACAACACCGGGAACCGCATACTGCCCGAACAGCTCTTGTGCCTCAAGAACGCTCTTCATCGCATCATCATAACTGTCCACAATCATCGCCTGCGATTTCAGAGGACACAGAGCGCCAAGGCTCTCCATGTCGGTTCTGATATCGGGATGAACATTGTAGACGACAAGAAGCGCTATCCACGGCCCCCAGTTATAGAACAGGTTGGCATAATCCTGCTTATAGCTTAGACGGACTTCACGGATTGGGTCATAATCAATAACCACATAGACCTTTTTCTCTTCCACCTTCAGCTCATCACATACCAGCCTGAAGAGTTCTTTATCAATAAAGTCAAGATAGGTCCCCCTCTCAGCCGACACACGGGCATGAATAATATCCGTACCGATGGTTTCAAACACCACCCGGTAATCCGGACCGGAGTGAAACACATCCCATTCCGGCTTATGGATAATCGGCAGTCTGGTGACAGGACACTTTTTCTCTTTCATGAAAGGAAAGCGATATGAAGGTTACAGTCAAAATATAATTTCCTGACATGACGAACAAAAGGGGCCTCACAAAAAGCAGTACACTCTTATATAAGAATTGTTCCTTCTGAATATTTTCACTACATTAAATAAAGATTATTTTTATCCATTTTACAGAATCCCCAGACACAACAATAAAAACGGGGCGTCATGGAAAAGAAAACCAGCGAACTGCAGATTGAACAGTTCATGAAGCGATGCAGGGAAAACCAACTGAAAGTAACCCCGCAACGACTGGCCATATACCGTGAGCTGGCTGAAAACAGAGAGCACCCTTCAGCCGACAGGGTATACAGAAGCATTGTCAGAACAAACCCCACAATTTCCTTCGACACCGTCAACCGTACCCTCTTGACCTTTGCAGAGATCGGGGTTATAGACACCGTTGAGTCACACTCAAGTGTACGGCGATTCGATACCGACCATGAACCCCATCATCACCTTCACTGCATACAGTGCGGAAGTATCATTGATTTTTACGACAGTTCGCTCGACGCACTTCCGCTGCCCAAAGCCGCAGAAAGCAGTAAATTCAAGGTCCTCGGCAGGCGTGTGGTGATCAGCGGGATATGTGAGAACTGCCGCAAACCAGCACAGAAGAACTGAATCACCCGTTTTTAGTCCAAAAAAAGTCTCCGATAACAATCGGAGGCTTTTTTCATTCATTGCAAAAACTGGAGAGAATTGTCTTCAGGCAACCTGAATATACTTCTCTGCCTTGACTTTGCAGATAGGGCAGAATTCAGGAGGCGTGCCCAGTTCAATGTGGCCACAAACAGGGCAAAGCCATACAGCCGTGGCTGCAATGTCCTCACCTTTTTTTACAGCCTCCAGCGCAGAACGGTACAGTGCAGCGTGCACCTTCTCGGCCTCTACCGCAAATCCGAACATCCGCTTCGCCTTGTGCCCTTCAGCAACAGCCTGCTCATACATGGGAGGATACATCTCATTGTGCTCATAGGTTTCGCCGCTGATAGCCGTTTCCAGATTCTCTGCAGTTGAACCGATGGCATCGTCGGAACCAAGATGACCCTCGGCATGGATTTTTTCAGCCTCAGCCGTGGTACGAAACAGTTTTGCAATATTGGCGAATCCATCCTTCTCGGCCTTTTTGGCAAAAGTCACATACTTCATGTATGCCTGGCTCTCACCGGCAAATGCGTTCTTCAGATTCTCATGGGTAGATGGCATAACTATGCGCCCTCCTTCTTGTGGGCATCTCTATTTATTGTCGTGAGCGCTGTGAGTACGAGGCGGACGGAGCGCAGAAACCGGAGTGTACAAACGGTACATGAGGATTTCGAGCACCTACCAACGATGTAATCGCAGTGCGCAACAAATAAATAGAAGTACCCTTGATTTGATTTGAATTGATAAACAGGGATAACCGAACAAAAAAACATGTCACAGAATGTTCTTTAGCGCTGGAGAAAAACCCCGAGATCCTCCAGAAGAGACTGCAGATCCTCCTCATGCTCCACCTCGTCCTGCATTATCTGCACGGCAAGATTGAAAGTGATGGGATCTTTCATGCCGATCTCCTCAATAATGCTGTTATATGTTGTAATGGCGCACTGCTCACCCGAAATATTCTGCTCCAGAATGGTCTTCACAAACGGGTTGTCAGGTGCATCATAACCGCAATTGGTCCACTCGAACCACTGCTTCGGGCTTGTCAGCGGAGTTCCGCCGAGCTGTATAATTCTGGTGCTCACCATTTCAGCATGACGCAGTTCATCAGCCGCATGCTGCAGCAGTTCCGCCATAACGGCATCCTTCATAGGCCCTTCCACAATTTTGGCCCCTATCCAGTACTGGTAATATGCCAGCCACTCATCGGCAAAAGCCTTGTTGAGCAACTCAAGCACCCGTCCAAGATGCTCCCCTACAATTTCACGACCTCTTGTTCCCATCGCTCTATCCTCCTGGGTTTCATACATCATTGACAAAACGAACCCGTATCATTACAGATACGCAAACACCACCACAGGGATCAGCGTTCACGCCCAACCCCCTGTGGATGGTTAAAAAAACAGGCCTACTTCTCAAGCGGTTTGTGGCAGAACCACCAATCATAGCACTCATACTGCTGCATTCGTTTGTCGGCATCGCTTACATTGGTAGCCGGAGGAACAATGACGCGATCCTTCAGGAGCGTATTGTTCGGCCAATCTGCAGGCATGGCAACCTTGTTCTTGTCGGAAATCTGCAGCGCAGTAACAACACGGAGGATTTCATCCATGTTCCGGCCTATCTCCTGCGGGTAATAAAGCACGAGACGAACCTTGCCGTGGGTGTCGCCCACAAAAACGGCACGGACGGTATTGCTTCCCTTGCCCGGATGCAACATTCCCAACTTGTTGGCAATACGATCATTTGCCGCAACAATCGGAAAAGTAATATCAACATCAAGTTCCTCCTTAATCCACTGCACCCACTTGATGTGCGAGAAAACCTGATCAACACTCATGCCGACCAGCTTGCAGCCGATTTTATCAAACTCCGGCACCCGCTCCTGAAAAGCCACAAACTCAGTAGTGCAGACTGGCGTAAAATCCGCAGGATGACTGAACAGCACAAACCACGACCCCTTCAAATCACCCGGAATATTCATTGGGCCATGCGTCGTCTGCACTTCAAGCTCAGGGAATTCATCTCCAAGCAGCGGCATGGAGATATCATAGTACATTTCCTCATCAAGATGCTGTGACATTGTCTCTTTCTCCTCTATTTTTGTTTGTTTATCAGCCCACACCAGAACAGGTTTATTCTTGTAGAAAGATACAACATATTCCATCAATCAAGCAAGAATAATTCCTAAATAATATTTAAACCGAACAAAAGTCCCCAAGTCCAGACTTTATTTTAATGCGTTTGAGCTATATTGAATACAGTGAGTCTTATTGACCAATCCTGATAACCGATAACATATTGTTGGCCATGATAGCACGAATTCAGAGCCTCTACCTTTTTGCTGCAGCACTGCTTGCTCTTGGAAGCATGTTTTTCCCTTTCTGGAGCGTAACGGCCGAGCAGCAGTTTCTTTTTTCTGATTTCTCTCTCTATACAGGAGCGGGGGCGCTATTCGTAACAGGAAGCTATGCAGCCGGTATATTTTCGCCCCTGACGGCACTGGTTGCCATTGTCGCCATATTTCTTTATAAAAACCGGCAGCTTCAAAGAACTCTTATTGCTCTTGCCATACTCCTCTTTCTTGGCGACCTTCTCTCGGGGCTCACGGCAGCCCACTTCATGAACCAGCATTTTCAGGCATTTTCTCCCGAAGTCACCCACCGGCCGGAAGCGGGCTTTTTTATTCTTCTGCCCGAACCGATCCTGTTCTGGCTCGCAATGAAAGGCGTTGTAAAGGATGAGAAAATAGCCAACGCCTACAAGAGGCTCTGAAAAATGCGCATTGTTTTCTCTCTCGGAGATCCACACGGCATTGGGCCGGAAGTTATCCTTAAAAGCTTCCTGAAAATGAAGCGGTGCGGCCATTCAGTAGTTGTTGCCGGTTCTCTGCGTGTCATGAAATTCTACCTGCGCTCTCTTGGCCTGCCGATGGAGCTTGAACGAATTGATGCTCACAGCCTGTCACAAAACCTTACCCCATGCAGCTGTGGTGTGCTGCCAGTTCTTTCAGTCGCCGAACCGGAAACAATACTGCCGGGCACCCTTTCAGCTGAAGCCGGCGCACTTGCATTACAGTCACTGAGGGTTGCGGCGGAACTCTGCCGGGATGGAATTTGCGACGCTCTTGTAACAGCACCGCTGCACAAGGAGGCGCTTGCCCTTACCGGATGCCCCGATACAGGCCATACAGGGTTTCTGGGGAGAATGTTCGGTGTTCCCTCTCCCATAATGATGTTTGCCGACTCCCGAACGGGACTGAAGGTTGCGCTTGCAACCATCCATGAACCGATTGCCAAGGTCCCCGCCCTCATAAGCTCAATGGATCTGGACGGTTTTTTTCGGCAGCTTTCGGGAGCGCTTCAGGAGGATTTCGGGATTGCTGAGCCATCTCTGGCGGTTCTCGGCCTCAACCCACATGCATCTGACGGCGGGGTGATGGGCAGCGAAGAAGGCGCCATTATACGCCCGGCCATAGAGAGGCTTGCAGGTGAGGGAATGAACATTGAGGGGCCTTTTCCGGCTGACGGATTTTTTGGTTCCGGCCAATGGAGAAACTATGACGGGGTGGTTGCCATGTATCATGACCAGGGTCTTCTCCCCTTCAAGGTAATGGCGTTTGAGTGCGGAGTGAATGTGACCCTTGGCCTTCCGATAGTCCGCACTTCTCCCGACCATGGCACCGGATTCGACATTGCGGGCACAGGAGCCGCTTCTGAAGAGAGCTTTTATGAAGCCGCCATGCTTGCCATCAATATTGCACAACACAGAAACCCTACAGGAACGAACCAATGATTTCATTCATCAATGTTGACCTTGAACTAAACAAAAAGCCGGTATTCACCAATCTGAACCTGACCGTTCAGCCTGGCGAACTGCTCTATATCGTTGGCCACAGCGGCAGCGGGAAATCAACACTTCTGAAGTCGATGTATATGGACATCAGACCGAAAAAAGGTGAAATACAGATTGCCGGATACAGCTCGCGCACAATAAAAAACCGTGAAATCCCCCTGCTCCGCAGAAAACTCGGAATTGTGTTTCAGGATTTCAGGCTTCTTGAAGACCGCTCGGTTTATGACAACCTGGCCTTTGTAATGAAGGTCACGGGAACAAAAGGAAAACTGATAAAGGAGGCTGTGATGCAGGCACTTGAAAGCGTTGGACTTGCGGATGCAGCGAAAGAGATGCCGCTCCGGCTTTCAGGAGGGGAACAGCAGAGGGTTGCCATTGCCAGAGCACTGGTTCGTGAGCCACTGGTCATTCTTGCCGATGAGCCGACAGGAAACCTTGACCCCGACACTTCATTGGAAATTCTGGAGTACCTGAAGAAAATCAACCAGAAAGGTATTATTGTGATTGTCGGCACCCACGATTACGAACTGGTCCGGCACTCCCCTTCCAGAACCCTCCTGATAGAGGGGCTCAACCTTCGTGAAACGACAATTGAGCCCTCCAGGACCGGGTTCAGGCCGGCCGGCAGACCTGTTTAGGAGCAGCCAGTCGTCATACCGCAATCCTCACATACTTTACAGGTTCCATTCTGCTTTACGCGCATGGAACCGCAATTTTCACACTGCTCACCAGTATATCCCTGTACTTTTGCCTGAACAATCTGGTTCTTCAGGGTATGGGAATACTCCGACTGGGCATGATGAACAGCCATTACAGGCTTAACCTCAGCCGGTTTTTCCTGCGTCTTCTGTTTCTCTTTGCCGGCAACGCCGTTTTGGGCAACTTCGTCAACAGCCTTCACATGCACAAAATCCTTTCGGCCGAGATAATCGTAGCCAATGGAACGGAACACATAGTCGAGAATGGATGTGGAATTCTTGATGGCATTGTGCCCCTGCACAGCACCTGCAGGCTCGAACCGGGTAAAGGTGAAACTTTCAACCAGCTCTTCGAGCGGCATGCCGTACTGCAGCGCCTTTGAGGCAAGCACGGCAAAACAGTTCAGGAGCCCCTTGAAGGATGCCCCCTCCTTGTACATATCTATAAACACCTCGCCAAGCGAACCGTCCTCATACTCCCCTGTCCGCAGGAACACCTTGTGACCACCCACATAAGCTTCGCGAATGTATCCTTTCCGGCGCTTCGGCAGCATTCTGCGCTCCGAACGGTGGTATACCCTCTCTATAATGCGTTCCTGAACCTCCCGTGGTCCCTTGGTTTCATCAAGATCATCCTCATTGCCAAGCATGACCACCTCGTCAAGATCCTGATAACTGGAAATATTCAGTGGCTGGGAGAGCTTTGAACCGTCACGATAGACGGTAATCGCCTTGACCATGTGATACCATCCCGACAGGTAGACCTCGCTGATTTCATTAACGGTGGCCGTGGAGGGCATGTTGACCGTTTTGGATATGGCTCCTGATACAAAGGGCTGCACTCCAGACATCATGCGCACATGCGCCATATGGTTGATAAACCGCTGCCCCTTGCGTCCACAGCGGCTGGCACAGTCAAAAATAGGCAGATGCTCAAGCTTGAGGTGTGGAGCCCCCTCAATGGTCATGGTACCACAGATATAGTCATTGGCCGCCTCGGCATCCTCCTCGGTTGCACCAAGTGCCTCAAGCATGTTGAAATCAGGGTCATTGAGCTGTGCCTCCGTAAAGCCCAAAGACTCACAAAAATCCTCGCCGAGAATCCACTTGTTGAAGGCGAAACGAATATCAAAAACCGCTTCAAGCTGTTCCTCCAGCACTTCAATCCGTTCATCGGTGAAGCCTCTGGTTATAAGCCACTGCCGGTTGATGGAGGGGCATCCCGCCAAGGTTCCGCTGCCCTTGCAGTAAAGTTCAATCTCTTCAATCTGCTCGGGGGTATAACCAACCCGACCAAGCGCCTTATGGACAGACTGGTTGACAATCTTGAAATAACCACCGCCAGCAAGCTTCTTGAACTTGACAATGGCAAATTCCGGTTCAATGCCCGTAGTGTCGCAGTCCATCACCAGACCAATTGTACCGGTGGGGGCAATAACGCTGACCTGCGCATTGCGGAATCCATGCTTTTTACCCTTCTGAAGCGCCTCATCCCACACCTTGCCAACCACCGAGAACAGCTCATTTGAGCAGTACTCTGAATCAATGCCGCGTGGCTTGACCGAAAGCCCTTCGTACTCATCCTCCGACTTGTTGTGAGCCGCTCTCTGATGGTTGCGAATCACACGAAGCATCTCTTTTGAGTTTGCTGCGTACCCATCAAAAGGGCCAAGGTCACGCGCCAGTTCAGCCGAGGTGACATAGGCCTGTCCGGTAATGAGTGCCGAAATTGAACCCGCCAGCGCAAGAGCTTTGGGCGAATCGTAAGGAATGCCAAGAACCATCAGCACGGTTCCAAGGTTGGCGAACCCGAGGCCGAGAGTACGGAACTCATAGCTCAGACGGGCAATATCCTTTGAGGGGAAATGAGCCATCAGAACGGAAATTTCAAGCGCAATCGTCCAGAGGGCAGAAGCATGACGGATCTCGTCCACCTTGATGGTTCCGCTCTCTTCATCAAGAAAGTGAATCAGGTTCAAACTTGCCAGATTGCAGGCAGTATCGTCAAGGAACATGTATTCAGAACAAGGGTTGCTCGCATTGATGCGGCCGCTGTTCGGACATGTATGCCACTCGTTGATGGTTGTATCAAACTGCAGACCGGGATCAGCACACTTCCATGCGCTCATAAGAATTTTCTGCCAGAGATCGCGCGCATTGACTGCACGGGCACCCTTTCCTGTCGTGCGCTCTTTAAGGGTCCAGATATCGTCGTTCTCAACAGCCTTCATGAACTCGTTGGTCACCCTGACGGTATTGTTTGAGTTCTGGCCGCCTACTGTCTGATATGCTTCCGATTCGTAATTGGTATCGTACTCATCAAAATCAAGGGAGGTAAAGCCCTGCTCAACAAGAGCCAGCACCCTGATGATATAGTTCATGGGAACTGCACGCTGCAGCGCGTTTTCAATCAGGCGCTGGAGTTTCGGATTCTTGTTCCGATCCGCACCGTTTTCAAGAGCCTCGGAAACAATGGCCTGAAGAAAGCGTGAACAGATGCGTGAACCAGCCACCAGAGAGGCAACCTTGTCCTCTTCACGGGCCTTCCACTCAATGAACTGTTCAACATCAGGATGATCAATGTCTATAATGACCATCTTGGCTGCCCTGCGGGTGGTACCGCCCGACTTTATTGCACCCGCAGATGAATCAAAAATCTTCAGAAAACTCATCAGTCCGGATGAGCTTCCGCCGCCGCTGAGCTTTTCCCCCGATGAGCGGAGGTTGGAATAGTTCGTGCCCGAGCCGCTTCCAAACTTGAAAACTCTAGCCTCACGGATGGCAAGGTCGAATATACCACCCTCGTTGACAAGGTCATCACTGACCGACTGAATGAAACAGGCATGGGCCTGGGGCCTACTGTAGGCATCCTCCGACTCGCATACCTTTTTTGTTGCAGGGTCAACATGGTAGTGGCCCTGAGCCGGCCCGGTAATTCCATAGGCATAATTCAGCCCGGTATTGAACCACTGGGGAGAGTTGGGTGCACCCATCTGCGCCAGCAGCATATAGACCATTTCATCATAAAACGACTCTCCATCCTCCGGTGTGTCAAAATATCCATGTTTCTCACCCCACTCCCGCCAGCAGCCGGCAAGACGGTGAACCACCTGTTTCACGGAATTCTCGCTTCCCATCACCACATTGCCCGACTCATCCCGCAGGAATTCGCCAGAGACATCTCGCTGCGGCACGCCCGCCTTTCTGAAATATTTCTGGGCGAGAATATCCGCCGCCATCTGCGACCAATGCCTTGGAACCTCAACCTCGTTCATTTCAAATACCTTTGAACCATCGGTATTGCGAAGAACGGATGTCTTCAGATTGTATTCAAACCGGCCGCAGACAGACTCGCCGGGACGGGTGAAAAGACGGGAAACTTTCATAAAAACGCTCCAGTATCAGGGAATGAGATAGGAATTAGAATATTCATATATAATGACTTAACCGTCGTCTCGCCGCTACCACAAAAGCTGGACGGCAGGCATTATATTCAATACAAAAATAGAATATAACATTTCTTGAAAAACTTGAATTACAACACAATGCCGCCCGTTCTGTCATGGTGGGATTTCTTTAGGAAAAGTCCCTGCCTGCGCATCAGCGAACATCAGAAAAAACTCAGCTCCCTCAAAAAAGGCTAACCCCTCCCATGAGTGGGCTTCCTGCATAAAACAGAACAGCGCGGAACAACAACGCGCTGTATGCCCCCTCTCAATGAGACCCTCATTGGCATGGGTTCTGTCATGCAACCTCCGGAAATGGGCGGAAGTACCCTGTTGTTCTATACCGACATTTCGAGCATCCGTCGGACCGGCTTCAGGGCCTCGCTCCGTAATGGCTCAGGGACGGTGATTTCGGGTGATCGGTTCAGCATGCATTGGTAGAGCTTTTCGAGCGTATTCTGTTTCATCTGAGTACAAACGCTTCCCCCGATCTGGGAGTCACGAGGGGCGGGAATAAATGTTTTTTCGGGGGAACGGCGTTGCATCTCATAGAGAATGCCCGGCTCGGTGGCAACAATGAAGGATGTTGCTGGAGCTGTAACGCTGTAGTCAAGCAGCGCCTGGGTTGAACCCACGAATGCAGCAAGACGGAGTACCTCTTCACGGCATTCAGGATGGGCAATGAGCTCCGCATCGGGATGCATGGCACGAGCCTCCCCTATAACTGATGCGGAATAGGCATCGTGTACATAGCAGAATCCCTGCCAGAGAATTATCTCCCGGTCCAGTTTGCGGGAAATATAACCGCCAAGGTTCCTGTCGGGTCCGAAAATAATCGGGGTTCCCTCTGGAATCATTCCCACAATGCGTTCGGCATTGGACGAGGTGCAGGTAATGTCGGACAGAGCCTTAAGCTCCGCCGTTGAATTGATGTAGGTGATGGCAACCGCTCCGGGATTCTCTGCACGGAATGCCCGGAAATCTTCAGACGGGCAGCTATCAGCAAGAGGGCAGCCGGCATTACGATCGGGCATGAGAACAAGTTTGCCGGGATTGAGGATTTTTGCCGTTTCACCCATAAAATATACTCCGGCAAACACAATAACATCGGCGTCAATCTTCTCGGCAGCACGGGCAAGGGCGAGACTGTCGCCAACAACATCTGCCACCTGCTGAATTTCAGGTAGAGTATAATAATGAGCGAGAATGACGGCATTCATCTCTTTTTTAAGGGCGACAATGCGCCTTGAAAGCTCATCCATAGGCAGGGAAACAGGGGGAGTGGTCATTTTCACTTCAGATAATATTCAAGATCGTCATCCTCCCGAACCAGAAGGAGTATGGCTGAATTGGGTACAATTATGTATCGCTCACCGTCATAGTCTATTTCATAAGCGCTGCTCTGCAGAAAAATCGCCAAATCGCCAGCCTGTGCCTGAAGAGGGATGTACTGCGGGGTAGCAGCACTCTCCTTCCATGGTTCGTCCGATTCGGGCGGGGGTCCTACAGGATATCCGGGACCGGTTTTGATGATATAGCCGCTCTGTATCTTCTCCTTTTCCTGCACTCCGGGAGGCAGATAGATGCCTGATTTGGTGCGCTCATCAAGAGATTTCGGTTTGACAAGAACCCTGTCGCCAACAACAATGAATTTGGCTGTAATTTTAATATTTTGGTTCATTGGTTTGCTCTTGGCGGATTTATAACAGGATGAGGCTTCCAAGGCACCTTCATTCAGGTTTCATTGTACTAAAAAGTTTTCTATCCGGTGAAGAAGTTTTTCGGCTTTTTTTTCAGAAACAACTCCTTGCTTCTGCTGGCAGTGCTTTCAGCCATTTCGCTGATCTTCATGAAAATGGAAGAGGCGGATGTCATTCGGCGTATCAGCACTACCGGAACCGGATTCAGGTCGGCTATTGCCGACAAAATAGCAAGCTACGGCTACCTCATCAACCTCAAAAGTGAAAATGACCGGCTTCTCGAAACCAATCTTTCTCTTGTCGCAAAAATACTCTCAGCTGAAGACAGCCTTCGCAATGAAGCCGACCGCTTGAGAATCATCAGCAGCAAAGCCGAAGGGCTGAAGCCATTCATCATTGCAAGGGTTGTGGACCGCCAATTCAGCAACAGGGAAAACATGCTTCTGATTGATGGGGGGCGCAGCCGAGGAATAGGAACGGATATGACAGTTATGACGCCCCGTGGGCTTGTGGGCCGAGTGGTTGCCGTTTCCGAACACTATGCAAAAGTAATGCCACTCATCCATGCCGATTTCAAGGCCAGCGTCGTTTCTTCAGAAAGCGGCACCATGGGAGTACTCGCATGGAACGGCGGCCGTGAAGATATGGCCACTGTTGACCATGTACCCATCAGCAGCAGCCTGAAACCGGGCGAGAAGATGCTCACCACAAACTTCAGCACATTTGCCGTTCCCGGCCTCCCTGTAGGGCAGGTTGTCTCAGTTACACAGGGCACACTGTTCAGCACCGTCATTATTCGACTAGCTGTTGATTTTTCCTCTCTGAACCATGTGGTGGTGGTGCCTCTCAACAGAGACCCTGAAAAAATCAGGCTCCTGGAAGGAAAAACCGAATCCGAAACCGACCGTTAAATATTCGAGGAGCTTCTTTATCGTGAAAGCAACAACATTCCGCATTGCCGCCCTGCTTGTTCTTGCAACCATTATGCAGGTGTTCCTCATGCCTCGTCTCTCCATTCTGCATGTTTCCCCCGATGCCATAGCGGTTCTTGTCGGGTTCACCGCCATTTCGTCCGGCCGGAACACCTCCATGCTAACAGGCTTTCTTGGCGGAATGCTGACAGGACTTCTGAGTGGACAGATAGGTCTCTTGATGCTTGCCGGCACCGGCGGCGGCTTAATGGCGGGTCTCTTCCAGATTCCCGAAGAAAGCCATGCCACCAGAAATGTCAAAACCCGGAGATTCTTTCTTGCCTCAACCCTCTGCAGTTTCACCAGCCACGCCATCATGGCCATAGGCTCCAACCCGCTCGCACTCTCCCCCGCTTACAGGATACTGGTTATGGGAACCATTGCGGCCATATTCGCCCTCCTCCTGGCCATTGCCGTTCGCTTTCTCTTCATGAAGAAATCTTTTGCTGACTGACCCCATGATGGATACCTATCAGCGAAGCACTTCAAAAGCCATTCTTTTCGTTGTGGCCATCTTCAGCCTTCTGCTTGGAAGACTATTCTGGCTTCAGGTTCTTGACTTCCAGCAGCTCGGTTCAGTCAGCTCTTCGGCCAGCATCCGAAGAATCTGGCAGCTACCTCCCCGCGGACGCATGAAGGACAGAAACGGCCTTGTCATGATCGACAACCGCCCTCTCTACTCAGTCAAGCTCATCCCCTCCGAATTCAAAAGTTCACGAACAGCCTCACTCGCATGGCTCATCAAAGTTCCTGAAAATGAAATTGCTGAACTCATTGCTGAGGGCGCGAGATACAACCGGTTTTCAGCTCTTACCCTGAAACGGGATCTGGGCGCTGAAGATGCAGCACGATTGAGTGAAAACATCTGGAAGTTGCCAGGCGTCATCATTGCAGCCGAACACAAACGAAAGTATGCCGACTCGCTCTACGGGGCACACATGTTCGGCTATTTACGGTCCATTTCCCCGAAGCAATACGAACAGCTAAAAGAAGAGGGATACGCCCGGGACGACAAAATAGGCTTCAGCGGGCTGGAACGGCAGTATGAGTCCCATCTGAAAGGCATCAAAGGAACACGACTCGAAATGGTCACCCCGCTTGGCAGGTATGCGGGAAGATACGATGAGGGGAAGAGCGACATTCCGGCAACCAGAGGCGATGACCTCTCGCTCTCTATTGACATGGAACTGCAGAAGCTGGCAGGAAAACTGCTGACCGCAACCGGAAAATCAGGAGCTGTTATAGCCATTGACCCTCAAACAGGCGGCATTTTAGCTCTCCAGAGCGCTCCCGACTTCGACCTTGAAGTGTTCAACGGCGCAACCGACCCTGCCGGATGGAAGGCAATCAGATCCAACCCCGACAAGCCCCTCTTCAACCGCACCGTGCAGGCTGTCTACCCTCCTGGGTCCATTTACAAAATGGTTCTGGCAACCGCAGCGCTTGAAGAAAACACCATCGACCCCGAAAAAAAGGTGCTCGACAATGGCGTCTTCAGGTTCGGAAACAGACAGTACCTGAGCCATAGAGGAGAGGGACATGGCCTGGTAAATATGCAGGAGGCCATTACCGTATCATCAAATGTCTATTTCTATAGCCTGATTTTCGATGTTGGCTTCACTGCCTGGACGAAATACGGCGCTGTGTTCGGATTCGGAAGCAAAACAGGCATCGACCTGCCCGGTGAACGAAGCGGACTGCTCCCCTCGGCCGAATACTACAACCGCCGTTATGGAAAGGGCCGATGGACGAAAGGCAATCTGGTCAGCCTTGCCATAGGCCAGGGAGAGCTAGGAACCACCCCAATCCAGCTTGCCACCTATGTCGCGGCAATCGCCAACCGCGGAACACTTCACCAACCCCATATAGTTGAGGGTTACCACGACACTAAAACAGGCATCTATGTCCCCTTCAACTACCGGCAGCATCGCCTACCCCTTCAGCCAGAGACCCTCGATCTTCTCCGCGCCAGCATGGCCGATGTGGTCCTGAAAGGGACCGGCACACTGGCACAGGTTCCCGGAGTTGCCGTATGCGGCAAAACCGGAACAGCCCAGAACCCCCACGGCAAAGACCACGCCTGGTTCATAGCCTATGCTCCCGCCGAGAATCCAAAAATCGCCCTCACCGTACTGGTGGAAAATGCCGGGTACGGAGGCAGTGTTGCCGCCCCGATTGCCGGCAGACTGATCCGCCAATACCTCAAGCCCCCCATTCCCGAGCAACCGGCACCGGCAGTACCTGCCACAGCCGACACTCTTGCCGAAGCACCACCCTTCACGGCACCCCCTCTTGCGCCAACCCAAACAGACAGCAGCCGAGCAATCCCAACGCCACCAGAGAGAGAACAGAATGATCAGTAAAACCGACCCGGAATCCATACGCGGATTTCTTGAAGACACAAGTAACCTGAAAAGCGGTCACACCCCAGGCGTGTTTTTTCCGGAAACCATTGCAGAGATCCAGGAGCTTCTGAAAAACGCACCACGGGAGCACCGCCGTTTCACCATAGCAGGCAACGGCACAGGCACAACAGGAGGAAGAATCCCCTTCGGCGACTTCGTCCTTTCCATGCAGAAACTTGATGCCATAGGCGAACCTACCGTCCTTTCTGCAGACCGGGCAATCATTACCGTCCAGGGCGGAGCTGTACTGCAGGATATACAGAAAAAAGTTCAGGCATCGGGGTGGCTCTACCCCCCCGACCCAACCGAAAGCCTCTGTTTCATAGGCGGCACCATTGCAAACAACTCTTCCGGAGCACGCACATTCAAATACGGCCCCACAAGAAACCACATAGCCCGGCTTCTTGTGGTTCTTCCGGAAGGGGAGCTGCTGGAAATCAGACGCGGGGAAATGATTGCCGACAGCAACGGCGAATTCCACATCACCCTCCCAGGCGGCATGACCAAAACAATCCATCTGCCCCACTACCGTATGCCGGCAACAAGCAAACACAACGCCGGATACTTTTCAAAAGCGGGAATGGATCTCATAGACCTCTTCATTGGATCGGAAGGGACGCTCGGCGTCATTGCAGAAGCGAACCTCATGCTCTTTCCCATGCCCGACTCCATTATCTCCTGCTTGGTATACTTTCCTTCAATGGAGGAGCTGCTCGGCTTCGTCGACGCATGCAAAAAACCAGCGAACGGCTTACGGCCCCGTGCACTTGAATTTTTTGACCGCAACGCCCTCACCTTTCTCCGCAAACAATACCCGGAGGTCCCCACAGCGGCAGATGGAGCGGTTTTTCTTGAACTCGAAGCAGCAAAAGAAGAAACCGACGGAACCCTTGACCGTCTGTTTGTGACAATTGAAGCCTCAAACGGAATGGAAGAAGAATCGTGGATTGCGCTGGACCGTTCCGAACAGGAAAAAATCCGTGAATTCCGACACGCTCTGCCCCTCATTGTCAATGAATGGCTCAGCCGCCAAAAAGAGAGCAAAATAAGCACAGATATGGCCGTACCCGACAGTGCATTTCGTGAACTCTTTGATTTTTACCGCAACTCTTGTGAACGGCACGGCTTTGTCTATATTATTTTCGGTCATATAGGCAATTCCCATGTGCACCTGAACATTCTCCCCCGTAACCGGGAAGAGTTCGTGGAGGCAAAAACGCTCTACAGAACATTTGTTGCAAAGGCCATAGCACTGGGAGGAACCCTTTCGGCTGAACACGGCATCGGCAAACTCAAGCGCGAATACCTTGCCGACATGTATGGAGAGGAGGCAATCAGGGAAATGGCTGAAGTGAAAAAATGCCTTGATCCCTTTCTCGTGCTCAACATTGGCAACATCATTCCGGACGCATTTCTCGAACCCGACAACCACTGAAAACTCTGGTGGCAAAAAAACAGCAGACAAGAACATTCACCCAGGCCATCCAGAACAGGAAGGCCCGGTTTGAGTTTGAAATTCTCGATACAGTCGTTACCGGCATAGAACTGCTTGGCAGCGAGGTTAAATCTGTGCGTCTGGGCAAAGCCAGCCTGAACGAGAGTTTTGCCGTCATCCATCGCGGAGAGGTCTGGCTGGAGAACATGCAGATTACTCCGTATGAGTTCAACCACCTTGACAGCCTTGAACCGAAACGGAGCAGAAAACTTCTTCTGCACAAAGCCGAAATAGCAAAACTGCAGGCCCAAATCAGTGAAAAAGGACTTGCGCTGATTCCCCTCAAAGCTTTTTTTAACCCGAAAGGGATACTGAAGGTAGATTTAGCGGTAGCCAAGGGGAAAAAACTGTTTGACAAGCGCGAAACAATCAAAAACAGGGACAACGAGCGCCAACTGCAGCAGATAAAAAAACAGTACTGAACACCAAAGAAATCTCCATTATGCCTTTTCCGCCACTGAAGGAACAGCTTGACCTTATAACCGCCAATACGGTTGAAATCATCACCGGGCAGGAGCTTGAAACAAAAATTAACCACAGCCTGAAAACCCGTTCCCCGCTAAAAGTCAAGCTGGGAGCCGATCCCTCACGCCCCGACCTGCACCTCGGCCACTCGGTAGTCCTGCGCAAACTCCGTGATTTTCAGGATCTCGGACACGAAGCCATCCTGATCATCGGCAACTTCACCGCCATGATCGGCGATCCTTCCGGCAAAAGCAAAACAAGGCCGCAGCTTACGGCCGAAGAGGCTCGCCAGAACGGGGAAAGCTACTTTGAACAGGCTTCAAAAATTCTTGACCCGAAAAAGACAACCATCTGCTGGAATTCCGACTGGCTCGGCGCCATGAGCTTTGCCGATGTCATCCGGCTTTCAAGCCACTGCACAGTGGCAAGAATGCTGGAACGGGACGATTTCGAACGACGCTACCGCTCCGGAGAACCCATTTCCATCCACGAATTCCTCTACCCACTGGCTCAGGCAATGGATTCAGTCCATCTGAAAAACGACATTGAACTCGGCGGAACCGACCAGAAGTTCAACCTGCTTGTAGGGCGCGACATGCAACGCGAATACGGCATTCTGCCCCAGGTATGCATTACCATGCCGCTGCTTGTCGGTACGGGAGGGGTCGAAAAAATGTCCAAGTCACTCGGCAACGCCATCTGCTTCAATGACCTGCCGGCAGATATGTACGGAAGAATGCTCTCCATTCCCGATACCCTCATCACCAACTACTGCTCTCTCTTGCTACCACCCGGAACAGCCGACAGCCACCAGATTACTGAAGAGAGCGTAACCGACCCGCGCACGGCAAAAAGGATGCTTGCCCGCAACATTGTAGCACTATACTACTCGTCCGAAGCTGCTGAAGAGGCCGAGTCCCATTTTGACAGGGTGTTCGTCCAGAAAAAAGCCCCCGACAACATTGAGCTCGTGAAGTTGCCACACTCTGAAATAACCGTGGTAGACCTTCTTGTTGAACTTGGAGCGGCTTCATCAAAAACCGATGCACGACGGATGATACAGCAAAAATCGGTTCTGCTTGATGAGGAGCGGATAGAAGAAATCACCGCAAGCATCACGCTCTCCATGGAACCGAAAACCCTGCGGGCCGGAAAGCGGAAGTTTTTCAGAATTGCAACAGAAAAAAAAGGCTGAATACCGCTCCTCACGGGGGGTTTAGCAAAAAAACATTTCGAATACCACAGCTTTTTCCTATACTTGCTCAATTTCGGTTCTGTCACTAATTCTGCAACAATTTATCTGGAGGAACGGCATTGTCATTTGTCCCGTCCAAAGTTTTCTTTACCAAAGGGGTAGGAAGACACAAGGAGTATCTCTCCTCGTTTGAGCTTGCGTTGAGAGATGCCAAAATTGAAAAATGCAATCTGGTTACCGTCTCGAGTATCTTTCCCCCGAAATGCGAACGCGTCAGCGTGGAAGAGGGAGTCAAACTTCTCACTCCGGGACAGATTACCTTTGCGGTTATGGCCCGTAACTCAACCAATGAGTACAACAGGCTCATGACTGCCTCAATCGGCGTAGCAATTCCTGCTGACGAAACACAGTACGGATACCTTTCAGAACACCATCCGTTCGGTGAAGATGAAGAGCAGTCCGGCGAATATGCCGAGGATCTTGCAGCCACAATGCTGGCAACAACGCTCGGCATCGAATTCGATCCGAACAAAGACTGGGATGAACGCGAAGGCATCTACAAAATGAGCGGGAAAATCATCAATTCTTACAACATCACCCAGTCGGCAGAGGGTGAGAATGGTCTATGGACAACCGTGATTTCCTGCGCCGTTCTGCTGCCCTAAGCCACAACCGCTGTCGGGGCTGTGTCAGCCTTATCCTTGAAGGGGACCAAAGAGTGCTACTCATGGCCCCCTCTTTGTTTTCATCAGTCTCTCCCAGTGCCGGCCACATCTCAATAAAACTCCCAATACGCAAGCCTCCTCCCCTGGTTTTTTCTTGGCTCAACTGAGAGGAAATTCAATGCCGTCATGCTATTTTTCATTTAACTGTCCTTTGCCCGGAACACCACATCAATACCCCTTGCACACAACACGCCCATGACTGAAGAGATAACAACAGATGTCCTTGTGATAGGCAGCGGCATTGGAGGACTCTATTTCGCTATCCATATGGCTGAAAAGGCCAAAGTCACCATCATCACAAAAAAAGAGAGCTCCACTTCCAATACCAACTGGGCGCAGGGAGGCATTGCCGCCACCATGGACAGCGGCGACAGCGCAGAACTTCACATCAACGACACGCTCGACGCCGGCGCAGGGCTCTGCAACCGCGAGATGGTTGCCACTATGGTGCAGGAGGGGCCCGAACACATAAAGCGCCTCATCAGCCTTGGGGTAAACTTTACAACATCTGACCATGACCATCTCCACCTTGGTAAGGAAGGCGGCCACTCAAGAAGCCGCATTGTCCATGCCCAGGACCTCACCGGACGGGAAGTTGAGAACGCCCTGCTCAGGAGTGTCGAGAACCATCCCAACATCACACTTCTGGAACACCATTTCGCCATGGAACTTCTCACCCAGCACCATCTTGGCATCAAAACCAATGATATCAACTGCTTCGGAGCCTATGTTCTCGACTCACGACAGCGCCGCGCCAAAAAAATTCTCGCCAAAATAACCATGATCGCCTCAGGCGGACTCGGCCATGTGTACCCCCACACAACCAACCCCGACATAGCCACCGGCGACGGAGTTGCCATGGCCTACAGGGCAGGAGCTGAAATTGCCAACATGGAGTTCATACAGTTTCACCCCACTTCACTCTACCACCCGAAAGCAAAATCATTCCTTATTTCAGAAGCGGTCCGTGGATTTGGCGGCATTCTCAGACTGAAAAACGGCCAGGAGTTCATGCACAAATACGACAAGCGCCAGAACCTTGCCCCGCGTGATATTGTAGCAAGAGCCATAGACTCTGAAATCAAGAAAAGCGGCGAAGAGTGCGTCTACCTTGATGTTACCCACATTGAGGCTGAGAAAACGCGAGAACACTTCCCGAACATCTATGAAACATGTCTTGAATTCGGCATTGACATGACAAAGGAAATGATTCCCGTGGTACCCGCAGCGCATTACTCATGCGGAGGAGTTCGCACAGACAGCCGGGGAAGAACAACGCTGAACCGTCTCTATGCATGCGGTGAAACCAGCTGCACCGGCGTCCACGGGGCCAACCGGCTTGCCAGCAACTCACTGCTTGAAGCGCTTGTGTTTGCGTGGCGTTCATGCAACGATATTCAGCAGGAACTAACCCTGATTGAAAACAGTGTTTCGTTCCCCGACTGGGACGACAGCGGTACAGTTAACCCTGAAGAGTGGATTCTTGTAGCCCACAACAAACGCGAAGCACAGCAGGTGATGAACGACTATGTAGGGATTGTGCGCAGCGATCTGCGCCTGCAGCGGGCACAAAGGCGGATCGACTTTCTCAAGGAAGAGACGGAATCATTCTACAAGAAAACCAAAATCACCACACAGACGCTTGAACTCCGAAATATCATCAAGGTAGCGAGCATGATTATTGAGGGGGCCATAAAGCGCCGTGAATCAAGGGGCCTGCACTATACGACAGACTACCCGGAAACCGACGACAAGCACTTTCACCAGGACACCATGCTGCGCTCGTTCTGATTTACCTGATTTCCTGCCAGTCGCGGGCATACCGGAAATCAATACCGGGTGTGCGGCCTGATATTTTAGCAATCACAGGCATCATCCTCTTGTACTGATTGCGCACAACCATCTGGCGAACCCTTGCGTAAAAAGTCTCCGGCACCCCTTCAGCAAGAATCGAATCCCTGTCCATACGCAGCTCAAGCATCATATAGAGCAGTATGTCAACCTCTTCATAGGTGAAGCCGAGATCCGCCTCATCACTCTGCCCCTGCCACAGATCGGCAGAAGGGGCTTTGTCTACCAGAGGAGCCGGAATACCCAAATGACGGGCAAGACCGCGAAGCTGACTCTTGTAAAGATCGCCGATGGGATTGACGGCGGAAGCCATGTCCCCGAACATCGTTCCATATCCGAGCAGCAATTCAGTTTTATTGCTGGTACCAGCTACAAGGCAGCCATCACGAGCCGACACATCATAGAGAACAACCATTCTGACGCGCGCCATAATGTTGCCCCTTCGAAGGCGACTCTCCTCGGGAATTCCGGCAAAAAAAGCATCAACAGCCGGCGAAATGTCGTGTTCCTCGGAACGGATAGCTAGACGCTGAACCATCAGGTCGGCATGTTCCAAGCTCTCGCGGCTACTCGCCCTGTAAGGCATCTTCAGCGCCAGTACATTATCTGCGCCAAGGGCACGGACGGCCAGCTCACAGACCACAGCCGAATCAATGCCTCCGGAAAGTCCCAACACAAGAGACTGGAACCCAAACTTGCGGATTTCATTACGAAGGAAAGACGCAAGAATATCCTCCACAAGCTGGTAATTAAGATCAAGATCCTGAACCTTCATGATTGTGGCTGAACACTAAAAATTAAACAGCCGCATAAGCGACATGGAGAGCATGAACACGATACTCTGCACTCCGGCAAGAAAGAATCCGGCACGAAGCATGGGCCTGCCGGAAACCCCCAGCAGCAGGGAAAATCCATACCAAGCAATCAAAAGCGTGTGACCAAGGGCAAGCAGGGCAACCATCCAACTCCAGAGTGGCGAGAAATAAAACAATTCAAACAGCCAGACCGGAGTCAGCCCATAGGCAAGAACCGTCACAACCTTCCCCTCTATTCTGGCTGGATCATCTGTCAAAAGCAGTTTCAGCATTCCGCCTGAAAGAAGATACAGGGCGGCAACATCAAGCAAAAACGAAGCGATGGCATAAAACATTGCCGGACGGGGTACGCCTATCAGAGGAAATTTCAACAGCTGCACCATGGCAATAACCGGAACAGCATAGCTGCGAAGAAGATCAACCCCTTCAGGCCACTCCCCCTCCCGCACCCGAGCCCAGAAATTCCTGTAACGGAACATAACCGCCATCATGGCGGAAAAAAGCTGTTTAAGAGGCATCGGCTGATTATTTCGGCTACTTTCTGAGCCAGGTTTCAGGGTTCTGCTTCAAGCGCCCTTTCCATATCTCGAAGTGGACTATGGAGCCGCCATCAGAATTTTTGCCAGAAACACCTATCACCTGCTGCGACGAAAGAAGCTCGTTCTGGGCAACCCGAATAGAGCCAAGATTCGCATACACGGTAAGATACGCCTTCGGATGACGGATAATTACAATGTGGCCGAATGTTGGCATAAAGGCAATCTTGGCCACCTTTCCACCCGAAACCGCCTTGACAGAAGTGTTTACAGGCACTGAAATATCTATACCGTTATTGGTGGTAACAATATTGAGCTCTTTGTCCTTGAATGGCCCAAACCTCTGCGACACTCTCCCGTTGCTTACAGGCCATGGCAACTGCCCGACCGCCCTGTCAAAATCAGCCGAAATCCGTAGCAGCTCAGGAGAATCAGGGGGAGGAGGAACAGCCCTGCCATCCACGGCTTTGCCTCCCGAAGGGGCAGTCCGGCCAGCCGGAGCGCTTCGAGCTGCCAGAGCGGCCCGTCGTGCATTTTCAGCCTCAATGGCCTTCTGCTCGGCAAGAATGAGCCCCTCAATCCGCTTCTGCATCAGCCGTCTCTTGCGGCGGGCTTCAAGCACGCGTGCCGTATAGGTTTTCCTGTCCTTCTTCAGTTTTGCCAGAGCCCGCTCTTCTGCTGTCCGACTGGTAGCCATGTTTTTCAGCTGCCGCTCTTGATCCTTTACCGCCGCTGCTTTCGCGCGATAGCTTTTTTCAAGCTCGGAACGGATACTTTCAAGCTGAACGGCAGCCGCCTGCAGCTCATTGACATCGCGGTGGACCGCACGGGAAAAAAAACCGATATAGTGAATTCGCACCAGCGCATCATTGACCGAACCAGCAGAAAATAACCGATCAATATCCCTATTCCGTCCATTTTTATAGACGGAAACTGCCGTTCTTCTGAACCCATCGGAAACAGTTCCATACACCTTCCTGTTGGACTGCAACTCCCCCTGAAGACGGCCGATGTCGCGATCCAGCACCTTCAGATAACGCTGATTTTCAGTAATCAGCTTTCCAAGAAGCGTAATTTTCTTTCGGATGCTCGCCACTTGCCGCTGCGACTGTTTTTCCTTTCGTGCGGTTGAATTCAGCTGCGACTGGTACTTCTGAAGCTGTTTTTTCAAGCTGTTGAGATTAGCCTCAACCGCCTGACGCTCCCGCTTTATTTTCTGGAGTTCACGGCTCTCAGCGGCAACAGCAGAACGCATCGGTGTAAGCCCCGACTGACAGACAGGGAGAAAGACAAAAAGAATTGACAGACAGATAAGTCGCCCGAAAAAGCCGGAGAGACGGAAGCTTTTCAAGGAGAATCTGCGGAAAGCAAAATCGTTCACTGTGCAGCAAAACGGTTATAGGGTGTGCATAACTGTTTCAAGGTACAGCATTAAATCTTTTCTTCGCAAAGAGCCTGTCAAAAAAATTAATTTGTTATACATTCCCTTTTTGCATCGGAGGAAAACAGCACACATAAAATACATGGACAAACTTGTCATACAGGGCGGCGCGCGACTTGAAGGAACAATAAACGCTTCAGGGTCAAAAAACTCTTCACTGCCCATTATAGCAGCAACGCTTCTGGCAGGCCAGAGCCCCTTCCGACTGCACCGAATTCCTGACCTCCGCGACATTGCAACCTTCCGCTCTCTGCTTCACCATCTTGGAGCCGAAAGCACTTTTGCGGACGGCATTCTTGAAATCTCAACCAAAAAGGTTCAAAGTGTTGAGGCGCCCTACGAACTGGTCAAAAAAATGAGGGCCTCCATCTATGTACTCGGGCCGCTCTTGGCCCGCTTCGGCCATGCACAAGTCTCTCTTCCCGGGGGCTGCGCCTTCGGACCACGCCCGATTGACCTCCACCTCATGGCTATGAAACGCCTCGGAGCCACAATCACCATTGAAACCGGCTTCATTGAGGCAACAACACACGGTGGCCGGCTCAAGGGCGGCCATATTGATTTCCCTGTCTCTTCGGTAGGAGCAACCGGCAACGCCCTCATGGCCGCCGCACTGGCTGAAGGGGCCACAACCATCACCAACGCCGCAGCAGAGCCTGAAATAGAAGCCCTCTGTCATTTTCTGGCCGCAATGGGCTCCCCCATCACCGGAATCGGAACGACAACACTGACCATAGAAGGAAAGCCAACGCTCCAGCCTGTTGAATTCAACAATGTATTTGACCGCATTGAAGCCGGAACCCTGCTTGCAGCTGCGGCAATCACAGGAGGTTCCATAACCCTCAACGACACGGAACCAGAAGAGATGCAGTCGGTTCTTGACGCATTCACCCAGGCCGGCTGCACGGTAACCACGAACGGACACAGCATCTCGCTCAAAAGCCCCCCAGCCCTCCAGGCGGTCAACATCACGGCAGAACCCTATCCGGCATTCCCCACAGACATGCAGGCACAATGGATGGCACTGATGACACAGGCCGAGGGAACAAGCCTCATTACCGACCATATATACCATGAACGGTTCAACCATATTCCCGAACTGAACCGGCTCGGAGCACATATCGACATTACCGAAAACCAGGCCGTTGTTCATGGCCCACAGCGCCTTTCGGGCACAAAGGTCATGTCCACAGACCTGAGGGCTTCGGCAAGCCTTGTACTGGCTGGCCTTATAGCCGAAGGAACCACGGAGGTGCTCCGCGTCTACCATCTCGACCGGGGTTATGAACGGATAGAAGAAAAACTTTGCAGTCTAGGAGCAAGAATAGAACGGCAGAAATACGATGAATTTTCATAATCATCATCTGACGCAAAAAAAACAGACCAAAGCTTTGCATTTAATGGTTAGGGTATTATATTAACTCCCTCTAAAGCCAAGCATTGAGGGCCCTTAGCTCAGTTGGTCAGAGCAAGCGACTCATAATCGCTGGGTCGTAGGTTCAAGTCCTACAGGGCCCACTGGTTATCTGGTTGAAGAGAATGCATTTACTACCTGGCGTGTTCGTCTAGTGGCCCAGGACGTCGCCCTCTCACGGCGAAGATCACGGGTTCGAATCCCGTACACGCTACAAAAAGCCCGGCAACACAGTCGCCGGGCTTTTGAACAATGCACCCGTAGCTCAACTGGATAGAGTATCTGACTACGAATCAGACGGTTAGAGGTTCGAATCCTCTCGGGTGCACAGGAAGTTCTTTTGAGGAGTGGCCAAATGGTAAGGCTCCTGATTCTGGATCAGGCAACTGCAGGTTCGAGTCCTGCCTCCTCAGCATCGATAAAGCCCTATAGCATATTATGTTATGGGGCTTTTTTGTTTGTACTCTATATACCCAATTCCCGTGGTTTATAAGAAAAAAGTGTACCTAGTGTCATGTCAATGTAATAGTGTCGCATAAAAGTCTTATATTCTCTTCATACTCAACCCAAACAAGGAGTGATCATGAAGAGATACAAAGTCACCCTGACTCAAGACGAGCGCGAAGAGCTCGAAGCCATCAGCAGCAAGGGTAAGCATGCTGCTCAAACGGTTCTGAATGCTCTTATCCTGATTGCCTGCGACGAGGGGAAATTTCAACAAGAGCGATCGATCAATGAGACGATTGCTCGCGTGCTGAATGTCAGCATGAAAACCATTGACAGAGTTAAAAAGCGGTTTGTCGAAGAAGGTCTGGCCGCTGTCCTGACCAGAAAGCCTTCAACAAGAATGTTTCGAGCCAAGGTTGATGGCGATCTTGAAGCGCACCTGATTGCCATGAGCTGCTCCGAACCTCCTGTCGGTCACAGGCGCTGGTCATTGCGGCTTCTGGCCGATAAGGCGGTTGAACTGGAGTATGTCGATCAGATCTCGTATGAAACCGTCCGGCAGGCTTTAAAAAAAACATCATTAAGCCCTAGAAAACGCAAGGATGGGTAATTCCGCCATCACAGAATGGTGATTTTGTTGCCCAGATGGAAACGGTGCTGGACATGTACAAGTATCCATTTGACCCTCGGTATCCAGTTGTGTGCATGGATGAGTCACCGAAACAGTTGATTGCTGAAACGAAGCTCCCCATTCCAGCAAGACCCGGTCAGTTGGCACGCTACGATTACGAGTACAGCTGGCTGAACATGGCCGAGATCGACTTGAGAGTGCTGTCAAACCAATGCCTGAATTGCCGCATCGATACTATGACTGAAGTGCGTCGACAGGTTGGAGCATGGGAGAAAGAACGAAACAACAAAGAAGCCGTCATCAACTGGCGGTTTACAACCAAAGATGCGCGGATCAAGCTCAAAAGGCTTTATCCGTCAGTTTGACCTTGACATGACACTAGAGCTTGCCGAAAAAGAACTAATTCTTGACCTGGGAGGATGGACACTGAATGATTACCATGCTGAACTCACCCCCGCGGAATTTTCCGTTAAAGAAACTGCGGAGCGATGGGAGGTTGACCTGAAGGGTGAAAAGGTTGTGTATCAGCATCTGGACCAAAACAATTAGCTTGAAATTGGAGCGCTCAAACTGGACTGGAATGACCTTGCTCTTTCGCGTTGGCTTGACAAACAATGTCGCCAGCAGGATATCACACAGGCTGTACTGTTGGAGTTTTGCCGCAAAGCGATTGCCTACCTTTATTGAGAAGCGTGGAATTCAACTGCATGAACTCTTGCGATTCAAATATCAGCTTGCCAAAGCTGTGCAGCAAAAAATTGATAGCTATCGAAGACAAGCCTATGCGAGTGACTACCAGAAATTTCTTTTTTCTCCTGATGCCTCCATTGAAACCGGCTTCACTGATGGATTCGCTTTCGAGAATCTCCTCTATCCTGTAGCTTGGCCATATGCTGGCAGGTATCAATTCAAGAAGCACTTTTTCGGCAAGATTGGGGAATTGAAAAGTGATGGGGAGGAATTTGATTGGGCTCAGACCATTGATAACCATCCCGATGTGAAATACTGGATTCGAAATCTCTCGGGACATAAAAAATCATCTTTCTGGCTATCAACATCTACGGATCGTTTTTACCCAGATTTCGTCGTTCAATTGTATGATGACCGAATTATGGTCGTGGAGTATCAGGGAGCGGATCGGGTTTCAGCTGACGACACAAAGGAAAAACGCAATATTGGCGAGCTTTGGGCAGCCAAGAGCAATGGGAAGGGAATTTTTCTTATTGCCGAAAAGAAAACCTCTGAAGGACTGAACCTTAGGGACCAATTTGATGCTGCAATAACGAAATCATAAGCACCGACATAGGCAACCATAGCCCGTGTGTGGGGTGAAGAATAAAACGAAACTGAAACTCAGGAGGCCCATATGTTCGGTCTTGGTTCCAATGAACTATTGATTCTAACCGCAGTCATTACCGGTTACATTCTTCCTGCAATAATCGCATTTGCAAGAGGAAACCGAAAGGCATTAACCAACCCATACTGTGGCACAAAAAATCGATGATAATCTCGAAGCGCTTCAGTGCCGAAAGCCAACTCTATTATCGGAATGTCACCTTTTTTGTCCAAACCCTGCCTCCTCAGCACAAACAGAAAAAACCGCCCATCATCATTAACCGGGGCGGTTTTTTTGTTTCTGGCCTTTGAGTGCAAAAAAAAGAGGCCGACCAGAAGGTCAGCCCCTTTTAATCACAAGACTCCGCAGAACGGAACCTTATTAGTGGCCTTCAGCTTCAGGCGCAGCCTCTTCAGCAACAGGTGCTTCAGCTTCAGGTGCAGCCTCTTCGGTTACAGGTGCCTCAACAGCAGGAGCAGCCTCTTCGGTTACAGGTGCTTCTACAGGAGCTTCAGTTTTTGCACAGCCCACAAATGAAACTGAGCTAAGGAGGAATAGAAAAATAAAAAGTTTTTTCATCGTTCGTTGGTTGTTTGTGTTGTTTGATTGATTCACAGCTTCTTCAGCTATAGAATAGTAAAAAAAACAGTGAGATAAAAAAACCACTGTATGGCGGAATATGCAAAATATTCCATATCCCGCCACAAATCTTTTTTTTATTCGTTCACTCAACAAGCATCTCAAGTTCCTCTTTACCCAGCTTATGGAAATTCAGGTACTGATAAATGCCCTCAGCTTTGTCTCCGGATAACTGACGACTGTGAATTTCCAGATACTCTTCACGGTTCGGAAGGTGACCGAGCAGTGCCGAAACGGCTGCAAGTTCAGCTGAACCAAGATAGACCTGTGCTCCGGCACCCATACGGTTGTCGAAGTTTCTGGTGCTTGTGGAAAAAACAACAGCATTGTCGGCAACTCTGGCCTGATTGCCCATGCAGAGCGAACATCCCGGCATTTCAGTACGGGCTCCAGCAGCCCCGAACACCGAGTAGTAGCCCTCCTCGACAAGCTGCTTCATATCCATTTTGGTAGGCGGCACAACCCAGAGCTTTGCCGCTGCGGCTCCTCTTCCCCTGAGCACCTCTCCAAGTGCGCGGAAATGACCGATATTGGTCATGCAGCTTCCCACAAACACCTCGTCAATCTGTTTCGGGCGGCTCTCATCAAGAAGAATTTCGCCAAGCGTCATAACATCATCCGGATCGTTCGGGCAGCAGAGTATCGGCTCGGTAATTTCGCTCATGTTGACTTCAATCACTGCAGCATACTCAGCGTCGGCATCCGGCTCCAGGAGTGACGGGCTGTCAAGCCATGCCTGCATTTTCCCAATGCGGCGGCGAATAGTGTCGGCGTCGCCGTAACCATCTTCAATCATCTGTTCAAGCAGCTTAACATTCGAGCTGAGATACTCGATCACCGGCTCCTTGTCGAGCCTGACGGTACAGGCGGCAGCACTCCGCTCGGCTGATGCGTCGCTGAGCTCAAACGCCTGCTCCACCTTGAGCGTTGGAAGCCCTTCAATTTCAAGCACACGACCGGCAAACACATTCTTCTTCCCTTTCTTTTCAACGGTCAAGAGGCCCTGCTTGATGGCAACATAGGGAATGGCGTTGACCAGATCGCGAAGGGTAATTCCGGGCTGCAGCTCACCGCTGAAACGCACCAGAACCGACTCAGGAACATTCAGCGGCATGGTGCCGGTAACACCTGCAAATGCCACAAGACCTGAACCTGCAGGGAACGAAATCCCAATGGGGAAACGGGTATGTGAGTCGCCGCCGGTACCAAGCGTATCTGGCAGAACCATACGGTTCAACCAGGTGTGAATAACGCCGTCGCCCGGGCGCAATGCAACACCACCGCGACTCATCACGAAATAGGGAAGACTGCGGTGAAGCTTAATGTCTGCAGGTTTAGGATAGGCTGCCGTGTGGCAGAAACTCTGCATGAAGAGATCGGAGCTGAAGCTGAGAGCGGCAAGTTCCTTAACCTCGTCGCGGGTCATGGCACCGGTAGTGTCCTGCGAGCCCACCGTCAGGGTTTCAGGCTCCACATACATTCCCGGCCTCACACCCGGAAGGCCACATGCCTTTCCTATCATTTTCTGCGCAAGTGTATATCCTTTACCGGTATCTGCGGGCTGTTCTGGAGTCTGGAAGATATCGTCATCACCAAGACCAAGCGCCATTCTTGCTTTTTTCGTCAGGTTCCGTCCAATGATAAGTGCGATACGGCCACCTGCCCGAACCTCGTCACCGAGTGTGTTGGGAGACATACTGAAACTGGCAATCTCCTTGCCGTTTTTCTCAATGGTACCCGTGTAAGGGAAAACATCAATCACATCACCGGTTTCCATGTCCGACACATCAGCCTGAATCGGCAGAGCGCCGGAATCCTCGGCTGTATTGAAGAATATCGGAGCAATGATGCTGCCGATGACAACGCTGCCCGTCCGCTTGTTTGGCACGGCAGGAATATCTTCGCCCAAATGCCACTGTACTGAATTGATGCCCGACTTCCGGCTTGAACCGGTACCAACCACATCGCCCACATAAGCAAGCGGATGGCCTTTTACTTTCAGTCCGGCAATAACACCGATGGGATCATCCATTTTAGAACCGAGCATGCTCAGGGCATGAAGGGGAATATCACTGCGGGTAAAGGCCTCACCGGCAGGAGAAAGATCATCGGTATTGGTTTCACCCGAAACTTTGAATACAGTTAGGGTCAGTTTTTCAGCGACCTTCTCCCGTGAAGTGAACCACTCGGCACGCCCCCACGACTCAAGAACTTCTTTGGCATAGCTGTTGGTTTTGGCAAGCCCCACAACAACATCGAATGAATCATACACCAGCAGTGTTTTCTTCAGCATTTCCGCAGCCTCTGCAGCAACACCGGAATCACTGTGGGAAAGTGCGTCAATAAGCGGCTTCACATTATAACCGCCAAGCATCGTCCCCAGAATCTTCACGGCCTCTACTCCGCTTATGACGGCGCATGCTACCTCGCCTTTCAGAACAGCATCAAGAAATGCCGCTTTTTCAAACGCGGCGTCATCAACACCGGGGCTTATGTGCTCGCAGAACAGTTCCAGGAGATACTCTTTTTCAGCGACAGCGGGCTGCTTCAGCAGCTCAACAAGCTCACGGGTCTGTTCCGCGGTAAGCGGAAGCGGGGGAATTCCGAGCTGCGCACGCTCACTGGTATGTTCACGATACTGGCTTATAAGACTCATACAATCAATCTCCGGATGTTGTGGTTGAAATGGTTACAGTCGTAGAGGAATGAAATAAACTCAACTTTAAAAATACCACTGTGATTCCGGAAAACCAAGAATCCCCACCATTCTCCAGAGAGTCCAGGCCTTACATCTTAAGGTGCATCAAGGCCGTTGACAGCTCTTTTTTAAGTCCCGGACTGAGGGGGGTCAGCATATCAGCATACTGTCGCCGTAACTCAAAAAATCGTACTTCTCACCAACCGCTTCCCGGTATGCGGAACGAAGATGGTCCGATCCCGCAAAGGCAGCGGTAAGCATGAGAACAGTGGAACGGGGAGCATGAAAATTGGTGAGAAGCGCATCGATAATTTTGAAAGAAAATCCAGGATAGATGAAAATATCGGCTTCGCCCTGTAGCGGCGCCGAACCCGAAAACGACGATATCCGGGAAGCCGCATGCTCAAGAGCCCGGGTAACAGTGGTTCCGAGCGCTACAACCCTTCCCCCGGAGCTGTGCGTTTCGCGGATTCTTTCAATTGTGTCGGCAGAAATGGAGTAGAACTCCCGATGCATGACATGGTCTTCCATCGTCTCGGTCCTGATAGGAAGAAAGGTTCCAAGCCCAACATGCAGGGTCATGCCAGCCGTGGACACCCCTACCTCCTCCAGCTTTACGAGAAGTTCCGGCGTCATATTGAGAGAGGCTGTAGGGGCAGCCACGGAACCGGGATGCTGGGCAAAAACGGTTTGGTATCGTTCACGGTCAAGCGCCTCTGCGTCACGCTTCAGATATGGAGGGATGGGCACTTCGGCAAACCTCTGAAAAAGGTCATGCACGCTCTCGTTGCCATCGACCGCAAGACGCGCAACGCCTTCGCCGACAATCTCTTCCACAGTCAGTGTATATCCATGAGCGAGAAGCCTGTCGCCTTTTTTCAGACGGCCTCGGTAGAGGGCAAGGTTCTGTGGACCCTCATGTTTTTCAAGGAGCATCAGCTCAATTGCAGCTCCGGTCTGCTTCTTGGCAAACAGCCTCGCCCGAACCACCTGGGTGGTGTTGATCACAAGCAGGTCCCCGCGCTTCAGAAACCCGTCAAGCCCCCAATAGCGGGCATGCTCCACTACTCCGGTAGTACGGCTGAGCACAAGAAGCCTTGTGGCGCCCCTGTTTTCGGGTGGATATTTCGCAATCCTCTCTTCAGGCAGGGAATAATCAAAATCCGAAACCCTCATCTCCCTCCGAGCCTTATCCTCACAGCCTCGGCGTGCGCCTGCAGCCCTTCGCGGTCAGCAAATGAGGCGATCCGCTCCCCGCAACGGAGAAGCTGCTGCTGCGAATACGCAATAATGGAGGTATGCTTCACAAAATCACGAACGGAGAGCGGCGAAAAGAAGCGGGCCGTGCCGTTCGTTGGAAGCGTATGGTTTGGTCCGGCATAGTAGTCGCCCACTGTTTCACAAGACGAGCTCCCCATAAAAATTGCTCCGGCATGATGGAGTGACGGAAGCAACTCCCATGGATGCTCCACATGCAGCTCCAGGTGCTCGGGAGCAAGCATGTCGGAAACCCGTGCAGCCTCTTCAAGTGAGCCAACAAGCACAATGGCGCCGTTCTGCCGAAGAGAAGACTCAATCACCTCACGGCGGAGCATTCCCCCTATCCGTTTTTCGGTAAGGGCGACAACGCGCTCTGCAAGAAGAGCGGATGTTGTAATAAGAACAGAGGATGCGTCGGCATCATGCTCCGCCTGAGCAAACATATCAAGCACAATATAGTCGGCATTGGCGTCAGCGTCAGCAATGATGACAACCTCTGAAGGGCCAGCAATGCTGTCAATGGCAACATGCCCGAACACCTCTTTCTTTGCCAGCGCCACGAACTTGTTGCCGGGACCGGTAATGATGTCGACCTTCCCGATACTCTCCGTCCCGTATGCGAATGCGGCAATGGCCTGCGCTCCGCCAAGCTTGTATACGGACGAAATTCCGGCTACCGAAGCCGCAGCAAGAATATGGCTGCTAACCTCTCCCGTGCTGTCGCAGGGTGTGGTCATTGCAATGTCACCCACACCCGCCACATGAGCCGGTGCGGCATTCATGAGAACCGATGAAGGATAGGCCGCCTTGCCTCCTGGCACATAGAGCAGTGCCCGCTGCATCGGGGTAACCCGCTGACCGAGCAGCACGCCCCCCTCGCCTTCATAGAAAAAGCTTTTCTCCACCTCATGGCGATGAAATTCCAGAATATTGTCATACGCCTCCTGAAGCACGCTGATGAATTCCGGATCCGCCTCCTCCCTTGCGCGCCGGATAGCCTCGGGAGCAACCTTCATGCTTTCGGGTCTCACGCCCTGAAAGCGCTCGGTATAGTCAAGCACAGCCTCGTCGCCCCTCTGGCGAACCTCCAGGAGAATCTCATCAACGGCCTTCTGTACTCCTTCATCAAAAGAGACAGTGCGCGAGAGGTGCGCCATCAGCGCATCAGGGTCGTCAGCAAATCGAAAAATTTTCAGCACAGCCTTGGTTTTTATTGGCGTATGGGGGTATTTCACTCGCTCATAATGTACGCAATGCGGCCATTTATCGAAACCCTCTCCTGCCCCCCTCAGATGAACAAACTGGTAGCAGGAAAAAAACAGCCCGATAAACACCGTTTTGATTTGAAAAAAAAGCGGCATTAACTACTTTAGTACTTTGTTATATTAATTATTGTTCTGGAGTAATACAGGCGAGAAACGCTCTGCTCCGGAATACAACGATACTCCATCACGATCCAAACCCGCCATGAGCCTTTTCAACACCCTGTTCCGCGATGTGGCCATTGACCTGGGAACGGCAAACACCCTTATTTTCATCCGTGACCAGGGAGTTGTTCTCAATGAGCCCTCAATTGTCGCTCGCGACCGCAATACAGGCAAAGTGGTTGCCATTGGCCAGGAGGCCCTCCTCATGCATGAAAAGACCCATCCCGGCATTGTGACCATCCGCCCTCTTGCCAGCGGCGTCATAGCCGACTACGAAGCTACTGAAGAGCTCATCAAGGGGCTCATCATCAAAACAAAAACCAAGTTTTCCCTCGGAATAAGGCGCATGGTCATCGGTATTCCCTCAGGCATTACCGAGGTTGAGAAACGGGCCGTACGCGACTCTGCAGAACATGTAGGGGCAAAAGAGGTCTATCTGGTGGGCGAACCCATGGCTGCCGCAATCGGCATAGGGCTGGATGTCAAGGAACCAATGGGCAACATGATTGTCGACATCGGCGGAGGCACAACGGAAATCGCAGTCATTTCACTCGGCGGCATTGCATCGGGAGAATCTCTCAGAGTGGCTGGAACAGATATCACCAGCGCCATTATCCGGCATTTCCGCAAAGCATACAACCTTGCCATTGGCGAACGGACCGCTGAAGATGTGAAAATAAAAATCGCATCGGCCTACAAGCTTGACAAGGAGCTGACAATAACCGTGAGGGGAAGAAACCTCGTCACGGCGCTGCCTGAAGAGCGCGAAGTCAACTCCCCCACCATTAGGGAAGCCATAGCCACACCAATCAGTCAGATTATCGCATCAATCAAGAAAAGCCTTGAAGTCACCAAACCGGAACTCTCTTCAGACATTCTTGAAAGGGGACTCTTTCTTGCAGGCGGTGGCGCGCTCATCAAGGGGCTTGATAAAAAAATCAATGAAGAGACCAACCTCGCGGTTCACATCAGTGAAGACCCGCTGACTGCAGTTGCTCGAGGCACGGGAGAGGTTCTCGAAAACCTTGAAAAGTACCGGACGGTTCTTCTTGCAACAAAGCGTTACTGACCCCCACCATACCCGATTCATCCGCCCCATCCGCCTAAAGCAACAGCCTTCTGGGGCAAATGGGGTGGTTCAGTTCCTACCCCATCAGACGCTCATAAAATGCCTCATAACGGTCAACAAGCCTGGCCGTTTCAAATCGCTTCGCCTGAAGGACACAGGCCTCCGAACACTCCTTCCAGAGCTTCTCATCCGACAGCAACAGCAGGGCTTTTTCAGTCATCCCGTCAATGTCCCCCGGTTGGCAGAGGTACCCGTGCCGCCCCTGTTCAATAAACTCGGGGAACCCGCCCGCACTCGTCACAACCACAGGAACACCGCACGCCATGGCTTCAAGGGCTGCCAAACCAAAAGATTCCGCGTTGCTCGGCATCAGCATCAGGTCTGAAACCGACAGCAGAGGAACGATGTCGTCAATTTTCCCGAGAAAATGCACTCTGCCCTCTATACCCAGACGACGAACCTCTGTTTCAGCCTCACTTCGTTCCGGACCGTCACCCACAAGCAACAATGTTGCGTCAATAGTCTGAATCAACCGGTAAAACACACTGACAATATCTGAAATCCGTTTCACCGGACGGAAATTCGAGATATGTATCACCGTCTTCCCCTGACCAGGCACAAGCTGCCGGCGGATATCGGGCACCGGTATACGCCGGAACACCCCGGTATCAACGAAATTTGGAATCACCTCTATATCCTTCTTCGGACTGAACATCTTCACCGTCTCATCCTTCAGATACTCTGAAACCGCCGTCACCCCGTCAGATTTGTTAATAACAAGGCGGACTGCATCATGCATCCCCCTGTCGGCCCCAACAACCGTAATATCAGTGCCGTGCAGCGTGGTTGCAAGACGGAAACAGTCGTTTTCAGGGCACTTGTCCTCAAGCATCTGCCGGGCAAGCATTGCGCTCATGGCATGGGGAATGGCATAATGGGCATGGACCACATCCAGCTTCTCATAAAAGGCCACTTCAGCAATTTTGGAAGCCAGTGCAAGAGAATGGAAGGGGCACTCAAACAGCGGATAATGCATCGCCTCCACCTCATGGTAGTGGATATTGGAGGAAAAAGCGCCCAGCCGGAACGGTGCCGACTGACTGAAAAAATGTACCGTATGTCCTTTAAAGGCAAGAGCCTTTCCCAGCTCTGTCGCCACAGCACCACTCCCTCCGTATGTATGCTGGCACGAAATACCAATTTTCATCTTACCTGGGGTAAAAATTCATGGCCACTCCAGTGGCCGAAGGCTCAAAATAGCAAAAAAACCGGTCTTCCGGCCACCGAGGAGCCCCATGCACAGAGGACAGGCTGATTATGACAGATTAGGGAATAATGGTATTATGGGGCACTATGGACGCAAACAAGAAAAAAACACGGGTCGCCGTCAGTTCAGTTCTGGCCAGCGCACTGCTTACCATTTTGAAGCTGGTGGCCGGACTTATGACGGGCAGCATCGGGATTCTCTCGGAAGCCGCTCACTCCCTGCTTGATTTCGGGGCTGCGGCGATGACCTGGTTTGCCGTCAACATGAGCAGCAAGCCCGCCGACCGAAAGCACCACTACGGCCATGCCAAGATTGAAAGCATTACAGCCCTTATTGAAGCAGGACTGCTCCTTCTGACAAGCGTCTGGATTATTTCCGCAGCAACTGAACGGCTGCTTGGAGGAGAGGCTGAAGTAAATGTAACCTGGTATGCAATAGCCGTCCTCATCATCTCAATCATTGTTGATTTTTCAAGAGCGAGGGCACTCAGTAAAGTCGCAAAGGAAACGAACAGCGCCGCCCTTGAAGCAGACGCTCTTCACTTCAGTTCCGACATCCTCAGTTCTGCAGTTGTCCTTATCGGCCTACTCTTCGTATCACACGGGATTTTCTGGGCCGATGCCGCTGCCGGTATTGCCGTGGCGGTACTGGTGGCCCTTGCGGCTTTCCGGCTCGGAAAAAAAACCATTGACATTCTGATCGATGCAGCGCCCGAAGGCATTGCTGAGCGAGCTGAAGAGCTTGCCCGTCAGGTTCCGGGTGTCATAGACATTGAAAAGATCCGTGTCAAACCCACAGGTCCACAGGTGTTCATTGAAATGAGCATTGCCGTCAACAGAACGCTCTCGGTTGAAAAAGTACGGGACATCTGCACTACCATAGAAAAGAAAGTACACGCCGCATTCCCCGTCGCCGACATGACCATCCATACCCGTCCGGTTGCCCTGACGGGAGAATCCATTGCCGAACGGGTGCATGTTATCGGCCTCAACCACGGACTGCACGCCCACAACATTGCCACCAACTTCAACGAAGGAGCGCGACTGATAACTTTTGATGTTGAAGTGGACCAAAGGCTCACAATAAAAGATGCGCATCAGGCTGTAACATCCCTTGAAGATGAACTGCGGAGGGAGTTTGATGGCAACCCCGAAATCTGCATCCATCTCGATCCCCTCCGCTGTGAAGAGCGGCATACCACGCTCCTGCCGGAAGAGGAAGAGGCTGCACTGAGAAAAGTCATCATTGATGCAGCTGAAACCATACCGGCCATTGCCGATGTGCACGACATCACCATTCTGAATACGGAAAAACAGAAACGCTTCATCACCCTGCACTGCTCATTTCAGGAAGATGTTCTCGTGGAAGATGTGCATGAGCTCACAAGCCGCCTTGAAGGGGCCATTTATCAGGCCATTCCTCTCGCGTGCAGGGTAATCATCCACGCCGAACCACTCGCAGTCTGAGAATTGGCCGATATTTTCCGTCTCACCCCCCCTGAAAAGTCGTAACAAGAAGATAGGCAATGTAGGCGATGTAAGCCGAAAGCAGCACTGCTCCCTCCAGACGGTTGATTCTTCCCGTACCAGGACCCCTAAATCCAAATCCAAAGACAAAAAGCAGAAGGGTCAGAAATCCCATCACCGGCAGATCACGGGTAAAGACCTCAGGATTGACGGCAAACGGATGGATGACTCCAGCAATGCCCACAACAATCAGAAGGTTGAACATATTGGACCCCAGAACATTGCCAATTGCAATGTCGTGCTGGCCTTTTCGTGCCGCAATGACTGAAGTAACCAGCTCGGGCAACGATGTACCTACCGCCACCACAGTCAAGCCGATAACAAGATTGCTCACTCCAAGCATACCCGCAATCCCAACCGCGCCCCAAACAAGCATTCGTGAACTCACAATAAGAAGCACCAATCCGCCACCAACCAGCAGGAGCGACTTTCTGAGCGGCATGCTGTGCTCTTCAAGCTGCTGCTCAACCTCCTCGCTGAGGGCATCCCGCTTTTTGCGCAGCCCAACCACAAAGGTCCATCCCAGCATACAGCAGAAAAGAGCAAGAAGAAACAGAGCATCAAGCAGGGAAAGCTCTCCATCAGACAGCTGAAGCGCCGACACAGCAGCAATGCCGGCAAGTACGGGAAGCTCTTTTCGAAGAATGCCGGACTCTACCACAATCGGGCTGATGAGTGCCGTGACGCCCAGAACAAGGGCTATATTAGTGATATTTGAACCATAGGCGTTGCCAAGGGCCAAATCGGGATTCCCCTCAAGCGAGGCAAGCACTGAAACCGCAATTTCGGGAGCTGAGGTACCAAAACCCACAACCAGCATACCGATGAGAAGCGAAGGCATCCCCAAATGGTCGGCAAGCGCAGCCGAGCCCTCTATAAACTTTTCAGCACTCCAAACCAGGAGAGCAAGACCACATACAACAGAAAAAACATGAAACAGGGGCATAAAAATAGTAATCTAAGATCGAAAGCTTCCAAATTGAAGTTATGCGGTTAAGCGCACATTCGCAACATAGCGCTCAAAACGACGCCATCCTCCTGCGGGTAACGGCAATGGCCTGATGGGGATGGATTGACCCAAAGAGCTCAAGCGCAATATAATAGTAATCCTGCGAACCCCAACGAAAAGCCGGATACTGCCAAACAACGGTAGCGGGGTCGAGCTTGAGCAGACAGGAAAAACCGGTATATTCTTTTTTTGAGATTACCCTCAGCTTTTGGATGAAAACCAAAGACAACCGCGCCACATATGACCCCTGAACAGACCGTCTGCGTCACCGGAGCCTCAGGCTACCTTGCATCCCATATCGTCAAACAACTGCTGGAAAAGGAATACCGGGTCAGTGGCACGGTAAGACGCGCCCCCTCTGCCTACCCTTGGCTCACCAGCCTGCCGGAAGCCGACAACCGGCTCGAACTAGTCATAGCCGACCTGCTCAACGAAGGCTCTTTTAACGGGGCCATGCAAGGGTGCAGCACCGTAATGCACACGGCCAGCCCTTATGTCATCAATGTCAAAAACCCTGAGAAGGACCTGCTGGATCCTGCCCTCAAAGGAACATTGGAGGTGCTGACAGCTGCCATGAAAACGCCGTCCGTCAAAAGGGTTATTCTGACCTCATCCGTCGCAGCCATAACCGATGAGCCTGACAGCTCAAAGATTTTAACCGAAGAGGACTGGAACACCCGTTCATCCCTCAAAAGGAACCCCTACCATTATGCTAAAACGATGGCTGAACGGGCTGCATGGGAATTCATGGAAAAGAACAGACCAGGGTTCAGCCTAGTCTGCATCAATCCCTCCATGGTTACAGGCCCGTCGCTTGGCCCCGCTCTGAATACCACCAACGGCATGATCCGCGATATAATGAGCGGAGTATACCCGGGCATTATGGACCTCAACTGGGGCTTTGTGGACGCTGGCGATGCAGCCGAGGCCCATATTCTTGCAATGGAAACCCCAGAAGCCTCCGGACGCTATATCTGTTCAGCAAAAGAGCTGCACATGCGCGACCTTGTAGCCCTGCTCCGTTCTTCGGGATTGAACCGCTACCAGCTCCCGAAACTTGATCTGTCGGGCCCAGCCGGCACAGCACTCATGAAAGTGCTCTCTTGGACACAGCCCCGAAATACAGGAACCTTCATCCGCACCCATATCGGGCATAGCGTCCATTACAGCAATACCCGAATACAGCAGGAACTGGGGTTGACCTTCAAGCCGGTCGAAGAGAGCATTATTGAAGCAGTAGAAGACCTGATACGGCACCTTCATCTCCCTGAAAAGAGATGAGGCTGCTGATCACCTGCGGAGAAGCTGGAAAAATGGCATTCGGAAAAAAATGGCACGCTCCCCCACTTTTCGCATGGACTGCACAAGGCGCCGTTTCCGTAGTGTTTCAGGAAGCAGGATGATCACTTGCCCCATTGCCCTGAAAACGGAGCCAGATTTCCTCAGACCTCCGGGATAGCGGGTGAGATAATACGCGGTAGCTGCCAGTTCCATAAGAAAACGAAGAGGAAGAATTCCCAGCAGAGCGCCGCCGCCCCTGTTTTTCAGGAGCATAAGCAGATTGTTGCGATGATTGAAAAACACCTTTTCCGGCGACCCCTCACCAAGCGACGCCCCCCCCTCATGCAGCACCACTGAATTGGGAGCCGAGCGGACCCGGTACCCCGCAAGCTGTAGCCGCCAGGCAAGGTCAATCTCCTCCATATGCATGAAAAAGTCCTCATCAAAACCTCCAACCTCCACCGCAGCCTCCCTACGCACAAACATTGCAGCTCCCGATGCCCAGAAAATATCCTGCGGCTCATCATACTGGCCGCGGTCGGTTTCCGCACCTGTCAATTTCCGTCCAAGGCAGTAGGGATACCCCAGCCGGTCGAGCATGCCTCCGGCAGCGCCGGCATAATCAAACATCCGTTTTGGCCCGGCGACCCTTTTGGTGGAGAGAATTTTCGGCTGCAGCGCCGCAACGAACGGGTCGGCAAGGGCCGCTACCACCAGAGGGTCGAGCCAGTGCGGCTGGGGAAGCGTATCATCATTCAGAAACGCAACAAATTCTGCTGAAGAGTGTTTCAGACCCTCATTACACCCCCCCGCATACCCTCTGTTTTCGGGCAGCCTGAAAAGCCGTGCATTGGGATACTCATCAAGCAGGAGGGCGAGACCCGGAAGGCTCCCGCCATTGTCAACAACAATAATGTGCATTGCAGGGTAGCCGGTATCGGCAAGCGCCTTGAGACAGCGCTCCAGCATATCACGCCTCAGATAGTGGGGAATGATGATGTCAACAGTAGGGCAGCGGGAAGCGTTTGTATCCATTGAAATAGCGGCCTCCCTCAGCGCAATGTGCGCCAGAAATCTCCGGCAAGACGGGCCGCGTCCTCGGGCGTTCCGGCTGAAGCAATGTTCTGCAGAAGGGCGGTTCCAACAACGGCTCCATCGGCAAGAGTCCACATATGCTCCACCCTCTCGCGGTCTTTAATGCCAAATCCGACCACAAACTTTTTTTTCGTATGCATGCGAACCCTTTTCAGGTAGTCGTCAACCGCAGCTTCAGTGCCACCGTCCGAAAGCTTGGCGGTTCCTGTTGTGGCATTGACGGCAAGACAGTAGGAAAAATCAGTCGACATGCTGTCAATCATTTCAATCCGCTCTGACGGAGTCACCGGTGAAATTAGGAAAACCACCGTCATAGCGAACGCTTTGGCCCGTTCCAAAAACTCGCCCGCCTCCTCGGGTGGCAGGTCGGGCAGAAGAAGCCCGTCAACACCGGCCTGGGTAGCATCGGTAAGAAAACAGTCCCCACCATAGGCAATCAGCGGGTTGCAGTATCCCATCAAAAGAATGGGGACGGTTATTTTCCGGCACCCCTCTCCCCTGCGTGCACGGCCAACAAGATCAAGCAGCCAGCGAAGCGTCACCCCGTTGGCTATGGCTCTGTGAGCCGCCTCCTGTATCACCGGCCCATCGCCAACAGGATCCGAAAAGGGTATCCCCAGCTCAATAATGTCCGCTCCGCTATCCTGAAGCACCTCAAGCACCGGCAGCGTTGAGCCCGCAACAGGAAACTCGGGCATGTAATAAGCAAGCAACAGCTTTTTATCCTCACGGAGCAGTGCTGTAATTCTGTTTTCAGTCATATCAAAAGTCCTGTCAGGGTCTGAAAAGAAGTTGTGGAATCACAAAAATATCAATCAGCATAGACACCATTGTGATCATATGAACAATAACGCTGCCCCATACATTCCGGGTGTTAAGCACAAGATAGCCGCCAAGAACACCAATGGGAACGGCCATCATTGCCATGAGTGCCCGCTCTTTTATGCCCACAGGGGCAACGGCAAAATGGTTCAGCGCGTACAGCATGGTGGTCAACAAAACAGTAATATGCGGGTTGAAGCCCTTTTCTATCATCGAAGAAAACATCACGCCCCTCCACAGAAATTCTTCAGCCAGAATAAGCAGAGGAAAAAGATAGAGCAGGGAACGGTGCACCAAGAGCGTCTCCATCTCCACCATCGGAGCCCCTCCGCTTTTGTAGTACAGTATGGTATTGGTAATGTCCATAAGGAAGAGGACGGCACCGGCAAGCGCTCCCCAGAAAAGAGATCGTCCTGCATTGCCTCCCGCTAGCCATATGGACTGGCGATCGACAGCGGTTCTTCCGAGAAATATCGCTAGACCCAGTGAACCAATAACATATACAAACAGCGCAGGCCACTCCCCGAGAGGAGTAAAATGACCGGTAAGGCCTGATATCCAGATCAGCCCAACAAGAGCAAACGAAAGTGAAAAACGCAGGGCCAAAGGAGAAGATGGCGGCGAGGAAACGACGGGAGAGTTCATAAAAACGAGCTATTTACTTCCTGACGATTGAATGGCAACAGGGGTTAGTTTCAATGAATATACTGTGGACGGACCTCATAGTCAATTGGGTCACGGACCCCTACAAGCTCAAATGCCCTGAGGCGGCGGGCGCAGCTGTCGCAGACCCCGCAGGCCTTTCCTTCACTTTTGTAACAGGACCAGCTGTGCAGAAAAGGGGCGTCGAGCTCCATCCCTTTTTCAACAATACCGGCTTTCTGCATTGCAATCAGCGGAGTAACAATTTCTATGCTGGTTTCGGGCTTTGTCCCCAGATCAATAACCCTGTTGAACGCATCGTAAAATACCTTCCGGCAATCAGGATAGCCGGAACTGTCCTCCTCAACCGCACCGATGTAAATCCTCCCAGCACCAATAACCTCCCCCCAGCTGACAGCCATGGAGAGGAAACATGCATTGCGAAACGGCACATAACTTGTCGGAATGGTGCTTCCCTGAAGGTCGGCACCGCTAACAGCCATGGAATGGTCTGTCAGTGAGGAACCACCGATGGCACCAAGAAAATCAGCATTGACTTCAAGCAGGTCACCAATGCCATAATGGGCGGCAATGCTGCGGAAAGACTCCAGCTCCCTCTGCCAAGTCCGTTGGCCATAGTTGACATGCATGGCGGCAAGAGAAAGCCCCTCATTATGGGCTATTGCGGTAGCGACAAGGCTGTCCATCCCTCCGCTGAGAAGCAGAACGGCTTTCATAAGCTGCTGAATCAATGATTTCTGAAGGGCTCCTGAGTGAATTGAAAATAACAAAAAAAAAGGCCAGCCCGAAGGCTGGCCTGTAGAGAACAATGAGAAAACAGGATCAGTACATGCCGCCCATTCCACCCATTCCGCCCGGAGGCATTGCCGGCATGTCAGGAGTGTCTTCCTTGATATCGGTAATGCAGGCTTCAGTGGTCAGAAGGATGCTGGCAACGGATGCCGCATTCTCAAGAGCGCTGCGGGTCACCTTGGTCGGATCGACAACGCCGGCCTCAACAAGGTTCTCGTACTGCTCGGTTCTGGCGTTGAAGCCATAATCACCCTCGCCATTCTTCACATGCTCAAGCACAACAGCACCGTCAGTTGTGCCGGTATTGGCAACAATCTGGCGAAGCGGCTCTTCAAGAGCGCGGCGGATGATTTCCATGCCAGTCTTCTGGTCTTCATTGTCAGGCTTTGCATTATCCAGACCTTTGATAGCACGAATCAGAGCCACACCGCCACCAACGACGATGCCTTCCTGAACGGCAGCGCGGGTTGCATGCAGCGCATCTTCAACACGAGCCTTCTTCTCTTTCATCTCAACTTCAGTGGATGCACCGATATTGAGGACGGCAACGCCGCCTGAAAGTTTTGCAAGACGCTCCTGCAGCTTCTCGGTGTCGTAGTCAGAGGTTGACTTGTCAATCTGGCCTTTGATCTCATTGATACGGGCCTGGATCTCTTCCTGAGTACCTTTGCCTTCAACAATGGTGGTGTTGTCCTTGTCAAGAGAGACACGGGCAGCCTGGCCAAGGTAGTTGATGGTGGCATTCTCCAGCTTGTACCCCTTCTCCTCGGAGATGACGGTACCGCCGGTCAGAATGGCAATATCCTCAAGCATGGCCTTGCGGCGGTCGCCAAAGCCAGGAGCCTTGACAGCACATACTTTCAGAGTGCCACGCAACTTGTTGACCACAAGCGTAGCAAGAGCCTCGCCTTCGATGTCCTCTGCAATGATAAGCAGCGGACGACCGGACTGAGCGGATTTCTCAAGAATCGGAAGCAGCTCTTTCATGTTGCTGATCTTCTTGTCGTAGATGAGAATCAACGCATCGTCGAGTTCGGCATCCATTGTCTCCGAATTGGTGACAAAGTAGGGAGAGAGGTAGCCGCGGTCGAACTGCATACCCTCAACAACCTTCAGTTCGGTATCCATTCCCTTTGCCTCTTCAACAGTGATGACACCGTCTTTGCCAACCTTGTCCATTGCCTCGGCAATCAGTTCGCCGATTTCAGGATCGTTGTTGGCGGAAATGGTACCAACCTGTGCGATCTCTTTCTTTCCGGAAATGCTGCGGCTGATGGTACGGAGCTCAGCAACAACCTCTTTGACAGCACGGTCGATGCCTCTTTTAAGATCAATCGGGCGGGCGCCAGCAGCAACATTCTTCAAGCCTTCACGATAGATGGCCTGGGCAAGAACGGTTGCAGTGGTAGTTCCATCACCGGCAACATCGCTGGTTTTGGAAGCAACCTCACGAACCATCTGTGCACCCATGTTCTCGATTGCATCCTCAAGCTCGATCTCTTTGGCAACGGTAACGCCATCCTTGGTTGAGGTTGGTGCACCGAATTTTTTGTCGATAAGCACATTGCGACCGGCAGGTCCGAGAGTTACTTTCACGGCGTTGGCCAGTTTGTCCACGCCAATTTTGAGTTTTGCTCTGGCGTCAGCGTCAAAAAGAATATTTTTGGCAGTCATTGTATAACTTTCCTCCAGTAAAGGTTTTTGAATTTCAAAAAGGATCTATCAGCCCAGAATTGCAAAAATGTCCGACTCGCGCATGATGAGGTAATCTTCGCCCTCAACACTTACTTCGGTTCCGGAATATTTACCATAGAGTACTTTGTCGCCGGCCTTCACAGGCATGGCAAGCAGCTGACCGCTGTCAGACATTTTTCCAGCTCCAACGGCAACAACTTCACCGTACATCGGCTTTTCCTTTCCGGTATCGGGAATGTACAGGCCACCCTTTGTTTTTTCCTCTGCGGGGGCTGGCTTCACAATAACTCGATCAGCTAAAGGTTTCAGGTTCATTGTCTTTCTCTTGTTTGGGTTTCAGATTAATCGTACGATTACTATAGATACAGCAACTGAATGTTCCCTGTTATTAGCACTCGGAAACGATGAGTGCTAAAAGAACATTCAAGTATACACAAAAAGAGATTGCCTCCAAACAGCAACCACAAATTTATTATGTCTGAAGAAGAAACGGAAAACGGCACAGGTAGACTGTACTGGAGCATAGGAAAGGTGGCAACGGAAAAAATGGAGAGCCTCCTGTCAAAAATGAGCGATGACACGGCAACAAAAGAGGACCGTCTTCATGCAGCCATTCTGCAGGAAATAACGGCACTTGCGAAAAACCGCCTCTCCGTGGAGGAGAACGAAACCGGATTCGAAAAAGGGAGCGATGTATGGGTTGAACGAACCTCCGAATCACATTTTCCGCACATTCGGCTTCACGGCGGCGCACTCGAAGACGACCCCATACTCGACTGAACACCTCTTTTACCCCTTCACCCCGGAGACGCGTTCTATGAAAGGCCGGAGGTGAACGCCTGTCAGCGAATGATCCATTTTGGCAATCTCCTCGGGCGTTCCCTCACCCACAATGCTTCCTCCCCTGTCTCCGGCCCCCGGCCCTAGGTCAATCACCCAGTCGGCCTGCAAAATGATATCGGGATTATGTTCAATAACCACCAGCGTGTTCTGCTGCAGCAGCAGTTTTTCAAAACACCGGATCAGCTTCAGGATATCTTCAAAATGAAGACCGGTTGTCGGTTCATCAAAAATGAAGAGGGTGTGTTCAACATCCGCCCTGGCAATGAAACTTGCAAGCTTCAGCCGCTGGGCCTCACCACCCGACAGCGTGCTAGACGACTGGCCGAGCCGTATGTATCCAAGGCCGACCTCGTCAAGAACCGCAAGTTTTCTGGAAATGTTTTTCTCAGTACGGAAAAAATCAATCGCCTCAAGAACGGTAAGATCCAGAACTTCGGCTATTGACAGCCCCCGGTATTTCGCCTCAAGGGTTTCAGGCTTGTAACGAAGCCCCCCGCAATCCTCGCAGACTGCCTCAATATCGGCCAGAAACTGCATTTCAATGCGCACACTCCCCTCGCCCGAACAGGCCTCGCAGCGGCCGCCCGGAATGTTGAACGAAAAATACCCCGCTTTCCATCCGCGGTCTTTTGCGTCCGCCGTTCCGGCAAATAAAGCACGAATATCGTCAAAAATCTTCAGATAGGTAACCGGATTACTCCTGCTCGAACGGCCAATGGGCGACTGGTCTACATGCTCAACACGATCAATCAGCCAGCCACCGGTAATGGAACGGTGCGTTCCAACCTTTTCCTTAAGGATATCTTTTTCCAGAAGGAGACCCTTTTTGAGAATATCATTAACCAGAGTGGACTTGCCCGATCCGCTGACACCTGTCACACAGGTGAGAACGCCGATGGGAAAACGGACATCAATATTCTTGAGGTTGTTCTGCATGGCCCCTTCAATGGCAATGCAGCTGCTGAAGTCAACCTCCCGGCGCTTTTCTGGAATGGGAATGCACCTCTTTCCCTGAAGATACTCAGCAGTCAGAGAGGTCCCCAACTCCTTCATGGCCGACACTGTGCCATGGAAAACCACTTCACCGCCAAGCCTTCCGGCACGGGGACCAAGATCAACAACCTCGTCAGCCGCCTCAATGATCTCCCGGTCATGCTCAACCACCACTACCGTGTTGCCAAGATCGCGCAATTTGCAGAGGAGGGTGATGAGACGGGCTGAATCACTCTGATGAAGACCAATGCTCGGTTCATCAAGAATATAAATTGCCCCCACAAGAGGAGAGCCGAGCGAAGTCGAGAGATTGATACGCTGGAACTCTCCTCCAGAAAGACTGTGTGTCAGCCGGTCAAGCGTCAGATAGTTGAGCCCCACATCAAGCAGATAACCCAGCCGCTTCTGTATTTCCTGCAACACTGCATCGGCTACTTTCCGGTCAAACGGAGAAATTTCGAGATTCTGAAAAAAAGATTGGGCGTCATCAATATTCATCCGGGCAACATCACTGATGCTCCGCCCCGAAACCCTGACCATCCGCGCATCGGGGTTGAGTCTTGATCCCTCGCAGTCGGGGCAGGTAGCGTAGCCACGATACCGGCTCAGAAAAACACGGAAATGCATCTTGTAGCCGGCATCTTTCTCGATCTCGGCAAAAAAGGGCCATATCCCCTTGTAGTCGGTCTCCGGCAAACCCTTCCAAAGAATGTCCCTGCTCGCCTGCGACAGCTTTGCATAGGGAACATCAACCGCAATTCCCGCCCTGGGCGCTGCCTTGAGAAGCTCAGCCAAATTCCACCGATACTTCTCGGAGTTCCAGCACACAATTGCCCCCTCTTCAAGTGTCAGGGACTTGTCGGGAATGACAGCATCCTCATCAATTCCGGCTATCCGTCCGAACCCCTGACATGAAGAGCAAGCACCAATAGGGGAATTGAACGCAAAGAGCTGGGGAGAGGGCTCCTGATACTCAACGCCGTTGAGCTCAAGCCGGTCACTGAACCGGTAGGTTTTTTCCCCTACAACCTTCAGTATCGCATACCCCCCCGACTCTGCAAAGCAACTCTCGGCAGCCTGGGCAACCCGGCTGCTGAACTTCTCATCATGGCGCGTCACAAAGCGGTCGACAAGAACCAGAAGAGAGCCCCTTTCAGCGTCACGCATTGCCGCAACCCGCTCCCATGCCTCGACATCATTCAGATCAAGCAGAACATCTCCGGAAACAAGACGGAAAAAGCCCTTTTTCTTCAGATTCGCCATCTCGTCACGCACCGGACATGCGTGCCGCGAGCTGTCGCGATGACTGGGGAAAGGGAACCCTGCGTAAAATTTTGTTCCTTCTTCAAAAAAGCCGGCCTGCATACCAACATCATCAGGCGTGTGCTTCAACACCAGCTCATTGGTATCAGCCGAATAAATCTTCCCTATTCTCGCATACAGAAGCCGTAGATAGTCATAAATTTCCGACACGGTACCCACCGTTGAACGCGGATTTTTTGGAATGGGTTTCTGCTCAATTGCAATGGCAGGAGCAATCCCCTCCACCGACTCTATCTCAGGACGAGGCATGCGTTCCAGGAACTGGCGAACATAGGCTGAAAGCGATTCCACATAACGACGATGACCTTCAGCATAGAGCGTGTCAAACGCCAGGCTCGACTTGCCCGAACCACTGACCCCGGTCAGAACGACAAACCGGTTTCTGGGAATGCGGACGGTAATGTTTTGAAGATTGTGGGTGGTAATGCCTTTCAGAAGAATATCCGGCAGACTCGACTCAGTGTCAACTGAATCCGTGAGCCTTTTCTTTATCATGAGCTTGTGAATGTCTTGATCGTTAGTGTTCAGTGCGCTGAAGCAGTGAAGCAACGGTTGTGGAGGCAAGAAGACCCTGGATGTTGCTCTGCAGTTCTGTAATGTAACCGCGCATTCTGCAGGATGAATAGATTTCGCAGCTTTCCGGATTGACAACACAGCGAACCAAATGCGGCTTTCCCTCAATGGCCAGACCAATATCGGCAACGGTAATCTCTGAAGGCCGCAGCGCAAGCATATATCCCCCTTTAACCCCCTGAACGGAAGAGGCAATACCTGCGCGAGTAAGGCTCTGCATCGCCTTGGCAAGAAACTCCTGCGAAAAACCTATATCCCCCGCCATCTCCTTGACGGTCACTGCTTCCCCGGAACCCTTTGTAGCCAAATAGGCAACAGCATGAAGGCCATATTCAAATTTTCTGGAAACCTGCAGCATAATGCCAACTACCCGATTATTTAACGAAAAGCTACCGGTCGCGATACGCAAAAACAGTCCTCACTGAAATCGAAAGCTCCCTTCATCATCAAACAATATATGATTATCATAGTCAACCAGGTATATTGCAATGAAAGTTTTACCCACGCCCCTTCATCGGACACATCATGAAAGCATCGGCAAAAGATCGTTATTTCCAATGGGAACTTGATCACGGAGTGACCGCAAAAATACGATACACAGAACAGGGCACAGAGCACGCCGGAAACCCTCCCATTCTTTTCCTGCACGGTTATGGCGGCATGATAGAGCACTGGGACCTGAACATCCCAGAATTTGCAGCCAGCCACAAAATCTATGCCATGGATCTCATCGGATTCGGGCAATCCGAAAAACCCAATGTCCGCTACAGCCTTGAACTGTTTGCCACACAGATTGACGCTTTTCTGGAACTCAAAAAAATCAGCAGGGTCATCATTGTAGGCCACTCCATGGGAGCTGCAAGCGGAATTTTCTATGCCCACTACAAGCCCGGCAATGTAGAGGCTCTTATTCTTGCCAACCCATCCGGACTCTTTGGCGACACCATGGACGGCATGAACAGCGTTTTTTTCGGCCTTGTCGCCTCCCCGCTCATCGGCGAGGTACTCTTCAATGCATTCGCCAATCCCGTAGGCGTAGGGCAAAGCCTGACTCCCACATACTATAACCAGAGCAAGGTCGACAGCAAATTGGTCACACAGTTCACCCAGCCTCTGCAGGACCGTGGAGCCTCATGGTCGTACCTCTCTCCATCACGGCATCCGAACGACTTCAAACTCAACCATTTGGAAAAACCATCACACTTCAAAGGGAAAACCTTTCTAATATGGGGAGCAGAAGATGTAGCACTGCCTCCACACAAAATCATACCTGAATTTCAGGAACTTCTGCCAGAAGCCGCAGCATTTATTATTCCCAAAGCCTCGCACTGCGTCCACCACGATGCTCATGAAGCATTCAACAAACGGCTCCGCCAGATTCTCGACACGCTCTAACTGCCACTTTAAGAGCCCCCGCCCAGTGATGTCCCGCTCTGTTTAAGACGAATGTCGCGAAGCTGAGGCGCCTTCAGGCCAATCTGAAAAGAGTAACTCTTGAACTCGCCGAACGGCACCCACTGAAACGCCAGCTGCCAGCAATGGAGGTCGCGATGGATTTGCACCATCGGAAATGCCATCTCGTTCTTCTGAAGATCATAGCCCGCATTGAACCAAACCTGCCAATGGCTGGAAAGACCCAGTTTCACCATGGCATTGAGCAGCGTCATTGTTTCTGCCGAAACGGTCTGACCCGGATAGTCCGAATCCGTTCTGTCTTTGCTGAGGAGCAGCGACATCTGGAACTGCCATGGCAGGGTGTAATCAATGTCACTGAAATCCCCCATGTTCATGCTCTCAAGAAATGTCGCCTGATTGGCATTCATGACAAGCGGAGCCCCGGAGACCGCTGAAGTACGAGACACTTCCCTCCCCGGACGATCTCCCTCGAAACTCAAACTCATGTTCACAAAACCCTTCACAAAGCGCATGAGACCGTGGCCGTCAGAACTGCTTGAACGGTCTATTCGTACCCCCGTATCCGGATCATAGCTGTAGTAATCGTACATCCCTCCTGCACTCAAAAGGAAGTGATCAGAAAAAGGATTGACCTCGGCTCTAAGGGTAAGCGGAGCCCACTGCAGCGAATCAGCCGCCGCGTTGTATGCCGTTGCAGCCGTAAGCGAAAGAAGCTGCACGCTGCGATCACTCCCTTCAGTTCCCTCAATAGCCGGATACTCACTGCCACGGAACCTGCCATGAACGAGGTTCTTCAACGAAATACCAAGCGTGCTCTGACCTGCAGGTATACCGGTAAATGACGGGCCTTCAAACTTGCCATAAAAAAGAGGATCGTTCCACTTATAGGCATCATAGGAAAAATCAGTCCCCGAAAAAGAGGGATTCCATGTGTAGCTCAACGACGGAATCAGGGTATGGCGCAAAGCCTTTAGACCGAACATACTCTCAAGCCCTCCCCCTGTCTCCATAGTGCCGTACAGCCGAGTACTGACCTCGGTTGAAAACACCGCAGTTGAAACGGGGCTGCCTGAATCCGATTCAGGCATATAGTGGACAAAAGTCAGCGACGGGTTCACATTGAAATGACGGTAGAGGGTAGACTGCATCCTCAGCGGCATCACCACCCGCGCCCCCTCATAGGCAGTTGGATAGAGAGATGTATCGGGTACTGCATTCTGAAGGCTTAACCCCTGGCTGAAGAGCGCAGTGAAGTTGTCGGAATACCGCTTGTAATACCCAACATCCACATTGGTATTAAGGGAATGACCGGTTGTTTCAGTGTCATCGGACGAAATAAACTCACCGATATAAGAAAACCCGGTTGTAACAGAAACATGCGAGCGCCAGTCATCCTCCTGCAGGAACGGATAGATCCGGTTCTGGAAATATGAGGTGGTCGCCCTCCGTGAAGAGTTGCTGTTACGCAAATCCTTAGACCGGTTGTATGACAACTCGGCAATACTGTTATTGTCATGGAATATTCTTGAAAGCGAAGCTGAAGCGTTCGACTGCTCAGTCACAATCGACTCCGAATCAATGGAATTCAGGTCGGTCTCCCGCTCACCGCCGATAAACTGCATGTTCGCACTGAAGGTGGTCTTTGCGTCAATTGCCTGACTGTGAATAATCCTCGCTTTCCAGCTGCTGCCGTCTTCATCCTCGCTGTATTCTCCTGTCACCGACCCTGAATAGTCCCCAGTTTTCACATACCGTAGCCTCTCCCCAATCCGCCAGTCGCCACTCGCCCCGGTATCCCCCTCAAGGCGGAGATCCATGTAATCATTGATGGCCCAGAAATACCCCAGATTGGAGAGCATGAACCCGTTGCTGTCCATACCAGGACGGGCAATCAGGAACCCTGACTTCCTACCGGTAGAAATGGGAAAAACCATATAAGGAAGAGGAAGCAGAGGGATAGCCGGAAGGCGGTACGAAAAAATTTCAGGGCGGACATACATCACAATCGGCCACGCTGAAAGCCAGCTGTCAGGCGCCACATGGGCACGGGAAGCAGAAAACCAGTAATGGGGCTCTTCAAGGTCGCAGGTTGTGAAGGTACATCCCTTGATGCTCAAATCCCCTTCAGGAAGGCGGGTGACATCATCACCATCAAAAATAATTCCATTGGAAGAAGATGAGGCATCAAAGGTCCGCCCCTTTCTGGACTCAAAATCATAGGTAATCACCTCACCAGCAAACCCCCCGCCTGAATCAGAAAACGCTGCCGGGTCAACAAGTGTTCTCGTGGAGTCCATCTTCCCGTAGGCCGTTAGAGTGGAGGACGCATTGTTGATAATTATTTTAGGAGCCTTGATGGTGGCGCCTTCATGCGTCACAACTCCCTTCCCCCAGAGCTCCAGCTTGCGCGAGTCAATCAAATATACCATTGAATCACGAGCCGCATAGACCACCGGCGCCGACATGGTAGCAGCCCCGGAGAGGGAATCTGGCTGTTTGGAAAGTGAATCCGGCTTTATTGGAACAGAAGCTGGCTTTTTTGGTGCTGAAGCTGGCTTTGTTGAAACGGGATCCGGCAGGTCATCAAACAACCCAATGAAGGGCTTTACGAAATGTGAATCAGTAGTATCAGCGGCTACAAGCTCCTGCCCCAGGGCCGCCAGAGAAAAACCAACGCACGAAAAAAACGGCAGCAAAAGGCTCAGGAAAAGTATCTTTATGGTTCGTTGCAAGCTCTTCACGGAATGGCAGTCGGCTGTCTCTTGTTGTGATATTGGTCAGGAAATTATTAAATATAATTTTTATTGCCGTATGATACGGTATTTTCTGACAATCAGGGCTTTATAGCCTACAGTTTCAACCACTCGCATACCTCATGTCATCAACACCCTACTCTGCCCCCGATCCGGCCGGAAAATTCGGCGAATTCGGTGGGAAATTCATACCTGAAACCCTTGTCCAGAACGCCGCAGAACTTGAAAAGGCTTACATCAAGGCAAAAAATGACCCGCAGTTCCAGAAAACCCTCGACCATCTGCTTAAAGACTATGTAGGTCGCCCGACTCCCCTCTACCTTGCCGAGGGACTCTCGGCACAGTGCGGAGGTGCGCAGATATATCTCAAACGGGAAGATCTCTGCCACACCGGAGCCCATAAAATCAACAACGCTCTCGGGCAGGTTCTTCTTGCCCAACGAATGAACAGAAAACGGGTCATAGCAGAAACCGGTGCAGGGCAGCACGGCGTGGCCACCGCAACCGTCTGCGCGCTCTTCAATCTCGAGTGCGTCGTCTACATGGGAGAAGAAGACATCCGCCGCCAGGCTCCCAATGTTGCCCGAATGAAGCTCCTTGGTGCCGAGGTACGACCCGTCACGAGTGGCTCAAGAACCCTTAAAGATGCCACCAGCGAAGCAATCCGCGACTGGATGAACAACCCCGAAGAGACATTCTACATAATCGGTTCCGTCGTTGGCATGCACCCCTACCCCATGATTGTGCGCGACTTTCAGGCAGTCATTGGAAGAGAAACCCGACAACAGATACTGGAACAGGCAAGCCGCCTCCCCGACCTCATAACCGCATGCATCGGCGGAGGAAGTAATGCCGTCGGCATGTTCTACGACTTTCTGCCCGACGCAAAAACCATTGAACTGGTCGGCGTTGAAGCCGCCGGTGAAGGGCTTGAAGGGCGCCATGCCGCATCTCTCACCATGGGCAGCCCCGGAGTGCTCCACGGGGCCATGACCAAACTCCTCCAGAACGAAGACGGCCAGATAAAAGAAGCCCATTCCATCTCCGCAGGACTTGACTATCCCGGCGTTGGACCCGAGCACTGCCACCTGCAGGAACTCGGCCTCGTCACCTACACTTCAGCAACTGACCTTGAGGCACTACAGGCACTGAAAACCCTGGCCCAAACCGAAGGCATCATCTGTGCGCTTGAGTCAGCCCACGCCATACACTACGCTGCCCAGAGAGCTGCCACAATGCCGAAAGACGCAATCATCATCGTCAACCTTTCCGGCAGAGGCGATAAAGATATGGAGACAATCATCAAAGAACTCAACCTCTGAAAAGCCACAAAGACAAAGGCTTTTCATGCAGCTAAAAAGAAAAGACAGAAAAAAACGAAGCGGGTTGCACAGAAAAAAAATATCCTTATATTTATGGCTCATTAACGCGGGAATAGCTCAGTTGGTAGAGCACAACCTTGCCAAGGTTGGGGTCGCGAGTTCGAGTCTCGTTTCCCGCTCCAGAACACAAAAAGCCTCTGATACCGTTCAGAGGCTTTTCTGCTTTCAGCCACCTGCCGGCATGAAACAACAAATCGAAGCCTCATGCACAGACCGCTTCAGACCCGCCCTCATACATCGTTCCGGCCCCGCAGAATCACACATGAGCCCTGCCGGAATTTCCGAGTCCGCCTCGCACTCATCTCTTTACTGACCATTGCCCTCGTCATGGCCACCGGAATCCGAACCGCTACAGCCTGGGATAAAGAGATCACTGTCGCCACGAAGCACTCCCCTCCTTTCGCCATGAAGAACGCAAACGGTGAATGGGAAGGCATGTCCATTGACCTGATCCGCGCCATCGCAAAAAAACAGGGCGTAGGCATCACATTCATCCCGATGAGTCTCCCCGAAATGCTTGATGCTGTTGCGCGGCAAAAAGTTGATCTTGCAGCCGCAGCCCTCACCATGACCGTGGAACGGGAAGAGCATCTCGATTTTTCTCACCCCTATTTCCAGTCAGGTCTCGCCATCGCTGTCAGAGAAAAGGACGATGGCTGGGAATATGCCCTCCAGCGCCTGTTTTCGCCCGCATTCCTGCGCGTTCTTGCAGGACTCTCTCTCCTGCTGCTTCTTTCAGGATTTCTGGTCTGGCTGTTCGAACGACGCAAAAACCCCGACAACTTCGGTGGCGGTCCGGCTGAAGGCATATGGTCGGGATTCTGGTGGGCAGCCGTAACCATGACCACCGTAGGATATGGCGACAAAACACCCAAAACCACTCCCGGACGAATTGTTGCCCTTGTCTGGATGTTCACCAGCCTTGTTGTCATCTCCGGCTTCACTGCCGCAATAACCACATCCCTGACGGTCGGTTCCCTCGGCAGCGGCATCCGTCAGGCAGATGACCTTTACGGGAAAAAAGTCGGCACCGTCAATGGCTCAACCAGCAGCAGCTTTCTCGATGAGCTAGGAATCCGTGGAAAAAACTTTCCAACTATCAACGACGCACTGCATGCTCTTGAGAAAGGAAAACTTGAAGCAGTCGTCTACGACGAACCGATCCTACGCTATCTCATAACCACGGGCGACATACACGGAATTCAGGTTGTCAACCGATCCTTCCGACATGAATATTATGCCCTCGCCCTTCCTTCCAAGTGCCAGGAAAGGGAATCCCTCAACCGCAACCTTCTCGAAATCATCAACTCGAAATCCTGGAAGAACATCAAATTCAAATACCTCCACAACGAGTAACCTGGTGAATATTTGAGAATATCCCCCCATTTGTTAAATTCAAGCCCCTTGTGGAACGCCCTCAAAAAAAGCACCCCGGAGAGGTGGCAGAGTGGTTGAATGTGGCGGTCTCGAAAACCGTTGTGCGCGCAAGTGCACCGAGGGTTCGAATCCCTCCCTCTCCGCAGACAAAACAAAAGCTTCCAGCATACAGGAGGCTTTTTGTGTTATTGAGCGTCGGAATATGGAACGGGAGGGATTTGAACCCGAAGAGAGGGTTCGAAAACGACCAAAGGCCGTTTCGACGGCGAACGACAGTGAGACCGCCCCTTTAGGAGTGAAGGGCCTACGGCCCGGAATCAATCCCTCCCTCTCCGCAGACAAAACAAAAGCTTCCAGCATACAGGAGGCTTTTTGTGTTATTGAGCGTCGGAATATGGAACGGGAGGGATTTGAACCCGAAGAGAGGGTTCGAAAACGACCAAAGGCCGTTTCGACGGCGAACGACAGTGAGACCGCCCCTTTAGGAGTGAAGGGCCTACGGCCCGGAATCAATCCCTCCCTCTCCGCAGACAAAACAAAAGCTTCCAGCATACAGGAGGCTTTTTGTGTTATTGAGCGTCGGAATATGGAACGGGAGGGATTTGAACCCGAAGAGAGGGTTCGAAAACGACCACAGGCTGTTTCGACGGCGAACAGACAGTGAGACCGCCCCTTTAGGGGTGAAGGGCCTACGGCCCGGAATCAATCCCTCCCTCTCCGCAAAACCCTGCCGCAAGGCGGGGTTTTGGCTTTCCTACTTCTGCGGTTTGTAATACCCATTCGCCTTGATACGCCCGAACCACTCCCTTGCCTTCTCCCGGGCAGAAACGGTGGCTACCCAGGGAACGAAGCTGCAAATATCCCTCAGTTCCGTCTCTCCGATTCCTGGAAAGTCAACAGACCTAGGATCTCCAAGCTGCCATGCCGATGGCTCACGCATCCTCTCCTTACCACGGCATTCCATTTCCCGCAGCGGAAAAACTTCATCAAGCGAAAACCCCTGCCACTCTGCTTCAGGAAAAGTGATGCGGGCAGCCATATCCCCGAGCGGCTTCATTCTCGCACTGGCAGCCGCAAGCAGCAACGGACGGCCGAAAACAGAGGCTGCATATTCTTTCGGCGTTCCCGTAAAACCAGCGGCAACCTCTCCGCTGGCAATGCCCATATCAGGCTTGAACAGCAGCCCGTCATGATCTCCCAGCCACCGAGCTGTGCGAAGCGCATCGAAAAAAGGATTTGCAGAACCGAACCGTGTTGAAAAAAGAAGTACGACTGAACTGTCGAGAAACCGCTCTACAACAGAAACTCCCTCCTGTTCAATCGATTCACGCATCCAGCCCATAAACATGTTCATATACAGTATGATTTCAGGCGGAGAGAGTTCCAACGACAGACGCGAGAAATCGTGCACCCAGAGATGGAGCACGGTTGCATCGAATGAAACACATTTCAGGGGGAAACTTCCTGCAACCGGATCGTTTATTTCCACATCCACGGTCAGGGGCTCCGTCAGGAGAAAGTCTGTCAGTGTCTGGCACCTGTTTCGCATTGTTTCAAGGTTCAAGAACAGTTCTGGACAAGGGGATGTTTGTAAAATAGCAATCAGGTGCTGATATTCCCACCAACCCCGTCACATCACATCATCTTCACATGCCCGAAACACTTCTCATTGTCCAGAACATCAGCCATGAAGGCCCCGGGCTTCTTGAAGAACTCCTCCTTCAGCAGAACAGTGCCACTCGGCGGATCGACCTCTCCCGAGGCAACACTGTTCCGGATCCCATAGGGTTCAAAGGAATGGTGGTGCTCGGTGGCCCCCAAAGCGTCAATGACAACACGCCGGCCATGCGTCAGCAGCTGAAGCAGATTGAACGCGCGCTCTCCCTCGGAATCCCTTATCTCGGCATCTGCCTCGGCATGCAGGCTCTTGTGAAAGCGGCCGGCGGCAGGGTTATTCCGTGCCCTCTGCCTGAAACCGGCTTTCTCTCCCCCTCGGGTGATCCCTACAGAATGGCGCTGACTGAAACAGGAGCTGGTGACGCGCTCTTTAATGAACTGGGTCAGGGGTTCAGGGTGTTCCAACTGCATGGGGAGACGGTTGAACCAGCACCGGGAACCGAACTGATAGGACGGGGAACAGAGTGCCCGCATCAAGCAGTTAAGGTCGGCGACTCAGCCTACGGACTCCAGTGCCATTTTGAGATGACACCCGACATGTTCCATCAATGGATGGAAATTGACCCCTCACTGAAGGCAATGGATAGAGACAAGCTCTTCAGACAGTTTGATGAAGTGGCGGAAGACTACAGGGCAACCGGGCTAAGGCTGCTGGACAACTTTCTTGCCATTGCAGGATTCGGAAAGGGGCGGAAGCAATGATCGACCCGCGATGCATTTCAAGGCTGAACGAAGCAGAGGAAAAAGAAGGTCCGGTCATCTACTGGATGTCGCGCGATCAGCGGGTGCAACACAACCGCGCACTGCTCTTTGCCCGAATGAAGGCAACGGCTCTCCATCAGCCGCTGATTGTCGTCTTTACGCTGGCCACATCCTTTATCGGCGCCACATTCCGCCAGTACCATTTTATGCTTGAGGGTCTCCGCGAGACCGAAAATCTTCTCGGCGAACTAAACATCGGGTTCGTCCTGCTGCAGTGTAGCCCGGAGATGGGTGGCCCAGGAATGGAACTCGCACGGTACGCCAGTAGCGCGGGTGCCGGATGCGTTGTTACTGATTACTCTCCCCTCAGAATCAGCCAGCAATGGAAGCGAGAAGCGGCGGCATTGCTCAAGGCTCCCTTCTATGAAGTTGACGCGCACAACATCGTTCCATGCCTTGCTGCATCAGGCAAACAGGAGTATGCCGCACGCACCTTCCGCCCGAAAATCAACCGGCTGCTTGGAGAGTTCCTGCTGTCGCAGCCACCCATTGAGGCAATGCCTCAAGCGCCGGAGCTACCACCGGTGAACTGGACAGAAGTCATCGGCAACCTCTCGGTTGACAGAACGGTTGCCCCTGTCACATGGCTGAAACCCGGAGAGCGCGCTGCCGAGGAACACCTCAACCTCTTCATCAAAAACAAACTGGCCGGATACGCAGACCTTCGCAACAACCCCACGGCCGACGCAACATCACTTCTCTCCACCTACCTGCATTTCGGCCAACTCAGCGCAGGGCAGGTTGCCCTTGAAGTACAAAGCAGTCAGGCTCCGGAGGAATCAAAAGCAGCCTTTCTGGAGGAGTTGATTGTGCGCAGGGAACTGTCGGACAACTACTGCGCATACCAGAAACGATATGATGCATACGAAGGGGTTCCCGGATGGGCCCATACCAGCCTGGAAAAACACGCTCTGGACCCGAGGGATGCCATATACACGCCGTTGGAGTTCGAAACGGCAGCAACGCACGACCGGCTCTGGAACGCTGCCCAGAAGGAGCTGCTGAACACAGGAAAAATCCACGGCTACATGCGGATGTACTGGGCAAAAAAAATTCTTGAATGGAGTCCGTCGCCGCGCGAAGCATTTGAAACGGCCCTATGGCTTAACGACCGATATGCGCTTGATGGCAGGGACCCGAACGGGTATGCGGGAGTGGCATGGTCGATAGGGGGCCTGCATGACCGGCCGTGGTTTGAACGGCCGGTCTACGGGAAAATCAGGTATATGAACGCCTCCGGGTGCCAGAGGAAGTTCGATGTGGAACGCTACATTGCGCGGCAGGAAACAGTTTAACCGAGAGTGAGGTCTATGGTGCGACGCTGCATGTCTACTTCATGCACCTTCACCTTTACCTTCTGGCCAATCTGCAGACGCTTTTTATGACGCTTACCTACAAGTGAATACGATTTCTCATCGAATTCGTAGTAGTCGTCGTTGAGGTTGCGCATGTGCACGAGTCCTTCAATGGCAAAGTCAACCATGCGAACATAAATCCCATATTCGGTTGCTCCCGATATGACGCCAGGATACACCTTGCCGGTGTGGCTCTGCATATACTCTACCTGCTTCAGCTTAATCGATTCCCGCTCAGCTTCAACAGCAATCTTTTCCCGTTCGTTGGAAATGCGGCAGACTGTTTCAACTTTCTGAGTCAGCTCAGCAATCCTTGCAGGGGCAATCTTGCGGCGCTTTTTGCGGAACGCTTCGTACTCAAAGAGCATTCGGTGGATGATAAGATCAGGATATCGCCTGATCGGGGAGGTGAAGTGGGTATAGTGATCGAAACCGAGGCCGTAATGGCCATCGTTTTCACCGGTGTATACCGCTTTCGACATGCAACGAAGTACAAGCTCATTGACAAGGAACTCCACATTGCTGCCGCGGACCTTCTGAAGCAACTCACGGAGCGCTTTAGCTGAAACAATCGGGCCATCCTTGGCTTTGTTGAGCTTGAGTTCGTAACCCATCTTCTTGACAAAGTTGGCCAGAATGGTCACCCGCTCCTGCTGAGGAGAACCATGAACACGGTAAATGACCGGTTGCGGATCCTTTTTACCCTCTTTGAAGGTTTTGGTCAGATACTCGGCCACCTTGCGATTAGCCATCAGCATGAACTCTTCAATAAGGCGGTGGCTGCCGAGGCGCTCTTTTTTCATAACCTCAAGCGGCTCGCCCTTGCTACCAAGCTTAAAGCGAACCTCTTCGGTTTCAAAGTCGAGGCCACCGTGGCGGAAACGCTCTTCACGCAAAAGCACGCTGAGCTTCTCGAGCAGCTGCAGCTCCATCAGGTAATCGCCTTTGCCGTTATTGAGAATCTCCTGCACATCTTCGTATGTGAAACGACGCTTGCTGTGTATTACTGTCTTGTGGAACTCATGCTTGCTCACCTTCCCTTTTTCGTTCATGTTAAAGAACACAGAGAAGGCCATCCGGTCGACGCCAGGGTTCAAACTGCATATATCCTCCGAAAGTCGTGAAGGAAGCATCGGGATAACACGGTCAACAAGGTACACAGAAGTAGCTCGTTTCAGAGCCTCTTTGTCGATAGGCGAGTCTTCGGGTACATAGTGCGATACATCAGCAATATGGACGCCGATACGCCAGTTTCCATTACCCAGAGATTCTACAGAAAGCGCATCATCAAAATCCTTGGCGTCAACAGGGTCAATGGTAAAGAGTACCTTGTCACGGATGTCGAGGCGCTCTTTGAGATCTTTATCGGTAACACCCTTTTTTATGGCTGCTGCCGCCTTAACAATTTCCTTGTCGAATGTTTCATCGATGCCCTTGCTGCGGGCGATTGCACTCACTTCAACAGCAGAGTCGCCGGCAGTACCGAGAATCTCGAGCACCTTGCCCTGAATTGTGCCTTCCTTGCTGAAGTCGAGTTCACCGATAAGCACTTTCTGGCCGTCCTTGGCCTTGGCCGAATTCTTGATCGACACAATGATTTCAGGCAGAATCTTCCTCTCATCAGCCTTGAGGATGAAGCGGCGATTGGCACGAACAAGCGTCCCCACAATAGTGGATACCCGGCGGTTGATAACATTGGTAATCATGCCCTCGCATCGCTGGTGCGGCGTGGACCGTGATGAATAGGAGGAAGGAACCTTGGTTACCAGCACATCGACCCCGTCACCGTGGATGGCGGAGACCATGTCGTTGGCCTTGATGAACACATCATCATCGAACCCGTCAACCTTTACGAAACCGTAACCATTGGGATGGGTGGTAATAACGCCTGTGTAGCTCTTATCAACCTTGTACTGCTCCTTGTCGGGAACAGGGAAGGTCTTCTGGTGCTGTATATGCTCCTCATATGAAGCGTCAGGACTCGCCATGCCGTAGCATCGATTGGAATCCTTGTCAACAGCGCCCTCTTCCTGCAGTTTGTGGAGCACATACCAGAAACCGGGAAGGTGACGGGATTCTCCGTAACCCATCACCTTGGCAAGGTCTACCGAGCGATACCGCTCTTTTTCATGGTCGGAAAGGAAGTTGACAATTTCAGCGGCCATGGAGCTTTCGCCGCGTTTGAAAAGGAACTCATTGATGAGGATATGATCATTGGGCTTTACCCGTTCCCCACTCGGCCGAGATTTCGTCCGTGTATCCGGGCGACGACGGTTTCCTTCCTGAGGCTTTGTTTTTTTGCTGTAACGCTGTCTTGCCACTGCTTCTCTTCGTTTTATTTTTTTCAATGTCATATAAGTTAATAACATTGACGGACACTTCAGCAAAAAAATAAGCAAATGAATGGGTCAGCGGAGGCCGGGATTCCGGAGAAAATCGTCGGGGGGAACAAACCCTATAACTCGGCTACCTGGAATCTCCGTACCGTTCGGGTCAAAAAAAACAATGGCTGGAGGACCGAAAACCCCGAACCGCTTCATCAAGAACCGATCATCTTCACTGTTAGCGGTAACATCTACCTGAAGCAGTGTCATTGAAGCAAGCTGCTTCATAACAGCCGGGTCATTGAATGTTCTGTGCTCAAGCTCCTTGCAGGAAACACACCAGTCCGCGTAAAAATCAAGCATGACGGGGCTGGCAGTCGACTGCAGCACACTGTCGAGCTCAGTCGAGGAACGCACAGAGGCAAAGCGCAGGGCAACCTGTTCTTCGCCGCCAATGGATGAACCTGAACGGATTTTCGAAAGTGGTTCCAGCGGGTTCCGAGCTCCCGATAAAGCCCCTGCAAGCTCAAGCAGACCGACCATAAGCATAACAATGCCGAGTGCCAGACGGAATCGGCTGCCAATTGAGGGTTTTTCAGGCAGACCGTTCATCACTCCCAGAAACACCGCAGAAAGAATGGCGAGTACGCCCCACAGAAACAGAAGAACCGATGCAGGAAATACCGGGGTAACCATCCATATAGCAACGGCAATGAGCAGAATGCCGAACACATATTTCACACCCGCCATCCATGCGCCCGCTCGTGGTAGAAGCCACCCAGCAGACAGACCGATAAGCAGAAGAGGCACACTGATGCCCACCGCCATTGAAAACAGCGCAAGCCCGCCGAGCACCACATTCTTCGTCTGGCTGATATAGACAAGCGTACCGGCAAGCGGTGCTGCAACACAGGGCCCTATGACAAGTGCCGAGATGGCCCCCATAAGAAAAACACCGACAATACGACCACCCTTCAGCCTGCCTGACGCGTTGTTCAGGCTGTTCTGCAGAGATGAAGGTACCTGAAGCTGGTAGACATCAAACATTGAGAGGGAAAGAACCACAAGAAGAACTGCAAAACCGACAAGAACGGCTGGCTGCTGAAGGAAGCCGGCAAGTCCCTCGCCAGCAAGTCCTGCCGCAATGCCCAAAAGGGTGTATACCAGAGCCAAACCGCCACTGTATACCAGAGAGAGCAGAAAACTTCGCGACCTCGTTGTCTCCCCTTCTCCGGCAATAATGGCGGATAGGATGGGCAGCATCGGAAGAACGCAGGGAGTAAAGGCAAGCAGCAGGCCGAACACAAAAAAGGCAAGGGCTATTTTCCACAAACTCCCCTCCTGCAGTGTCGCAGTTGCAAGAGAACTCTCCTCTATCGGAGATGCTGCTACTGGTGGTTCCGCCTGGAAAGGCGACTCTGGACTCAACAAAAAAGAGCTCTGTTCATGGACTGCAGAAAGAGCGCCAGGTGTTGCCGGATCCACAGTAAACTTTGTGGTTGATGGGGGATAACAGAGCCCGTCTTCTGAGCACCCCTGATGGGTGACGCTGAGCCTAAATGGACCCTGTGAGGCAGTGACGGGTACTAAAATATCCAGCTGGTCATGATAAATAACAGACGACTCACCCGTTTCAACATCAACTGTCGAAATCCCTTCTGGAAGTTCCTGCACTCCAATGTCAACCGAACCGCTGTCAACCACAACCCTTATCTGATCGCGATAGAGCTTGTATCCTTCAGCAATGTCCCAATGGAGGGCAACCGAACCGTCAGTGTGAAGAGCGGCACGGACCCTGAAAGCTGAATCAGAATCAAGAAAATCAGCCGCCTGAAGAGATGCCGCACCAGAGAGAGCGACAAGAAGTGCCACAAGCTGCACCAGAGCCCGGCGATACGCGGAGCCATTGAATTCAAATGTTTTCATATACCCAAAATACGCTTTTCCCAATTATTCCTTAACCCATCAACTCAGTATCGGTGAAACCGAAGATTTCTTCTCACCAGAAAAAAAGAACACCTTATTCATAATGGAACACTGGGCCTACACTCAAGAACATCTCCCTTATGCAGAATATTTTCAAGAAGACTCAGGAGAAACCGCCGCACGAAGTGGTTGAAGAACTGCTTCGCGCGCCACATGTGCGTATTGAACGCATTGTTTCAAACGGCCAGGCCTCGCCGGAAAATTTCTGGTACGATCAAAACGAGTCGGAATGGGTAGCAGTTCTGGAAGGGAAAGCCGCAATAGGGTACGAAAACGGAGATGAGGTGGAGCTTTCGGCAGGAGACGCCATCGCTATTCCAGCACACACACGCCACAGGGTTCTCTGGACGGACAGCACTCAGCGAACCGTTTGGCTTGCTGTGTTTTACCAATAGGAGAAATTTCAGAGCGGAGCAAAGCGCAACGCCAAGCCCCTCTCTAAAAAGTTGCCAGGAAGCAACCGAAACTCCTGGCCTTCTACGCAGATTGATGGAAGAAGCACATCACATCCTTGAGCTGAAAATCATCAAACTTGTTGGCGTTGTCTGAACCAGGGAAACCAACCGCCTCAATCTGAATCTCGTTCTTTCCGTCGTTGAGAGTCGATCCGTTCATCGCAATCATCTGTGTATACCAGAAGCCCGCAATATTATTCCTCTCTTCGTTGCTCAATCCTCCATAACGGGCAATCTGGCCGATGTTTTTGTTGTTGATCTTCACATTGACATTCTTGTTCGTGTAAGTCAACCCACGAATGTTGAAAATCAGAAATGCGGTCCCTGATGAGTAACGGCCCCCGGTGTTGAAGTTTGCTTCCCACACCGCCTGTGAGTCGCCAATGGTGACCGGAGTATCCCCCACAATCTGAATGAAATCACAGAGTACTGGCACTGTAAATCTCCTTTGAGTGTTTGGCTTACAAGCATTTTACAAGCATTGCATTTCACTGCCTTTTTCCTGTCTTCGGCAGGACTGTGTCCACTATTTGATATCACCTCCTTCGCTGCGTGTGTTGAAGTACATTCACATCAAAGTATTCCGGCAACAATCGCCATCAATATTGATCAAGTCAATTGATGCAAAGATGACGGGAAAGGGCGGGGTTCTCTTTCTTGGTGCGTCACGCGTTCTGATTACCGGCTATCACAGGAACAACTGGGGGACTACTAAAGGGGGATTAAAAAGAGACTACAAACAGGGGAGTACTGCTACCGCCCGGAACTCCTGGACAGCACAAATACTTTAAAATATAAAGCAACCTGGCAATAAAAACAAAGGGCCTCTGAGAGACAAGACTGCCTGCTCAAGATAATGCGTCATAATGCCACAAAGCCAATTTGACTCCATGAATACCCCACAACCTCGCACAGAAATCGCAAGGCATTATTATAGAATGGTTTAAGAATTAATTCTACAGCTGCTTCTCGGGCTAATGGACCACCTTTGCCAATCGACACAACCGCGTCCCCATCATGCGACAGCTAATCGCTGAGGGCAACCCCACCGACTTAAGCATCGGCGACGACACCTAGATCCAGCCGGGCGTCCATAACACCCTGTACAAAAATGATATACCCAGCAACAAAGATGTTGCCGTACTCGTTGTTGACAATATTGCAACTAACTCCCGGAAGCCTATCGTCGCGATTGCCGGTTTTCATATCAGCGGTCCCGTTATAATTAAGAGTACTTAGGGTCTACTGAAAAATTCAAGCCATCGCCCAGCGGCACTCAATCGCCGCTCGGGATGATGGCCACAATAACACATTTTCACTCACGCCCAGCTCCGAAAGGAGCCGTGCAAACAGGCGCAAAATAGGAGAGGCGAGCAGCCGGTCCAAGTTCATCACCAGGAAGGTGATGGACACTACGCTCAGGCTACTCTCGACCAGCCTTGCCATCACCCGGCCCAGCCCGTACCAGCGTTTTGCCTGACTGAACTTGCCTTTGACGGCGTTGCGGATTCCTTCGTCTTCTCTGATCTGCCGACGCCGGGCCCGGTTCTTCTCAATGTCCTTGGGCGGGCGTTCTAGCGGTACGCCGCTCAAGCGTATACCGCGATCCTTGCACCACATCCTGTTGGCCAATGTTCGGTAGATCTTGTCGGCATGCCCTGATTCAGGGTAGTGACCGTATCGCTCACGGTAACGACCGATGTCGCGCACCAGGTCACAACCCTCGTTGTAGGCGTTCCAGCTCATCCGTTCCGGCATGCTTAGGTCGTCGACAACGCTGATTGAAAGCTTCATGCCGACAGCAAGGAAATCTTTCCTTGCTGTCCGATGGTATGTTCTCGGTCTGTTTATGCCTTCAGGATGCATGGCGCACAGTTCGTCGATGATCTTCTCAGTCTTCTCTCGTGCTTCGTTGAGCAGCCCGATATCGGTCGGATAGGCGATGTCGGCTGGTGCACATGTCGCATCAACGATGAGTTTCCCCTTGTTGGTGGAACCACCGTCCGCATCATCATCATCCTGTTCCTTGCCCTTTGCCTTCCTGCGATCCTCTTCCAGATGGCGTTGCAGGAGTTCCTCCTGCAACGCAGTCAAATCGGCATGCTTCAAGCGCTTGCGGAAATGGGTCAGCATCGAGGCATCGAAGGGCGCTTCATATTGGAACGATTCAAGGTCGATGAAATACTGGAGATACGAGCCTTCCTTAATCTGCTCGACCGTCTCCATATCCGAAAGACCAAGCTTTTCCTTGATGATCAGCGCTCCCAGCGCCATGGGCCATGCGCCATGCGTACCGTCAGTGCCGGAGCTCCTCTTTTCGAGGGAAAGTTCTTGGCATACATCTTCTCGGCAACATGCCACGGAATCACATCAGCCAGTTTTACCCACCGGTTTCCTGGATCGAGTTTGCCGCCAAACGGCAGATGGAAATTCTCAAAGGCGAGCTGCTAAAACTTCGGCTGGTACATGAATCGGCGGTTTCGAGATGCAAAGTTTTTAGGGCGTTTTCAGGGATTTCCTTGCATGTAAGATACGAAAGATACCGCTTAATTCATTATAATGAAATTATTTAGCCGTTATTCAGCAAGTCCTAATTAGCCTTGTCTTTTGGATCTGCAACGATGTCCAGAGGCTCATATGAGCGCTTCTCATTATGATAAATCTCAAGATAGAATGAGTGGCAACCGGGCTGCTGATGTCTTAAAACAAGTCTCATAATAGCCCCCATGAGGTTAGAGGTACATGTTCGCGTGGCAATGGCGTAACAAAAAGAATATAAAAAAGACGAAACAACGATCAAAAACGATAACTACGAAGTAATACGATGAGCTTTTGAGGAAAAGAAAAAGCCCTGTAAGACATTATCTTACAGGGCTTTAAGATGTGTGTGGGCGATAGAAGATTCGAACTTCTGACCTCTACAGTGTCAATGTAGCGCTCTAACCAACTGAGCTAATCGCCCTTCCTAAGTGAACGGCTGTCAATATAGGACACACCGCATAAACTTGCAAAGCGAAACGGGTTCGCACTGTTCTTTTATGCAGTTTTTTTCTTCTTCCCATCAACCGAGAGGTAGGTTGGAGCTCCAGTGCCGTCAATGACCTCTGCGGTAATGGTGCATTTTTCAACTCCTTTCATTGAGGGGAGTTCAAACATAATGTCAATCATCACATTTTCAAGTGCGGAACGCAGTGCACGGGCACCGGTACCCCGTTCAAGAGCTATGGCAACAACCCTGTCGAGCGCTTCGGGAGTAAACTCAAGCTCAACACCATCCATTTCAAACAGCTTGGCGTACTGCTTGACAAGCGCGTTTTTCGGCTCAACGAGAATGCTGCGCAGGGCCTCTTCATCGAGAGGGTCAAGTGATGACAACACAGGAAGACGGCCGATGAATTCAGGAATCAAACCATATTCGTGCAGGTCGTCCTGCATCACAAATTTGAGTATGCCCGGATCATATCCCGCCTTTTTGTCTGTAACACCGGAGCCGAATCCCATTGATGATTTTGACATACGGCGTGCTATAAGACGGTCGAGCCCTTCAAAAGCGCCTCCACAGATAAAGAGGATGTTTTTGGTGTTGATGTTGATGAGCTGCTGCTCGGGATGTTTCCGTCCTCCTTTGGGAGGGACACCGACAACGGCACCTTCAAGAATTTTCAGGAGTGCCTGCTGAACACCCTCTCCCGACACATCGCGTGTAATGGAAACATTGGCGGATTTTCGGGCGATCTTGTCAATTTCATCAACATAAATAATGCCCCGTTCAGCCCTTTCAAGATTGAAGTCGGAGGCGTGAAGCAGTCGGGCGAGAATGGTTTCAACATCATCTCCCACATAGCCTGCCTCGGTAAGGGAGGTTGCATCAACAATGGAAAAAGGAACTTCAAGCAGATTAGCAAGTGTCTGGGCAAGCAGTGTTTTTCCTGTACCGGTGGGGCCGATGAGCATAATGTTGCTCTTTTCAATAACCACCTCGTCATCGTCGTGCTGCCATTCCTGCGAATCAATCCTTTTGTAATGGTTGTATACAGCCACGGCAAGCGCTTTTTTGGCTCGCTGCTGACCGACCACATACTGATCTAGCGACTCCATGAGTGCTTTCGGGCTGACAAGCTTCAGGAGGAAAGGCTGATCTGATACGGGCTCGGGATGCTGGATTGCGCTGAGCTCTTTACGGAGAATATCATGTGAGGTCCGTATGCAACGGTCGCAAATGAAAGCATTGGGGCCGGCAACCATACTCTCCACTTCCTGTGAACTTCTTCCGCAGAAAGAGCAGTAAACAGGTTCGCCGGGGCCACCGGTCGTTCTTGCCTTTCCTTTTGCCGGTACTTTTTCTCTTGTCATCTATATCTGATTCTTATGCGTCAACTGATTATTGAAAACTTACTGTGCTCACAGCCCCATATTGGCGAGGCTGTCAAGCAGATGTTTAATGGTCATGCTGAGTTTGGGATGGTCGGACTCAAAGTGCCCGACCGCGTCACTCATCCTCTCCATAAGAGGCTCGTCTTCAACCGTTGGGCATCCAACCTGCTTTTCACTGATGTTGCGAATATCATCACGAAGGGTGGAGAGAATTCGGGATGTCGTATCGTCAACACAATCTACCGCTTCAAGCTCGTGGTGAAGCGCTTCAAGCTGTTCTCTTAGTTTTTCCTGTTCCATAAATAAGCCTCTGGCTAGTTACTGTTTCCCCCGTCTCCCCTCTTTCTGTATAACTGCTGGAATCCCCAGATCGTTTAGGGCAGCGAAGTTTCTCCCATAAGAAAACGATCGCACTCGCGTGCGGCTCCACGACCCTCCTGAATTGCCCAAACCACAAGACTCTGGCCGCGCCGAGCATCACCGGCCGCAAACACTTGTGCGCGGCTTGTAAGGTACTGATCTTCAGACGCCTTTATGTTTGAACGCTCGTCGCAGGCTACGCCAAGCTGTTCCCCGAGAGCCGCTTCCGGACCGGTAAAGCCCATGGCAAGCAGAGCCAGCTCGGCAGGAATAATCTCTTCGGAACCGGCTACAGGCTGAGGAATGAAGCGGCCGTCCTTCTTGACCCATTCAACTTTTGAAACCTGGAGAGCTTTAAGATTGCCGCTTTCATCGGCAATGAACTTTCTTGTCATCATGGAGTAACGCCTCGGGTCTTCACCCTGCAGTACGGCGGCCTCTTCCTGCCCGTAATCAACCTTGAAGGTTTTCGGCCACTGGGGCCAGGGGTTGTCTTCCGTCCGCTCCAGCGCGGGTTTCGGCATAATTTCAAGCTGCACAACGCTTTGGCATCCCTGGCGCAGTGAGGTTGCCACACAGTCGGTTCCTGTGTCGCCGCCGCCGATGACCACCACATTTTTTCCCTCGGCTGAAAGAGCCGGCTGTGTTGTGCCAAGAAGCGCTTTGGTGGAGGAACGGAGAAAATCCATTGCAAAATGAATGCCGCCACTCTCCCTGCGCCCTTCGGCATCAAGGTCACGGGGCACGGTTGAGCCAGTGCAGAGCACCGCAGCGTCAAAATCCTCAAGAAGCTTTTCAGAAGGGTAGCTGACGCCAACTTCGGTATTCGTCATGAACTCAACCCCTTCCTCTTCCATAATGTCAATCCGGCGCTGAACAACGGCCTGCTTGTCGAGCTTCATGTTGGGAATGCCATACATCAGAAGCCCACCGCACCGATCATCGCGCTCAAAAACCATCACATTGTGACCGGCCTTGTTCAACTGGTCGGCGCAGGCCAACCCTGCAGGCCCGGAACCAACAACAGCAACTCGCTTGCCTGTCCGGCGCACAATTTTTTTAGGGACAACAAAGCCCTCTCTGAAGGCATGCTCAATTATGGAGCATTCAATATTTTTTATGGTGACCGACGGCTCAATAATGGCGAGCACACATGACCCCTCGCAGGGAGCTGGGCATACCCGTCCGGTAAATTCAGGGAAATTGTTGGTTTTCATCAACCGGTCGTATGCCTCGCGCCAAAATCCGCGGTAAACATCATCGTTCCACTCGGGGATCAGGTTATGAATGGGACAGCCGGTAGTCATGCCGCCGAGCATTATTCCTGTATGGCAGAACGGAGTACCACAGTCCATGCAGCGAGCTCCCTGGCTCTGCAGCGCCTCACTTGGCATCTCCAAATGAAACTCTTTCCAGTCTTTTATTCTCTCCAGAGGAGCCCTGTCAGCAGGCAACTCCCTCTGAAACTCCATAAAACCCTTCACTTTGCCCATAGCAATAATTTAGTCTTTTCGTGTCCGGAGCAACCGCCCGGCTCCAGTGGTTTAATTTCCTGACACCCTCGACGGGTCATGAACATTTTTCTCGAATGCTGCCATCACAGCCTCATCACCGGTAATGCCCGTGGCCTCAACCTCCTGCATGGCCTCAAGGGCGCGGCGGTAGTCATGCGGCATAACCTTGACGAATCTGGGGCATTGAGCCTCAAAATCATCTGCAATGCGTTTGCCGAGAGCGCTGCCGGTAGTGGCCACATGCTTCTCTATCCAGGAGAGCAGCATGGCGCATTCAGCCGGGTCATCAACAGGATAAATCCCAACCATATCGGGATTGCAGTGCTCGGCAAACGAACCGTCTGCATCGTACACATATGCCGAACCGCCTGACATGCCAGCACCAAAGTTTCTGCCTGTTTTACCAAGAATGATGACGGTACCCCCGGTCATATATTCACAGCCATGGTCGCCAATGGCCTCAACCACAGCCGTCAGGCCACTGTTGCGGACACAGAATCTTTCACCGGCCATACCCCTGATAAAGGCCTCACCGGAAGTGGCACCGTAAAAACCCACATTTCCGATAATAATGTTCTCTTCCGGCATGAAGGAAGAGGCTTTTGATGGATAGGCGACAATGCGCCCTCCCGAAAGCCCCTTGCCCACATAGTCATTGGCATCACCCTCAAGCTCAAGCGTCATCCCTTTCGGAATGAATGCGCCGAAACTCTGTCCGGCCGAACCGGTAAAGGAAAGATGTATTGTATCGTCAGGCAGCCCCGCGGCTCCATAGGCCTTGGTGACCTCATAGCCAACAATGGTACCGACCACACGGTTGGTGTTTCGGATTGGAAGACGGCTGACAACCTTCTCGCCCCTCTTGATTGCGGGCTCGCAGATAGCAAGAAGAGTCGTGCTGTCAAGGCTCTCCTCAAGCGCATGCTCCTGAGCCATGCTGCAGTAGCGGGTCCCCTCGTCGGGAAGATCCATCTGGTAGAGAATCTTGGATAGATCTATTCCGTGCGCTTTCCAGTGGTCAACATTTTTCTTCATGCCAAGCAGTTCGGAACGGCCAACCAGCTCGTTGAGGCTCCTCACGCCGAGACGGGCCATGTAGCTTCGCACACCCTCGGCAAGAAAGCGCATAAAGGTTTCAACATGTTCCGCCTTGCCCTTGAAATTCTTTCTGAGTTTTGGATTCTGGGTCGCAATACCAACGGGGCAGGAATCGTCCTGACAGGCACGCATCATAATGCATCCCATCACCACCAGAGTAGTTGTGGCAAAACCGAACTCTTCAGCACCGAGCAATGCAGCAATAACAATATCACGCGCCGTTTTCATCTGACCGTCCGCCTCAACCACAATACGGCTCCGCAGGTTGTTGAGCATCAGGGTCTGGTGCGTCTCGGCAAGGCCAAGCTCCCAGGGCATGCCGGCATGCATGATGCTTGAAACGGGAGAGGCTCCGGTTCCACCGTCATGGCCGCTGACAAGAACCACATCGGCATGCGCCTTGGCAACACCCGCGGCAATGGTACCAACGCCAACGGTGGAAACCAGCTTCACATTAATGCGTGCCGAAGGATTTGCGTTTTTCAGGTCGTGAATGAGCTGTGCAAGATCCTCAATGGAATAGATATCATGATGCGGCGGAGGCGAAATCAGGCCAACTCCCGGGGTTGAATGGCGAACCTTTGCAACCCACGGATACACTTTCATTCCAGGCAGCTGACCACCCTCGCCGGGTTTGGCTCCCTGCGCCATTTTAATCTGAATTTCAACAGCATTGGCAAGATACTCGCTGGTGACGCCAAACCGTCCGGAGGCTACCTGCTTGATTGCCGACTTTCTGGAATCACCGTTTGCATCTTTTTTGAAACGGGCAGAATCTTCACCGCCCTCTCCGGTATTGCTCTTGCCGCCAATTCTGTTCATGGCAATTGCAAGGGTTTCATGAGCCTCCTGACTGATGGAACCATAGGACATGGCTCCTGTCTTGAAGCGCTTCATGATTGCTTCGGCCGGCTCCACCTCGTCAAGAGGAATCGGCTCACCGGAAAAACGGATATCCATCAAGCCGCGAATGGTACAGAAATGCCGGCTCTGGTCATCAATAAGGTTCTCATATTTCTCAAACAGCTCATAGTTGCCGGTACGGCAGGAGTGCTGAAGAAAATGGATCGCCTCCGGGCTTAACAGGTGATACTCGCCGTTATGGCGCCACTTGCGGTCGCCACCAGCATCGAGGCCGCGGTCAACCTTGTTCCCGGTAGCGGGAAATACTGATTCATGGCGTTTACGGACCTCTTCGGCAACCGTCGCAAGGCCTATACCCTCAATACGGCTGGGTGTGCGGGTAAAGTAGGAATCAACAAGCTGCGAGTTCAGGCCCACTGCCTCAAATATCTGCGCCCCGCGGTAACTCTGAACAGTGGAAATACCCATTTTCGCCATGGTTTTCACCACACCCTTCACCGCGGCCTTTACATAGTTCTTTATCGCGGTTTTTTCATCAAAGCGAATATGTCCGTCCGAAACAAGCGAACGGATGGTCTCAAACGCCATATAGGGGTTGACGGCACCAACGCCATAGCCGATAAGCATGGCAAAATGGTGCACTGCACGAGGCTCTGCGGACTCAAGGATAAGACCTATCTGGGTACGAATGCCCGCATTGATGAGGAAATTGTGCAGTCCTGCAACAGCCAAGAGAGCCGGAATCGGCGCGCGGTTGCTGTCAATCTCACCTTTATCGGAAAGGATGATGATGTTCACGCCAACCTGTGCAGCCTGCTCCGACTGACGATATATGTCCTGCATGGCCGATTCAATGCCGCGGCCACCCTTCGCTACATCATAAAAAATGGGGATGGTAACCGCTCTGAAACCGGGACGGTCAATGCCACGGATTTTTTCCAGATCCTGATTGGTCAGAATGGGGTGAGGAAGCTTAATGCGACGGCAGTTGACCTCATGGGCTTCCAGAAGGTTCCCTTCAGTGCCAAGCATAACTGAAGTAGAGGTAACAATCTCTTCCCGCAATGAATCTATGGGAGGATTGGTCACCTGGGCAAAGAGCTGCTTGAAATAATCATACAGAAGCTTCGGCTTGTTGGAGAGTGCCGCCAGAGGGGTATCGTTACCCATTGAGCCGACCATCTCAACGCCCTTTTCGCTCATCGGGACAATCTGCATCGTTATATCCTCACGGCTGTAGCCAAAAACCTTCTGGCGGGCAGTGAGACTGTATTTATCCTCGTCCGGATTCTTCAGCTGCGGATGGTCCGCCAAAGACTCGATATCAATCACATTGCGGGAAATCCATTCTCCGTAGGGCTTCTCTGAGGCAATGCCGTCCTTAATCTCCTCGTCGGAAATAATGCGTCCCTCGGCAGTGTCAACCAGGAACATCTTTCCCGGCTGCAGGCGGTCTTTGCGAAGAATCCGTTCAGGCTCAATATCCAGCACGCCAACTTCAGACGCCATAATGACAAGGTCGTCCGTGGTGATATAGTAGCGAGAGGGCCGCAGGCCGTTACGGTCGAGCATGGCGCCGATCTGCACACCGTCGGTAAACACTACCGATGCCGGGCCGTCCCAGGGCTCCATCAGGCAGCTGTGGTACTCATAAAACGCCTTCTTTTCAGGCGACATGAACTTGTTCTTGCCCCAAGGCTCGGGGATAATCATCATTGCTGCATGGGCAAGCGAGCGGCCCGAAAGAACCAGAAACTCAAACGCATTGTCAAGAATAGCAGAATCACTGCCATCCTCAAGAATAACCGGCTTGATATCTTCAATGGCGTCCCCGAACACTACGGAACTCACATTCTTTTCACGGGCCTTCATCCAGTTGACATTGCCTTTGAGAGTATTGATCTCTCCGTTATGGCTGAGGAAACGGTAGGGGTGGGCCCTGTCCCAGCTCGGGAATGTGTTGGTACTGAAACGGGAGTGCACCATGGCAATGGCGCTCTCCATGTCCGGATCGTGCAGCTCCGGATAATAATCGCCTACCTGCTCGGGCAGGAGCATTCCCTTGTAAACCATGGTCCTGGCCGACAGGCTGCTGACATAGAAATAATTGCTTCCGAGAAGAGCGGCCGTATACTTGACCCGCTTGGTGATACGGCGCCTGATGATATAGAGCTTCCGCTCAAACTCCAGCTCAGAAGTAATCTCTTCTCCCCATCCAACAAAAAGCTGCTTGACAACCGGCTCTTCCGAACGGGCCGTCTGGCCGATAGTGGAGTTGTCGGTAGGAACCTTCCTGAACCCGAGGCACTTCTGCCCTTCCGCTTCAATCATCAGACGGCATATATCCTCTATGGCACGGCGCTGTGAAATATCGGGGGGAAGAAACACCATGCCAACACCATACCGGCCGGCTTCGGGAAGTTCGATGTCCCTCTCACTGCATACCCTGCGGAGAAAACGGTCGGGAACCTGAATAAGGATACCCGCACCATCTCCGGTATTTTTTTCACAGCCGCATGCTCCGCGATGCTTGAGATTTTCATTGATCTGCAGTCCCTGCTCTATAATGGCATGAGACCGGACCCCCTTTATATTGGCAACAAACCCTACGCCGCAGGCATCATGCTCAAACTGCGGATCATAAAGCCCGGTGTTGGAAGTAACATTCATATTTTTCAGGCACAACTTTTCTGGAAGATTCAAAAAAAAGGCAATTGGGAACCCAAAGTGCGGAATATAAGGCGATTCAGCAAAACATTCTTGGTAAGCCCCGCTCCTCCTTTAGGCTTTTCCCTGTCCAGCCACCGCGTCAACGGCTTTTTTCAGCTCATCCTGGTCTCCAAGATAATAGCTTTTCAGCGGCTTCAGGTTATCGTCAAGCTCATAAACAAGAGGAATACCTGTCGGAATATTCAGCCCGACGATATCCTCTTCGGAAATACCATCAAGGTATTTAACCAGGGCACGAAGTGAGTTTCCATGGGCTACAATAAGAACATTGCGGCCTTTGCTGATTTCGGGAGCGATGGCCTCATGCCAGAACGGTAGAAAGCGCGCAACGGTATCCTTCAAACACTCAGTAAGGGGAACCTCATCGGCGCCAAGTCCAGCATAGCGACGGTCAGAACCCGGCCACCGTTCATCGGTGCGCTCCAGTGCGGGAGGAGGGGTGTCATAACTTCTTCGCCACACAAGAACCTGCTCGTCACCATATTTCTGTGCCGTTTCGGCTTTGTTGAGACCCTGAAGTGCGCCGTAATGGCGTTCATTGAGCCTCCAGCTCCTGATAACGGGAATCCACATCAGATTCATCTCGTCCAGTACATTCCAGAGAGTCCTGATGGCCCGCTTCAGCACCGAAACATACGCTACATCAAACGCAAAACCCGCATCGGAAAGCAGCTTTCCGGCATTGGAAGCATCACGGCGGCCCTTGTCGGTCAAATCAATATCGTACCATCCAGTAAACCGGTTGTCAAGGTTCCACTGACTTTCACCATGCCGCAACAGTACCAGTTTGATCATAATGTCCCCTAAATTCAGGATGTTTTCAAAGTGCAGAAAATCCGCTTGAGCCCTATTTGACAAGCCACTAATTTACTATTCTCCCCACCTTTTCTCAAACATGATATTAATTGAGGCCAACAGCAGCCACAGAATACTAAAGACCGCTCCTGCAATGGGTTTTTCTCAGAATTGGCTATAGATTTATAGCGCAAAATATGATATCTTAAATAATTTTTGACGGCGGGTAAACGGAGCGCACGAGTCAGCCCCCCAATCTCTCAAGGAGTAAAGCGGCCGGCAACTGCTCTAATATCTGATTATTAACAAAGGACCATGAAGGTAGATAATTTCAGGCTGACACTGGGCGGAAAGGAATATGTTCCCATCATCATCGGAGGAATGGGGGTCAACATATCAACAACCGAACTTGCCCTTGCGGCTGAAAAACTCGGAGGAATCGGCCATATTTCCGACGCTGAAAACGGCTATATCTGCGACAGGATTTTCAACACCTCCTTCGTCAGCCGAAAAAGAAAAAAGTATGCCGAATTCGCCGACAACCCCGACAAGTCCAAAGTTCTCTTCGACCTTGAAGAGGTAGCCGCCGCGCAAAAAAAGTATGTAGAACACACTGTGTCCCAGAAAACAGGCAACGGGGCGATTTTTCTGAACTGCATGGAGAAGCTGACAATGAACAGCGCCTCCGAAACCCTCAAAGTCCGCCTAGCATCTGCCATGGACGCCGGCATTGACGGCCTCACGCTTGCAGCAGGACTGAACCTCAGAACTCTCGACCTGATTCAGGACCATCCCCGCTTCAATGATGTCAAAATCGGCATCATCATCTCCTCTGTCAGAGCGCTCTCCATTTTCCTCAAGCGGACTGTCCGCTTGAACCGCCTGCCGGACTACATTATTGTTGAAGGACCGCTTGCAGGAGGCCATCTCGGATTCGGTCCGGACGACTGGCATACCTTCGACCTCCATACCATCTTTACTGAGGTGCTTGCCTTCCTGAAAAAAGAAGATCTCAACATTCCCGTCATTCCTGCAGGCGGTATTTTCACCGGAACAGATGCCGCAGAGTACCTGAATGAAGGAGCCGGAGCCGTTCAGGTAGCCACCCGCTTTGCCATATCCAAAGAGGCCGGCCTGCCAGCGGCTGTCAAACAGCATTATCTGAACGCAAAGGAAGAGGACATTGTCATCAATATGGCCTCAACCACAGGCTACCCGATGCGCATGCTCCGCCAGTCGCCAACACTTCGATACGCAATTAAACCAAACTGCGAGGGGATGGGCTACCTGCTAGAAAACGGCGGGAAATGCACATACATCGACGCCTACTACAAAGCGCTTGCCAACAGGAAACCGGGAGAACCGCTCGTCGTCGAGGAAAAAACATGCCTCTGCACCGGCATGGCAAAATACGACTGCTGGACCTGCGGCCACACCACATATCGCCTCAAAGAGACGACAAACCGCCTCCCCGACGGCAGCTGGCAAATCCCTTCAGCTGAAGACATCTTTACTGACTATCAACACAGCACCAACCATTCCATAAAACTGCCTAAACCCGAAACGGGCGCCTGAAGATTTTTTCCCCGGAGAAATTCTTACCTTGCATGAAGTAATGCAGGAGAAGGTTTTTCCGGCTCAATACAACTTCGGCAGAGGGACGGCGGCATGAAAAAGAAAACCATAACATTTCTTCTGGCCTTTCTGGGTGCGGCACTGCTGCTCACAGCAGTCTTTACATTCAACCAGCTCACTACAGCGGCAAACCAGCTCACAACGCTACACCCCTATGCAGGAACAGCATTCCTGACGCTTGCCGCCGCTTCGTTTCTCACTCTTTTCCTCAGCGCATACCAACTGTTCAGAATGCCCCGCCGACCATCCCTGCCAGAAAATGACAGCTCAGGCGCGATGGAAAAGTATGCCCGCCATTTTGCAGAGCGTATGCCGGCACACCCTATGCACCCCGAGACCAATGCAAAACAGAAAGACCTACGGTGGGTCAAAACCAACCTGAAATTTCTTGAAGTTGACGCTCTTGCTGCAACCAAGGAGATTGCCACAAAAAACTTTTTTGTCGGCGCTTTTGCCCAGAACACATCATACGGCACCACCACCTCAACCCTCAACATGCTCAAGCTGACATGGCGCATTTATGGTATGCACCATAGAAACCAGAACCTGAGGGAGTTCAGCTCGGTGATTCTTGGCGTCTATCGGCTGATGCCCCTGTCTGATTTCCGGAAAGAGGAAATCCCCACCCATATCAAGCCAATCATACAGTCCGCATTCAGCAACACGCTCTCCTCGCTGCTGCCTGCAGGAAATCTTCTGGCCCCACTGTTCCTTAACCTCTTTATGGCTGGTGCAACCAACGCATACCTCACATGCCTTGCGGGCATCATAACAGCCCGCCGATGCCAGATAATGTCAGAGGAAGATCACAGGGAGATTGTTCAGCAAAGTACCTTTGAAGCCGCATTCATGCTGAAGGAAATTGTCCGCGAATGCAATCCGATACTTTCACTGACCATCAGCAATTCCGTCAAAAAAGCAGGGATTGAAAGCCTTGATACAGTATCAACCCCGTCTGCCGGCAGCGGCATTGCGCAGGATATCGTCTCGCACCTTGCCAGCTCCATCAAGCACATCATGAGGGAAAACAGTTAGCCCTTTTTCCGAAGCTCTTTAAAAAAGTCCTGAAGAAGCCCCTGGCAACGCCCCTCCATTATACCTCCGAACACTTCCGGCTGATGGTTCAGCGGTCTGCACCCAGTAACATTCAGCACTGAACCCGAGGCCCCCATCTTTGGGTCATAAGCACCAAACACAACACGGCCAACCTTCGCATTCACTATGGCACCCGCACACATCGGGCAAGGCTCCATAGTAACCGCTAGGGTGCAGTCCTGCAGGTATTTGTTTCCAAGTGTTGCCATGGCGGAAGTCAGGGCAATCATCTCCGCATGGGCCGTGGAATCACACAGCGCCTCAACCTGATTGTACCCTTTGCCAACCACATGGCCGCTGCCATCAACAACAACTGCCCCAACAGGAACCTCCCTGCTCTCAAAAGCCTTGAGCGCCTCCCGGAACGCCAGTTCCATACAATAACTGAAATCCATCATTCTGTCTGTTATGGAAGCACGCTTTCTGAGACCGCACATTCCTGTTGACGGAGGCCCTCAGAGGAAAAAAGAGAAGGGGGAAAGTGCTTTGAGGAGCATCCAATATTTCACCGTAAGGGTTTATTTCACTATACTACAGTTTATGCGCAAATTTCAATCATCCCTCCCTGTTGCGCATAAAAGGCCGCCAGTAACCCAAGACCGGAACCAATATGAACATTCATGAATATCAAGGCAAGGATATCCTGAGAAAATTCGGGGTAGCCGTTCCGAAAGGAATCGTCGCCTATTCAGCTGAAGAGGCAAAGCAGGCAGCCGAACAGCTTTTTGAAGAACAGAGCAGTCCCGTTGTTGTTGTCAAAGCCCAGATTCACGCAGGCGGAAGAGGCAAAGCAGGCGGAGTGAAACTCGCAAAGTCGCCCGAAGAGGCTTATGACATTGCCAGCCAGATGATCGGCACCACCCTCGTAACCCACCAGACCGGCCCTGAAGGCAAAGAGGTGCGACGGCTTCTTGTTGAAGAGGGAATGAATATTGACAGAGAATTTTATGTCGGCATTACCCTCGACCGCGCCACATCACAGAATGTGTTGATGATCTCTACCGAGGGGGGCATGGAAATTGAAAAGGTTGCTGAAGAGACCCCCGAAAGGCTGCTGAAAATCCAGGTTGACCCGCTCTTCGGACTTCAGGGATTTCAGGCCCGTCAGGCCGCATTCTTCCTCGGCCTTGAAGGCGAGCAGTTCCGCAATGCCGTCAGCTTTATTGGCGCCCTCTACAAGGCTTACACCTCCATTGATGCAGCACTGGCTGAAATCAACCCACTTGTTGTCACCAAAGAGGGCCGTGTCCTTGCGCTTGATGCCAAAATCAATTTCGACTCCAACGCCCTTTACCGCCACAAGGATTTCCTTGAACTCCGCGACATCAGCGAAGAGGATCCCTTTGAAGTGGAAGCGTCAAAATCAAACCTCAACTATGTCCGACTTGACGGTAATGTCGGCTGCATGGTGAACGGTGCCGGCTTGGCCATGGGCACCATGGATATGATTCAGCTCGCAGGTGGAAGACCCGCAAACTTTCTGGATGTTGGCGGTGGAGCAAGCCCCCAGACTGTTGAGGAAGGATTTAAAATCATTCTCAGCGACAAGAATGTCAAAGCCATTCTCGTCAACATTTTCGGCGGCATTGTCCGATGCGACAGAGTTGCAGGCGGCATAATTGAAGCTGCAAAAAAAATCGGGTTGAATCTGCCAGTCATTGTCCGGCTTGAGGGAACAAACGCCGACATAGCACAAAAAATGCTCGACGATTCGGGACTGAACCTGATTGCAGCCGACGGCCTGAAAGACGCCGCTCAGAAGGTAACCGAAGCTCTCTCTGCCTGAGAAGCCGACTGGCCCTTCAGAGGACAGACATAAATCGCACACAAAAAAACACCCCGATAACAGTCGGGGTGTTTTTTTGTATCCAGATCATGTAAAAAAAAAGAACAGGCCGGCAGATTTCTCCACAGGCCTGTCCAAATCAACAACAAGTCATACCCCGCCTAACAGTCATCATTCATCGTTTCAGGTCAGTATCATCATGGATTCACCATAACTACAGAGCAGACAGGTTGCCGAAATCCAACTACACATCACACTACCTTTCGGTGAACTCATCTGCAACCACACAGGTGCGTTCAATTAGTAAGACGAGCATTGTTGCCGAACCTTGCACAAAAAAATATTTTTTTCATTCAGAGAGCAGAAAAAGGTCCACTATTCATAACGGAGCGCCTCAACAGGCTTGAGGTCCGCAGCTTTCCTCGCAGGCCAGAGACCAAAAGAAATACCAATCAGTGCTGAAAAGACTGTTGCAAACAACACCGAAAGAAGCGAGGTCTTCACGCTCCACCCAGCAAAAAAGGCGAGAAGAAACGCAATACCGATACCGCTCACCACACCCATAATGCCGCCGATGAGGGTCAAGCCTACCGACTCCACAAGAAACTGCAGAAGAATGTCTCCCCGCCGTGCGCCAATTGCCTTGCGAAGACCAATCTCTCTGGTCCGCTCCGTCACAGACACCAGCATAATATTCATTATGCCTATTCCGCCAACAAGCAGTGAAATTGCCGCAATTGAGCCCAACAGGAGACTCATCGTCTGTGTTGTGCTGGAAAGCATCTCCTGTATTTCCGTCATATCCCGGATGTAAAACGCCTCATCCTCCTCTCTGAGTCGGTGATTTTTCATAATGAGCGCACTGATGGCCTTTTTGGCTTTCGTGATCTCCTCCGCATGGCGAACCTCTACATAGATATAGCTCAGGTAATCTTTTCCCAGAACACGGTACATGGCGGTTGTCACAGGAATCATCACCACATCGTCCCCATCCATCGGTCCCGAAAAACCTTTGGGCGGAGCCACACCGATAACCCTGAAATTTATCCGGTTTATTTTCACGGTGCGCCCGAGAGGGTTTGTGTTGCCAAAAAGCTCCTTGACCACCGTCATGCCAAGAATGGCCACTTTATCGCGTCGCTGCATCTCCTCGAGCGTAAACCACCTGCCGATTGAGGGAACTGCCGCCCGCATGACGCCAAACTCATAACCAACCCCGTCAAGACTTGTGCTCCAGTTTTTATTGCCATACACTATCCTCGCACTGCCGCTGACCGTACCAGCCGCATTGCGGATCATGGGGCGCATAGCGGCAATATCTTTCACATCAGCAAAGGTAAAAGGGGCAATTGCGCCGGCAGCGCGAGCAGAGCCCATGACTTTCGAAGAGCCTCCACGGACAGAGAGTAGGTTCGAGCCCATAGATTTAAGCTCCTCCTGCATGGCAAACTTCGCCCCTTCGCCAAGCGCCATAAGGGCAATCACCGAAGCAACACCAACAAGAATACCAAGCACGGAAAGAAAAGAACGGACCTTATTGGCGAAAATCGCCTGAAAAGCCTGTCGCATGAATCCAAGGAATCGGCCATTTTTCCAGAGAGAAATTTTTTGCGAAGCATATCGCATAGCCTCCCCTTCCACTGTATAATCCGCTGAAGGCACAGGCAGCTCCTCCTCGCCTCCTCTCCGCTCATCACTCACCACCAGACCGTCGCACATGGTAATGACCCGCCCGGCATACGCCGCAATGTCATGCTCATGCGTCACCATGATAATGGTCCGTCCCTGGCGGTGTAGACCCTGAAGAATCTTCATGATCTCTGCCGAGTTCGTAGAATCAAGGTTTCCGGTAGGCTCATCAGCAAAAATAATCCCGGGATCGCAGATGAGCGCGCGGGCAATGGCAACCCGCTGCTGCTCGCCCCCCGAAAGCTGGTTGGGCGTGTGATCGGTCCGGTGCCCGAGACCAACATCCTCAAGCCGGCTCAGCGCCTCCTGCCGGAAATCCCCTTGTTCACCACTGTAGATATGAGGAAGACGCACATTGTCGACAACCGTCATCCGCTTGAGCAGATGAAACTGCTGGAACACGAATCCGGCTACATGGTTACGAAGCCCGGCCTGTTCATCTCCCGAGAGGGCATTCACATTGCGACCAAACATCAGGTACTCGCCGCTGTCAGGGTTGTCGAGCAGGCCAAGAATATGCAGAAGGGATGATTTACCCGACCCCGATGAGCCCATAATGGCTACAAATTCGCCACGACGCACCTTCAGCGACACACCACGAAGGGCGTGCACCGTGCTCTCTCCTATCCTGTAGGAGCGATGGACATCAACAAGTTCAAGCAGCGGCGTCATGAGTCTTTTTTCTTCTTTCGCCTTGGCATGAATGGATTGCTTGCATCTTTTTCAGCAGGGAGAACAAACGAAGCGTCCTGCATAAGCACCCTGGCGCTGTCGGAAATCCCGCTGAGTATCTCAATGTTATCTTCATCTGCCATGCCTGTCATAACCCTTACTTTCCGTCCCTCTTCAGCACTGTCCCCAGCCTCTTTGAGCATAACCGTGGACCGTTTTCCCGAAACCTTCACTGCCGCCTGAGGAAGGAGCAGCGCATGCAGTGTTTCCTTCACCGCAATATCAATATTGGCACTCATCCCGGAACGGTATACCGAAGGGATGCTGTCAGGAACAACATCTACGAAATAGATTGACACATTGTTCTGCAGATGCGACTCATAATAAATATGCGATACCCATCCACCAACCCTGATGTCGGGATAAGCGTCAAGGGTTATCAACGCTCTCTGGCCATTCTTCACCCGACCGATATCCGTCTCATCCACAAATGCCTTCACAGTCAACCGGTCTGAAAGCACAAAAAGGGAGTCGGAAGCGCTCACGGTCTGACCCGGCTCAATGCTCCGCACAATAACCTGGCCATCAATCGGCGCAAACACAGCCGTTTCACGATAAACACCCTTCCAGTAAGCCTGTTCATCCTTTCCCTGAAGCTTTGCCACATCTAGCAGCGCCGCCCGTTCGCTTGAACTGAGAAGCGCCAGCACACGGCCCTTTTCCACCATTTCCCCCTCCTGAACCATCACCTCTTCCACCCTTCCGGCTATGGCCGGCTGGATTTTCAGCCTGTTTCTGGGCTCAACAACACCAGTTGTCGAAACCTTTTCAACAATTGTCCCCCTAAAGGGAGAAATCACACTGTACTGCTCTCCGGCAGTCTTTTTCCCTGCAAACAGAAACAGCAGCGCCACCCCGACAGCAACCGCCGCTGCCGATATTCCCCACACAACCTTATTCCCCGATGCCATCAAGCCCTTCTCCTTTTGACTGTATCCATTGAGCCTCGGCGACAAGCAGATTCGCCCCAGCATTGAGAAACTCCTTTTTTGCACTGACCAGACTGTCTTCAATAATAACCCAGTCGTCAAACGAAATCAGCCCGTTCGAATACTGTGCATTGGCTATAGCCGCCCGCTCAACGGCAGCCTCAAGAAATTTTTTCCGCACAGCCACATACTGCCTTGCGTCCATATAGAGCTTCCAGCGCTCTTCCAGAAGATCAAGCATACCGTGCAACCCACTTTTCAAATCCGCCTCTTCCCGGCTCACAACCGCACGGGCACGCGCAACACCGGCACGGCCGCTGCCTCCCTCATAAATCGGCACAACAAGATCAAGACCCGCCCGCCACTCCGACTCATCAGGATTCCAGTCATCCACAGCACTGCGTCCAATGGAAGAGCTTAAGGAGAGTTCGGGAGAAAAGGCGCTCCGGGCAGCACCAAGCGCATATTCGGATGCACGGGTCCGCGCTTCCAGACGCCGCACAAGCGGACTTGAGGCGGCAAGAGCCATAAAATCAGGCGTCGGGGCATCAGGCTCCAAGGCAATGAATGACCCCCGTACCCGAAGAGATGCACTTCCGCTACCGCAACCCATCGCCGTTGAAAGAGCGGAACGGGACACACCAAGTCCGCGCGAAGCCCTTGAAACCTCAAACTCAGCATCAGCAAGATCAGCTTCCGCCTTGCGAAGTGAACCGATATGCTCCCGCCCTGCCCGGTAGCGAAGGCCGATAAGGCGCACATTGCGCTGACGCCTGCCCTGGATGTCGGCAGCCAGCGTCACATAGTCCTGAGCTTTCAAAAGACTCGTAAAAGCCGCTCGCAGAGCGAAACGAACATCCGCAGAAACCGCTTCACTGGAGCTTTCGGCCTCTTTAATCCCCTCCCCCGCAGCACCAGCGAGCCGAGAGTTTCGACCACCATCATAAATCAGCTGACCAAGAGACAAAGCATACGAATAGCGGGCGCCCGGCGAACCCGCCCCGCTTCCCGTATAGCCGCTTTCCACCACCCCGCCCTGAATGGAAAGCGACGGTAAAAGCCCGGCTCCGGCTATCTTCCGTTCCTCCTCAGCCGCCCGGATGGACGCAATTGCCGACTGCAGATCAGGATGGTTGCTTCTCGCCTCAACAACACACTGCTCCCAATTCAGCACCTCCTCCGCCTGCAAAGAGGCAAAAGGCAACAAAACACAAACAAGCAGCAGCACAAACACCACAATTCTCATAAGAAATTTTACCTGTTTGACGACCAACACGAAAGAATCCTCCCACCATACAACACCACGATCTTACAATAAGCAAAACCCGAACCACACTCTCTGCAAAAAGCACGCAAAGAAACACGAAAAAACCGCACCCTACAGCCAAAACAAATACACTCAGTCATGAATGTCCAGCCATCCGGAAGTCAATAACATTCGGGAAAAATTGCTACCTTCATCCCGCAGTACCTGATGATGCATTTATTATACAATAATGATTGACCATGTTTGAAGCCAGAAACCTATCGCTCAGCGTCGGCACCAAAGAGCTCCTTTCCGACACATCTTTCCGCGTTGGCGACACCGACCATGTTGGTCTGGTAGGGCTGAACGGCACAGGGAAGTCCACACTGCTTCGCCTTATCAGCGGCACCGGCAGCGATTCTGCACTTATCAGCAACGGGCAGTTCATCAAATCGGCTGAAACCACCATCGGATACCTGCCCCAGGAAATATCATTTGAGGGGGACCTTGAAAAAACAGCTCTCCATTATGCACTGCAGGCCAATGCCCGCCTGTTTGAGCTTTCGGGAAAAATCACCTCGATGGAACACGAACTGGCTCTTCCCGAACAGGACTATGAGAGCGCTGCATACCACGACCTGATTGAACGGTACTCCGACGCCATGCATGAGTTCGACCATCTCGGTGGCTATAGTATGCAGTCGGATGCGGAAAAGGTGCTTGCCGGACTCGGGTTCAGTGAAATCGACTTCCACAAAAAGGTCAAATCATTTTCCGGCGGATGGCAGATGCGTCTGCACATAGCCAAACTGCTCCTGCAGAACCCCACCCTGCTCCTGCTTGATGAACCAACCAACCACCTTGACATAGACTCACTCCGCTGGCTCGAAAATTACCTGCTGAATTACGAACACAGCTACATGATTGTGTCGCACGACAGGTTTTTTCTTGACAAACTGACCACAAAAACGCTTGAAATTTCCTTCCAGCGCATTGACGAATACAAGGGTAACTACTCCCGCTATGAAATAGACAAAGCGGAACGGTTTGAGCTGATGATGGGCAAGTATCAGAACGACAAAAAGAAAATTGCCGAACTGCAGACCTTTGTAAACCGGTTTCGTGCCAAGGCAACCAAAGCTCGGCAGGCCCAGAGCAGGCTGCGCCAGATGGAAAAGCTTGAGAAGGAAATCGAATGCCCCGAAGAGGACCTCTCCCGCATCTCCTTCCGTTTCCCCAAAGCACAGCCTTCGGGGCGCGAGGTCATGCGACTTGAAGGCATAGGGAAAAGTTACCCCCTGCCGGACGGTACAGTCAAGCAAGTTCTGGATGGCATTGACCTGGAAATCATGCGGGGCGACAGAATTGCCATCGTAGGGTCAAACGGTGCCGGAAAAACCACATTCTGTAAAATTCTTGCCGATGAGATTGAGTTTGACGGAAAACTCACCGTCGGCCACAATGTGTCGCTCAACTACTTCGCGCAGCACCAGACTGAAAACCTCGCCCCCGACAAAAGCATCTACAAAGAGATGCTTGATGCCGCACCCACGGCAGAGGCACAGAAAAAAGTGCGCGACATCCTCGGCTGCTTCCTTTTCAGCGGAGACGCCATTGAAAAAAAAATAAAGGTGCTTTCGGGCGGCGAAAAATCCCGCGTGGCGCTTGCAAGAATACTCCTGCAGGCCTCCAATCTGCTGGTCATGGATGAGCCGACAAACCATCTCGACATGCGCTCGAAGGAGATGCTTATCGACTCGCTGGAAAACTACGACGGCACTCTTCTTCTGGTAAGCCACGACAGGTATTTTCTCGATAGCCTCGTCAACAAAGTGGTTGCCATTAAAAACGGCTCTCTGCAGCTCTATCTTGGCACCTATGCCGAGTATCTGGAAAAATCGGAACAGGAGCATGAGGAGGAAAAGCGCCTTGAGGCAGCCGCGCTGAAAGCAAAAGCGGCAGCAGCAAAAGCACCGGAGGCAAAAAAACCGACAGGCCAGGCAAAGGCAAAGAAAAATAAAGACTCGAAAAAGATTGCCGCCATAGAACAGGAGATCAACCGCCTCGAGCAGGAAAAAGAGCGCATGGAAACACTCATGGCCACGGAAGATTTCTACAGAAAAAGCCAGAATGAGACCGCCAAAGTGCTTGAAGAGTACCACGGGCTCTCTGCAAAACTGGAAAAGCTTTTTGCTGACTGGGAAACCGCCGGAGGATAAGAAGCCAACAGCAAGTCCCTCTTTCCCGAACAGAAAAAAGTTCAGTATATTTAAAAACGAATGACCCCAGACAATCAGCCGATCCCTATGGAGGAAATGAAGCATCTCACCGGACTCAGCGAGCTCAGTGCCAGTTCCATCACCGGACTCCTTGATACAGCAGCCGGGTTCAAGCAGACGCTCTCCTCCGGGAAGGCTCTCTTCAGCCCTACGCTCCTGAACAGGCGCATTGCGCTGGTTTTTTTCGAGAACTCAACCCGGACCCGATTCTCCTTTGAAATAGCCGCCCGAAACCTCGGAGCCGGCACCCTCGGCTTCAGCGCCGCATCAAGCAGTGTAAGCAAAGGCGAAACCCTGAGCGACACAATAAAGAACCTTGAGGCGATGCAAGTTGACGCTTTCGTCCTGCGCCACCCCTCATCGGGCAGCGCAAACCTCATCAGCCGAATCACCCCGAAACCTGTCATCAACGCCGGCGACGGTTCAAACGAACATCCAACCCAGGCTCTGCTCGACATGTTCACCCTTCGGCAACACTTCGGTTCAATCAAAGGACTCAAGGTTACGATTATCGGTGATGTGCTCCACAGCAGAGTTGCCCGCTCAAATATATACGGCCTGCTGGCCTTAGGCGCCGAAGTGGGGCTCTGCAGCCCCGTAACGCTTCTCCCCCCGGATGCCGAAAAACTCGGAGTCCGTCTCTTCACCGACCTTGACCGAGCAATTGCCTGGGCCGATACCGCCATTGTCCTCCGGCTGCAGCTTGAACGGGCCAGCGGCACCTATCTCCCCTCTCTGGAGGAGTACTCAATGCATTACGGGCTGACAGACGAACGGCTCGACAGAATCGGAAAACATCTTTTGGTGTTGCATCCCGGACCCATCAACCGTGAAATAGAAATTTCGAACCATGTAGCTGACCGAATACAGCCTCCCGGCTACTCCAAAAGCATGCTGCTCGAGCAGGTCACCAACGGCATCGCCATCAGAATGGCGGTACTCCAGACACTGCTTTCGAGCCAACCAGCGTAGTACACACATCACACAACCACATAAAAGACCGATCATGAAAAGAAGAACAAAACGGCTTCTCACGGGTGCGCTATTGCTTGCATCCATTAGCTGCTCCCCCATGCAGAACCTCCATGCCGAGCCAATTCTGGAACCAACCCTCAACACCGTCTTCGAACCACTTCTGGCCGACCCGCTCGAGCCAAGAATAGCGGTCATGCCATTGCTCAGCGACAGCTATCTCCAGCTCGACATCGGCACCTCGGCCGACCTCTGGCAAAATGAAACCAAAGACCGGGCAATCGGCATTGATTTTGGAACCTTCTCGCTCCTTGAACGAAGCAGCGGTTTCAAGTTTCCGGTTCACACCATTGACTATATGTTCGGAGTCAATGCAACATGGAAAAAGCCCCTTAAAAACTGCAGAATGCCCTTCAATGAACTTGCTGCACGAGTAAGGCTCGGGCACATCTCTGCACACTTTGAAGATGGCCGATACGACAAGGATACCGAACAATGGGCGCAGAACGACTGCCCCTTCACCATCCCCTTCACCTACAGCAGAGAGTATCTGAACATGGTTGTCGCACTGAGCCAGAATAACGATTACCGGGTCTATGCCGGATACCAGTATATGTTCCACACCATTCCCGGCGATATCAACCCGCACTCCTTCCAGCTCGGAGCTGAGGTTGCCACACCAATGAACAGCTATCTTGCCGTCGATTTCAAGATGCTTCCTGAATGGGAAGGCGGAGCAACAGGCAAAACAAACGGATTCCATGGCACATGGAACCTGCAGGCAGGCATGCGCCTTACTGACCTCGGACTGAACCGTGTCCGCATCACCTACAACTACTTTTCCGGTATGAGCCGCCACGGCATGCTCTTTTACCGCAGCGAAAGCGATAGCACCCTCGGCTTGATTGTTGATCTGTAAGGATAGAAACAGCTGAAAGCCCCTGTACCGGGAAAGTCCAGTTCCTGCACAGGGGCTTTTGCGTTGTCCGTTTCTTTAGAGAAGTGAATCAAAAAACTCCGGCACAGCGTCAACAAAACCGTCTTCCGCCCCTTGCCGGACATAGTCGCCAAGAAAGGGGGGATACAGCTCATACAGGTCCAATTCCCCGAGCGGAAGCCATGCAACCCGCATGATCATCTGCTCATTATCCGGATACTCAGGATCCTTCCCCGTTATTGTCTCGCCTCCGGTCACCTCGCAATGGAAACCCAGCGACAGAGAATGGTGGCGGCTTCCCTGCCCCTGTGCACCGGGATGGGGATAGAGCAATTCCTTCACAAAAAGCATGCTGCCAACGCTGCAGCTGAGCCCCGTCTCCTCCATCATCTCGCGACAGAGGGCATCCCGAAGCGTCTCCCCCCTTTCAACCCGACCTCCAGGCAAAATCCAGTAACTCGCCGGAAACGCAGGGTCATCGGGCGCAAAACTTTTATGCTCAATGAGCAGAACCTCACCGTCCCTTATGCAGAGCGCACTTACTCTGAGCGTCACCTGTTCCATCCTCGCAACCCCTCCCTTTATAACAACTCTAACTCCACCCACAACAAATGAATCACAACCAGAATAGCCATTTTCCACCATAAATGCCAACCTGGCCCAAAATCACACCACATAACCATATAATCATAAAAACCCACAGGAAAGCAGTGATGAAAAAATAAATTTTGTTCCTTTTGTGTTGATTTTATTAAATTGAAGTGTATGTGTACACATAAGTGTATGTACACATACACATGTTCTTTATTTGGACAATACTGACCCCTGTACTGAAGGGCGGTTGAGTTTTTTTGCAACACACACACAACCTAACGGAGAACACACATGAAAAAAATGCTGTCACTTGCTGCAATGTTTGCAGTACTGTCATACGCATCACCTGCGTCCGCCGAATTTAAAATTAGTGGTGACGCTTCTACCCGCCTCAGAGCCGAATTCGTTGACGGAGTCGATGACAATATGTACTTCTCCTACCGTGTCCGCCTGAAGGGCGCAGCTGACCTTGGAAGTGGCTACTTCTTCAAAACCATGCTCACCACCGACAACACCGCTGGTGGATGGACAACAGTTGGCAACGGCAACACGGAAGACACCAACATTGAATTCTCCAACTTCTACTTCGGCAGAATGATGGAGAACAGCCATTACGCAATCGGCCGTCTTCCAATGAACAGCTTCAACAATCCGATTTTCGATCTGACACTGTATCCGGTTTCCAAGGAAATTGACGGCAGCAGGGTCAACACGACGGACATCCCTTATGCCACAGCAAACATGGACCGCCTGTTCGGCATGAATTACGGCACCAAAATCGGTGACGGTGAGCTGAACTCCACCCTCTTTGTTTTTGGTGATCGCACTGGGAATGACGCCATCTTCAACGACAGCTACGGCGTACACCTCAGCTACAAGTTCAATGTGGGTGATGTCACCGTTGACCCGCAGGCAATCATCGCCCTGACTGATGGCGATGGCCGAGTCTACCACAATGTCTCCTCGAACACCGTTGGAGCCAATGTCACCGTGCCTGCCGGCGAAGCAAAAATCAGCCTGAGCGGTTTCTACACTTGGTGCCAGGACGACAATGGCATACCGCTTAATAATGCAGGCGAAGAGGACAACACCGTCAAGGTTGACTACAACGGCATGCTGTTCCGCCTGAAAGGTGAAATCGGCAATGCCATGGCATGGGTTGATTATGCCCACACCAACGACAAAACAAACGGGTATGGTGGCGAATACGACAATGTGTTCGTCTGGGCCCAGTACAAGGTCGGCGTCTACGAGGCGGCAGCTGGCACCTTCAGCCTGACCCCGCGTGTGCGTTACCTCGCAGTGACTACCGATCCCGACGATGGCTCTACCGTCGACATGTACGAGAAGTTCCGTACTGAGCTGGTTGCAACGGTCACCTTCTAAAGAAGGACAACTGTTAAAAAAAGCCGCAGGAGACTGCGGCTTTTTTTAATCGGCAATCTGGTGTAATTAACAATCATTAAAACCCGCTGTATCAGACTTTTTCCGTATATTTAAGTCATGGCTTTTTGCAACACACAAAACTCGAAACAACCATGGAAAAAGGAAAACTCCAGGAGTACTGGAAAATCAACCTCCGCTACCTCATCGGTCTGCTGGTGGTTTGGTTTGTCGTCTCGTTCGGGTTCGGCATACTGCTTGTCGACCAACTCAACGCCATACATGTTGGCGGGTTCAAGCTTGGCTTCTGGTTTGCGCAACAGGGCTCAATCTACACCTTCGTGGTTCTGATTTTCGTCTATGTCGCACTGATGAACCGGCTGGACAAAAAATTCGATGTCCGCGAGGATTGAGGACATCGCAAAAAAAAGCACACACACCAAACATTAACACTTTACCGCTATGGATGTACAAACCTGGACATACTCCATCGTCGGAATAACCTTTATGATCTATATCGCTATTGCGATATGGGCGAAAGCGGGTTCCACGAAAGAATTCTATGTTGCCGGAGGCGGCGTTCCGCCCGTACTCAACGGCATGGCGACCGCAGCTGACTGGATGTCGGCGGCATCGTTCATTTCAATGGCGGGTCTCATCTCCTTCATGGGATATGACGGTTCAGTATATCTGATGGGATGGACCGGCGGCTATGTGCTGCTGGCGCTCCTTCTGGCCCCGTATCTGCGCAAGTTCGGCAAGTTCACGGTTCCAGATTTTGTGGGTGACCGCTACTATTCGAACGCGGCACGGACCGTTGCCATCATATGCGCCATCTTCGTCTCCTTCACCTATGTAGCTGGACAGATGCGCGGCGTAGGCGTAGTCTTTTCGCGCTTCCTTGAAGTCGACATCAACACCGGCATCATCATCGGCATGTGTATCGTCTTCTTCTACGCAGTGCTAGGCGGCATGAAGGGAATCACTTATACCCAGGTAGCACAGTTCTGCGTACTGATCTTCGCATACATGGTTCCGGCAATCTTTATCTCCATGCTTATCGCCGGCACCCCCATACCGCAGATCGGTTTCGGCAGCGAAGTTGTGGACGGTGGTGGTTTTCTGCTCGACAGGCTTAACGGACTGCATGAAGAACTCGGCTTTGCATCCTATACCGACGGCTCAAAACCAATGATTGATGTCTTCTTCATCACCTTTGCGCTGATGGTAGGGACCGCAGGCCTTCCACATGTAATCGTCCGCTTCTTTACGGTTCCCAAAGTCCGTGATGCACGCATCTCCGCTGGCTGGGCGCTTATTTTTATCGCACTTCTCTATACCACAGCTCCCGCAATTGCCGCCTTTGCCCGTTACAACCTGATCAATACGGTCAGCAATCAGCAGTATTCCGAACTCCCCTCATGGTTCAAGACTTGGGAAGGCACAGGCCTGCTTGCTTGGGCCGACAAGAACGGCGATGGGGCAATTCAGTATGTCAAAGGTGATCCGTTTGCAGGAAAGCCCGCATTCACCGGCGAAAAAGGCGAACTCGGTCAGAGACTTCTCTCCAACGAGACAACTACAGACAATGCAAACGAGCTCTATATCGACCGCGACATCATAGTGCTTGCCAACCCCGAAATCGCCAAACTGCCGGCATGGGTCATTGCCCTTGTTGCAGCTGGAGGACTTGCCGCAGCACTCTCAACGGCCGCAGGTCTTTTGCTGGTCATTTCGACCTCGATAGCGCATGACCTCATCAAAAAGCAGCTTAACCCGAACATCAGCGAAAAATCGGAGCTGCTGTCAGCCCGTATTGCTGTTACCGTAGCCATTGTGATTGCCGGTTACTTCGGCATCAACCCTCCGGGATTCGTGGCTCAGGTGGTAGCATTCGCCTTTGGCCTTGCTGCGGCATCGTTCTTCCCGGTAATCATCCTTGGAATTTTCTCGAAGAGGATGAACAAGGAGGGCGCAATTGCCGGTATGCTGACAGGCATCATCTTTACGGCAGCCTACATCATATACTTCAAGTTTGTGAACCCTGGCATGAACAAACCCGAGTTCTGGCTCTTCGGCATTTCGCCTGAAGGCATTGGAACCCTCGGCATGCTCATCAACTTTGCTGTGAGCTTCGTGGTATCCCGATTCACCCCTGCACCTCCCCTGGAGATACAGGAACTGGTCGACAGCCTCCGCTACCCCAAAGGGTCTGGCGAGGCTTCTGCTCACTGAAGCACTCCTGATTCAACAAAAAAAAGGCGCGGAACCAACCGCGCCTTTTTTTTGTACCTTTCGCTGAACAGCACCAAAAACAGCACCAACCAACACACAGAACAGCAAGCGGTAACTATGGCTGCCGAAAAACAAGCAGGAGAACATGAACCGGAGAAGCTCCTCAGGGAAAAAGTCGCCTCTCTCCCCAAAGAACCCGGAGTCTACCAGTTCAGGAACGACAAAGGGCGGGTCATCTATGTAGGGAAGGCGAAAAACCTCCGTTCGCGGGTTCGTTCATACTTCAGCAACCCACGGCAGCAGAGCGGCAAAACACAGGTGCTGGTTACCCATATCCGCGACCTTGAAATCATCATCACCTCATCGGAGGTGGAGGCGCTGATTCTGGAAAACAACCTGATCAAGGAGCTGAAACCCCGATACAACATCAATCTGAAAGACGACAAGACCTATCCTTGGCTTGTCATTACAGCTGAGCCCTTTCCCCGGATTTTCATTACACGGAACCGCCAACGCAACCGCTCCACCTGGTTCGGCCCCTATACGGAAGCTGGTCAACTGCGCACCATCCTCGACCTCATCGGCTCCATTTTTCCAGTGAGAAGTTGCCGTCACCCTCTGACGCCCGAAAACATAGCGTCAAAAAAATACAAACTCTGTCTCGACTACCATATCCATAAATGCAAAGGGCCATGCGAGGGGCTGCAGGAAGAGCAGGATTATCTGGAAATGATTGGAGAAATTGTACGCCTGCTGAAAGGCAAAACAGCCGGGCTCAGACGGGACCTTCACGAAAAAATGCTCAAGGCCGCTGAAGAACTGCGCTTTGAAGAGGCCGCTGAACTCAAGCTCCAGCTCGACAGTCTCAAGCGATACAGCGAACGCCAGAAGATTGTAGCCGCCGACGGAGCGGACCGTGATGTAGTTGCTGCGGCAATCGGGGAAGACGAAGCCTGCGGTGTTGTGTTCCGGATACGGGAAGGGAAAATGCTCGGCTCGCAGCACTTCATTCTCACCAACACCAAAGGAGAGAGCGAAGCGGCTCTTCTCGCTAAAGTGCTTGAAACCCACTACCTCAAAACTGCCGACCAAATACCCGACGAAGTTCTTCTTCCGGAACTGCCCGAAGAAGAGGCCGCCGAGGCGCTGAGGGCTCTCGGACGGGAACAGCAAAACGAAGGGACGAGACAAAGGGAAATGCGGTTCACTGTGCCGCAAATAGGAGAAAAGGCCCACCTGCTGGACATGTGCCGCCAGAATGCGCGGCACCATCTTGCTGAATACATGGTGCAGAAACAGAAACGGGGGGAGGCAGCGCGCGAACACAGCGGCAGCGTTGCCCTTGCAGAAGCCCTGCATCTTGAAAAGGCTCCGAACAGAATTGAATGTTTCGACAACTCCCACCTTCAAGGAACCGACTATGTCAGCGCCATGGTCTGTTTTGTGATGGGCCGTCCATTGAAAGGCGGATACCGAAAATTCAAAATCAACTCCTTTGTGGGCTCCGACGACTATGCTGCCATGGAGGAGGCCATCAACCGCCGCTATGGAGGCTCTTTAAGCAAAGAGCTCCCGCTCCCCGACCTTATTGTGGTTGACGGCGGCAAGGGGCAGGTCAATACCGCCCGTAAAGCGCTTGACGCCCTTGGCATTCCCATCCCGGTCATCGGCCTCGCCAAACGGCTTGAAGAAATTTTTATCCCCTTCACCCCCGACCCCTTCAATCTGCCAAAAACCTCGCCTGCCCTGAAGTTGCTTCAGCAGCTGCGCGACGAGTCGCACCGTTTTGCCATTTCCTATCACCGCACCCTTCGCCGAAAACGCACGCTGCAGACAGAGCTCACCACCATTGAGGGCATTGGTGAAAAAACCGCATTCACACTGTTGGAAAGGTTCGGATCAGCTGAAGGGGTGGCCGCCGCAACGCTCGAAGAACTTGCGGAAACTGCCGGAACAATGAAAGCAGAAACGGTGTTTAAACATTATCATTCTCAATAAGAATTACGACAATTGTAACTTTTAGGGAGTCTGTTTTCTAAGGAATTTCTCTTATATTTATTTCATGATTTTGATTCGTCACGGGCCGAAGCATACGAAACACTTTACGACTGCATATGAACTTTCCTGATTTTTTCGACGACGACCGAAATACCCCAAAAAAGCTGTCGGGAAAAGAGAAGCCAGATCTGGAAGGAATTGACTCCATCTTTGATTCCGAAGATCTTCTCGACAGGATTAATCAGCTCAATGAAGATGGCTTCAATCCTGAGGCGCTCATTGTTGCCCGCCGGCTTGAAGTAATAGCCCCATACAACACCGAAACATGGTTTCACCTTGGAAACTGCCTCACCCTCAACGGCTTTTTCGAAGAGGCGCTCAGTGCGTTCCAGAAAGCAGTTCTGTTCAGCCCCTCCGACAGTGAAATGGCCCTAAACCTTGCCCTTGCATGGTTCAACACAGGGCACCTTGACCGAGCGCTTGAAGAAATTGAGGGAATCATTGCAGACAGCTCCATTGAAAAAGAGTTCCACTACTACAGAGGAATCATACTCCAGCGGCTTGAAAGATTTGCAGAAGCCGAGGCCGACTTTGAACAGACCCTTGAACTTGATGGTGATTTTGCAGAGGCCTGGTATGAACTGGCCTACTGCAAAGACCTCCTTGACAAATTCGAAGAGAGCGTTAAGTGCTACCGCAGGGCGCTTGACGAAGAGCCATACAATATCAATGCCTGGTACAACAACGGGCTGGTACTGAGTAAAATGAAGCGCTACAACGAAGCGCTCGAGTGTTACGACATGGCGCTGGCCATTGCCGACGATTTCAGCTCAGCATGGTACAACCGCGCAAATGTGCTGGCCATCACCGGACGCATTGAAGAGGCTGCTGAAAGCTACCGCGAAACACTGAAGCATGAGCCGGATGATCTCAATGCGCTATACAACCTCGGCATAGCCTGCGAGGAACTTGAGCTTTATCAGGAAGCCATTGACTGCTACCGCAGCTGCATTCAGCTCAGCGGAAACTTTCCCGATGCATGGTTCGCACTCGCCTGCTGTCAGGAAGCCATTGACGAGTATGAAGATGCGTATACCTCCATAGCCGCCGCTCTTGAATCCGTACCTGATAGTGTTGAGTTTCTGCTCCTAAAAGCGGAGATAGAGTATAATATCAACCATCTCGACAGTGCCATAGAGACCTATCAGACAATCATAAACCTTGAGCCCGAAAATCCTCAGATATGGGTTGATTTTGCTGTGGTGCTTAAAGACGCAGACCAGATTGACCGTTCCATAGAAGCCCTTCAACAGTCTCTCAAACTGCAGCCGCTGTCGGCAGATGCCCATTTTGAAATAGCCACAGCCTACTTTGCCGCCGGCGACAAACTCAGCACACTGAAAGCGCTCAGCAAAGCATTCAAGATAGACCCCGACAAGAAACAGCTCTTTCAGAGTACTTTTCCTGAACTCTACCAGCAGGATGCTGTAAGGAGGATGCTCGGAATTTCATGAGTGGGGTCATGAAAATCTACGGTCTTATCGGTCGTGCAGTTAATTATTCCTACTCTCCGCTGATACACAACACTGCCTTTGAGCAGCTGGAGCTTCCCTGCCGTTACACCATTTTCAATATAGCCGAAGAGACCCTGGTTGCCGACGCCCTTAAAGGGGCCCGAGCTCTGGGCATTGCCGGCTTCAGCGTCACCATTCCCTACAAGACAACGGTCGTACCCCTTATGGATTCGCTCTCAGAAGAGGCCCAATCCATTCAGGCAGTCAACACCATTGTCAACCATGAAGGAACTCTTTTTGGCCACAATACCGACATTGCGGGATTTGCCGCCCCCCTCCTACCGCACGCTGAATTCATTAAGGGCCGTCCGGTCGCCATTCTTGGTAGCGGAGGAGCCTCCCGTGCTGCAATTGAGGCATTCCGCCGCCAGTTCAGCCCGTCAGCAATAACACTGTTCATGCGCAACCCGAAGCGAAAGGATGCCTTCAGCGAATGCTACATAACAGAGAGCGCCGTCAACCGCTGTGCTCTAGACGATCTTAAGGTCAACGGAAGTGACGCATCGGCAATCCTCCGTAACTCAGCTGTCGTAGTCAATGCTACCCCAGTAGGAACACTGGGCCGTCCCGATTCCAACCTGAGCCCTGTGCCAACAGGAAACAATCTTCTCCACGACGGGCAGATCATCTACGACATGGTCTACAATCCGATTGACACCCCGCTTCTCCTTGCAGCCAAAAAAGCCGGAGCCATGACCATTCCGGGCATGGAAATGCTGCTGGCTCAGGGGGCTGCTGCGTTCAGGCTGTGGACCGGACTTGAAATGCCGGTGGAAGCCGTACGCCGCGTACTTCTCCATGAAATAGGCGAAACCGCCGTCTGAAACGCCAACCAAATACAATCTTCACCCACCTGCACTATGAGATGGTTTTTCTTTCTGCTCCTCTCCATCATCGGCCTCGACCGGTTCACAAAACAGCTCGCGATCCTCTTCCTCCGTAACACCGGAGAAAGTATTACCATCATCCCCGGCATGCTCTCCTTCACCTATGCTGAAAACCGAGGAATCGCCTTCGGCATGGAGTTCCTGCCCCCCAGCGTCCTTCTCGCCCTGACAACAATTATTGTTTCAGGAGTTATTTTCTACACACTGCGTCAGGAAAACCCGCATCCGCTTTTTCTCGCTTCGTTCGGACTTATTGCAGGAGGCGGCATAGGAAACCTGATTGACCGCTTCACCACCGGACGGGTGGTTGACTTCATATATTTCGATCTTTACAGGGGAGAGCTTTTCGGCCACTGGATATCACTCTGGCCCATATTCAACATAGCCGATTCGGCCATCACCATAGGGGCATGCATGCTCGTCCTCTTCTACAGCAGAATTTTTCCCGACAGTAGCACTCCGGGAGGCAACAGTGTTCGCTGACTCGCACTGCCACCTCTCATTTCCCGCATTTGACGAAGACCGTCCGGCAGTCATTGAACGAATGCATGAGGCCAGCGTTACCCTCCTCATCAACCCCGGTGTGAATGTGGAAACCAGCAGAAACTCCATAAATCTTGCCCGGGAGCACAGCTTTATTTATGCAAATGTCGGCCTGCACCCGCACGATGCCGACAGCGGAGTTGACGCAGCAACATTCAACGAACTGCTTGAGCTTGCCCGAAACCCTGAGGTGGTGGCAATAGGAGAGATAGGGCTCGACTACCACTACCCGGAAAACAACCCCCTTCAACAGCAGGAAGCGTTCCGCACAATGCTCAGGATGGCCCGAAACCTCAATCTTCCGGTTGTCATCCACTCTCGCGATGCATGGAAAGATACTCTGCGGATTCTTGATGAAGAACGGCATTCGGCCCTTCGCGGCATCATGCACTGTTTTTCGGGTGACTTGGAAATTGCGCAGGAATGCCTCAGGAAAGGCTTCCGCCTCTCCATACCCGGCACCCTTACCTACAAACGCTCCACCCTTCCCGAAGTGGTTCGAGCAATCCCCCTTGAGAGCCTGCTGACGGAAACAGACTCCCCCTACCTGGCACCGGTCCCATTCCGCGGCAAACGCAATGAACCCTCCCACGCCGCCATTGTTGCACAAACCATCGCCGAAATCAGGGAAATTCCCGTTGAAGCTGCCGCAGCAGCGATCATGAAGAACACCATCAGCACCTTTGAGCTCACGCTCTCCTGAAAACGGCAGATTTGATTTTTTTGAAAATCAGGCAAACTTGTTTAGGTTAAAAATCAGATAGTACGGTAGCTCATAACAAAATTTCAGAACAACACCAACGATCCACCAACGACTTTTAAATGAACGACATACAGCAGGACGGCATCAATGACAATGCCTCGTCGGCAGTGGACAGCCTTGTCTATTTCAGCATCAAATATAAAAACGCTCTCATCGGAGCAGTTCTAGTCTGCATTCTCGCTGGAGTTGGGGCATATTTCTGGATCAACCGGCAGGCTGATCGCGAACTGGAGGCAGGCTTGAAGCTTTCTTCTGTTGAACAACTGCTCCAGAGAGGTGACTATCGCACAGCGATTAAAGGCGACAGGGAACAACAGGGACTTGAAAAGATTGCCGACTCCTACAACGGCACCCAAAATGGTGAAATGGCCGCACTGTTGCTTGGGAACGCATGGTATTCACTTGGAGAACCCGATTCTGCGCTTGCTGCATTCAATACAGTATCCATGAAGTCCCCCGACCTACAGGCCGCGGTACTTGCAGGAAAAGGTGCCTGCTTCAGCAAACAAAAAGAGTACGGCAAAGCTGCCGATAACTTTGAAAAGGCTTCCCGCAAAGCGGACAATAACGCGCTGAAAGCCTCGTATCTTGGTTATGCAGCTGGCAATTTGGCTGCTGACGGGAAGGAGGCAAAAGCTCGGGACCAATACAGGGAAATCATAGCAAAGTATCCCGGCTCAGCCGGAGCCGCCTCCGCGCAGCGTTCGCTCTGGAAGCTTTCCGGCCAAGAGTAACCCTATTTTATTCACAAAAACGAGTACCATCATGGCAGAACAGTTTATCATCAAAACCAGTCTTGGAAACATCACCCTCAGCCTCTACGACGATACCCCGCTGCATCGCGACAACTTCATGAAAATGGTTGCGGAAAAATACTACGACGGCATCCGTTTCCACCGGGTCATTAACGGCTTCATGGTCCAGACAGGCGATCCGCTTTCCCGTCATGACGATAAGCGAACGCTCCATGGCACCGGCGGCCCCTCCCACAAAGTACCCGCAGAAATCCTTCATCCGAACAAAAAAGGAACACTTGCCGCAGCGCGCGACAACAACCCAGAAAAAGCATCATCGGGCAGCCAGTTTTACATCAACCACGCCGACAACGGCTTTCTTGACGGCAACTATACGGTGTTCGGCATGGTAGATGATGGTATGGATGTGGTTGAATTGATAGCCTCGGTAAAGGTTGACCCCAACGACAACCCGCTGACACCGGTTACCATTGAATCAATTGAGCCGACCTTCGCAAACTGAACGCCGATGTCATCAATTTCATCAGGACTTCAGGACATTTACCGGCGCATTGAGGCTGCAGCTGTGGAGGCGGGAAGAGAACCCGCCTCCATCAGGCTGATTGCGGTATCAAAAACCAAGCCGGCCGGCATGGTCCGGGAAGCCTTTGATGAAGGTCACAGGCTTTTCGGGGAAAGCTACCTTCAGGAATTTCTTGAAAAACGCTCTGACCCACTGCTTGAAGGCCTTCCAATCGAGTGGCACTTCATCGGCCACCTCCAGTCCAACAAGATCCGATCAGTCATCGGCAAAGTGGCTCTCATACACGGGATCGACAAAATTTCCACCGCTCGGGAACTCTCCCGACAGGCTCAGAGACAGAACCTGCACGCCGAGTACCTTCTTGAGGTCAACACCTCCGGCGAGTCCACCAAATACGGCATGGCGCCAGATGAGGTACTTTCAGCGGCTGAAACCCTTTTCACCCTTCCCGCCATAACCCTGCGGGGCCTCATGAACATTGCCTCCCCCGATGCAGCCTCGGCTCCCAAAGAGTTCCGCAAACTCCGTCAGCTGCTTGAACAGCTGCGCGATGCAGCCCCAAATCCCGAACAGCTGAGTGAACTCTCCATGGGAATGAGTGGCGACTTTGAAGCTGCCGTCATGGAAGGGGCCACCATGATAAGAATAGGAACCGCCATCTTCGGCGCACGGGGCGTTCTGTAAGAGAGAACCCGTAATTTTTTTCTCACCGCCTTCAGGATTATATTGTAAAACTGCCATTCCAGAGAAGCATCCCGTACATAATACGCCGTCAACCTGTAAATACAATCCATCATGATCTCACAGAAGGCCAAAATTCAGGAAGCTGTTTCCTTCATCAGAAAAAAAACACAGTCAGACTACCCGGTAGGAATTGTGCTGGGAACCGGACTCGGAGCCCTTGCCAAAGAGATTGATGTTGAGTTTGCGCTGGACTATGCCGATATCCCCAACTTCCCCATTTCAACCGTAGAAACTCACCACGGCAAGTTGATTTTCGGAAAGCTGGCCGGAAAGAATGTTGTGGCCATGCAGGGGCGCTTTCATTTTTATGAGGGCTACTCCATGCACCAGATTGTTTTCCCTATCCGCGTCATGAAACAGCTGGGAGTCAAAACCCTCGGCATCACCAACGCCTGCGGCGGCCTGAACCCGGCCTTCAGCAAAGGCGACATTATGCTTATTGACGACCAGATCAACATGCTTCCGGGCAACCCGCTCATCGGCCCGAACGATCCCGATGCCGGCTCCCGCTTCCCCGACATGTGCGAACCATACTCAAAACGCATTCTCTCCATAGCCGAGCAGGTTGCACTCGAAAACAAACTGAAAGTCCAGCGGGGCGTCTATGTTGCACTTCCAGGACCCTGCCTTGAAACCCGCGCTGAGTACCGAATGCTCAGAACTCTCGGTGCCGATGTTGTCGGCATGTCAACAGTCCCGGAAGTCATCGCCGCCGTCCATCAGGGCACAGAGGTCTTCGGAATGTCAATCGTTACTGATGAATGCTTTCCCGACAGCCTGCAGGCAGTAAGCATTGAGGAAATCATTGAGGTCTCAAATCGAGCCGAACCGAAAATGACCACCATCTTCAAAAATGTTGTCGCCAACCTTTAACACCCCAGCAGGAACATTATGATTGACGCCATTTCATTCAAGGAAGGGACTTTCCGCTACCTCGACCAGCGTTTCCTTCCGCTGCAGGAACTCCATGTGGAAACCAGAGACCACCGCGAAGCCATTGAGGCAATCAAAACTCTCGCCGTCAGGGGTGCTCCACTTATCGGTGCGTCAGCCGGATACACCATCGTGCTCGGCGTCAACAACTTCAGCGGCAGAAAGGAAGATTTTCCGGCATACTTCCGCCAGCTCATTGCCGATGTGGAAGCATCACGCCCAACGGCTGTCAACCTTTTCTTTGCTTCAAAGAAAATGAAGGCTGTGTATGACGCCAATTTCGAGTCGAACTCACTTGAGGTGCTGAAAACAAAAATGACCGACGAGGCTCACAAAATCTACACTGACGAAGTAGAGAACTGCGACCGAATCGCCCGCCACGGCGTTGAGCAGATCAAGCGCGACTGCGCCGAAATCCTCAAAACGCGGAAACTGAATGTGCTGACCCACTGCAACACCGGCACCCTTGCCTGCTGCGGCATCGGCACGGCGCTCGGCGTCATCAGGCTGGCGTGGAAGGAAGGGCTCATTGAACGCGTCATCACCGCTGAAAGCCGTCCGCTCCTGCAGGGACTCAGGCTGACCGCATGGGAACTTGAGCATGACGGCATACCGTTCATCTCAATTTCGGATTCATCCTCGGCCTTCCTCATGCAACGAGGCATGATCGACTTCGGCGTTGTCGGTGCCGACCGCATCACTGCCAACGGCGACACGGCAAACAAAATCGGTACCTATGCCCACGCAGTCAGTGCCAGCCATCATTGCCTTCCATTCTATATTGCCGCACCCGTCTCCACCATAGACATCACCCTCAACGAGGGATCGCAGATACCGATTGAGGAGCGGAACGCCGACGAGCTGAGAACCATTTTCGGAACGCAGGTTGCCACACCGACCACGCCGGTGCTGAACTACGCTTTCGATGTGACCCCCGGAAAACTTCTCCGCGGCATCATCACCGAAAAGAAAGCTGTTGTCGGCAACTATGAAACCAACCTCAGGAAGCTGTTTACAGAACAGTAACAGACTGAAACGCTGGAAACCGGGCTTCGCTGCCCGGTTTCCAGTCCTTAAAAACAGGACCAGATTCGTCCTTTTGTGGGATTATTGAATATAATCGTACCTTCAGTAAACTAAATTCGTTCTGGAATCGTCATCAACACAACAGGACTTAACTTATGGACACTCTTTTCCTTGCCAAGCTGCAGTTCGGGATGATCTCGATTTTCCATTTCTTTTTCGTCCCCCTCACCCTTGGTCTCTCCATGTTCATAGCCATTCTGGAAACAGCCTGGGTTCGTACCGGAAAAGAAAAGTACCGTCAGCTGACCCGTTTCTGGGGACACCTCTTCCTTATCAACTTTGCCGTCGGTGTGGTTACCGGTATAGTCATGGAGTTTCAGTTCGGCATGAACTGGTCGCAGTACTCACGATTCGTTGGCGATATTTTCGGTGTCCCTCTTGCCATTGAAGCCCTTCTAGCCTTCTTTATCGAATCCACCTTCCTCGGCATCTGGGTCTTCGGATGGGACCGACTTTCCAAAAAAATGCACGCAGCGGCAATCTGGATTGTGGCTCTCGGCTCAAACCTTTCAGCACTCTGGATTCTCGTAGCCAATTCCTTCATGCAGGCCCCGACCGGATTCAAAATGTCAGCCGACGGCGCAAGAGTGGAAATGACTGACTTTGGAGCACTCCTCTTCAACCCCAATGTATGGAAACAGTTTCCCCATGTTCTGGCCGGAGGAATTGTGACCGCAGGCTTTCTCGTTCTTGCCATCAGCGTCTGGCACCTTGCACAGGGAACGAAAGACCGGGAAGCCTTCATCACCTCCATGAAATTCGGCACCATCTATGCCTTTATCGGCACCATTATGGTCACCCTTGCAGGCCACACGCAGATGCAGCACCTCATGACCACCCAACCCATGAAAGTTGCCGCTGCCGAAGCGCTCTGGGAAACTGAAAATCCTGCAAGCTTTTCACTCTTCACCATCGGTGATGAAGAAAACCTGAAGGATGTCTTCTCCGTTCGCCTCCCCGCGATGCTCTCCTTCCTTGCCTACAACTCCTTTGAAGGCGAAGTAACGGGCATAAAGGAGCTGCAGCAGGAGTATGAAGAAAAGTACGGCCCAGGCAACTACATTCCCTCTGTCATTACAGCCTACTGGAGCTTCCGCTTCATGGTTGGCGCTGGCACGCTGATGTTGCTGGTATCGGTTCTCGGACTGATTAAAATCATACGGGAGGACTATGAGTTTTCCCCACTCATGAAGGCTCTCTTTTTCTGGTCGTTCCTGCTCCCGTGGATTGCCAACTCAACCGGCTGGATACTGGCGGAAATGGGCCGTCAGCCCTGGATTGTTTTTGGGCTGCTGAAAACCGAGCAGGGCGTTTCACCCGCTTCCGTCGTCAGCAGTGGCGAACTGATGGTTTCAATCGCCTCGTTTTTCCTTGTCTATCTGATGCTTGCCGCCACCGACCTCTTCCTCATGAAGAAGTATGCCATGGCAGGAATTGATCATTCAGAATAAACCGTAACGGAGACACTGATGGAACTGCAGACAATCTGGTTCATACTCATAACCGTCCTCTTCACCGGTTTTTTCTTTCTGGAGGGGTTTGATTTCGGCGTTGGCATACTCCTTCCGTTTATGAGCCAGGAAGACATTGAGAGGCGTACGATCATCAACACCATCGGCCCATTCTGGGACGGAAACGAAGTCTGGCTCATTACAGCCGGCGGCGCAATGTTTGCAGCATTTCCCGAATGGTATGCCACCCTCTTCAGCGGCTTTTACCTGGCACTTCTTCTGATGCTTGTGTCCATGATATTCCGTGGCGTCGCATTCGAGTTCCGCAGCAAGCACAGCAACCCCCGCTGGCGCAGCTTCTGGGACTGGAGCATTTTTGCTGGCAGCGCTATCCCCTCACTGCTATGGGGTGTTGCGTTGGCAAACTTCATCAGAGGCGTCCCCATTGACGCAGAGATGAACTATGCTGGAGGCTTCTTCAACCTCCTCAACCCCTATGCCCTTGCCTGCGGCCTGACATCCCTCTCCATCTTTACCCTTCACGGAGCGGTGTTCCTGACCCTGAAAACCACCGACGACCTGCAGAAAAAAGCGATGAAAACAGCAAAGATGGCGTGGTTGCCCGCAGTGCTCCTCTCTTTTATTTTCATGGTCTACACCAACTATGAAACCGATATTTACAGCCACCTCGGCATCAACCCCGGCATTATTCCTGTCTTCAGCGTCATCACGCTTGTTTCCGTTATTTTCCTTCTGCAGAAGAATGCTGCCGGATGGGCATTTGCCATGACCGGCATCGCCATAGCATTCTCAACCATCACCATCTTCATGGGGCTCTACCCGAGGGTTATGGTATCCAGCCTTGACCCGGCATGGAGCCTGACCATCTATAATGCCTCCTCTTCAGAGTACACGCTCGGCATCATGTCGATTGTAGCCCTTATCTTTGTACCGCTGGTACTCGTGTATCAAGGCTGGAGTTACTGGGTCTTCCGGCAGCGGGTCTCCACCGGAGGAAAACTTGAATACTGATGCCCCCGGCACAGTCTGAACAGCACGAGAGAACTGCCCATGAATCGTGACCAGCGCCTATTCGGGCTGATAGGCGAATGCAGGACGCCCTTCATCCTGTCGTTTGTGTCAGGAACACTGGCCGGAATCATGATGATAGGTCAGGCATATTGCCTCAGTACCCTCATCAACGGAGCATTCATACTGCACCAACCATTCTCCGCACTGCGGTTACAGGTTGCACTGTTTGCGCTGTTCAGCCTGCTGCGGATGCTCCTTTCATGGGCAGGGCATACGGAAGCCAATAGGGGAACACTTCACATCCGAAAGAAACTGTTCCTGCAAATCACCAACACCATTGCCCGACGCGGTCCGCTGTTCGCCCGTTCAATGCAGAGCGGAAAACTCAGCCTCACCATGCAGAAAGGAGTCGGTGCTCTGGACGCCTACTTCAGCCAGTTCATCCCCCAGCTCTACCTTGCCATTGCCATCCCGGTTCTGATACTGATCGCCGTTTTCCCCATCGATCCCATCTCCGGGCTCATCCTGCTCCTCACCGCCCCCCTCATACCCCTGTTTATGGCGCTTATCGGCAAACGGGCCGGAGCCCTGACCGACCGGCAGTGGGAATCGCTCAGCCGCATGAGCGGTTACTTTCTCGACATGCTTCAGGGGATAACCACTCTGAAAATTTTCGCACGCAGCCGCTCACAGCACAGTGCCATAGAGGAGGCCGGAGAAAACTTCAGGGTGGCGACAATGAAAGTTCTCAAAATCGCCTTTCTCTCCTCCCTCACCCTTGAACTGGTTGGCACCATAGGCACCGCACTGATTGCCGTCGGCATAGGAGTGCGCCTTCTTTCCGGATCCATTGCCTTCCAGGCGGCACTCTTTGTCCTTATTCTGACCCCCGACTTTTACCTGCCGCTCCGCCAACTCGGTCTTAAATTCCATGCCAGCATGGAAGGGGCAAGCGCCGCAAAAGATATTTTTGCCATTCTTGAAGCTGAGGGCCCGGAACCCCGAAACGGATCCAGATCCCCCGACAGGGAATCGGTCAAAAGCCTTCCCATAACCTTCGGCAAGGTCAGCTACACATACCCCGAAAGCGGCGTGCTGGCAATGAACTCGGCAAGCTGCTGCATTCCTGCCGGCAAAACCACCGCCATTATCGGCCCGAGCGGTTCAGGCAAAAGCACCCTTGTCTCCATGATTCTCCGTTTTGCCGATCCCGACTCCGGAACCATCTCCATCGGCCATGACCCGCTCGAAAGCTTTACTATTGAAGGGTGGCAGCAACTGATTTCCTGGGTTCCGCAGCATCCGTTTCTCTTCAATGAAACCCTCGGCGAAAACATAATGATGGCTAACCGGGAAGCTTCAGCGGAGCAGCTTCAGCAAGCCGTCAATCTCTCAGGACTTGACAGTGTGATCGGCGGCCTCCCGCAGGGGCTCGACACCCCGATTGGAGAAGAGGGGGCACGGCTCAGCGGCGGTGAAGCCCAACGGGTTGCCCTTGCCCGGGCATTCATAAAAAACTCGCCGATTCTGGTGCTTGATGAGCCGACCTCACACACCGATCCTGAACTCGAAGCCTCGCTGAGTGCCTCAATGAAAACCCTCATGCAGCACCGGACAACCATCATAATTGCTCACAGGCTTGAAACGGTACAGAGTGCCGCCCAAATCATCATGCTTCAGGACGGCACAGTGATGCACAGCGGTACGCATGAGGAGATGCTCCGTATGAACCCCTTCTATCAAAAAGCGCTCGCGGCAGGTGAAAAGGAGCCCTCATGAAAACCTTTCTTCGACTGACATCCCTTGTCCGCCCATGGTTCTGGTGGATGGCGCTTGCAGCCCTTACGGCATTCGCAGCAACCGGCAGCGGAATCGGGCTGCTTCTCACAGCCGCATGGCTGATTGCAAAAGCCGCACTGCAGCCCCCTCTTGCCGCTCTGCAGATTGGCATTGTCGGCGTCAGGTTTTTCGGAATTGCACGAGGTGTTCTGCGCTACACAGAACGGCTCATATCACACAACACCACATTCAAAATTCTCGCCAGCCTCCGCCTCTGGTTTTACGATGCCGTTGAACCACTTGCCCCCGCAAGGCTCATGCAGTTCAAGAGCGCTGATCTCCTCCAGAGAATCGTGGACGACATAGGCAGTCTGGAAAACATCTATACCAGAGTACTCGCTCCGCCCGTCACAGCCATTCTGACAAGCATTCTGATGTGGTTCCTGCTTGGCTTCTGGTCCCAAGAAGCCGCACTTCTTCTGCTTCTGTTTCACCTTCTCGCTGGCATCGGCATCCCTGCCCTTTCCGCATTTCTCAGCCGCGGCAACTCCAGCGGCATACTCCAAGAGCAGGCACTGCAGCAGGTTCTCGCAGTTGACTTCGCCATGGGTCTTGGAGAGCTGCAGCTCTCCGGAAACCTCCAGAGCCACCTTGAACGGCTTGAAGCCGCAGAAACTGAAAAACTCCGACTTGAAAGAAAAAATGCGCTAAGTGACGGCATGCATGAAGCCCTCACAGGACTCCTGATGAACGCAGCAGTCATTGCCGTTCTCTCGGCCGTCATGCCACTCGTGGAATCAGGACAGACGAGCGGCATTGCCCTATCAATAGTCACCCTTGCCGTCATGGCCTCCTTTGAAGCCATTCTGCCGCTTCCCGCATCGGCAAGGCATCTGGAGGCCGACATCCATGCAGGAGAACGGCTTTTTGAAATACTTGACGCAACTCCGGAAGTCACCGCGCCCCTCTCCCCACTCACCATTCCCACCGACCTCACCCTTGAGGCACGAAACATCTCCTTCACCTATCCCGGCAGCTTCAGAAAGGCCCTTGACCAGGTATCCATCACCATTCCCCACGGTAGCCACACAGCAATCGTCGGCCCGAGCGGTTCAGGCAAATCAACCCTCACATCTCTCCTCATGCGCTTCTGGAACTGCAGCGAAGGAGAACTGTGCCTCGGGGGGCACAACATCAACCTTTTCGACCCTGAAGAGCTTCGCCGCCACATCTCTCTGGTATCGCAGAAAACCTACATCTTTGCCACAACCATCCGCGAAAACCTCCTCCTTGCCCGACCAAACGCCACCGAGGCAGAAATTTCCTCAGCCCTTGAGGGCGCTGGCATCGGCCATTTCAAAAGCCGCCTCAACGAATTCACCGGACAGCACGGCATGCAGCTCAGCGGAGGAGAACGGCAGCGCATAGCCATAGCCCGCGCAATCCTGCAGGATGCCCCAATCGTCATTCTTGACGAAGCAACAGCCAACCTCGACCCCCTCACCGAAGAGGAGATCAACCGCACAATGGAACAGTTCACAAAAGGCAAAACCCTCATCACCCTCACCCACCGCCTGAAGGCAATGGAGCGCTTCGACACCATTCTTCTCTTCGTCAAAGGAAGCATTGCCGAACAGGGAACACACAGGGAACTCATCAACCAAAACGGCGTCTACTCCCGAATGAACGGAGCGGGCCGCATTCCCAAAACCAGCTGATTTTGCTTATGTTCCATAAAACATAGAAGCAAAACAATCATCCGCATCACTCTGTGAATACCAACCCGAGCCCCTTACAGGAAACAGTCACAACGAATAACCCCAAACACATTCTGGTGGTAGGGGCAACCGGCTATATCGGGAAATTCGTCACCCATGAACTGGCCGCACGAGGCCACAGCGTTGTCAGCTTTGCGCGACCCCGCTCAGGTGTGAACGCCAGTGCCACGGAAGCCGAGACCAGACGGCAGCTTGTCGGTTCGGAAGTACGGTTCGGTGATGTTGGAAATCTGGAGTCGATAGTACACGAGGGCATACGGGGCGAGCGGTTTGACGCCGTCTTTTCCTGCCTCACCTCACGAACCGGAGGATTGGAGGACTCATGGGCCATTGACTACCAGGCCACCCGCAACGCCCTTGACGCCGGAATGGGCGCCGGCATATCGCAGTTTATCCTCCTCTCGGCAATCTGCGTCCAGAAACCGATGCTTGAATTCCAAAGGGCGAAGCTACAGTTTGAGCATGAGCTCATAGCCTCAGGCGTCACCTACTCCATTGTAAGGCCAACGGCCTTTTTCAAGTCAATAGCCGGGCAGGTTGAGAAAGTTAAAAACGGCAGCCCCTATCTCATGTTCGGCAACGGTGAACTGACCGCATGCAAGCCCATCAGCGAAGCCGATCTGGCCCGATTCATGGCCGACTGCCTTGAAGATGCAGACAAACAGAACCGCATTCTACCCATCGGCGGCCCCGGCAAAGCAATCACTGCAAAAGAGCAGGGAGAAATGCTCTTTACGCTTCTTGGCCGCGAACCGAAATTCCGCAGGGTACCCATCCAGATGTTCGACATCATCATTCCAGTGCTTGCCGCCCTCTCAAAACTTTTTCCAACACTGAAGGACAAAGCTGAATTTGCAAGAATCGGGAAATACTACAGCTCCGAATCAATGCTGGTGCTCAACACCGAAACCGGCAGATACGATGAAGAGATAACCCCCTCATACGGAAAAGACACCCTTCAGGAATTCTACGCCCGGGTCCTCAAAGAGGGGCTCGCCGGACAGGAGCTCGGCGCCCACGCTGTTTTTTAAAGCTGGCGCTACGCCTCAAACACACGGGAACCGAGAAGCATATCAAAATCAACTGGGAATGAGGGCTCAACCCGGTTGAAACTGTCGCGCCCTTCAGGCATTTCATGCACCCCGCCGGGAAACGCACCATGCCGCTGCATATACTCCAGCAGATAGCCCCTCAGCCGGTAATACCCGGCAGGCTTAGTGGAAGTGGATCCCGGCGACTGGTTTATCGGCTTACCTGCAGCCCAGCCCTCCACAATCTCTTCCACCACTCCCTCAATTTTCAATTCATCCATACCAAGCTGTTTCTGGTTGTGCAATCAGTCACCCTGCCTTGCTTTATTTCTTTCGTCCTCTCCGGCACTCTGGCGGACATAATGAAGTGTATCGGTCTCAAAGCCCATTGTCCCTGCTTTTGCCGTCAGCTCAGCAAGCAGAGAAGGCTCAATTTCCGGCGTTTTGGCAAGAATCCAGAACAGGCTCCTTTTATGACCCGAAACAATTGCCCAGGAATAGTTATCGCGGTCAAGAGCAAGAATGTTGTACCCTGCATAGAACGGACCAAAAAACGAGACTTTCAGGGCTCCCCTGTCCGACTCTCCAACAAACTTCGCCTTGCCCTCAACCCTCTTCCAGCGGTTTTTCTCCGTATCAAATCCACTGTTCAGAACCCTGACCGTCCCGTTCTCTTTGAGAGAATAGGTGGCCGACACCTCCTCAAAATTTTTCTCGAAGGAGTTTTCAATACGGGCAATCTCATACCATGTACCCAGATACCGGTCAAGCGAAAAGTCCTCAACAACGGTAAGCCCTTCAGGAATGCCGGTGCAGCCGGCAGGCAGAAGAAGCATAAGAAAAGTCATCAGTCGTTTGATCATGGCTGTTCAAAATTGAATTAATAAAAATACCCTCCAGGGAGAGCCTCCTCCCCGAAATAGGTTCAGACACCCATCAGTCAAACACAACAGTTTTACTCCCATTCAGAAGAATTCGATGTTCGCTGTGAAGCCGCACAGCCCGGGCAAGCACAAGCCGTTCAAGATCGCGCCCACGCCTGATGAGGTCGGCCACGCTGTCGCGATGGGTCACCCGAACGGTATCCTGCTCAATTATGGGGCCCTGATCCAGCTCACTGGTAATAAAATGGCTGGTCGCCCCTATAATCTTTACCCCCCGCTCATACGCCTGCCGGTAGGGATTGCCCCCCACAAACGCGGGCAGGAAAGAGTGATGGATGTTGATGACGCGCCCCTTCCACCGCTCCACAAAGGCGGGGGAAAGCACCTGCATATACCTGGCCAGAACCACCCAGTCAACATCGTGTACCTCAAGGAGAGCGGTCGCCTCCTCTTCGGCAGCAGCCCGGTTGTCTCCGGTGAGGGGAATCACTTGAAAAAGAATCCCGTAGTGGTCCGCAAGAGGCCGAAGATCGGGATGATTTGATACAATCAGGGGAATGTCTATCTGAAACTCTCCGACGGCGTGGCGCCACAGAAGTTCCTGCAGACAGTGGTCATAACGGGAAACAAAAACCGCCACCCGGCTCTTCCTGCCGGTAAAACGAAGAGACCATTCCGCTCCAAGTTCTTCAGCAAGAGGCCGAAACGCCTCTTCAAGCTCATAGTCAGGTATGGAAAACTCCTCCAGGCTCCAGGAAATCCTGATGAAAAACCGCCTCTCTACAGGGTCAACATGTTCATCGAGATCCACAATATTGCCGCCCCGTTCGAAAACGAACTGCGACAGCATTGAAACAAGTCCCCGGCGGTCAGGACAGGAGAGAAGAAGAACTGCGTTGCCGCCAGAAGCGACGGGGGTCAGTGATGGCATGCGGGGTGTATGCTTCAAGGGTTCAGGTAATTATGTATATTTATCTTTTTTCAGAACGACTTTCAACGATTATAAATTGCACTGCCCCTCCATATGGATGATTACCGCTCCATTGCATCCCCATTCATCATCGCTGCCGTCGTCCTTGCCTGTGCCGTTTCGTGGTTCTTTATGGATCTGCCAGCCATCATCCTGTTCCATGCATTCGACTCTCCGCCCTACCACACTGTATTCAAAGCCATCACCCGGTTAGGGCAGTCGGAGTGGTATCTTGTCGGCGGTCTCGTACTCTATCTGTTTTTCCGCAAAAAAAACCTGAAATCTGCGGCTACCGGACTCTTCATTTTCACCACCACAGCCGTTTCCGGCCTCGTGGTCCTTATGATGAAATTCATTGCCGGAAGGGCCCGACCGAAACTGTTTTTTAGCGAAAGCATCAACGGGTTCGACTTTTTCCATATCGAACACGCATGGCTCTCCTTCCCTTCAGGCCACTCCGCAACGGCATTCAGCGCAGCCATGGCTTTTGCCCTGCTCTGGCCGAAAGGGCGCTCGTTCTTTCTCCTTGCTGGCGCACTGATAGCCTTCAGCCGAATATTTCTTACCCAGCACTACCCGAGCGATGTCATCGCAGGATCGTATATCGGCATAGCCTCAAGCATCCTCCTCTACCGTCACTACTTCAAAAAACAGCTGCATGACTGACCAAAGTCCACAGTCCGGTGCCGGGCTCTATGCCGCCATACTCGGCGTTCTTATTTTTGCAGGCTTTTTCGCCGTGCTCGGCAACGCCCCGCTATTTGATGTGGACGAAGGCGCCTTCAGCGAAGCAACCCGCGAAATGCTGAGAAGCGGCAATTACCTGACAACCTACCTAAACGATGTCCCCCGTTATGACAAACCAGTACTCATCTACTGGCTGCAGCTCCTCAGCGTTCGCACATTCGGGCTGAGCGAGTTTGCTTTCCGCTTCCCCTCCGCCCTCTTTGCCGGTGGCTGGGCAATGACCATGTTCTTTTTTGCCCGTCGGGAGTTCAGCCAGAGAGATGCCTTTCTGGGTGCCGCCATGCTTGTTCTGTCGCTGCAGGTTACCATCATTGCAAAAGCAGCCATTGCCGATGCGCTCCTGAACTTCTTCCTTGCCCTCACCATGCTGGCCATCATGCGCCATTACCAGACAGGCTCAAATCGGATGCTTCTCGTCGCCTTTGCGGCCATGGGTTTCGGCATGCTCACAAAGGGTCCGATCGCGCTGCTCATCCCCATTGCCGTCACCTTTCTCTTCAATTTGCTAGAATTGCGGATGAAAGAGTGGTTCCGCATGGTGCTTAACCCTTGGGGAATTCTTCTTTTTCTTGGAATAGCGCTCCCCTGGTACCTGCTCGAGTACCGAGACCAGGGCATGGCATTCATTGAAGGATTTTTCCTCAAACACAATGTCAATCGGTTCAGTTCCTCTCTTGAAGGCCACTCCGGCTCACTCCTCTACTATGTCCCCGTCATTCTCATCGGGCTGCTCCCCTTCACCGGCCTCTTCTTCACGCTCCTCTTCCACCTTCGCTCTTTCATGGCCGACAGGATCAACCGGTTCCTCTTCATCTGGGCTGCATTTGTCTTCGTGTTCTTCTCGCTCTCCGGCACCAAGCTCCCCCATTATATGATTTACGGCTATACGCCGCTCTTCCTCCTTATGGCCCGAGCCCTTCCACTTTCCCGTTACCCACGGTTGCTCGGCATATGGCCCCTCTTCCTCTGCGCCCTCATGCTTGCCCTGCCCCTGATGCTACCCGAAACGGCAAAAGAGGCACCAAACGCCTATGTCCACGACATCCTTGAAGCCGCCATACTTCTTCTCGACAGCCACCATACAGCAATCACACTTGCTGCCGCTGGAGCCATAGGGGCGCTTGTTGTGTGGCCCCGCATTTCAGAGAGCACGCGGCTCATAGGAACGGGCATCATCTTCTCTCTTTTCATCAATCTGCATGTCATGCCCCTTGCCGGAAAACTTATGCAGGAGCCAGTCAAAGAAGCTGCACTCATGGCCAAAAGCAATGGCTGGAAAATCGTGATGTGGAAAGTCGATTACCCCTCTTTTTTAGTATATTCGGAGTCCTTTGTCGAAAAAAGGACCCCCCGTGGCGGCGAAATCGTCCTGACCACCACAAGCCATATTAACCAACTTGAAAACCCCACAGTACTCTACCGGAAAAACGGCATCGTTCTTCTGAAAACATCTGAATGAAGCGCACGCAATGAAGCTTTCGGTCGTCATCCCGGTCATGAATGAGCAAGAGAGCATCAAACCACTTTTTGAAGCCCTTGCTGCCGCTCTCTCCTCAATAGAACATGAAATTGTTCTGGTTGATGACGGTTCCACTGACGGCACCGTCGCAAAAATTGAGGCCAACCGCCCACCCAACCTCAAGCTGGTGGTACTGAACAAAAACTACGGCCAGACAACAGCCATGGCTGCAGGCATTGACGAAGCCTCCGGTGAACTCATTGCAACCATGGACGGCGACCTGCAGAACGACCCCGGCGACATCCCCATGATGATGCAGTACCTCTCCGACCACAACCTTGATGTTGTGGCCGGGAGACGCGCAGGAAGAAAAGACGGCATGGTCCTCAGAAAAATTCCGAGCCTCATCGCCAACGCCCTCATCCGCAACATGACCGATGTGCACATCCGCGACTACGGCTGCACCCTGAAAGTATTCAAGAAAGATGTCGCAAAAAACCTTGGTCTTTACGGTGAGCTTCACCGCTTCATCCCGGTACTGGTACAGCTTTACGGAGCAACAATGGAGGAGGTCGATGTCCGCCATCACGAAAGGAAGTTCGGACGGTCAAAATACGGCATCGGGCGTACCTTCAAGGTTCTCTCCGACCTGCTCTTCATGGTGTTTTTCCAGAAATACAGCCAGAAGCCGATGCACCTCTTCGGCACCCTCGGCTTTCTCTCGCTCTTTACCGGCCTGGGAATGAACCTCTACCTGCTGGTTCTAAAAATTTTGGGACAGGACATAGGAAACCGCCCCCTGCTTTCGCTCGGCATTATCCTGACCTTTATCGGTATTCAGCTTATTACAACCGGCTTCATAGCGGAATTCATCATGCGAACCTATTATGAGTCGCAAAACAAGAAACCCTACATCATCAGAAAAATCGTTGGCAAACAATAATTCAAAAGTAAAAAAACTGCTCAAAACAGCAGTTCAGATACTCGTTACAGTCATAGCCCTTTCCCTTGTCCTGCAGAAAACCGACATTGGTGAAATTGGCAGGATCATTCAGGGCGCCAATATCTGGTACCTGCTGGCATCCCTTCTGTTTTTCAACATCTCAAAGGTGTTCAATGCCGTGCGGTTGAGCCGGTTTTTCAAAGCAGTTGGGCTTGAGCTCTCATGGGTCTACAACCTCAAGCTCTACTACCTCGGCATGTTCTACAACCTCTTCCTACCAGGCGGGATAGGAGGCGACGGATACAAGATTTTTGTTCTGAAAAAGAACCATGAAATCAAAACAATCAATGTATTCCATGCCGTTTTCTGGGATAGAATCTGCGGAATTTTCGCCCTTGTCTTTCTCTCGCTTATCCTCCTGATTCCGAGCTCGTTCGCCGTAGCACTTCCAAGCACCCTGCCCTACGCCTGGGCAGGCATCATAGCCATCTACCCTGTAGCCTTTCTTCTGAACAGGTTTGCATACCGGCAGTTTCTGCCGATATTCGCAATCACTGCATGGGAATCGATTCTGGTTCAGGCCACACAGGCTATTTCCGCCTGGTTCATTCTTCTGGCCATTGCCCCTGGAATGCCGGTCATAGACCATCTTGCCATTTTCCTTATTTCAACAGTAGCCACCATTCTGCCCATCACCATCGGCGGAGCCGGCGCACGCGAAGTCACCTTTTACTACCTGCTGAACTACTTACACCTCGACACAACCACAGGCATTACCCTCTCGCTGATATTTTTTGCCATTTCAGCACTCTCCTCACTTGCCGGCATCCTTACCCGCATCAGGCACGAATCAAGCCATCCGGATGCAGAGCAAACGGAATAACATGCTTCGCCAACAAAGACTTACAGAGTAGATTGCAGCGGGCTCTCTACGGAAAGATCCCGCACTTTTGCCTGCAGCTCAACCCTGCCGTTCCACTCATGCTCTTCAAGAGAGTAGACCATTGAAAAAACCGGGTTAGAGGCTTTCTTTAACGCCTCATAAATATCTTTGCGATCAAAAGCTATGGCCTCAAGCTTTTTTCCCGACCAGTCCATTGCCGTGAATTTCACATGGCGCTCTTTCAGCAACCGGAGAGAACCGTTGCACTGCAAACCTTCGGAAAGAAACAGCGGCTCACGGTTTCCGATTCCGTACGGAGAAAATCGCTGAAGTGATTTGATGAAATTTGGAGTCATCTCATTCATAGCAAGCACCGTATCGACATCCAACGCCTTCTGCCGTTCTTCAATACCGAGCAATCTGGCGCAGACCTCGTCAAACCGCTTTCTGAAAGGGGGTAGATTCTCCGGGCGGAGAGTCACCCCTGCAGCCTGATGATGGCCCCCGAACTGCTCAAGCAATTCAGAGCACTCCTGCAGAACATCATAAATGTTCAATCCTGGAACACTTCTGACAGACCCCTTCACCATCTCCTTTGATGCCCCCATAATCACTGTCGGGAGATGATACCGTTCAAGCATTTTTGAAGCCACAATACCAACCACTCCAAGATGCCAGCTCTCGTCATAGAGCACAATGGATGAACAGTACGATGCAAAATGTCCCTCAACCATCTCCTCTGCCCTCTTCAGCATATCGGCATCTGTCCGTCGCCTCAGAACATTCAGTTCTTCAAGCTCTCCGGCATGTCTCTTTGCCTCAACCGCCGACTCGGAAAGCAGACAGGCGACAGCCTTGCCGGCAGATCCCATCCGGCCTGCCGCATTGATGCGGGGAGCAATGCCAAAAGTGATGCTGGTCATGCTCAAATCTACAGGTTTCATCTTCATAAGGAACAGCATAGCCTCAATGCCTGGCCGCGGCCGCTGCTGCATCATTCTGAACCCCTCCCGCACCATCGTACGGTTTTCTTCCGAGAGAACGACCATGTCAGCAGCCGTAGCGATGGCTGCCAAATCGAGATATTTCTGCCAGCTCTCTTTACTGAGCTGAAGCTCTTCGGCAATGGCCTGAATGAACCTGAACGCGACACCACAGCCGCAAAGCTCCCTGAACGGATAGGTGCAGCCTGGAACTTTCGGGTTCAGAATGGCATAGGCATCGGGCAGTTCAGCCGATTCATGATGGTCGCAGACAATAACATCAATGTCGTTTTCAGCAGCCCGCTCTATTGCCAGATTGGCATTGATACCACAGTCAACTGTAATGATAAGGCCAACTCCCCGCTCCGCCGCCGTCTGCACGCCTTGCATTGAAAGCCCGTATCCTTCCTCAAAACGGTTGTTGATATAATAGGAGACATCAACCCCCCTCTCCCTAAAAAAAAGATGCAGCATCGCCGTTCCGGTAATACCGTCAACATCATAGTCGCCGTATATCATAACCTTTTCACCCGAGCGCATTGCCTCCTGCACCCGGCCGACCGCCTTGGGCATGGAACCAAAAAGAGATGGCGGTGGAAGGCTCTCAAGAGGAGCGGTAAAAAAAGCTTCTGCAGCTTCATAACTCATCACCCCTCTCTTGAAAAAGATACGGGCAAGAGGTAGGGATGCTTTGATACTCTCTGCAAAAGAAGCAAGGGCTTCATCATCAACGGGAGGCAGGTTCCAACGGTAGCGTTTCATGAAAAAAAAGAGGACGGAATTGAGCGCAGAATGATAGCAAAGAATCAATGTAACGCTTCCCCCTGAACCCGCAAAAGGAAAGGGCTGCGGCTTGAATTTAGGTCAGGATATCACTACATTGAACTCTAAACATATCCATCCTTTGTACTCTTGCATCAATCACAATTGAACCCACGAGCATGAGCAAGCTGATTACCATTGAACGACACATTCTTGAACAGCAGAAAAATTTTCCCGAAGCAACCGGCGAACTGACAGATCTCCTCAGTGATGTTGCCTTTGCCGCCAAACTGGTCAGACGGGAGGTTGTGCGCGCAGGACTGGTCGACATTCTTGGATTTGCCGGCAGCACCAATGTTCAGGGGGAAGAGGTAAAGAAGCTTGATCTGTTCGCAAACGATAAAATCATCAACGCCATCGGCCAGCACGGCCGGTTCGCAATTATGGGCTCTGAAGAAAACGAAGAGATCATAATCCCCCCGAATAACGAAAAGGGCAGCTACGCCCTGCTCTTCGACCCCCTTGATGGCTCTTCCAACATTGATGTTAATGTGAGTGTCGGCACAATATTCTCCATCTACAAAATCAAGAACAGCGACCCCCGCAAAGCAGATATCAGCGACTGCCTGCAGAAAGGCTCTGAACAGGTTGCAGCTGGGTATGTCATCTACGGCTCTTCAGTGGTTATGGTCTACACCACCGGTCACGGAGTTCACGGCTTCACCTACGACCCAACCATCGGCGAATTTCTCCTGTCGCATGAGAACATTGTCACCCCGAAAAGCGGAAAATACTATTCGATCAACGAGGGTTCATACGAACAGTTCAATGAGGAAACAAAGAAATACCTCAGCTATATCAAACAGGAGGACCCCGCAACCAATCGGCCATACAGCACCCGATACATCGGTTCACTGGTTGCCGATTTCCATCGCAACCTGCTCACTGGCGGCGTCTTTGTCTATCCACCTACAGAAACACACCCCAACGGAAAGCTTCGCCTTATGTATGAAGGCAACCCCCTCGCATACATCTGTGAGCAGGCGGGCGGACGGGCAACTGACGGAAGGCGCCGCATTCTCGACATTGACCCGAGCGAACTGCATCAGCGCACACCGCTCTACATAGGAAGCGAAGATGATGTACGGGTAGCTGAGGAGTTTGAGCAGGGCATTCGCTGAACTGCCCCAACACCCTTCACTGAAAAAAAGAAAAGCCACCGTTCTCAGGTAGCTTTTCTTTTTTCAGATACTCCCCCGTTCAAAGGGCGGATAAAAAAGCCGTTCAATGCCTGTCGCCATGCCGGTAGCCGCATCAAAAGCCATAATGATGCCCAACATATGGACATCATCCTGTGCACACTCATATTTGTGCGGTGTCTGATAAAGCATGCGGTCCGTGGCGGACTTGATCTGCATGCCAATAACCGACTGGTGTGGTCCCGTCATTCCTGCATCGGTGCAGTATGCCGTACCTTTTGGCAAAATCCGCTCATCAGCCGTCTGCACATGGGTATGGGTTCCTATCAAAGCCGATACCCTACCGTCAAGATACCAGCCGAGAGCAATTTTTTCAGCTGTCGCTTCTGCATGGAAATCAACAAAAATAAAACGGGCCCTATCCTTTACCTGCTTGATAACCCAATCGGCAGTCCGGAACGGACAGTCGATTGGCGACATGAAGGTCCTTCCCTGGAGGTTGACAACCGCTATTTCACCCATACCCTCCGGAAGGCGATAAATGCCCACTCCCTTTCCATAGGTTCCTTTTGGATAGTTGAGAGGGCGCAGGACCTGAGGATGAGTTTTGAGAGTATCGAAAAAGTTGAAGTTGCTCCAGGTATGATTGCCTCCTGTCACCACATTTACGCCCGCCTCCAGCAACTGATTGAGGGCATCAACACTCATACCCTTACCATTGTGTGCGTTCTCACCGTTGCAGACCACAAAATCAATATGATGGCTACTGATGAAGCTTTTCAGCATCCTGCCCACCATCTGCAGTCCGGGAGTGCCGACCACATCGCCAATAAAGAGTACCCTGAGGGTTTTTTGTGTCATACTTGCTCGGTCCTGCTTGTTTATGGGCACCTCTCCGGCGCCATTATGTTCCATATCAGTAAGGTACGCATGCAGGAGCAGAATAGAAAAGACCGAGAAGGAAAGAACCGCCCAAAAACAGAAAAAGCCCGGAATAAACCGAGCTTTTTCTGTTTTTACTCTTCAGAACAAGAACGCAATCACATGGTGTCAATGATTGCGTTGAAGATTGCGCTGGGGCGCATTGCTGCGGAAACCAGTGCATCGTCAACATGGTAATAACCTCCAAGGTTGACAGGGCTTCCCTGTGCTGCAATCAGCTCTTCATTGATTGCAGTTTCACCGGCAGCCAGTTTTGCAGCTACATCGGAAAAACGGCTCTTCAGTTCCGCGTCACCACTCTGGGCAGCCAGAGCCTCGGCCCAGTAAAGAGCAAGGTAAAAATGGCTTCCACGGTTGTCTATCTGACCAACCTTGCGGGCAGGCGACTTTTTGTTGTCCAGGAACTTTCCGATTGCAGAATCAAGAGTGGCAGCCAGTACAGTCGCCTTCTCATTGCCGAACGCTGAGGCAAGATGCTCGAACGATGCGGCAAGTGCAGAGAACTCGCCGAGCGAATCCCAGCGGAGATATCCCTCTTTCTCAAACTGCTGCACATGCTTCGGAGCAGAACCACCCGCACCCGTTTCAAACAGTCCCCCACCATTCATCAGCGGCACAACAGAGAGCATTTTAGCACTGGTACCGAGCTCAATGATTGGGAACAGATCAGTCAGATAGTCGCGAAGCACATTACCGGTAACCGAAATGGTGTCCTGTCCGGCACGGATACGGCCGAGAGTGAACTGCATGGCTTCAACCGGTTTCATGATGCGGATATCCAGACCGCTAGTGTCGTGCTCTTTCAGGTAACGCCCAACTTTTTCAATCAGCTCGGCATCGTGTGCACGGCTGCTGTCGAGCCAGAAAATGGCAGGTGATCCGGTGGCGCGAGCCCGTGAAACGGCAAGCTTTACCCAGTCGCGGATGGGGGCGTCCTTGGCCTGGCACATCCGAAAAATATCGCCAGTTTCAACAGCCTGCTCCATCAGCACTGTTCCAGCGGCATCCACCACGCGAATAGTGCCTTCGCCAGGCGCATTAAAAGTCTTGTCATGCGAACCGTACTCTTCAGCCTTCTGCGCCATAAGTCCAACATTGGGCACAGTGCCGATAGTGGAAGGATCAAAAGCACCATTCTTTTTGCAATCCTCTACCATTGTCTGATACATGGTGGCATAGCAGCGGTCAGGAATCATGGCCGTTGTGTCATGCAGCTCGCCGTCAGGACCCCACATTTTTCCACCGTCGCGTATAACCACCGGCATGGAAGCATCAACAATAATGTCGTTAGGCACATGCAGGTTGGTGATTCCCTTATCGGAATCAACCATGGCCAGTGCAGGACGGGTAGCATATACAGCCTGTATGTCGGCCTCTATTTCAGCCCTTTTTGCATCGGGAAGATTCTTGATTTTCGCGTACAGGTCGCCAAGTCCGTTTCTGACATTGACTCCAAGCTCCTTGATGACGGCGGCATGTTTTTCAAACACATCGCGGTAGAAAACCTTGACAGCATGTCCGAACATGATGGGATCGGAAACCTTCATCATGGTGGCCTTCAGGTGCAAAGAGAGCAGCGTGCCGTTCTTTTTGGCCGCTTCAATCTGTGCCTCAAAGAAACTTTCAAGCGCACGGACATTCATGACTGCGGTATCGATAACCTCATCTTTCAGAAGATTGGTTTTGTCTTTCAGCACCGTCACGGATCCATCAGCTCCGGCGAACTCAATGCGAACGCTTGCAGCCTCTGGTACTGTCAAAGACTGTTCGCTGCCATAAAAATCGCCACCATCCATAAATGCAACGCTGGAAAGCGAAGCGGAGGACCACGGGCTCATCTTGTGAGGATTTTTCTGTGCGTACTTTTTCACTGAGAGAGGTGCGCGACGGTCGGAGTTACCCTCGCGGAGCACCGGGTTCACAGCGCTTCCGAGAACCTTTGCGAATCGTGCCTGTAGAGCTTTTTCAGCATCGGTTGAGGGTGATTCCGGATAATCGGGAATATTGAACCCCTGCGACTGAAGCTCTTTGATTGCCGCCTGGAGCTGGGGAATCGAGGCGCTGATGTTCGGAAGCTTGATGATGTTTGCTTCAGGTTTCAGTGCAAGCTCACCGAGTTCAGCCAGATAATCGGAGATTTTCTGATCTTCTGTAAGATTTTCCGGGAAGTTGGCAATAATTCTGCCTGCAAGCGAAATATCACGGGTTTCCACAGCGATACCGGTTCCACTCGTAAAAGCCTGAATGACTGGAAGAAGCGAGTATGTGGCGAGAGCAGGGGCCTCGTCAATTTTTGTATAAATGATGGTCGCGTTTTTTGCCATTGGTGTTATGGGTTTGTGTTGTGTGGTTGCTCGGACTGAAAACATAAAGGCCAAAACATCGTCTCACCGCACCGGTGTTTACAGAGATGCGAGGGGTGCTGAAATACCTATGACTGAAACAGGAAAGCTGCGGGCAGAAAGCTGCCGGCGCCATACAACCGGACATAACGCCCGGCAAAAAAATAGGGTAATACGAACCGCTTCAGCGAGAGCTTTGCGGCGGAGAGACACTCCAGAGAATCATACAGTGGAACAGGGAACCACCCGGTGTGGCAGTTCCCAACCGCTATTCGTTATGCGGAAGGCTTGAAATCCTCAAGCCCTACCCTTGCGGCGAGTTCCTGATCATTAAGAACCTCATGGGCAAGCTTGATCATGGGTATGGTCGCACCCATGGAGCTGTAACCGCCATCATGAAAAAGGTTCTGCATGGTAACCTTGCGTGAAAGGTCGCTGAGCACCGTCATGGCATACTCGGCGCACTCTTCGGCTGATGCATTGCCAAGAGGCGACATCAGGTCGCTGTACTCGTACATTTTCTCAAAACCGGGTATTCCGCTGCCTGCCTTTGTGTAGGTAGGGCTCTGGGATATGGTATTGATGCGAATTGCCCTGCTGGCAAGCCGTGGGCCGTAGCTGCGGACAATTGACTCAAGAAGGGACTTGGCGTCGCCCATGTCCGAATAAGTCCAGTAATTGCGCTGTGAAGCTATATAGGAGAGTGCCAGCACGCTTGCACCGTCATTGAGCACATCATTCTTCAACGCATAAGATACGATGCGATGGAGCGAAAGTCCGGAAACATCAAGCGTCTTCATGAACCACTCGTAATTGAGTTCTTCATAAGGCAACTGCTTGCGGATATTCTGCGACATGCCGATGGAATGGACGATAAAGTCAACCTTGCCAACTTTTTCCTTCAGTTCTTTGAAACAGCGGTCGACATCATCGTTTTTGGATGCATCGCATACAATAACTGGAGCGTTTCCGCAGAGAGCGGAAAGTTCATCAGTATTGCCGAACCGCATGGCGGCCGCAACATTCGATATTGCAATACTGGCGCCCTCCTTGTATGCGTGAGCCGCAATCTGCCAACCTATACTGCTTTCATCAAGTGGGCCGAATACGATTCCCTTCTTCCCTTTCAACAGACCATAATGCGCTTTCTCGGACATGATATAAGCTGATTCTTTAACAAAATGGGAGACAAGACCCCAGTGACTCAATATTTTAAACAATGAAGATACAAGATTCCCGTGAAAACTTAAAAGGTTACCCTGATATTTCTTCTTCAAGGGTGGTTCAGCCCCCCTGCAAGGCTTCAGATCTTCATGCGCCGCATTGAGCGGAGCTTGTCGAGAACATTTTTATTGACATTGAGCTCCGCCTCCTCCTTTGGCACGGGAATTTCACGGAAAATCACCCGCAGGAGATTGTCTTCGCGCACAAACTCTTCCATTTCCAGACTGTAGAGCGCCCGGGGAAGGGTAATGATGCGCTGCGCGCGGTCAACGGCAACAACAATATCCGTTCCCATCCTTTCAACACTCACATCCTCGGCATCTTTGAGGAAAGGAATCTTTATACAGAGAATTTCATGATGGTCCTCCCGCAGATCATTCTTGCTGCTCTCAATCCAGAAATTCTTTCCCGAATAGAAAATTCTGTCAGGCATCTGCTCACCAAACACCAGTTTGCTGATTTCATGGAGAGCGTCGGGCCCGATAGGCTCGGTTCTCTGCAGATGGCAGCGGAAAACAGGGGTGGGATAGAAGGAGTTATCGATCTCCATCAGGTACTTGCTGTGCAGATCGGCCCAAAACTCAAAATACTCGCCAACCGTTGTGGAGGTGGGAAGAATCTTGTTGATGAAAATGCCATCGATGTTGATGCCATATAAGTGCACGAAAGTATATGCCCGTTTAGTCTCAAGGATGGAGAGTTTTTCAGGATTCAGCACCAGCCGGAAAGTAACCTCAGGACTGAGAATGAACTGGTTGATGTCCTCCATCTGCTTGAGCAGAACATTGACCTCATTGAAGAAATCGTCATCGGGAATGGAGTTTCCCGAAAGAGGACGAGCAAGCGATGACATGCTTTTGTAGAGCTTGAAGAACTGCTTGCCCATATTGCCCCCGATGATGATTTCGGGATAGGCAAGAAGACGGAGAGTATTGCCGGTAGGAGATGTGTCCAGCACTACTGCGTCCCATTTTCCGGAATGCGACTCATCAAGAAGGCGACTGAGGGCAAAAATTTCGTCAAGTCCGGGCTGGGTTGTCAGTTCTGAAGCCATGCCGCTGTCAATTCCCTTATTCTTATAGGATGTGGAGACAAACTTCTGGAACCCCGACATGTTCTTTTTGAGCTCATAGACCGTATCAACCTCAAGGCCGTACAGATTCTCCTCGATTTCCTGTGGATCATTGCGGCTGATGCGCACATTGAAAACATCTGAAAGCGAGTGTGCCGGATCGGACGACATGATCAGCACTTTTTTCCCCTGTCTTGCCAAAGCCACCGCCGTCGATGAGGAGATTGTGGTTTTACCGGTACCGCCTTTTCCGGAATAGATGATGACCCTCGTTTTGGAGCCCTTCTCAGTTAAATCCCTTGACAGCATATGCTCATTCCGGTTATGGTCACAAATCTCAATATAATAACTTCGCAAGGTACCATTTTCCCGTATCAGAGAAAAACGGTCTTTTTGGCCAGCGCCCCGGCAAGCTGCACCATATATTCCTCATGGCTGATTTCCACGGCACCGAGATGCTTGAGATGCGGATTCATAATCTGCGCATCAAGGAGGCGGAACCCTTTCAGCCTGAGCCGGCGCACCAGAAAAGAGAGCGCCACCTGTGATGCGTAGGAGCGGCGGGAGAACATCGACTCGCCAAAAAAAGCCCCTCCCATAGACATGCCGTAAAGCCCGCCCGCAAGCTCTCCCTCCTGCCAGCACTCAATGCTGTGAGCAAGCCCGAGTTTATGAAGATGCTGATAAGCTGCAATGATAGGCTCTGAAATCCAGGTCTCGGAATCTCCTTTCCGTGGAGCCGCGCATCCACGGATAACCCCGGCAAAATCATGGTTCAGGGTGAGCTTGAACTCCCCTTTCCGTTCAAGACGGCGCACATCCCTTGAGGGGCGGAAAAGCTCAAGAGGGAACACCGCCCGCATATGGGGACGGCACCAGTAAAGCTCTCCATCGTCGGGATCCGACATGGGGAAAAACCCTTCCCGGTAGGCCTTCAGAAGCGTGGCAATGGCAAGCATGGAATCAAAAAGGAGGAAAGATAGAGGGAAATTTCAATGAAACCGAAGCAGCACATCAGCGGCTTCCCGCTTCGGCACATGGTGAATGTCGTTTCGGTCGCGGTAGTAGCCAGTGCCCTCACCCTCCCCGATCCTGTCAATAACAATGGTTTCAGCTGGTCTGCCAAGAGCTATGACCATTTGAACAGCGTACTGGTCTGGAATCCGCAGCAGTTCACGAACAGCACCCTTCTGCACTGAACCCACAATACAGCCGCCAAAGCCCGCAGCAGTGGCACCAAGAAGAATGGCTCCGGCAGCAATGCCGCAGTCGCAGGATGAGTCAGCAGCAATGGAGAGATCATTGAGCATCACCAAATACGCGGTTGGCCGCTCACCCTCTTCCGGCCCTGGCCAGTCCTCAAGATAGCCCGTCCACTGCAGCAGAGGAAACAGCCCGGCACATTCTGCCATTTCGGTAAGGGCAATATAACGAAGCGGCTGCAGGTTGCGCGCCGACGGCAGGCAGGTGGCAATCTCCACAAGATTGCCTACAGCCTCTTCGCCAACCGGAGCACCACCCTCAAACCGACGGCAACTCCTTGAGCGACTCACAAGATCTCTGAACTGCATAAAGTCATTTTCCTTTACTTCCGTCAACCCTTTTCACGCCATGCCGCCCCAGCGAAATGGGCAAGGTCGTCCCACCGTCCGCTTGCTATCCATTCGGCAATATAATCGACCGTATGGGCATAGTGCAACGGCTCCCGACCTGGCATTTCAAGCCAGGACCCAAGAATGGTGCTGTCGAGCGAGTGCATTGACATTCCATAACCAAGCTGTTCCATCGCCATAGCATTCGACTCCTGTTCAATCTGGCCGTCAAGCGGCCGCAACAGAAGCTTTCTGCCGAGATGCAGTGCCTCTCCGGGAAGCTCGAATCCGGCATTGCACACCACTCCCCCACACTCCATAAGGTCACGGAGAAATCCATCACGGGAATACCCGCGAAAATGCATATTTCCCTCGTCCCGGTCGACCTCAACCTTCCCGTAAATATAAAAGCTGCAATCGCTGAAAGGCGAAACAAGCCGGGCTACATCGTCAATTTCTTCAAAAGGGAGATACACGAGAATTTTACCCTTTAGCGGAGCAACCGAGGCAACTCCGTAAAGCGAAGGGGGGATGACGGGAGGAAAAATTGGCTGATTGAAATGATGCCAGTGAAGACCCGCGTTATAGCGGGCAGGAGCAAAATTGAGCAGCGTATATTTCTCAAAAATATTGCCGCGGGCCATGGGAACCGGATAGGGAAATGCATACTGATGGCCGAACCCGAGAGAGGGTATGTTGCGTATGCGAGCCACCATGGAGGTGATCGGCTCAAAATCGGTAATGATGAGATCAATTCCCGCCGTATCAAGCCTCCACACATCATTCATGAGCTGACCCAAATCCAGCTGGAACATCGTCTCCATATAGTTCATCCGTCCCCTGTAGGTAATGAGAGTCATCCCCTTCATCACCCGGCAGGGCTGGAACACTTCAATCTCCTTCAGTTCCTCCTCCTTCCTGCCGCTCACAATCACCTCTACCTCGTGCCCATCGGAATGGAGTTTGCGGACAAGTTCCCTGCTCCGGCTGATATGGCCATTGCCGGTACCCTGCACACCGAAAAGGATCCTCATGCTGCTCTTTTCTTTTATTGAAAAAACGGTTGCTGAAGTTACGGAAGAACCTTGAGATTTGCATACTGCACCATCAGGGTTTTCTCGCCCGAACCCCTGAACAGTATTTTGGCTTTCTGCTGTGCCCCACTCCCCTGAAGCTCAAGAACGGTACCCGGCCCGAACACCGCATGGTGAACCCGCGCACCCTTCCTGATCCCCCCCTTATCCTTGGGAGGAGGCGTGTTTCCGCCTTCAGGCCGGCGGAGAGGCTCAGCTCTTCGTGGAGAAACGCGCGCCCCTGGCCCTCCGCTGTGCACCCTACCCTGTTCGGTATGCACAATATCGCCGTCAATCTCATTGATAAACTTGGAGCGGAGGCAGTGCTGCGGCTGACCGTAGAGGTAACGGCTCTGTGCCCACGACAGGAAAATCTTTTCACGAGCCCGTGTTACGGCAACATAAAACAACCGCCGCTCCTCCTCCATCTGCTCGGGCTCATAACAGTTTAGAGGGAACAGCCGCTCCTCAAGACCGGTAATGAACACCACGGGGAATTCCAGCCCCTTGGATGCATGCACCGTCATCAGGGAAACAAAATTGTCGGACTCCTGCGTCTCGTCATAGTCAGAGGCAAGGGCAATATTCTCAAGGAAATCTCCAAGCATCCCCGCATCGGAGTTATGGTCCGAAAAATCGCGGGCCATACTGAGAAGTTCCTGTAGGTTGTCATGCCGGGCCATTGATTCCGGGGTGTTTTCCGCCTGCAAAACAGACAGAAGCCCCGTCTGCACGAACAGCTCATTGAGCACCTCGTATACAGTTCCCGTTTCAGCAATCGTCCTGAGCGATTCAATCACTGAGGAAAATGAAGAGAGGGCATTGACAAGCCGTTGCTGATATCCCCCCTCATCGGCACAGCGGATAGCCTCATACAGGGAAATGCCGCGCTGGAGGGCAAAATCGCGGAGCTTGCCAATGCTCACATCACCGATTTTTCTGGGCGGGAAATTGATAATTCTGAGCAGCGACTCGCTGTCGCGATCGTTCTGCACAAAACGGAGATAGGCAACAGCGTCCTTTATCTCCTTGCGTTTGTAAAACGAAACACTGCCAAAAATCTTGTAGGGCAACCTGTGCTGGCGCATGGTATCCTCCAGCACCCGCGACTGGGCATTTGTACGGTAAAAAATAGCGAAGCTCCGGAAATCCATCTGCTTTTCAACCGAAAGTTTTCGGATCCAGTCCCCAACTTTTTCAGCCTCCTGCCGCTCATTGAACGCTTCAATGAGTGTCAGCGGCTCCCCCTTCGACCCCTTCGCAACAAGCTCCTTTTTAATCTGGCGCTGGTTCCGGCTGATCACGCTGTTGGCCGCCTGGAGTATGGTCTCAGTACTGCGGTAGTTCTCCACAAGCTTGAAGGTCCTGGCATCCTCATAATCATCCTGAAAGTTCAAGATGTTGGAAATGTCGGCCCCTCGCCAGGAATAGATTGACTGTGCGTCATCGCCCACCACAAAAATGTTGCGATGGCGCGATGCAAGCATTTTCGTCACCAGATACTGCGCCCTGTTGGTGTCCTGATATTCATCAATAAGAATATAGCGGAACAGCTCCTGCAACTCTTCAAGCACATCAGGATGAGCACGGAACAGCTCAAGGGGCTTGATGAGCAAATCATCAAAATCAAGAGCGTTGTTCTCCTTCAGCTTTCGGGCGTAAAGCTCATAAATCTGCGACGCCTTCTGCTGGTTGTAATCGGCGGCATTGCGGTGAAAATCAGCCGGCAGGATAAAGCTGTTTTTTGCCTTGCTGATAATGCCCTGAACCGTATTTACCGGCACGGAATCCTGAGAGATGTTGAGCTCCGCCATGCATTGGCGGATAAGGCTCTTACTGTCATCGGAATCAAAAATCGAAAAACTCCGGCTGTAGCCGAGACGATCAATATAATCGCGAAGAATTCGGGCAAAAACGGAATGGAATGTGCCTATCCAGAGACCTCCCGAACTGCCCGGCCCCAGAAGCTGATCCACACGATGGCGCATCTCGCCTGCCGCCTTGTTGGTGAAGGTAAGGGCAAGAATATTTCGGGCCGGAACACCCTGAATGCCTATCAGATTGGCGATACGATAGGTAATGACGCGGGTTTTTCCCGAGCCTGCGCCGGCAAGGACCATTACCGGCCCTTCAGTTGCGCTTGCGGCGTCTCGCTGCACTGCGCTGAGGTCTTGCAATAAATCAGTCAAAAATCAGAGAGTACCCGTTAGTCAGTTGAGGGAGAAGGGATGATGCGACAACTTAACCCTTTTTACAGCTACTTCACAAACCACCGCACCCCCTTGAGCCCCATTTGTTTTTCCTCTTTTTATCCGCATCTCCTTCAGTAATTGAGTAACGGAGTTCCTATATTGAAAAACAAACCAGACATATCAACCACTTGAAACCGCAGGTAATCCATGTTTCCTCTCGTTTACGAAATCAACACCAGAATCTGGCTTCAGAAACTCAGTCGTCTCAATGAGCACAGCGTAAGTCTGGGCAATGTCCCCGAATCCGAGTTCCAGTTCTTCAAAGAATCCGGATTCACCATGGTATGGCTGATGGGAGTATGGACACCAAGCCTTTACAGCAAATCAATTGCCACATCACATCCCGGTCTCCGCGGGGAGCTTCTCAGTCACCTCTCCTCACTCCACCCCGAAGACATAGCCTCCTCACCCTACTCCATACCTTCCTACACCGTCAACGAAGCCCTTGGAGGAAGAAGTGAAATGCTCGTTTTCCGCAAAAAACTTGCGGAATATGGCATCCGGCTCATGCTCGACTTCGTACCAAACCACATGGCGCTCGACAACCAGTGGCTTCCAGCGCACCCCGAACACTTCATCTCTGTTTCCGCAGAGGAACAGAGCCAGGACCCCGATGCCTGTTTTGAATATGCCAAGGGCAAATACCTTGCACATGGAAGGGACCCCTATTTTGCACCATGGACCGACACACTGCAAATCAACTATGCAAATCCCGCCACCCATGCAATGATGACCCAGAACCTCTTCACCATCAGTGAACTCTGCGACGCCGTGCGTTGCGATGTAGCCATGCTGGTGCTGAAAAGCGTTTTCAACACCACATGGAAAAACCTCAGCGGCCATATGAAGGGAGAGTTCTGGGGGCCAGCAATCGCAGCCGTCAAAAAGCTCCATCCAAACTTTCTCTTTCTGGCGGAATCATACTGGAACAAGGAGTGGGAACTGCAGCAGCAGGGTTTTGACTACACTTACGACAAACCTTTTTACGACTTTCTCACAAGCGCACCGGTCAATGGCGACAAACTCATGGGCCACATGAAGGCGCAGTGGAACTATCAGAAACACCTCTGCCGCTTTCTTGAGAACCATGACGAAGACCGCGCTGCAGGAAAAATCGGAATCAACAACAGAGCGGCCGCCATGGTATTCCTCACCGCACCCGGGATGCATCTTGTCCATCAGGACCAGATGGAAGGGTACCGGCACAAAATTCCCGTACAGCTGATACGCCAGGCACCTGAACATGAAGACAGGGAGCTTATGGAGCTCTACAGAAAGCTTTTCCGACTGCAGAGCGAGGAGGTTTTTCAGGAAGGGGAAGTTGAATGGATCAACTTTGAGGGAGCCTCGCACACTCACTGTTTCGGACTCCACCGATTCACCCGCGACCGGCACGCCATGACTCTCGTCAATTTCAGTTCAACAGGAATAGCCACTCAGTTCCATCACCCGGCGCTCAGCGGAATCAGTGAAGAGAAGCTGAACATTCTCAGCACCTCACCGGGAAACCGCGGCAACACAACCCATCTGGAGGGTGACTTACTGAAAACAAGGCTGGCGCCGCATGAAGCGATTGTCGTCACATTCTGAACAACACCCTACACGATTCAAGTCATGAAGATTGTCACTTCCACGCTCTCGCTGAAAAGCCTGAAGCCGATTGAAATCATTGATGTAACCGCTGATGCAGCCAAAGCCGTAGAGGCATCGGGCATGCAGGAGGGGCTGCTCACCCTCCTCAGCCAGCACACAACCGCCTGCCTGAACATCAATGAGAACGAAGAACGGCTGATGGAAGACATGGAAACATTCCTCAAACGACTTGCACCGAGGGACGGAAACTACAGCCACAACATTGAGCCCATAGACAGGCGCGACAACGCCCACTCCCACCTCATCGGCCTCTTCATGAACACTTCTGAAACCATTCCCTTCCGGGAAGGAAAGCTCCTGCTTGGAAGGTGGCAGTCAATATTCTTTATTGAACTTGACGGTCCCCGTCCCGAGCGTAGCCTGCTTATGCAGGTAAGCGGCATCTGAAAAGCATTGTAAATCATGGCAGAATCACACTCCCTGCTTCAAACAGTCAACTCCCCCGGCGATTTGAAGAAGCTCAACATCCGGCAGTTGGAGACCCTTGCCGATGAATGCCGGCGCGAACTCATCAACCTCATTTCCCTCAATGGCGGCCACTTCGCCTCCAGTCTCGGAGTCACGGAGCTGAGCGTAGCGCTCCACCATGTGTACAACACGGAAACGGACCGGATTGTCTGGGATGTCGGCCATCAAGCCTATATCCATAAAATGCTGACAGGACGGCGAGGCGTGATGCACACAAACCGCAAATACGGTGGTATTGCCGGCTTCCCAAAAATCCACGAAAGCCAGCATGACGCTTTTGGAACAGGGCACGCATCCACATCCATTTCCGCAGCTGCAGGAATGGCGTCAGCACGGGACCTCCAGGGAGGCAAAGAAAAGGTGATTGCCGTCATAGGCGACGGAAGCATGACAGGCGGCATGGCCTTTGAAGCAATGAACCACCTCGGAGAGCTGAAAAGCGATGTGCTGGTTATCCTGAACGACAACCAAATGGCCATCTCCCCCAGCACCGGAGGACTCAAGACGCATCTGGTCAACTTCACCCTCAACAAAACCTACAACAAAGCCCGCCGCCTCCTGTGGGAGAGCATGTCATTAATGAACAATGACCTCGCAGAGAAAGCCAAAACATCTCTGCGACGATTTGAAGATGGTATGAAAGCCGCCCTCACCCCGGGAGCGTTTTTTGAAGCACTCGGGTTGCGCTACTTCGGCCCGATAGACGGTCATAACATGGGGCAGCTTGTCCGGGCGCTCGAGGAGATGCAGCAACTCCCCAACCCGAAACTGCTCCATGTCATCACCACAAAGGGGAAAGGGTTCCTGCCCGCTGAAGAGAACCAGAGCGACTGGCATGCCCACAGCGGAGGGTTTGACACCGTTACAGGAATAACCAAAAAAAAAGATAGCCCTTCCGCTGCACCAAAATATCAGGAGGTATTCGGAGAAGCCCTTGTGGAAATGGCCCTGAAAGATCCTGCCATTACCGCCATTACTGCCGCAATGCCCACCGGCACTTCGCTTGACATGTTCCAGAGCGCCATCCCCGACCGTTTTTATGATGTAGGCATTGCCGAAGGGCACGCCGTCACTTTTGCGGCCGGCCAGGCCCTTGAAGGGATGAAACCAGTCTGCGCCATCTACTCCACATTCCTGCAGCGGGCCCTTGACCAAATCATACACGATGTCGCCCTGCAGAATCTCCATGTAGTCTTCGCCATTGACCGCGCCGGACTTGTAGGCGAAGACGGTCCTACCCACCACGGGGCCTTCGACCTCTCCTATCTGCATGCCGTTCCGGGGCTCACCATCATGGCCCCCTCAGACGGTCAGGAACTCCGCGACATGCTTCATACCGCGATCTACCACATCGACGGGCCGGTGGCCATCCGATATCCGAGGGGAAGCGCCATCGGGGGTGACCTGCGCAAAAACTTCACAGCACTGGAACAGGGAAAAGGACGGATGCTCAAAGAGGGAACCGGCCCGGTCATCCTTACCCTTGGCACCATGGCGGCAACGGCGATTGAAGCAGGACGACTGCTTGAAAACGAAGGAATCAATGTGGAAATTGCCGACATGCGTTTCCTCAAGCCACTCGACACCGAACTCATTGATAGGCTCGCTGCCTCGGCAACCCATATCGTCACTCTCGAAGAGAACAGCATCATAGGAGGGCTCGGCAGTGCAGTTGCCGACCATCTTTCCGCAGCATCAAAAAAAACCAGACTGCTCAGAATCGGCCTGCCCGACGCTTTCGTCACCCACGGCAGCATGAAAGACCTCTACAGGGAAACAGGGCTGGACACGCCAGCAGTAGCCGAAAATATCAGGGAGTTCTATACAGGAAAAGGAAGCTGAACAAAAGCAGCGGAGAAGAGAAGAATGCGGACGGCAAGATTGGCCAGAAGACCCGCAAGAAGATCATCCATCATAATTCCCCATCCACCCGGCAGCCGCTGGACAAGGTCTACAGGGCCGGGCTTGAGAATGTCGAACAGACGGAAAAAAACAAACGCAAGCACTGCCGGCAGAAGCCCTGAAGGAAGAGCAAGAAGCGCCAGCCACTGACCGGCCACCTCGTCCAGCGTCACCTCAGACGGATCCTCTCCAACAGCATCCTCCATGATGCCACCCGACCACACACCAATCACCGTCGAAAGAAGCACTCCTGCGGCAAGCACGGCCGGCTGTTGAAGAACAGGCAAAAAAACGAAGAGCAGAAGGGCAACAGCACTGGCAACGGTACCGGGAGCAACAGGAAAATACCCGACCCAGAAAACGGTGGAGAGCGCTCTGGCAAATTGGAACTTCACCCCTTCAGCTGCGGCTTTCATGCATCCCCTTCATGTTTCCCTGTAATGACCTGCCAATTGTCTTTCAGATAGGAGACCCCGGTAGCCACCGTCACCACAGTGACAGCGAGCATAATCCAGTCGAGCGTAGGAGAGAAAAGGAAGCGGCCTATCAGCTCAACCGACTGATCGCCAAAAAGTGCCGATTCCTGAAGGAAGATCAGCACCATCACCAGATAGGCAAACACATTCTGCAGAAGGGTTTTATACTTGGCCTGAACGCTTGTCACCACAGGCTGGTTCCTGAACTCGGCCCAGCTCCTGAGCGCCGTCACCACCACATCCCGAACAATCACCAGCACCACCATCCAGAGAGCAATATAGCCCATCCATACATAGACCAGAAACGCCGCGGTTATCAGCAATTTGTCGGCAAGCGGATCAAGAAAAGCTCCGAGACGAGTCACCTCGTTGAACCTTCTGGCATGCCACCCGTCATAGAGGTCAGTCAGTGAAGCCACCGTAAACACAATAACCCCTACAAGCTTGAACAACGGATCCTCATTCAGGAGGAGCAGCACAAACACCGGTACCAGCAGAATCCGCAGGGCGGTAAGCTGGTTTGGTATGGTCATATAGCGTTCAGAATCGGCTTTCAAGGGTAACATGATTGAACGGTGAAAATGAATTTCGGGGTCAAGATACCAAAAATTCAACTCATTTTATTTCTGCAGGAAACCATTCCATACGACTCTCTCAAAAAAGTTTACCCTACCGCAAAGAAACAGCCCACCATCTTCATTCAGAGCACCCCTCAAAGCGTGACAATGGTGACGCCATCATACCCCTCACCCCAGGCTCCGGGACGGTATGACTTGACTTCGGGATGGCGTTTGAGAAGCTCCCGAATCCGTCGTTGGAGTACCCCGGTTCCGGTACCATGAATTATTGTGGCCGAGTGGATGCGGTTCTGGTGAATGGCGTCAATGAACCGTTCCGCCTTCAGCACCGCTTCGTCGCCGCTCAAACCTCTGATGTCGAGCGTTGTTGACTCTACGGGCGTAAGTATGGAGTTCCAGCCTTTCGGAACAGAAGCAGATTTCTCCGTTTTTCGAGTCTGCCGCCGTGAAGTTTTTTCAAGATTTTTCAAAAGCGCCCTCACCCTGAAGTTACCACACAGCACTACTGCGCCCTCACCCATAAGGCTTTCCACCTCTCCGGTTGCCGAAGAGTCCAGAATTCTCACCAAGTCACCTTCACGGATACTCAGGTCTGGGGGAGTTGCTGTTTCCTCATGCAAAGCGGCACTTCTTTTTTCAGCCTCAACCGCCCTGGAGGAAAGTTTTCTGCGGGCCTCCTGCAGCATTCGCGGATCCCTTGGAGCATTGCGAACATCCTGAAGAATGTCCCGGATTTCGCGTCGGGCAAGTGCAACCTCGCGCTGTATATCTTTTGACGCTTTGAGTTTCTGCTCGCGCCCCCGACGCGCAAGGGCCGCCTCAGAGTCGACAACAGTCTGCTCCCGAAGTTTCAGGCGCGCCTCCGCCGTTTCAAGCTCACCCCCGAGAATCCGGTTTTCAGAGAGCTGCCGGTGAAGATCGCTGAGCAGTCCCTCAAGTGCCTGATGCTCTTCATGCATGAAAGCACGAGCTTCATCAAGCATCAACTTCGGAAACCCCAGCCGCTGCATCATGGAAAAGGCAAAACTGCTGCCTGGCACCCCCTTGATAAAGCGGAAAGTTGGCTGCAGGGCCGTGCGGTCAAACTCCATGGCTCCATTCACAACCCCCTTTCGTTCATGAGCATAGGCTTTCAGCTCCCCAATGTGGGTAGTCACAATGGCCTTGCTCCCCCGTCGCATAAGCTCCTCAACAACACTCCGCGCAATGGCCCCTCCCTCCTCAACATCGGTTCCCGAACAAAGTTCATCAATCAGCACAAGAGAGTTCTTGCCGGCACCATCAAGAATGCGGCGCACCTCCCAAAGATGAGAACTGAATGTGGAAAGATCGTGCTCGATGGACTGCTCGTCACCTATTTCAATCCCTATTTCCCCGAAGAGAGGAAAAACGGAACTTTCGCTGCACGGAAGCAGATAGCCGTGGCGCAGCATGAGAGCAAGCAGTCCGACGGTTTTCATAGCCACCGACTTGCCACCAGCGTTAGGTCCGGAAATGATCAGAACTGATTCGTCAACGGAAAGCTCAAGATCGAGCGGGAAAACCTCACGGTCCGGGTGGGAAATAAGCAGCCATGGGTGATACCCCCGGACGAGGCGAAACTCACCTCCGCTACTGATGGCAGGCAGCACAGAGGCTGTTTCAAGTGCAAAACGGGCACGCCCCACAAGGGAATCAAAGAATGCGAGCAGCTGACCGTTATGGGACAAATTCCCAAGGTCGGGACGGAGACGATCGGTCACATCCCTGAGTATCCGGTCAACTTCCCGCATCTCATGTATTTCGCCCTCCTGAATGCGATTGGCAATTTCAAGGGTTTCAGCCGGCTCAACAAACACCGTCTGTCCACTGCCCGACCAGTCCTGCACAAACCCTGGAATTCTGTGGCGGTACTCCAGCTTCATGGGAAGACAGAGACGCGAATTCTTTATGGCAACGCCCTCTTCCATCAACCAGCCGCTCCTCCTGCAATGGCCGAGAATCTTCTCCATACTGCGCATAAGAAGCTGCCTGTCATCACCAAGAGCGTGCCTGATTTTTTTCAGTTCATCGCTTGCCGAACTCCTGACTTTGCAGTCCTCATCAATAACCGCCCTGATGGTGGGCCGTATGGAGGTATCAAGCCAGATCCTCTCACAGAGTGAATCGAGTCGCGGCCAGTTTTCACAGTTTGCGGCAAAGAAGCGCTGGAGTGCCGCTGAGGCCTGAAGCAACTCATCAATATCGCGAAGCTCTTCGGGCTCAAGGCGGGTGCCCTCCATGCCAATTTTCACAAGAAGAGCCCGCGTATCAGGGAGAGCGGAAAACGGTAGTGAAGAACCTTCTTGAAGAAGTGATTTCAACTCAAGCACCCGCTCAAGCTCCACCTGCAGCTCCTCCTGTCCGGAGCACGGGGCAAGCCCCTGAAGGGCGTCCCGGCCGGGCGCCGACATACAGAGCCCGGCGGCGTAGCCGGAAACCCTGTCAAATTCAAGTTTTTTATGATTTCTGCCGTCCATTACAATCGTTTGCCGGAATTTTCCGCTTTGCCCTTTTTTTCTTTAGTTTCGTATAATGCCACACCTGAAGATACTTTATCCTGCCTTGAACCAATAGTATATCATGCCATGCGCCTTTCAGTCAATATAGACCACATAGCTACGCTGCGCAATGCCCGCAACGAACACGAGCCCGACCCGACAGCAGCCGCACTGCTCGCAGAAAAAAGTGGAGCCGCAGGCATTGTATGCCACCTTCGTGAAGACCGTCGCCATATCCGCGACCATGACCTTGCAGCGCTGAGAAAAGCGGTAACAACAAAGCTCGACCTTGAAATGGCCATGACGGACGAAATGGGTGCCATTGCGGTTGCTACCATGCCAGAACTGATTACACTGGTGCCCGAAAAACGCGAAGAACTCACAACAGAAGGCGGATTCGCCATTGAACGGCACTTCAACCGCCTGGTTGACTTTCTGGAGCCGATCAAAGGAGCTGGAATTGAAATCAGCCTTTTCATTGAAGCAGAACAACGAGCCATTGATCTGGCTGAAAAAGTGGGCGCCGACTTGGTTGAACTTCACACGGGAGCATACGCACTGAAATCGGGTGAAGAACAGGCAACTGAACTCAAAAGAATCCGCCAGGCTGCCACATATGCCAAAAGCCTTGGGCTCAGGGTTGTTGCCGGACACGGCCTCAATTATCAGAACATCCACCCCTTCCGCGACATTGAAGAGATAGAGGAGGTCAGCATAGGCCACGCCCTCATTGCACGGGCCGCTTTTGTTGGTATTCCAGCAGCCGTCCAGGAAATGCTCGACATCATCAGCTGACATGACCTCCTTATCCAAAGCACCCGTCACAATCATCCTTGCCACCGCCAACCCCGACAAGGTACGCGAACTCCGCCCGCTTCTTGAGGGTATTGACCCACGATTCAGCGTGCTCTCTCTTGCAGAAGCAGGCGTGCAGATTGACATAGAGGAAACAGAAACAACCCTTGAAGGCAATGCCATGCTGAAGGCGAAAACCATTTTCAGCCTGCTCAATGGCCGCTTTCCCTCCATGATCGCCTTTGCCGACGACACCGGACTTGAAGTCCGAGCACTAGAAGGTGCTCCAGGAGTATACTCTGCCCGTTATGCCCCAGTTGCGGACGGAGGAGAACCAACCTATAAAGACAATGTTACCCACCTGCTCCACGAAATGGAGGGGAAAAGAGACAGAAGCGCCCGGTTCCGGACGGTGATTGCACTCAAAGGCATCATTGCCGGAAAGGGAGGCCCGGACGAAGTCGCCCAAAAGACAATTGAGCAGACGATTGAAGGGGCAGTTGAGGGAACCCTCACCACTGAAACTGACGGCAGCAGCGGATTCGGATACGACCCGATATTTATGGTTGCTGCCGCAGGAAAAACCTTTGCCCGGATGAGCGGGGACGAAAAAAACAGGATCAGCCATCGGGCACTCGCCACAAAAAAAGCCATTGCATTCCTTCACTCCATACACTGACCCGTACCATAAGCCATGACCCTTTTTCAAGCCATCATGCTCGGCATAGTGCAGGGGTTGACGGAATTTCTCCCCATCAGCAGCACAGCACATCTGAAAATTGTTCCCGCCCTTCTCGGATGGAGCGACCCCGGAGCCGCATTCACAGCCATCATCCAGATTGGAACCCTCGCCGCCGTGCTCATCTATTTCTGGCGCGACATTGTTTCCATTGTGACCGCTGTCATTTCGGGCCTCATCAAAGGCAGACCGCTGGAAAGCAATGGAGCCAGAATGGGCTGGATGATAGCAGCCGGCACCATCCCGATTGTTGTGTTCGGGCTACTCTTCAAAGATCAAATAGAGACCACCCTCCGCTCGCTTTACTGGATAAGCGGCGCACTGATAGGCCTTGCCATTCTGCTCTCCCTCGGAGAATGGAACATAAAAAAACGGCTCTCCAGCGGGCGGTCACTGAAAACAATGGAACAGATCGGATGGAAAGAGGCGCTCCTTATAGGTCTTGCCCAGAGCATTGCCCTCATTCCCGGTTCATCCCGTTCAGGCGTTACCATTACCGGAGGGCTCTTCCTGAACCTTTCCCGGGAAACCGCAGCCCGATTCTCGTTTCTGCTCTCCCTGCCTGCCGTCTTTGCAGCAGGCATTTTCCAGCTCTACAAAACCTGGGATATCATCACAGCCTCGCAAGGGAACATCATGAACCTTGCCGCCGCAACCCTCACCGCCGCTATTGTAGGGTATCTTTCCATTGCATTCCTACTCAACTATCTCAAGAAACACACCACCACCGTATTCATCCTCTACCGCTTCCTTGCAGGAATCCTGCTTCTTATGCTGCTCTCCACCGGTATACTGCAACCCTGAAACAGCCGGTGGACAGACTGAAACGGACCGCACCCTTCCCCGGTGCAACTTTTTACAGATCAGTAAGGGTTTTTTTCTTATATATAAAGAACTTGAAATAACCTTTTAATCACCAATCAGCCATGCCATCCAGCCTTTCAGGCACAGGGCATAATGGCTTTGAAAAAGCGGACTTACATATACACACCAAATGTTCTGACGGAATCTGTACACCTGAAGAGATTGTTGAAAAAGCAGCAGCCGCAGGGCTGAAAGCCATCAGCATTACAGACCACGATTCCGTTGCCGGTATTGACAAAGCAAAGCCATCTGCCATAGAAAAAGGTATCGAGCTTATTCCCGGTGCAGAAATGAGCTCGGCCTACAAGGGATATGACATTCATGTCCTTGGTTATTTTTTTGATTACAAGCAGTCCGCCCTCAAGGAGTATCTGGACCACTGCCGACTCCAGCGAACCGAAAGGGCTGAGCGGATGGTAGGAAAGCTTGCCAAAATGGGCGTCAAGATCGGAATTGAGCAGATCATACTCAAAGCGCAGAACGGAAGTGTAGGACGGCCCCACATTGCAGCAGTGCTGCAAGACGGGGGATATGTAAAAAGCTTCAGCGAAGCCTTCAGCCGCTATCTGGGCGCGCACAGCCCCGCGTATGTCAAAAGCATAGAGACCCATCCGGCAGAGGTCATAAAGCTCATCAATGAGGCTTCAGGTCTGTCGTTTCTGGCCCACCCGGCACAGAGCGTTTCAGACGAAATTCTCAAACAGCTGATCACCTTCGGGCTTGACGGAATTGAAATTGTCCACCCCTCTCATGACAGCTACAAACAGAACTACTATCGCGAAATAGCCAACGAGTATTTCCTGCTCTTTTCCGGAGGGTCCGACTTTCACGGACTCAAGGACCGTGAGGATGAAATATTCGGAAAATTAACCATCCCTATGAATTGGGTAACGAAAATGAAAAGCCGGCTGGTAGAGGCCTGAGCAGATACGAGATTGGGGAATTGATGAAGATTTGCTATTATCACGACTCTCGTTTCAGGCAGCGCTGCACTATGGACAGCGTGAACCCCATAGATCTCTGCACATGCCGGTGACACTCATACGGACCCTCGAAAAAAACCTTGTATACAAGCTCAAGGATTTTTTTCTCACCATGCAGGAATTTTTCCTCTTTGGCGTGCGCGCGTTCCTTACCATACCCAAAATCAGACGATACTGGAGAGACTTTCTCGACCAAGCCAAAATATGCGGAGCCGATTCCATTCCAATCGTGCTGGTCAGCGCCATTTCAATCGGCTCGCTTCTTGCCATTGAGGTAGGAAACCTGCTTGAGGATTTCGGCGCAAAAACAATGCTGGGCCGCTCAACCTCCATTTCTGTCATCCGCGAACTCGGCCCGCTGCTTATGGGACTGATGCTTTCGGCCCGCTTCGGTTCACGAAACGGAGCAGAACTCGGAGCAATGAAAATCTCAGAACAGATTGATGCGCTCAGAGCGTTTGGAACAGACCCGATAGCAAAACTGGTGATGCCGCGCCTTGTCGCAGCCCTCATCATGTTCCTGCCGCTCACCGCTCTCTCAGATTTTGCGGGGCTCTACAGCGCAGCCTACATGGCCGAACATTACCACCATCTCGACCCCGGCATTTTCTGGAACTCGGTCTACCCCCGACTCGCACTGAAAGACTTTGTGGTCGGTTTTGCCAAAGCTCCGGTGTTCGCCGTCATAATCACTCTGGTCAGCAGCTTCAACGGCTTTTCAGCAAGCGGAGGCACAGCCGGTGTTGGCCGCTCAACCATCAAGGGAATCGTGGTTTCTTCAGGTCTGGTGCTGATTGCCAACTTCTATGTCTCGAAGATCGTTCTTGAAAACATGTAAGTGAATGATTGAATTACGCAATGTCAGCCTGAAATACGGCGAGAAAGAGATACTGCATAACATCTCGCTCACCATTGAAGACAACACCATCAAGGCCATTCTTGGCCCCAGTGGTGTTGGCAAAAGCACCATACTCAGGCTGATGCTCGGCCTCATGCGCCCCACCTCGGGCCAGGTTTTTGTGGACGGCGTCGAGATCTCCAGCCTTTCAGAAGCGGAACTGTTCCCCATCCGCCGGAAAATGGGCATGGTTTTTCAGGGCAACGCACTGTTCGACTCCATGACAATCAGCCAGAACCTCGGGTTCTTTCTCCGTGAAAACCTCAATCTTCCCGAAGAAGAGGTGCTCGCCCGGGTTGAAGAGCAGATCCGCTTCGCTGGCCTTGAGGGATATGAAGAGCAGCTGCCCGAAAGCCTCAGTGGTGGCATGCGCAAACGAGTAGCAATCGGACGGGCGCTGATTTTCAGGCCGCACATGATTCTCTTTGACGAGCCAACGGCGGGACTTGACCCTGTTAGCTCAAAAAAAATTCTTTCACTGATCAGCTCTCTGCGTCAGCACAACAACCTCGGAGCCGTCATCGTCACCCATATTATTGACGATGTTTTCAATGTTGCCGACTGCGCCGCAGTACTGTACCAAGGGGAAATTATTTTTGACGATGTTACCCCGAAACTGCATGAGTCCGAGCATCCGTTCATTCGCTCCATCCTCTCCGACAAAATTCTCGAATTGTAAACGACTAAAGAACTCCACAGGTATGAGAAACCCCAACGCGCTGAAATGGAGCGACCTTAAAACTGGAATATTTTTCATTTTCGGTATTGGCTTTGCCGCCTATCTTGGGCTGGTAATAGGGAAAAACAGCAGCCTTTTCACCGGAGTAACCACAGTAAAAGTACTTGCCGAAAACATGCAGGGCCTGGCTGAAAACAACTTTGTCTCCGTGTCGGGCAAAAAAGTAGGCACGGTTTCCAATATGGAATTTGTCGGCAGCAATGACTCGCTCTTTGTTGTGGCCGACCTCCGGCTTCGCGAAGAGTTTGCAGGACTGGTCACCAAAGACTCGAAAGCAACCATCAAGTCATTAGGCGTTCTGGGCGACAAGTATGTTGACATCACCACAGGAAAAGGTGCCCCGGTTGTGGATGGGGACTACATCGCCCTCAATACCCAGGACGGCATGGCAGGACTGACCAGCGGCGCAAAACAGGCCGTTGACCAGCTCAACACACTGCTTGAACAGCTCAACAGCGGGAAAGGGGTGGCGGGACGGCTTATTTCCGATGAAAACATGGGCGAAGAACTTGCCGGCACCATAAAAAGCCTCAACTCAACCGCCGAAGAGCTTGCTGCAATGTCGAAAAAAGCCGCACACGGCGACGGGCTGCTCGCAAAACTCATCAATGACAGGCAGCTTGCCGACAACACCGAAAACACCATTGCCCGCCTGAACCATGCCGCACTGCAGGCCGACTCCGTGATGATGCGCATCAACAGTGGCGAAGGCACGCTCGGCCAGCTTCAGGAGAACCCTGCGCTTTACAACAACCTGACAAAAGCGCTCGGTTCGCTCGACACGCTTCTGGCCGACATGAAAAAGAACCCCGACCGCTATGTCCGCTTCACGCTTTTTTAAACGCCAGACAGCCCTTCGCACTTCACCCGGCAACAGAGGACGCAAGGCACTGCTGCTGCTCATGCTCTGCCTTGCGTTCAGACCCTCCATATCCCACGGCTATGACTTAACGCCTGTTGAGCAGCTTATGCAGGAAGGGGTAAAAAAACACATTTTTCCCGGCGCATCCATTGCCGTCATCCATAAAGGCAAAACCGTTTTCCACCAGGCATTCGGAAACACCAAATGTACACCGCGCCCCACTCCCGCTGACACCACAACCATCTATGACCTGGCCTCACTCACCAAGGTAATAGCCACCACCGCCATTGCAATGCAGCTGGTTGAAGGCGACTCGCTTGAAATCGACCGTCCAGCCGCCCGCTACCTCCCCCAATTCGGAAACAACGGAAAAGAGCGCATCACCGTTCGCCAACTTCTGACACACACCTCCGGCCTTCGCTCCCACGCCGACTACATCGACTCCTGCCGGACGGAAAGTGAGCTTTTCAGAGCCGTATCGCAAGACACCACCTTTACTGAACCTGGAACCCTTACCGTGTACAGCGACAACGGCTTCATAGTTCTCGGCAAAATCATTGAAGCCATCACCCGAAGAAGCCTTGCCGACAACTTCAGAACCCGTTTTTCAGGCCCCCTCGGTCTGCACTCCACAGGCTTCACACCTCCACCGGAACTACTTTCGAGAGTAGCCCTCACAAGCCGGGAGAACACCTGGGATCTCAACTGGAAACGGCCGCTCGTAAACGACCAGAACGCCGCCATCATGGGGGGCGTTGCCGGCCATGCCGGGCTGTTCGGAACCACCGGTGACCTCATCCGTTTCACCCGAATGCTTATGGAAGGTGGAGAGCTGGAGGGAGTAAGGTATTTCAAATCCTCAACCCTCAAAAAATTCACTAAAAGAGAGGGCAAAGAAGAGCGCGCGCTCGGATGGGATCTCCGTTCAATGGACGGCTACGCATCAACCGGCCCGGAGTTTTCAGATAAATCGTGGGGCCATCTCGGCTTCACCGGCACAAGCCTATGGATAGACCCCGAAAAAGATCTGGCAGTCATCATGCTCTCAAACAGAGTCTGTCCATCTCCAGAGAACAAAGCAATCAGAGAGTTCAGGCCCCTTCTGCATACAACTGTTGCCCGGTGCCTCGGCTACGGCCCCACCTACACACAGTAGGGCACCTCCAGGACACCTCTAAAGCATCTCTATTTAGGCGAAAATACCATCCATAGGTACAATGGGCAGTGGAACCTGTTCCACCCCTTCGCTCCTAAAAACCGCATTGGCCGCCATGCGCCCGGTAAAGGCGGCCGCCTCCATCAGAAACACTGGCGCCTCCACCCTCACCCAGTCGCCCGCGAGAAAGAGGTTGCTGAAAGGCGTTTCAACACCGGGCCGTCCGGCATGATCGCCCGGAGCCCAGCGGGTAAAGTTGGACTGTATCATGAAGAGCTCATGCAGAACCCTGACCCCTTCAGTTTCAAGGAACATATGGTGCATTTCGGCAATCATAGCGGCCTTGATCTCCTCTTCAGGACGCATGTCCTCCGGCGCAATGGCGTAGGCATGCAGTTCAACCACGCACCCGCCCGTTTTCCCGGCCCAGCTGATGTAAGGCTCCTGAAAGGCTGAATAGAGAGAAATGGAATCCGTATAGGTGTATCCTGAAACGGTATAGAACGGGAAAGAAGCTGAATCAATCGGCTTGTCAAGCCAGATACGGTAAACCGCATAAGGATCGGCCTCACCAAGATCCGCTACGGATTTTTCAAAGCTCGGGCTGGCAAGGCTGGAATTTCCCACAATCTCTCGTGTACCGCGGACATCGGTGGCCATCACGCAGTAATCACACTCCAGAAGCTTTTCGGCTGTTCCGCCACCTCCTTCAGGAGAATGAAGAACCAGCATGCCATCCCCGCTTTTCACCGAAAGTCTTACCAGAGCTGCCGGCGGCGGCCCGCCAAGAACATCTCCATTGCTGCTGAACCTTCCGGCATGGCATGGACAGAAAAAACCGCCGCTCTCATCCGGCACAACCGGGCAACCCATATGGGTACAGCGGGCGTCAAAAGCGAGATACCCCCCACCCTCGCGCTTCACCAGCACGGGAACGCCTTCGCGGCTGACGAGGCTGGTCCACCCGGAGTCCTGAACATCAGCCGGACTGACATGAAGAATCTCTCCACTGCCACCGGCACCCTGCACCGCCACCCCCGCAATCCGCTCACCCTCAACCTTGAGTGAAAGTGCACGGTGCCCCGAAAGCACCGTGACCCCCAACTCCCGCAGCTTTACCTCAAGCGGGTTGATGAGGGCCGTCATACAGTCGCGGTTTGTGATGTTGAACGAAAGGCCTTCAGGACTTCCCATAAAATAAAAATGGAAATATCGAATGGCTTCAGCCGCTGAAAGCACCTCCATCCGGTTCATGGTAGCATCAGCGAACGGATGCAGCACCGTGTCGATAAAAGCAGGAAGAATCTCCCCCTTCCTGCAGTATTCCATAAAATTAATCCCGTCATACTCGCGGAATGTTTTTCCATACTGATATCCGAACATGCTCACAACCGGCAGGAGACCCCGGTACTCCCTGAGAAACGATGCAATATCAAGAGAACGGGACTGACCGACGACGGAGAGTATGTTGAAAGGAAACACTTTTGGCGTTTGGCCGTAAGTCTCCGCCGGCCGCTCCCTGAAGAGCACCGGATAGCCAGGAGAAGCATCAAAAACATCATCCGTAATACCCGCCGAAGCAAACATCTCGTTGAGGTTGTAGTACTGGTCAAAAAAACCGTGGAACCCATGTTCAACAGGCATCTGCTCCCCAAGAGCCTCAATCTCCCATCCGGTAAGCTTTCCCCCGAGAGCACCTGAAGACTCCACCAGCGTCACGCAGGCGCCCTTCTTTGCAAGCTCAAGAGCAGCGCTGATGCCAGCAAGCCCTCCCCCGATCACCACGCATCGTTTCCCTTCGGGCATTGTCTGACTGGCATCTGCGGAACGGGGTCCTGAAGAATACAGCTCCCTCCGTGGTTGATAATACCCGACAAGACCGGCCGTCACTGCTGCTCCCGCACCAACCCCAATGCCTGCTCTCTTCAGAAACCTCCCGATGAACTCCCGTCGATCCATACTGCCGTAAATTAAAAATTGTGTGCCGCCCCAGCCCATAACAGCTGCTTTTATTATATTTAATGATAAAATTGACGGTATCATAATGAACGACGAATGACCAATCGCCCCGAAACCCCCGCCCGAGAGATACGCCGCGCGGCTCTGCAGCTCGGCTTTGCCGCCGTCGGGTTCAGCTCTCCCCCTCCCCGCCAACAGGCAGCGATACACTATAGGCAAATGCTCGAAGAGGGCCGCCACGGTGAAATGGCCTATCTAGAGCGGGGGCTCGCCGGGCGACTGGAACCGCATCTGCTGCTGCCGGGAGTAAAAACGATCGTGTCGCTTGCAATCAGTTACCATACCCCGTCCCGCCCGGAGGGCGTAGCGTCCAGCATTGCCCGCTACGCAAGGATTACCGACTACCACAGGGTGCTGCGGGAACGGGCAGAAGCCCTACTCGAAGAAATCAGGCACATACTCGGCCGACGCCTTGAGGCATACATTGCGGTCGACAGCGCTCCGGTTCTGGAAAAAGAGCACGCAGAACAGGCAGGAATCGGTCGGACAGGTAAAAACACCCTCCTCATCGTACCCTCTGCCGGATCCCATGTTTTTCTTGCCGAACTTCTCATCGATGAGGCTATCTCCGAAGAACGCCCTCCACTGCCAAACCCATGCGGCAGCTGCAGCATCTGCATGGACGCATGCCCCACAGGAGCCCTTGCAGCCCCCGGAAAACTTGACGCAACCCGTTGCATAAGCTACCTTACCGTTGAACTCAAACGAGATTTCACACCCGAAGAATCGACAATAATAGGCTCCATGCTCTTCGGATGCGACGCATGCGGGGAACTCTGCCCCCATAACCAGCGGCCTCTCATCACCGCAGACCCTGCGTTCGCACCAATAACAGAACTCTTTGAGCTTGACCCCGAGGAAATCCTGAAGCTCAGCCGCAGTCAATTCAAGGCACTCTTCGGAGGCACCCCCATCTGGAGGATTGGACTCAAACGCATGAAACGCAATGCACGCGCTGTCCTCGCCAACCTTGGCCGAGCAGTTCCTGCCACAAAGAGCAACACATCAACATTCTGAACCCTGATGCCCCGAGAAGTATGGAAACGACGCAACTGCTTTGGATCGCCTCTGCAATTCTGCTCATCACCGGATTTGCAGGACTTCTCATCCCCGCCCTGCCGGGCATTCTGCTGATTTTTGCGGGACTGGTGTTCGCCGCATGGGCCGAAGGGTTCGCCTATGTCGGCTGGACCACAATCACTGTTCTCGCCATCCTTACCCTGTCCGCCTGGCTCCTTGACACCCTTGCAGGCCTGCTTGGAGCACAGCGATTCGGAGCCGGCAAATCCGGCCTGCTGGGAGCGGCTGCAGGAACAGCCGTCGGATTGGCGTTCGGCCTGCCGGGAATAGTCCTCGGCCCCTTCATCGGAGCCGTGCTCGGAGAACTCTACCAGCACAAAGACCTTCGCTCCGCAGGCACTGCGGGGCTGGGCGTCTGGGTCGGGATTGCTGCAGGCACGGCCATCCGCATCACCGTCGCCTTCGTGATGGTTGGGGTGTTCATTCTTGCCCGAGTCCTCTAGCACGCCTCTTTATTTGTTGCGCACTGCGATTACTGTCAATAAAGAGAGGCCCCCTATAGAAACCCATAAACGCAGAAAGCCCGCCGAAGCGGGCTTTCTGTCGTGAAACGAAGGGCTCAGTGCTTGAAATGGCGCATGCCGGTAAAAACCATGGCAAGATTGTTGGCGTCGGCCGCCTCAATCACCTCATTGTCTCTGATGGACCCGCCCGGCTGAATGACTGCGGTTACCCCTGCTTCAGCCGCAGCAAGCAGGCCATCGGCAAACGGGAAGAACGCGTCGGAGGCAACAACGGAACCGTGCAGGTCGAGGTTCACCTCTGAGGCTTTCCAGCGCGCAATCTTTGAGGAATCAACACGCGACATCTGTCCGGCACCCACACCGTAGGTCTGGCGGTTGCGCACATAGAGAATGGTATTGCTCTTGATGTGCTTGCAGATTTTCCAGGCAAACATAAGATCTCCCAGCTCCTCCTCGGTCGGCTGACGCTTCGTCACAACCGTCAGCTCCTCACGGGTCGCAATGCGGCTGTCGCGCTCCTGCACCAGCATGCCGAACGGCGTAGACTTGAACTCCCATCCCGCTTTGGGAAGCGCGCCCGTCTGAACAAGCAGACGGCGATCTTTCTTTTTCATGAGCATGTCGAGCACACCCTCCTCATAGGCCGGAGCAATGAGAATTTCAGTAAAGATTCCATTCACAGCCTTTGCCGTCTCCATATCGAGAGGACGGTTGAACGCGATAATGCCGCCAAACGGAGCCTGCGTATCAGTAGAGAATGCGCGTTTCCAGGCCTCAAGAAGGGTTGACGCCTGGGCAACACCACAGGGATTGGTATGCTTGATGATGACGACTGACGGATCCTCTCCGCGGAACTCCTCAATCAATCCGCCAGCTGCGGCAATGTCGAGCATGTTGTTGTAGGAGAGCTCTTTGCCGTGAAGTTTCTCAAAATAATCGCCAAAGGAACGGGTACCATCTGCATCTGTCAACCGGTAAAATCCGGCACTCTGATGGGGATTCTCTCCGTAGCGCATTCCAAGCTCTTTTTCAAGCTGAACCGTCATGCTTTCAGCCGCAGCACCTCCCTCACCGGTCGTTTTCGAAAGATAACCGGCAATCGCACGGTCATAACGAGAGGTAAGCTCAAACACCTTCAGGGCAAGACGGAGGCGGGTGGAACGAAGGGTTGCACCGCCGCCGGCACGCATTTCAGCAAGCACGCCGGGATAATCGGCGCTGTCGGTCAGCACCGTCACCGACTCGTTGTTTTTGGCTGCGCTCCGAAGCATGGAGGGGCCGCCAATATCTATATTTTCAATTGCATCTTCAAACGAAACCCCCGGTTTTGCAACTGTTGCCTCAAAAGGATAGAGGTTGACAACAACCATATCAATGAAGCTGATGCCGTTTTCAATCGCCTGTGCAGAATGGTCGGGATTGTTTCTGACCGCCAGAAGGCCGCCATGTATTTTAGGGTGGAGTGTTTTCACCCGCCCGTCCATAATTTCAGGGAACCCCGTAATGGTGGATATGGACGAAGCTGTGACGCCCGAATCCTGAAGGGTTTTGAGGGTGCCGCCGGTTGAAAAAATTTCAACACCCAGAGAGGCAAGCTCCCTGCAGAAATCGACAATACCGGTTTTATCAGAAACCGACACCAGTGCTCTTTTGATAAGCGGATCAGACATTTGAGGAATGGTTATCTTATGGTATTATTGCAAAGGAGACCCAGTCCGCGGCAATTCATGCCGACAGGGCTTTCAGAAGCGGAAATGTAAGAAATATTCCCAATATGAGTAACCATAAAAGACGCCTTGCCGTGTTCTGTTCAGGAGGTGGAAGCAATTTCCGGTCCCTCTTCCACGCAATAGACGAACGCTCTATGCCGGCTGAAATCGTCCTCTGCATCTCAAACCGCTCGGCATGCGGAGCTATGGAGTTTGCCCGGAAAAAAGGCATTTCGGCCGTCCATCTCTCAGAAAAACAGTTCAGTGCGTTCGGCGAATTTTCGCGTACCATGATTGAAACACTCGAAAAGCACCGGATAGAGTTCATTCTCCTTGCCGGCTACATGCGCAAAATACCCGCAGAGATAGTCAGCCGATACAGCGGGAAAATTCTCAACATCCATCCGGCACTTCTACCGAAATTTGGAGGCGAGGGCATGTACGGAAGCCTTGTGCACGAGGCTGTTATTGCCGCCGGTGAAACCCGGAGCGGAGCCACAGTCCACTTTGTAGACGAAGAGTATGACCGCGGAGCCATTCTTCTGCAAGAGAGCGTTGCGGTAGAAAAAGACGACACCCCCGCCTCACTCGCTGCAAGGGTGCTCGAATGCGAACACAAGCTCTACCCCGACGCCCTTGAAAAACTTCTTGACCTGCCCTGCTGATGAACGATACACGCCTCAACATCAGTGAGATTTTCCGCTCCATTCAGGGAGAATCGTCGTATGCCGGATGGCCATGTACCTTCATCCGTCTTGCCGGCTGCAGCCACAACTGCAGGCACTGTGATTCACTCTATGCAAAAATCACTGAAGAGAGACTCACCACAAAAGAAGTTCTCACCCGTGCACTGGCACTAAAAACGGATATCATTGAAATTACCGGAGGCGAACCTCTGGAACAGGCAGAGTCCCACTCGCTGATGACCGAACTCTGCAACACCGGAAGGAAGGTTCTTCTGGAAACCGGAGGCTTCATGCCTGTGGCGGGGATTGATCCCCGGGTCCATAAAATCATTGACCTGAAACCCCCTTCTTCCGGCCACGAGAAAGACAACTGCATGGAGAACATCACTCTTGCGCTCAAAGCAGGAGAGAGGATGCGCAAATCATTCGAGTTCAAGCTGGTACTGGCCGACAGGAACGACTATCTCTGGGCCCGGGACCTGCTGGGCCAGAATCCTCTCCAGGAGTCCTGCACCGTCCTCATGGGGGTGGTTGCCGGCACGCTTTCACCCGACCGGCTTGCAGGCTGGATTCTTGAAGACAGTCTCAGGATACGCATGCAACTGCAGCTTCACAAACTGATATGGCCAGAGCGCACGCGGGGCGCATAACAGCAGGAAAGAGGGAGGCGTTGACTTTTACGATGCTCCTGATTACTTTTCATTTTTCACATTCAATGCATCACTTTTGATTACCCTCTCCGTCATTGTCCCGCTCTTCAACGAACGGCAGTCCATTCCCGAACTCCTGAGTGAACTCTCCCTGGCCCTCCATGACAGAGAGCTGCAGGAGCTCGTCACCCATCCGTTCAGTCATGAAATCATTATGGTTGATGACGGTTCAACCGACGGGTCGGCTGATGTGGTAAAAAGCCTGACAGCAACCACTCCCGGGCTGAAGCTCATATCATTCCAGAAAAACTTCGGTAAAACAGCGGCCCTTTCTGCAGGCTTCCGGGCAGCCGAAGGAGAATTTGTCTGCACAATTGACGCCGACCTGCAGGACGACCCCGCATCCATCAAACCGCTGCTCAGGAAACTGCTTGAAGGAGACGATCTGGTCAGCGGATGGAAACGCCACCGCCGCGACCCTCTTTCCAAAATCATCCCTTCAAAGCTGTTCAACACCGTCACCAGGCTCTTTACCGGCCTGCGCATACACGACATTAACTGTGGCCTCAAAGTCTACCGCTCCTCCCTCTCCGCCAGCCTGGAGCTTCATGGCGACATGCACCGCTACATTCCTGTTCTGGCCGCATGGAGAGGCTTCAAAGTCAGCGAAGTTGCAGTAAGCCACCGACCAAGAAAATTCGGCACAACCAAATACGGAGCCGGGCGGTTCCTTTCCGGACTTTTCGATTTTCTTGCAGTCCTCTTCATCACCAGATATTTCCGCCGCCCAATACATTTTTTCGGCATGGCCGGTCTCATCAGCTTTCTTGCCGGATTCGGCATCAGCCTCTATGTCACCCTCGACAAAATCATCAATAGCCACTACATCAGCAACCGTCCCATTCTCTTTCTCGGCATTCTGCTGCTGATTCTTGGAGTCCAGCTCTTCTCAACAGGACTGCTGGGTGAAATGCTCTCGATTTCAGCACCAACTGAGAGCCGGTTCGCCATAAAGGAAACAGAAAATCTCACCAATCAACAGAAACAGAACATCAACTCATGAAACGAGTCGGAGCCCATGTCAGTATAGCCGGAGGTGTTGAAAACGCCCCCTTGAACGCCACAGCCATTGGGGCAAAGGCATTCGCACTCTTCACCCGGAACCAGCGGCAATGGCACTCTCCGCCGCTGCAGAAAACATCGGTGGACGCATTCCGACGACACTGCGAAGCAGGTGGCTTTGATGCCCGTCACATCCTCCCTCACGACAGCTACCTCATCAACCTCGGCAATCCCGATCCTGACAAGCTTGAACGGTCTAGAAATGCCTTCATTGAGGAGATGGAACGGGCCGAAACACTGGGGCTGCTTCTTCTGAACTTCCACCCCGGAAGCCACCTGAACGCCGTTGGAGAGGAGGAATGCCTTGGGCTCATTGCCGACTCCGTCAACCTCGCTCTCAAAGCGACCGACAGGGTAACGGCCGTCATTGAAAACACTGCCGGACAGGGAACAAACCTCGGCAGCCGGTTTGAACATCTCCGGTCAATCATCGACCGCATCGAAGACCGATCGCGCATCGGCGTCTGCCTCGACACATGCCACCTGTTTGCAGCAGGATACGACCTCCAGACAGCGGAGGCTGCCGCAAAAACCTTTGAAGATTTTGACCGGACAGTCGGCATGCAATACCTGAAAGGCATGCACCTGAATGACGCCCTTCGCCCGCTCGGGAGCAGGCTTGACAGGCATGCCTGCATAGGGAAAGGAATGATTGGCCTTGAAGGCTTCCGTTACATTATGCAAAGCCCTCTGTTCGAGGAGATACCGCTTATCCTGGAAACCCCCGACTCCGAAGGGTGGCAGGAAGAGATAAAACTGCTTTACAGCCTGGAAGAATCTTGAAGGAAGGGAGAGGCTCTACCCCTTTTTTCCCACAAGACGTAGCGAGCGACCCACCGAAGTTGCGCTGCCCACAAAGCCGAGAAGCAGACCAAGCAGTACAGTTGAGGGGTAGACGAGAAAAGCTGAAGAGCGCAGCACTGAGTAAAGCGCAGGCTCGTAACGGCCGATGCCAAGCTCAAACAACGCAGCCAGTGCTCCGGCGGCCAGAAGTCCCGACAGCAACCCCTGCAGCGCACCCTCAATGATGTATGGGGCCGCTATGAACGATCCAGAAGCTCCAACAAATCTCATAGTCCTGATTTTCTCTTGGCGGGCATGCATGGCCAGACGGATTGTATAACCAATCATCACCACCGTCGCAAGCGAAATAAGAATCCCCAAAGCACCTGTCACAAGAGTAAACAGGCGGGCGTTCTCCTCAATCTGTCCCAGAAACGCCTTATTGTAGCGGATATCTGAACCGGGAGCCACTACCCTGATTGCCGGAACCATGAGGGCAAGGCTGTCGGCAGATGCGTAGAGCGGCTGTACGGATATCTTTGCAGACCGTGGCAGCGGATTGGAGCCGAGAATGCCGACAACATCCTCACCGAACTCACTGGAAAAAATTCTGGCGGCATCCTCCCTGCTCACAAAAGAGACATCCCGCACGCCCGGAAGCCCCTTCATTTTCTCTGCCGCACTTCCCGAAGACTCGCCCGTCATGGAGTCACTGAAAAAAACCTCCAGTTCAACCCTCCCGCGAAGCTCCTGTATCAAATCATAAAAACTGAGTGACACCGTACCGAACAGGCCGAGAAGAACAAGAGAAAAAAAGCTGATAGCAACAGTGATGGCGGCAGGCAGTTTCGCCCTTCCGATGCTAGAAAACCCCTCCTTGAGAACAAACATGAGTGACATGATAGGACAGGATAATGGATTAGTTCAGGTTGACAAAGGTCAATTGTAGTAAAAGAATCAACAAAACAAGTTGCAAAAACAAGTTTTTTTTCTTTTAATTAAACCTTGAAACAAGGGGCTATAGCTCAGTTGGTAGAGCATTTGCATGGCATGCAAAGGGTCAGGAGTTCGAGTCTCCTTAGCTCCACACCCCAAAAAGCACGGCACAGTACCGTGCTTTTTGCATTTTCTCCGTCACTTCAGGAAAGGAATCAGAGCGAAATCATTTTTTTTAGTTTATGGTTTGAAGTTGTGGCTTCAATTGCGATTTTAAGAAGCAATGGAGTTTACATAACCTTAATATTCCCAACTTATGTGTGGAGTTTTCGGAATTTTCAACTCAAAAACTCCAGCGGAAGACACATTCTATGGGCTTTACTCCCTACAGCACAGAGGGCAGGAAGCAGCAGGAATTGTGGTTGCCGACTACAGTAAGGCCCGCAAGAAAACCCGATTCAGGCAGCACAAGGGAATGGGCCTGGTTTCGGAAGTATTCCGCGACGAATCAATTTTCGAGGAACTCGGCGGCTATGCCGCAATCGGCCACAACCGATACTCCACCACCGGCTCCTCCACCGCCACCAGCAACATCCAGCCCTTTTCACTCACCTATCGGTCAGGAAGCCTTGCCATAGCACATAACGGCAACCTCACAAACTCCCGGCAGCTCAGGCGCGAATTGACGGAACTCGGCGTTATCTTCCAGGCATCCTCAGACACGGAAATCATTCCTCATCTTGCAGCAAGAAGCCGCGAAAAAGAACCTCTGCAGCAGATTTATGATGCGCTGACGCAAGTCAAGGGAGCATACTCAATGGTTCTTCTGGCCAACAACCAGTTGATTGCCGCCCGCGACCCCTATGGCTTCCGGCCGCTTGCCCTCGGAAAAAAAACCGATCCCATCACGGGAGAACTTGCCTATGTGGTTGCCAGTGAAACCTGCGCATTCGACATTATACAGGCGGAGTACATCCGCGACATAGAGCCCGGTGAAATTCTTCTCATAGACCACCTTGCCGTAGCAAACGAACAGCCGACATCACTGTTCCTTCCCCCCTCCGAACGGAAAGCCAGATGCATTTTTGAATATGTTTATTTCGCCCGTCCGGACAGCTTTATTTTCAGCAACTCGGTTGACAAGGTTCGTCGTAATCTCGGAAAGAATCTTGCCAGGGAATCAACAATCACACCGATACCGGGAGAAAAAGAGCTGACCGTCGTCAGCGTGCCTGACTCCTCAAACACGGCCGCCCTCGGTTTTGTACGGGAAAGCAACCGAATGAACCGTGTCGCCCGTTTTGAACATGGCCTGATAAGGAACCATTATGTCGGGCGAACCTTTATCCAGCCCGGCGTCCAGAGCCGCGACATCAAGGTACGCTCCAAATACAACATAGTGCGTGGCGTTCTGCAGGACAGGCCGATCATTCTCATTGACGACTCTATTGTCAGGGGAACAACCGCCAGAATGCTCATCAAGCTTATCCGTGAAGCCGAGCCCAGCGCAATACATCTGCACATCAGCTCCCCCCCCATTACAAACCCCTGCTTCTATGGTATGGACTTCCCGACCAAACGGCAGTTGCTTACCCACATGTTCGACTCATTGGACGGGGAAATAGGGGAAATTGATAAAATCAGGGAATACATAGGGGTTGACTCGCTCAAATACCTCTCAATGGAGGGTCTTCTTGCCAGCGTCCCCTCCTTTGAAGGGGAAACATGCAGTTACTGCACAGCATGCTTCAGCGGCGACTACCCCATTCAGGTCAGCGAGGCCTCAATCGACAAGGACGAAAACGACTGACTCCCAACAGGCACTTACCCATACCCATACGAAAAAGGCGCATCTCCCGATGCGCCTTTTTCGTATGATGCAGCCAGAGAAAACCGGCCGCTATTTCTTGTTGCCCTGCTTGAACTCAATACGCACTGCCGTATGCGGCACAGCCTCAAGCCTTTTCTTGGGAATTGGTTTGCCTGACTTGATGCAGATCCCATAGGTTCGGTTTCTGATGCGGTCCAGCGCCTGGTCAATGTAGGTTATATATTTCTCATCACGTGCAATGAACATGAACCGCTGCTCACGATCCATGGTTTCCGTGCCGTGATCAGCCATATGCATGGAATAGTTGGAGTTGATTGAATCCTCCACATTTTCGTCCGACAGCGAAGAGCGGAGAATATCAAGATCCCTAAGCACCTCTTCACGCCGTTTCAGGAGAAGCTGACGGAAATGCTCAAGCTCTTCGTCATTCAGATAGGTCTTGAGCGGCGCCGGCGTTTCAATAATCTCCTGTTCTTTTTTTGCCGCACTGCTGCTTTTTCTGGGCATAATACTCAGTATTTTCTGATTCTAATGGCACGCTGAAAAAAATGAGGACTTCATAATACCATTTCCATCAGGATTTTTCAAGTCTCAATCGGCAGGACTCACCGTTCACCGATTCACCCTTTTCTCCGGTAGCATCCCCTGAAGCAATAACCGAAAGCCGAAGTTCTGTAGCAAGCGTCTCGTCTTTAATATACGCATCATTTTTCTTGGCTGCGTCGAGAAGTTTTTCAGTTCCCTCTACAAAAAGCACAATACGGTCGGTGATTTCAAGTCCACTCTCCTTCCGAAGTGTCTGGATGCGACTAACAAGTTCCCTGGAAAGGCCAAGCATTTCAAGCTCTTCGGTCATTTCAGTATCAAGGGCAACCATAATGCCATGGGCGTCGTCTGATGCGACAAGCCACCCCTCAATATCCTCATGCAGAATTTCAACATCTCCCCTCTGAATCTCAAACTGCCGCCCGTCGCACTCCAGCGAAATGACTCCCTCTTTTTCAAGATTCGCAATCTGCTTGTGGCTCATGCAACGCACTGCTTCACCAAGAAGCTTCATGTCTTTGCCGTATCGTGGTCCGAGAGTTTTGAAGTTTGGTTTCGCCTTTTTGCTGATCACCGAGCCACCCTCCTCTATGTACTCGATCTTCTGGACATTCACCTCTTCCATGATAATGTCGGCCACAAGCCTGTACTGCTCGCGTTCCCGGGCATCGGCAACAGAGAGGAGAATCCGCTGCAGCGGCTGGCGGACCTTAATGGATGCCCGCTCGCGCATGGTGCGTACAAGCGATGTGATGATCTGGGCTTTTTTCATACGCTCTTCCAGCGGCAGGTCGACTGCATCGGCATCAGCCAACGGGAAATCCGCAAGATGCACCGACTCCCTTGAGCCCTCACGCCCACCGGCGTTCAGGTTCAGGTAGAGGCGCTCAGCAAGGAAGGGAGTGAACGGAGCAAGCAGCTTTGCAAGCGTCTCCAGACAGCTGAAAAGTGACTGATAGGCCGCAAGTTTGTCTGGCCCCATGTCGCTCTTCCAAAACCGTTTGCGTGAACGGCGGATGTACCAGTTCGAAAGATCGTCAACAATGAAGTCATTGATGAGGCGGGCCGCACCAGTAAGATCGTAGCGCTCCATACACAGATGTACCGAACCAACAAGCGTATTCAGACTGGAAAGGACCCAACGGTCTAACCCGTTGCGTTCCTGTAGCTCCACCGCTGGTTCAAGACCTGTAAACCCGTCAACATTGGCATAGAGAACAAAAAAGTTATAACTGTTGATGTATGCCCTGAAAAACTTCCTCTGCTCCTCTTCAATCTCAGCCGTATTGAACGACTTTGGTCGCCAGGGAGGACTTGCAACCATCAGGTACCAGCGGATGGCGTCTGCCCCATAGCGTTCCATGGTTTCAAAGGGGTCGACAACATTGCCCTTCGACTTCGACATTTTCTGGCCGTTTTTGTCGAGTATATGTCCGTTGACAATAAGGTTCCTGTATGCGGTACTGTCGAACAGCAGCGCTGCAACCGCATGGAGGGTATAGAACCATCCACGGGTCTGGTCGACGCCCTCGGCAATAAAATCGGCAGGGAAAGTCCGGTCGAACAGCTCTTTGTTTTCAAACGGATAGTGCAGCTGGGCGAACGGCATGGAACCACTGTCGAACCAGACATCAATCAGCTCCGGCGTTCGCATGAAACGCACCCCGTCACGGATGAAATAAATTCGGTCTACAAAGGGCTTGTGCAGGTCAAGCTCCACAAGTTCCCTGTCGAGCGCCTCGCCAAGCACCCACCTCTCCCCGTCAATATCAATGAACCCTTCACGCAGTTCAGCTACAGAGCCTACTGCAAACACTTTTCCCGACGCAGCAGTGTCCCCTATCGCAAAGTCTTCAGCCACCCACAAAGGGAGCGGGGAACCCCAGAACCTTTCCCGCGAAAGAGCCCAGTCCTTGTTATCCTCAAGCCAGTTGCCGAAACGGCCAGCGCCTATTTCCGGGGGGCACCAGTTGATGGTTTTATTGAGCTCAACCATCCTCGGAGCAATATCGGTGGTTCTGATGTACCACGACTCACGGGCATAATAGATAACCGGCACATCATAGCGCCACGAAAAAGGATAGGTATGGGTGATTGTCTCCTTGCGGTAGAGCTTCCCCTCATCTTTGAGCCGCGCTATGACAGGCAGATCAACATCCTTGAAAAACATCCCGTCGTACTCGGCAACTTCAGCAGTAAAACAGCCGTTACGACCTACCGGCTGGAGCATCGGCAGGTCGTACTGTTTGGCAAGTTCATAGTCATCTGCACCAAACGCCGGAGCTATATGGACAATCCCTGTTCCATCTCCCGTTGATACAAAGGAAGCAATGGTCACGAACCAGCATTTTTTTGCAGGTACGGCATAGGGCAGAATCGGCTCATATTCAAGCCCCTCAAGCGAGCGGCCTTTCATGCGTTCTTCAACTTCCCAGAGGGAGTTCCCCTCTTCATCCTTCTCAACAAGAACCTGCCTGCGCGACTCGGCAAGAATCAGCTTTTCGCCGGTGAGGGAATGGCGTACCCGGACATAATCAATGTCGGCACCAACGCTGAGTGCAACATTGGAAATAAGGGTCCACGGCGTGGTGGTCCAGACGAGGAAAGACTCTTCCGCCCCCTTAACCCTGAACTTCACATAGACGCTCGGGTCCTTCACTTCTTTGTAGCCAAGTGCCAGCTCATGCGAACTCAGTACCGTCTCGGACTTCGGATCCTGAGGCACAATCTTATAATCCTTGTAAATCAGTCCCTTGTTGAAAATGGTTTTGAGCGCCCACCAGACCGATTCAATATAGTTGTTCTCGCAGGTGATGTAGGGGTGGTCCATATCGACCCAGTATCCCATTCGTTCGGTGAGCTTCCCCCACCCTTCGCGGTTGTCATCAATATGGTGATAGACCAGCGAGCGGGCTTCAGTGTTGAAAAGCTCCTCTCCATACTCTTCAACCTGGGCCTTGTTTTTCAGGCCAAGTTTCTTCTCAACAGATATTTCAACAGGAAGGCCGTGCGTATCCCAGCCAGCCTTGCGCGGCACACGGTATCCCTGCATAGTCCGGTAGCGGCACACAGCGTCTTTTATGGTACGGCTGAACACATGGTGAACACCCGGCTTTCCATTGACGGTAGGAGGACCTTCATAAAAGGAAAAAACCCGGTCAGCAGGTTTTTCCTCCAGGCTTTTATGAAAAATTCCGTGTTCGTTCCAGTAAGAGAGAACTGCGGCTTCCGTCTCACTGTAGGGTACATTTTGTGGATACTCGGCAAATTTATCGGCCATGGTCATGAAAATCGTTCAGGGTCAGTGTACCGGCTGGCGGCAAAAAAACCAATATAAAAGAATCGCCCGTAAAAACAGTACAGGCAGGACCTTCCACCTGAGGAAAAGCCTGCCTGTAAACAGCTGTTTTCTGTGCCCCGAACCAACAGGGAGGAACGAAATGGATTACTTTTTCTCGTTGAGAGTTGTCGACACGCCCTCAAGAATCTGTTTTGCGACCACCGTCATGGCATCAAGAGCCTGAGCCACAGCCTTGCCCATGGGCGCAATAGCGCTGTCAAGAAGTGTCGCCACACCAACAATAATGGTTCCGAGATCACCTTTAACAACATCCTGTCCCGGCTCTTGAATCGGTTCGTTTTCCTGAAAAGGGTTCTTCATTTCTTCAGCCATAGAGCAATCATGGTTATGGTTCATGCAAAGAAAGCGAGGGTACTGTGCGTTGAATTTAGCACTTTAACAGCTTCCCTCAAAGTTTCAGGAGTCCGAAGACTGCCCTCGCCCGTACCGGTCATCAAACCGGATGATGTCATCCTCGCCCAGATAAGTTCCGGTCTGAACCTCAATGATGTCGAGAGGACGCTCGGTCGGATTTTCCAGTCTATGGAGCGCGCCCACAGGAATATAGGTCGACTGGTCCGCCGTAAGGGTTATGTCTTTATCATCAACAGTTATCTTCGCAGTTCCGTGCACAACAACCCAGTGTTCCGCCCGATGCTCATGCTTCTGCAGGGAGAGAGCCGCCCCGGGGTTGACGGTTATGCGCTTGACCTTGAAATGCTCACCACTGTCAACAGTTTCATAGCTGCCCCACGGCCTGAACACCCGCCGGTGGATAGCAGTCTCGTCCCTCTCGCGGCGATTCAATTCTTCAACAAGCAATTTGACATCCTGAACCCGGTCCTGTGAGGCAACCAGCACAGCGTCGGAAGTTTCAACAATAATGTGTCGGTCAAGTCCAATGGCCGCAACCAGACGGCTAGAAGCATGAACATAACTGTCGGTCACATCATGCAGCAGCACATCACCCCTCTGGACATTGCCAGACTCGTCGCGTTCATGAAAATCCCAAAGGGCCGACCATGCGCCCACATCACTCCATCCTGCGTCCAGAGGAACAACAAACGCCCTGTCGGTCTTCTCCATAAGGGCATAATCAATGGAATCGGAAGGAGAGGCCCGGAATGATTCGGGATCCAGACGCAGAAAGTCGAGATCGCGCGAAGCCCCTTCGGTTGCTTCCCTGCAGGCCGTAAGAATGGCGGGGGCGTGCCGGAAAAGTTCGTCAATCAGCGTACGGACACTGAACAGAAAAATGCCACTATTCCAAAAGTACCCTCCCGAAGCCAGATACCCCTCCGCTGTAGCACGATCAGGTTTCTCCACAAACTCAAGAACGGGAAGTGCCTCACTCATGCTCTGGCTCTCTGTTACAGCCCGTATATATCCATAACCAGTTTCAGGCGCAGTAGGAACAATACCAAAGGTGACCATTCCCCCCTCACCCGCAGCGGGAAGGCCGGCGGCAACAGCAGTAGCAAAAGCCCGGGTATCGGGGATAACATGATCAGCGGGAAGAATCAGCATCACCGCACCGGGATGCTGATTCTCCACCAGAAGAGCCGCAACAGCAGCTGCCGGAGCAGTATTACGGCCCGAGGGCTCCAGAATGATTCCCCCTATTTCCACTCCGGTTTCGCGAAGCTGCTCAGCAACCAGAAAGCGATGGCTATCATTGCAGACACAATAGAGCGGTCCCACATCGGGAAGTTCCTTCAGGCGCAGGGCGGTATCCTGCAGCATGGTATTCTCTCCGCAGAGGGGAAGCAACTGCTTCGGGTAAAGGGCCCGTGAAAGCGGCCAGAGCCGGGAACCCGTACCGCCGCTGAGTATGACAGGAATGATCATTGGCGCTGGTACATTTTCCATGTTGACGAAATCAGAGTATCAAGATCACTGAACGAGGGCTCCCAGCCCAGCAGTTCGCGAGCATGGGCTGATGTGGCCACAAGCTCTGCAGGATCGCCCGCCCGACGACCGGTCACCACCGCAGGCACCGGTTTTCCGGTCAGGGCGCGGACCCGTTCCACCATCTCCAGAACCGTCACGCCGGTTTCGCTGCCAAGATTCACCGAGAGGCTTTGGTCATGCTCAAGCATATACTCGAACGCCTTGACATGAGCCACTGCAAGATCGCTCACATGCACATAATCGCGAATGCAGCTTCCGTCCCTCGTTGGATAATCGTCACCGAAAACGGAAAGCTTCTCCCGTTTGCCCGACGCCACCTCCATCACAAGCGGAAGCAGGTTCTCCGGGTTCATCTCCAACCCGCCGATACGGCCACGGGTATCATACCCGGCAGCATTGAAATAACGGATCGCCCCATAGCGCAGCCCCCGAAGACGGTCAAACCATTCAAGCAGCCGTTCAATCTCCAGCTTGGTGAACCCGTAAAAATTTTCAGGTTCCTTCGGATGCTCTTCATCAATGGGCAGATACTGCGGGCTCCCGTAGACCGCCGCCGACGACGAAAAAACAAGCGCCCGAATGCCGGCCATGGAAGCTTGGTTCAGAATATTGATTGTTCCTTTCAGGTTCGCCTCCGCATATGCTTCCGGCTGCAGCATGGACTGACCCGCCGCCTTCAGGGCAGCCAGATGAACGCACCCATCAAACCCTTCCGCCATTGCCTCCCTGAGCTGTTCCGGCTGCAGAATGTCGCCATGAACAAAACGGGCCTCACTGAAAAGGTTCTCCCTCAGCCCCGTTCTCAGATTGTCGAAAACAGTCACCCCGTAGCCCCGGTCAAGAAACTCACGCACAACATGGCTGCCGATGTAGCCCGCCCCCCCGATAACAAGAATATTCATAAAAATCTGTTTATCAGCTCAGCGTTTCCCGTAATGGTCTTCATAATAATCCTGATAGGCTCCCGAAGTCACCTCCTCAAGCCAATCACCGTTTGAAAGATACCAGTCCACCGTCTTTGCAAGCCCCTCTTCAAAGGTAATCGAGGGCACCCAGCCCAGTTCCTGCTTCAGCTTTGAAGCGTCAATTGCATAGCGCATGTCATGTCCCGCCCGGTCAGTGACAAACGAAATCAGCTCTTCGGAGGAACCTGCATTGCGGCCGAGCCTGTCGTCCATAATGCGGCAGAGCAGGCGGACAAGACTAATGTTGCTCCACTCATTATGGCCCCCAATATTATAGGTTTCGCCAATCTTCCCGTGATAATAAATGGTGTCGATTGCCCGCGCATGGTCTTCTACCCAGAGCCAGTCACGAACATTTTCGCCTTTACCATACAGTGGCAGCGCCTTGCCGCTTTTGATATTGTTGATGAACAGCGGAATGAGCTTTTCGGGGAACTGAAACGGCCCATAATTGTTCGAGCAGTTGCTGATGACCACCGGTAAACCGTAGGTATCATGATAAGCCCTCACAAAATGGTCCGATGAAGCTTTTGAAGCAGAATAGGGGCTGTGCGGATCATACGGGGTCTCTTCAGTGAAAAGCCCCTCCCCTGCAGGAAGGGAACCATACACCTCGTCGGTGGACACATGGTAGAACAGGCGGCCCGAAAAATCACCCTCCCAGGAGGCCTTTATCGCATTGAGCAGATTCACCGTACCAAGCACATTGGTCTCTGCGAACGCTGTCGGATTGGCAATGGAGCGATCCACATGCGACTCGGCAGCCAGATGAATCACCCCGTCAAAACGGGTTTCAGCAAAAAACCGCATGAGAAAGTCCCCGTCGGTAATATCGCCCTTAACAAAACAATACCGGCTGCTGTCCTCAAGATCACGAAGATTGGCGAGGTTTCCTGCATAAGTAAGGCTGTCGAGGTTGGTCACCCGGCAGTCGCCGTGAGCCCCGAGAAAATAGCGGATAAGGTGGGATCCAATAAAGCCGGCCCCGCCGGTAACAAGAAGATGCATGGTTCTCTTCGGTTAAGGTTGGTGGCTGAGCATTGCACCAAGCGAGTGGCGCCAGTAAGGAATCCGTATCCCCCAGTCTCTCTTGATGGCTCCCTTGTCAAGCACGCTGTATGATGGCCTGGGAGCCTCCTGAGGGTAGCCAGAACTGTCAACAGGCAGGACACTGCACCCGAGCCCCGACAGCTCCATCACGGCACAGGCAAAATCATACCATGAAGCAGTTCCCTCATTGCTGTAATGATAGGTTTCCCGGTAATGACGGGACGGGTCAAAGTGCCCTGAAATCTCCATAAGGGCTCCGGCAAGGTCGGCAGCAGAGGTCGGCGTGCCGGTCTGGTCGAACACCACCTGCAGCTCGCTCTTTTCAGCCCCGAGACGAAGCATGGTTTTCACAAAATTGGCGCCATGACGGGAGTAGAGCCAGGAGGTCCGCACAATGATGTGCGAAGGGTCAATTTCACCAATCAACTGTTCCCCCTGCAGCTTGGAACAGCCGTAGACGCTTGAGGGAGAGGGAGGATCGCTTTCACGGTAGGGCCGCGGTAGATTGCCGTCAAACACATAATCGGTTGACACATGAAGCAAAAGCGCCCCCACATCTCTGCAGGCGGCGGCAAGCACGCCGGCACCGTTACGGTTGACGCGGAACGCGGATTCAGGATCCCTCTCCGCCCTGTCAACCGCGGTATAGGCCGCCGCATTAATGAGCACAGAGGGCTTGCACTCCGATACAGCCAACCCAACAGCCCCACTGTCCGTTATGTCAAGCTCGGGCAAATCATAAAAGAAAAAACGATGGTCGGGAAGTTTGCGCGAAAGCTCCTGAAGCTCACTGCCAAGCTGGCCCCTGCTGCCTGTTACAAGAATATTCATCGGCGGTAGACTGATTCAGCATTGTACTCACTGTAGGGGAAAGCCTCAACGCCCGAAAAACTGGGCAGACCTCTGTCCCTTTCTGAAATCCGGATTTCCTCCCCCTCAAGCTGCCAGTCAATGCCAAGCAAGAGGTCGTTCCAGAGCAGCCCCCCCTCATGAGAGGGCTTATAGTAATTGTCGCACTTATAGGAAAACACGGCCTCATCTGAAAGGACAACAAATCCATGGGCAAACCCTTTGGGAACCCAAAGCTCGTTTTTGCGCTCGCCATCAAGCTCACAGCCAACATGGCGGCCATACCATGGCGATCCCCTCCGCAAGTCCACGGCAACATCAAGAACCCTGCCCTGCACAACCCGCACCAGCTTCGACTGGGTGTAAGGCGGCAGCTGGAAATGGAGCCCCCGAAGCACGCCCCGGGAAGACTTTGACTCATTGTCCTGCACAAAATCCACCCGTCCGATATGCTCCTCAATCAGGTCGCGACGGAAGGATTCAAAAAAATATCCCCGTTCATCACCAAACACATCGGGCTCAAACTGAAGAACATCAGGAATGGCGGTACTCGTTACTCGCATAATTATAATACAGACTTAGTGTGCTTCGGATTCTTGGCGAGAAAAGCTCTCGGCCATTTTCAGCGCCTGGAAGGAAGGCGTTTCAGATACTCTCCATACTGACTTTTCAAGAGAGGGACGGCAAGCCGCAGCAAATCCTCGTCACCTATCCAGCCATTGCGCCAAGCAATCTCTTCAGGACAGGCAATCTTGAGCCCCTGCCGTTTCTCGACGGTCTGAATAAAATTACCAGCCTCCTGAAACGACTCGTGCGTTCCGGTGTCGAGCCATGCAAACCCCCTGCCGAGCATGGAACATTTCAGACGGCCAGCCTCCAGATAGTTTTCGTTCACGCTTGTGATTTCCAACTCACCTCTCGCGGAAGGACGGACATTTCGGGCAACTTCAACCACATCATTGGGATAAAAATAAAGCCCCACAACCGCATAATCGGACTTCGGGTTCTCAGGTTTTTCCACAATGGAAAGCACATTTCCCTCCCCATCAATTTCCGCCACACCGTACCGCTGCGGGTCACTGACTGCATAGCCAAAAATTGTCGCCTTCCGCTGCTCACGAACCGTCCTGACAGCAAGGTCAAGCATGGGGGTAAAAGCGTAGCCGAAAAAGATGTTATCGCCCAGAATCAGAGCCACATCGTCACCACCGAGAAACTCCTCGCCAAGAATGAACGCCTGCGCAAGCCCGTCGGGAGAGGGCTGTACTGTATAGGTAAGGCTGATGCCCCAGTCGCTGCCATCGCCGAGCAGTTTCTGGAATGATGGCTGGTCTTCGGGAGTGGTAATGATGAGAATATCCCTGATCCCCGCAAGCATGAGGGTGGTCAGTGGATAGTATATCATCGGTTTGTCGTAGACGGGAAGGAGCTGCTTTGAAATGCTCCTCGTCACAGGATAAAGCCTTGTGCCGGAACCGCCGGCCAGAATAATACCTTTCATGGTGCCTCATTGTTCGTTCTGTCAAATTACCGACATGGGTGAGGCTCCCGTCAGTCCCGCTCTTTTTCGCCGGGAGGAAAAATCACCGCAGCTATTTCCGATGCAACGCGCATGGCTGTCTCTGCTGACCCAAGCGCCTCACGCGCATCCTCCTCTCCAAAAATATCCCAAGGAAGCCGATATCCCTCTTCATCGCCATATTTCGTCAGCATCTTCTGATGGGAACCGTGCCTCTCAAACAGGGGCAAAAGCTGCCCGATCATGCCGGCAACCTCTGCCGAAAGCGTTCCCTCCTTCATCAGTCCCGACAGATGCTCTCCCGGCCTATGCGTGGACGGAGCGACACCAAAAAGCATCAGCACCCCTACCCCCGCGTTTTCAACTGCAAGCACCGAGCCTGAAACAGCTGCGCGCCAGCGCCCGCCGACAAAATCCTGCCGGGCCTCATCAAGAAATCCCCTCACAAGTTGAAAGCGATAATCAACATCTTTCATGAAGCCCATGAGTCCCTCCGTTAAATTCACCATCCGGATACGATCGCATCAATAATTTGATCGGCAATACGCTCCATACAGACCCGTATGGCCTCCTGCTGACCAAGATAGTCGCCCACTGTGTAATCGGCAAAAGCAACAAACGACTGTGAAAACATCTGCTCTTTCTCCACCCTGTCATCCATAGAGGCCTTCACTCCTATCGTAATCCTGTTTGTGATAGCCCGCTCCGTATCGACCGAGAGCTGGCTCGAGCTGTCAGACCAGGTGGTTATGGAGCACTCCAGAAGAGCGTCCGCCCGGGCAATGGATGAGGTTATCTGGAGCGGAGTGACAGCTTCAATTTTATTCGTCACTGCCCTGTTGAGATCATTGCCATACCCGTAGCCACCAGCGAATACCGGAACGGCAACTGTTTTTATGTGCTCAGGAAGAGAGCCCCCACCAAGGCTGTAACACCCTCCGAGGAAGAGAATAAGCAGAGCCGAGGAAAGCACTCTTGAGATAACGGTTTTCAACATAAAGCAACCCTCGCCCGGTGTTAATAGGTTTGACGATCTATCCTGTTGAATATTTTACGGAAGGGAAAGGTCAGGAGCAACCTTTTTTTTCTCATTCCGCTGAGAGCAGACAGATACATGTCTGTTTTGCCATCACTCCAGTCGGAGGCCATCCTTACAGCAAGCCCGGCTGCCACAGAGGGCGGCTGAGCAAAAATATCGAGAATTGTGTTGAATGTGGCAAGCTGCTTCTGCAGTTCCGCCGTGGGATTTTCGGCGCTGACCATAGCAGTCCGCACCAGACCGGGATGAAGAAGCATCACAGAAATTGGTGTATGTCGGTACTCAGCGGCAACGGCGTGCGTAAAACGGGCAATGGCCGCCTTGGTTGCTCCGTAGGCGCTTATCCATGGGGTGTTCGAGCCGCTGTCGGTTCCCGAACCAGCCATATTGATAAGTTTGCCGTGCTGGTTCTCGCTCAGAAAATAGCGGATGGCCGCGCGGCTCCCATTGTATGTTCCCTTGATGTTGGTGTCAATCACCCTGCCCCATTCGGCCGGGTCGCTTTCACCCAGAGCGCAAAAAGGATCGGAAATCCCCGCATTGTTGATAAAGCAGTCAATTTTCCCGAAACGGGAGGCACTTTCAGAAACAAGAGTTTCTACTTCACTGGAGGAAAGAACATCACACACAAGACCGTAAACAGAGCCGGAAGGGAATCGCGCAACTGCGGCATCTACATTCGTGCGTGATGATGAAGTCACCACAACCTTGGCCCCCTCAGAAACAAACGCGTGGGCTATGGCATTCCCAATTCCTCGCGACGAACCGGTAATGACGGCTACCTTTCCCTCAAGCCTTCCCATTGCCCCCGTTTCCCGACCGAAGCATAGCCTGCAGTTCAGGCTTTCCAACAGCATGGGCCTCAAGAGAGACCCCCTGTTCAATCGCATCCCAAGCCTGCCGGATGCTGGTCGCACCAGCTTTAGGTCCAAGCGGATGGCCAAAGATGCCCCTTCCGGGAACAAACCCAAAATCAACGGACCCAACCTTGCGGTAAACTGTTTCAAGCGTCAGAGCGGAATCACTCCCGCCAGGAACAGGCAATGAGCGGCGGATATGACCAAACTCCTGAAGGCACTCGGCGATATTATCCTTCACCTCCTCCTCAGGGGTCATCATCCGGCTGCCGAATCCCGGCATAATGATGGAATCAAGCCCCGCAAGCCGCTGCAGCTTGGTCATCACCCGCGAATGAATCCCATAGTTCTCCATCCGGCTGAAGGCAGCTATAAAGGGGAAATGGCCTATAAGAGGAACTTTTGTATACTTCGCAAGCATTCTGACGGCGCTCAACCCAACCGGCAAAGCGTTGACCAGAAGCGCATTGGCACCATTTCTGACAGCAACATCATGCTGCTCCTTCATCCGGTCGACCTCATCGGTAATGTTTGCCAGATAAACCTTCGGCACGCCGGTGGCCTTTTCAGCCCTTTGACGGGCAATGCCCAGCTGTCGCGACCGCTCGGCAAGCGTTGACCACTCCACATCGGCAAGCATTTCGTCATCCTTGGCAATATCAAGCCCCCCCATCCAGCTCTCTTCAGCAATCTGGGCAAAATGTTCCGGACTCAACCCGATATTGGGCTTTACCACACCGAAGAATATCGGGCGATCATAAGCCTGAAGAAGATCGCGGATACCCTCGATACCAAATTTCGGTCCATCGAATTCCTGGAGATAGGACTCGGGAAATGAAATATCAAGAAGCTTGACAATGGGCACGCCAGGAGTGAAAAAAACACCCTCCCCACAGACCGCGGTCAGAAGGTTCGGAAGTTTTGGGCCGAAATTCCTGTGCGGATGGGCAATGGTTACCCGGCATGCATGAATCGCACCCTGCTCGGAATGCGTCACCGGATAACTGAGCTGCTCCCTCTCGCCCAGAATCTGAAGATTGATCACCTTCGCGCCGAATTGCACCCTGAAATCCTCATCATACCCTATCCGGCTCCATTGTGCCGTTGACTGCTCACTGCAAAAATGCGCAAGTGCGATTTCAATATCGCCCACACACTCCACATAGTACTCAAGCGTCAGGTAATCAGCCATCTCAAGCTGCTCCGGTGAGGCAAAAAAGCCCTTGACATCCGTTGTGTTCATAAAACAGTATCATCACCCCCCAACAGCACCGCAACCGGACTGTTCAGGATTGGCATTAAAAAAATTCACAGTTCCTGCCATAAGCCCCACTTCAGCCCTCAGCCCTGATCGAGCTGAAATACTCATACGCCTCTGAAGGGCTCAAACCCTCATGTACCACTTTATTGACAGCCTTCATCATGGCCAGGGGCGCATCACTCTGGAAAATGTTTCGTCCCATGTCCACACCCGAAGCACCTTCCGCAATAGCCTTCCACGACATGGTAAGAGCATCCTGTTCCGGCAACTTCTTGCCGCCCGCCATCACAATCGGAACCGGACATGAAGCAACAATGGTATCAAAATCCTCAGGCACATAATAGGTCTTCACAATCTGTGCGCCCAGCTCGGCAGAAATCCGGCAGGCCAGACGGAAGTACTTCGCATCGCGGACCATGTCCTTGCCAACAGCTGTCACCGCCATGGTGGGAATTCCATAACGAAGCCCCATATCAACCAGACGGGTCATATTGTGGATGGAACGGGTCTCAAACTCACCACCAATAAATACCTGAAGCGTAATGGCGGCAACATTCATCCGGATTGCATCTTCAATATCAACAGCAAGCTCCTCATCGGAAAGCTCCTTGAGAATGCTGGGCCCGCCGCTGCAGCGCATCACCACCGCCTTGGTCAGCGAAGGAGGCACTGTTGTGCGGAGAATGCCACGGGTCAGCATAATTGCATCGGCATGGGGCATGAGAGGAACAATATTCACATCAGGGCGTTCCAGGCCCGTGGTCGGCCCCTGAAAATACCCATGATCAATAGCGAGCATGACCGTTTTCCCCGTATCCGGCCGGAAAATCCGAGAGAGACGGTTTTTCATCCCCCAATCCAGAGAGTGAGCTCCCTTCAGAAAAAATCCGTGGGTGTTGATGGGAATGTCGGTATAATAATCCTTGGCCTGTTTATCCTTGTCATACTCAGCCATATTGCGCTTCTCCTGTTTCATTTGGTATTGTCAATTCTCAAACACTCGACAGTAAAGGCTTACCGCAGAGCAGCCGCAATGTTGCCGCCATCCACCGTGGTAATTGACCCCGTCGTCCTCTTTTCAAGCGCCAGATGCACAAAAGCATCGGCCACATCCTCAGCGGTCACCTCCAGCTGAAGGAGATTGCCTGCCATATACTCCTTTTCACTCAGACCACGCGCTTTTGAACGCGCGTCAATCATCTCGGGAGTCAAAAGACCGCTGCGGATGCGGTCGGCATTGATACCGTTCGAACGGATGCCGTCCCGTCCATGGTCGAGCGCATACTGCCGAACAAGAAACATTGTTGCAGCCTTCGGCAAACCGTAGGGGCCAAAATCAGGCCCAGGGTTGACCGCCTGTTTAGACACATTGAACAGCAGAACCCCGCCGGTTCCCTGCAGCTTCATAACCCTGACTGCCTCCTGAGCCATGGACTGGTGTGAAAAGAAATTCAGCTCAAAACTTTTTCGGAGCACCTCATCGGGCACCTCGCCAATTCGCCCCTGCAGTGCGGCGCCAACATTGGAAACAATAATGTCCACCCCACCGAAACACCGGCAGGCACCATCAAACGCAGCTCGCACATCACTTCGCCGGGTCACATCGCAGGTCATGGAGAGAACACCCCCGCCAAGATCCTCCATCGCCCGGTCGAGAGCGTCCTGATGCAGATCGAGCAGCACAATTTCCGCCCCTCTGCTCCGGAATTCCCTGGCCGTTGCAAGCCCTATGCCTCCAGCCCCTCCGCTCACCAGAACAACCTTACCGGCAAACTCACCATAGCGAACCTTCTGCATCTTCGCCTGCTCCATCTCCCAGTACTCTATGGAAAAAGCCTCAGCGTCCGTTATGGACTCAAAGCGCCCGATAGACTCAGCATCAAGAATTGCGGCTGCACTCCCCTCTGCAATATCGGCATTTACGCAGGCGGAACGGGCGCTCCTGCCAAGTCCAAACAGTCCGAGCCCCGGAACAAGAACAACACGAGGCAGAGGGTCAAGCATGGAAACCTCCGTGGCAACAGCTGCTTTTCCCGCTGAAAAATAGGCAACATACTCAGCAGTGTAAGCTTCAACTGCCTTATGAACCGATGCCTTGAAACCGACAGGATCAACCGCGTCAGGAGCAGGAACCACAAGCGGCCAATGCTTGGAACGGACTACAAAATCCGGCGTCATAGCCCCCCTGCGAGAGAGCTCCCCCAAATTGGCGCAATTGACATACCTGAGAATTTCCGGAGATGTCCGGAAATCAAGAATGAACTGATCATAGTCCTTCGAATCTGGAGTGCGTTCAAGCACACAGGCACCCCTGATAACCGGGGCCGTGTCCTCCACCGTTATCAGTTCCCCGGGAAGTTGCACTGTCTGCACCGTCTTTTTCGGAGCAGTTGCAATACAGGACTCAAGAGCCGTCACTGCGTCAATCATCCTGTCATAAGCCTCCCGCGCACTGTCGCCAAAGGTAACCAGACCATGTTTATGGAGCACCAGACCCGCAATAGAAGGGTTGCTTTCGTAGGCCGCAGATGCGGAATTTGCAAGTTCAAGACCCGGCTTGGAGTATGGCACGGAACCGAAACTCCCACCCAGAGCGCTGCGGCAAAGTTCTTCTCCATCAGGCTGATTGGAGAGAGTAAGGAGCGCCATCGAATGGGTATGAAGAATGAACCGGTGGGGGAGAAAAGCATGAAGGAGCGTCTCAATCGACGGAGTCAACGCCTGGTTGACCATATGGTCGGTAAGATCAAGGAGATTCAGGTAGAGAAAGTTTTTAAACTCCCGTGTGGAAAACCGCACCACATCATTAACACTGCTCCGTTCGCCAGATGCGTAAAGATGCTGAAGCCTCTGCAGGGGGTCAATACGGACAGGAGTGAAATCGTGAAAATCCGCATCGGCCAGGTCAACTCCGCTCGCCTTGATGAAAATCACATTCACCCGAATGCCAATAATATCGCCTAACTCACATTTAACGGAGGTGTTGCCCCCTCCATGCATCACCAGAGAGCTCTCCTGTCCCAGAAGTCTTGAGGCATAAACAAGTTCCGAGAGTTCACGGGGAGTCTTCCCGTCTAAAGGCCTTACGGCAAGTGCCTCATCAAAATCCCTGTCATTCCATAAATTCCGCATGGTGTATGCCATTGTGACGCTCTTCACGGGAGCGCTGCTTTAATAAAACCTACTCAGCAGGATTCGCTTGCAGAAGCAAACCGGATCGATGCACGCCTGTCCATAGCCTGATGTGCGTTTTCCACCAAAAGCCCTCAATACGAAACCGGAAAAGGCTGATTGAATGACGACAGCTAAATGCTTTACAGCTTTTAATATACGAAATTCCATTATAGAGAAACAAAGACGAAGACCTTCCGGAACACGCTCTTCGAGAAAATTCTTCTACATTACCTATGGGCACTGCCAACAAACCATCCATCCCTCGCCATGAAAGAAAGAACCCCTCCAACACCCGGTGAAACTATGATGCTGGCCTTCAAACTGCTCGGCCTGCGCAATCACAGCATTGCTGAACTTGAAAAAAAACTCCTCACAAAAGGGTGCCCCGCGGAGAACACAGCGGCGGCCCTGCAGCGGCTGAAAAAAAGAGGAATGCTTGATGACCGTGTGTTTGGCGAAGAGTTCATCAGAGGGCGCCTGAAACGCAGACCGGCAGGAACCATGAAACTTAGGGCGGAACTCCGAAAAAAAGGGATGCCCGACACTGTGATTGAGGAGTTACTCGAGAGCTATGACGGCATGCAAGGGGCACTGGCTGCGGCAGAAAAAAAAATGGCTTCCCTTCAGCGCTTTACCCTTGCTGTGCGGAAAAAGAAACTTGAGGTATTCCTGCATAACCGAGGATTCGGCTGGCAGGAAATTCGGAATGCAGAAAAAAAAATGCTTGGGGGATTCACGGATGAAGAGCCCTCGGCTTATTATGGAGAGGATTACGAATGAACCAGTGACCCAACCTTTTCTCCATTGATCAGCTTCGTCAGATTCCCCCGCTCGTTCATGTTCATCACCACGATGGGCAGCACATTCTCCCTGCAGAGGGTAATGGCCGTCATATCCATAACGCGAAGATTCTTTCGCATCACATCAATGTAGGATATCTGTGAAAAAAATTCTGCCCCGGGGTTCTCTTCAGGGTCGGAATCATAAATGCCATCAACTCGGGTTCCCTTCACAATAACATCAGCCTCAATCTCTATGGCCCGCAACGATGCTGCCGTATCAGTCGTAAAATAGGGGTTTCCCGTCCCTGCACCGAAAATGACCACCCGCCCCTTTTCCAGATGCCGAATAGCCCGTCTCCTTATGAACGGCTCAGCCATCTGCTCCATTTTTATGGCGGTCTGGAGTCGTGTATACACGCCCTGGCGCTCAAGCGCATCCTGAAAAGCAATGGAATTGATCACTGTCGCAAGCATCCCCATGTAATCAGCCTGCACCCTGTCCATATTGCGTGCAGCATCGGAAACGCCGCGAAAGATATTGCCACCCCCAATCACCAGAGCAACTTCAGCCCCTAAATCACGAGCCTCCTTCACCTCCTCAGCATATCTCTCAAGCATATCGCTGTTGATTCCATAACCGTCCTCTCCTGCCAGAGCTTCACCGCTGAGTTTCAGCAAGATGCGTTTGTATTGTAGCATAGTCATATCCTCCTTGAGAAAATATTATTGAACGAAAAAAAAGCCCCGATATACGAGGCTTTTTTTCTTACTCTCCCAACTGATATCGGACAAACTCCCTGACCTCCACCGCAGCCTCCTCATGCTGCTTACGGAACTCAACGAGAACATCCGAAACCTTCATGTTGTTGATCTTTATGAAGGCCTGTTCGGTAAGCACCACCTCCTGGTAATACTTTTCAATACGGCCTCGAACAATCTTCTCGACAAATTCCTCTTTCTTTCCCTGACCCAGCGCCTGCTGGCGGTAGATGTCGGACTCTTTTGCAATCAGCTCCGCCGGCACTGCCGAACGGTCAACCACAATCGGTGCAGCTGCAGCAACCTGCATGGCAAGGTCGCGAGCAAGATCCCTCACGCCGTCCGGCTGAGCGAAAGCGATATGGATTATGGCGCCCAGCTGTGCACCGGGATGCACATAGGCCTCTACAAGACCATCTGCGGCGTCACAAAAAGCAAGACGCTTCAATTCAATCTTCTCACCAAGCTTTCCAGTCATGGTTTTGATTGCATCAGCAACCCGCTCACCACCGAATTCAGCAGAAAGCGTCATTTCAAGAAGAGCCTCAGAAGATGAAGCGCAACTGGCAAGCGCTAACTGGGCGAGTGCACCGGCAAAACCGGTAAAAACCTCTCCACGGGCAACAAAATCAGTCTCGCAGTTAAGCTCAAGAATAACTCCAGCCTTGCGGTCATCGGTAATCTTAATGCAGATCATTCCCTCGCGGGCGTCTTTATCGGCTCTTTTGGCGGCAAGGGCAGCACCTTTTTTACGAAGGTACTCAACAGCCTTCTCCATATCGCCGCCGGATTCCTCCAGCGCCTTTTTGCAGTCCATCATGCCGATACCTGTCGTATCTCTGAGATCTTTTACATCCTTTGCTGAAATCTGGCTCATTGCTATTCTCTTTCGCTTCAGTTTAAATATGGTTACTGTTATTCGACGGATTCAGGCGCAGCGGGCGCAGCGGGCGCAGCGGGCGCAGCGGGCGCAGCTGGCGCGACCGGTGCAACTGGTGCAACTGGCGCAGCAGGTACGGCCGGAATCTCCGGCTCTTCGGGCTCACTGCCGTCGGCCTCATCCATCTTGGCCAGAACCTCCTGCTCCACCTTCAACGCACGGGCGTTGATAATGGTGTCGGCTACAGCCTTGACCATGAGCTGAATGGAACGGATGGCGTCATCGTTTGCAGGAATGATATAATCAACCAGATCAGGGTCACAGTTGGTATCAACCATAGCGAAGATGGGAATACCAAGCGAGCGGGCCTCTTTGATGGCGATATGCTCTTTTTTGATGTCGACAATAAACAGGGCTGCGGGAATTCTGTTCATGGTGGCTATTCCGCCCAGAATCCGCATAAGTTTCTCACGCTCACGGCCAAGCATGAGGCGCTCTTTCTTGGTAATCATGTCGTAGGTGCCGTCCGTCTCCATGCGGTCAATGGAGTTCATGCGGCGTATGCTCTGGCGGATGGTCGAAAAGTTGGTCAGCATGCCTCCGAGCCAGCGCTCGCACACATAAGGCATTCCAGCCCGTTCGGCCTCGGATGAAATAATGTTTTTTGCCTGTTTCTTTGTACCCACAAACATGATTTCCCGCCCGGTCTGGGCAATGGCATCAAGCGCGTTGAGCGCATCGTCTGCAAGGACAAGGGTTTTCTGGAGATCGATGATGTGAACACCGTTTTTCTCCATGAAAATGTAAGGCTTCATTTTCGGGCTCCAGCGGCGGGCAAGGTGTCCGAAATGGACTCCTGCGCGGAGCATGTCTTCAAGCTGAAAGTACGACATTGTGGGTTTCCTTCTGTTTAGTTGATTCTTCTACCGTGCCTGCCATCCGGAATCCGGCGCAAGGCGCCGGACACTGCCGGAAAACTCTATCCGAGAACTGACCCGGAACAGCACGATATGAGTGATTTTGTCCTGAAAAGGCGATGAAAAAGGGAATATCAGCGTTTGGAGAACTGGAACGACTTACGAGCCTTCTTGCGACCGAACTTCTTCCGCTCAACCATCCGCGGATCACGGGTAAGCAGGCGTTCCGTCCTGAACACAGCACGAACCGATTCATCAAACTCTGTAAGAGCCCTTGCAATGGCAAGACTGACCGCGCCTGACTGGCCGCTGATGCCGCCGCCGTGCACATTGACTTTAATATCAAAATCCTCGGTCTTTTCAGCAAGAGCCAGCGGACGGAGAGCCACGCGACACTTAACCTCATCCTTGAAATACTCTTCAGCCGGCAACTTGTTGATGATGACCCGACCTTTTCCCGGAGACATAAACACCCTTGCAACCGAGGTTTTACGGCGTCCTACGGTATCGATAACCTCTTTCATTCCCTCTTTCGTTATATGATTTAACTTACTTTCATTTCAATAGGCGACTGCGACTCATGCGGATGCGCCGCGCCAGGGTATACCTTCAGCTTCTTGAAAAGCTGGCGACCGAGATTGTTATGAGGAAGCATTCCCCATACAGCGTGCTCAATAACTTTCTCCGGCTTTTTGCGGAGCAGGTCCTTGACATGATTGAACTTCACACCGCCGGGATAGTTGGAGTGCGAAAAATAGGCCTTGACATCAAGCTTCTTGCCTGATAGCGCCACTTTTTCCGCATTGGTCACCACAATGAAGTCACCGGTATCGATATGAGGAGTAAACTCCGGCTTGTGCTTGCCTCTCAGGACCTTTGCAATTTCAGCAGCCATTCTGCCCAAAATCTGGCCTTCTGCATCTACGACATACCACTTGCGTTCGACATCATCTGGCTTTGCCGAATATGTTTTAAAACTTAGCGTCTTGCTCATGCTTGTGTTAACAATAGATTAACTGGTCTTTTCCGAAAAATAAAGTTTATCAATGTAAATTAATTCACTTAATTCTACAAATTATACCATTCCATCCCGAGGAATTTCCCGGGAGCGCGAATCTCCATCTTCACCCTTCTTCACATGAAACCTCTCATCGCTCTGGTTGGCCGACCGAATGTCGGCAAATCAACCCTTTTCAACCGCATACTCAGGGAGCGGGCCGCCATTGTCGACAGCACTCCCGGCGTCACCCGCGACCGCCACATCTCCGAAGGGTTCTGGCAAGGCAGAGCGTTCCGCCTGATGGATACCGGAGGCTATGCGCCCGAAGACGGCGTCATCAGTAACGCCATGCTCGAACAGACCATGACGGCAATCACCGATGCCGACATCATTGTTTTTGTCACTGATGCCCGGGCCGGACTCTCCTACGACGACCTCGAACTCGCAAAGGTTCTGCAGCAGCGTTTCAGCCACAAGCAGGTATTCTTTGCTGTCAACAAGGTAGAATCCCCCCAGCTCACCTACGAGGCCGCTTCCTTTGTCAGCACCGGCTTCACCGAGCCATGGTGCATATCAGCAAAAGACGGCAGCGGAGTTGCCGACCTGCTCGATGCCATCCTCCTTGCACTGCCCGAATCGGAAGAAGGCCAGGAAGAGGACGGCGCCATTCGCCTTGCAGTTGTCGGTCGGCCGAATGTTGGGAAATCAAGCTTTGTCAATTCCCTTCTCGGCAACAACCGCCAGATTGTCTCCGACATTCCCGGAACCACCCGCGACGCAATTGATACCCGCTTCACCCGAAACCAGCAGGAGTTCCTGCTCATTGATACTGCGGGCCTGAGAAAACGCACCAAAATCAGTGCTGGCATAGAATACTACAGCTCGCTCAGAAGCGAAAAAGCCATAGAGCGCTGCGAAGTTGTTATGGTTATGCTTGACGCCGGACCTGGTATAGAAAAGCAGGATCTGAAAATCATCAACATGGCAACCGAGCGGAAAAGAGCCGTACTGCTTCTCATCAACAAATGGGATCTGATTGAAAAAGACTCCAAAACCAGCAAGCACTATGAAGACACGCTCCGTTCGCACATGGGGAACCTGGCGTATGTTCCTGTAATCTTCATATCCGCACTGACCAAAAAGAACCTCTACCGCGCAATCGACACCGCCAAGGAAATCCGCGACAATCGAGCCAGGCAAATCAGCACCAGCGCGCTCAACCGCTTTCTTGAAGAGGCGCTTGCTGTAAACCGCCCCTCCACAAAAAACGGGACAGAACTGAAAATCAAATACATGACACAGATTAAGGCTCCGTGGCCCGTATTTGCATTTTTCTGCAATAATCCAGAGCTTGTGCAAACAAATTTCCGGAAATTCCTGGAAAACAGGCTTCGCGAGAAGTTCAACCTCAAAGGGGTCACCATATCGCTCCGTTTCATGCAGAAATAACCATACAGACACTTTCCGCAAAACTTTTAACACTCATCAAGCCATGCCAACAATAGAAGTGCATCAGATTCAGAAAGCCCTCTCCACCGTTCTCGATCCCGACCTGAAGAAAGATCTGGTAAGCCTCGGCATGATCCGCGGCATCGCCGTTACAGAAAGCGGAGACATCTCCTTTGAAGTAGTGCTGACAACTCCAGCCTGCCCCCTGAAAGACGAGATCCGCCAGTCATGCATCGACGCAATCCGGGCAGAACTGCCAGAAGCAGGCCGCATTGATGTGGAAATGACCGCCGAGGTCACAGGCGGCTGCAGCCACGGCCACGACGACCATCACCATGAAGAGGGACATCAGTGCAACAGCGGCCAGTGCGGCGACCATGACGAGCGTCCCCTGAAAGAGGTCAAAAACATTATTGCCGTTGCTTCAGGAAAAGGCGGAGTCGGCAAATCGACCATTGCCGTCAACCTTGCAGTCAGCCTTGCGGCAACCGGCGCATCAGTCGGCCTTGTTGACGCCGACCTTTACGGCCCCAGCATCCCCACCATGTTCGGACTCCATTCCGAGCAGCCGAAGGTGGTTGAGAAGATGCTCCAGCCGCTTGAAAAATACGGCGTAAAACTTATGTCCATCGGGTTCCTCGTTGAAACCGACACGGCGCTCATCTGGCGCGGCCCGATGGTTTCCGGCGCCATCAAGCAGTTCATCACGGAAGTTGCCTGGGGAGAACTTGACTACCTGATTTTCGACCTTCCTCCCGGAACTGGCGACATCCAGCTCACCCTGGCGCAGACCATCCCCCTTACCGGAGCCGTAATTGTCACAACTCCCCAGGATGTAGCTCTGGCCGATGTGTCTAAAGCGGTCAATATGTTCGACAAGGTGAATGTACCAATACTCGGAGTTGTTGAGAACATGAGCTGGTACGAACTGCCCGATGGCGGCAGGGACTATCTGTTCGGACAGAAAGGCGGCGAGCGCTTTGCAAAAGCCCGTGGGCTTGCATTCCTCGGCTCTGTCCCGATCAACAGAAGCGTGGGTGAGGGCGGTGACAACGGAACCCCGGCAGTTATCGGAACTCCCGATTCATCAGCCGCTGTGGCACTCAAAAGTGTTTCCATGGAGGTGGCCCGGCAGATTTCCATTAGCAATGCCTCCTCGTCGTCTTCCTGCTGCTGTTCTTAACATAACTGGCGGGAACGAACTGCACAGGACAGGTTGTTTTTCTGGGAATCAGGTAGGATATTACCTGACTCCCGGATCAGGATGTACCAAAAATTTTTATAACCATTATTTCATAAAGGGATACAAACCATGAGTACCAACAAAGACTATCTGCCAAACAGCGACGCACTATACGACCAGGTAATTGCAGCACTTGAAACCGTTCGCCCCTACCTTCAGGTTGACGGCGGCGACTGCCAGCTTGTAGGCATCAGCAAGGATATGGTTGTGGATGTAAAACTGCTTGGAGCATGCGGATCCTGCCCCATGAGCACCCTCACGCTGCGCGCAGGTGTTGAGCAGGCAATCAAAAAAGCTATTCCTGAAATCGTTCGCGTAGAGTCAGTCTGAGCTCTCCTCTCACTCCGCATCAAGATTGTTGAGAAGCAGTTCAAGGGATTCCTCGCTTCCGATGAGAACATCCCTTGCCCTGCTTCCATCAGCGGGCCCCACAATAGCGCTGTACTCAAGCTGGTCCATGATTCTCCCCGCCCGACCAAACCCGACGCGGAGCCTTCGCTGTAGTAGCGTAACACTTCCCTGCTGATTCAGCACCACAAGCCGTGCCGCATCCTCAAACAGCGAATCACGACCTCCCGCATCCCGCCTGTCGCCGATGGGCGAACCACCATTAACCCTCGACATATCCGCCGAAGGAAGCATGTATATGTTCTTCAGGGCATGCTGCGCACCAATGAACGAAGTCACCGCCTCCACCTCTTTGGAAGAAACATAGGGTCCCTGAATGCGGATTGGCTTGGGAAGCGTTGCCGGATGGTAGAGCATGTCGCCGTCACGAAGGAGTTTTTCGGCACCTGAACCGTCAAGAATGGTACGGGAATCAATCCTGCTGGATACCTGGAACGCAATGCGTGAGGGGAAGTTCGCCTTGATGATGCCGGTAATGACATCAACCGAAGGGCGCTGGGTAGCAAGAATGAGATGAATACCGATCGCTCTGGCAAGCTGCGCAAGCCGTGTAATAGGTTCCTCAACCTCTCTTCCGGCAGTAATCATCAAGTCAGCCAGTTCGTCAATCACCACCACAATGTATGGCATCGCCTCCTTGGGAAGAGCCTTATTGTAATCCCCGATATTGCGCATCCCGGCCTCCTGCAGGGTAATATAGCGCATGTCCATTTCCTTCTCCACGCACTTCAGCGCGTAGATCGCCTTCTGCGGATCAGTGATGATCTGTTCATCAATATCAGGGAACTTGACCAGAAAATGACTCTTCAGATGCTGGTAGTTGAACAGCTCTACCCGCTTCGGATCAATCAGAAGAAACTTCACCTTGTCGGGCCCGCACGAGTAGAGCAGACTGGTGATGATCACATTAATCCCCACGGACTTGCCCGAACCGGTTGCGCCAGCAATCAGAAGATGGGGGAGGGAGGCGAGATCGTCAATATAGACCTCATTGGAAATGGTTCTGCCCAGCACAATCGGGAGGGTCATCCGGGTGTTCTTGAACTTCTCCACCTGCAGAACCGATCGGAGCCAGACTGTTTTGGGTTTGCTGTTGGGAATTTCCACTCCAACGGCATTCTTTCCGGGAATGGGAGCAATAATACGGATGCCCTGCGCCGCAAGCGCCATGGCAAGATCGTTTTCCAGCGCCAGCACCCGACTCACCTTCACATCGGGTGCAAGCTCCATCTCAAAAAGGGTAACGCGGGGACCAACAGTCATTGAAATCCTTTTCACTTCAATCTTGTATATGGCAAGCTTCTCAAGCAGCTTGTCGCGGCTGGCATTAAGATAGGCCCTGTCAATCTGCCCGTCGTCCTCCTCCCCTTTCTCCAGAAGGTCGATTGAAGGAAAACGGTAAGGGACATGATCCCGTGTAGCCACCTTCATCGTCCTTTCGTCAAGATTCGCCTCTTTCTCCTTCACATTCTGTGTGATGACCGTCTCAAGCTCCCCCACCTCGCCCGGCCAGCCGCTCTCATCATAACCACTACTCTCGGAAAGCGCTGAGTCAGAAGTGTCGGAAATCAATGGTTCTGACAGGGCGTTAATAGGTGACTCTACCCGTTCAACCGCAACGGGGGAAGAAGACTTGAACGGCCTGTCTTCGTTCACAGACTCTCCGGCCCCATCATCTTTTTTTTTACGGGACCACGACAGCCAACTTCCGGCTGCCACCGCCAAACCGGCACCCTCCCCTTCAGCCCGGCGGGCCTTCCATCGCAAGAGAATCCTTCTTCCCAGATAGAATGAGGGAACTGCACCAATCACAACGAGCAGCACCCACCCCCCCACAGGGCCGAGAACATTCGTCACAAGCTCAGCATTCATCCGTCCGATAGCACCAGACCAAAAGTCACTGTACGGGGTTGAAGTCATCCCCGCCATAGCGGAAAAATCAAGAGAAAGAAGCGTGCTGTAGAGGAAAAAGAGAAGGGCCTTTTTCAGACTTCTGGAACGGAAAAGCTCCAACCCCCAGAAAAATATGGCCGAAAACAGCAGGAGAGAGGGATAACCCAAAAAGGAAGAGACAAAAAACGACGAGAGGCGCGCACCAAGAAGACCAAAAGGCGAATGGATGGAAGCAACCGCCTCCCGAGCCCCGTTGCCCAGAATGTCATACCACTCAAGACTGCTGAAAACATCAACATCTGCGGCGTCAAACGAAAGTATGGCACCCACAAGAAACAGCGACACCAGCATCAGGGCAATTCCCCCCAGCTCCCGCTTCAGCTTACCGCCACTTTTTTTTTTCGTCTGTGGGGCTTTTTTTTCTTTTTTGCTGTTCTTCAACACGCATTCACTCCTTTCAATTCAAAAGCACCGGACCCTCAATTGAGAGCCGGCTTAATAAACGGAAGCCTCCGTATCTGTCCGGGATGCAGCGACCCGCGAATTTCAACAAACACCGGCGTTCCCAGTTTCACATACGCCCTCGTCAGGCTGGCGGTCCCTATCGGTTCCTGAAGGGTCGGAGAAATTGTGCCGCTGCACACCTTCCCAATCTCCTGGCGGTCGGCATTGAACACCCGGCAACCCTGTCGCGCAATGGCCCTGCCCTCAAGAGCAAAACCAGCAACACCGAAGCGGGGGCTCAGCTCAACCTGCTGGCAGGCTTCGCGGCCGATAAAAGACCCCTTATCCATACTTACCACCCACTTCAGCCGGGCTTCAAGCGGATTGGTGTCCTGATCAATTTCATGGCCGTACAGTGAATATCCCATTTCAAGGCGAAGCGTATCACGGGCACCAAGCCCCACAGGCACAAGGCCATCCTCCCGGCCAGCTTCAAGCAGCGCCTCCCAGAGAGGAGTGGCCAAAGCATTGGACAGACATATTTCAACACCAGCTTCACCGGTATACCCCGTCCGCGCAACCATCAGTTCAGCACCCATGAAGGGCAGCTGACGAAAATGAAACGACGGGAGAGTGTCGGCATCAATTTCAGGAATCACCCGCGACAGGATGCTGAAGGCCTTCGGTCCCTGAAGCGCTATCAACGACATCCGGTCCGAATGATTTTCAAGCTGAACCCCCTCAAAATCACCCACATGGTCCAGAAGCCATGCAAAATCCTTGTCGCAGTTACCTGCATTGACAATCAGAAAAAAGGTCTCAGAATCTATCCTGTAGATAATCAGGTCATCAACAATGCCACCATTCGGATAGAGCATGATGGTATACTGCGCCTGTCCGTCGACAGCACGGCTGAGATCATTGGTGGTCACAGCCTGAAGAAACTCCAGAGCGCGCCAACCTTTCACATAAAAATTGCCCATGTGCGACACATCAAACAGGCCCGCCGCAGTACGCACAGCCTTATGCTCCGCCATGATTCCTGAATACTGCACCGGCATCAGCCATCCACCGAAATCAATCAGTTTCGCGCCCGCTTTTTCATGCCAGGAAGAGAGTGAAGTTTTTTTCATAGCTGCCAGAAACTGCCGTTACTGTTGAATAAAAGATGATATACGCCAATAATACAAATACTGCATTCCTGCAGAAGAGTGCTCCACGAAATATTTCAGAGAGGCGGGGATGTTCAGCCAATGATGACACGGTTCTCAAGCTCGTTTTTGTCACCCGGCTGAATGGGAAAATGCTGTTCCAACATGCCGCCGCAGCGGTCAACGGCGGAAGCTATGGCACCGGAAGGATCGCCAGAACGAATGCCGCCCACAATCCCTCCCACCAGTTCATCCCATGTATCGGGGGCAACATGTTCGTTGATGCCCTTATCGGCCACCACACGAACACGGCGCTCAAGCACTGAAACATAGAGAAGAATGCCTGTATTGCTATCGGTACGGGTAATACCCCGCGCGTAAAAAGCCGCAAGCGAAGCCCGTTCAACAGCCTCCGTTATAGCCTGCTTCGCGGCAAAAAGCCTGCAGAAAGAGGGAACCCTCGTCAATATCTCATTGAACAGGATGAGAAGCGGTAAAAAAAGGCTCAGGAAAAACCACATATCGTGGCTGCCGTACAGGGCCGCCACCGGAATTGCGAGAACCAGCGACAGCAAGAGTGAACCTGAAAGGGCCGCCTGTGGATAGGATGCGCTGGAACCGGCAACCATTACCACTATTTCGCCCGCAGTTCGCAGCTCTACCGCCTTAATGCGCTCTTCAATCCGGCGCCTGCCGTCCTCTGAAAGAAAATCATCTGCTGAGTGTTTCATCGTAGTCTCTATTTTTCATTATCAACCCTCACCAGCTTCCCGAAGCACCGCCGCCACCAAAACCGCCACCGCCACCACCGAAGCCGCCTCCTCCTCCAAAGCTGCCACCACCGCCGTAAAAACCACCGCCACCACCATAGATAAAGGGCCCGCCGCCGCCACGGCCACGGTTGAAGAAGCTGGTGAAGTAGAAGAAAAAGACAATAAGCAGTAAGAGCGGCCCCGACACCTTTCCACGAGGCTTTTTCCCAGCCGCTTCAGCCTGGTACTCCCCATGCGCAGCCTTAATGATGGATGCAACGCCAAGAGCGAACCCTTCATCCATCCGGCCGGCACGGAAAGCTGGAACAATTTCATTGTCAACAATTCGCCCTGCAGTAAGATCCGTCAAGCTGCCCTCCAAGCCGTAGCCGACCTCGATGCGCAGCTTCCTCTCGTCTCTTGCCGCAATCAGAAGCACTCCGTTGTCGGATCCTTTTCTGCCTATTTTCCACCGCTCCGCCACACGGATTGAAAAATCCTCCATTGAGTCCCCTTCAAGCGAAGGGACGGTAAGAATAACAATCTGCGTTGACTCTTTAGCCTCAAAGCGCTCAAGTTCCGCTCCTATGCTCCGGCGCGCAGCGGGAGAAATCATTCCCCCGTAGTCATTCACCCGTCCCGACAGGGACGGCACATCAAGAGCCATAAGGGTATCAGACCCCGGCAGGAGAAACAGGAAAAACAGAACAAGGTAAGCGGCAACCCTTCTCAGAATTTCACCTCGGGCAGGGCCCTGGCAGCATCATCAGCCTTGAAATACTCTCTGGGTTTCAGCTTTAGTAGCATGGAGTTGGTAAAGGAATTGGGGAACTGCCTTATCGAGAAATTCAGCACCTCAACCGCACCGTTATAGCGCTGACGGGCAACACTGATACGGTTCTCCGTACCCTCCAACTGGTTCTGCAGATCCCTGAAGTTTTGATTGGCCTTCAGTTCAGGATATCTCTCCACCGTAACAAGCAACCGCGACAGGCTTGAAGAAAGCGCACCCTGTGCACCGGCGAATTTCTGCATAGCGGCAGGATCGCTGAGCATCTCAGGAGTAAGCTTCACTGAAGATGCTTTGGCCCGAGCCTCAACAACCGCTGTCAGCGTCTCTTTTTCAAAATTCGCAACGCCCTTCACCGTTGCCACAAGGTTTGGCACAAGATCGCTCCTGCGCTGAAGCTGCGACTCAAGGTCGCCCCAAGCGCGGTTCACAGACTCGTCGTTCTGTTGAATACTGTTGTAGCCGCATCCAGTCATGGCACTGAAAAACAGCAGGAACACAAACATCTTTATCGCTCGCATATACATAGGGGACAGTGTTTTATGATTGATGTAAAAAAATAATTTTCAACTGATGAGCCGCTCCACAGTAAAGATGCCAGCAACCTTTTTCAGCTTATCCATAAGGAAAGTAAGCTTTTCCGTATTGCGAACATAAACCATGACGGTTCCCACAAACATACCATCACGGGCATGAAGCGAAATGCTCCGGATATTGGTATCAAACTTCGAAATGACCAGAGTAATCTGGTTGGAGATGCCGAGCCGATCCTCTCCCACAATCCTTATGCCTGCAAGGAATTCAGCATCAACCTTCCGATTCCACGACACCGACACAACCCGTTCGCTCTTCTGCAGGTTTTCATTGCTTACATTCACGCAGTTCTTCCGGTGAATCTTCACCACGCCATCCGCGGTCACAAACCCAAGCACATCGTCGCCCGGAACAGGCTGGCAGCACTTGGCGTAAGCATAGGCAATGTTGCTCATGCCGGCAATAACAACCTCGTCTTTCCGGCTGATGGCCGCATTCTGTTCATGGTCTTTCCTTGCTGTCTTCAGATACTCCTCAACCCTTACCGGTTCCTCCCTGAGGGTATGCTGCTGCTCAGCCGCCTCTTTCTGGTTACCTGCAACCCGCTTCATCACTTCTTCGCCGTTAATCTGCTGGTTGGCAAGAGCACTGAAGAAATCCGCAGGAGTCTTTACCCCATAGCGGCGCGCATAGCTCACAATATCATTGTCGGAGAACAGTTTTTTTGTCCCCAACAGCATTTTCTCCCACATGCCACGACCCTTTTCAATCTGCAGGCGCCTCTCCTCATTGATGGACGAACGGATTTTAAGCTTTGCCCGGTGCGTTACCGCCATCTTCAGCCAGTCCTGTTTGGGGCACTGGTTTTTCGATGTAATAATTTCAACCCGGTCGCCGGACTTCAGCTCGGCATTCAGCCGAACAATCCGGCCGTTCACCTTCGCACCTATGCACTGGTTGCCTATTTCGGTATGGATGCTATAGGCAAAATCAATCGGTGTGGCACCCGACGGCATGGTCTTCATGTCGCCCTTTGGAGTAAACACATAAATCTCTTCGTGATAGAGGTTCAGCTTGAACCCCTCCATAAAAGCAGCCGCCGAATCAGCATCCTTGATCAGCTCCCTCGCCCAGCGGAGGAAAGAATCAATGTTTGCATCGTCCCGGCTTATTTTCTCCTTGTAACGCCAATGGGCCGCCACACCAAGTTCAGCAAACTCATGCATCCGCTTGGTCCGAATCTGCAGCTCCACCATGGTACCCCTCGGGCCGATGATGGCCGAGTGAAGCGACTGATAGCCATTGTGCTTGGGAATGGATATGTAGTCTTTGAAATGCTGCGGCACCGGCGGATACTTCTGGGTAATGAAGCCATACACGGAAAAACAGTCGGAAATGCGCTCCGTATCGATAATCACCCGTAGGCCATAGAGGTCATGAATATCCTCATAGGTCTTGTTTTTGCTGTGCATCTTGTTATAGATGGAGAACAGATGCTTCGCACGCCCCTGCACCTCCACAGTGAACCCCTGCTTCTGCAGGTCGTCCGTTATGGGGGCAATCATCCGGCTCAGATAGTTCTCCCGCTCAACCCTCGTCAACTGCACCTTCTTCTGCAGGAACGCAAACATTTCAGGGTCAATGTAGCGAAGGGCCAGATTCTCAAACTCCATCTTCATCTTGCCAAGGCCAAACCGATGGGCCAGCGGAGCATAGATGTCGCGCGTTTCAAGGGCTATCTTCAGCCTTCGGTGCTCGGGAAGCGATTCAAGCGTCCGCATGTTGTGTAAACGGTCGCAAAATTTGATAAGAATAACCCGTATGTCCTTCACCATGGAGAGCAGCATCTTGCGGAACCCTTCCGCCTGTGTTGTCTCACGGTTGATCATGATGCCCGAAATCTTCGTCAACCCCTCAACAATTTCGGCAACCTCAACACCCAGCTCAGCGGAAATATCCTCAAAAGTATATCCGCTGTCCTCAATCACATCGTGAAGCAGTGCAGCTGCAACCGAAACACCATCAAGCGGAAGCTCATTGAGCAGAATGGTGGCAACCTCAACAGGATGGTAGAAATACGGCTCGCCCGATGCCCGTTTTTCTCCCTCATGCGCCCGATAGCACATAAAAAAGGCCCGCTGAATCAGCGACTCGTCAACATTCTTGAGATTCTTGCGGGCAAGCCCGAGAATATCATGAAGTTTCCTGTAATGTTCTTTGTCTATTTGGGCCAGCATGGCTTACTCGTGCTTTCTTCTCAAGAGATTGACGGGCAAAACGGGATACATCATGTACTCTATAACTTAATTTTTCGATAACAAAACAAACCGCAAAGAAAAACTCACCCCTTCTTTTCAGGAAGTGCGCCGAGCCCCTCCTCCAGCTTCGTAATTTCATCGCGCAGATAGGCAGCCTTTTCATACTCCATCTTCACTGCGGCATCCTGCATTTCCTCACGAAGCTCCGCCACCATCACCAATCCCTCATCCGGCGTGAGCGACTCCAGAGCACCCGCCAACAGACGCTCAGGCTTGGGCACCAAGCCAAACCGCCGCCTCCGGTATCGCTCTTCAGCATCAGCCACTCCAGTGGTGTCAAGAATCTGGTCGACCGATTTCACAATGGAGCGGGGCACAATGCCATGCTCTTCATTATAGGCCTGCTGAATGGTGCGTCGCCGGGCAGTTTCATCGAGCACCTCGCGGATGGAACGGGTAATCGTGTCGGCATAGAGCACCACAAAGCCGTCCACATTTCTCGCCGCCCGACCCGCTATCTGCATAAGTGAACGAGTGTTGCGAAGGAATCCCTCCTTGTCGGCGTCAAGAATCGCCACCAGAGAGACCTCAGGAAGATCAAGCCCCTCACGGAGCAGGTTGACGCCTACCAGCACATCAATCTCCCCTGTCCGAAGCTCCCGGAGAATCTGCATCCGCTCCAGACTTTTAATTTCAGAATGGAGATAGCGCGACCGGATACCTGATTTCCTGAAAAAATCATGAAGATCCTCGCTCATCCGTTTTGTCAGCGTCATCACCAGAGCCTTGTGCCCCATGTCGATATGCCTGCGGATTTCAGCAAGCAGATTGTCGATCTGCCCCTTCACAGGACGGACCTCAACAGGAGGATCAAGCAACCCCGTCGGGCGAACCACCTGCTCCACCACTACCCCGCCGGAACGCAGAAGCTCATGGTCTCCGGGCGTAGCGCTGATGCACACCACCTGAGGCGCCATCTCCTCGAACTCATCAAACCGCAGCGGCCGGTTGTCGAGAGCCGAAGGAAGCCGGAACCCGTGCTCCACAAGAATGTTTTTTCGCGACCGATCACCACCGTACATCCCCCGTATCTGCGGCAAAGTCACATGCGACTCATCCACAACAACCAGATAATCCTCCGGAAAATAATCAAGCAGACAGTAAGGGCGCTCACCCGGCCCCCTTTGGGAAATATGGCGCGAATAGTTCTCAATGCCGGAGCAGTAGCCAAGCTCTTTCATCATTTCAAGATCATACCGCGTCCTCTCTTCAAGCCGCCCCGCCTCAACAAACCGGTTGTCGGCACGCAGCTCATTGAGCCTTCCGGCAAGTTCATTCTCAATGGCAAGCATCGCCGTTTTCAGCTTCTCCTCCTCGGCAACGAACTGGCGCGCAGGATAAATGAAGGCATAGGAATCGCTCCCCAGAATCTCTCCGCTCTCCATGTCGAACGACTGCAGGCTCTCAATTTCAGAACCGAAAAACTCAACCCTCAAAGCAATCTGGTCATACGCCGGCACAAGATCAATGCAGTCACCCCGCACCCGAAACTTTCCAGGCCCCGGATTGACATCGTCCCGAACAAAATGAAGAGCTATCAGCTCCTGAAGAAACTCATCGCGTTCCTTCTCCATACCCTGACGGAGCTCGATTATCTGGCTTTTCCAGTCTTCCGGCGAACCCAGACCATAAATGCAACTGACCGAACTCACCACAATCACATCCTTTCGGCCGCTGAGCAGAGCGCTCGTCGCCTTCAGCCTTAGCCGCTCAATCTCATCATTGATGCGCAAGTCCTTGGCTATGTACTTGTCAATAGTAGGCAGATAGGCTTCCGGCTGGTAAAAATCATAGTAGCTGATGAAATACTCAACCGCATTGTCGGGAAAAAACTGGCGAAGCTCCCCATAAAGCTGCGCCGCAAGAGTCTTGTTATGGCTCATCACCAGAACAGGCCTCCCCGCATTGGCAATAACATTGCTCATTGTATATGTTTTACCCGAACCAGTCACCCCAAGGAGCGTCTGGTAATCGGTGCCCGACTTCAGCCCTTCAGTCAACGCAGCAATAGCTGCCGGCTGGTCCCCCGCAGGAGCATACGGGCTTACCAGCCGGAAAACATCATGTCGATCTCCACCCTCTTCTCCTGCCACCTGATTGCTCCTTCTCTCTATTATTGTACGCCACTTCGCAACATATTCACCGCTACAGGCAATATTCAATAAAAGAACTAATACGGACAATAGTTAGTTCTTCTTAAAAATATGCAATATCATGAATAACGCTCCCTGCACTTATGGAACCCGGTTGCAATTATGGCCAATAAATCCGATTATTACCTTTTCCGTCTACTTATCCCGTTTTTCACGGTAGGGATATTTTTACTGCATTTAACCGCCTGCAAACCTATGATCAAAGAAGTAACCGCCTACCCCTACACCACCATCCTTGGCGACTCTCTCCACACAAGGATATACACGCTGAAAAACGGACTGACAGTCTATCTGAGCCCCGATGCGGACGAACCCAGAATATACACCTCCATCGCCGTCAGGGCAGGAAGCAAGAACGACCCCGCTGAAACCACCGGCCTTGCCCACTACCTCGAACACATGCTCTTCAAGGGAACCGACCGAGTCGGCTCGCTCGACTACGCCCGGGAGCACACCGAAATTGAAAAAATCATCACCCTCTACGAAGAGTACCGCTCAACGGAAGACCCTGAAAAGCGGGCAGCCATCTACCGCGACATAGACAGCATTTCCAACGCAGCCGCACAATTCGCCGTCCCCAACGAGTACGACAAAATCCTCAACTCCATCGGAGCCCAGGGCACAAACGCCTACACCTGGGTAGAGCAGACCGTCTACCTCAACGACATCCCCTCCAACAAGCTAGAACAGTGGCTCACCATTGAAGCCGAACGGTTCCGCAACCCAGTCATGCGGCTCTTCCACACCGAACTCGAAACGGTTTATGAAGAGAAAAACATGACCATGGACAGCGATAGCAGAAAAATCTGGGACAACCTGTTCGCAGGGCTCTTCAAAAAGCACACCTACGGCACACAAACCACAATCGGAAGGGCGGAGCACCTCAAAAACCCCTCCATCCGCAATGTGATGAACTACTACCGGTCGTACTATGTACCCAACAACATGGCGCTCTGCATGGCGGGCGACTTCGACCCCGACACCACCATACGGATGATTGACGAAAAGTTTTCCGTGCTGCAACCCAAAGAAATCCCCCCCTTCACCCCTCCGGTTGAAGAGCCCATCAGCAAGCCCACCGTGTTCAGGGCAAAAGGACCGGAATCCGAAGAAATAGTTATAGGCTTCCGCTTCGAGGGCGCCGACTCCCATGACGCCGACTGCCTCACCCTCATCGACAAAGTGCTCTTCAACCACACCGCAGGCCTCATCGATCTCAACCTCAACCAGCAGCAACGCGTGCTCGACGCAGGCTCCATGCTGGTGCTCATGAAAGATTACTCCGCCCATATCCTCAGCGCCAAGCCCCGTGAAGGCCAAAGCCTTGAAGAGGTATCGGCGCTGCTACTGGAACAGCTGGAACTGCTCAAAAAAGGAGAATTCCCTGACTGGCTGCTTGAAGCCGCCATCAACGACCTGAAAATCGAACAGCTGAAACTCTACGAACACAACCGTGGAAGGGTTGAGGCCTATGTCGACTCCTTCATCTGGGGAATGGACTGGGAGCGCTACAACGGCCAGATTGAGCGGCTACATCACATCACCAAAAAGCAGCTCACGGACTTTGCAAAAAAGTACTACGGCTCAAATTTTGTGGCCGTCTACAAAGAACACGGCAAGGAAAAAAGCGAACCGGGCATCGAAAAGCCCCCCATCACTCCGCTCAAAGTCAACCGCGACACCCTCTCCACATTTGCCGGCGAGCTTCTGGCCATGCCATCTAAAGAAATAGCCCCGCACTTTCTCGATTACCAGAAGGATATCGCGTTTCACAACATCAACCCGCACATACCGCTCCACTACCTGCAGAACAGTGAGAACGACCTCTACTCGCTCTACTATGTGTTCGACATCGGGAAAAACCAGTCCAAAAAAATAGAGCTTGCGCTTGACTACCTCTCCTACCTCGGCTCATCAAAGCTGAGCCCCGAAGAGTTCAGCCGTGAACTCTATAAAATAGGGGCCACCTTCTCCGCGTTCACCTCCGAAAACTTCGTCTACCTGAAACTCTCGGGGCTCCACGAACGCTTCCCCGAAGCCCTGCAACTGCTTGAAACCCTGCTCTCGGACGCCAGGCCCGACAGCGAAGCCCTCGCCAAACTCAAGGCAGGCATTCTCAAAGAGAGAACAGACGACAAGCTTTCAAAGCGGAAAATTCTTTTTGAGGCCATGACCAGCTTCGGCAAATACGGCCCATCTTCACCCTTCACCAATGTACTTGAGGACGGCGAACTCAAAGCGATATCGCCCGAAGAGCTGATTGACGAAGTCAAAAACCTCATGCAGTACCGCCACCGCGTGCTTTACTATGGCCCGGCAACAGCCGCAGAACTGACAGAGGAACTGAAGAGAGTTCGCCACTACCCGGAAACCCCCCTAGATCCGCCAGCTACCGACCCGTTTGTTGAGCAGGAACAGGACGGAAACACCATATACCTGGTTGATTACGACATGACGCAGGCAGAGGTAATCATGCTGACCCGCGACGACATATATAACCCCGCAGAGGTACCGCTCATAGCCCTCTTCAATGAATATTACGGGGGAGGTATGTCGTCCGTTGTTTTCCAGGAGCTTCGTGAAGCCAAAGCACTCGCATATTCGGTGCTGTCAATCTACCGCACACCGAAACAGAAAGACAAACACAGTTATATTTTCAGCTACATCGGAACCCAGGCCGACAAACTGCCAGAAGCCCTTGAAGGCATCAGCGAACTGATGAAGCGACTGCCGGAATCGCCCGAACTCTTTCTCTCGGCAAAAAACGGCATCCTGCAGAAAATCTCGACGGAGCGGCTGACCAGAACCGAAGTGCTCTTCAGCTACGAAGAAGCCAAACGCCTCGGCATCAATCACGACATACGAAAAGATGTTTTCAAGGGAGCACAATCCATGACTCTGGATGACATCAAAGCGTTCCACCGCGACCACTTCAAGAACCGGAATTTCGTTATGCTGGTTCTGGGCAACAAAGAACAGCTTGACCTCAAAACCCTCCAGAAATACGGTTCAATCAAAGAGCTCTCACTGGAAACCATTTTCGGATACTGAGGCCAGTCAATGAAAATACTCGACCGTTATATTTTCCAGCAGTTCGTCAAGACATTCATCTTCACGACCATTACCTTCGTTTCCCTGTTCATTCTGATCAACATGGTCGAGAACCTTGGCGACTTCATGGACAGGAAACTGCACTTCACGGACATAGTCCTCTACTACCTGAGGGCCATACCTGAAACCATTCTCATCACCTCTCCCGTCAGCTCCCTTTTGGCGTCAATTCTCGTTGCCGGCAGGCTTGCCGGATCCAGTGAACTTCCGGCCATCCGTTCCGCCGGAGTCAGCATGAGTCAGCTCCTCTACCCATTTCTTCTAGGAGGAACCATCATCTGCGCTGTAAACATCCTAAACTCCTTCTGGGTTGCCCCGATTGCAGCGGTACACAACCACGCATTCGAACGCGACCATCTGGGCAAAAGCCGAAGCAACAGCGCCGCCGAAGGCAGCAACCTTCATATCATTGAACCCGGCAACCGCGTCGTTACCATAGGACGGCTCAACACCAGCCTTACAGCCGCCAAAGAGATCTCCATTGAAGAATTCAGTGCAACAGGCATAGCCAAAAGAATCGACGGCGAAAGCATGCGCTACGACTCCGAGAAAAAAGAATGGGCGGTCGATAAAGCAGCAGAACGAAAGTTCACTGCAACCGGGGAGGAGTACCACACCCAGCCAACCATCAATATTCCGCTCTCCCTCACCCTCAAATCCTTGGCCGAACTCAACCTTCGTCCCGACGAAATGCAGTTCACCCACCACTGGCAATACCTTTCCGAAAAAAAGCATGCTGGGTTCGCTGGACTTGAACGCACCAGGGTCAAACTGCACACAAAAATCGCAGTCCCCTTTGCTTCCCTCATCATCATCCTGATAGGCGTACCCCTTTCAGCCAAGAAAAAACGGGGCGGGCTGGCCACAGAAATCGGCATCAGCCTCTTTGCCGGATTCCTCTTCCTTGGGCTCCAGAAAACCATAGCAACCTTCGGCTACAACGGCGTACTCAACCCCATGCTGGCCGCATGGCTGCCGAACCTGCTTTTCCTCGCCGTCGGTTACGGCATCTACCGATACTCCCCCGACTGACACAATGGCTGAACCGCACCACCCACCCGCCGTCGTACTGATGACCGATTTCGGCCTTGCCGACACCTATGTCGGGCAGATGAAAGGGGTCATCCTCACCATCGCGCCCGAAGCCCGAATCATCGACCTCACACACTCCGTCACCCCACAGAATATCGCCCAAGGCGCATTCCTTCTCGAACGCGCCCTCCCCTTTCTTCCTCCCGCTTCAACCATCGTCGCAGTCGTCGATCCGGGAGTCGGCACCGCACGCCGTGCAATTGCACTTGAAAGCGGAGGACGCACTTTCCTCGCCCCCGACAACGGCCTGCTCACACCGATCCTTGAAAAAGGCTCCCCGATCCGTTGCGTCGAAATAACCAACCGACGCTATATCTCACCGGAACGGAGCACCACCTTCCACGGCAGGGACATCTTCGCTCCCGCAGCGGCCCATATCGCATCTGCTGTCCCAGTCACCGACCTCGGCAGGCCGCTCCCGCCCGATGCCTGTATCCGCATCCCGACGCCAGCGGCAAGGCCCTTGAACGACGGCACATCGTGGGAGGGCACAATCATCTTCTCCGATCGCTACGGCAACCTTGTCACCTCCATCGATAGCGTCTTCGTAGCAGAAAACGGTCTCTGGGTGCTCAATACCGACACCATCAACCTCCCTCTCTCTTCCACCTACAGCGATGTCCCCGACGGAGCCACCCTGGCCTACCCCGGCAGCTTTGGCACCCTCGAGATCGCCATACGCAACGGCAACGCCCTCCTACGCCTCGACCTGAAACCCGGTGACTCGGTCCGGCTTGAAAAACAGCTATAAAAAAGCCGCCCCGAAAGGACGGCTTTAATTTTTCAACTCGTAAAACTCAAGTAGCTCAGCTGCCGATATACTCCTTCAGCACCTTGCTGTAAGCCGACTGGCGGAGACGGCGAATCGCCTTCTCTTTGATCTGGCGAACACGCTCACGGGTAAGCTTGAACTTCTCACCAATCTCCTCAAGAGTCAGCGGGTTGTCCATTCCAATGCCAAAGTAAGACTTGATAACATCCGCCTCACGGGGAGCAAGCACAGAGAGCGACCGCTCCACTTCAAGTGTCAGCGAATCACGGTTGAGTCCGTGGTCGGGCAGGTGACCGTCGTTCTGAAGCACATCAAGCAGGCGGTTGTCGTCCCCCTGCGCAAACGGTGCATCGACCGACACATGGCGTCCAGCGATTTTGAGCGTATCGGCCACATCCTGCGAATCCATATCGAGCAGGTTTGCTAGCTCCTTAGTATTAGGATTGCGCTCATACTCCTGCTCAAGCTGGCTGTAAGCCTTGCTGATTTTATTGAGGGTACCCACACGGTTCAGCGGTAGACGAACAATCCTCGACTGCTCGGCAAGCGCCTGCAGAATCGACTGGCGAATCCACCACACTGCATAGGAAATGAACTTGAACCCTCTCGTTTCATCAAAACGCTTTGCTGCCTTGATGAGGCCGAGGTTGCCCTCGTTGATAAGGTCACCGAGCGTCAGACCCTGATTCTGGTACTGCTTGGCCACCGAAACCACAAACCGCAGGTTTCCCTTGATCAGTTTGTCCAGCGCCCGTTTCGCCCGTTTATACTCCGTTGTGTCAAGGGGCATATCGAACCCCGCCTTGATCGCTTTGGTCAACCGCACTTCATCATCTGCCGTCAGCAGATCATATTTTCCGATTTCCTGCAGATACCTATCAAGAGAGAGGCTCTCTCGATTCGTAATCTGCTTGCTTATTTTAAGCTGCCTCATAATATAATAGTCTCCTTGGGGACTTCAGCTGGTTCTACACTGCACTGCCGGTCTGCAGAACAAACCGGCAAAAATTACAATATAGGCTCATTCATGATAATGCCAAAAAAACCGTTTTTTCAGCTGACTTCAACCCGCCTGCACTCAATTGCTGAGCACGGCAAGGTTCTCCTCAAGCTTCAGCAGGCTGCCGCGGGCATCGGCGAGTTTTTCGCGCTCCTTCGCCACTACCTCAGCAGGGGCGTTATCAGCAAAACCAGAACTAGAAAGTTTTTTCTCAAGCTGGATAACATATCCGGATACATTCTGTATCTCTTTCTGCAGGCGGGCCCGTTCCTTCTCGAATGATATTAAACCCTCAAGCAGCACAAAGAGTTCATGTCCCTCCACCACTGAAGCGGCGGCATGCGGCGGACGAACACCGTCCTGCATGAGCGAGGGCATGCATTGGCCAAGCACAGCAATGAACGGAAGCCCGTTCGCCATAACCTTCCCGGCCTCAGCGTCAGCCGGCTTCAGTAGCACCTCGGCACGAAGGCCCGGCGGCACGCCGAACAGCGCCTTCAGGCTCCTGACTTCAGTCACCAGCTTCTGCACCAGGCCGAACCCATCATCACCAACAGAAGCAAGCGAAGCGGCCACAGGCATCTCGGAAGAAGCGATACTTTCCGATGAAGAGCGCGGCAGCACAAAATGCCAGATCTCGTCGGTAATGAACGGCATCACCGGATGCAGCACCTTCAGGGTTCCCTCAAGCACATGCACCGCAAGCGCAACCGCTTTGCGAGCATCTTCGGGAGAACACCCTTCGGCAAGGGTCACCTTCAGCGACTCAAGGTACCAGTCGCAATAGTCGCCCCAGAAGAAGTCATACACCGTTTTAACAATGTCATTCATCCTGAACTGGCCGAACGCCATGTGGTAGTGCTCCAGCATGCCGTTATAGGCGGAAAGAATCCACCCGCCGGCCAGATCGAACGATTCGGTCGCGGGATTGAACCCTTCGTAGTAAGCCGCAAAATCCTCCGACCCCTCGAAATACTTCTCCCGCTGCATGAAGACCAGCCGTGAGGCGTTCCATATCTTTGTTGCAAAATTCCGTCCCAGTTCGCACTTCTCCTCACCGAACAGCACATCCTGGCCGAGAGGGGCAATGTAGATGATGGTGAAGCGAAGAGCATCGGTGCCGTAGGTATCCATCACCTTCAGAGGATCGGGCGAATTGCCGAGCGACTTTGAGAGTTTCCGCCCCTTCATGTCGCGGATGATGCTTGTAAAATAAACATCGCGGAAGGGCACATCCCCCTTGAAATAAAGCCCTGCCATAATCATCCGGGCAACCCAGAAAAAGATAATGTCGGGGCCCGTCACAAGGGTATTAGTAGGATAGAACGCCTTCAAATCGTCATTATCGCTTCCCGGACCGGTCCAGCCAAGCGTGGTCAGAGGCCAGAGCCACGAAGAGAACCATGTGTCGAGCACATCCTCGTCCTGCACCAGTTTGTCTGTTCCCGCAAGATGGCACGCCTCCTCATACGACGCGGCAACCCACACCTGCCCGTCAGGCCCGTACCATGCAGGAATCCGATGTCCCCACCAAAGCTGGCGGGAAATGCACCAGTCACGAATTCCGCCCATCCAGTGGCGATAGGTGTTGATCCAGTGCGGCGGATGGAACCGGATCTCTCCGTCGTTGACCACATCAAGCGCACGCTCGGCAAGCGGCTTCATTGAAACGAACCACTGCTCCGAGAGGTAGGGCTCAACCACAACATCCGCCCGTTCAGAATATCCCACATTATGCTCATACTCCTCAACCCGCTCCAGATTGCCAAGCTCCTCAAGGTCAGCCACAATCTTCTTCCGTGCGTCAAACCGATCCATACCACCGTAGCCATACTCATCAGTCATCCGCCCATCCTTGCCAACCACAGACATCACCGGCAGATTGTGCCTTCCAGCCACAGCATAGTCATTAGGGTCATGCGCAGGAGTAATTTTCAGCGCACCCGTACCGAATTCTATGTCAACATAATCATCAGCAATAATAGGGATATGGCGTCCCGCAATGGGAACCACCGCCATCTGACCCACAAGATCGCGGAACCTCTCATCGTTCGGGTTCACGGCAATGGCAGCATCAGCAAGAATGGTTTCAGGACGCACCGTCGCAATTGAGATGAAGCGCGTCGGATCTTTCGCAAGCGCGTATCGCACATACACCAGCTGGTCGCGGCGCGGCTTCATAATCACCTCTTCGTCAGAGAGCGCCGTCTGCGACACCGGACACCAGTTGATAATCCGCTTGCCACGGTATATCAGTCCATCGCGGTAGAGAGCAACAAACGAATTGATCACAGCCTCTGAAGCCCGTTCATCCATGGTGAACAGGTTCCGCCGCCAGTCGCAGGAAATGCCGAGCCGTTTCAACTGCTTCACAATAAGATCGCCATACTCCTCCCGCCACTGCCACACATGACCCAGAAAATCCTTCCGACCGAGGTCGTGACGGCTGACGCCCTCTTTGCGAAGCTTTTTCTCAACAACCGTCTGCGTAGCAATGCCCGCATGGTCGGTACCAGGAAGCCAGAGAGCCTCCTTGCCCGTCATACGGCTGTATCGGATAAAAATATCCTGCAGCGTGTGGTTCAGCACATGGCCAAGCGTCAGGCTGCCGGTAACATTCGGTGGCGGCATCAGCACTGTATAGGGGCTCTTCCCCTCCTCCAGCACCCGTGAATGCTCACCGTGGAACGAGCTGAGCGCCTCCCAGTGGGCGCTCCGCCAGCGTTCTTCAACTTCGCTGTGATTATAGGTCTTTTCGAGATTGAAGGGAGTGTGCTGTTCGCTCATTGTCAAGGCGGTAAATCGGTTGTGTCTGTCGTAACTCAGTCTTTCTTTTCAGGCGCCGGGCGTTTCTCAAACACCTGATCAATAATTCCATACTCAAGCGCCTCTCCCGCATCCATCCAGCGGTCACGCTCTGAATCCTCACGCACCTGCTGCACATCCTTCCCGGTATGCTTCGCAAGAATCTCCTCAAGCAACCTGCGGATCTTTTCAATCTCACGCGCCTGAATGATAATGTCGCTCTCCTGGCCCTGCGCACCACCCGAAGGCTGATGGATCATAATGCGCGAATGAGGCAATGAAGCCCGCTTGCCCTTCGCACCGCTCGCAAGCAAGAACGCGCCCATACTCGCCGCCATACCAACGCACACCGTCGACACATCAGGACGGATGTACTGCATGGTATCATAAATGCCCAGACCCGCCGAAACGCTTCCACCCGGAGAGTTCACATAAATAAAGATGTCGCGCTCAGGATCCTCCGACTCAAGGAAAATCAGCTGCGCCATAATCAGCCCCGCAACATGTTCATCAATGCCGCTACCAAGGAAAATGATGCGCTCACGAAGCAGACGCGAAAAAATATCAAACGCCCGCTCACCGCGGCCCGAAGTCTCAATAACCATCGGCACCAGAGAATTCTGGATGCCCTGTTCTATAGCACCCGAATACAGCTTCGAAGCATGATGCTCAAACCCAAAATTAATGTTCGCCATAACTCAGTATCATTTGAAAAGGTTGCCCGAAGCACAAAGCATCGGAATGACAAGTCAACTAAAATACAGACTCATAGCAACAAATCAAGAACCCCCGTTCCAAAAAAACAAATTCCCTTCCAGGGGACGCTGTACACTAAAATATTTGCAGGAAAGAATATCTATTGATCCTAGGGCTTACAGCAAGGCATTGCAAGGTGACCACTCCAGACTCTGGCAACAATCGTATCAGTAATTACCGGGTGAATTATGAAATCTATGATAACAAAGTCTCAGTTCTTGCTGTGAGTATAGGACATCGCAAAAATGTCTGCCGATGAACCCCTTTGCACAGCAGACCATCCGCGGCCATTCCACTCATGGACCATATCCAGAAACCAGCTCACCGACAGGCGTTCGTCACAGAATTTCCTATTGAACAACTTAATATACCGCCTTATCTGTCAACTTACCGGAACAGGCGAAATCCAAGATGGGGCTATTTTTATGCCGTTCCGGCGGTTTCACTATCCGCCCGATTTCCGGTATATTTCATTTTTCCACAACCGCAAACCCTTTCCCATCATGCAGGTACGCCTTATCTCCCTCACCTCGCCCGAAATCGCAATTGATGGGCAGCGCCTCACCCCGGAAGGGCTCATGGCCTATTGCGCGCGCGTGTCGAGCCCTCATCAAGAAACTCCAGATTACGCAAACCTTCTGGCCTACTGCATTCAGCACAAACACTGGAGCGTGTTTGAGATGGTGGATATGACGGTGGAGATTGTGACCTCACGGGCGATTTCGCCGCAGATCCTGCGTCACAGGAGCTTCACATTCCAGGAATTTTCACAAAGATATTCGAAAGCACAGACGATAGAGCGCTACACACCGCGCCGGCAGGATAGCAAGAACCGGCAGAATTCGCTGGACGATTTGGACGCGGAAACCGTTCGGTGGTTCGACGAGGCGCAGGACAAGGTGGCAAGGGTAGCGATGGAGAAATACGAGGGGGCGCTGGAGAAAGGTATTGCGAAGGAGTGTGCGAGAGCACTGCTGCCGCTTGCAACACAGACGAAACTCTACATGAAAGGCTCAATCCGCAGCTGGATACACTACCTTGAAGTGCGCACCAACCCGGCGACACAGAAAGAGCACCGGGAGATTGCGGATGAAATCAGGAAGACATTTGTGGGGGAGTTCCCCGTTACGGCTTCGGCGCTAGGGTGGTAGTGACACATGAAAAATCGGAGTGTCGATCCGATTTTTCATGTGTTTAGCAGAATTCGATCACTCATTGTTGAAGCATTCAGCGAATAGCTGAACCTCCTTAGACAGTGGCTTCCACCTTCATCATGGCCAGCGTCTTTGCGAGGCGCTGCTTGAGCTCCTTGCGGTGGACAATCATGTCCATGAACCCGTGTTCGAGAAGGAACTCGGCGCGCTGGAACCCTTCAGGGAGGTCGCGCTTTATGGTGTCACGGATGACACGGGGGCCAGCAAAGCCGATGAGGGCTTTAGGTTCACTGATGTTGAGATCGCCGAGCATGGCGAAGGATGCGCTGATGCCGCCCATTGTGGGGTCGGTCATAAGGGATATGAAGGGAAGCTTTTTCTCGCCGAGGCGGGTGAGGCGCGCGGCGGTTTTGGCCATCTGCATGAGGCTGAAGGCGCCCTCCATCATTCTGGCCCCGCCTGACTGGGAGATAACGAGGAGAGGGGCGTTAAGCTGTATTGCCTTGTCGGCGGCGCGGGCAATCTTCTCTCCAACAACGGAACCCATTGAACCTCCTATGAACCCGAAATCCATTGCTGAAACCACGAGGTCTGCTCCTTCACTCTTGCCGTAGGCGTTCCGTGCTGCTTCGGTCTTTCCGCTTTTCTCTATGGTGTCGTGAACACGGTCGGGGTAGTGCTTGGTGTCAGTGAAGTTAAGGGGGTCGGCAGCGCGGAGGTTCTGATCGAATTCCGTGCACTGGCCCTCATCAAACAGCAGAGAAAAATACTTGTATGGGGCAATCCTGAAATGGTGCGCGCACTGGGGGCAGGTAAACAGGTTGTCTTCAAGCTGTTTCTTGTGCAGCATAGCGCCGCAGCTGTCACACTTCGCCCACAACCCTTCTGGCGTATCCCGTTTGTCGGTGGTGCGAATAGAGGGGTTTACCCGTTTGAACCAGGCCATCTTTACAATTAGGACTAAAGGTTATACATTAGAGCACAAGATATAAAGTCGGAACCACAATCTCAAAAGAGCCTTCATGACCCCCCTCGACATAGGCCATTCATCTAAGGAGTCCGCTTCTTGCCGAACCTGAGACCACTCCTCGTTTCGGTTTTCCTTTTGGCATCTCTTTCAACTGTAGTGACCACAACGGAAACCGACGCCGCCCCCCGACATGTGAGGGTACTGCCCGATACGCTTTCCATACCCATGCAGCGCTATACCATTCTTCCGGCCATGCGTCCGGCAAGGAAAACGGTTGGACTGGCTCTTTCCGGCGGAGGCGCCAACGGCTTGGCGCAAATAGGAGTGCTCAAGGCTTTTGAAGAAGAGGGAATACCAGTTGATTTCATCGCGGGCACCAGCATGGGCGCCGTTATTGGAGGGCTGTACAGTTGCGGATACACGCCCGACGAACTCAAAGAGATAGCCCATACCCTGCCATGGGGGTCCATTGTCAGCATAGGGAACAACGAGTACTCCCGATCCAATATTTTTCTTGAACAGCAAAGGGTGCGCGACCGCTCCACAATAGCAATCCGCTTTGAGAAACTGAAGCTGATCATACCTCGCTCTCTCAGTTCCGCACAGGCGCTGACCGAAACGCTTGACCTTCTGGCACTCAACTCCCTCTATTCCGTAACAGATGACTTTTCCTCTCTACCGGTGAAGTTCAGAGCCGTCACCACCGATCTGGTCTCAGGCAAGCGGGTTACCCTTTCATCTGGCTCACTCTCTGAAGCAATGCGAGCAAGCAGTACCATTCCGGTTCTGTTTTCACCCATTGCGCGCGGCCATCGCCAGTTGGTTGACGGCGGCCTGGTTGCCAACCTTCCGGTTGATGAACTTGAGTCGTTCAATGCTGGCTACAAGGTTGCAGTGGATACACACGGAAGCATGTACTCCACGGGACGGGAACTTGACCTTCCATGGAAAGCCGCCGATCAGGCACTAACCATACTGACGAAACTCCAATACCCAGCGCAGCTTGAGAAGGCCGACATAGTCATCCGCCCCGAACTGCAGAACCGCATGGCAACCGATTTTTCAAAGATCGACAGCCTTGTGGTCTCGGGATATGCAAAAGGCAAAGCCCTTGCGGGAACCATCAGGCGAAGCATTGAGAAACAGAGGAAATCGTCTCCTGCAAAAAGATCGATTGCAGGGTACACCAAAAAAATCAGTTTTCCCAGAGAGAGCCAAGAATTCATCGAGCACTACCATATCGTCGCCGGCATAGTGCGCAATGCCACCAATACCAGAGTCGCTCTTCGTGAACTGCTTGAAACTGACCTGTTCACCAGGGTCCATGCGGAGGTTGACTCCCGAGGGAAACTGGCCGTTTTCCACCTAACCCCCCTTCCGGAAATTCGGCAGATACAGATCAGCGGCGGCCCTCCCGACGCGCTCTCCCCCAATGAACAGAGGACATGTTTTTCCCCGCTGATAGAGCGCGTTTACACCAACAAAGCCGGAACAAGGGCCCTTGAAAGCCTTGTGAGGGCATACCGCGACAAAGGATACAGCCTTGTTCATATAACGCGTACCGGCGTTACTGGCAGCACGCTGCAGGTACGGGTAAGCTCGGGAAAAGCCGATGCAATCACCGTGGCGCAGGACCGCAACATAACCGGCCCAACCCCGGTGAACCGTGAAATAAAGGTTGACACCACAACGGTGGTCCGGCTCAGAGAGGCCCGCTCATCAGTCAAAAATCTTTATGACACCGGGGTGTTCAACCGCGTGTCGGTATCGGCGGTATCAACCGCTGAGGGGGATGACGAACGCACCCTTTTGAAGTTCTCACTGGATGAAAAGCCTGCCTCGGTGCTGCGCATAGGCCTTCGTTACGATGAAACCAGCAATGCTCAGTTCCTGCTCGATTACAGGAACGAAAACCTCGCAGGAACAACCAACTCACTTGGTGGATGGCTGAAAGTGGGCCAGAAAAACAATGTGGCGAACATTGAGTACAACATGCCCCGCATTGGCTCGACCAACTTCACCATGTCCTCAAAGCTGTTTTACGACAAACATGATTTTGACAATGCAAGCATTGTCTTCGACAAGCAGTTTTTCAACACCCGTTCATACAACAGCGGCACCTATGACATTCAGAAATATGGCTTCAGCACGGCATTCGGCACCCGAATCCGCAAAAACGGTAAGTTCATAGCCGACATCACCCTCCAGAACTCCAAATCAAGCACTGATTCTGAGCAGGCTGACAGGTTTACCACAGAGAACATGGACCTGCTCTCCCTCGGCTCCCGGATCACCATAGACTCGCGCGATAACGCCCTTATAGCAACAAAAGGCAGCTATACCGACCTGCGATACGCCGTCACCACGCCGGCCATGCAAAACGAAAACCTCTTCTGGCAGCTTTCAGGAACGCATGAGCAGAACATCCCGGTTGCTGAACACACAACCCTCCAGCTTTCAGGCCAGTTTGGAATTAGTAGCGTTTCGGTCCCCCTCTCTGAAAAGTTTTTCCTCGGTGGCCCGGGAACATCTTACAGCCGGCGCTTCATAGGGCTGCAGGAGAATGCCCTACCGGGTAACAACATTGCTTCGGCAGGGGTGCAGCTGCAATGCCGGCCTCCGTTCGACATCATCTTCCCCACAGCGCTACGGTTCAACTACAATGCCGGTAACGCATGGGAAAGCCGCGATCAAATAGCGCTGTCAAGACTGATTCACGGCATCGGGACAAGCCTTGTCTGGGAGACGCCCATCGGCCCCGCACGGTTTACCGCGGCAAAAGCATTCTCGTTCCTTCGTCAAGCGGATGAGCCCGAATCTTCCACACTGCGCTTTGCCGACACGGTATTCTACTTCAGCCTCGGCCACGACTTCTGAACGGAACTACAAAACACATGACAAAACAGGACAGACGACCCGAAATATTGGTATGCAATGACGACGGCATTGAAGGGGAAGGCATTCATGTGCTTGCCGCCTCAATGAAAAAACTCGGCAATGTGACCGTGGTGGCACCGGCCGAACCGCACAGCGGAATGAGCCACGCCATGACACTCGGCGTGCCACTGCGCATAAGGGTGTGCAAACGCAACAACCGCTTTTTCGGCCATACCGTATCAGGCACCCCGGTCGACTGCATCAAAGTGGCCCTAAGCCACATCATGTCGGTAAAGCCCGACCTGATTGTCTCCGGCATCAACTATGGCAGCAACACCGCCACCAGCACCATATACTCCGGTACCGTCGCCGCGGCGCTTGAAGGGGCAATCCAGGGCGTCACCTCCATTGCGTTCTCACTGACCACCTATGAGCATGCTGATTTCACCTATGCGGGGAAATTCGCCCGCAAGCTTGCCCGGAAGGTTCTGCAGAAGGGACTGCCGCCAGACACCATTCTCTCGGCCAACATCCCCAATGTCCCTGAATCCGACATTGCCGGAGTAGTTGTTACCCAGCAGGGCCGCTCACGCTGGTCGGAAGATGCAATTGAGAGGAACGACATGTACGGCAACCCCTACTACTGGCTGAACGGCACACTGATGCTGCAGGACACTGAGATGGACAGAGATGAATATGCCGTTCAGAGGAACTTCGTGACCATCACCCCCCTCTCCTTTGACTTGACCAACAAGGACTTTCTCGGCACACTTGAACAATGGAAACTGCAACAATAATCGCGTGAACACTTTTCTTCTTGACTACCGCCACATCCTGACCCCAAAAAAAGGATTTTCACAGCTTTTCCGTGACTATACCTCCGAAGGGGCACAGCGAAAAACCCTTCTGGCAGAATGCTTTCATCTCGACTATCAGAAGGAGGCCGATTACTACCGCCAGCTCGGGCAGCTTTCATCAAGGAGCTTCAACCGAGACGCTCTGGCCGACATGCTTCTCCGCCAGAACAGAAGCTACGGATGCTCCCCACTGCAGGAACAGGAGATTGAAAAGCTCCGCTCACCGCGATGCATGGCCGTGGTTACGGGTCAACAGCTCGGACTCTTTACCGGTCCACTCTACACCATATATAAAGCACTGACAGCAATTGTGTTTGCCCAGCGCCAGAAATCACTGTTTCCGGAATATGATTTCGTCCCCATCTTCTGGCTTGAAGGCGAAGATCACGACTTTGATGAAGCTGCCACCACAGCCCTGTTTGCCGCAAACAGTGTTGCAAAGTTCAGAGCCGACACAAATCTGCGCGAGCAGGACCAGATGACGGGCACTGCCGTCTTTGACAGCTCCATCCAGGAAACCCTCAACGGCTTCCTTGACGCACTGCCCGAGAGCGACTTCCGGGAAGAAATTGCAGCCCTGCTCAGAGAGTGCTACAAGCCCGGAACAACTGTTGAACATGCTTTTGCATCCACACTGATGCGGCTGATGCACAAGCAGCCCCTGATACTGCTCTCCAGCTTCGACCCGGTATTCAAGAAGCTCTCCGCCGAAATATTTGCCAAAGAAATAGAAACCGCACCGGCAACATCCTACAATGTTGTGGCCCAGAGTTCAAAGCTTGAACAGTTAGGCTACGGGGCACAGACCAAACCGCGGGCCGTCAACATGTTCAGCCTGAACCATCTCGGGCAGAGGGAAAGAATTGAGCGGCCGTCGGGGGAAACATTCGCCATTGGGTCCGGCCATCAGCAGTATTCTAAGCACCAGATGCTTGAAACCGCCCAAGACCACCCTGAACGCTTCAGCCCAAATGTTGTGCTCCGCCCCATAGTGCAGGACTTCGTGCTCCCCACCTTCGCCTACATTGCTGGGCCGGGAGAAATCAGCTACCTGGCTCAGTACCGAAAAAATTACGAGCACTTCGGCATAACCATGCCCTTTATTGTACCACGGGGAAGCTTCACTCTGGTGGAACCGAAGATCAGCCGCATTATGGATAAAATGCTGCAGGTAACCGGACGCCCCGGCTTTTCACGGCAGCAGATATACCATGCCGTCTTCAGCGAACTTGAAGCAATGAAAGCCAAAGCGTTTGCACTGGCTGAAAACCGGACCATTGAACCGGTATTCCTGCAGGCAAAAAAGGAGATTCAAGACGCACTGGACGCACTGGGGCCGGTGCTCTCAACAATAGACCCCACCCTTGAGGGAATGCTTGCCGCATCAAAAGCGCAGGCCGAGAAAATAGTTGAGGGAATAGAGCAGAAAACCTGGAAGGCGGGTAGGAGAAAACACGACGAACTGCTGGACCAGATACAGAGAGCCGAAACAGCTCTCTTCCCTGAAGGAATCCCGCAGGAACGGCTGATCAATGTCTTTTATTATCTGAACAAATACGGCATGGGACTGGTAGACACCCTAAAAAACCAGCTCCAGGGCCACGCAACGGAGTCCCACATCATTGTTGAACTGTAAGGGGCAGGGCACATTGACCAAAAACCCGTCAAGTGCCGCAAATCGAAACCCCGTCATTGCTCTCCCGGCTGAGGAGCTGACAGCAGCGGCAGACAAGAAGACGAAGTTCATCTGCGGAAATTCCATCACAGAGCTTCCCCACCACAACAGCTATCTCTTTCTTGTACTCCTCGGTCTTGGGTAATTGCAGTCCGCGTTTTTTATGGATATACTGTGAAACGGCTGCAGGGGTAACATCAAGAATTTTTGCTGCCTGAGACTGTGTCATACCTGTCTTCACCAGGCCTATTGCAATATCTGCCCGGATTTGCGGCAAATGGTACCAAACGGCTTTTTCGCAGGGAAATATCACGATAACTCTGTCTATAAGGTTACACTTCGGTCATGAACACTTCATTCAAATCCATAGCAGGCTGGACTCTTCTTCTTCTGATCCTGATCCAGTTTGTGCCGCTCCGCCGCATCAATCCCCCTGCAACCGAGAGTTTCAAAGCCCCGCAGCCAATACGGCGCATACTGAAAAACGCCTGCTACGACTGCCATTCCTATGAAACCCGCTGGCCAAAGGCAGCGTATATAGCTCCAGCCTCATGGGTTATCTACCGCACTGTTTCTGCCGGACGCAGCGCACTGAACTTTACTGAATGGGAGAACGCAAGGAACGAAAAAACATACGAACTGCGGGAATCAATGCTTGCAACCATTGAAAAGGGCACTCAGCACCAGCCACTCTACTACCTTTGGAAACCAAGTTCAGCCCTCTCTCCCAGAGAAAGCGGAGCCGTCATCACCTGGCTCAAAGCCTCTCTAATAAAACCTTGAGCTACAGCTAAAAATTCAGGCAGTACCCTTCGGGATAGAATTTCCTGATGATGGAAATCACCTCTTCAGGATCATCTTCGAGATAGATAAAACCCAGATCACAGGGGGAAATAAAGCCGTTTTCCTGAAGCATGGACTCCTGAATCCATTGGTAGAATCCCTCCCAGTAGCTTTTTCCCACAAGAATGATTGGGAACCGCTCACTTTTACCTGTCTGAATGAGCGTCATCGCCTCCGACACCTCGTCAAGCGTTCCAAACCCACCGGGAAGAGCAATAAAGGCCTGTGAGTATTTAAGAAACATCACCTTCCGAACAAAAAAGTACTGAAAACTCACCAGTTTGTCAACATCGATATACCGGTTAGCGGCCTGTTGGTTGGGCAGTTTGATATTGAATCCGATAGAGACGCCCCCGGCCTCCTGAGCACCACGGTTCGCCCCCTCCATCACACCCGGTCCCCCTCCGGTTATAACCGAAATCCCCTCACGGGCAAGCATGCCTCCAAGTGTACGGGCAAGTTCATATCCAGCACTCCCCTCCTCAACCCTTGTGGAGCCGAACACACTGACCGCTGGTGCCGCATCGCCCATGACCTCAAACCCGCTGACAAACTCAGCCATGATTTTAAAAACGCGCCAGCCGTCAACCATAAAGTCGCTGCCGCGATCTCCCTGAGCTGGATGCACCGGCGGGGAAAGGGGTTTGAGTGGCTCTTTACCCTGATTTTTATTTTCCATAAAAACAGCTTTCTGTGGTTGAGATGCTTAGAGGTGCCCTACAGTTCCAGAAAATTCCGGATAAGGTGCCGACCCTCGCCGGTCATGATTGACTCGGGATGAAACTGAACCCCATAGAGCTTCAGCTCCCGACTGTCCATACCCATAATTACCCCGTCTTCTGTCCATGCCCGAATGGTCAGTTCGGAAGGCAGAGTTGAGCGTTCAACAATCAGCGAGTGATAACGGGTTGCGGTGAAGGGGTTGTCAAGGTCCCTGAAAACACCCTCTCCGTCATGAAATACGGGAGAGGTTTTGCCATGCATAATATGCTCCGCACGAATCACCTTGCCGCCAAGTGCCTCCGCGATTGACTGGTGGCCAAGGCAGACGCCAAGCAATGGAACTGCTCCCTTCACTGCATTGATAAGATCAACCGATATTCCGGCATCCTCTGGAGTGCCTGGCCCGGGAGAGATCACAATTTTTTCGGGCGAAAGATCAAGAACCTCCCCAACACTCAGCTCATCGTTGCGGAATACCCTGACCTCAGCACCCGACTCGCCGATATACTGCACCAGGTTATAGGTGAAGGAATCATAATTGTCAACAACAAGAATCATGTGCACTGGAATGCTTAAGAGTTATTCAGATACTGAACCACCCCGAACTTCCGGGGTATCAGCCACGAAACGAAACAGCGACTCATAGGCGGCGCTCATTGCCACACCCCTGCGGGCCATGACCTTCCGAGCCGTTTCAACCGCACGGTCAATTCCATAGGGCTCAAATCCGTCTGCGCCACCCCATACGAATGAAGGTATCTCCTTCGGGGGGAAACCCGCGCCAAAAACATTGGCGGCTATGCCGGTAACAGTGCCGGTATTGAATGCCGTATTGATGGCAGAGCGGCTGTGCTCGCCCATCAGCAGCCCCAGAAACTGAAGCCCTGTTTCATATTGCCGGTCGCCCTGAAGAATACGAACCGGGCTGTAGTTGTTTTTCAAATCGGACGAATTGGTTCCTGCCCCAAGATTACACCAGTGCGAAAGATAGGAATGGCCCAGAAACCCGTCATGCTGCTTGTTGGCATACGCTTCAATGATGCAGTCCTCCACCTCGCCGCCGATTTTCGAGCCCCGCCCAATAGAAACATTGCTGTATACCCTCGCCCCCGCTTTCACCCTGCATGAGGGGCCGGCATATACATTCTGCATCACCACAGCCAGCGGCTCAACCACGGCACCTTCTCCAATGGCAACAAACCCTTCTTCGCCGTCAATAACCGCACCGGCACGCACAACAGCTCCAGGAGCCACGAAAACATTCGACGGGTTGACAATCACAGCCGAATGGTGAACCGTACCCTCAATGCGGCCAAGTGGAAGGGAGGATGCCTCTCGCATCAGCTCTTCGGTATGCAATGCAACAGCATCCCACAGGAAAGAGAGCAACCGGAAACCCTCAACTGCTGTGCAACGAAGGTCAGCCTTGAGCCTTTCCCCGTCAATGCAGTCTTCAAACAGTCCATCCGGACCCAAAACACGCGATGCAGGGATGCGGGCAAAGAGCAGTTCGCCGTCCTGCACCAGTGCCGTTCCGCTTTCAGGAGCGATCCCTGTAATAAGTTCGCCCACTGCGCTGTCGCAGACAATCCGTCCGTTCACAAGAAGAAGGTCGTCATCGTCAGCCCTGTTGACCGGAGCATCGGGGCAGAGTTCCCTGTAAAGAGGGGCAAGCGCTCGACGAATATGGAACGACAGCTCAATGCCGGGCAGGTGCCACTCAAACTTCTCACGAAGGGTACTGAACCCGACCGTAAGCCCGTAAACCGGCTTGAGCCCCACAAGAGGCATCAGGCGATGCACATGTCTGTCTTCAAAGAGAACTACCTGCATGATTCATTCATCTCAGTTCACAAAGGGGCTGATCAAGCACCGGAACACCATCATTACGAGTGATTTAATATGCATTTTAAACGGAGTATAACCTATAAGCGCCCGCATGAACGGCATACACATATCCGAGCGACCCGTCCCTTGTTGACTGAATGATTAAAAAAAGTATAACCTTGGGAAGCCGGCATGAGAGCACTGTGCTACATAAAAAAAGAGCAATAAAAATAGGGATCTACAGCAAGGCGATGTATTCAAAAGAAAATAACGAAAACAGAAAAAATACTCATCTTACTGCAATTCAACCACATACGAAACCGTGTTTTATGCAAAACAAGCAAAAAACCTTCTTCTTTTAAGAATAAATTCTCGATATTACATCAAACAATGCGCCACAGGCGCAAATCACTGTGCCCCCATCAATGCAGTATACATGCAGGCCCGAGTACTAAACATATCAGTAGAGAATATCTGGGAAAGCGACCACAGCAGTGAAGGCTATAGAAAAAAACTGGCCCTTGTTGAAAACAATATACTGCTGAGCTGGATTGAGGCGCAAGAGGATATCGTCCTCAACACTATGGATCTAAACATGTTGCAACAAGCCGTCACCGATGCAGAGCTTGAAACAAAAGCGGTAATCCTGCTCTATGATCTCAGCCATATAGGCTGCATTACACTGAACTACAAGCAGTCCATAGCCGACCTCGTCTTCAACTGGAAACCGGGCATTGAACTGATTGTTTTTTTCAACATCCCCGAAGCGATACGGATTCTGACAGAATCGTTCGCAGCCGTCATCCCCGACACCATCCCTGTTCTTAAGGCAGGGAGTTATGATGAAGCTCTTCTTGCGGCACGGGCCCACAAGGCCGGCAGTGCCACGGTTCTCAATGGCGAAAGCAATCTCACGAATGAAGACGCTGCCGCCAAAAACGAATTTCTTGCTGTTGTTGCAAGAATATCATGGATGAATATGCTTGATCAGCATATAACTATCCCTCTGCATGACAACCGCGATCATTCCTACTTCAAAGCGCTTGAGGCGCTGCAGTCTGACCTCAGGGCAAAAGAGAAAGAAAAAAATCGCGAACTCGATCAACTCACAGCCAACCTTGAACAGCGAATAACACACATGGTGATCAAAATGAATGCACAAACCGAAATGAACAGACAAACCGGCCGTGATTCCGAAAAGGAAATTGCTGAGCTCAAATCACGCATTGCCAGCCAGGACATTGAACTGACAAGAGTATCAACGGCAATTGCGGAAAAAACCACTGCACTGCGCAACCTCCTCGACCAGATTTACGCGTTGGAGATTGACCCGACCCAGAAACGCCTGATGACCGATGCCTGCCTGAGCCTGATTGAGACGGAAACCATTGAAAAAAGGCTCAACATCGAGCTAACCGAATCCGATTCAGTTTTTCTCTCAAAGCTGCAGAAAAAACATCCCAACCTGAACCAGCGCGAGCTTCGCATCAGCCTGCTTGTCAAGCTGAACTACGACACCCGTGAAATCGCCCGTTCCGTTGGCATTTCAACAAGGGGAATGGAAAGCATTCGCTACCGCATGCACAAAAAGCTCAGCCTCGGCAAGCACCAGTCCATCAAGACCTACCTGTCCGACCTGGCTGTTACCATGTAAAAGCCCCGAGCGTCTCTCCTCTCCCCCGCCACATCGGCAGACACGGGAGAGGCTGAGTAGCAGTTAAGCGATGCAGAGGCTTTTGATATTGACAAATTCGCGTATTCCGTACCGGGCAAGCTCCCGGCCGTAACCGGACTGTTTTACCCCGCCGAACGGTAGCCTGGGGTCCGACTTTACCATACTGTTGATGAAACAGCTCCCCGCATCCAGCTGGTCCGCCACGGCAAGCGCCCGCTTGCGACTTGCGGAAAAGACCGCTGAGCCGAGCCCGAAAGGGGTGTCGTTGGCAATGCGAACCGCCTCATCATCGTCCTGTGCCTCAATCAGAGTTGCAACCGGCCCGAACAGCTCTTCACTGTATGAGGCCATGCCGCGCTTTACCCCAGCAAGAAGGGTCGGCGGGTAAAAATATCCTTTCCTGTCCGGAATGGTTCCTCCGGTGAGCAGCCGGGCTCCGCCAGCAACACTCCGCACCACCTGATCATGCAGCTGCCGGCGAAGATCTTCGCGGGCAATCGGACCCACCTCCACACCCGCCTCAAACGGGTCGCCCATGAGGGCGCTTTGCATGCGCTTCAAAAGAAGTGCTTCAAATTCCGCCACCACCGCCTTGTGGACAATGAACCGCTTTGCTGCAATGCAGCTCTGTCCGCTATTGAGAAGACGGGACGCAACACAGTGGCTCACCGCAGAGGCAATGTCGGCATCGTCCAGTACGATATAGGGATCACTGCCGCCAAGCTCCAGCACACTGCGTTTCAATGCACGGCCCGCCTTGGTTGCCACTGCACGGCCCGCCTCCGTACTGCCGGTTACCGATACGGCACTGACTGAAGGGTGGTCGATGATGAATCCTGTCAGCTGGTCTACATCTTCAAGATCAATATGAATGGCACGATAAAGATGTTCAGGAAATCCAGCCCTCCGGAACAGACTCTCCATGGCTATGGATGATCCTGTTACATTGGGGGCGTGCTTGAGCAAAACGCCATTGCCCGCCATGATTGCAGGCACGGCAAAACGAAACACCTGCCAAAAGGGGAAGTTCCACGGCATGACGCCAAGAACCAGCCCGATAGGCTCAAACTTTACAAGTCCCTGCATTCCGTCCACATCGGTCTCCTCAGGCTGCAGAAACTGTTCGGCGTGAAGGGCGTAGTAGTCGCATACCCATGCGGATTTCTTTACCTCTGCCACTGCCTGCGAAAGCGGCTTGCCCATTTCACGGCTTATCAGTTCGGCATGCGCCTCAGCTTCCCGAATGAGCATTGCTGAAAGGCGCTGCATGCACTCCCGGCGATGCTTTGCATCCGTCATACGCCAGGCGCGGTAATCAGTGTCGGCAAGGGCAATAACCTCCCCAAGCTCCTCCTGGTTCATGGCGGGATAGCTTGAAATAGGTTCTTCTGTCGATGGATTGATGGTGGTAATCATGGGTAGAAGGGCATTCATGGGTAACAGGTAGTAGGGAAACTGTAAAATAGGGCATTTTGTTGGTTTGAAAAAGCCTGAATTACTCCGAAGTGCGCCCGTTCCACCTCTCAATCGTCATCTTCCAGCGACTCATGGAGCAGCAGATAGCTTCCGTAGCGCGACGGGTCGATAAGGCCCTTTTCTACAGCGCTTCGGACAGCACATTCCGGTTCAACGGTATGGGAGCAGGAGGAGAATGCACACTCAGGCATGAAGGGAAGAAACTCGCTGAAATAAAATCGAAGATTCTCCTGGCTGATGCCCGAGAGGCTGAACTCCCTGATGCCCGGTGTATCAATAACGCGGCCGCCCGAGGGCAGGGTAAGCATTACCGATCGGCTTGTTGTATGCACCCCTTTGCCTGTTTTGAGGCTGGTTTCCGATGTCCTCAACCGCTCTTCTCCGAGCAGGAGGTTGATGATAGTTGACTTGCCAACCCCCGAATGGCCGCTGAATGCCGACAGACAGCCGGAGAGAATATCCCGGAGTTCCTCAATGCCCGTCAGCTGAATGGCGCTGACATAACAGACGCGGCAACCAAGCCCTTCGTAGAGTTTCATCATACCCCGAACCGCACCACCGTCATCAAGGTCCATCTTGTTGACCACAATAACAGGACGAAGCTGTTCAGATTCAGCAAACACAATGTACCGGTCTATGAGGCGCGGACTGAGGGGAGGATCGTAGGCCGACACCACAACCACAAGCTGGTCGATATTGGCCGCAATGACCTGAATCTTCTCCCGGCTCCGGTTGCGGCGAAGGTCGCGTTTCCGGCAGAGCTGGCTGCGACGCTTCTCAACCGACACAATAATGGCTTCCGGCATCTCCTTGCCGCTGACCGAAAGACGGAGCTCCACCCTGTCGCCAACGGCCACAAGCGACTCATCGTCATTGCCAGACCGGGTCCCAGAAACGGTACGGCAGCGGTACAGGGTTCCCCCGTCGTCCTCAACGAGATATGAAGCTCCGGCAACTTCAACAACCATGCCAGACACTGCTTTTTCTTCCACGGCCGAAGCTTTCATTCCCTATTGTTGTGGTTTCCCTGTTTTTCGACCTCTCTATCCTATCTCTGCCAGAGTGTGCCGCTCATGCAGATGATGCATGTACCAGTCGCGAATCATCCTGTTCCCGGCCTCTGCAAGCTCTCCATCTTCGGCAGCAAGACTGAACGCCGCCTGGCGTGCAGACTGCATGATATCAAAATCTCTGGTCAGGTCAGCCATTTTTAATCCGCTGAAGGTGCCCGACTGCTCCTTGCCCAGCAGATTCCCGGCCCCCCGTATGGAGGCGTCTATCTCTGAAATCACAAATCCATCCGTTGTTGACGCCATCGCCTCAAGCCGCTCTCGCGCGTCGGAGGTCAGTTTTGCATGGAGCAGAAAACAGCTGGAGGAGTGAGTGCCACGGCCCACCCTGCCCCTCAGCTGATGCAGCTGCGCAAGGCCGAACCGCTCGGCATGCATAATAACCATAACTGTGGCGTTCGCCACATCAACCCCAACCTCAATAACCGTGGTGCCCACAAGCAGGTCAAGCGAACCGCCGCGGAACTGATCCATAACCCCCTCTTTCATCTCCGGGGTCATCTGTCCATGAATAAGGCCAAGACGAAGGTCCGGGAAAACAGAAGCCGACAGCTCCTCAAAACTTTCAACCGCCGCCTTCAGGTCCATCTTTTCAGACTCCTCCACCAAAGGATAGACAATATAGCCCTGCCGCCCCGCCTTCACCTCGGAACGAAGAAACTCAAAAACACGCTCGCAGTCACCTTCCGGAGAAACAAAGGTGCGAATCGGGTGCCTGCCGGCAGGCATTTCGCGTATGAGGGAAACATCCAGATCGCCGAACACCCCCATGGTGAGGGTTCGGGGAATGGGCGTTGCCGTCATGAGAAGAACATGCGGGCTCTGGGCTTTTTCCTGCAGAACCTTTCGCTGCAGAACGCCAAACCGGTGCTGCTCGTCAATAACCACCAGCCCCAGACTGTAAAAATCCACATCATGCTGAAGAAGGGCATGGGTTCCCACCGCAATGTGCGCCCCCCCTTCCCTAAGCTCCATAAGCAGCGCCTCACGAACTTTCTTGGGCTGACGGCCGGTCAAGAGAACTACCCGAATTCCAATCGGCTCAAACATCCGTTTCATTCCTAGCCAGTGCTGCACGGCCAGAATTTCGGTAGGCGCCATAAATACCGACTGCAGACCGTTATCGGCAGCAAGAGCCATGGCAAACATTGCAACAATGGTTTTGCCCGACCCCACATCGCCCTGCACCAGCCGCTGCATGGGACTGCCCTCTTTAAGGTCACGGTAGAGCTCACGGATGGCATTTTTCTGAGCACCGGTCAATGAATAGGGCAGAGCGGCATGAAGGGCGGCAGTAAAATCACCCGAATGGCTGAAACGCGCTGCCGTTCTAGTATGGTGAAGAGCGCGGCGGCGAAGAGCAAACGACAGCTGCACATAAAACAGCTCCGTCCACTTCATCCTGTACTCCGCCATTTGGAGCCGCTCGGGAGAAGAGGGCTGATGCAGTTCACGGTAGGCGGCGGAGAGAGGCATGAGGCCATGGGTATTGATAATCCCACTGCTGAGGTTCTCGGTGCCGCCCGGCTGCAGAATATTGAAAGCACGGGCAATAAGCCCCCGAAGCTGCCGAGAGGCAAGCCCCGAATGCTTCATTGCCTCGCTGGTAGGGTAGAGCGGAATGATTCTTCCCGTATTGAAAAGCTCCGCGTCGCTCCCCTCTGCCTCCCCGTCCCCCCCCTCTCTGCCAAGGCGGTCGAAATCGGGATGCTGCATCTGAGCCTGCCGGCCAAAATACCCAACCTTTCCATATACTGCCAGAATGTCGCCAGATACAATGGCGCGAGAGAAATACCGGGCTCCCCTGAACCAGGTCAAATCCAGCACGCCAGACTGATCAGCCAGTTTTACCTTGAAACGGGCCGACCCCCGATGCCCCTGTTCAACACCAGCAGAGCGAACCGTCCCAACAACCGTCGCCATCTCCCCCATTCGAAGCCCGGCAATGCTGTTCATTGCCCGGCGGTCAAGGTAACGGCGCGGCCAGTAATCAAAAAGATCCGCAAGGGAGCTGATGCCGGCTTCGCGGAGAATGGCAAGTTTTTTTGGTCCAAGCCCCTTCAGGGACTCTAGGGAAAAATTATCCTGCATAGGCAATCAAATTGTAACTGGACAGGAATTCTTGTATATTAGCACCTTTCTTATTTTAATACCGGACACAACCATTTATTGTACGATAAAGTCAACGAAAAGTCATGAAACAAGATATTCATCCCAAGTACACTGAGGTCACCGTCAACTGCGCCAACTGCGGCAACACCTTTGTAACCCGTTCAACACGGCCATCCATCAAGGTCGACATCTGTAGCAACTGCCATCCTTTCTACACCGGCAAGCAGACCCTTGTTGACACCGCCGGACGCGTCGACCGCTTCAACAAGCGTTTCGCAAAATCGACAGCATCACAGGCGCAGGCAAAATAAAAGCACCAATCCACAGGATTCACCATGAGTGTCAGAGAAGTCATTCAGAAAAACGAGGCCAGACTCAAAAAAAGCATTGAAGCATTTCAGCATGAAATTGCTTCAATCCGCACAGGCAAGGCCACAACCGCCCTGCTCGACCGGGTCAAGGTAGAGGCATACGGCCAGCTGATGCCCCTCAAACAGGTGGGCAATGTCGGCATAGCCGATGTTCACACGCTTATGGTGCAAGTCTGGGACAAGTCAATGGTCGGCCCTACTGAAAAAGCGATCAGGAATGCCAGCCTCGGCCTCAACCCCGTAGCCGAAGGCCAGAGCATTCGGGTCTCCATCCCGCCTCTCACCGAAGAGCGGAGAAAAGAGTTTGTCAAGCTCACCAAGAAATACGGCGAAGACTCAAAAGTGTCACTCCGCAACCTTCGGCGCGACATGATCCAGGAGATAGAAAAGCTGGAGAAAGAGAAAACAATCGGCGAAGACGAACGAAACCGTGGGAAAAAAGAGGCTGACGAGCTTCTGCACAAGTTTGAAAAACAGATCAACGATCTGGTGTCTCATAAAGAAAAAGAGATCATGGAGGTGTAAGGGTATTGCGGTTTCCCGTAAAATACTCCTTCATCGCACTGAAGCTCTCTTTCCCCTTCAAGAGCCCGCTTATCATGCCCAGCACCGCAGCGGCCCCGGTCGCGAAAAAGAGCGGTCGAGCTGAAATGTTATTGGTATAATAGATAGCTGGAATCCCCCGTTCCTTGGCGAAACTGTCCAGCGAAGTGGTGCCAATAACAAGATCGGGCTCCAAGCGCAGAACCGCTTCCATGTCATCCTCAAGATATTTTCTATAGCGAATTTCCGTACCCAGCATGCTGAGCACCCGGTGGTCGCCCTCGCCCAGCGCTGTCCGAGCAATTGAAGTGGAGGCATATGGTACCTCCAAACCTGCCTCAAGAAGCAGGCGGACAACCGGTAGCTCATTGCCCTCATAACCGGCAACAATCACCCTGCCGCTGAGCCCCCCGAACCGTCCCAGCACCTCGCGAACCTTCTCCGACTCCTCAAGAGCCACTGCTTCAACAGCTTCGCAGTCAAGATCCAGCGCCACCCCAATATCGCGAATCCACTGGGCCGTAGCATTAGCGCCAATAGGGTTTCCTCCCACAATCTTCACCCCATGCTCCCGAAACAGCTCAACCGTTGTTCCATAAAAGGGGTGCAGCACGGCACAAGCCTCAGCCCGGCCGGCCTCAACATAGTCCTCAAGCGCCGTACCCGGCAAGGTCACTACCGACTGAACACCTATCTTCTGCAAAATGGAGCCAATAGTCATGGCGTCAAGCGGGAAAATCTCTCCCAGAACAACCAGCGATTTTTGTTTTCGGGACTCACCCAATGCACCGAACCGCTTCAGCAGCGTTGCCACGGCAACATCCTTGGCCTCCGGATGGGTTCGTATCTGAAATGCAGGGAGCCGCACAAGCAGCACCTCCGCATTGCCCACCTTGCGGGGAAGCAGCTCTTCGGCAATACCCGCGGTTTCAGCCACACAGGTGCTGACAACAGGAATAAACCGGACGGAAGGATCCAGGGCAATCTCCTCTATGGTGCAGCGGAGATCGTCTATCATGCTGCCACCTGAAATCTGCACATTCATCAGTTCGGGAGAGACAATGGACTTTCGGGCTGCATAAAAATGCGAAACAAAAGTAAGTCCATACAGGCATCCCTGGTCAGCCGCAAGGCAGACCTGAACTCCATCAATACGGGTCAGTACGCGCAGTCCCCCGAATGCGGGGCACATGGACTGCGGATGAAGTGCGTTACATGCTTTTTTTTCCATTCGTCAGAACCTGTCTTGTTACTTCCTGAATATAAGGAACCGAAACAGCATTGTCCCCCAACGCCCTTATTGCCGCCCTTGCACCGCTTCTGTCGACAAACCGCCCGATCCTGATGCGCCAGTATTTCACCCCGTTTGAATACGCAGGCCAGAGTGCCGTCTGAATCCCGACGGAGTCCAACCGGCGAACCTCAAGACGAGCCTTCATTTCGCTGGTGTAGGTAGCAAGAATAACCGTGAACTCACCTGCATCAAGAAGCACCGGGTCCACAGCAGCTGGCGGAGCGGGTGCCGGAACCGCCCTGTCCATGCTGTCGACCAACACGGATCGGGAGAGTGCTGGCAACTCGGGCTTCAAAGCCGGAACGCTGGACCCGACAGGGAAAAAGAAGAACGCCACCATAGCCAAAAAGGCAAGCACAAACACAGAAGCTGCAACAATTTTTGGAATGGCGGAGGGGCCGGCAGACGATGATGGCATCCCCTTAAGGCCCTCATAGTCGCTGTTGAGAATTGAGATGATACCCTCATCCGCCGTAAATCCGTATCCTTTCCCTACGGAACCGAAGACTCCAAAGCCGGCAAGGTGAAGGTCAAGCCGTTTCTTTCCGGCACGCGAAAACACCCGGCCCAGAGCCCAGGAAACTCTCTCAGCCTCCCCAGCCTCAAGATGCATTCCGTTCAGAACAAGATGAAGAGTATCATCTTTGCCGCAGCGGGCTCGCCAAACAATGCTTTGTACGGGCGGAGCGTAAAACCATCCCTCTTCACCCCGCTTCTTTTGGGGAGCCGTATACGCAACCGTGAACAGACCGAGTCCCTTCACGCCAAACCTGCCATGAAGAAGCAGTTCGCGCGACATCGAACCGGTAAATTCCTTCAGGAGATATGATGCACCCGAAGCATCAGTCTCCAACAGTTCCGTCAGTTCAGTTATGAGGGTATGGTCTGTCATGCGCGAAATATAACACTTCCTCCTTAATTCCCCCCCCCACTCCACTCACAGCCAAAGGATGGGAGGGTGACCGATTTTTTCTTATTTAGAGGAAACAGCCCTTTTAAGACGCACTCTTCACTTTCCCAGCCATGGCGCCCTCAATACTCTCGGTCAGCGAACTGACGCAGCAGATAAAACAGGAACTTGAAATCCTCTTTCCCAAAATTCAGGTTAAGGGAGAAATTTCAAATTTCAAGCACCACAGTTCAGGCCACATCTACATGACCCTGAAGGATGAAGGGGCGCAAATCCCTGCAGTTATATGGAAACATGCGGCGTCCCGGCTTACCTGCCGACCGGCAGATGGAATGAATGTGATTGCTGAAGGGAGAATAGAGGTCTATCCCCCATCGGGGCGCTATCAGCTCATCTGCACATCAATTACCGAGGAAGGAGAGGGCGCCCTGCAGCAGGCATTCGCAAAACTGCTTCAGAAACTTGCGGCAGCAGGATGGTTCGGCGATGAGCGGAAAAAACCGATTCCAAAAATCCCCAAAATCATCGGCCTTGTCACTTCGCCAACAGGCGCTGTCATAGAAGACATGGGCAAAGTGCTGCAACGGAGATTTCCCCCCGCCAACATTCTCCTTTTTCCGGCAAAAGTTCAGGGGAGAGACGCTGTCGACTCCCTCATCAGTGGCATCAACTGGTTCAACGCTCAGAAGAGCGGCCCATATAGGCCTGATGTCATTATTATCGCCCGTGGTGGTGGGTCGCTTGAGGACCTGCAGGCGTTCAACGAAGAGAGGGTGGCTGAAGCCATTTTTAACTCCCAAATACCCGTCATCAGCGCCGTCGGCCATGAAACCGACTTCACAATCGCCGACATGGTGGCCGACCTTCGGGCCGGAACCCCTTCAATTGCGGCGGAACTCGCAGTCCCCGACAGCCTGGAACTGCTGCGCCACATCGCATCTCTTGCAGCCACAAGAGAAAACCTTCTTAAGGCAAAAATTGACGGGGCCGAACGGGAAATAGAATCAATCTGCAGCAGCTACGCATTCAACCGCCCGATGCTCCAGATGCAGCAGTTCACCGAAGAGCTTGACGGCACGCTTAAGAGAATGGCGCGAACCCTTGAAGGTAAACAGAGGGAAACCGGAATGCGTCTTGAATCAGCTACAAGGCATCTGGCGCTTCTCGACTACAGGAAAACACTTGAGCGGGGATATACGATGGTCAGAAAGAATGGGAAAATGGTCACTTCAGCAAAACACCTGCACGCCGAAGAAACTGTAGACCTGCTCTTTCATGATGGAACGCTGCCGGCTGAAATCAGGAGCGGGCCCCGTCCCTGAGAATGGCCCGAACCAGCTCCAGATCTGCTGCGGTATTGACGCCAGGCTGATCGGCTGTAGTTGGTACACACCGAATGCTGAACCCGTTTTCCAGCAGCCGAAGCTGCTCAAGCGACTCCGCCTCTTCCAGCATTGAGGGTGGCAGTGCGGCAAACTGCTGCAGCACATCCCTTCCGAACGCATACAGCCCCACATGGCGATAAAACACGAGAGAGGGGGAATGGTTACGCATAAATGGAACCGAGCTGCGCGAAAAATAGAGCGCGTTGCCGTTCCGGTCGAGCAGAGCCTTAACCACATGCGGGTCATCAATCTGCGCCCGTTCATCAGGGCCAAGCGCAAAAACAAGCGTGGAACAGTCTGGAGGATCGGCAGTAAAGAACGGACTCAGAACAAGGTCGATGGTATCCGGACTGATGAGTGGTTCATCACCCTGCAGGTTCACGAACACATCACCCTCAATGCTCCGTGCGGCCTCGGCAATCCGCTCTGTTCCGCAGCTCGCAGTGGGAGAGGTCATCACCACCTCGGCTCCCCGCTCTTCAAGCACAGAAGCTATTTCACGGCTGTCGGTAGCAACAACCACCCGTTCGGCAAGGGTTGAATGCATCGCCTGACGCCAGGTACGCACAATAAGAGGCTCGCCCTCAAGATCGGCAAGCATTTTCCGCTCAAGACGGCTGGATTCAAGCCGGGCGGGAATAAGAATGACTGCCTTCATGTATGCCTTTCAGATATATTGATCGTATGCTCACCAGCCAAGCCTGCCAAGCGCCAGCTCCGCTTCGCTGGAACTGACTCCATCAAGCATCACAGACTTGTTCCGAGAACTGCGACCCGAAACCACATGCACACGGCCATCGGCAATCCCAAACATGTCAGCAAACAGCCGGCAGCACTCCCTGTTGGCTGCGTCGTCCACAGGTGCGGCCTTCAGGGTGATTTTCAGCCCACCCGCATAGGGTTCGGAAACAGCGGTTTTGGAAGCTCGAGGATGCACTCTTACCGAAAAGACGGCATTTCCCTTCTTTTCACGAACGACAACCACCTCTCTCTCAGCCAAGTACCTTCGGAACCCGGAAAAAACGGTCCTGGCTGTCGGGAGCGTTGCTGAGCGCGGCGGCGTTGGAAATCGACTCATGCGTCTCGTCGGCACGCAGCACATTCTTCTGGTCATGAATGTTGCTCAGCGGAAGCACCCCTTCGGTATCAACCTCGTTGAGGGTATCAACATAGTGAAGAATGGTGTTGAGTTCGTCGGTCATCTTCAGCGCCTCATCTTCACTGAAACGCAGCCGGGCCAGTTCAGCTATATAGGTTACATCAGCTATGGTAACAGACATATCAGCACAATCATTGAATTGAATAAAAAAAATCAGAGCCTGCAGGTATCATGCAGCTGCTCTTCCACACGGTTTCTCGGCCGTGAGTCCACCGCCACCCAGTCGCGCTCCGCTTCGCCAAGATAAATCTGACGGGGTCTGGCAATTTTCTGGTCGCCATCCTTCACATGCTCGCTCCACTGCGACAGCCATCCAGGAATCCTTCCGATAGCAAAAAGCACCGGGAACATATCCATCGGGAACCCCATTGCCTGATAAATGAGACCGGAATAAAAATCAACATTCGGATAGAGCTTCCTTGAAATGAAATAGTCGTCCTCAAGAGCTATCCTCTCAAGCTCAAGAGCAATATCAAGCAGAGGACTGCGCCCCGTTTCCTCAAACACTTCGAAGGCGATTTTCTTGATGATTTTCGCCCTGGGGTCATAGTTTTTATAGACCCGGTGACCGAATCCCATAAGACGGCCTGAACCAGCCTTAACCGACTGGATGAACTCCGGAACCTTATCGACAGAGCCTATTTCCATCAGCATGCGGATAACAGCCTCGTTGGCACCGCCGTGTTTGGGCCCATAGAGCGCGGCACAACCCGCAGCAACTGCCGTATAGGGATCAACGCCCGAACTGCCCACGGCACGCACGGCATTGGTAGAACAGTTCTGCTCATGGTCGGCATGAAGAATGAAAAGCACATCAAGCGCCCGCTCCAGAACCGGGTTCGGCGTGTAACGAAGCTCGGTCATACGAAACATCATGGAGAGGAAGTTGCCCGCAAAACTCAGGTCATTGTCGGGCTGAACATAGGGAAAGCCCATGCTGTGGCGGAAACTCATAGCCGCCAGCGTCGGAATTTTGCCAATCAGGCGGCGAATCTGCAGCTTGCGGGAATCAATATTGCCGATATCCTTGGCATCTGGATAAAAGGTGGAAAGCGCGCCTACCGTTCCCACAAGAATACCCATAGGATGCGCGTCATAACGGAACCCGTCCATGAACTTCACCAGATTGGAGTGGGTCATGGTATGATGGCGGATGTTGAAAGTCCACTGAGACAGCCGCTCCTGGTCGGGCAGTTCGCCCTTGATGAGCAGATATGCCGTTTCAAGAAAGGTACTGTGTTCGGCAAGCTGCTCAATTGGATAACCGCGATAGCGGAGAATACCCCGATCGCCATCAATAAAGGTGATATTGCTTTTGCATGAAGCCGTGTTCAGAAAGCCGGGATCATATCCAAGCAACCCGAAATCATCGTCCGACTCCTTGATCTGTCGAAAATCCATTGTTTTGAATGCACCGTTCTCAACGGGAACTTCATAGGTTTTTCCTGTCCTGTTGTCTGTCACTGTCAGTGAGTTTCCTGAATTGGCAGGCGTCATAAGTATCGGGCTTTACATGAAAGAAAAGTACAAGGCGTTTTTCAGGGCAATCCAGTCAAAATAGAGAAGAAGAGACGCAAATAAAAACCGAAGTCCGGGGGGTTTTCCTGGAGAAAAATACTTTTTGGAATTTACGATGGAAGTGCCTACATTAATCACTCTTTAATGGAGCTGTAGCTCAGTCTGGTTAGAGCGCCTGCCTGTCACGCAGGAGGTCGCGGGTTCGAGCCCCGTCAGCTCCGCAGAAAAAAGGTCCCCCTTGAGGGACCTTTTTCATTTCACAGACCCGCTCATATCTTTTTCCGCTTGTCGCGCAGGTAAATTGCTTTTGACTGCCCCTCTCCCTGAATGCGTTCATCAATATCAAACAGCTTTGTTGCCGCAATAAGTTCAGCAAGTTTCCCGTATCCGTAATTGCGCGGGTCGAACTCCGACGACTGTTTGGCTACATTGCTCCCCGTAGCCGCAAGATGTGCCCATCCACTTTCATCCGAAGAGGCATCAACGGCATTTCTCAACAGACGCACAAGACGGGTATCCTGCTTGAGCTCCGCAGATGATTTCCGCTTGATGGTCTCATTCTCATTGATTTTCTCGCGCAGCACCTCGGTATAGATAAACTTGTCGCAGGCAGAGACAAACGGCGCCGGCGTCTTTTTTTCACCAAATCCGTACACAATAAGACCCGATTCCCTTATTCTCACAGACAGCTTCGTGAAATCGCTGTCGCTCGACACAATGCAGAACCCGTTGAAACGGCCGGTATACAGCAGGTCCATGGCATCAATTATCATGGCGCTGTCGGTGGCGTTTTTGCCTCTGGTGTAGCCGAACTGCTGTATTGGCTGTATGGAAAATTCCAGAAGGACCTCCTTCCACCCTTTCAGCGCAGTGGAGGTCCAGTCGCCGTATATCCGCTTTACATTGGAAGTACCGTATTTGGCAATCTCAGCCAAAAGCCCCTCAATGATTGAAGGCTGTGTATTGTCGGCATCAATCAGCACCGCAAGCCGTTCCGATTTTTCTACTGCCATTGGTTCATCCCTGTCGCATTGTTCTGGATTCCTCCCCCCGTTTCACCCTCCTTTCTCCTCATGTGCAGGACCTTTAAAAGATAAAGTACGCAGATGGCGCGCCATCAGGAAATATTTCCTGCCCCAAGACGGCGCAACAACGGGAAGATTGGCAGATACGGTGGCAAGTGTTTATATTTTAAACACCGACTACGACAGCTTCACACAACCGCATGACCTGACCACGCAACCGATGACGCACCCGAACAGCCGATACGCATCATATTTCGGAGCAATTCTGCCAATACTCTGCCTTGCGGGCGCTCTCATGCTTGGCGCATGCAGCCCCAAAAATGACAACATCTCCGCTCTGCAACAGGAGGTATGGAAAAATCCGGAAGATACGGCTGCAATGCTTAAGCTCGGCAACGCATATGCACAACAGAACCGGTATGATGAAGCGGAGGAAACCTACAAAAACGCACTGGCTCTCGACCCCGAACTTGACGCAGCTTACCACTCTCTGGGAGCGGTGTACTTCAACCGTCAGGACTACCCTCAGGCTCGCGACTGGTTCAAACGCCATCTGGCCCGTTCACCAAAAGACTCCTTGAGGCTGTACGATCTCGGCAACGCACTGATGCAGATGAAAGAGTACGCCAAAGCGGCAGACGCATACAGTGCAGCCATAGACAACAGCCATTCCTTTACCGAAGCGCATTACAACCTCGCAGTATGCTTTGCCCGCACGGGACGGATGGATGAAGCCCGCCAGATTTATAACTGGCTTCTTGATAAAAACAATTATCTTGCCGTCTCTCTGCAAAACCATCTGCAAGGGGGAAAACAGGCTGATTGAGCACAACCCATGAACTTTGCCCAACAGGTCAACAGAGTTGCCTTTATGCATGAGCAGCACCACATCATTATACCCTCACCAAATCCTCTTCCCATAGAACAGGCTGTTGAGGCGCTTAAAGCCTCACTCCTGCAGTACGCCGCCGCAACAGTTGACGCCCCCATGCCAAAGGGTGGCGCGCTGAGAGTATTCCGTCAGGACATTACGGCCGTCGACCCCCTCAAGTGGCTCGGCGCACAGAGCCTCTTTCCCAGAATTTTCTGGATGAACCGCGAACAGGACTACCTGACCGCTGCCATCGGTGCCGCCGACACCATAACCCATGAGGGTGCGGGAAGCAACGACGAGAATTTCAGACGGCTCGGCAACGCCATGGCCGGCAAAAGCCCCCATGCCAGATATTTCGGTGGATTCCGCTTCAACAGCACCGAAACTGGAGACCCGATATGGAAAGCTTTTCCCTCGCTCTCCTTCACGCTCCCCCTTCTTCAGATTTCCAGAGAAGGCTCTTCAAACACCCTTATATGTAACCTCTGGACCACTGAGGCCAACGGAGTTGCGCCAGAGGTCCAAAGGGCTCTGGAAGCTCTCGACCAGCTGGAGCCCAGTGCCGGAGAATCGGACGATGAGCTTCCATCGCTGCTTTCAGTCACCCACAACCCAAAAAGGGAAGGCTGGATAAACGCATGCGAGCAAGCCATTGAGGCTTTTGCCGCAGGAAGCATGCAAAAAATAATGCTGGCACGCCAGACAGTGCTTGAGTTCACCGAAGCGTTCTCCCCACTGCTCTTCCTCCAAAACTACCCCTACCCCAACACCACCACCTACAGGTTCTATTTTGAACCCTCAGCGGGGCAGGCTTTTTTCAGCTTCACCCCCGAACGGCTCTACCGCCGTAATGGCAAAAGTCTTGTTACCGAAGCCCTTGCCGGCACACACTCAAAAAAGAATGCCGGCCAGGCCGACAGCTACGCCTCAGACGCGCTCTTGAACTCTGAAAAAGACATCAGGGAACACCGTTTTGTAAAAGACATGATTTATGAGGAGCTGCTGCCGGCATGCAGCTCCGTTGACATGGAAGAGGGGGTACGCGTCCTGCAGCTGAACCGCCTGGCACACCTCTACAACATCTGCAGGGCAGAGCTTAAAGAAGAGTTCAGCAACGAACCGGCCGTTCTTTCGCTCATGCACCCCACGCCCGCCGTGGGAGGGGTTCCCAAAAAGGAAGCCATGAGGCGCATCCCTGATCTCGAAACCTTCAGTCGAGGCTGGTATGCAGCACCGGCAGGATGGGTCAGCTCCAATTCAGCAGAGTTCTGTGTCGGCATCCGCTCAGCGCTTGTCAACGGGCGAACAGCCTATCTGTACTCCGGCGCCGGACTGGTTAAAGGTTCAGACCCGGAAGCCGAATGGGATGAAGTAGAGCAGAAAATCGGCGATCTGATGGCCATAACCCGCGAAAAAGCATGAACAACCCTCAGCTCACCACACTGTGGAGCAGCATGATGGTGGAAGAACTTGTAAGACAGGGGGCCTCATTCTTCTGCATCTCTCCCGGCTCCCGCTCCACCCCTCTCACCGCTGCCATTGCCCGCAACCGGGACGCTATGTGGAAAATGTTTCCCGATGAACGCTCCGCCGGGTTTTATGCGCTCGGCCACGCTCGGGCAACTGGAATTCCAGCTGTCCTTGTCTGCACCTCAGGCACTGCCGTGGCAAACTATCTTCCAGCCGTTGTGGAGGCTTCAAGCAATCGCGTTCCCATGCTGATTCTCTCCGCCGACAGACCCTTTGAACTGCTTGAATGCGGCGCAAACCAGACCATCCGCCAGAATGGTATCTTCAGCACTTATACCCGCTGGCAAATGGAGCTGCCGGAACCCTCAACCTCAGTCCCACTGCAGTTCCTGCTCTCCACCGTTGCTCACGGTGTCGCCAAATCTCTCAGCTCGCCCTCAGGGCCCGTCCATCTGAACCAGCCCTTCCGCGAACCCTTTGAACCAGAATCATGCTCAACTCCTGAGCCCTGGCTTGAACCCCTTACAGCCTGGCAGGCAAACCACCGTCCATCCACAGTTGCAGCGCTGCCCGAAAAGCACCCCGACACAGAGGCCCTTTTGACTCTCCGGGAACTGACAGGCAATGCCCGCCAACCACTGATTATTGCCGGAAATATTGCAGATGAAAACGACAGCCGCGCCATAGCAGAATTAGCTCATGACCTGCAGATTCCGCTCTATGCGGATATGGCATCTGGCCTCCGCCTCAGCAGCGGAACTCTTCCCTGGCAACAGGCATTTGCCACCCCGGAGTTCCAGAACGCCTTCCACCCCGACCTCGTCCTCCATTTCGGAGGAGGCCTCATTGCCCGCCATCCCACAGACGCACTGAAGAAATGGAGCCCTGAACACATCTGCGTCATAAGGAACCATCCCGAACGCTACGCCCCCGGCCACTCCGTCACCCTCAGCATAGAGGCCTCGCTCCGCCTCACCGCCAACGCGCTACTGGGATGCAGAAAAGGGGAGTGCCCCATCATCAGGGAGGCGAAAGGGTTTTTCGCCAAAGCGGCAAAAGAGATTGACAGAGTTGCGGCACCCGAACTGCCAGTCAGTGAAATAGGAGCCGCACGGATTGTGTCGGAAATGTTGCCCACCGGCCACAGACTTTTTCTTTCAAACAGCATGCCGGTCAGAGCGATGGACTCGTACGCAGCCGCCAGAGGAGAAACTCCAGTAATCACCGGAACAAACCGGGGGGCGAGCGGTATAGACGGAATCATTTCAACCGCCGCCGGGTTTGCCGAAGGTCATGGGCAGCCGCTATGCCTTATGATTGGAGACCTTGCCTTTCTGCACGACCTGAACGCTCTTTCGCTCATTGGGTCAATGAGGGTGCCTGTGCAGATTATACTGCTCAACAACAACGGCGGAGGGATATTCTCCTTTCTTCGGGTATCGGAATGCGCCGATATCTTCGAACCCAATTTCGCCACGCCGCAGAACTTCATTGCCCGTCCGGCTGCAGAAATGTTTGGGCTGGACTACACCGCTCCCCGCACCCACAATGAGTTCAGGGAGTCTCTGCTCTCGGCAATGAACAGCTCGCGAAGCACTATTATTGAAGTTGTCTGCTCCCGTCAGGAAAATGTGCACCAGCACCGCGCCCTGCAGGCCCGCCTTGCCGTTCTGGCAAAAGAAGCGTTCAGTTCCCTATGACTGCGGAAGAGAATTTCCTGTTATGAAATTCCCCGCGAAAAGCGTTACCTTTTATTGAAAATGAGGCGAAAGTAAGCCGCAGCACTGAAGTTGATAGCCATGTTGGGAGATGTCCTGCTGATCAATGATCAGCATAAATCAGCAGCCGGAGCAATTCTTGAAAGAATTCTCTGCGACCTGAAAGCACAGGGCGCAAAAGAATCCGGCAGCAAGTTCGTTGCAGCCATATCTGGAGAGTCAGGCGCCGGAAAATCGGAGCTGTCGCACTCACTTGCCCTCCTGCTCAAGAACAGCGGAATCCGCGTTAAAATTCTCCACACAGACAACTACTACCGCGTCCACCCGCTTCAGCGCCGTGAACACCGCATCAGCAGCAACTATGAATCGGTAGGCATTGAAGAGTACGACTGGGATCTGCTCCATCAGCATATTGAAGATTTCCGATGCAGCAGAAGCGTTTCAATCCCCTGCATAGACATCATCACCGAAGAGGTTGACCAACTGCACACTGATTTCAGCAAGATACAACTCCTCATTATTGACGGACTCTACGCCATCCGCACCCGGAATGTTGATGTAAGAATCTTCATCAACCTCACCTACCACGATACCAAACTGAGCCAGATGCTGCGCTGCAAAGAACCAACCGACGGGTACCGCTGGAATGTGCTTGAAAGGGAACATCTGCATGTCCGTTCGCTGAAATCTCTGGCCGACCTGCATGTAGACTGCAACTACAGGGTGTTCGACCCCATAGTTGTAGAGAATGCGCCCCGGCCATGGCGAAAGCAGGCGGCACACGCAGTCAGTCCCGCTCGCTGAGGGTTCCCATGCCATAACCCTCATTTGGAAAGTCTCTCTCCAACCAGCAAGCTTATGCATTCTGTCAACCCGCCCGCTGTTCCACTCCGTCTCACTTCAGTGGGAGACGCCGGACTGCCCGCTATCGTCTTTCTCCACGGCTTTCTTGGAGCAGGCAGCGACTGGTTGCCATTTGCCAAACAGCTGTCTGCACAATACCATTGCATTCTTGTTGACCTGCCGGGCCACGCAGAAGCAACTTTTCCCGAAACCCTCACCCCTGAACAATACCAGGAAGGGTACTTCATGCATACCGTTGATGCACTGGCCGCTGAACTCCAGCGCACCCTCTCCGCTCCAGGCTTTCTGGTAGGCTATTCAATGGGAGGGCGAATCGGACTTGCTCTCGCACTCCGCTATCCGGAGCTGTTCGGAAAAGCAGTAATCATCTCCTCTTCCCCCGGACTCCAGACTGAAGAGGAACGGGCTCTGCGGAGAAAAAGCGACGAGGGAATGGCACGAAAGATTGAAAAAAACTTCGACGGCTTCATTGAGTTCTGGTACAGTCAGCCGCTGTTCTCCACCCTCAAAAGCCACCCCCTCTTTGAGGAAGTGGAGGCAAGCCGCAAACAGGGCTCACCCCACAGTCTGGCAATGGCGCTCCGCCTCCTCGGCACCGGCAACCAGCCACCGCTGCATCAGAAGCTGGCGTCAAACCGCATGCCGATGCTCTTCATGACGGGTGAAAAAGACCTCAAATTCGTGGAGATTGCCCGTCAAATGGTTACTTTATCATCATACTTCAGCCAGGAAATTTTCCCCGGCTGCGGTCACACCCTCCATACAGAAAAACAGCAACGGTTTATCGACCGTCTTCAGGATTTTTTCAACACCCAAGAAGAACCAGCATGAGCACAGTACAATGGATAGCCTCCGGCGAGTACAGCGACATTCTTTACCACAAAGCCGAAGGAATTGCCAAAATCACCATCAACCGACCTGAAGTCCGCAACGCATTCCGTCCCCAGACTGTGGAACAGATGATATCGGCTCTGTCCGACGCCCGCAACGACGAAACAGTTGGGGTCGTCATACTAACCGGCGCAGGAGATATGGCCTTCTGTTCAGGCGGAGACCAGAAAATACGAGGCTACGCCGGCTATGCCGACGGCAAAGGGGTAAACCGGCTCAATGTGCTCGACTTCCAGCGCGACATCCGCACATGCCCCAAACCGGTTATTGCAATGGTTGCGGGATACGCAATCGGCGGCGGCCATGTACTGCACATGCTCTGCGACCTTACCATAGCGGCAGAAAACGCTATTTTCGGCCAGACAGGCCCCAAGGTCGGCTCATTCGACGGCGGCTGGGGGGCAAGCTACATGGCCCGCCTTGTCGGCCAGAAAAAGGCCCGGGAAATATGGTATCTCTGCCGCCAGTACAACGCAAAGGAAGCCCTTGACATGGGGCTTGTCAATACCGTCGTACCGCTTGAGAAGCTTGAAGAGGAAACAGTGCAGTGGTGCCGGGAAATCCTCGAGAATTCACCTATGGCAATCCGCTGCATCAAGTCCGCCCTCAATGCCGACTGCGACGGTCAGGCTGGATTGCAGGAACTTGCGGGCAACGCCACCATGCTGTACTACATGTCGGAAGAGGCTCAGGAGGGGAAAAACGCATTTGTTGAAAAAAGAAAACCCGACTTCGGCCGATTCCCGAAACGCCCGTGAGCGCCGCTTTCGCTTATATCTACCGTTACAGCGTCCCCTTTCTGGAACCAATGACGGTCAAAGGTCACAGGATGAACGACAGGGAGGGGATTGTGCTTGCGCTCCAAAGCGAAAACGGAGAGCACAGGGCATACGGCGAAATTGCCCCCCTGCCGGGCCTGCACAGAGAGAGCCTTGAAGCGGCCGAACGGCAGATTGTTGAAACTCTGGCAATGCAGGGCGGACACCACAAAACACTGGTAACCGAAGGGCTCTTTCCCTCCGTCCGCCTCGGTCTTGAAATGGCTGTGCTGAACCTTGAGGCTCTCGTCAGCGGAACATGCCCGTTTGCCCCGAGCGAAACGCAACCACTTCCGAAGGTGCCCCTCAATGCTCTGCTCTTCGGCAGACCTGCAAGCGTCATGCAGCGGGCTGAAGAGTATATCGAACGCGGGTACCGGACATTCAAACTCAAGGTCACCCCGGAACTGATGGCAGACGCGGTAGAGAGTACAACCCGACTCCACCAAAAATACGGAAGCAGCATCACCATCCGTCTTGACGCCAACCAGTCTATGGCGCTGGACGACGCTGTACACTTTGCCAAGGCCCTGCCCCCCCGAAGCGTCTCCTATATTGAAGAACCACTCCAGCAACCGCGCGATATTGGCGAATTCCATGCCAGAACAGGCGTCCGCTCAGCTCTTGATGAAACCCTCTGGCAGAACCCGGCGCTTCTCCACACCCTTCCCCGTCGTGCACTCAGAGCTCTGGTCCTCAAACCAAACTGTCTTGGCGGCATTGCCGCAGTGCTCAACCTGGCACGGCATGCAACTGAAAACCGTCTGGAAGCCGTTTTCAGCTCAGCCTTTGAAAGCGGTATCAGCGTTGCGTTTTATGCCCGAATGGCCGCAGCAACAGCCGGCACTCCCGTTGCCTGCGGGCTCGACACTTACCGCTACCTGAAAGACAACCTGCTTCATTCACCCTTCGATGCCACAAACGGAGAATTCGATTCCGATAAACTCTACCCCGAAGCGCAACGGGTCAACCTCACGAACCTCACCCTCTCCTCGATATGGACCCTGTAAGGGAAGCTGCACAACGCTTCGGCGCCCTGCCGGCACTCATAACGCCTGAGAGAACCATCTCCTTTCAAGAGTGCGACGCCTTGGCAGAAAGCATTGCGGCCCGGCTTCAACAAAAAGGGCTTGCGGAAGGAGCCATTGCTGTGATTGTCTCGCCAAACACGGTTGAAATGGTCCTCTGCCTCTATGCTCTCCTCAAGGCAGGCATGGTGGCCGCCCCCCTGAACCACCGGCTCCCGGAGACGACCCTCAGCCGCTTAAAGAAAGCTCTCCGTCCCAACCTCATCCTCAGCACTGAAGAATGCGCTCTCCTCGTATCCTATGCCAGAAACAGCCCGGAAAGGATGGCGCCGCCGGCGACCGGCCCCCTCAGCCCCGCAACCATCATCCACACTTCAGCCAGCACAGGAACGGCAAAAGCTGTCATGCATACCGCCAGCAGCCATATTGCCAATGCAGAGGGCGCAAACGCCAATATCCCCTTCGGCCCCAGCTACCTGTGGCTACTCTCTCTGCCACTCTTCCATATCGGCGGCTGCGCCATTCTCTTCCGCTCCCTCATCTCCGGCGGCGCAATAGCCATTGACAGCCCGGGAGCCTCCATTCAAAGCTCCATGGGCCGTTTCCCCCTCACCCACCTCTCTCTTGTTCCCACGCAGCTCTACCGGCTGCTTGCCATGGAACAGGAGAAAGCGGCACTGCAACGCCTCAGGGCAATCCTGCTCGGCGGCGCCCCGGCCTCGAACCACCTTATCGAGAAGGCAGCCAGCCACCATCTGGCCATCTATCTGAGTTACGGCTCCACGGAAATGGGCTCACAGATAGCCACCACCCCCGCACCCCTCACCGCCCCCGGCATCCCTCCACCGAAGCTGCTCGCCGGACGGGAAGCGTCAACCGCCCCTGACGGGGAGCTTCTGGTCCGCGGGAAATGTCTCTTTTCCGGATATTTCCACAACAAATCCCTGATTCCTGCAACCGACGCTGAAGGATGGTTCCATACCGGCGACATTGGCACCATCAAAACCGATGGCGGGCTTCAGCTGATGGGCAGAAAAGACAACATGTTCATTTCAGGGGGCGAAAATATCCATCCTGAAGAAATTGAGCGAGCGCTCCTGGAGATGGATGGCATTCTTGAAGCACTGGTAGTACCCGTCCCTGACAGCGAATACGGTGAGCGGCCAGCCGCCTTCATCCGGACAGCCACACTAGGATACCCGGATGAAACAAGCATCCTGAAGCAAGTTCAGCAACTGGCAGGAACATTAAAAACGCCAGTACTTCTCTTCAGAATATGCCAATGGGCAACCCTTCCGGGCTCAGAGAAAACAGACAGGAAATGGTACCAGAGACTGGCGAGGGAATATCGGACGGGAGGGATCAGCGACGGGCTTTGCGTTTGAGACGGAACACGGCAAGCATTCCACCGAAACCGGCAATAGGGGCATAAAACGCTGCTGAAAACAGCATACTGGCAAGAATGTCACGCCACGAAAGGGAGATGGGGGCAAGGGCAAGTTTTTCAGCCTCAAGCAGCGCTTGCACCTGATCCTGAAGTTCAGGTTTGTCGCGGGCCATATCAAGCACCCACCCAATGACCAGGGCAAGGCTTTCAGTTCCAGGTCTGTACCCGGCATACTCCATCAGCAACCATGCCGCCCCCTCCGAAAGGATACCACCCAAAACGCCGGCAAAAAAACCAAGCACAAAGGCCTCATTGTAGGAAAGGCGTACCTGGTACCGCATAATACTTACGGTAAGAGCAAAGAGACCTGCAAGAAAGATTCCCGAGAACAGGAACACATTGAGCATGGTCAGATAGGGCACGGTCGTCGTCACAAGAACGATTGCCACACCAATCAGAACGGTACTGGATTTTTCACGGGAGTTCATAACAGGTCAGGCAAGCAGTTCATTCAAAAAGTCGTCCATACTGTACATACCCGGCAACTTTCTGTGCTGTCCGGCAAGCCAAGCCGCAGCCTCAACCGCACCCGACGCAAATCCGGAACGGCTTTTGGCGGTATGGGAGAGTACTATTTCATCTGCCTCCGAATCAATGAATGCAGAGTGCTTGCCAAACACGCTGCCCAGGCGAAGAGAGGCAACCTGAAGGTCTTCGGAAGGAAGCCGTCCCGCTTGAGGCAGTTCACGAACAATACGCTGTTTTCGACTGTTGGCCGACAGAATTACATTGGCAGCTGCCAGTGCCGTACCACTGGGGAAATCAACCTTGCCGGTATGGTGCTGCTCTTCAACGGCAATGTCGAACTGCCCGAACGGAGCAATCAGCCTTGCCGCCTCACGAAGGGTACGCAAAAAAACATTGACCCCGAGAGAAAAATTGGCCGAGGAGAGAAGTGACGCACCGGCCGCGGAAACTTTAGCCGCAACTTCCTCACGAAGCCCGTCCCATCCGGTTGTACCCGAAACAACAGGTACCCCTGAAACAAGCATTGCGTCGAGGTTCTGGAGAAAGGCGTCGCGAACGGTAAAATCAATAATTGCGTCACTGCCCTGAAAAACCTCTGGGGTAATCACTGCGTCAATATCAAGAACAGCCGCAACGCTGTGAAGGGGAGATGACTCTATAACGGCGGCAACCTCATGGCCCATCCTGCCATTTCCTACAAGGGTAAACTTCATACTGTTTTCACTTCTATCTTTCGGGTAGCTGCTGCGCGGGGAATACGGTTCACTCGTCACCCATAATTTCAAGAATCCTGTCCAAATCGTCCCCGGAAAAATACTGGATATGGATTTCTCCTTTCCCCGCATTTTTCTCAATGATACGGACCTTTGTTGCCAGCTTGTTGCGAAGCAGCGACTCCAGCTGTGCAATATGTGGCGCCCGTTCCGCTCCGACCATTGACTCCGGTTCCTGCCTTTCTCTGAAGAGGCTGTTCACCAATGCTTCTGTCTGGCGGACTGAAAGCTGGCGGGAGAGAATTTGACGCCACACCTTCACCTGCTGCTGCTCATTGGGCAGGTTGATGAGCGCGCGGGCATGTCCGGACGATATTTCGTTTTTGCGGATACTGTCCTGAATCTGCATGGGAAGCTTGAGAAGACGGAGAAAATTGCTGACCGTGGAACGGTTCTTCCCCACCTTCTGGGCAATTTCATCCTGCGTCAGACGGCACTTGGTGGTAAGGCTTTTCAGGGCCAGGGCAACCTCAATGGCGTTCAGATCCTCTCTCTGAATATTCTCAATAAGAGCCATCTCCAGTTTTCCCTGATCCTGCTGAGCCGCAATCACATAGGCGGGAATGAACTTGAACCCGGCCTTACGGGCCGCACGAAGACGGCGCTCTCCACTGATAAGCTGATACCCGTCACCTTCTCTGGTTACCGTTACCGGCTGAATCACGCCGTTCTCAAGAATGGAGTTCATAAGCTCCTCAAGAGCCGTTTCATCAAACTCCCTTCGCGGCTGAAAAGGATTGGCATGAATTGCCTCAACCGGAAGACTCCCGATTGCACCAGCCACAAGAGAGGCATCTGAAAACTCTTTGGAAGAAGAGGAATACTCTTCGTCCGGAATCAGGGCTTTCAGTCCCTTGCCCAATGCATTTTTAGCCATATGTCCCTGCTCCTGAGCAACCAGCAGCTATGGCCGCCGGACTTTAAATTTTTTGATGTTTCCATCCCTCTCGAAAATTTCACGGACCAAGTCAAGGTAATCTTTGGAACCAATGCTCTGCGCATCATAAAGCAATGCGGGCTTACCATGGCTCGGTGCCTCGGAAAGACGGACATTCCGCCGGATATGGGTCCGGTACACCTTGTCTTTAAAAAACTTACGAACCTCTTCATCAACCTGCGTTGCAAGACGGAGACGGGAATCAAACATGGTAACCAGCACTCCCTCTATCTCCAGATTCGGGTTCAGATGCTTGCGCACAATGCTGATGGTGTTGAGCAGTTTGCCCAGACCTTCAAGCGCATAATATTCAGCCTGCACAGGAATCAGAACGGAATCAGCCGCCGTGAGTGAATTGAGGGTAATCAGCCCAAGAGATGGAGGACAGTCCATGATGATGTAATCATACCGTTCACGAACCCCCTTCAGAGCTTTCTGCATCACATACTCGCGCTCATGCATGTTCACCAGTTCAACCTCCATGCCAACAAGATTGACATTTGAAGGCAGCACATCCAGATACTCAAGAGACGAAGCGGTAATGGCATTCTGAAGATCGCCCCCTTTCACCATAACCTGATAAAAGGTGTTGTCAATCTCATCAGTCACCTCTATACCAAAGCCCGAAGTAGCATTGGCCTGCGGATCAATATCAATAAGCAGGGTCTTGAACTCTGATACCGCAAGTGATGCGGCAATATTGACAGCGGTGGTCGTTTTCCCGACTCCGCCCTTCTGATTTGCAATCGCAATGACTCGGCCCATAAAGAAAATGGGGGGGATTTACCGAAGTTGAAATTAGGCTGTGACTTGATACATTATACTATATACAAAAAACGATTACAAACTCTATTCGTGCGCTGATGGTGCGGCTTGAAAAACAATTTTTTGACACCCCGACACTGCAGCTTGCCCAAGCCCTTCTCGGGAAAACATTCGTCCGCATCCTGCCCAGAAACACTATCCTGAAAGGGCGGATTGTGGAAACCGAAGCCTACCTCGGAGAGAACGACGAAGCAAGCCATGCACATCGCGGGGAAACCGAAAGAAACCGGCCAATGTTTGAAGCGCCCGGAACCCTTTATGTTTACTTCACATACGGCTGTCACCATCTGGTCAACATTGTCAGCGAACCCGAACACACTGCCGGCGCCGTCCTTCTCAGAGCCATGGAACCAGTGGAGGGAACAGCGTTCATGGAGCGGCAGAGAGGGAAAGTTGAGGCAACTAACCTCATGAGCGGGCCGGCAAAAATCGCCCAGGCGCTCAACCTCACCCGCAGCCACAGCGGGAGAAACATGTTCGGAGCCGAATTCTTTCTTGAAGATGCTCCATCAATCCCCGAAACCGATATTGGCACCAGCTCCCGCATCGGTATTTCCCAAGGGAAGGAGCTGCAATGGAGAAAGTTTGTCATCGGTTCCCCCTATCTTTCAAAAGGCCGCCCTTCTTGAGGAAAAGGGAAAATGCCCTGTCCCTGTTGCAAAGTTGCAAAAAAAAGTCCTTTTTTAGGAAACCTGTGACAAGGCGACAAACACCCTAAATGAATCCTGTCATGATCGGTACCCCGCTGCTGCCCGAAATAAGGGAACTGATCGAGCGCCGCAACTTCAGCGCGCTGCAGAGAATATTCAACGACTGGCTGCCGGTTGACCTTGCTGAACTCATCAGCGACCTGCCGGAAAACGAACAAGCAATCCTGTTCCGGCTGCTCCCCAAGGATGTTGCCACAGAAACCTTTGAATACCTCGATCTCGACGCCCAAGAGAACCTGCTGACGGCACTCACCCAGAAGGATGTTACACGCATTCTCAACAGCATGTCGGCCGATGACCGTACCGCCCTCCTTGAAGAGCTTCCCGGAACAGTTGCCCAAGAGCTGCTGAAACTGCTCTCCTTCAAAGAATTCAAGATCGCCAAAACCCTGCTTGCCTACGCCGAAGACAGTGTTGGCAGGCTGATGTCGCCGGACTATCTCAGCGTCAAGAAAGACTGGAACATCAATCAGGTTCTTGAGTACATACGCACTCACGGCCATGAGAGCGAAACGCTCAATGTCATTTATGTGGTCGACGACCACGGCAAGCTCAAAGGAGAGCTGATGGCAAGGGAGCTCCTGCTCTCATCTCCCGACAGCAAAGTCCGCGACATTATTTCAGAAGACAAAATCATCACCCTTACTGCCACCCAGGACCAGACCGAGGCCCTTGAAGCTTTCAAGCGCTACGACACCGTCGCCCTGCCGGTAGTCGACTCCAACGGTTACCTCATCGGACTGGTAACTGTTGACGACATGCTTGATGTGGCCGAAGAAGAGGAAACCGAAGACATTCAGAAATTCGGTGGTATTGAGGCTCTTGAAGAGCCTTACATAGACCTGCCCATCCCCCAGCTCATCAAAAAACGCGCCGTCTGGCTCGTAGTGCTCTTCATCGGCGAAATGCTCACCGCCTCAGCAATGGCGTTTTTTCAGGATGAGCTTGCTAAGGCAATTGTGCTTGCAACCTTCATCCCACTGATCATTTCAAGCGGTGGAAACTCCGGTTCACAGGCAGCAACCCTCATCATCCGCTCCCTTGCCCTGGGAGAAATCTCCATCAGGGACTGGTGGAATGTCATGCGGCGCGAAATCATTTCCGGCTTTGCTCTCGGCGGAATGCTCGGCATCATCGGAGTTCTCAGAGTGGTTCTCTGGGCTATGATTTTCGGTCAGCTGACAATCCAATGGATTTTCATCGGTATAACGGTCGGCATTTCGCTGATAGGCATTGTCCTCTTCGGAACCCTTGCCGGCGCCATGCTGCCCCTGCTCCTGAAACACTGGGGCCTCGACCCGGCAACATCTTCCGCACCGTTCGTAGCAACGCTGGTCGATGTGACCGGCATTGTGATCTATTTCAGCGTGGCATCGCTGCTTCTCTCTGGCATTCTGCTCTGAAAAAGCGACGCCTCCATCACTGACAACACCATTCGCCCGTGCACCAGGAACGCGAATCACTTGAATTCGACATTCTCTTTGTCGGCGCAGGCCCGGCAAACCTTGCCTCAGCCATCCATCTGAGCCGGCTGCTGAAGAAGCACAACCTGAGCGCCCCGAAGCCGCTGCAACCCTCCATCGCCATCATCGACAAAGGGCGGCAAGCGGGATCGCACCTGATATCGGGAGCCATTCTCGACACCCGCGCACTCCCTGAATTTCTTCCCGAAGGGGAGAGCGAAGGGTTCCCCGCCGGAACGCCTGTGGAACAGGAGCACCTCTGGTATCTCACCCGAACCCGCCATCTCGCCTTTCCCGCTGTGCCAGCGGCCTTCAGCAACAGCGGCAACACCATCTGCAGCCTCAGCGTCATGGGTGAATGGATGACGAAGAAAGCCGAAGAAAAAGGAATCGAATTCTTCCCCGAAACCGCAGCAACAGGCATCGCAATTGAAAACGGACGGCTTGAGGGCATACTGACCGATGAAAAAGGGCTCGACCGGAACGGCCAACCGAAACCTGACTACCTGCCAAGCATGTTGCTGAAAACCCGCATCGCCATCATTGGCGAAGGGGCGGGAGGATCACTTTGCGCAGAGCTCCAGAAAGAGTTCGGACTGCTCCCAGAGGGAGTGCGGCGAGAGTATGAAACCGGAGTAAAAGAGGTCTGGCAGATCCCTGAAGGAAGAGTACAGCCCGGCGAAACCCACCACGCGTTCGGATACCCCCTTCCCTCCAACCGCTATGGAGGCGGCTGGCTCTACGCCCTCTCAGAAACTGAAATTTCCATAGGCTTTGTCACAACGGTTGAGCCCAACGCACCCGTTGCCGACCCGCACCTCAACCTTCAGCTCTTCAAACAGCACCCGTTCATTGCCGCCGTCCTCAAAGGGGGCAACATGGTGGAGGCCGGAGCAAAAACCATAACATCAAGCGGACTTGAGGGAATGGGGCGCATCAGCGGTCCCGGCTTCCTCCTTACTGGAGAATCCGCAGGCATACTCGACATGCAGCGCCTCAAGGGAATACACCTCGCCATGAAATCAGGCGTTCTGGCAGCCGAAACCATTCTTGACGCCCTCATTCATGACGACTGCTCCGAAGGCCGACTGAACAGCTACCCGGAACGGTTCAAAAACTCATGGGCGCATGAAGAGCTCCACGCATCACGAAACTACCGCAAAGCCTTCACGAAAGGGCTCTACCACGGCCTCCTCCAGACCGGTCTCACGCTCACCCTGCCGGGAATTTCAGCTGTTTCCACATCTGGAAGCAGCGTTCAGCAGCCGTCCGCAAGGGCCCGAAAAGATCTCAAGGCGCTCCTGAAAGCAAAAGAAAAACACCGCCCCGACGGCGAAACTACTTTCAGCAAGTCCGACACGCTCTACCGCTCCGGCACCATGCATGAGGAAAATCAGCCCTGCCATCTCCGCATCAGCCCGGAAGACATTGCTGCAATATGCCTTGAGCGCTGCCGCACGGAGTATGGGAACCCCTGCCAGCACTTCTGCCCGGCCGGAGTCTATGAACTGACACTGAAGCCAGTCCCGGCTTTAAAAATCAACGCATCGAACTGCCTGCACTGCAAAACCTGCCAGTCCGCAGATCCCTATGGGGTCATTACATGGACGCCCCCTGAAGGCGGAGGCGGCCCCGGATACAGACTCAGCTGAACCCAATGAAAAAAGACACAACAGTTCTGGTTGGCATTTCAGGCGGCGTTGACTCCGCCACAGCCGCCTGCATGCTGGTGAGTGAAGGATACCGCGTGATAGGGCTGAACATCAGGGTGCTCGACTCACCCGAAAGCAACCCCACACTGCAGCCCTCTCCCCTCATCGTCAGCAACCGCGAAGAGTTCCGTATCCCCGTCTACACCCTCAACCTCAGCAAAAGGTTCCGTGAGAATGTCATCCACTATTTTCAGGAAGAGTACCTGGCAGCAAGAACTCCGAACCCATGCATCGTCTGCAACAAAAAAATCAAATGGGCCGGACTGCTTGAAGCCGCCAACATGCTCCAAGCCGATTTTGTTGCCACAGGGCACTATGCCTCAACATCATTCAGCGATGGTCGCTTCCACCTTCATAAAGGGGCTGACACAAAAAAAGACCAGAGCTATTTCCTCTGGATGCTCCAGCAGGAAGAGCTCTCAAAAACCATTCTTCCGCTCGGCCCTCTCACCAAACCCGAAGTCCGTGAACTCGCAAGGGTCTATGGGGTCCCAGCGGCTGAAAAGAAAGAGAGTCAAGAGATATGCTTTGTCCCCGGCGACGACTACTGCCACTATCTTGAACAGGCAATCCCCGACCTTGCCGACAGGGTTCAGGGAGGCGAACTGGTTGATGCTTCCGGCACAGTGATTGGCCACCACCGCGGCTACCCCTTCTACACCATCGGCCAGCGCCGAGGGCTTGGCGCCGCCACAGGCGAACCGATTTATGTCACCTCAATAGACCCTGTGCACAACCGTATCCATACCGGAAAAAAAACCAATCTGCTCAGCCGGGAACTGACCGCCCGCGCAATGAACTGGATTGGGATCGAACCGCCCACGGAACCCTTTGAGGCAACCGCCAGAATCCGCTACCGCGACACCCCGACGCCCTGCCGCGTCACACCTCTTGAAGACGGCAGCGCAACAATCTCATTCCGCTCCCCCAAAAGCGCCATCACCGCAGGACAGGCCGCTGTCATATACCGCAGCGACGAAGTGCTCGGAGGGGGATTCATTACGAAAACAACCCACTGACAGAGAAAAAACCATGCTTAAAAGACAACAGCGAAGCCTCACTTCACTTGAGCTGAGCCCCGAAGGAAACGGGAAAAACAACCTCATTGTCATGCTGCACGGCTACGGCAGCAACGAGAAAGACCTCATCCAGCTGGCCCCCGAACTCCTCGCCGAATGCCGCTACACAAGCCCCCGCGCCCCGCTGCAGCTCGATCATGAAATGTACGGGTGGTTTCCCATCGGCTTCACCCCTGAGGGAATCAGTGTAGACCCTGAATCAGTCAAAGAGGCCCAGGGCAAGTGCATTGCCTATCTTGAAGAGGTGATTGCCGCATTCCGCCCTCCCGAAGGGAAGGTCTTTCTGTTGGGGTTCAGTCAGGGGGCCATCATGAGCTACATGACAGCCTTCACCCGCCCCGACCTGCTGCACGGCGTCATAGCCCTCTCCGGACAGCTACCCGAATCAGCCATGCCAGAAATCCCGTCCCCGGAACTCCTCAAAACCATTCCGTTCCTCGTCCTCCACGGCATATATGACGACATCCTCCCCATTGAAAAAGGAAGGGCGGCCCGGCTCTGGCTTGAGAAGCACACCAACGACCTCACCTACCACGAGTACCCAGTAGCACACCAGATTTCAGGCGAAGGGGTAACAGCCATCCGCGCCTGGCTTAAGGGCCATCTCCCCCGCTAAAAGCCGAACGACCTTCATCTCCATACACGGAAGGGAATTGCCCACTTATCCGTATATTCCTTTTTTTCAACACCGGACTATGACCAACCCATGAAGGCAACACTCCCAGAGCTTCTCCAGCAGCGTATTCTTGTTCTTGACGGTGCAATGGGCACCATGATCCAGCGCCACAAATTCCAGGAAGATGATTACCATGGCGAGCGGTTCAAAGAACACAGCCACCCGCTTCTTGGCAACAACGACCTTCTGGTCCTCACACAGCCCGAAGTCATCTACGCCATCCACTGCGACTTTCTTGAAGCCGGGTCCGACATTATTGAAACAAACACATTCAACGCCAACCCCATTTCACAGGGCGATTATGGCGCAGAATCAATCGTCCGGGAACTCAATCTTGCAGCGGTAAAACTGGCCCGCAAAGCCGCTGACGCATACACCGCCAAAAACCCTGAGAAACCCCGCTTTGTAGCAGGCGCCATAGGCCCCACAAACAAAACCCTCTCACTCTCACCCGATGTCAACAGACCGGGCTACCGCGCGGTCAGCTTCCAGGACATGGTCGACAATTACACAATGCAGCTTGAAGGGCTCATGGAGGGAGGGATTGACCTGCTGCTTGTTGAAACCGTTTTCGATACACTGAACTGCAAAGCCGCACTCTTCGCCATTGAGGAATTTTTCATCCGCAGCGGCCACCGCGTCCCCGTCATGGTTTCGGGAACCGTTGTAGATGCCAGCGGACGGACCCTTTCAGGCCAGACAACCGAAGCATTCTGGATTTCCATCTCCCACATGCCCGACCTGCTTTCCGTCGGGCTGAACTGCGCCCTCGGATCCAAACAGATGCGCCCGTTCATTGAGGCCGTCTCGTCCGTTGCCGAAAGCTTTGTAAGCGTCTACCCCAACGCCGGTCTTCCCAACGAGTTCGGTGAGTACGATGACTCACCCGAGTACATGGCCGGCCAAATTGCCGATTTCGCCAGGTCCGGATTCGTCAATATTGTCGGCGGCTGCTGCGGCACCACCCCCCAGCATATAAAGGAAATTGCTGAAGCGGTCAGTACCATTCAGCCCCGCCGACGCCCTGAAAAGAAACACGATCTCCAGCTCTCCGGCCTTGAGCCGCTCATTGTCAATGAAACGACAGGGTTCATCAATGTTGGAGAACGGACCAATGTTACCGGATCAAAAAAATTCGCACGCCTCATCAAAGAGGGCAACTACGACGAAGCGCTCTCCATTGCACGCCAGCAGGTGGAAAACGGAGCGCAGGTGATTGATGTCAATGTTGACGAAGGAATGCTCGAGGGTGAGCAGGTGATGCCGGAATTTCTCAACCTGATTGCCTCTGAACCCGAAATTTCCCGTGTCCCGGTGATGATCGACAGTTCAAAATGGTCGGTCATTGAAAAGGGTCTGCAGTGCGTTCAGGGCAAAAGCATTGTCAACTCCATCAGCCTCAAGGAAGGCGAAGAGCCTTTCCGCCAGCGGGCAGGAAAAATCCTTGAATACGGCGCAGCCACCGTTGTCATGGCCTTTGATGAAGATGGCCAGGCCGACAGCCTGGAACGCCGCAAAGAGATCTGCGGACGCGCCTACCGTATCCTCACCGAGGAGGTCGGCTTCCCCCCCGAAGACATCATCTTCGACCCCAATGTGCTGACTGTTGCAACAGGCATTGAAGAGCACGACAACTACGCAGTGGACTTCATTGAATCCGTTCGCTGGATCAAAAAGAACCTTCCTTACGCCAAAGTGTCTGGAGGCATCAGCAATGTCTCCTTCTCCTTCCGAGGAAACGAGTCCGTCAGGGAGGCCATGCACGCCGCATTCCTCTACCACGCAATCCGCGCCGGGCTCGACATGGGCATTGTCAACGCCGGCCAGCTTGCCATCTATCAGGATATTGACCCCGAACTTCTTGTTCGGGTTGAAGATGTTCTTCTGAATCGCCGCTCTGATGCCACCGAACGGCTTGTCAGCTTTGCCGAAACCATCCGTGAAGGTGGCGAAAAAATGGAAGCCAAAGCTGCCGAGTGGCGCTCGCTTCCCGTTGAAGAGCGGCTCCAGCACGCTCTCATCAAAGGCATTGTCGAATACATTGACGAAGACACCGAAGAGGCGCGCAAAAACTACCCAAGTCCTCTGCAGGTGATTGAAGGACCTCTCATGAACGGCATGAACGCCATTGGCGACCTCTTCGCCGTGGGCAAAATGTTCCTGCCTCAGGTGGTCAAAAGCGCCCGTGTCATGAAGCGCTCCGTTGCATGGCTCATCCCCTTCATTGAAGAAGAAAAAGCGCGCCAGAAAGACACCCGTGCCGCCGCAAAAATCCTTCTCGCCACAGTCAAAGGAGATGTGCACGACATCGGAAAGAACATTGTCTCCGTTGTCCTCTCATGCAACAACTACGAGGTGGTGGACATCGGCGTCATGATGCCCTGCGAAAAGATTATGGAGGCGGTTGAACGCGAAAAACCCGACATCCTTGGCCTGAGCGGCCTCATCACCCCTTCGCTTGACGAAATGGCACATGTTGCCAGTGAAATGGAACGGCTCGGAATGGAGATTCCGCTTCTCATTGGTGGGGCCACCACTTCAAGAGTCCACACCGCGGTTAAAATTGCCCCGGTCTATTCGGGTCCTGTCGTCCAGGTGCTTGATGCATCGCGAAGCGTACCAATTGCCGGAAACCTCCTCAACCCCGCAAAGAGGGAGGCATTCACAGAAGAACTCAAAGCCGAACAGGCCCAGATGCGGAAAAACCACGAGGAACGCGGAGCCGCAGCAACATTCCTCACGCTTGACGAGGCAAGGGCAAACCGCCTTGCAACAGACTGGAGCAAAAGCGTTGTGCCTGCACCCCTGAACCCGGGCGTCACCGTGCTTGAAGGCGTCACCATTGCAGCACTCCGGCCTTACATAGACTGGACGCCGTTCTTCCTTACATGGGAGATGCACGGCCGCTACCCCAACATTTTTGACGACCCAAAAGTCGGCGCGGAAGCAAAAACACTCTTCAATGATGCTGAAGCCCTTCTCAACCGGATTGAAAACGAGCAGCTTCTGGGCGTCAGAGGCGTGGCAGGCCTGTTTCCAGCCAACAGCACCGGAGACGACATTGAAGTCTACGGCGACGAAAGCCGCACCGCACCGCTCTGTACCCTCCACACATTGCGTCAGCAGAAACCGCAGCCTGAAGGCAAGCCGAACCTCGCCCTCAGCGACTTCATCGCTCCTAAAGAGAGCGGCGTCAAAGATTATATCGGGGGATTTGCCCTCACCGCAGGACTCCGCATCCAGAACATACTCGACACATTCCAGAAAGAGCACGACGACTACCACCGCATCATGGCCCAGGCACTTGCTGACCGGCTCGCCGAAGCCTTCGCAGAAATGCTTCACGAAAAAGTCCGTCGTGAACTCTGGGGCTATGCGCCCGGAGAAATACTCGGAACAGGGGAACTCCTCACCGAAAAGTATCAGGGCATCCGCCCGGCACCCGGCTATCCAGCCTGCCCCGACCACACTGAAAAAGCAGCGCTCTTCAACCTGCTCAATGCCGAAGCAAACACCGGTATAACCCTTACCGAAACCTTCGCCATGAACCCGGCAGCCTCAGTCAGCGGACTCTACTTCGCTCACCCCGAATCGCGTTACTTCGTCCTCGGTACAATAACTGGCGAGCAGGTGGAAGACTACGCCCGCCGGAAAGGAATGAGCAATGCCGAGGCCAAAAAATGGCTTTCGCCAAACCTCGGCTGAACTCAAACGGAGCCATTCTGACTGTCAATTGCTGTTGAGAGCAGCAGCAAGGTTCTGGATATACTGGTCTATCATGAGGTTGAACTCCATGACAACAAGAGGGGAAAGGAGAAACTGAAGGAATGAAGGCAAATCGACACTCAAAAGACCTGTGGTATGCAGGGTGACAGCAACTCCCTCACCTTTGGAAGTTATGCTCCAGCCACCCTCAACAAGGCCGTTGCCCACCCCTGCAACTGGAGTCCAGAAAATGGTGTGGCTGGCGGGATCAGCTGTATACAGACAGGCATAAATGGTTTCATGGAGGGTATGACCGCCAATACCGATTTTCTCCATCTCCCACCTGTAGGCATTGCCGCCGAGATCCACGAACCTCTCCACTTTGGGAAAATGCGATGCCGAGCGGGGAACATCGGCCAAGAGAGCGTACACCCCGTCCACGGAAGCGGAGGTCCAAAACTTCTTTTCTACATTGATTTCAACTTGAAATGCCATAGCGTCAAAAGCCGCAGCTCTCCAGTGTCAGTTTTTGGGTAGGCGTATTCAAAGCCTTCAGCACTGCCCCGTCACGATGATAGATATCCTCAAGAAACAAAACCCTCCCCTTTTCGGCAACAGCAGTCAGATAGAGAATAAACACAGGTACCCGCCGGGGAAGAGCTACGGCTCGCGTCTTCTTAGTCCCAATGGCCGCTCTTATCGAAGCCTCGTTCCACTTCACACTGTCGTCAAGCACAAGTTCTGCAAGCCGGACAGGATTTTCAACACGGATACAGCCCGAGCTGAAGGTTCTCGTGTTTTTCTCAAAAAGATCTTTCGTCGGCGTATCATGGAGATAGACGATATGGCTGTTCGGCATCACAAACTTGATGCGCCCCAAAGCGCCATGGTCTCCGGCTCTCTGCCGAAGCCGATAGGGAAAACCGGACGCACGCAGAGCACTCCAGTTGACTGAAGCAGGATCAATGACCCGTCCCTTGCTGTCAATAACCTGCAGTTGTTTTCGATTGAGATATCCCAGATCTCTCCGGATTGCAGGAAGTGCATCTTCGGCAAGAATGGTAGGAGGAATAACCCATCGGGGGTTAAGGAGAACCGACTGTATATCAGCCTTGAACACCGGAGTTTTGCGATAGGGTTTGCCGACAATCACCCGCGTGCCCCAGCGCCACAAGCCCTCATGAACATACTGGAGGCTGAAACCAGCAATATTGACCAGAACATAGGTCGGCTCCAGTTTTCCGACAAACCACCTGTACCGCTCAAGATTGACCCTGAGTTGCCAAACCCGATCCCGGGCCGGCACATTCATGGCTGCAAGCGTTGCGCTTCCAGCAACACCGTCCACCATAAGAGCATGGCGCTTCTGAAAATTCCGGAGCGCAGCAGAAAGTGCACTGTCCAGAACTGTTGAGGAATTGTCTCCCATGCCCTCAAAATCATCGGTCACCGAGAGACGCCTCCGAATGAGAGGAACACGGGGGTCGCTCGCCCCAGGTCTGATTGCCACCCCTCCGGGCACCACGGGCCTCCGGGCACCACGGGCCACCCGCCAGACTGCTCTATTAGGCGGTACCGGGCAAGGGCCTCTCTCTGAAGCCCGTACTTGAAATACTCCGGTCGCATCTCCTGCAGGGCACTCCGGATGCTGCTGCCCGACTCCAATGCAGTCCGCAGCTTCAGCTGCAGCTCCGTAAGTCTTTTCGGATCCGTGAGATTCCAGTTCGGATCAAGCCTTTCGGGATCAACCTTCCCGTAGCGGAGATGAGTGGCGAGGGAAAGCATCGCATCGGTCAACAAAATGTCACAACGGGCCTGCTCACCAATGCCGACGGGCGGATGCTGCAGGTAGTGCACTATATCGGCATGATGGTAGTCGGAGGGCTGCAGGCCGTCATCAACAGCACTGTTCACCGCAGAGAGAAGTTCAGCACGCAGGTGCTGACTGGTCCAGACCGGACGGTATCCCCGGGCCGCATACCACAGGGCAAGCTGCTTCGTTGCAGTGCGTCGATCTTTCCGGCCGGAGGAAGCGTCCAGACCAAGCAGGCAGGCAAACCGGTTCCGCATGAAAGCGGATTATGAGACCGAATTTCCATCAAGAGCATCCTGATAAATAAACAGACAGCTCCCCCCTTTAATGAGATCAATCACCTGCTGAAAACTGCTGAACGAAAGCGCCGGACAGCCGTGGCTCCGGCCAAGCCGGCCATGCTTGTTGATAAAGTCGTCCGATACATACCCCGCACCATGGATAACAATGCTTCTCATGGCAGCATTGTCATTGATGCCGGGCTCCAGCCCTTCAAGCCGAAGAGAATACCCGTGACTTCCCTGATAGGTTACCCCTGTAGAAAAGAACCCAAGGCTACTCTGATGGGAGCCGGGAATGTTGGAAAAGCGCTCGGCCATCCCCTCACCGCTGCCCATGCCATGGGCAACCAGCCCTGAATGAAGCAGTCTCCCTTTTTCAATGTCAATAACAAATATCCGTCGATCAACCGAAGGGCGGTTGAAGTCAATGACCGTCAGAATCCCCTCCCGCACTACCTTGCCCTGCTCCAGAAGCGCGTAATAGCCTTCAAGAGCCTTGCGGAGAACTTTGGGGTGAATAGCATTCTTCACACCGGGGGTGCTGAGAAGAGTAATGAGTGTATTGTTGGCAGCACTCCCTTGAGGAGCAGCCACGCTTCCCTTGAGAGGGAAAGCCAGAAAAACCAGCAGAAGAACAGATGAAAACAGACGGTTCATACGCACAGGCAAAGAATTTATGTTCATCGGAATCAGACGCAGCCACAAAGGGCCGAGGTACTGGAAACATAATAGTGCAACGCACGGCAAAAAGCCGCGCAATCATAATCAACTTTTAATATAAGACTTTTTTCTCTCCATCACCACCCTCGTGATTCTTTACAAGAACCGACGCGGCTGCAATCCTTCCATACAAACGGATACGGCGAATCTGCGGAGGCCAAGTGAGAAGAAATCTGACGAGCGACTCCCAAATGGCCACCCATGCAACAATGGTGAGCCCCTCAACCAGAATTCGGCCGGGAAAAGCGACCCCTTCTCCCGTAAAGTAAAACCTGCCCGGCAGCCAGAGTGACAGGCCAAGGAGCATTACACCAGCCACAAGCATGCCAACTGAGACCCTGAGCATTTTGCGGACCGACGCCTGCTCAAGCTCGCGACGATAGAGAAAAAAGCTGTTAACGCTACCGCGTATACGACGCACTAGATCGTCGGAAAGCTGCCGTTCTAAAGTAAAACGAATGAGAAAATCCGCCCGCCCGATTTCACGGACGCAATCACCGAGATAGTCGGCAAGATCAGGATCAAGGTCTTTCCGGTGGTACGGTGCGGTCTTGTCAAAGTCCTCATAGAGGTCCTCAACCCGCCGGGCAGCAACATCTATAACCACTCCGCCCTCAGCGGTCCGTTCATAGCGGTCAAGTATCCTTTTTTTCACTCGAACCCTCATATTGTCCCCTGTGACGAAGTCCCGCAGGTTCAGACCGGCGGAAAGAAATGCTGTGTCTTGAATTTACACAAAAACGCGGCAATACTGCCGTCACGCCTTTCCACAAGAACAGCTCCATCCTGCCATGGCCCGTTTTCAGCCCGCCATCTGCTCCGCGGCGGATCCCCCTGATTCTGGTGAATATTATGCACCCCTCTGCCTGTGCGGAACGGTTCACCGAACACCATAATCCTTTCGCATTGCAGAAGAAGCCGCTCAAGGTCCCCAAATGCCTCCGTCCCGCTACCCGATTTCCATGGAGGGCAACCTTCAAGGGGATCGGACAACGCATCTTCAGACGCGAAGAGGGCTGCCGCCACACACTCGCCGGAAGGCTGAAGCTCAGGGCTGCGATAGTAATCAAGCGCACCACTGCCGGGCCGTGCATCAAGAAAATGCCACCCATCGGCAAGATGATGCAGCGACGAAGGCAACGACAGGACGGGGTCTACCACCCGCCACTGCAGGCCGTCAGCAAGATGCTTGCTGTCGAGATCGACAGGGCAGCGATAATGCCCGCCGTGGGCCTTCACCCGCATATTGCAGTGATAATATTTCCGGTCGCTCCCATCGTGGTCGCAATACCAGCTTTCCAGGGTGCCGGAAAGAACACCGTATCCATCATCAAGGGGCATAAGAAATATTTTAGGGATAAAATACCCAAACACCCCAAGGAAGCAAAGCCTCCTCTTTCGTCCACCTCCCCGCAGTTCGCTATATTGCCATGAACTGACCACCGACCAAACGACCCAATAGAGCCAGCAATGGAACCACGGCATAATAGCGAAACCGAAGCGGAACTGACTGAGCGGGCCGCCGCTCTGATTATTCAAGCCGCCTGGCAAGCCGCCAGCGAGCGCGGCCGATGCACCATCGCTCTCTCTGGCGGCAGTTCTCCACGACCGCTCTACCGAATGATTTCGAAAGGACTGTCACCCGCCATCTTTACCCACAACGCTCTCCCGCTGCCGGCAGAGGCACGGGAAAAAGAGGGTCCGGTATCGTTGCCATGGCAGCACTGCCTGTTTTTCTGGGGGGATGAACGATGCGTCCCGCCGGACGACATGCAAAGCAACTACCGCATGGCATCTGAAGAGCTGTTTTACGAGAAGAATCCCGAAGAACTCAATGTGTTCAGAATGCACGGGGAAACCTCTCCTCCAGAAACAGGAGCCGCAGCCTATGAAGCTGATCTCAGGAAAGTGTTCGCCAACCCAAACAAAGCCGCCGGCAGCGACTATCCAGCTTTCGACCTGATACTGCTCGGTCTCGGACCCGACGGCCATACAGCCTCGCTTTTTGCCGACAATCCCGCCGCGCTCAATGAAACACGGAAATGGGTACAGGCTGTAAAAGCGCCAGACATGGAACCAAGAGTCATGCGATTGACGCTCTCCCTTCCCGTTTTGAACCATGCAGGAACAGTTCTATTCTTTTCTCCGGGGAAAGGGAAATCGTCGCTGGCAGCATCCATTGAACGGGGAGAACGGCCGGAACTGCCGGCAGGAATGGTAAAGCCCGTCAATGGTCGAACAGTCTGGCTGTACCCTCAGCCATAGATACGGTCGGCTGACTCCGGCCCTCTTGAATGCGGCGGATAGGGTTCAGGGCGGCGGCCGTCCACAGCCTCACGGATGGCATCAATAACCGCCCATGAGTGCTCCACACTGTCCTGACGGATGAAGTTCATCCGGTCACCAGCCATGGCGTCAAGCAGGAGGCGCCGATAAGGGGTCATCCCCTCACCCGGGTAGGCATCGCGATAATCAAATTTCATAAAGACAGGGTCGGTCACCACATCCTCGCCCGGGCGTTTGGCGCCGAAGCGCAGGGCAATGGTCTCTTCGGGCTGAATCTGCATAATCACCTGATTGGCGGTATAACTGCAGCCGTCGCCATTGCTGAAAAAGTTCTGGGGTGGGCACTTGAAGGAAACAACAATTTCCGTCAAACTCTTTTCAAGATTTTTCCCAGCCCGCACATAAAAGGGCACCCCTTTCCAGCGCCAGTTGTCAACAAAAAACTTCACTGCGGCAAAGGTCTCAACCCTTGAATCAGGACTCACATTTTTTTCATTCCGATACCCCTCATACTGGCCAAGCACTATGCAGCTTCCTGCGTCCTCAGGCGTGTGGCGGCGTATTGAGCGGAGAACCTTTGTTTTTTCATCACGGACGCCATCAGCGGAAAGATCCACGGGCGGCTCCATAGCAACCGAAACAAGCAGCTGCAGGGCATGGTTCTGCATAATGTCGCGCAGAAGACCAACATCCTCGTAAAACGCCCCCCGATCACGGATTCCAAAATCCTCAGCTATGGTAATCCTGACATCGGCAATGTAATGGCGGTTCCAGATTGGCTCAAAAATGCCATTGGAAAACCGGAACACAAGAATGTTCTGCACCGTCTCCTTGCCGAGATAGTGATCAATACGGAAAATACTCTCCTCACTGAACACGCGCCCAATTGCCCCGTTCATCTCGCGAGCACTCGAAAGGTTTACCCCATAGGGCTTTTCAACAATAATTTTTCTCCATCCTCCGCAGGAAACATTTTTTTCACCAAGCCCGGCCATCTCAAGATTCCCAACAATAGAGGGGGCAAGGGCAGGGGCAACTGCAAGATAATAGAGAATATTGGCACAGACTCCCGGCTGACCTTCGGTGTCCATAATCTCGCTATGTAAACGGTAATAGCCTTCCCGCTCTTCAATGTCCAGACAGACATAAAAAAGTCGCTCAAGAAAGCCCTTCAGACTGCCGTTTTCATCAGCAGCGTCCGCGAGTGAACGGGCAGCAATGTCACGAAACTCCCTGTGGGAAAGCTCCCGGCGACCCGTACCGATAATTCTGAACTCATCGGGAAGGTGGTCGAACCTGGCGAGTTCAAAAATGGAAGGGAAGAGTTTTCTCGCTGCAAGGTCGCCCGTGGCACCGAAAATGACAATGGTGAAATTATCAGGCTTTGGATGCATGAAGATATCTCTCTCTGTTATTGAGGTGACTGGAACCCATGGCCGCCAAACTCATGACGGAGAGCAGCAACCACTCGATCGGAAAAATTGTTATCAGAACGCGAACGGTAGCGACGAAAAAGAGCCGTTGCAATGACAGGAACAGAAACATCCCGCTCAAGGGCGGCCTCCACAGTCCAGCGACCCTCACCCGAATCCGCTATCGTGCCGTCGAGATAGCCAAGATTACCGTCTTTCTGAAATGCCTGCCGGGCAAGATCCATGAGCCAACCGCGAATAACCGACCCGTTCGCCCATACTTTTGACACCTTCTCCATGTCAAAACCGAACCCCCCTGCCTGCATAAGGTCGAACCCCTCCCCAATCGCCTGCATCATGCCATACTCAATACCGTTATGCACCATCTTTGCATAATGACCCGCCCCTGAAGGCCCCATATACCCATAACCGTCTGGAACGCAGAGATCACAAAGCAGGGGCTCTATGGCCAGATAGGCATCCTTATCACCCCCCACCATAGTACACGCGCCATGTCGGGCACCTTCAAGACCACCGCTCGTTCCTACATCAAGAAACCGTATACCCCGGGAAGCCAGCTCCATAGACCGACGCTGTGAATCCTGATACCGTGAATTGCCCCCGTCTACAACAATGTCTCCAGCCTGAAGCTGCGGCAGAAGATCCTGAATCGCTGCGTCCACCGCCTCACCCGCCGGCACCATCAGCCATATCATGCGGAGCGAGGAAAGCCTTGAGACAAGGTCTGCAACTGAAGCCGCCGGAATTGCACCAGCCTCCTCCATTCGACTTACCGCCTGCTCAGAAAGGTCATACACCACAAGCTCATGGCCATGTTCAAGCAGTTGCTGGGCCATATTGAACCCCATTTTACCAAGACCTATAAAACCTGCCTGCATAAGAAGTTAATTGCATTAAAAAAACATATACCACATGCTACAGCAACCCTCTCTTTAGAAAACAATAAACCTATCATGTAAATTCCCGAGCAGGCACTCAAATCCTCCCGAATCCCTGCTTCGTTCAGCCTCCTCAAGCATGGCCGAATGCGGAACCCTGGAAAGAGATTAATTACTCTTTCTGCCCAAAAAGGATCCGTAAGGGCGCACCGACAAGCTTACCAATCATATCCGGCGGCGTCATTCTATTGATACAGTTGCCATGACGACGATTGCGGAGAATTTGCGCAGCAATATCCGCCGTGGCAGGAAACACATTCTCACCAAACACGGAGAGAAACAACCGGCCCTGCGTAGTCGCTCCGGCCGTTTCAGCCTGAAGATCCGTCCGGACGATACCGGGCACAATCGTACTGACTTTGACTGATGTGCTTCGGGCCTCTTCAATGAGCGAGCGTGAAAAATAGTGGACAGCCGCTTTGGCCGCGCCAAAAACACCCATCCCCTCAAGAATGCTCCCGTCCAACCCCTGCTCCTCCATATTGTATAAATGCCCGCCACCCTGAACAATCATGTTTCTCATGGCCACATAGGAGCCATTGAGGGTTCCGGTAAGAGTAACATCAACAGTCCCTGCTATTTCTTCATGCTCCAGTTTCCATAACGGCACCATCCGGTGTGCCGAAGCGACACTGTTGATCCAGATGTCAATGCGCCCGAATCTGTCAGCGGACTGCTGCCACAATGCTTCAACCTCGTCCAGAATCCCGACATCGCACAGAACAGCAAGAAAACGCTCCCGAAAACCCGCCTCAGTCAGCTCTTTTTCAGCAGCCGCCAGACCTTCAGCACCTTCAGAGCCAACAGTCACATTACATCCGGCAGCCAGAAACGCTCGAGCCAATCCAAAACCGATCCCTTTACTGCTTCCGGTAATAACAACAGTGGTCATGATAATCGTATTTGTGTTCCCCCCTAACGGCCAGAAACCTTTCTTTTATTGTGGCGCGCCTCAAGAAAAAATCCAAACAGGTAGGTAACAAGAAACCCGGCGAAGAGAACCGCAGCAAACACTGCGCGGTCGGTAGCAGTTTCAAGCTGGCCCGACTGCCATATCAGGGAAACAAGCACCAGCCAACCCAAACCAACCGAAAAAACAGCCCTGTTCCAGAGACCCTTGAAATTTCCAACAAGCATAATGATTCAGTTTACTTCATATTTCCAAAATAAGGGCCCGGCTTCGTCCCGAGACCGCACCTCATCTTCCTGCTACTGTTTTCAGACGGCGTTCATGGAGCTTTTCAAGAATAATCCGCACCAGATACTGGAGGGCATTGAGAACATAGGTGAAATATGCAAGAAATGCCTCCTGCACAAGCAGATCCTCTGAAGCACCCATGAAGGCAAGAACAAAATAGAGCAGGTGAAAAGCGGCCGCCAGAACACTGCCAATGTCCTCCCACAGGAACTCTTTTGAAAAAACCCACTGGTCAAATATCTCCTTCTCAAAGTATGCGCCGGTAACAAAGAGCAGGCCGAAAAGAAACGACTTGAACAATATGGCAACACTGACCCAGTAAAAACTGAACAGGCTACTGTCCATCGCATAGAGAGCTGTCACGCTTATTCCAATGAGAAAAACAATAAACTGTATGGGAGCAAGAATCAGCTGAACATCGGTCCAGACGGAAGCGTTCCTTTTGGCGAGCTGATCGGGAGTGTAACGGGGCATAGTCGGCAGCAACTGAAAATTTCAAAAACCTCAAAAAACCTCTTAATATAGGAACTAATCACCAGAACCCAACCAGCATCCGACAGGGAGGCAACAGGAAAAAGAACCAGCCATTCCGAAAAGTGAACTGGATAATTTAATATATTTAAATTATGCTCAGAATTCTTATCAGAAGAGAACCGCCGCAACTGCCACTGAATTTCAAATAATGACCATCATGGCAACTGCTTCACTGGAAACTTCATCGCTGGCCACCCGACCGCTCAGCATACTCCTTATTGCCCCAAAAGGGGAAAAAGACTCCAAAACCAACCAGAAGCCGCTGTTCCACATGGCTTTGGGTGTACTTATAAGCATCAGTCCACCCGAACACCATATCGAAATAATAGATGAGCATTTCGGAGACACCATTGACTACAGCAAAAAGTACGACTTTGTAGCCATCACCTCCCGCACTATTGATGCCTCAAGAGCCTACGACATAGCCGACCAGTTCCAACAGCATGGCCAGAAAGTCATACTTGGAGGTCTGCATGTATCATTCAATCCCGATGAAGCGGCCCCCCACGCCGACACAATAGTCTGCGGTGAAGCGGAAAACCTTTGGAGTACCCTGCTCGAGGATGCCCAGTTGAACCGCCTCAAACCGTCCTACAACGCAAAAGACTTTCCGCCGGTAACGGAAATAGCGCCCTTGGACTACAGGCGCATCGCTGCAGCTTCAAAACGGGGCAAGGTTGATGGCACAAAATCCATTCCCATATACATAACCAGAGGCTGCCCATTCACCTGCACCTTCTGCGTCACGCCAAACTTCACAGGCAAACTCTACCGCACCCAGAAACCCGAAGACCTGAAACGGCAGATTGAAGAAGCAAAAGAGATGTTTTTCCAGCAGAACGGGAAAAACTCAAAACCCTGGTTCATGCTGTGTGATGAAAACCTTGGCATCAGCAAAAAACGGCTCTGGGATGCACTCGATCTGCTCAAAGAGTGTAACATCAACTTCAGCGTCTTTTTCAGCATGAACTTTCTTGAAGATGACGAAACCGTCAAGAAACTGGTAGATGCAGGATGCCTCATGGCGCTGGTAGGCTTTGAATCAATCAAACAGAGCACGCTTGAGGCATACAACAAAGGGCATGTCAACTCGGCAAGCAAAATAACCGAAGTAATTGAACGCTGCCGCCGGGCAGGGCTGAACATTCAGGGCAACTTTCTCATCAATCCGGATCTCGACTCCTATGAAGACATGGATGACCTAGTGGAGTTCATAGGAAAAAACAATGTCTTCATGCCTATCATGCAAATCATCACCCCCTATCCGGGAACGACGATGTACCATGAATACCGGGAGAAGGGGCTCATTACCGACGAAGACTGGGACAAATACAATGCAATGAACCTCGTCATTGAATCAAAAAAATACCCGCCCGTGGCATTCCAGCATAAATTCATGACGAGTTACTACGGCACATATTCCTGGAAAAAAATAATCAACCGGATACGAGCCAATCCCTACCCACTCCTCAACCTCATCACAAGCCTTGCGTTCAGGAAAAACCTTCATGAACAGCTTCGGACATTTGAAGAGAACCACCAGCTTCAAAAGACCAGAAAATTCAACATTCTTTAACCCTCAGTCATCTAAAAAAATGGAAACCCCATTCAACTACACCGCAATTATTGCCCCGGCAGCTTATTTCATATTCGGCGTTGTCATCGTCTTCATGCTCAACAAGTTTATCGGCAAACAGAAGCCAACCCGATAACCCCCGTTAACGGAAAGAACTGCGAAGACACACGGAATTTTTAATGTTTGGCTCTTGGCTAAGATTATTTTAATTTACTAAAAATAAGAGTGTTGCGGCCTTTAATCGCTACTGACGCAGTCTTCAACAGCAAACAGTTTTTTTTCAAACCAAACAACAACTACCATGGCAAACGAAACCAACAATGACTTCGCAGGCTCCATCAACGGCCTTCTTGAAACAGTAGGCAAGCTTGGACAGCAGCAGGTTGACATGCTCAACAGCGGCATCAAAACCGCATCTGAAATGGCCGCTCCTCTTGGCAAAACCATGACCGACCTTGCAGGCAACGCTTTGAATGCAGTCAATCAGGTTCTGCAGAGCGTCTCTTCTGCAATCAGCGGCAAAAAATAAAAAGCCCTGATACGGTTCCTTTCTCAAAGCACCTTGAGCCCTAGGGCTCAAGGTGCTTTTTTATTTGGTTCAGCTGGAATGTTTCCCTAAATTCCTGTAAAGAAACTATTGGTAAGTAACTACCATTTTCAAGAGAAAGGAACAGTAGCTATGGATAAATTCGCAGGCGCATTCACACAGTGGGCAGTGGCATTTGGCAGGTTCACAGAGATCTTCACCGATGGCCATTGGTGGACAATGGGCGACTACATGGAAAATGTAGGAAAGACAACCAAGCGTCTCCTTAAAAATGCATACCCGTATATCAACGACGGTGGATCAGCAGGCGTAATGCGTGGTTCGTCACCCGAAGTATCAGGATATGCAAGGCCGACCAAGTCAGTTGGAAAACGATTTGAGGATTGAGCGCCGGACATAAAGGAATTAAAAAAACGGGATAAACATCCCGTTTTTTTTTGCCCACTCAAACCTGCCGGGGCCTTCATTATTGATTACCGCACCGGTACCCTTCTTCAGGAAATCATAGCTTTATAGGCATCAATAAGGGCTCCATTCACAGCCGACCACGACTGCCGTTCAGCATAGGCAAGCCCTTTTTTCCTCTGTCGTTCCAGAGTATCAGACGAATCAAGCAGTTCACGGCACCGGTCAAAAAAGTCATCCACATCCCCGGCACGGGCAACAAGACCCCCACCCGAAAGCTCAACAATATCCCTGCAGCCGCCAATATCAGACACCACCGCGAGCAGACCGGATGAAACAGCCTCAAGAGCCACATTGCAGAACGCTTCGGTAGTGGAGGGAAAAAGAAAAATATCACCGCTGGCATAGGCCCGAGGGAGCTCACTGCCCGTCAGGTATCCGGTAAACACCGCCTCCGGCATATGACTTCTGAGCTCATCCTCCTCAGGCCCCGACCCGATCATGACAAACCGGACCCGATCTCCAAGCCCCTCACGGATAAACCGTTCATACAGATCCATCACCACACGGATATCCTTGTACCAGACAAACCGTCCTGCAAAAACAAACACCGTTCTGCCCTCGGCACGCCACTCCTTCCGCAGTGCAAGGGAGCGCCGTGCGGGATTGAAAAGATCACGGTCGATCCCTCTTGACCAGATGCCGACAGTGCGGATTCCTTTTTCCAGAAGCTTCTCACGGACAATCTCATTTGGTGCCAGCACGGTATTGCAGCTGTTGTAAAACCAGACGAGATAGCGCCAAAGAGCCGGAGCAGCGAACCCAAGCCTATAATAAGCAAGATATGAGGGGAAATCGGTATGATATGCGGAAGCAACCGGTAGCGACCGCTCTCTAGCATAGAGAAGAAACTTCCGGCCGATAATGTCAGGGGTGGAAATATGGACAATATCAGGAGCAAACGCATCTAGCTGGCTGCGGGTCTCCGACAAAAAAAAACCAAGCCTGTAATCCGGATAAAGAGGGATTGGCACAGAGGGCATCCGGTGAACCTCAACCCCGTCATGATCTGCTCCTTCCGCAACATCAGGAGACCAGACAATAACCTCGTGACCGTTTTTTCTGAACGATGAAACCAGCTGATAGATTGATTTTACAGCGCCGTCTTTGTCCTTGACATATGTTCCGGCGTACAAAGCAATCTTCATGACAGGCGTTTCAATTCAGGCGGTTCTTCATCGGCATGATACAAAGGTAACACTTCCTCCCGAAAAAAACATCATGCCTCAGGGAGTTCCCTTTTCCTTCATGGCCAACCGCCCCACCACCGGACTTACCAGCCGCCTGAAATCCCTGTATGGAAGACGCAGCAGTTCAGTATGAGCTCCTGCATTGAAAGCAATTTCATCATCCTCCTCAAGCTCTTCAGAAACATAGACTTCCATACCATACAGATTCCCGAATGGAGGCATTGCACCTGGTTCACATTCAGGAAAAAGGTCGCTGAACTCCTCTTCATCGGCAAGAACAATATCCTCTATTCCAGCCAGTTTCTGCAGAAGAACGAAATCAATTTGACGGGAAGCGGGAAGCACCACCATGACAATTCTTCCCCTTATTTTCACCATAACGGTTTTCGCCAGCTCCCTGCCGGGCACATGGGCGGCAGCGGCAATCTCCTGTGCCGTGTAGGCCGGTGAATGGCTGACAACAAAGTAACGGACCGAGTGGCTGTCAAGGTACTCCCGCAATCTCTTGATAGGCATAATGCAACTCCCTGTTGTCTGGTTGAAGTCGGCTTCAGTACGACCTCTTTGCTTTTTAAAGCTACGGTTTTCAGAAACTGAATCCAACTCTGCCAATGCACTCCCCCAAAAAAGCCCTCATGAGGAGCCAAGCACCTTCATTGCCTCACAGTACCCGGCCTCGATGAGATCGGGAATCTGCGCCATATCGACCAGATTGAAACCCGACAGGTCGGGAGCTATGCACATGTCCGCTGTAGCGGTCTGCATGCGGGTCGTATTGGTGATGGCGCTGTAAAAAGAGTTCAGGAGAAGTCCGACGATATTCTCCGGGCGGCTGAAGGCATGACGGGCAAGCAAGTCAACACAGATAACAGGGCTGAGGCTATGCTCCACAAGAGGTGAAACAGGCACATTCTCCATCAGCATACCGTCCACAAGCAAGGCACCGGCATAGTCCACCGGCCGAAACAGACCGGGAATGCAGCAGCTGGCCATCACGGCCATTGCCACATCCCCCTTCTCCAAAACAACTTTCCTTCCCATAGAGATGTCTGTAGCAATAATGACAAGGGGAATCGCGGCATCCTCAATGTTTTTATGCCCGAGAAGGTCGTTGACAACACTCCCGAACTTTTTGTTCGAAAGCAGGCCAAACTGCGAAATCGAGGGGCCCGAAAGGTCCAGCCAATCGAGATCGGATACGGCTTCGGCTATCTCCTGCCAGCCTTTCCCAAACGCAAGCAAGGCAGCGACAAACGAGCCGATGCTGGTTCCACTGACCATGGCTGGCACCAGCCCAAGACGGTCAAACGCCTTGAGCACTCCTATATGTGCGGCGCCCAGCACAGCCCCGCCGCCCAATGCCAGTCCCAGCTGCTGCCGCTTTAGCTCTTGCTTCATAAATATTCCACCATAGGAGAACCCTTTGCTGTAACAATGCAGTTGCCTACATTACAAAAAAATAATTGACAACCAGTCTTCCCTGAAAACAATGGAATGGATCACGCAGCCCGAAGCCTGGGTAGCCCTGGCAACCCTTACCGCTCTTGAGATTGTCCTTGGCATTGACAATATCATCTTCATATCCATCATTGCCAACCGCCTCCCCAAACACCAGCGTGAAAAAGGCAGAACGATCGGGCTTGCACTTGCCATGCTCACCCGAATTATGCTGCTGCTCTCCATCAGCGTCATCATGGGGCTGACAGCACCCCTCTTCACCTTCTTGAGCCATCATATTTCAGGACGGGACCTTATTCTTATTTCTGGAGGACTCTTTCTGCTGGCCAAAAGCACCCATGAAATCCATCAGAGCCTTGAGGGAATTGAAGAGGACTCCAAAACCCGCAGCACAGGCAACTTCCTTTTCACAATGCTGCAGATAGCCCTGCTCGACATCGTCTTCTCGCTCGACTCCGTCATCACCGCAGTCGGCCTTGCCCGCGACCTCCCGGTCATGATTATCGCCATCATGATATCCGTCGGAATCATGATGCTCGCTGCAAAAGGAATCAGCGAATTTGTTGAACAGCACCCGACAATCAAAATGCTTGCCCTCAGCTTTCTGATACTTGTAGGCGTCACCCTGCTTGCCGAAGGAGCTGACTATGAAATACCTAGGGGCTACATCTATTTCGCCATGGCCTTTTCAGTGTCGGTGGAAATGCTCAACATCCGACTCCGTGCAAGAAAAACAGAACCCGTCCATCTACACCCTTCACTCCCTACAGACGCAAAGACGCAGGAAGAAACCGACTGAGAACAGCCGGCTACAGCATAAGCCTGTCGAGGAGAACAGCCGCCGACACCGATGCATTGAGCGATTCTACCCGCATCCCTCCCCTGCCATGGGGAATAAGCACCAACCGGTCGGCAAGGCAGAGAACACCTTCACTGATGCCGTTCGCCTCGTTTCCAACAACAAGAACCTTTCGCGCCGGCCAGTCAGGAAACTCCCTGAAATCGTGACCCTTAAGTGAAGAGCAGACTACTTCGTACCCGTTCCGCTGCAACCCTTCAAGCTCCGTCTCAAGATTATTGACGCTGTAATGGGGAAGACTGAGCGTACTGCCGGCCGAGGAGCGGACTGTCTTCGGATTGTAGAGATCAACTGTACCCGGCCCTGAAAGCAGTGCATCGGCGCCGAACCATGCCGCAGTCCTGAGAATGGTTCCCGCATTGCCGGGATCCTGCACCCCGTCAAGCGCCACAACCATACGCCCCTCTCCCCCGACCGGAAGTTCTTCCAGCGGGCAGAAACGGGGCTGACGAAACACCCCCGCAACCCCCTGAGGAGTCTCTGTCCCGGTCATCCGCAGAAAATCCACCGAATCCACACTAAGTACCTTCCCCGAATAAGCCTCCGCCTCTGGCAGCAATGCCTCAGCATCGGGGGTCAGGAACAGAGCAACCAGCGAATCCGGATCGGGAAGATGGAGAAGAAGCTCCCTCACCGTCCGCACTCCTTCAGCAAGAAACATCTCTTCCTCTTCACGATACTTCTTCCGCTGCAGCCTGACCATCCGTTTCAGCATACCCTGGCCTGCCGGCGGAAACAGCAATCCGCTCATGATTTTCCTCCCGCTCTCTTCAAGCTCTCAATAGCCGAAGAAGGGCCGTGGGAAAAGTCCGAAGGCATAGTTCCCCCAGTCATAGGCCCGACCCCCACCTCATCCTCCTCTTCAGGCGCACTCATGCTCCGCCCTATATACTCCTGAAAGCTCTCTTTCTCCATCTGCAGCTGCCCCAGAGTTGAGGGTCGTTCATCAATAGGGGCATCTCCAGAAGCGCAGGCACTCGCACTGAAAAAATCATCATCAGAAGGATATGCCTTCAGCCGTTCCCTCATCATGGAATCCTCCCGGGCCCTTCGCCGACGCTCTGAAACAGACTCGGCCTGTTCCCGTTGTCCTACAAGTGTCCTCAGCGAAACAAGTACACCTGCGGCAGCCAAAGCAAGACTCAAAACCAGAAGCATAAACCCTGCGTCCATACCCCCATACACGGCAAGAAAAAGTTCGATAGCAGCAAAGATGGAGGACAGAAAAAGAAAATTCAGCGCAAAAAGACGATCACTCATAACAAAAAGAAATAAAAAAGAGCCTCTCAGACGGTTCTGCAGCCGGGTGCCACAAAGCGCCATTGGCAATTCAAGGGAATTTAAGCGTTATTAGTCATTATAATGAAACCCCTTCACTCCGCCCATGACTGAAAACCGCCCCGAACTCATTGCTCCCGCCGGTGACGCCGCCTCAATGCAGGCCGCCCTTCAGGCCGGAGCCGACAGCGTCTACTTTGGAGCGGACGGCTGTAACATGCGTGCAGCAAGCAATGGCTTTACGCCCAAAGAATTTCCTGAAATCAGGAAACTCTGTTCAAGCTACCAGGCAAAAGCCTACCTCGCACTCAACACCACAATATACGACGGCGAACTCCCAAGAATCAGGGCGCTTGTGGCTAAAGCAAAAACATCGGGGATTGACGCCATCATCTGCTGGGACACAGCAGTGATTGAGGCCTGCCGCGAAGCCGGAATTCCTTTCCACCTATCAACCCAGGCATCCGTCAGCAACTTCTCCGCAGTCCGTTACTATGCCGGACTTGGCGCCAGCATGATTGTGCCTGCCCGCGAACTGACACTCGCCCAGGTAAAAAGCATTACGAAGGAAATTGAAAAAGAGGATCTTCGGGTATCCATTGAATGTTTTGTCCATGGCGCCCTGTGCGTGGCAGTTTCAGGTCGATGCTTCCTCTCCCAGGAACTGTTCGGAAAATCAGCAAACCGCGGCGAATGCGTCCAGCCATGCAGAAGAAGCTATCTGATTACTGACACTGAAGAAAACCATGAACTGGTTCTCGGCACCGACTTCGTCATGAGCCCCCGTGACCTCTGTGCCATTGAGTTCATCGTCCCTCTGATAGACGCAGGCATACGCGCATTTAAAATAGAAGGGAGGAACCGCAGCCCGGAATATGTGCAGGCCACCACAGCCGCCTACAGAAAAGCCATAGACTTCTGCACTGATGAGCGCCACAAACCCGAATTCCGCAAACGCAACGAAGAGCTTTCGGCGAACCTAAAACAAGAACTGGCGCTCGTCTATAACAGGGGATTTTCAAACGGGTTTTATTTTGGCCGACCCATGGACGCCTGGGCGGAAGCCTATGGATCGCAGGCAGAGGAGAAAAAAACCTACATCGGCACAGTGGTAAAATACTACCCGAAAGCCGGCGTTGCGGAAATCCTCATGCATGCCAGAGGGCTGAAGGCAGGGGAAAAGATTCTCATTCAGGGGCCCCTGACAGGGAACCTGGAAGTGAAGGCAGAAGCATTCTACGCCAATGACCTTCCCGCACTAAATGCCGGGAAAGGTGACACCGTCACCATACTGTGTGCAAAGGTCAGGAAAAACGACAGGGTGTATGTGAGTGAGCCCCGAAACGGGGACCGGTGAGGCCGGTCCCCTTCCGCTTCAGCCGTAGGGATCAGCCGATTTCAACCAGCTCTATTTCAAAAGTAAGCGCCTGCCCGGCAAGAGGATGGTTGGCATCAAGCGTCACCGACTCCTCGTTCATGTCAACAATCATCACAATGGCCTGCTGCCCATCGGCAAGTCCAACCTGCAGCTGCTGGCCAATCTCCAGCTCCATATCAGTACCGAACCTGCTGCGGTCGACAGGCGTCACCAGCTCTTCGCTGTGCGGACCGTAAGCCTCATCCACAGGAATTACCGAAACCCTTACCTCGCCGGGAGCCATATCCATAACGGCAGTATCAAACCCCGGAATCACCTGACCTCCACCAACTGTGAACTCCAGCGGTTCACGGTCTGCCGATGTATCAAACACCGTTCCGTCATCCAGCTTGCCGGTATAATGAACCTTTACCTTGTCGCCCTGTTTTGCCTGTGCCATACTCTCCTCCTTTTTATTCGTCTGATCTATACCATTATTACAATGCGTTACAGTGCGGAATCTGTGCCTGATATTTCCGTTCGGAAATCACCAGCACGAATCCTTACTCGCCTGCGAAACTATAGAAAAAATGGCAAACATCACAACAGGGTATCTCTCTTTATTGTCGTCGGCACTGTCAGAGCTCCTTTCCTATCCCACAGGCCCCTGATCCATCTCCATCCTCACTCTAGGAATGCCTCCCGGATGGTCCGTACGGATGAATGCAACCAGCTCTTCGCGTACCAGGCAACGCAGTTCCCATAAGTCTGAAGAATTGGCAGCACTCACCAGCGCACGCAGCTCAACCGACTTTTCAGTGGTATTGGTAACCTGAAGTTTGACCACCCTGCCATCCCAGAGCGGCGTAGCTCGCACTGCCCTCTCCAGTTCGGAACGCAGGGAATCTATCGGAATGGCATAATCGGCATAAATGAAGACCGTACCGAGCAGCTCCTGACTGCTTCTGGTCCAATTCTCAAACGGCCGATCAATAAACCAGGTAATGGGCACAATGAGGCGCCGCTGGTCCCATATCTGAACAACAACATAGGTCAGGGATATCTCCTCAATCCGTCCCCACTGATTCTCCACAATCACCACATCATCAATACTGATGGGTTGGGTAATGGCTATCTGAACACCGGCAATCAGGGTAGCGATGCTCTTCTGGGCCGCAAACGCAATCATAACCCCCGCAATACCGGCAGACGCCAGAATGCTCAGCCCAACCTGGCGAACCGTATCAAAAGTCATCAGGACGCCGGCAACAGCCAGCACAACCAGAAATACATTGAGAATTTTGCGGGCCAGGCTCACATGAGTTGCAACTTTGCGGGCCGAAGCCTCGCTGTTGCGAAGCCCGGATGCATAATGGATGAGAACAAACTGCTCCAGAACAGCAAGTAAACGCATAAGAAACCACACCGCAACCACAATAGACACTACGGTGAACGCGTGACGGAACACAGGAGCAACCAACTCCGACAGTGGCAGGTAGGGCAGCGTTACCGACACAAGCAGAAGCACAGCCAAGAGACGGAACGGCATGGAAAGCAACTCAAAAGGAATCCCACTCTCCCTAACCCGCGACTGAACCGATTTTACAATGCGGCGGAAAACACTGTTGGCAATAAAATAAAAGAAGAGTGCTGCCACAGCAACGAGCGCCGGAAGCAAAAACCCGCTTTCCCATGCCTGATTCAATACATCCATACCCTTATCCTTTCAATCTTTCTGATTCATTCTTTGAACGGCTGACACAATCCTCTATTGCCATGCCGGCAAAATAGTTGCCCGTCAAGAGAACTCCCTTCTCCGCCTTAAGAAGCAAATCGGTTTTTGCCAACCACTCATGATGGCCAAGCTGGAGGGAAGGAACAATATTGGCCTTGAGCGCAATATGCTCAATTTTGCCCATCGACAGTCCAAGCACCTCGGTAATCCGCTCTTTCTTCTTTTTCTCAGAAACTCCCGGCTGGAAATGGAACGCGAACCCACGGAAATGCTCATCGGGAACCGTGTCGCGCGAAACAACCGAGAAGAAAAGGTCATCAGGCGAAATCACTGCAGCCACAGGCTTCATGGAAACATTGGCGCTGCGTACAATAACCCCGACGGAATCCACTTCAGCTGCCTTCAGCTTCCCGAGGTGGCCTGAAAGGTCCGGAGACACACCAGCAAGAAGATTTGAGGCCACAGCCGAAGGAACCGCAAGAGCAACCCGTGTAGCAGAGTATTCGACACCCGCCGCCGTTTTCAGCCGGTACCCGCCATCCTCCCTGCTAAGGGAAACAACATCGCTGCCGGTCGACACTTCAACGCCCGGCCTCTTCGTTATGGCGCGGGCCACACTCTGCAGTCCGCCTTTGAAAGTATAGTTTTTCAGTACATCCTTTCGTTTCTCGCGGCTCTTGAACATCATGTCAGCAGGAAAATCATCAGCGGGCTGCGAGGGAACGGCATTGAAAAAGTGCCGGATAACCTCATCATAGTTTCGCTTCCCCACAATCTTCTCATAATAGGAGCGCACGCTCTTGCCATCTTTCTTGAGCTTGAACAGGTTGGGAACCGACATCAGCAGCTCAGCGATATGCAGCTGCGAAACAATGGAGTGGATTTTATCGTCCTTCAGGAAAGTAAACGGCACCTTGGCGCGGGGAATCATCTCCCCCATCATCCCGCAGGCTTCCACAATGCCCAGAAGAGATGCGTAGGAACTGTAGCAGGTATGCGCACCAAGCTCAAGCCAAAACGACTTGTTGCCCATAGTGTACTCATAGGAGGCAAACGAACCTCCGGCAGTCTCATTTTTTTCAAGCAGCATCGTTTTCATGCCTGCTTCGGCGCAGTAAAATGCCATACTCAGGCCACTGATACCACCACCAACAATCACTACATCATATTGCATCATGAGTTCACACTGGGTTTAAGGAAAAAAAGGGTTGAGAGCGCTGCCCTGCATGCACAGGAATTTGCCTGGAAGCGACGCTATAGAATGTCCAGTAAGTTAGTGAAATCCAGCCAGAAACCACACCCTAAATCCAGCCAGAGAACGCCTCCCGCCCCGCACTCTTATCGCTCCCGAGCCTGCTCCAGCACACGGCCCTCGCGGAAATTCCGGGCATAACGGACATAATTTTCCGGCGACTCCTCAATCGTACGCCGTTCCTCATCAGTAATCGGGCGCATCACCTTCGCCGGCACACCAGCAACCAGCATCCCCGTTGGTACTCGGAACCCCGAGCGAACCAGCGACCCGGCAGCCACAACCGAGTATGGCTCTATAACACAGTCGTCAAGTAGCGTCGCCCCCATGCCGATAAGCACAAAATCTTCAACGCTGCATGCATGTAGCGTTGCACCATGGCCGATGGTCACATTGCTTCCAATATTCAGAGGGCCCGTGTCATGCGTCACATGCAGCGTCACATTGTCCTGCACGCTTGTCTTCTCTCCTATCCGTATGGGGCATACATCCCCCCGCACAACAGCGTTGAACCAGATGCTCGAATGCGCCCCGATCTTCACATCACCGATCACATAAGCGCCGTCAGTCATGAACACACTTTCATGCAACTCGGGCCACACCCCCTCATACGGCATAATTTTTCCCATTTGATCAGTACTCTTTAAGATAAGAGGACACCTCCCCCTGAAAGCCTTTCACTGTCCTTGAAGGTAAGCAAACTTCAGGTGAAAATTTTTGCATCTTGCCCTCTCAGTGGTATTTTGAATAACTGAATGTCAATGGTACCAATGAGTATAATTTCCATACCGGCATGAACACAAAAAGCATCGATGAAAAATACTGCTTCTCCTGCGGAGCACTGATCAACGCAAAAGCTGAAATATGCCCGAAATGCGGCGTACGACAATCGCCCCCGCCCTTTCCCGGCAATCTCGGAAACCTTGCGCCGAACGGTAGAAGTAAACTTGCTGCGGCACTCTTCGCCATTTTTCTCGGCAGCTTTGGCATACATAAATTCTATCTGGGCAGGGTTGGATGGGGCGTTGTCTATCTGCTCCTCTGCTGGACAGGCATACCCGGCATTGTGGGCTTCATTGAGGGCATTCTCCTGCTCATTATGAGCGAAGAAGATTTCAACACGAAATACGGCAATAACTGACATAAGGACACCTCTATGTACTGCCGTGAGCGGTCCTGACATAATTTCTTTTTCTCCATTCCTATGAGCTCAATACTAAGCTGCAAAGGCCTGCAAAAGGCATATAACCGGCATCTTGTAGTCAAAGGCTCCTCAATAGAGGTTCGGCAGGGCGAAATTGTTGGACTTCTCGGGCCCAACGGCGCCGGGAAAACCACCACATTCTACATGATTGTGGGACTCGTCAAACCCGACGGCGGCGATGTTTTTCTCGACAGTGAAAACATTACCGATGTACCCATGTACAAACGGGCCCGATTAGGCATAGGATACCTGCCGCAGGAGGCCTCGGTATTCCGGAACATGACGGTAGAAGAGAACATTCTGAGCGTTCTGGAGTTCACCGACCTCACAAAGCAACAGCAGCTTGAAAGAACCGAGATGATGCTTGAAGACCTCAGCATTAAAAACATCCGCAAAAGCATGGGCTACGCCCTCTCAGGAGGCGAAAGAAGGCGGACGGAAATTGCACGGGCTCTGGCACTCAACCCCAAGTTCATTCTGCTTGACGAACCGTTTGCAGGTGTTGACCCCATTGCTGTTGAAGACATCCAGCAGATTGTTGAAGGACTGGTGCGCCGCAACATCGGCGTGCTCATTACCGACCATAATGTGCACGAAACCCTCTCCATAACCAACCACGCCTATCTGCTCTTTGACGGAAGCCTCTTCATGCACGGCACCCCCGAAGAGATTGCAAACAACCCTGAGGTCAGAAAAATGTACCTCGGCGAAAAGTTCAGCCTCGAGCGCTACTGAACGGAGCATTTTTCAGTTGCGCCTCCCAACCACCGCGACCCCCTTTCCCATGATAGCTGAACATCTTCTTTTCCGGTCTGAAGGCGGTTTCATCCGAATTCCCATCTGGGGACACATCCCCCTCTCCGGACCCCTGAAAAAAATCATTTCGCACCCTTCATTCCTCCGCCTGAAAGGCATCCGTCAGCTCTCCTTCTCACAGCAGGTCTATCCCGGAGCCACCCATACGCGTTTTGAGCACTCAATCGGGGTCTACCACCTCATGAAGCTCATTCTGCAGCGAATGCTGACCAACCCGCTCGCCATAAGCCTGCAGGACGGACCATTCCGCTTCGACGACCACAACTGCCGGGTGCTCCTGTCGGCAAGCCTCCTGCACGACATTGGCCACTACCCCCACGCCCACATTATTGAAGAACAGATCCCCATGTCGGGAGGGGAAGCGGTCTTTTCGCACCACGAAGATCTCTGCGACCACTTTATTTACGAGCAACATCCAGGAATACCGACCATTGCCGAAATTCTCCGCGACGATTGGAAAGTATCTCCCGAAAGCGTCATATCGCTCATCAAGGGTAACGACAAATCGCGCTTCAGCAAACTCATCAGCGGCACGCTCGATCCCGACAAAATGGACTACCTGATGCGCGACGCGCACCACTGCAACATCCCCTACGGCAGCATCGACATTGAGCGGCTCATTGAATCCTTCGTCCCCGACCCCAAACGGGAACGGTTCGCCATCACCGAAAAAGGAATAGCCCCCCTTGAAAGCCTCATGTTCGCCAAGTACATGATGATGCGCAATGTCTACTGGCACCATACCAGCCGAGCCCTGTCAGCAATGCTGCGCCGCCTTCTGCAGGACATTTCGAGTGAGAACCTGCTTCCCCCCCAGGCACTGCGGACGCTCTTTTACGGCAATGCCGACGACCGGGTGCTCCATGAACTCAAAGAGAGCATCAAAACACAAAACCACCCGCTCTCTGAACTGCTTGACGACATTATTATGCGCAGGGTCTACAAACGGGCCATTACCGTTTCCCCCTACCTAGACGACATCGGCACCGTCGATGAACGCTGGTTCGCCTACAACGCCGATACCGAAAAACGGCGCAGTAAGGAAAAAGAGATATGCCGCTACCTCAACACCCGTTTCGGCCTCCAACTCCACGGCCACGAAGTGGTGATAGACCCGCCCTCTAAAAAGGATATTTTCGACTATGCCGACCTGCGCGAACTCAGGGTCTACCCAACCCGCAGCGAACATGTCCATTACTCCCTGCAGCTCAACAGCCAGTACATCCGTTTCGACGACATGAACGAATCGGTCTTCCGGTCCGACTTCATTCTCGCCTTTGAGCGCTACACCAAAAAATTCAGACTGCTCGCCCGTCCCGACCTCGTAGAACATCTGGTAGAAAACCGCCGGGAAATCATGGAAATGATGAGCAACTGAAGGGAACGACCAAAAATCTTATATTGTTTTATTACTGGGAATCATATATAACAGCAACAATCACAACAATCACAACACCAGCATGGAACAGCAGGACAAATTCTATAAAGGCCTTTTCTTCGGCGCCATGTTGGGGACCGTCGGGGGAACCCTTATGGGTCTCCTCTTCGCCCCCTACAAAGGAAGTGAAACACAGCAGATCATTTCCGGCAAAGTAAAGCACGCAATCGACAAAGCGGCTGAATACTACGAAGGTGGAGAGAATGACGACGCCTACAGCAACGAGGCAAAAAAACGCTCGCAAGACATCATCACCACAGCGCGCGATGAGGCAAAAAAAATCCTTGACGAAGCTAACAGCATCATCAGGGAAATCAAAGGCCACCCGAAAGCAGAGGAAAACTGAACTGTGCTGAATTGGACGACAGCCGGCACGAATACAGGAAAGGGGAATGTACTGCTTCTGCACGCATTCCCGCTCTCTTCAGAAATGTGGAAAGCACAGCTGGAAGCTCTTGTAGCAGCCGGATACAAAGTGGTTGCTCCAAACAGCTATGGCATAGAAGGCTCCACTGAAAAACAGGAGTGGTCGTTCACTGAGTACGCTCACGACCTTGCAAGGCTGATGGATTCACTGGACATGCAGAGCGCCACCATTGCCGGACTCTCCATGGGCGGATACCAGGCACTTGAATTCGCAAGGCTCTACCCCGAAAAAACCGCATCACTAGTGTTAGCCGATACCCGGGCCGAAGCTGACGCTCCCGAAGCCGCAACCGCGCGGCGCGACTTCATAACCGCAATTGAGAAAGAAGGCGCTGAAGAGGCCGCGAGAAGAATGGTGCCAAACTACTTTTCAGAAAGCGCACCTACCCAGTACCCCGAACTCATTGAAAAAGCCTCGTCAATGATTCGAAGCCAAAGCACCGTAGCCATAACAAGTGCAATGAAGGCCATTATGAGCCGGGCTGACCAGAGACCGCTACTTCCATCCCTCACCTGCCCGACGCTTGTCATCTGCGGCCGCAACGACCGTCTGACTCCCCCCGAAACCGCCACCCTCATCAGCTCCTCCATTCCCGCGGCCCGGCTTGAAATAATTGAAGGAGCCGGCCACCTTGCCAACATGGAACAGCCCGAAGCCTTCAGCACTGCGCTGCTCAGTCATCTGCAGAGCCTCAACAGCTGAAACACCCCTTACACCTCAAGGCTCTCAAGAAGATCAAAGAAATTCGGGAATGAAACCCCGACAACCGCACTGTCGGAAAGCTCAATCGCCATACCCGTAGCCCTTGCGGCAATGGCAAAGCTCATCGCAATCCTGTGGTCATCAAAACATTCCGCCACAACCGGAGACGAAGGCGCCTTCACCCCGCCCCGCACCCGCATTCCGTCAGGAAACTCCTCACACACGCAACCAAGCCGCCGAAGGTTTACAGCCAGTGCATTGAGGCGGTCGCACTCCTTGGTACGCAGTTCCGCAGCATTGCTCACCTCAAAACTGCCCGACGCAAACACCGAAAGCACCGCAAGCATGGGAATTTCATCAATCACCCGTGCCACAACACCCGGATCGCTGATTGAAAGCGGCTCAAGAACACCGCCGCCAGAGGCAAGAATGTCGCCAATATCCTCGCCACCGACTGTCCTGCGGTTTTCAATGGAAATCTCCCCACCAGCCGCTATCATAATATCAAGAAACGCCGCCCTCGTCGGGTTCAGGCAAACATCGCGAATCATAATTTCAGAACCAGGCGCCAACAGAGCAAGAGCTACAATAAAACAGGCCGCAGAAGGGTCGGCAGGAACCAGAAACGGGCGGGCCTCAATCCTCGGGCGCCCCGGCACAACAATCACCCGCTCTCCCTCAACCTCCTCAGCTTTAAGGCCAAGCATGAGTTCCGTATGGTCGCGCGAAAGCACCGGCTCAACAATGCGGCTTTCGCCATCAGCATGAAGAGCCGCAAACGCCACCAGCGACTTCACCTGCGCCGAAGGCACAGGAAGACGGTACACAATCGGGCGAAGCTCCTTCGTGCCGCTGATGAGCATCGGCGCCGTTCCAGCTTCCGAAAGCTCAACTCCAGCACCCATGTCGCGAAGCGGTCCAGCAACCCGGCGCATCGGGCGCTTCATGAGGGAACTGTCGCCCACAAGTTCACTATTGAATGGCTGGCCGGCAAGAATGCCCGCCACCATGCGCATGGTGCTTCCCGAATTGTTGCACTGCAGCGGAACCTCCGAAGGGCGAAAACTCCACAGCCCCTTCGACTCAATCACCACCCGGCGGATCTTCCCGCCCCACGGCCCCGGAACCTCTTCCTGGGTAAGGGGAATGCCGCACGCACCCAAAACACCAAGCGTGGACTGGTTGTCAAACCCACCCGAAAAGTTCGTAATCTCTGTAACACCATCGGCCAGAGCGCCAATAAGCGCAGCACGGTGGGAGATTGATTTGTCGGGAGGAAGCGTGGTAACCTCACCCTTGAAAACGCTCATGGCACAAAACTGGTTGGATTAAAAAAAAGCAGCCCCCAAAGGAGCTGCTTTGCATAACGGATTTCATCAGAAACAATCAGGAATTTTTCTCTTCGTTTGCACGCTGGGCTCTACGCCGGCTTCTCGAGCGTTTTAAACGACCATCCACTGAAGGCTTGACAAAGTATGCGTTTTTTCGAAACTCCTTTAAAACACCTGCACGCTCATACTTCTTCTTGAAGCGTTTCAGCATCTTATCGATCGATTCATTATCGTTCATCTGCACACTGACCAATGAAATTCACCCCCTTGAAAACAGTATTACCGTCTCAGTTTCGTTTTGATAATGTCCGTAAGGCTTTCGGAGCTTTTCTCTTTGGCAGGGGTCAACTGCACATTTTCAAGAAGCTGTTTCCGACCGCTCTTGCAGAACTCAACAATTATGACATAGGCACCGCTTCCGGTCGCCTGCTTTTCTCTAACCACTCCCACCTCATCAAGCGACTGGTGGTAGAGCGCATCTCCCGTGGCATAAATGCCATGGGGAGAGTACTGCTGGCACTCATCAGGAGTAAGTTCCTCAGGACTCACATCCCGGTTAATCTGTATCTGCCACTCTTTAAGCAAATGTACTTGGTTGCAGTGCACACAGCGAACCCAGTACTGATTTTCGGCTGAAGGCGAATCCGACTCAGGCGTTTTCTTTTTCTTCGTATTTTTCTTTGCCGCCAGAACCACAAGAAGATCATCATCTTTGGGCTTGTCGCTCGGCATCCATTCACCGACAAAAACCTTTTCAGTCACCAGCCCGCATCCTTCACAATGCGAGGGCTTGATCTTCCCATCAAAAATAAACTGTCTTTTTCTCGACTCAGCCTTCATTGCATCATCATATTGCTGTGTTGGAACCGCTGCATCAGCCGCACGGGAAAAATTATCGTACCGGCAGCTGCAGGGTACAGGACTGCTTAATTAAGGAAATACTCCCAAAAAAACAACCTGATAATTCCAATGAGGCTTATTTATGCGTCAAAGCATCAATAAGATCTGATTTTGTAAGCAATTGCAATTTCCCATCAAGCAAACTTATCAAGACGCCAGCAGCATTCTGCTGCAATTTTTCCGACAGCTCCGAAATAGTAGCGTCCGTCTGGCAGACCGGAAAGGGAGGCTCCATAAACCCGACAACCTTCGAATTCATGGCATCATCATTCTCAATGAGGATGGAAAGAATCTTGTTTTCACTGATACTGCCAATCGGAGCATTGTATGAAACAATCGGCAGCTGCGACACATCATTCTGCTTCATCATCTCAAACACCTCGGCCAGCGTATTTTCAGGATAAGCCACAATAAGGTCCCGCGGCGCCTTCAGCTGGAGAATATCCTCAGCCGTAATCTGCTCAAGGGATGACTTCTCCCTTCTGTACAACCCCTTCTCGCGCATCCAGTCATCACGGTACATCTTGCTCAGACAGTATCCTCCGAAGTCGCTCAAAACCGCCACAATGCAGGCCTTCTCGTCAAGCTCCTCACCCGCCCTGAGAGCCGCAGCCATAACCGCACCAGATGCACTTCCAGCAAACACGGCATCACTCCGCAGCAGCTCCCGCGCACAGTTCAGCGCGTCCCCGTCAGAAACCTGCATAACCTCATCAACAACCCCCGGGTCCCAGAAGGAAGGCTGCTGCTGTGCCCCTATCTCCTCAAGCTCAGAACTTGAAGCCTCCCCCGACCGGCCATCTTTCCAGAGACCCGAAAAAACAGATCCGACCGGCTCCACGCCTATAATCTTTACCCCGGGAATGCGCGACTTGAGAGCAGCACCAATACCTGAAATCATAGCCGCCGAACTCATCGGCACAAACACATGGGTTGCCTTCCCGTCCGTCTGGGCAGCTATTTCACTGCCTGTGCCCTCACGGTGCACCTCCAGATTGAGAGGATGATCATACATCCCGGCAAAAAACGCATTGGGAATATTGTTCACCAGATTCCCCGCAACATTCATACAGCTGCGCGGCTCCCCGGGAAGAGCCTCCGAAGGAGTAATCACCAATTCTGCACCAAGAGCCCGCAGAACATCCTGCTTTTCCCGTGAAATCCTGTCCGGCGCCACAAGCAGAACCTTATACCCATGGCTCACCGCCGCCATAGCAAGAGCAATACCACTGTTACCATAAGTCCAGTCCACAAGGGTCATCCCCGGATGAATCAGCTTACGCTCCTCAGCATCCCGAACCACAGCCGCCGCAACCCGGTAATAATGCGAACACGCCGGATTCATATACTCCAGCTTCGCCATCACCACAGGCCTGATATTGCGGCTCAGCTGACGCAGCAGAACCATCGGCGTTTCAATATGCAAATCAAGAATATCGTGGTTCGGCATGATGCAAAATGGCGCTATAAGTTGAAAAGAGACGGAACCCCCCGCCCAGCAATCAACTCAAAATATACATTAATTCAACGAACAAAGAGGAGACTCCCCACACTTCGCAAACCAACCCAAAACAAATACACTCAGTCACGAGCGTCCCCAACTTTCAAAAAAGCCAAGCCAATACAAAACAACACCTTAAAGATGGGGACACTCATGACTGAGTGTACTAATTCTCAAAACAAAGGGCCGCGGGCGATTCACATTTAAACGCAAACAAAAACGCTCTGTCAAGGATCTCCCCGACTTTTTGCTTTTATTGTTCTAATTGTCAGCAACGAAACCATTGCAAAGGTTCCCATATGCCTGCCCCGACACCTGAACCCATGGCTGAGGCGATTGTTTCGCTTCAGCACCTGCAGCACAACCTCTCTGAAATTCAGAAGAGAACGGGAGAGGGCGTCCGGATTATGGGCGTTGTGAAGGCCAATGCTTATGGGCACGATGTCCACAAGGTGTCGGAAACTCTTGAGCAAAACGGGGTTTCGGATTTCGGGGTTGCAAACATTCAGGAAGCCATTGACCTGCAGACCGGTGGAGCACTGAAAAAAGCCTCATCGATCCTTGCATTTGCTTCCCCCCTACCCTCGCAGATTCCCCTCTATCTGCAGCACGGCATTGAAATGACCCTCTGCAACCGGGAAACCCTCCTTGCGGCGGAGAGTATTGCGGCGGCAACAGGCAAGAAACTGACGGTCCACATTAAAGTCGACACAGGCATGGGCCGTTTGGGGCTCCCCCCCGCAGCTGCCATGGAACTGCTCAGAGCATCGGAACAATGCCGCAGGATTGAGGTAAAAGGCATGTATACCCATTTCGCCGACAGTTCCGGAGACATGGAGTTCACCCGCCGGCAACTCAGCGATTTTCTCTCATTGACAACCGAATACGAACACGCTTCGGGAAAGCGGCTTCTCAAGCATGCCGCCAACAGCGGAGCCATTCTCTCGCTACCCGAAGCGAACCTCGACATGGTCCGACCCGGCATAACGCTCTACGGCTACCACCCGGCAAAAGAGACTGATACGAGGCTCAATCTGAAACCGGTCATGCAGGTGGAGGCAAAAGTTGTCTTCCTGAAAACTGTCCCGGCGGGCACCACCATCAGTTATGGCCGTACATGGACGGCCCCCGCAATAACGACAATCGCCACCGTTGCAGCCGGCTACGCTGACGGCTATCCGAGATCCCTCTCTGGCAAAGGCGCCACTGTAACTGCGAACGGGCAGAGTTACCCTCAGGTTGGCACCATCACCATGGACCAGATCATGGTAAACCTCGGAACCCGCAGCACCGCGAAAGTTGGCGACCGGGTTATACTCTTTGGATGGGAGGGCCCAAGCACAGCCGAAACCATTGCAGATCTTTCCGGAACAATCAGTTACGAAATCCTCTGCGCAGTATCCCGGCGTGCAGGTCGGGTGTTCAGGTAATTCCCCGTTCGCTTTCATCACCCAGAAAGCGTATTTTGAGGTAAAGTCATTACGATCCCCCACGAAATGAACCCTTTGGAACGGCTTGCGGAAAAGCTCAGTCTTACGCGAGCAGAAATACTGACCATCTCGGTATTGCTTGCCTTTCTGCTTCTGGGCGGCATACTCCGCCAGATTCAGTCAAGCGAGCTGGAAGCCGCCGCTATGCACCGAGCCGAAGCCGCAATCTTCAGCGACGCTGAAACCGATAGCCTCATCCAGCTTGCAATGCGTGACCAGGCACGAATTGAAGAGATAATAAAAGAGAGCCTTGAAGAAAAAAAATCAGGCAACAGCGCCGCGAAAAGCCGGCTGGCACGCAAACCCTCAAATAAGCCCTTTACCGGCACCGTTGTCTTCAGCCGTGCGAAAAGCGAGGAGTTGCAGCAGATTAAAGGAATAGGCCCGGTCATAGCCGAACGACTCATCGCCTTCCGAACTGAAAACGGCGGTAGGGTCGCAACACTTCAGGAACTCCTCAAAGTCAAGGGAGTCGGCCTGAAAAAACTTGAAATTCTTAAACAGCATCTGTTACTGGAATAATGATCCAAAGTATTGTCGCCTGCGCCATAGATGCTGAAGAGTCGAGCATTGTCCGGATGAAAAGCTCCACAGGAGAAGGACGCATCCTCTCCGGATACCGTTCATTCCCCTTCGGACGAACCGCCATTGCCTCCACTCAGGGAAAGCGTCTGCTGAAAAAGCTGACATCCTTTGCAGCACAATGGCGCGGCGAAAACATGGCGATTGCCCTCACCCATGAAACCCTTCATCCCCTTCCGGCGTACTTTTCCCATGGCGCATCGCCTGAAACGCGCCACGAATATTCCCGCATAGAGGCCGCATATTTCCTTGAAAATCCTGACTCGCACCAGTGTGATTCCATTGCCTACGGCGACAGCGACAAGAAGGAGCCATACGAAAAAAACCTGCTTCTCTTTTACTCCGACACCTGCCTGCAATTGGCTGAAAAGCAGTTCATTGAGAACCATCCGATTATTTTCAAAGGGTCTCACATCCCGCCACTCCTCTACACGCACGGATGCAGCGGTGAACCGCAGGCTATCCTTGAGATAACCGGGGACTATGTCATGTTCCTTATAGCCAACGGCAGAAGACTCAGCCATTTCTCCTTCCGGCCGATCAACAGCCGGGAGGAAGCAGAATACTTCGCCATAAAGGAGCTGCAGGAGGCCACCCTTTCCAAAGAAATGGTGATACAGGCCGCAGGCAGCGGCATAAAGCGAGGCTTGAGCAGACTGGTCAAGAAAGAAACAGGGCTTGAATTTGCCCCGCTTTCACTCCCTTATTCCATTGCCATCAGTGGGCTAAAAAACACTAACGGCCTTCCATCCTCTGCAGTCAAGGCAATTGCGACAGCACTGATGGCAATGGAATAAGGTCGGGATGGGGCGCTACGCTTTTCCCGCCAGCACAACTTCAGCAATCTGCACGGCATTGGTTGCCGCACCTTTGCGCAAGTTATCGGCAACCACCCACATATTGAGGGTTCTCGGCTGCCAGTAGTCGGGGCGGACTCTTCCAACAAACACCTCGTCTTTTTCATACGATGTCAACGGCATAGGGTAGAGCCGTGCCGAGGGGTCATCCTGCAGTACAATGCCGGGAGAACGGCGGAGCAGTTCACGCACTTCTTCAATCTCAAAATCCTTTCCAAGTTCCACATTCAGTGACTCGCCGTGGCCGCCATACACTGGAATACGGACAGTTGTGGGAGAAACGGCAATTGTCCTGTCGCAGAGAATCTTGTGCGTCTCGTTGACCATCTTCATCTCTTCCTTGGTGTAGCCGTTCTCAGTAAACGAGTCTATCTGAGGCACCGCATTGAAGGCAATCTGGTGGAAATGGGTGAACTCATCCTGTTTTTCGCCTGCCAGTTCGCTCTCCAGTGCGTCACGACCGACCTTGCCTTTTCCGGTAACCGACTGGTAGGTTGACACCACCACCCGTTTCAGCCCGTATCGGTCCTGAAGGGGTTTGAGCACCACCACCATCTGGATTGTTGAACAGTTAGGGTTGGCAATAATCATTTCCGGCGTACCGTCCGCTTTGAAAATAGCCTCCGGATTCACTTCCGGAACCACAAGCGGCACACCCTCGGCCATTCTGAAAGCCGAAGAATTGTCAATCACCACAGCCCCTTCAGCAGCCGCCACCGAAGCCCACTCCAGACTGGCCGACCCGCCTGCTGAAAACAGCGCAATATCCACACCACGAAACGCCTCGGCGGAAGGCACCTGGATTGCATATTCTTTACCATGAAACGAGACCGACTGCCCTAAACTCCGTGCTGAAGCCAAAGGGACAATATCAGTTGCAGGAAAATTTCTCTCTTCAAGAACCTGAAGCATGGTACGACCCACAAGGCCGGTTGCACCAAGTACTGCCACACGACAGCCCGAATTTTTGTTGCTCATATACTTTTACTGATTGCTTTATAGTTCAAAACAAGTTTATCTGAATGGTCATTCAGATACTCTGCATACTCACCAATTTTCCCCTCACGGCGGTACCCCTCGCACTCCTCCCTGTAATCAAGCAGAATGGAGGTCACCAGTTCCGGATTCTCCTCACGCACAAGTTTGTTGCGCACCACCGACACCTTCGGAAGACCCTTCAGATAGGTAGCATAATGACGGCGCATTTCCAGCGTCCCGTACTTTTCGCCTTTGAACTGCACCGAAAGCTCGAGATGCTCAAGCGCAGCCTGTATCCGGTCACGGAAATCAGGTGCCGATGGCAGGTTTCCGGTGCGCAGCAAATGCCGGGTACCCGAAAAAATGAAAGGATTGCCAATGGATCCCCGCCCGATCATAATCCCGTCCGCACCAGTCTGGCTGAACATCTGCAGGGCATCTTCCGGACTCCAGACATCACCGTTTGCAATAATGGGAATGCGCGCATGCCTTACAGCTTTCGCAATCCAATCCCAATCGGCACGCCCCTTGTACATTTCACTCCGGGTCCGTCCATGTAGCGCAAGCGCCTGTATGCCCGCATCCTCAAGACGCCGGAGCACATCAATAATGTTAATGGAATCACGGTCCCAGCCAAGCCTTGTTTTAGCCGTAACGGGAATACTGACAGCGCCCACCACAGCCTCCGCAATAGCCGCCATTTTTTCCGGCTCCTTCAACAGAGCGGCACCAGCTCCCTTGCCCGCAACCTTTTTGGTCGGGCATCCAAAATTGATGTCGAGATAATCAGGCTCGAACGATTCGGCAATACGGGCCGCCTCAGTCATCGACTCCACCGTGCTACCGAATATCTGCACGGCAATGGGCCGCTCAACAGGGTCGGCAATCAGCTTGCGCGTCGTCTTTTCCACGCCCCGCCGCAACGCCTCGGCACTAATGAACTCGGTATAGACAATATCCGCCCCATGGCGCTTGCAGAGCTGCCGGAAAGCCCGGTCAGTGACATCCTCCATAGGAGCCAGAATCACCGGGCGATCTATCTCCAACGACCCTATCTTCATAACTACTTTTTACGGCTTCAGAACCTCAGGGTTGCCCATCATCAACTCCTTCACCTGGGCGTGCACCTTGTCGAACAGCTCTTTGTCCTCGCTAAAAGCCTTCTTGACCGCCTCACGCCCCTGCCCGAGCTTATCGGGGCCATAACTGAACCATGAACCGGCCTTCTTTACCGCACCGAACTCCACAGCAAGATCAATAAGTTCACCCATCATTGAAATACCCTCGCCATACAGAATGTCAAATTCAGCAATCCTGAAGGGAGGCGCGACCTTGTTCTTCACCACCTTCACCTTCGTGCGGTTGCCTATAATGGCATCGCCATCCTTCAGCTGTGCGATTCTGCGGATATCCAGACGGACCGAAGAATAGAACTTCAGCGCCTTGCCGCCGGTAGTCGTTTCCGGACTGCCGTACATCACCCCAATCCTGTCGCGAAGCTGGTTGATGAAAATGCATGAACAGCTTGACTTTGAAATAGCTCCAGTCAGCTTGCGAAGCGCTTGGCTCATCAAACGAGCCTGCAGACCCACAACCGCGTCGCCCATCTCCCCCTCAAGCTCAGCCTGAGGCACAAGAGCGGCAACCGAGTCAACCGCAACAACATCAACTGCGCCGCTTCTGACCAGCGTTTCAACAATAGATAGTGCCTGCTCGCCCGATTCCGGCTGGCTGATAAGCAAGGCGTTAATGTCAACACCAAGCCTGCGAGCATAAGAAGGATCAAACGCATGCTCGGCGTCCACAATGGCGGCAATGCCGCCGGCCTTCTGTGCTTCGGCAATAACATGAAGGGCAAGCGTGGTTTTTCCGGACGATTCCGGCCCGTAGATTTCCGTCACCCGTCCACGAGGCAGGCCACCCACACCAAGTGCGAAATCAAGCGTCATGGAGCCAGTTGAGATAGACTGCACCTTCATCACCGCCGAATCATCGCCAAGACGCATAATCGCACCCTTGCCGAACTGTTTCTCAAGAGAGTCAACCGCAAGTTCAAGCTGCTTAAGTTTTGCCGAATCAATGCCCGAAGCCTTTTTTTCTTTTTTGCTGGTAGTATCCATAGTGCATTTGGGGTATAGGTATCAAAAAAAATCCGGCTCGTCAGGTTACTGCACTCACAAGGCTCTCTTCAAGCGGCCGGTAATTGACCTGAAGTTCCTCTATTGAAAGACTATTGCTGTATGACAGCGGTCGTGAAGCAAGGCCGATACTCTCAAAGCTTATGAAAGAGGAGCGGTTGAACAGCAGTGAATACAGTTCACCACCGGCACCGGCAACGAGCCCGGCCAACCGGGGCAGAGGAAACGCTTTTCTTCCGGCGCTTCCATGAAGATCACCGATACGCTCAAAAAGCTCACTGAAAAGAAGGTTGTGACCAACCACAAGATACCTTTCTCCCGACCTCCCTTTCCTCCATCCTGCAACAAGCGCATCAGCAACATCACGAACATCAACAAAACCGGTTCCGCCTGTTGGGAAAACCGGCACAAGCCCTTTATGAACCATGCGGAGCACATCATTGGATGAACTGAGCGAAGCCGGGTTCAGCGGATCGCGACCAATCACAACACCGGGACTGATGGTCACAACTTCCAGACCTTCGGCAACACCGCGAAGCCCCTCCAATTCAGCGAGATGCTTCGACTCCGCATAACCGTTCCGATGCTGCCAATCCTGAAACGAAGAAGCCTCAGTCACCATGGAGCCATCCTCCGGAACCCCTGCAGCGGCAATGGAGCTGGTCATCGCCAACCGTCGCACCCCACTTTGCAGACAGGCATTGACCACGCTGGCGCTGCCAGCGGTATTGATGGCATAGAGCACATTGCGGAAATGACGGGCATAGGAGATAAGTCCCGCACAGTGAAACACGGTGTCGGCACCGCTGAATGCATCGTTCAAAGCAAGCTGGTCGCCGATATCGGCCCGAACAACCTCCACAGGAAGCCCGTCCAGAAACCCGCACTCCGAACTCTCCCGTGCAACCACCCGGAGACGAACCTCATCAGGAAAGCCCGACAAAAGCGACAGAAGCAGCTGAGAGCCTATATAGCCGGTGGCACCGGTAATGACAACTGTCGAAACGGGCATAAAAACACCGAAAAATTATCGCAAGCATACTGAGACACAAGAACCAGTCTTTGTTTATCAATGTAGCAACTTTTTCCAAAACCCTCCGCCCCCAAATAGGGGGGAATTTAGGGGGAGAGCCCTGTCCACCTCTTTTTCATCGGGAGAGGAATAAAAAGTACATTGCCATTCAATTTATATCAGCTGAAAAGGAAAAATGATTTTTGAAGAGGGAAAAATATCCAACGGGCTGCGTGTGGCGACCGACCGCATCCCCTCTGTGCAGAGCGTAACACTTGGTATTCTTGTTGAGGCAGGGTCGCGGGACGACCCTCGAGGGCGGGAAGGTCTGGCGCATTTCGTTGAGCATGCCGTTTTCAAGGGAACCGGGCGGCGCTCCTATCTCGACATTGCGCGCAATATTGAAAAAAACGGCGGGTATCTTGATGCATACACCACCAAGGAGCATATCTGCATCTTTTTCCGCTGCCTTACCCGACATCTGGAAACCTCTTTCGACCTGCTTGCCGACCTAGTATCCAACCCCATATTTCCTCCCGAAGAGATTGAGAAAGAAAAAGAAGTAGTGATTGAAGAGATCAGCAGCGTCAATGATACGCCTGAAGAGCTTGTCTTTGAAGAGTTCGACCTGCGTTCCTTCCCCCGCCACCCCCTTGGCCAGCAGATACTCGGTACAGAGGAAAGCGTTGAGAATATCTCAATCGACGATCTCAACCTGTTCATGCGGCACCACTTCGTACCCGAAAAAATGCTGGTCACCGCAACTGGTGATGTGGCGCACCATGAAATTCTTGAACTGACCGAACGCTTCCTTGGGGGACTCCGGGCGGCCCCGATCGATGCTCCTCTGCGCGCCCCATTTACGGCAAAGGATTACAGGCCGTTTCAGAAAAGTTTGAAAAAACGGATATCGCAATCTCAGATTGTGCTCGGAACCGTCATCTCCCGTCATGACCCGCTCCATTACAGCCTAATGGTTCTCAACTCAATGCTCGGCAACGGAATGAGCTCACTGCTCAACCTTGAACTGCGTGAAAAACGAGGCCTCGCCTATACCGCTTACTCCTCCCTCTCTTTTCTCGAAGACCTGACGGCCCTGAATATCTATACAGGAACCGACACTGCCAAAACGGAGGCCACGCTGCAACTCATCAGCGAACTGCTCCAGAGTAGCGCCCTTTCTGACCCCGACCCGGAAGAAATTGAAACGGCAAAATCGAAACTCCTTGGCTCACATATCATGGGCATGGAGAAAATGACACGCAGAATGTCGCATATGGCGGGCGACCTCTCCTATTTTGGCCACCATATCCCTCCCGAAGAAGCCGCTGCGACCATCGAAGCGGTTACCCCCAGCGAAGTGGCTCAGGCAGCCGACCTCATCCTGCATGAAGCGCCGATGTCGACCCTTGTCCATAAACCGTCCCGTTGAGAAACGCTGGTTTTAAAATCCGGTATTAATTTTTATCTTTTACACTTTGCGTTTTTAACCTTGACCAACAAACCATAGAGAGCCTTGCAACAGAATATCAAGAACATCAGCGAAACCGAGCAGGAGCTTGAGATTATTTTTTCAGCGGAAGAATTTGCTCCCGAATACGCCAAGGAACTCGACGAGGCCAAAAAATCGATACAGATAAAGGGCTTCCGCAAGGGACACGCCCCGCTCAGCCTGATCAAAAAACTGGCAGGTCCTTCCATTGAGGCAACGATTGCCGAAAAAATGGCAGCAGAACATTTCGGCCCCATCATTGATGAAGCCAAAATAAAACCAGCAAGCCGGGCAGGAATCAAAGACTTCACCTTTGATCCTGAAAAACTGACCGTACTTCTCGGCTACGAGATACACCCAGAGTTCGAACTGAAAGACTTCAGCGGTTATAAGTTCAAACGCGCCGTCTACACCATTGATGACGAAGCCGTCCAGAAAGAGATCAACATGATTCTTAAAGACCACGGGACCATGCTTACCGTTAACGAAGCGGCACAGGCCACAGATACTGTCATTGGCGATGTGGTCAAACTCAATGAGACAGGCGAAGAGGAAACGGACGGAAAAACCGAAAACCACCACTTCAACCTTGAATACCTTCCTGCAGACAACCCCTTCCGTAAAGCACTTGAAGGCCAGAAAGCCGGAGTGACCCTTACGGTTGAAACCCCCGGCAGAAACGAAGGCGACCTGCCTGCGAATTTCAAAGTCACCATTGGTGAAATCAAAAGGATGGAACTTCCTGAACTGACCGATGAGCTTGTCAAGGAAATAACCGGCGAACGGTTTGAAAATGTTGCCGACTTCAGAGCCGATGTGCGCATCCAGCTTGAGGAGCACTTCAGCATGAAAACCGAAGAGGCGCTGACGGAAGCCATCTCAGCAAAACTGATTGAAGAGAACCCGGTTCCAACCCCGAAAGCGATGGTTGCATCGTTCTCGAACATGCTCATGGAAAATGCAAAACGCCAGATGGGAGGAAACTTCCCCAAGGCCTTTGATACCGAACAGTTCGAGCTCGCCATGGTACCCAATGCCGAAAAGCATGCACAGTGGCTTATCATCAGCCAGAAAATCGGTGAAATGAACAATCTTGAAATCGGCGAAGAAGAGATTAAGGCATTTGCAGAAAAAGAGGCAGCGAAAAACACCGCAATGAATGCTGAGGAGCTCATGAAAACCTACATGTCCGCAGAGTTCCGCGACTACATTACCGACAGCATCACCAAAGAGAAGATCTACGACATCATCAGGGAGAAGGTCACCATCACCGATGAACCGACACCCGTTCCCGAACACAAGGGCTAAGGTCGCTTTTTAGCGGAGGAATAATGACAAAGGGCAGGCTCACCGCAAGGGAAAGCCTGCCCTTTGTGTTTTCAGAACCAATTCCCTTCTCACCCCTCTCTTACCTCTCCTCAATAATGGCGGTTGCCACGGCTGAATGGCGATCGTGGGCAATGGAAATCTTCACAATGCAGCCCGAAGGAAAACAGTCAGAATCAAGAACTGTGACATAAGGCCGACCGCGACTGTCGTTGAGTACCTCAAAACTTTTCCAGAAAACACCTCCGGAAATTCCCGTGCCAAGAGCTTTCACCACAGCCTCCTTAGCGGCAAACCTGCCAGCAATGCTGGCAACAGCCGAGGGCTTGGCAAGGCAGAGATCAATTTCAGGCGGAGTCAAGAACCGTTCGAGAAACTTTCTCCCATAACGGCCATAAGCCCTCTCAATCCTCTCCAGATCAACAATGTCTACTCCTATTTCCATTGGCCACTCATTCTAGGGCTATAGTCATAGAAAGATCAAGTGCGCGGACGCTGTGCGTCAGTTCACCTACTGAAATAAAATCCACTCCCGTCTCGGCAACCTCTCGCACATTGTGGAGACTCATGTTGCCGGAAGCCTCAAGCTTAACCCTGTGCGGCATTGAGTGCACATACTCGACAGCCTCCTTCATGAGATCGAGGGAAAAATTATCAAGCAGAATCCTGTCCGGCCTTACAGCCAGAGCGCGGCTAAGTTCATCAAGTGAACGAACCTCCGCCTCAATTTTAACTTCAAGCTGATGCTTTTCGCGGAACATGCGGGCACGGCTCAGTGCCGGCCCGATACCGCCTGAAGCATCACTGTGATTGTCTTTAATGAGAATCATGTCGAAGAGACCGAACCGGTGGTTCACGCCTCCCCCTATCCTGACCGCCTCCTTGTCGAAATACCTCAGTCCCGGCGCAGTTTTGCGTGTATCAAGAATGCTGGCTTCGGTATGCGCAACGCGGTCTACAAACGCCCTTGTTCTGGTGGCAATGCCCGACATGCGCTGCATAAAATTCAATGCTGTCCTTTCTCCAAGAAGAAGCGGAGCAAGCAGCCCGCTAACCTCCATAACCACCGTCCCCTTCTTCACCCGGTCCCCGTCCTCACAATGCATAACCACCAACAGTGATGGATCGCAGGCAGCAAACACCTGCCGGGCTGCCTCAAGGCCAGCCACAACCCCGTCCTCCTTGGCCCTTACTGCCGCGCTGCCCTTCTGCCCCTCCTCAATGGTTGCCATTGTGGTAATATCACCCGTATAGCGGTCCTCTTCAAGCGCAAGCATAATCGCCCGCGAACGGCATCCTTCATAAAAATCGCTGCAATCCTTCTGTGTCATAGTCATTCGTATTCTGTTGTAATGCTCATCGTCTCCCAATGGCAAAAATTCCCCCGTTTGCACAGGCAGGATAAAGTAACACTTTTTCCGCTCCCCGATGCTGTTCAAAATACCAGGTGAACAGCTCCTAATGTTTTTCGGCTGTCAAGTGCAACATTTCCCGGCAACATTGTTAGCTTTATAACATGCATCACGGCTACGAGGCCGCTCAACCTACTTCTCCCGATTATGCCGAACCGAAACAGTTCCTGCGTCCGTCTCTCAAACATGGTCTTTTATGCACATCACGGCGTCCTCAAAGAGGAACACCGGGTCGGGGCAAAGTATGAGGTGGATGTTGAGCTCACCTTCGACTTTACAGGCGCAGCACAGCACGACGACCTCACCCGGACCGTTGATTACGGCGCCGTCTACAGCCACATCCGCAAAGCCCTCACCATGAAGAAATACTTTCTCATTGAGGCGGCTTCTTTTGAGATAGCAAATGACCTACTCAGAGACTTTGAGATAGTTGATCAGGTCAGCGTCAGGGTACGCAAACGCAATCCTCCCGTTGACGGCATCTGCGACTATGCCGAGGCCGACTTCACCGTAGCCCGATCGTGATGCCGATGGATCAGCACGCCGCATATATCGGAATTGGATCGAACATTGGAGACCGATTCAGCCATCTGCAGGAAGCCCTTCGGAGGATGTCGGAACTGGAGGGGACAACCATTTCCGCCGCCTCCCGAATCTATGAAACAGAGCCTGTCGGCGAAGAAGAGCAAAACCGGTTTTACAACGGCGTCGTCCTCATTAACACCGCGCTGGAGCCCGAAGATCTTCGTCGCTCTTGCAAAAAAATTGAACACGAACTCGGCAGACCCGAAACCTACCGTCGCTGGAGCCCGCGGGTCATTGACCTTGATTTGCTCCTTTACGACAACTGCACCATCAGCACCGAAACGCTCAACATTCCCCACCCGGAACTGCACCGCCGCAAGTTTGTGCTGGTTCCACTGCTCGACACAGGCAACCCCATGCACCCCATCATGAAGAAAAGCGCCAGTGAACTTCTCGCCAGTTGCCCCGACCCATCAGTGCCAATCCGCATTCAGCAACAACTCGACATAAAAAAGGGCCACCCATAAGGCAGCCCGTATAGCTTTATTTGCAGGCGAAAGATCCTTGCCCGCCTATGGTTCAGTTCGCAAAGGTGATGTTCAGATTTCCTTCAGCAAAGTCCGCACCTTCAGTCTTCCTGCCCACCAGCACATTGGGAAGAATAATGCTTTTGCGGAAATTGTTGATATCCACCAGCAATTCATCGCCCTTGATGTTCACATTGAGCTTCGTCACCTCAACATTCGGAAGATAGAGGCTCAGTACATACTTGCCATCCACCTTCTCAAGCGTCTGCGTCCGATCATTGGTATAGAGCACCTCAGCCGGATTAAGATCTCCAAACATCTCTTTGCTCAATTCATGCAGCCGGTCGGCGTTTATAACCTCCGCCGTTGCCTGCTTGGCCCTGAAAATTGGTAGTGGGAAGAAACAGTTTTCAATAATGCGGAGATACTTGCTCTGAATATCAATAAGGCTCTGCAGGTAACTGTCGCCCGAACGCTCCGGAAGAATCTTGTTGACAATGGCAGCATCAAGCTTGTAACCGAAAAGGTTCAGATAGGTCTGGACACGAAGAGCCTCCTTGATGACCATGTTTTCCGGATTGAGAACAACCCTGAATGTGGTGACGCTCTTGTCCTGCAGCATGCCATGAAGCTCCTTCATGTGCTCGTTCACCTCGGGCATCAGGCGGAAGATGTTTTTCTTCGACATGAATTTTGAAATCAGCGGAGCCGCAAACCCGATAGCCTTTGACTGCCATCCGCCAATTTTTTCGGTGTACCATCCATACGACTCGGGCATACCGAGCAGGCGCATGGTCTCACCGGTAGGAGCCGCATCAACAATAACAACATCGTAATCGCCTGACTTGGCCGCCTTCCAGATATAACGGAGGCTGATCATCTCCTCCATGCCCGGCACAATAGCCAGTTCTTCGGCAACTATCTCATCGGCTCCGTCATGCATGAGAATTGAAGAAAAATAGGCATACAGTTCAGTCCAATTCTCCCTGATATCAGAAAGAACATTGACCTCCATAGCAAAGAGGTTTTTTTCAACCTCCAGCGGCACCGGACTCAGCTCTACGCTGAAGGCATCAGCAAGACTGTGAGCAACATCCGTACTCATGATAAGTACCCTTTTCCCGCTGCGGGCAATCGCGGTTGCCGTTGAAGCCGAAACCGTTGTTTTTCCAACGCCACCTTTGCCCAGATACAGAATAATTCTCATAATACTAACGAATCAATTAAAAGGAGAGGTATGCTTAAAACAACTATAGGAAACAGGTGAGTCTTTCTTCAGGAAGCAGGCTCATGACCGTCTTCCGGCAGTTGAGGTGAGGGATCTATGTCGTCATCCATTACACGAATTTTTTTTCTCTGTGCGGCGGGCTGAGTGCCTTCAAGAGGCTTGTCCATCTCCATCATATCCTTTACAAGCTCAGACACTCCATCCTCATCTGCCTGTATCTTTATTTTTTTTCGCGGTGTGGGGGGGGGACCAGCAGTGAAAACCGACTCCTGCTCCATCGCGCTTTTCACAACATCTCCCATCAGTTCATCATCACCCTCATCGTCCTTTATCGTAATCTTTTTTCTGCGTATAGTGCGGGAATCATCATCTCCATCCGCACCAGCCTGCCGTGAGCCTGTACCCGAAACGCCACTTTTCTTCGGGCCGCCCATTCCACCGGAAGTCATTTTCACCACATTGCTAATGGTTCCAAGTACCCCGTCATTGCGAACAGCCGTTTTAATGGCCGTCATAACAAACTGCTCCGCCTGCGGGTTGCCGGCAATATTGGAAACAAGTTCATTCACAGCCGTAAGCACAGCAGCCACATCACCGGGAACATGCTGCAGATCTTTTTTCACCTGGTCGCGAAACTTGAAAGGAGCATCCCCGATGAGCCCCTTGATGCTGCTCAAAATTCCCTTGAGCGATTCTGGGTCACCAGGCAGCAAATTTTCAATCCCCTTCATGGCATCTGCCGGATTGAAAGGAGCGCCCGAGCCCGGAATGCCTTCAGGGGGCTGGTATCCAATGGAGGCCTTGTACTGCTCAAGAAGATCCTGCCCATAGCCAATTGAACTCTCCTGCCGGCCCTCAGCCGGAGGATCAAGAGCAATATTCAGCTGCCGGGGCGGACAAACATCCAGAGCCGCATTGTGCAATTCTGCCGCCAACTCATCAGGAATGGCGCTCCGATAACTGGCACCAAGAGCCGACTCAATCATCGACTCCATAACCGTATGCAGTTTAACGATCAGCTCGGCCTCGCGCTTCTCCACCATATCAAAAATAACATAGACAGGCTCCTTGCCATCACGGCGAACCTTGAGGTTCAGTGTGGCAAAATCACCGTCCTTGTTTCTGCTGTTGAGGCTTACCGTGCTAAGATCGAACCGATCAAGATAATCCTTGCTGGCGCCTCGTGCCCAAAGATAGACCGACTTGTCGGAATAAATGAGATAGTCCTGAAACGCTATATTTCCAACCCGCTCCTGATGCGACTCGTAAAAAACACCATCAAAAAAAGCCAGCACATTCTCACCCGGCTCAACCATGTGTTTCTGAAAAAATTCCGCGACATCCGCAATTTCAGTCTGCCCGGATAAGTATAAAGTGATAGTAGCCATATAATCCGATTCCAATAGCGTTTCGCTGTTATCAACCCGAATGATGCATAAACTTTAAAATAGAAAAACTAATAGAATTTACGCAACGCATGAGAACAGCCATAAAAAACAACCTGCCACAATTGAGCCTTCAGGCCCTGCGCTTAGGTTTAACCACATGAAAAGCGGAAAGAGGCGGGAAGAAGCCGAAAAGAAAAAAGGCAGTGCCAGCTAATAGCTGGCACTGCCTTTTTTCTAAAACATACTGAGAGTTATCGCTTACTTGGCAAACTTTGACTCAACAGCCTTGGTAGGAACAGCGTAACCTGAAACCTCAGGTGAACCACCGCGAAGGCTGGTGCCACCGCCCATGCTGCCATAAGCATTACGGTTGATTCTCATGGTACCTTTACCAAGCGAATCAAACAGCATACCTACAGTTTCCCAGTGACCTTCAACCATAACCTCAAAAATACGGCCGGCTGCGGCAAGGATATCGGTAAATACTCCTCCTCCACTCATAACTCCTCCTTGGAATTTAATTTTTTATTGAAAAACGAATTGAAAAACGAACTGCAAAACAAACGGCTATACGAATTTTAAATCAATTTAATTCAATCAATTCAGAAATACAAACTGATTTTCTTCTGAGGGAAAGAGCCTACTTTCCGCCTTTCGGTGCCTGGAAAGAACCGGTAAGATTCTTCACGGCCCCGGCAGCACTTGTACCCGCATCGCCAATAGCTTTGGCAGCACTGTCCGTCACATTTTCAACATTTTTTACAGCGCCGCTGTAGAGGTCGCCAGCAGAGCGGGAAATATCTTTTGCAGTAATGGTCACACGATCAATGGTCTCTCCAACCACTCCACCGGGCTGACCAAACAACTTGTTGATACCGGTAGCGTCAAACAGGGAGCCCACAGTTCCGGCAACGGTTTCAACAACAGAACCGGCAAGCTCAAGACCGCCAACAACCGCGCTCTGACCGGTAAGCATTGTGCCTTCAGCAAGAAATGTCAGGCGATCGGCAAAATCAAGATCCTTGAATGTCGTGCGAAGTTTCTGATAGGATTCGGACATCTTCTTTACCTCCTGTTGAGCAGAGTTCCCGGCCCGGGACCCCGCGATTATGATTTATTGGCTACTGTGTAATATATAAAAGGAAATTAAGAAAAAAAGGCCCACGAACCAAACCATCCTCTTCTCCCCGGCTGGCCTCACCCTCAGCCCGCCTTGCGGCCCCCCTGACCATTGAGATCAAACGGAATATGCAGCCATTTGTCCTTGAAAAACGCGTCGCCCGGCTCAAGTCCCGTCAAGCTGATCGGCAGCGTAATCACCTTGCGCTGGCCGCCTATCTGCAAATAGAGCTCATCACCGGTCACCCACACATCAATGTCGCCGGGGTTGGCAAACATCAGCTTCAGCTGAACCTCGTAAACATCAGCATTGCGCACAAACTTAATGGGCGGCTCATCAAACATCATATCGGAAGGATCCGTGTCCCCGTACATGTCGCGGGCAAAGGCTTCAAGCGCTGGCAGACCTACAATCTCCTGCTCGTACATTCTGAGCTTGCTTACCGGCAACGGAGCAAAACCCTGCTCAATTTCACCAAGATACTTCTGCTGAATTGTTTTCCAGTTCTCAAGATAGCCACTATCCTCGTTCATGTCGAGCAGCCTGTTGACAAGCACCATATCCACCTTGAACCCGTAAAGATTCAGATAGGTAAGAGCCCGCATGGTCTCCTTTATGGACATTTTCTCGGCATTCATCACCAAACGGACCGTCGACTTTTCGTTGTCCGTAAGAATTTCGCGGATGTCCTCAAGCTCGTCAAACACCTGGTCAACAGAGGCAATAGCCTCTTCGGGCGGAATGTAGTGGGCAATCCGATCCGACATTTTAGACAGCGGCTTGCTGAGAGGGCGCACAATATATTTATTCACATTCTTCACAGCCTTCATTCCCCATGAAAGGGTTTCAGGCAGAGAAAGAAGGCGCAATGTTTCGCCGGTTGGCGCAGTGTCAAGAACCATAACATCATAAAGACCGGAGGCTTTGTAGCGCTTGATGCGCAACAGCGAAAAAAGCTCCTCCATACCCGGAAGAATCGTCATTTCATCGGCCATGACCCCGGAAACCCCCTGAGCCACGAATACCCTTGTATAATATTTCTGTACTGCCTGCCAGTTCTCCTTGAGGTCAACATAGGGATTCACCTCAATGGCATGAAGATTTTCCTTGATCTTTGTTGGCTCAGAGCCAAGAGGAATGTTGAACGAATCAGAAAGACTGTGGGCAGGGTCGGTTGAGAGCACAAGCGTGCGATAACCCAATTCAGACAGACGAACGGCTGTTGCGGCTGAAACACTGGTTTTTCCAACGCCGCCCTTCCCTGTAAATGTTAAAATGCGCATGTATCCGACTCTGGATTGATGAAGAAAATCAAAGAACACAAGATATAACTCTCAAACGACTCTACAAAAGATGATATCAATCCCCTCCCCTGGACCAGATTTCTTCAACGACTCTGTTTGCAAATGACACTTCCCCTGCATTAATTGTCATCATGAAATAGCTCTCTACCCGTCACGCCCCGATAGACTGAAGCCAGCAATGCACGAAACAAACGCCATAGCCGATTCCCACGCCACCATAACCGCATCACGGCACATAAGTCCAGACACAAGCGTCATTAGACTTTCCTGCCCTCACATTGCCAGAACAGCCCGACCCGGCAACTTCGTCAATGTGAGGGTGAACGGCTCCACGCAACCGCTGCTCAGAAGGCCCTTTTCCATTCACAATGCCGAAAACGGCCAGATAGAGCTCATGGTAAAAGAGATCGGGCGTGGCACGGAAATTCTCTGCGGGACTGAGCCGGGAACTGAACTCATGGTGCTCGGCCCTCTCGGCAATAGTTTCAGTGACCCGACCGACAGCTTTTCCACTGCCGTCCTTGTATCCGGTGGCATTGGCACAGCCCCCATGCGCTTTCTCGAAAAAAACATGGCGGCTGCAGGGAAAAAAATTGTCAACCTGATTGGGGGGCGTAGCCAGAAAGAGCTGCTCTCCGAAGGGCTCTCTAACTGCCGGTTAGCAACAGACGACGGCTCACTCGGGCTCAAAGGCACCGTGGTCGACCTGCTGGACAAAGAGCTCTCAAACATCACGGCCGACGGTGCCGTCAAAATTTTCGGCTGCGGCCCAACCCCCATGCTCAAAGCGCTCGCATCGTACTGCCGCCAGCACGGCCTCTGCTGTGAAGTTTCACTTGAATCGGTCATGGGATGCGGATTCGGCATCTGTTACGGTTGCAGCGTGGAAATCGCCAATCCCGAAGGCGGCACCAAAACAATTCTGCTCTGCAGGGAGGGGCCAGTCATCGATGGCGCTCTGATGGTATAGCGGAGGAACGGCAAAGCGTATTCCGCAGTAAATTTTCGCGAGAGCTATATTATCCTACAGGAGTCTCGTATACTATTATTATACTGTATCAGTAACCACGACTCCTTTCAATTTATATGAACCCCAAACCAGAGGAACGGACATTATGGCAAGAGGCATCAATAAAGTTATCCTTATAGGCAACCTTGGAAGCGACCCCGAAGTTCGTCAGATTCCATCCGGCCAGACGGTGGCCAATTTCAATCTAGCAACCTCCGACAGCTTCAAGGACAGCAGCGGGAACATGCAAGAGCGGACAGAGTGGCACAGGATTGTTGTATGGGGAAGGTTGGCTGAAATCTGTGGCCAGTATCTTAAGAAAGGCCGTCAGGTCTATCTGGAAGGGCGCATACAGACCCGCAGCTGGGACGACCAGAAAACCGGCGAAAAGAAATATGCTACCGACATTGTCTGCAGCGAGATGCAGATGCTCGGTGGACAGGGCGGCAGTGGCGGCGGTAGCTACGGCGACACAGGCCAGCAGCAGGGAAACACCGCAGCGCAGCCTCAGGCACGCCCGCAGCAGAACTACCAGGCGGTACCCTCTCCGGCGCCTCAGGCCCCAGCCGAACCGATGATTGAAAACGACAAGGACGACCTCCCCTTCTGAGTCTTGAATTATCCTTAACATGTTGAGGGGTGCCCCGGAAAAAGGGCGCCCCGAAGTGCACCCTTGAAGCTGATGGAGACACTGAAGAAAACCATTCTTGCCGGAAAACTCTCGCCGGTCTATTTTTTTCACGGCCCTGAAAGCTATCTCAAAGAAGAGTTCACCGCCATGATACGGTCGGCGGCATTCCCTTCGGAAGAAGAAGCTACCTGCAACACCCATGTCATCTACGGCCCCGACATCACCCCAGGCGATCTTGTTGCAAAGGCCTCGGAGTACCCGATGTTCTCCCCAAAGCAGCTAATTATTGTCCGGCAGTTTGAAAAAATCAAAAAACCACCATCGAAAGAGCTGCAGAAACAGCACGATGAGAAGCTCGCCAGCTACATGAAAAGCCCGGCAGAGTTCACCATTCTGGTGCTCGACGCCGAACAGCTCGAAAAAAAGGATGCCGAAAAAAAACCATTCAGCACCCTCAAACCATTCCGCCACGACTTCCCGCTCATCAAGACCCCCGACCTGTTCGCCACCGCGCGGGCACACGAGGCTGGATGGGAATTCGAACCCGACGCCCTCAAGGCCTTTACCGCCTACATACAGCCCTCATCAAGGGAAATATGTCAGGAGATTGAAAAAATGATGACCTACGCATCATCGCGCAGTGGCGAAAAGAAATTCACCGCGGCAGATGTGTACGAATGCGTCGGCATTTCGAAAACATACAATGTCTTCGAACTCGAAAAAGCAGTTGCCGGCAGGAACCTGCGCCTCTCAAGCGGCATATCGCTGATGATCATGGACCGCGAAGGACAGAAGGAAGGGCTCAGCAACATTGTCCGCTACCTCACAACATTCTTCATACGGGTCTGGAAACTCTCGCAGCCAGAAGTTCGCGCCATGTCTCAGTCTGACATGGCAAAAATTCTGGGCATGTATGGAAAACAGGAGTACTTCGTAAAAAACTATCTGGCCTACACCCGTTCATTTTCACCCTCACAAACCAGCCGGGCGCTTCTGGCACTCAAAGAGACAGATGCCGCACTCAAAGGTCTTCTCCCCTACGGCGACGAAAAATTCCTCCTCCTCCGCCTCATGCAGCAGCTCATTTGTTGAACCTCGAAGCCACCATTTTAGAACGGTACCTTCACCCCCGCCTCAACTGTATGCGTGAATGAAGCCGCTGAACCCGAAGCAAGGAGCGTTCCCGCCTTCACCCAGTACACCGCATCGAATATGCCGCCGGCACGGTTGCCGATGGTGAGGCTGCCGCCGAAGCGGAACTGGTCCCCTGAGGTCTCCAGAGTAACATCCGTTTCCGGATACCACACACTGTTGAGGGGACTCGGGTCGAACCGGACCGTCCCTTCCGCCACCAGATACCATCCGGGACGGTCCGTATTGAGCACAAGGGCCAAACCGCCAATTCCCATCAGCCGGTCGTCGTCATCCACAACCAGCTGTCCTGTTGTCATAGGGGCAAGGCGGAACCCGTCGACATGCCGCCAGAGCCCCTGCACCCTCGGTGAGAGCGCCACCCCGAAACCGAGAGGCAGCTGCACTTCGCACTCTGCCGACACCATCCGGCTCCCCGTGGCGACACTCTCCGCCTGCGAAGCCTCATGGCGCACATCAAGTTCGTGGAGCCCCAAAACAGCAGCCACTTCAAAACGGTACATACCCGGACGCCCGACGAAGCCATATATCCCTCCCGAGTAAAAGGTCCCCTCCAGCTCTCCGAGAGCCTTCCCCGCAGGGGTCGACACGCTGCCCGTCTCTGTCCCGGTTCCCGCAAAAAAACCAGCGCCGTATAAGAGTTTCCCGGAACGCCGGTACAGCATATCCCACCCAAGCTGCACGAACCGGAAGCCGCCCTCGGCAATACTCGCCGCATCACCCGAAAGCTCATCCCTATTCCACGACTCGCCCGCTCTGGCCCATCCCCCTCCAATTTCCGGAAAAACCCCCTCTCCGCCACCATAGGCCCTCCTCTCTGGAAACCGGGGAACCGAAGACTCAATCGGCCCGGCAAGGAACGGCATGAGGGCCTGCGCCATCACCGCCTCATCATCCAGACCCGTCACCCCATAATACCAGTCAGTCGCACCCGTTGTTCCGTCCGCTACCACCGATACTCCTGCGCGGTAAGGGCCGTAATCAGTAGGGTCCACAACAGCAAACGCATCCTCCGCCACCACACTCTCCGTATGGACCAGAAGCGAAGGCTCAGCCGACGCCAGCTCAGTAATCGAAGGCGCTACGCTGAGCAGCAGAGTCGTAGTTCCAGAGACCGCGCCCGACACCGCCAAAAGATCCGCACTCCCCGCACCACACACATCCAGCCCCACCGAGCCCCCTCCCGTATAGCTGCCGTCCACCGAAAGGGAGCCCCCGGCGTTCCCGTCCCGTAACTCAACGAGACCACCGTTCAAGAGACTCCCCGCAATCCGGTCACCGCGCCCCGCACCGCTCGCCCGAAGCACCGCCCCCTCAAGCACCGAGACCTCTCCGGAAAACAACCCGAGCGCATCCATACCCACCGACGAGCCCGATCCTACATCAAGATGCTCCCACCCCTGCATGGCACCCGAAAACGCACCGTTCCATCCACTGAACACAAGATGGTCGTCCCCGGTCCCGCCAAGAAGCTGCGGCACACCCGAAATATCCGCCGTCCCACTGAGGGTCAGAACATCGTCCCCATCGCCAAGATAGACGCCACCGATCAAGACAGCCCCGCTTCCGAGCTCCACCCTGTCCACCCGACCCTGCGTATTGTCGGTGAAGCCGCCAACCCCATCAAACTTCCCCGAACGGATGGCATACGCGGACGCACCCGTAGCAGTGAGCGTCCCGGTGACATTGAGGTTCATTGAATTCCACACCAGAACCGCAGCTGAAGCCCCACTTGAGGAAGCAATCACCGACCCTGATATTGCCGCAGCATCCGACAATGTTGCACCATACAGCGTACTGCCGGTAACATAGATGCCTGCCGCATCTGTTCCAGCTGCGGAAGCGACAATGCTCCCTGACACCTCTCCAATAAGGTTGACGCCTGAATCAGCACTGATGCCATAGGCTGCATTCCCCGCAATGGCAGTAGCATTGATTGTTCCCGAAAGGTCTCCTCCAACATTCAACCCACCTCCAAGATTCAAGCCATACGCGTCATGATCTCCAGCTGTAGCCGTAATGACTCCTCCAAGATCTCCCGTGATGGTTAGTCCGCTACTGGAATAAAAGCCCGATGCATTATAGATACCCGCCGTAGCCGTTATCGCCCCTGTAATACTTCCATCAATAAGCGCTCCATTTTTTGAATACAGCGCACTTGCCCCCCTTGTCCCGGTTGTGGAAGCAACACTACCAGAGACATCGCCGTTTATGACAAGCGACTTATCAGATCTGATTCCATATGCATACTGAGTTTCTGCCTCAACTGAAATCGTCGATGCAAAACCACCATCCAGTACAAGTTTATCAGTCGAACGCAAAACGGAAATAAGCGACGATGCGCTGGCCGACAGCACCACCGATTCGGGGACGGCAATTTCAGTTGGCGCATCCCATTTAAAGAGACTAGTGTTATACTTCCCTCCCGAAACACTAACCCCTCCAGCAGGAGCTTCAAAGGAGACATTCCCTGTCAGCACAGGCAAAACACTGCCAAGAGTCACCGTCCCTGTGGAAAACCTGATAACATTGTCCGTTTCGCCAGAAGCATTCACATCAAGAACCACCTGACGCAGTGAACCAGCTCCGCTGTCGGCGGGAGAGCTCACCACAAACTCCGCCGCACTGGCGTTATCATAAAAACAGAATCCAAGAAAAAGAAGAAGCCGCAGGACACGCCTGTTCATACACAATCTCTTTTTTCAGGGTGAAGATACCCATCAGGCCGCCCCTAGGGGAGAAGCCCTTATCGGAAAGGCACCGAAAACTTGTCGTTTCAATATAAGAGGATCGATACCTGATCAAAAAAAGCATAAGGCTCCCCGATACACTGATGGTGCAGGGAGTGATTCAGGCCGGAAATGCGGCGTATTGACAGAGAAACATTACAACAGTCCCTGCCCCCGAGCCCAGGCAATGGTACCGGCAACTCCCTCTTCCGGACTGATGAGGGAAGTGAACCCAAGCTCCTCCGTCGCCCTTCGAGGAGAAGAGACCCAGTAATCCTGAAGAAGCTCAACAGCCTTGTCGCGATTGAGGATGGACGCTTTGCCCATAAGTGATGCAGCACCGCCAACCAGCGCTCCAAGGAACACCACAGCCGGTGCCGGCAGCGAAACCCGGAACACCCTCCCGAACCCGAGCACGGGACGGGCAGCCGACACTACATCATTCCATGACCATGGTGCAGAAGAAGTAATATTATAGATGTGGCCTGCGGCCCTTTCAGAGCGCGCGGCAACCATAATACCCCTAACCAGATCGTCCACATGGATCATGCTGAAGCGCTGGCGCCGGGCGTTACCGGCAGAGATCAGGAACCCCTTCCCAAGCATCTGGAACACCTGTAGCACATCACGGTCACCGGGGCCATATACCGCCGGCGGCCTGACGACGGTTACAGGAATATCCCCGGCGAACCGAAGCGCGGCAACCTCCCCCCGAAGCTTGCTCCGGCCATAAGCACTCACCGGGTGAGGCGTGTCCGATTCAGCAACACCCAGAGTACCCTCAGAAGCCGGCCCGGCAGCCGCAAGTGACGACACCAGAACAAAACGCCCAAGCTTCGGGTTATGCTCCCGAACGGCCTCAAGCAGGTTCTGAACAGGCAGCACATTGCCTCCGTCAAAAGCCACTTCATCAACCGCCTTTGTCACCCCTGCAAGATGGATGATGCGATCCACCCCCGTAACGGCACGCCCAAGCGCATTCGGGTCGTCAAATCCCCCCCTGACCTCCTCCACGCCCGCAGCCAAATCACGCCGGAGGCTTCCGGGACGCAGAAAAACCCGAAGCTTCTCACCCGAAAGCGAGGGATGACGAAGAAGGCGCCTGCCGATAAATCCGGTTGAGCCCGTTACCAGTAATGTTTCACCCATAGATCTTCGCTCCGTTTCCTGCTGTTCCGCCCCGCCAGCAGAAAAAGCGGAGCTCGTTATGAACAGAAAAAATAAAAAATTTCATACATTTCGGTTTCTGGGCAACATAGCCCCCCGTAGCTATTAAAACGGCCACCCAAAAAAAATGGTCGGCCGCAACCAAAGAGAATTCCCAGCTCCCCTGCAGCAGCTGAAGCTAAATGTACATTACTGTGGAGAAACCGAAAGATCTGTTCAAAAAATGTTTTGACTTCACCCTTGCCGATGAAGTAAAGGCACAGGGAGTCTATCCATTTTTCCACCCCATAGATGAAACCGAAGGGCCTGTTGTCTCCTTTGGAGGACGCAAGCTGGTCATGGCCGGCTCCAACAACTATCTCGGCCTCACCGCCAACCCCAGGGTAAAAGATGCATCCATTGCCGCAATCCGTAAATACGGAACCAGCTGCAGCGGATCGCGCTACATGACTGGCACGGTCAACCTGCACATAGAACTTGAAGAACAGCTGGCCGACTTTTTTGAAAAAGAAAGCTGCCTTCTCTTCAGCACAGGCTACCAGACCGGCCAAGGCATTATCCCCACGATCGTGCAGCGCGGCGAGTACCTTGTTTCCGATCGCGACAACCATGCAAGCCTTGTTGCCGCCGCCATTATGGCTCAGGGAGCGGGTGCCAACCTTGTCCGCTTCAACCACAACAACATGGACGACCTGGAGCGGGTTCTCCAGAAAATTCCCGAGAATGCGGGCCGGCTTATCGTTGTTGACGGAGTCTTCTCCGTATCAGGTGAAATTGTTGACCTGCCCCGCCTTGTTGCACTCGCAAAAAAATACAACGCCCGCACTGTTATTGACGACGCACACGCCGTAGGAGTAATCGGAAAAGGCGGCAGGGGCACTCCGTCCGAATTCAACCTCGTCAACGAAGTGGACCTCATGATGGGTACCTTCTCCAAAACCTTCGGTTCGCTCGGAGGCTATGTGGTGGGCGAAGACAAGGTCATTGACTACATTAAGCACAATGCCTCATCGCTCATCTTCAGCGCTTCACCCACACCGGCAAGCGTGGCAGCAGTACTGGTTTCGCTCCAGATTATCCGCGATGAACCCGAACTCATGACCCGACTGGTTGAAAACACCGACTATGTCCGCCAGGAGCTGCTCAAAGCAGGATTCAGGCTCATGCCATCGCGAACAGCAATTGTCACCGTACTCATCAGCGACCAAATGAAGACCCTCGTCTTCTGGAAAAAGCTCTTTGACGCCGGCGTCTATGTCAACGCCTTCATCCGTCCCGGCGTCATGCCAGGACACGAAGCACTGCGCACCAGCTTCATGGCCACCCACGAAAAAAAGCACCTCGACAAGGTCATCACAGAGTTCTGCACCATAGGCAAAGAACTCGGCGTTATTTGACAAGGAAGAACAGCCAAAAGTCATCCAGTACTATACTATTTCAAAGCCCCCGGCTCCAACCGGGGGTTTTCTGTTTACATCCGAAAGAGTGCGGAAACTGCCGGAATTTGCAAGTATCCTTCTTTTTTGTATACATTTATCAGTTACAAGAATGTGAATTCATTCCATGAGTTCATTTCTGTTATTTAACAACCACACAACACACAACCATGAAATCAACCAAGGCACGGGCAGCCTCGCTTGCCCGTTTCGTAACGGCAGCATGGCTTATGCTGGCGTTTCTGGTACCGCTGACTTCGTACGGCGCAGATACCGGAACAGTTACAGGAAGGATTACAGACAAGGCAGACGGTGAAGGCGTGTATGGCGCATCCGTCACCCTGAACGGCACCACCATCGGTACCGCAACAGATTTGGACGGGAACTTCACCCTCAAGAATGTACCCGCAGCACCACAGAAAATCTCAGTATCCATAGTAGGCTACGGCCCAACCTCGCAGGCGGTCACCGTCGGCGCAGGCCAGACAGCCACAGCCAACATCACCCTCTCCCAGACCACCATTATGGCCTCGGAAGTTGTGGTTGGAGCGGCCATGTATGAGCAGGACAGGCTCGATGTGCCCGTCACGGTCAATGTGGTTACAGCCAAGCAGATAAAGGAAGAGCCAAATCCTACACTTGACGAAGTGATTGAAGATGTACCCGGCGTCGTAGTAACCCGCTCCGGCGGAACTTCGTCATCAAGCATGCAGATCCGCGGTTCGAACAACTTCAACGGTGGTGGCATAGGCACCAGAGTTCAGGCACATTATGACGGCTTCCCGATCAACGCCCCCGAATCGGGTGAGGTTGTCTGGCAGTCCATCAACATGAACGACGCCGACAAGGTTGAGGTGCTGAAAGGATCTGCAGCTACTCTTTACGGCTCAGGCGCAATGGGGGGCGTGGTGAATGTCAGCGGCCATATGCCTGAAAAGTTTGAAGTCAGGGCAGGTTCAAGCATCGGCTTCTACGACAAGGTCGACGGCATTGCCGACGGCAGCTACCGCGACGGCAACACCCCAGTATTCTGGAACAACTATGTAGGCATCGGCAACAAGGATGGAAAATGGACCTATGATGTCATCTACTCGCACAGCGACGACGACGGCCACAGGGAGAATGCCCACAACTACCTGAACGATGTCAAACTGAAAGCACGGTACGACATTGACGCAACCCAGTACCTGCAGCTGAGCAGTTTCTACACTTCGACTGTTGGCGGGTATGCGTATAACTGGGGATATAACACTGACACGCCTGCTTTCACATTTAAGCCCATAGATGGCATGGCGTATGATGTTTACAGGACATTCAGCGGAACGTTTACAGAACCATCTTTTACCATATACGACAAAACATACGACGAAATATATACCGACGATCTCATCAAAAGGAAGAATGCCCTTATCGGTCTGAATTATGTCAACATGCTGAGCGACAAACTCTCACTTGACACAAGGCTGTATTACACCTACAACTCGACCCGGTACGAATACAACAATACCGATGCCAACCAGATATATCCGACAGGCGGCGGTTACCGTACATCTATAGACACATCTCCTGATGGGCCCGCATACCCAAGCGTCAGGGTTCCCGGCCAGTTCAACGAAACCGGAAGCCACCGCTACGGCCTTGGCACAAAGCTTGACTGGAAACTGAACGACAAACATCGCCTACTCTTTGGCATAGACGGCAACATGGTCGACACCAGAACAACACAGATTGCTCCAGAGTACCCTGTGGTGGGAGAGTTCAACAACATCCAGGAACGAAACATCGCCGCCTTCGTGCAGGATGAGTGGAAAATCACCGATAAGCTGACTTCGCTGATGTCCGTTCGCTACGACTGGAGCGGGATTGATGCCGACGAGGCATGGACAACCGCCACGACGAAAGTGGACCTGAACAACAAGTCGGTTGACGCATTCAGCCCTCGCGTTGCACTGAACTACCGAGCAACGGACGACATGGCGCTGCGTGCTTCATGGGGACAGAGCTTCCGGGCTCCGACACTCTACGAACGATTCATCCGCGACGCAGGTATCTTCATCGGCACGCCGAACCCTGATCTCGATAAGGAGACCATGACCGCCTATGAAATCGGCGTGTTCAAGCAGTTCGGTGACAGGGTGTCACTTGATATCGCAGGATTCATCAACGATTACGACGACCTGATCGAGTCGGAAATCAATTCAGCAGAAAGTACCTTTGAATACAAGAACATCACCAAGGCAAGAATCTGGGGCATAGAAACAAATCTGAATGTGCGCCCGGTTGATGATGTGAGCGTGAATCTCGCATACACTTACATGAATGCCAAGAACAAGTCCTACAAGGCCGGAGAAAGCGCAACAAACGACGCAAATCCCGATCCTGAATGGCTTCCCTACCGCCCCGAGCACACGGCATCTGCTGGTGTAACATGGAAAGCGACCAAAGCTCTCGGCCTGAATGTAAACGGACGGTATGTAGGCAAGTACAAAGCGATCACCAACTTCACCAACACCGAGGGAACCGATTATCCCGGCGACTTCGTGGTGTTCAATCTTGGTGCGAAGTATAAAATCAACGACAACTTCACGACATCATTCCTCTGCAACAACCTGCTGAACAGGGAGTATGAAGAGGTCGTCTGGTTCCGCGCTCCGGGCCGCAGCTTCGTGGTGGGAGTTGACTTTACATACTAAACTCTGCATCAGGGGAACCGTAAGGGGCCCCGCGCAGTTCTAAAAAGCCAGCCCTTCTCTTTGGAGGGCTGGCTTTTTAACTGTTGGCAATCGTCACGGGATTTTGTTACATTTTACATTCCCGTAAATCCACATTCACAGCACATCTTCAGTTTATCTTTATGCACGATAAAATCAGAATCGCCGCTATTGTCGGGATGGAGCAATGCAACCTGCGGGTCTGGCGCGAAGTCAGTGAACAGATTTCCGCCCACGCAGAACTTACACAATGGACTGACCAGGACCTCGAACACCAGAACCCCGAAGCAGCCGAAGCAATCAAAAATGCTGACTGCGTTTTCACCACACTTATCCAGTTCAAGGGACAGGCTGACTGGCTTGAAGAACAGCTTGCGAAGTCGAAGGTGAAAACCATTTTCGCATACGAGTCGATGCCCGAGGTAATGCAGATGACGAAGGTGGGCAACTATGTGGTGTCTGGAGACGGTGGCGGCATGCCCGACATTGTCAAGAAAGTTGCCAAAATGCTGGTGAAGGGACGCGATGAAGATGCGCTCTATGGCTACATGAAGCTGCTGAAGATCATGCGGACCATGCTGCCGCTGATTCCAAAAAAAGCAAAGGATTTTAAAAACTGGATGCAGGTATACACCTACTGGATGCATCCGACCGCAGAGAACCTCGCCGGGATGTTCAACTACATCATGGCCGAGTACTTTGAAGTGAGCGTGAAGGCCGAGAAGGTGCAGGAAGTTCCCACCATGGGCTTCTACCACCCCGACGCTCCCGAATACCTGAAAGATTTGCACCAGTACGAAAAGTGGCTGCACAAACGCGACAAAGCCTCCGTAAAACGGCGCAACATCGCCATGCTGTTCTTCCGCAAGCACCTGCTTCAGGAAAAAGAATATATCGACAACACCATCCGCGCCATTGAGTCCCGCGGGCTCAACCCCCTACCGGTGTTCGTAATGGGTGTTGAAGGCCATGTAGCCGCAAGAGAGTGGTTCACCCACGCAAATGTGGACATGCTCATCAACATGATGGGATTCGGTTTTGTGGGCGGCCCTGCCGGTGCCACCACCCCGGGAGCCTCAGCTGCTGCTCGCGACGAAATTCTCCACAAGATTGACGCACCCTATGTGGTTGCCCAGCCGCTCTTCATACAGGATATCAACTCCTGGAAGAAAGAGGGCGTGGTGCCGCTTCAGTCGGCCATGACCTACTCCCTGCCCGAAATGGATGGAGCAGTGTGCCCTGTGGTGCTCGGCGCCATCAAGGACGGCCGTCTGCACACAGTGCAGGACCGTCTCGACCGCCTCTCCCTTATTGCAAAGAAGTTCTCGGACCTCCGCCACATGCCCAACAGCGAGAAAAAAGTCGCCTTTGTGGTGTACGATTATCCTCCCGGAATGGGCAAAAAGGCAAGTGCCGCTCTGCTTGATGTCCCCAAGAGCATCTTCATCATGCTCCAGAAAATGAAGGCTGAGGGCTACAATGTCGGCGAACTGCCCGAATCGCCTGAAGCAATGCTTGAAATGCTCGACCGCGCCACCGATTATGAAATACAGGCGCACGAGCAGGACAACTTCTCAATCGACCGCGAAGTGTTCAACCGCATCACCACAGACCGTGAGCGCGAGCGCATTGAAGGCCGCTGGAACGGTTTCCCGGGCGACATCGTCCCCGTCGGCACCGACAAAGTCTTTATTGGCGGTGTAGAGTTCGGCAATGTGTTTATTGGCGTGCAGCCCCGCCTCGGCATTCAGGGCGATCCCATGCGCCTGCTCTTCGACAAGGAGAACACACCGCACCACCAGTACATAGCCTTCTACCGCTGGATCAGCCGCGAGTTCGGAGCCAATGCAATGGTGCATGTAGGCATGCACGGCACCGTGGAATGGATGCCCGGCCTGCAGCTTGGCGTCACCGGCGACTGCTGGCCCGATGCGCTGCTCGGCGAGGTTCCGCACTTCTACATATACCCCATCAACAACCCGAGCGAGGCGAACATTGCCAAACGCCGCGGCTATGCGACCATGATTTCGCACAACATCCCCCCGCTTGCCCGTGCCGGCCTTTACAAGGAGCTGCCCGCATTCAAGGAGATGCTGAACGACTACCGCGAGCGCGGTCTGGAAAAAATTGTTGATGTTGAAATGGAAGAAGCCATTATCGACAAGGCACAGCAGCTCAACCTCACCGACGACTGCCCGAGAATTGAGGGTGAAGCGTTCCAAGAGTACATCAGCCGCCTCTACACCTACATGATGGAGCTTGAGGGCCGACTGATATCCAACTCGCTGCATGTGTTCGGTGAAACACCCAAGCTTGACACACAGGTAACCACCATCACCGAGTACCTGAAGGTGCGCGGCAATGAGAGGTCACTTCCCTCCATCATTCTCAGTGCCATTGGTGAAAACGGGACCTACGCCGACTACGCAACCCTTGCCACCCGCGCAAGGAAAGGCGAAGAGGCTGCCATGAAGGTACGCGAAACCGTGGACGGCCACACCCGCGACTTCATTGCTGAAACCATTTTCAAAAATGGCAATCCGGCAACCGTGTTCAATACCCTGACAGGTGGAGCCAAAGTGACCAAAGAGATGGCCGAAGCCATGAACGAGTCGCTGAAAGAGGGACTGGCCATGAAGAACGCCCTTGAGGACAACGACAATGAGATGAAGAGCTTCCTCCATGCCCTTTCCGGAGGCTACCTTCCCTCCGGCCCTGGAGGCGACCTTGTGCGCGACGGAGCAGGCATTCTGCCGACCGGCCGCAACATTCACGCCATTGACCCCTGGCGTATCCCTTCCGAACTGGCGTTCAAGCGCGGCAAGCAGATTGCCGACAGCATCATAGCCCGCCATACGGAAGAGAACAACGGCGAATATCCAGAAAGCATTGCCCAGGTACTCTGGGGCCTCGACACCATCAAGAGCAAGGGTGAAGCGGTCGCAGTCATCATCCACCTGATGGGCGCCGCACCAGCCTACGACGCGCAGGGCAAAATCAGCCACTACGCCCTCATTCCTCTTGAAAAGCTCGGACGGCCCAGAATTGATGTGCTCATCCAGATCAGCTCCATCTTCCGCGACACCTTCGGCGTGCTGGTAGACCATCTCGACAAGCTGGTGAAAGATGCAGCCAAAGCGGATGAGACGCATGAGATGAACCACATCAAAAAGCATGTGGACATTGCCATGGAGAACGGCGCTGACTTCGAAGCAGCAACCTCGCGCCTCTTCACACAGGCTCCCGGCTCATACGGTTCACAGGTAGAGGAACTGGTTGAGGATTCAGCGTGGGAAACAGAGCAGGACCTCGACGACATGTTTGTCAAACGCACCGGCTTCGCCTATGGCGGCAACCGCTACGGCGACCAGCAGACCGAGATCCTCAAAGGGCTTCTCGGAACAGTGGACCGCGTGGTACAGCAGGTCGACTCCGCAGAGTTCGGCATTTCCGACATCGACCGTTACTTCTCATCCTCCGGAGCGCTGCAGCTCTCCGCCCGCCGCCGTAACCCCAAGGGCGACAATGTAAAGCTCAACTATGTGGAGACCTTCACTGCCGATGTGAAGATTGACGACGCCGACAAGGCGCTGAAGGTGGAGTTCCGTACCAAACTGCTCAACCCGAAATGGTTTGACACCATGCTGGAGCAGGGCCACAGCGGCGCAGCGGAAATCAGCAACCGATTCACCTACATGCTCGGCTGGGACGCCGTTACCAAAGGCGTGGATGACTGGGTTTACAAAGAAGCCGCCGAAACTTACGCCTTCGACCCAAAAATGCGCGACCGCCTTATGAAGGCAAACCCCAAGGCGTTCAAGAACATTGTGGGCCGCATGCTTGAGGCCAGCGGACGCGGCATGTGGAACGCGGACCCCGACATGATCGACAAGCTTCAGGAAATCTACAGCGATCTTGAAGACCGTCTTGAAGGCATTGAGGTCTGAACGAAAGGTACTCTCATATGAGAAGCGAGCCATAACGAAAAGCACGGTCCACAGCCGTGCTTTTCGCATTTCATGATCCGTTTGATATATTTCAGTCAAACTTGGGCACAAATGAGGGAACACAGCACCACCATATTCCGCCGCTTCTGGCGACTCGTTGAGGTACTGCTCTTCTTTGTAGTTTCCGTTGTCGGGTTTGCGCTGATCGGAAAAACCTCATCGCTCGCCAGCAAAGCCAAGGAGAGATCCCGAACCCATACAGCCGCACCGCCTCAAACATCATGGGAAAATACAGTCGCGTTTTTTCTCAGCGGGAATACGACCGTCCTGCAGCTCATCACCGGCACAAAGTCCCACAGGGCAGATAACACACAAAGCGCCACACACCGCGCACCGCATTTTCCGCAGACAGTTCTCTCATTGCCGCAATACATGAACGAAGCATATGCAACAGCCTTCAGAACGCTGCTCTCGCATAACGCCACGCTCCAGCCCCGAAGCCTCTTTCAGCAAAGCCCCGTGCTTTTGATCTGATACCCAATCTCCTCTCTCCGCTGTATTCCAACATCATCCAAGCCGACAGAACCGGTTTCTGACGGCACCCATTTTTTTGACAGGCTGTGCACCCTATGCATTTTGTGTTCCTGACCATGGAGGCCACCAACAACAGCGCACTGAAAGCTGCAGCCGCTGCATTGAATGCACGGCACGGCACCGGCCTGGAGGTATCGATCTTCAGCCTTGGCCTCCATAACAGCCCGGAGCTCTGGAACACCCTTTCCACTGCACTGCCCGCCGCCGACTTTGTTTTCGGCTCCATGCTCTTCAGCGAAGAGATTGTACGGCCGCTTGAAAAGCTTCTCCAGCCGCTCACCTGCCCGGTATGCATGATTACCAGCAATCCGGCGCTGGTCAACGAAACTCGGCTCGGCAAATTCTCACTCAGGAAAGCAAAAGAAGAGGAGAGTAGCCCTCCCGGATTATTCCGCCAGTGGACCGCAAAGCTCAAGCCAAAACACAGCCATGGGGAGAGCCAGCGGCAGCTGTCGCTTGTACGCAACCTCAGCAAGGTGATGAAGCACATCCCGGGACGGGCGCGCGACATCCATACCTTTATTGCCGCGCACCAGTTCTGGCTCAACGGCTCAAGAGAAAACATGGAGCGCTTTCTCGCTCTGCTTGTTGACCGTTACGCAGAGGGCTGGAAAGGGAAACTGCCGCAGGAAGATCCGATTTTCTACCCCGATGCCGCACTCTGGCACCCCGCTGCGGAACAAGAGTTTCTCACCGCTGCCGACTTCCTGAAGTGGCAGAAAAAACAGAAACGCAATTTCACCAAAGGGCCGGTCGCCATTCTTGCCATGCGTTCCACTGTTTTGAGCACCAACATGGACCATCTCAAAGCCCTCGTTGAAGCATTTGAAGCGAAAGGCATACAAACCTGCCTTGCCTACAGCGGGGGGCTCGACTGCCGACCAGCCATCCGCCAGTTCTTTAATCCCGAGGTTCCGGACTCCATCCGCCCTGCCCTGCTCCTCAACGCAACCGGTTTTTCGCTTGTTGGCGGCCCTGCCGAAAACAAGGCCTCCGAAGCCGTAGCAATGCTGAAGGAGCTCAACCTGCCCTGCATCAACCTCATTCCTCTTTCGTTCCAGCCCATTGAACAATGGAAGAACGGCAACCTCGGGCTCACCCCCCTGCAGACAGCCCTCTCCATAGCAGTGCCAGAGCTGGACGGGACCATTGAACCACAGGTATACGCCGGAACTGCCAAAGCCAGCGACCGTTCCATCCCCCTTGAACCCGAAATCCGCTCCATCTCCTCAAGGGTAGAACGGTTCCTCCAGCTGAAAGCAAAACCAGTTGAAGAGAAACAGATTGCCATTATCCTCTTCAACTTCCCGCCCAACCTCGGCAACGCGGGCACGGCGGCTTTTCTCAATGTATTTGAAAGCCTGCACCGACTCCTTCTGGAAATGAAGGCTGCCGGCTACACGGTGGAAGTGCCCGATACAACCGAAGCACTCAGGGAAAAGCTGCTTAAGGGAAACTGGCTAGCGTACGGAACCGACGGCAATGTTGGCGGGCTGCTGCCAGTTGAGGACTACCGGAAACACTTCCCGGCCTACACGGAAATGGAGCCCTTCTGGGGGGATGCCCCGGGAGAGATTCTCAACGACCGGAAAAACTTTCACATTCTCGGATGCCAGCTGGGCAACATTTTCATCGGCCAGCAGCCCTCCTTCGGTTACGAACGGGACCCCATGCGGCTTTTGATGGCCAAAGACGCTTCTCCCAACCATGCATTCGCCGCCTTCTACACATGGCTTGAGCACAGCTTCCAGGCCGACGCGGTGGTTCATTTCGGAACCCACGGGGCGCTTGAGTTCATGCCGGGTAAACAGACAGGTCTCTCCGCCTCATGCTGGCCGAAACGGCTCATCGGCTCTCTGCCAAACTTCTACTGCTACTCCGTCAACAACCCGAGCGAAGGGGCCATAGCCCGTCGGAGGGGGCTTGCCACACTCATCAGCTACCTTGCCCCTCCCCTTGAGCAGGCAGGCCTTTACAAAGACCTCCGCAAGCTCCACGACCTCATTTCCGCATGGCGCGCCAACCCGTCAGAAGAACTGGCCATTGAAATCAGGGAGCTCGCCGCACTGGTAGAAATAGAAGGCGGCAAGGCGGACGAGGCCGATGAAACCTTCATCACGCGGCTCAACGCCGAACTCTACCAGATTGAGGAGCGCATGATTCCTCTCGGCCTCCATATAATGGGAGAGGCACCACCGCCTAACAGCCTCAGCGACCATCTTGCCCTTATTGCCTCGCACTCAAGGCCGGAACTCGATGGAAAATCACTGCCAGAAGCCATTGCCGACCATCTGCAGAAAAACTTCAGCCAGCTTGAGCAAGAAATGCCGCATGAGCGTAAGGCACAGGAAGCGTGGCAGGAGATTGCCGCCATAAGCCACGAAGCTGTACGCCGCTTCACAGGTCGACTCCATGAAACTGCCAACAGCAGCAGCGTCTCAATGAGACGGCTTCTTGAGGGCAGCCTTCCGGTCCGAATTTCCGAAGCAGACCAGTATCTGCAGGAAAAAGCCGGAATGAAACCGCAGGAACTCCAGCGCCTCTGGAACTTCCTTCAGCAGATCATGGTGAACCTTGCTGACAATCCCGAACTGCGAGCCGTGCTCAATGCCCTGGAAGGGCACTACACCCTCCCCTCGCCCGGCAACGATCTTGTACGAAATCCCGAAATTGTCCCCACAGGCAGGAACATCCACAGCCTCGACCCCTACAGCATGCCCTCCCCTGGTGCGGTAAAAGCAGGACAGCGCTCAGCCGAAGCCCTGATTGAAGCATACCGCAAAGAGAACGGCGACTTCCCCCGCTCCATAGCACTTGTACTCTGGGGAACGGACAACCTGAAAAGCGAAGGCGAAGGGGTAGCCCAGGCGCTTGCTCTTTTAGGCGCACGCACCAAAACCGATGAGCTCGGCAAAATTGCCGATGTGGAACTCATTCCGCTCAAGGAACTCGGCCGCCCCCGCATTGACACGGTTATGACCATCAGCGGCATTTTCCGCGATCTGCTCTCCCTGCAGGTTCGCCTTCTCGACCGAGCAGCACGAATGGCCGCCGCAGCCGACGAACCCCCGGAGATAAACTTTTTGCGTCAGCATGTGCTTGCCGAAATGCAGGAGAAGAACTGCCCGTTTGATGAGGCCTCGAACAGGGTATACTCAAACGCACCGGGAAGCTACGGCGCCAATGTCAACCATCTGGTGGAAAGCAGCTCATGGGAGGACGAACAGGAACTTGCCGATGCCTTCACCAGCAGAAAAGGTTTTGCCGTAACTGCAGCAGGAGAATGGCAGGAATGCCCCGATGCGCTTCGTTCCGCCCTGAAGCATGTCAACCTGGCATACCAGAATATTGACAGCGCTGAAATCGGCATTTCGGATATTGACCATTATTATGAGTATCTTGGCGGAGTTTCTAAATCAGTTGAGCGGATTGCAGGCACCCGTCCAGGCGTCATGGTTGGCGACAGCACAGGCCTCGGAGGACGGCAGAGAATAAGCTCACTGGAAAAAATGGTCTCTCTTGAAGCGCGAACAAAACTGCTCAATCCGAAATGGTATGACGCCATGCTGGAGCAGGGCTATGAAGGGGTCCGTGAAATTGAGGCACATCTTGGCAATACCTATGGATGGAGCGCCACCGCCTCGGCAGTGCAGAACTGGACTTACCGCCAGTTCAACGAAACATATCTGCAGGACAAAGAGATGCTGGAACGGTTGCGGAAACTGAACCCATATGCAACCATTTCCATGACACGGCGGCTTCTTGAAGCAAACTCCCGCGGGTTCTGGGAAACCGACGAAGGCACGCTGGAAGAGCTCCGGGAACTTTACGCAGATCTGGAATCGCGCATTGAAGGCATCGGGGCTTCTGAACAGGAAGGAAATTGACAGCGAAAGACAACCAAACCAGTAACACCTCTATCATGAGCAGTTCCTCATTCAACACCGAAGAACACAAATCCATGCTCCGCTCCTACTTCAACGGCCAGGGCTACCAGCGCTGGGCATCGATTTACGGAAACGACAAACTCTCCACCGTCCGCAACACAGTCCGCGAAGGCCACGCAGTCATGATGGATAAAGCCTTCGAGTGGATTGAGCAGCTCAAGCTCCCGAAAGGGTCGCTCGTTCTCGACGCCGGATGCGGCACGGGGCTTTTCACCATTAGGATAGCAAAAGCCGGTTACAAGGTGAAAGCAGCTGATATCGCTTCACAGATGGTGGAAAAAACCAAAGCTGACGCCACCGCTGCGGGGGTTGCCGACAGAATTGAGTTTGAAGTCAACTCAATTGAATCGGTCAGCGGCTCGTTTGACGCAGTCGTATGCTTTGATGTGCTCATCCACTACCCAAGCGAAGGATTTGCCCATGCATTCGCCAACCTCTCAAGCCTCACAAAAGGGCCGGTCATTTTCACCTATGCCCCATACAACAAAATTCTTGCCTTCCAGCACTGGCTGGGCGGATTCTTCCCGAAAAAAGAGCGCCGCACCACAATTCAGATGATCCGCGATTCGGAAATGGAAAAAGCCATGCAGGCGGCAGGCATGCGGATTGAAAAACGGGAAAAAATCAGCTTCGGCTTTTACCACACCATGCTCATGCACGCATCGCACCAGTAGCAAACAAAAGCCTCACGCGTTTTCAGGAAATAAATTGTAAATTAGTTACTCAAAGGTTTTTTTCTGCCGAAAAATGACAATCGGCAGGCGCAGATCAGCACCGCTTTCGTAACAACATATATCTGGAGGGTGGATACCGATGAAAATATTGATGGTTCAGCCAAATTATCATTCCGGCGGAGCTGAAATTGCCGGCAACTGGACGCCCAGCTGGGTGGCCTATATAGGTGGCGCTCTAAAAAAGGCAGGGTTTGACCAGATCCGTTTTGTAGACGCAATGGCCGACGACCTGCCGGACGAGCAGATTGAAGAAATCATCAGGAACAACCAGCCTGATGTGGTGATGGCAACCAACATCACACCGTCCATCTTCAAAGCTCAGGACATCATGAAGATCGCCAAAAAGGTCGATCCGAAAATCAGAACCATCATGGGCGGCATCCACTCAACATTCATGTACCCGCAGGTACTGAGTGAAGCCCCTGAAACCGACTATGTCGTCCGTGGTGAAGGCGAAGAAATTGCCGTCAACCTCATCAAGGCAATCGCTGCCGGCAACGACCGCGAAACCCGCGCAGATATCACCGGAATCGCCTATATAGACGACGAGGGCAAGGTATTTGCTACCCCGGCACACCCGGTCATTGAAGACCTCGACACCCTGTCTCCTGATTGGAGCCTTTACGACTGGGACAAGTACATCTATACCCCGCTCAACTGCCGTCTGGCTGTACCGAACTTTGCCAGAGGATGCCCCTTCACCTGCACCTTCTGCTCGCAGTGGCAGTTCTGGCGCCGCTACCGTGCGCGCACTCCAAAAAACTTTGTGGATGAAATTGAAGTGCTGGTCAAAAAGTACAAAGTAGGTTTCTTCATACTTGCTGACGAGGAACCGACCATCAACAAGCAGAAATTCGTCTCGCTCTGCCAGGAACTCATTGACCGCAAACTCGATATAACCTGGGGCATCAACACCCGCGTAACCGACATCATGCGAGATGCCGACCTGCTTCCGTTCTTCCGTAAGGCCGGTCTTGTCCATGTGTCTCTCGGCACCGAAGCAGCCAGCCAGATGAACCTGAACAGGTTCCGCAAAGAGACCACGATTGAAGAGAACAAGCTGGCCATCAAGCTGCTGCAGAAAAATGGCATTGTGGCTGAAGCGCAGTTCGTGATGGGACTTGAGCACGAAACTCCGGAAACCATTGAGGAAACCTTCCAGCTCTGCAAAGACTGGGATCCCGATATGGCCAACTGGACCATTTATACCCCATGGCCCTTCTCCGACCTCTTCAAAGAACTCGGCGACAAGGTGGAGGTGCGCGACTACTCAAAGTACAACTTCGTATCGCCCATCATCAAGCCCGACAACATGGAGCGCGAGGATGTGCTGAAAGGCGTGCTAAAATCATACGCACGATTCTATGCCCGAAAAACCTTCTTCGGCTATCCGTGGATTAAGGATCCCTATGTACGCAAATACATGCTGGGATGCCTGAAGGCGTTTGCGCAGACAACCATCACCAAACGCTTTTACGATATCGACCGAGTGAAGACCAAGAACCGAAAGATCGAAATTGACCTTGGCTTCGACAAATCGAGAATCCTGACTCAGGAGGAGGTCAAAAACCTCAAGGAGCTTCGCCCTGAAATGGTTCCCGACATGAGCTTCGGTCTCAAAGAAGCAGGTTACCAGCGCGAGCACCAAGAGCACGACTGGGACGATTTTGACGAGTCAACAGTCAAAGACCGTCAGGACTCTACAGTCCGCAACTGCTGAGGCGGAAAACGAAAGGCAACACGAAGAAAACCCTCCATCACGGAGGGTTTTCTTTTTAACAGAGCGCCGATCAGGTTCACTTGACGGGAATTTCAACGCCCCGCTTGGGCTCAGCCTCTTTTTTCGGTACCACAATTTTCAGCACACCATTGTCGTAACTCGCATCAATGTGCTCTGAATCAACATTGTCACCCACGGTAAAGCTTCTGCTGAGGCTGCCCCACGAGCGTTCAATCCGGTGATAGCCTTTTTTCTTCTCTTCCTCGCTGTGCTCCCGTTCCGCACTGATTGAAAGCACATCATCCTCCATCGATACCGTCACATCCTCCTTTTTCATTCCCGGCATGTCTGCCTCAATGAAAATCGCCTTCTCATCTTCACTTATGTCAACCTTGAATGCCGGCGTCATCATTGAAGTGAAAAACGGCGACACCTTGTCGGTGAACACATCTTCAAACATCTTCATGGGGTCCCTTCCATACAGCTTCAGTGCCATCACTGCATCTCCTTTGTCTTGGCCAAAACCTTGGCCATTAACATGAAAAGGGGGATATCAATGGAACACAGGAAAAGCGGGAAAAATTCCTACGACGCCTATTGAGCCTTTTTCCCGGCGCTCGGTCTTGCGCACTTTTTCAGCTGCGTGCCAAAACCAAGCCTGTCAGCAATATTGGCTTCAGAATCGATAACCGGACGGATAAGCGGCGAGGCCGCTGTCAAGAGAGTTGTTACACCAGGGCCGTGGCCGGCCTCAAGGCAGTTGCTGTGCACCACAATGCCAATACTCACCGCTCCTTTCCGATAAGCCCTTCCATATCGGTTGTCGTGATCCATAAGAGCCACAAAGTCACCCAGCCTGATCCGCTCAAGCCCGAACTGTTCAACCGTTTCCGGGTCGCTCGTCATAATATCGTAATCTCCCTTCGCCACATGTGCCGAACCAATGCCAGAGCCCATGCAGACTGCCGGCACCATGGTTGTAACGGGAACCTCAAGCACTCCACCGGCGACCTCCCTTATCTTCATGGCGTGCAGCAGCCGGGGATCGAGGTTGAACGAGGCAATTTCGGGATAGTCCAGAAGCTTCAGCCCCTGACCATGCCCCCTGATGATTATGGTGTCGCTGTAGAGCATCTTTTCCTTGGCATCACGAGGGAAATCCACAATCACATGTTCAGAGCCACCATGATGGCCAAGCACAGTTCCTTCTGCACCCTTCGCCTCCCCGGTCATAACAGTGGCGCGGTTGCCGGCGCAGGAATATATCTGCAGTCCCACATTGGGATGCTCGAACGGCTTCAGTGTGTCGGCAGTACAGCTCACTCCGGGCTCAATATGGTCGCCCTCCCATCCGAATGCAGCGTCGCCAGCCTGGATGTTCAGGGTAATTCCACCTATCGAGGGAAGAATGAAAGGAGTTCCCTGATGGTCCACCTCCCAATTTCCCCTTGTCCGGGGCTGTCCTGGTTGGCACTGAAGGAGAAATTCCACCAGCCACTCCTCATTTGTTCTGATCATTAGATTTCTCTTGTCTGGTTACTGAAGTTCATCCGAATTCAAGGATTATATCACACAGAGGTTTCTCAAAAGAGAAAAAAATGTTAATTTTACGAGACCCCTTCTAAATTCAGCCTCCATCATACCGCCAATATACTGTTGACGCACAATGAAAAAACTACAGGCTTTTGTAAGTCATTTCGCCCGAATCGGATCGCAATATAAAGAAAAGATAACCCCGGCTCATTTTCTGTCGCTCCTTACAGGAGGCCTGGTCTTCATCTTTTTCCTTCTCTCCATATTTATTCCGCATTCCGGCCACTATGCCGACGAACTTGGAGTCACAGGCGACGGGCAGACTGTCACCATTGAAGAAACTCCGCAGGAAAAAGCCCCCGTCATCACCAAAAGAACTGTAAAATATGGCCAGTCCTTTTACAGCATTCTTCAGTCAGAAGGCCTTTCCCCTCAAGAAATACATGAGATAACCGCACAGCTCAAGGGAACATTCAGCATCCGCTCGTTCAGCCCCGGCAAAATCTATGAAACAGAAACAAGCGGCGACGGCTGCCTCATCCGCTTCTCTTACTTTCAGGACCGAGCAACAACCATAACCGTCCAACGGGAAATAGAGAACGGCCCCTTCAGCGTCAACAAAGATATCAGGGACTATGAAACCCGCACCGTCGCCCTTGAGGGAACGGTAGAACACAGCCTGGCCCGATCACTGCAGGCAAAAGGCCGGAGAGGGTTGCTTCCCGGTATGCAGAAGCTGCTTGGAACAAGGGTTGATTTCCGCCACGACATTTCTCCTAGCACGCAATACAGGGTACTGTTTGAAGAAAAATGGATGGGAGACGAGTTTATCAGCACGGGAACCATTCTTACGACGGAGCTCACACTGCCCGACAAAACCTGCCGCGCTTATCGCTACACCGACGCAAAAGGAGTCGCCGGATATTATGACGAAAAAGGCCGTTCAGTTGAACGCATCGCTCGTTTTGCCAAACCCTGCAATTACTCCAGGGTGTCCAGCCGCTTCGGGTACCGGACGCACCCCATATTCAAGACAAGGCATTTTCATGGAGGGGTAGACCTTGCCGCACCATCAGGCACGCCGGTCAAAGCCACTGCCAATGGCAGGGTTATCTTCAAAGGACGCAAAGGTGGAGCCGGTAACATGGTCACTATCGCTCATGCCGGAGGAGACCGCTCACAGTATCTGCACCTGAGCCGGTTTGCAGTCAAAACCCGCTACGGAGCCACAGTAAAGCAGGGCCAAGTGATTGGCTTTGTCGGCTCTACAGGCAACTCCACCGGACCGCACCTTGATTTTCGGATTATCCACCGCGGCAAACACATCAACCCCCTCACCGCTTTCGGCACCACCTCGTCCAGAACCATTGCCCGTAAGGAGATGGTCGATTTTCTTGCTGAAATAAGCCTCATGAAGGCAAAGCTGGACGACAGAAGCCTTTTCATTGCCGGCTCTGACAAGCAGCAAGGCGGAGCGTTCCTGTAGCTCGCATCACTCAGGATTCACTCGTCCCCGCAGCACTTTCTTTCGGCTCTGCCGGCTTTTCTCCTCAAGCCGTTTCACCCCGGCACTGCGCTTTGGCTTCGTAGGCCTCCGGCTTGCCGGCTCAACAGCGGCCGCATCAACAAGAGCCTGAAGACGAAGAAACGCATCTTCACGATTTTTCTCCTGTGAGCGGAACCGCTGCGCCCTGATTCCAAGCACTCCTCCTTTTGATATCCTACGGTCACGGCCGCCTAAAAGCCGCTCTTTCACCACCAGAGGAAGCGAAGATGCCACTATGTCGAAGGTGAGATGCACTGCTGTTTCCACTTTATTGACATTCTGGCCTCCCGCACCGGACGAGCGCATGAAACTGAGAGCTACTTCATCAAGAGAGACTGCTATCCTTTTTGCCGAGACGCTGTTCACGACCACAGGGATGAATTGGTTGAATGTTGCTTTATGGCAGCAAGTGTTTCCGGCCATGAGGAAAACCGGACACTCCGAATGCCCTGGCGGGCGGCTGAATCGCAATTATCCTCTCTGTCATCAATAAGAAGCAACTGTTCTGGCTGAACGCCACTGTCCGTCAACACATGCCGGAAGGCTTCATCACTGCTTTTCAGGCTGCCATACATGTAAGAAAGATAGTACCGCTCACGGTTAGCAAGATGAGGGACTGTGAGAGAGAGAAAGTCAAAATGCATTGGGTCGGTATCGCTCATAATCCAAAGACGGTGCTCTTCGCAGAGAGCTCTCACCCCCTCCAAAGCGCCTTCCAGCGGGGAAAAAATCTCCTGCCACGCCGTGATCATGCACTCCCGCTGCATATACCTGAGAAGTGGATCCTCAGCCATAAGATCAATGAATGCCGCAGGGTCCAAGAGGCCGCGATCCAGACGGCTCTTCAGTGCACCGACGCAGTATCTGTCAAAAATTTGAAGGGGAATCCGGTCGCCCGGAGCGGCAACGGCATTACAGAACGCATAAAAATCCACGCGCACCATAACATTACCGATATCAAGAAGAATAACGCCCATAAAATCCGCATCCTTTTTCAGGCCACAGAAACCTTAACCCATACCCACAGGAACAGGTGCAGAGGTACTCCCCGACTGATTGCCGGAATTGTACTCACGCAGGGCAACGGCCTTAGCCATCGCCTGTTGTGATTATTGCTGTAGGGGGAAACTGATGCTTGGGATGAGTACGCTCTCAGAGAGGAGTTACATTTCCTGCCTGAAGCCCCTTATCGCCCTGAGACACCTCCATGGTGACCTTCTGCCCTTCTACCAGGGTTTTACGACCGGAACCGTTGATTGCACTGTAATGCACAAACACATCTTTACCCTCGCTCTGCTGGATAAAGCCGTATCCCTTTTCCTCGTTAAACCACTTGACGGTTCCTTCAACCTGATTATCCATTATGTCCTCTTATTATGTTTACCGGAAAATCCGGCTTTGCCCAAGGGCGCACTTCTATTGCACCCTTAAGCATAATGTACTCACTCTCCAGTGAATCCAAAAGCAAGATTTGCAGTTTGCACTTCTTTTTAAAGCAAAAAATGCAAAAAAAACAGCCCCTGACCGCCCCCAGGGGTTAAAAACTGACTCCTCATGGGGTCGTTGTGACGCCCCAAATCTTAATTTTCCGATCGTCACTGCCGCTGACAATGGTCTTTCCGTCCGGAGAAATATCCACCGACTGCACCTCAAGCACATGGCCGCGATAGGTATGAAGCAGTTTGCCTGTGGCAGCATCCCAAAGCCTAACCGACTCATCATTGGCCACACTGGCAACCATTGTGCCATCAGGGCTGTAACAGAGTCCCCGAACCGCATCTTCATGAGCCTCAAGCACAAGCACTACACTGCCGCTGGCAGCGTCAAGAATCCTCACCTTTGCGTCGCGACCACCCAAAGCAATAAACCGATCATCAGGGCTGAAAGCGACCGTATGCGAAAGTTTGTCGCCGGTCATATAGTTGGCGATGTTTTTGCCTGTAGCCGCGTCCCACAGCTTGATAACCGGCTCCTCACCACAACTCACAATTTTAGTTCCGTCATGGCTATAGGCGAGGCTCTCGATATAGGATTTGTGTCCCTCGAATACCGCTGTCTCTTTGCCGGTTTCAACATCCCAAAGCCGTATGGTGGTATCGCGTGAGCAACTGGCCACTGTTTTGCTGTCGGGGCTGAACGACACCATGCGAACCGCGGTATTGTGCCCTTTGCACACATGACTGCAGGTTCCGGTGGCTGCGTCCCATATCCTGACGGTGCTGTCGGTACTTCCGCTGGCAATCCAACGCCCGTCACGGCTGTAGTCAATGCACTCAACCCAGGTCTCATGGCCCTTCATGGTATGGATGACCGACCCTGAAGCAACATCCCACAGCATAACCAGTTCATCGAACCCGCCGCTGGCAAGCTTTGTGCCGTCGGCACTGAAACGGACACCGAGAACCCTGTCAAGATGGCCCTCAAGCGTGGCCTTGAGGTTGTCATCTTCAATCACCTTCGGGAAGACCAATTCCTCCTCTTTTTTTCCAAAAAATTTTGACAGAAAACCCATGGTGTGTTCATTTAATTATTGCGTGCACAAAATCTGTAAACTTTCAACGACACATCTGTGCACAAAAATGTCTGTAGAATTTAAAAAAAATTATTCCCTTCACCCAAATCCCCGTTATTTACGAAAACTTATACCTTCGTCCTTTCCATTCAGCCCCGCTACTCCAAGCCATAAGACGGAACGAATTCAGAGCGATTGCAACAAGAACAAGCCTGGCAAGCGGGTCAAGCATCGCAAAAGCTACAGACTGGCGGAAACGGAATGCAATCAGCACGCGTGAGAGCAGCACCAGAACAATCTGAAGAAGCGGCAGAAGAAACTCCGCCAGCCCAAATGAACCTGCCACCACGGAAGTAAGCATAAAAATCCAGGGAGCAACGAAGAGCAGAAGGGTAAAAGAAATCATGCCGACAAGGCTCGGTATACTGTAGCTCAGACCGGCAAAAAGATTTTTGGAAAAACCCGCCCACACCTCCCGGAAATTCCGATACATTCTGCAGCTGAGGGCGTCGGTTCCATTAAAAGCCGCAACGCGCCCGCCCATTGACTTCACCTTCATGCAGAGCCACACATCCTCAACAAGGTTGCACCGGACAGCCTCATGCCCTCCGAAACGACTGTAGAAATCACGACGGAAAAGAATGAACTGACCGTTGGCAAAACAGAATGATGGGCGCTGGCTGCTTCTGACAAGCCGAAGAGGCAGCAGCGAAACCAGAATGACATAGACCATGGGAACAACGACCTTTTCCCAGAAGGAACCGAGCTCCTGAAAGGGAGTCAACGAGAGCATGTCGGCCCCTGATTCATGGAGGGCGGCCACCGACCGGGAAAGCGCGTCCGACTCATGCGCCGTATCGGCATCGGTAAACAGAAACATGTCGCCGCGGGCCTCACGCGCAAGCTGAAAACATGCCCAGCTCTTTCCATGCCATCCTTCCGGCAGCGGCTCCCCGGAATATGTGCGAACCCGGCCCCCACCGTCCGTTTCAAGCTGTCGAAGAATCTCAGCTGTGCGGTCGGTTGAGCCGTCATCAAGCACGAGAATCTCAAAATCGTGGTACTTCTGCCTCTGCAGCGAGCCAATGCAGCGTGAAATTGTGTCCTCTTCGTTGCGCGCGGGAACCAGAACCGATACCATCGGCCCGTTCCCCTCGCTACCCTCCCGGACCGGGGGAAGCGGACGAAGTTCAATGAGATTGGAAATCAGTATGGCCCCCAGCACAATGAGAGCACCGAGAACCAAAAGCTGGTAGAATAAAAGCATGGACAGCAAAAGAAAATGCACTCCCCGCCCCCCGGCTTACTGGGGACAAAAGCGCGGGGGAAGGCTTGTGGGGGTCAGTCAATCAGCTTGTTGATGTCGTACTCGAAAATACCCTCGGCGCCGGCTTTTTTTAGCTCGGGAATAAGCTTGCGGACCTCTTTTTCATGAACAATAACCTCAAGGGCTACCCACTGGTCATTGGCAAGATGGGAAACCGTCGGCTGGCGAAGTGCGGGAATCATACCGGTAATCGCGTCCAGAGCAGATTTCGGAGCATTCATCTTCAGCCCCACCTTGCCCTGAGCATTGATAGCCCCCTCGAGCATCAGTGCCATACTCTCAATTTTTTCCCGCTTCCATGGATCATCCCACGAACTTCTGTTGGCAATCAGCTTGGTGTTCGACTCAAGAATGGTCTCCACAATGCGAAGCTTGTTTGCCCGGAGTGAAGAACCGGTTTCTGTCACCTCCACAATGGCATCAGCAAGGTCCGGGGGTTTTACCTCCGTAGCGCCCCAGCTGAACTCAACCGCAGCATTCACACCATTCGACTCAAGATACTGCCTGGTGATGTTGACAACCTCCGTGGCAATGTGCTTTCCCTCTAAATCCTTCACCGATTTGACGGGAGAATTTTCCGGAACTGCAAGCACCCAGCGCACCGGCCGCATGGACGCCTTTGAATAGACCAGATCTGCAACCTCTACCACATCGGCTCCGGTTTCAATGATCCAGTCCTTTCCGGTAAGCCCCACATCAAAAGCGCCCAGTTCAACATAATGCGCCATCTCCTGTGCTCTTATGAGTATGGCTTCCAGCTCATCATCATCAATCGAGGGGAAATATGACCGACTCTGGACAGAAAAATGAAACCCTGCATTACCAAAAAGCTCTATTGTTGAATCCTGCAGACTCCCTTTCGGCAGACCAAGCTTCAGTACCTTATTCGAATTGCTCATTGTCATCCTGTTTAGCGTTATGACTCCTTCATTTGAAAAATTCCATGTTCAAATACCCCGTAAGGCGTCCCCCCCTCAATCCATGAACCGAGGTTGACATAGTGCGACCCCTTTCGCGACAGCTCCTTAAAGCAGCCCGAATGGTTGTGACCACAGAGAAAATAGTCGAACTCCTGCTGCCCTGCGAGCGACTCGGCATACTCCCAGAGCCTGTCCGTCTCCATCACCCGGTTCCCCGGCTTATGGGTTCGGCTGAGCCGTGAAAGCCACTTCATGAGCCCCACTGCCAGATCCGGATGAAATCCAGTCAACAGGCCGAGATTAAAACGGTTCCTCACAAAGCGAGCAAAAAACTTGTACCCCCCATCGCCCTCGCCAAGACCGTCGCCATGCGCAACAATGAACCGCCGCCCATCGAACTCAAATGAAAGAGGTCCGTCAACGGTGTCAACAGTTCTGACGCCCAGTTCGCGGTCGAAAAAATGGCCAAGATAAAAGTCATGGTTGCCCGGCAGATAAGTGACCCGAACGCCCCGTGCCGCAAGCCCCGACAATAAACACAAAAAACCCGTAAATCCCTTTGGAATCACATGGCGGAACTCCATCCAGTAATCAAACACATCGCCAAGCATATAGAGGGCGTCTCCTTCCCTGAAGCCGGCAAAAAGACGCGCGAGCCCCTCCAGTTTCCGCTGCTCCTCCCCTTCGTCCTGAAGTCCGAGATGAATGTCGCTGATGAAATAGATGGCCGCCATCGAATGCCAGTTCAGAAGTTCATGTTACAGGAAACTGGCCGCAGCAATGACGGTAACGGGTATGGCTATATTGTCAACCTCTCGGGGGCTCACCCCTTCAACCACCGTTGCAATCAGGGCGATGAGAATGATTCTGCCGGCGTCAAACGCCTCAGGCACAATCAGGTGCACAAAAAAGAGGCCGGCACCCACCGCTCCCGCGAAAAAGGCAAGACTGCCCTCCACCGTCTTGGGGCTCATAACCTCATACTTGATTTTTCCATAACGGGTGCCAACAATCGGCGCAAGACCGTCACCCCAGCCAAGTATGGCCATGGCCAGCACACCCTCGAATTGTTTGTAGTACACGGTGCCGCAAATCATGGCCACCGCCACGAAGTACAGGGTACCTCGAAGAAGCTCTTTCCGCTCACCTGTGCGGGTCATGGTTTTCACTGCCTGATCGTCATCAGCGGCAAACAGCCCTTTCTGTAAGAGAAGCAGCGCCCAGACGGCAAACACGGCAACATTGAGATACTGCGTCCAGTCGCCATCAATGAACAGGGGAAGAAAAATAATGACCGAGCCGGCGCAGATATGGGTAATTTTGCGGCTGATATCCCGAGGAAGTCCGCGTTTGGTCACCAGATAATCCATGAGAGGAGGAACGCTGAAAACATAGGCAAACGAAAGCAGCGCTGCAAAAGCGTTATGCTGAAGAGTATCCATGGGGCTCTTTAGTTAAAGCGGATTAAAAATTATGCCTGCATGTATTTGACGCCTATCATTCCTGCAATGATCAGGTTATTGACCAGAAAAAGCACATTGTTGGCCACCTGAAATCTCAGAAAGGTATTGTGTTCCTGCACATCGCTCTTTCCTATGGCATTGCCGAAGCCGTCATCAACAGCCCCCTGCATAAATGCTATCCCCCCTTTAGGATCCATCAGTAGCTGAGCCTGTATGACAACATTCACCCCAAGACCCAAAATCACAAGCACCATCGGCACAGTGAATCCCCAGGTGAACGAAAGCCAGGCCAGAACAGCAAAAACCACATCAATAATGGCAAAGGCCACCAGAAAGGTGTTTCTGGAACCAATCATGACGGGGAGTGACTTGAGCCCCCCCTCACGGTCCCCCTCGACTGATTTAAAATCATTGAGTATTATCAACGCAACGGCCATGAAGAAGTTCAGGGCTGCAAGCCAGACGATTTCAGGACGAATGTCACTGAACAGTGCATTGCCCGAAAGAAAGGTGACAAAACCATACGAAAACCCGGCACTGGGGGCGGAAGCGAAAATGTTCTTTTTCAGCTTTAAAGGTGGGGCGGAATAGATGTAGGCGACAAAGAGAGCGGAAAAAATCATGCCCATGATGACCATCCCGCGAAATCCTCCTGTATCAAGACCAACATAGATGCCTATCCCAATGGCAAGAAGCAGGACGACAATACAGTTCATGAGAGCCTCTTTCTTGGTCAGCCGTCCTGAAGGGATCGGCCGGGTCGGCTCATTGACCATATCAAGCTCAAGATCGAAATAATCATTCACGGACTGGCTGAACCCGGTGCCAAGTGGCCCGTACATTAAAAAAACAGCCAGCAGAATGAGAAAATCGTGGGGAGTCGCCTGCATTGATCCTGAGGCCATGGCGCCGCATGCAAGACCGGGAAACACGCTTATCCAGGTAACCGGATCAAGCAGTTCAAGATGTGCTCTGAGTTTGTTGACGAATCCGGATGCCGGAGATGTTGCCATGTGTTACTGCACTCCTGAAGCCTGAATGGGGCTGTTACATTGAGAAAAAATGATTAAGCAATGTAAACAAATACCCTTCAAGAATAAAACACAGGCAGCACCCCTTTGTTGACTCCACTGAGCGTTACGGATGATGCTTTTGAGATAAGAACCCTCACAAGATCGCCCGGACGGGCCTCGCCCCGATCAAACACCACGGCCCGATTTGTCTGGGTCCTCCCTATCAGCTGCTCCGCCGAGCGACGGCTTTCCGACTCGGCAAGCACCTCAACCACCGAACCCACAGCCTCCTGCAGGAGCCCGGCAGAAACACTCAACTGCAGGTCAATAATCTCCTGCAGTCTCCGCTTCTTCACTTCCAATGGGACCGTATCCTCCAGCGTTTTCCATGCCGCCGTTCCGGGGCGCGGCGAATAGTAGAACATGAACGCGGCGTCATAACGAACCTCCCGCAAGAGAGTGAGGGTTGCCTCATGGTCCTCATCCTCCTCACCACAGAAACCCGCAATGATGTCGGTTGTGAGGGAGACCCCCGGAATACGGCTGCGAAGAAGGGCCACTGTGTCACGGTACTCTTCAATACCGTGGCCGCGGTTCATCCGCCCAAGAACCCTTGTAGAACCCGACTGAACCGGCAGATGGACATGGCTGCAGATGTTCCGACTTTCGGCTATGGTTTCAACGAGATCACGGGAAATATCTTTGGGATGCGAAGTGGTAAAACGGATTCGGCAACCGGGAGCCTCCATGCTAACGGCACGGAGCAGCGAGGCAAAATCCCTGCCCCCCTCCAGATCGGCATAGGAGTTCACATTCTGACCGAGCAGGGTGATTTCACGATACCCCCCGTCCACAATCCTGCGAACTTCATCCATAACTGCCCCAAAAGGCTGACTGTGCTCACGGCCTCGGGTAAAGGGGACAACACAGAAAGCACACATGTTGTTGCACCCGCGCATGACCGGCACAAAAGCTCCCACCCCTTCCGGGCGCTGAGGGTCAATGCCGGCATATGTTTCCTCAATCCTGAAATCAAACGCCGCGGGCCGGTTGCCGGCTGCAGCATCCTGAAGCAGTACGGGTAGGGTTCGATAGGTATCGGGGCCGGCCAGAAAATCAATTGCGGGAAACATCTCAAGCATTTCTCTCTTAAGATGTTGCGGCACACAGCCAGCCACCCCCACCAGAAGTGATTTTTTTCGCTTTTTGGCACCCCGAAGGAACTGCAGATAATGGGTTATCCGCTCAACGGCATTCTCCCTGACGGCGCAGGTATTGAGAATTACAATGTCCGCTTCCTCTTCGCTGCCAGCAACCCTGTATCCAACATCCCGAAGGATTGCCGTGATGATTGAGGAATCCGCCAGGTTCATCTGGCAGCCGAAGGTATTGATATAAAACGACCGTCCTGTCTCGTTCTTCATACTATAAGTCAGGACCCGAAATGGAGATGCTTGAACTTGCCAAGCAGGCTTTCGGCCTCATCTTTGCACTGACCGCATACCGTTCCGAGCTTGGTCCGCTCCTGCAGCTCAAAATAGGTTCGTGCCCCTTCCAGCACAGCCTCTTCAATGTCGTGATCGGTAATGTTCATGCACTGGCAGACAATTTTCGCCTTCTCCTCCATCACTCTGTCTTCCATGCCATTGCGCACATAGTAGTTGTTGATGGCCGCGCGAAGCGCCTTGTCGCCCAGCACCGAACAGTGAATCTTGTTCTCGGGAAGACCGCCGAGCGCTTTGGCAACATCCTTTGGCGAAACATTGAAAGCCTGCTCAAGCGTCATCCCTTTCACCATCTCCGAAAGAATGGAGGTACTGGCAATTGCGCTGGCGCAGCCATAAGTTTTCCACTGGCAGTCTGTAATGACCTGCTTCTCAGCGTCAACCATTATCACCACCATCATCTGGTCGCCGCACTGCAGGTTGCCCTCCATGCCCACGCCGTCAAACGCATCGATATCCTCACCCTGCATAATGTTCTTCGGGTTCATAAAATGCTCTTTCAGTGTCTCGCTGTATGCCCACTCACCTGCTTGCAGCATGTGCTCCTCCTTTTATGTATGCCGTTGACATGTTTCTGACTCTTGAAATTGTACCCGGCAGAACATCCAGCAGATATTCCACCTCTTCCATCGTTGTCTCCCTGCCCATGCTGATTCGTATCGACCCATGCGCCCGCTCCGCATCCGACCCTGTAGCAAGAAGCACATGGGAAGGATCAAGCGAGCCCGACGCACATGCCGAACCGGTTGACACGGCTATCCCCTCCAAGTCCAGATAGAGAAGGATAGACTCCCCCTCTGCACCCGGGAAGGAGACATTGAGCGTTCCGGCCAAAGACTTGGTCGGGTGCCCGTTAAAATAGATGTCATCAATCCGCTCTTCAATACCTTTCCACAGCACCTCTTTCATACCAAGAAGACGAGCCTCCTCGTCATGCATTTCGAGTGCGCGCATTTCTACAGCCCGTGCCATGCCGAGAATACCGAGGGTATTTTCAGTCCCGGCGCGTCGCCCTTTTTCCTGATGGCCACCTCGAATCAGCGGACAATAGGGAATTCCCTTCTTGACGAAGAGCGCTCCCACACCTTTAGGACCGTAAATCTTGTGAGCCGACATGGTCAGGAAATCAACACCCAGCTCGCGAACATCAACGGGAATCTTGCCAACCGCCTGTACCGCATCGGTATGCATGAATGCTCCGCTCTCGTGAACCATTTCAGTGATTGCCCCAATATCCTGCATAGTGCCAATCTCATTGTTGGCCATCATCACCGACACCAGACCCACATGGTCTCCCAGCATCCCTTTCAGCTGGTCAAGATCTATACGGCCGTACTGGTCAACATCGAGATACTCAACATTGACCCCGCGATGCATAAGGCACTCCGAAGTTTCCAAAACACAGGGGTGTTCTATTTTCGTCGTGATGATTGAATTGCGCATGGAGGTACCGGGAATGCACTGGCTTGATGCGCAGACAAAGAGCGAGAGAACCGTATTGTTCGCCTCTGAACCACTTCCCACAAACACCACTTCCTGGTCATCTGCGCCAATGAACTGCGCAACTTTGTGGCGTGCATCCTCAACATTTGCCCGAGCCTCGCGCCCCCAGGAATGCATGCTGGAGGGATTGCCGAACATGTCCATCGCAGCCATCATTTCCTTCTTCACCTCCGGATGAAGAGGCGTTGTGGCATTGTTGTCAAAATAAGCCTTCATTGCACTTCCTACTTTATTTTAAAAACCTGTTCAGTCCTCCTCAAACAGCCAGGTGGACAGATATCTTTCACCGCTGTCGGGAAGGAGTACCACAACCGTCTTCCCTTCCATCCCCTCCCTTCGGGCAATATCGAGCCCCGCCTTCAGTGCGGCACCTGACGATATTCCCACAAGAATCCCCTCCTTCAGGGCCAGTTCCCGAGCGGCATCGCCCGCATCTTCGCCCTTCACCCTCACAACTTCGTCTATAATCTCCATGTTCAGCACCGGCGGCACAAACCCTGCCCCGATACCCTGAATTTTATGGGGGCCCGGCTGCCCGCCCGACAGTACCGGCGAATCCTCAGGCTCAACGGCCACAATCCTCACTCCCTTGCAGTTCGCCTTCAGCACCTCGCCAACACCGGTAATGGTGCCTCCGGTTCCCACTCCCGCAACAAAAAAGTCAATCGAACGATCAGTGTCCTCCAAAAGTTCTACAGCAGTCGTCCGGCGATGCGCCTCAGGGTTGGCAGGATTGCTGAACTGCTGCAGCATAAGGCTCCCGGGAATCTCCTCCAGAAGCCGCTCCGCCTCTGCGATAGCCCCCTTCATCCCCTCCGAACCCGGCGTAAGCACCAGTTCCGCGCCCAGAATCTTCATCAGGCGCCGCCTCTCCACACTCATGCTGTCGGGCATCACCAGCATCAGCCGAATGCCCTTTGCCGCACAGGCAAATGCCAGCCCCACTCCGGTATTGCCACTTGTCGGCTCAACAAGAATCGTCTCGGGTCCTATCCCGCCTGAGCTCTCCGCATCTTCAATCATCGACACCGCTATACGGTCCTTCACGCTCGACATGGGGTTGAAGGACTCAAGCTTCACCAGCACCTGCGCCCTGCAGCCTTCGCTGATGCGACGCAGTCGCACAAGCGGCGTGCGGCCTATTGTTTCAGTAATGCTGCCATAGATGGTTTGCATGGGCAAGTGAACTCAACGGAGCCTGTTTAAAAAAAGGGAAAATACCCAATAAACTGTTTCCATCACAACGCCACCGGCTTTTAATGGCCAGCCATACCTCCGCCATGACAATTGTGAACTCCAGAAACAGTATACAGTATGCAATCACAAAAGGACAACAATAAATTCCATTTAGTCAGACTTTTATAGTCTTATTTCAATAACCAACAAAGGCGGCCTTTTCAACCGCTCGTCCGGAACTGCCTGCAGAATGTGCTCCAGAAGGAACTCACATCTGTTGCAATGGTTCCGGTGAAGCTCTGCCGCCTCAGCCACTAAACCAGCCGAAGCAGTTGAATCACGGACAGCCGCCGAAGAGAGCTTTTCTTCATGGCCACCTGAGAAAAACGAGACCGCTCCGGCAACAATAACAAGCAGTGCGGCAAGTGCCATAATGATATAAACAATGTTCTTTTTACCGAAACCCCGCACAAAAAAATAGAAATCACTGTTCCGGAACGCAGCAGGAGAGGATAACTTCAGATAATCGGAAAGACCGGTCTCCTTCAGCCCGATAAGAACCCCCAGCTCACGACGGCAAGCATTGATACGCTCATCATCACCAACGCCCATCTCCCGAGCATACTCCTTTATATAAGCAAACACATATGCGCACGAAAGAAAAGAAAAGTCCCCCATCCTCAAGCTTTGAAAGATGATGTTCCTATATTTTCAGGAGGCGGCTGACTTCATGAAGCGACAGTCCTCGAAAAATCCTTGCCGCCTTAAGCTCAACGGCAATCCTCGCCAGTGCTGAATCTGGTGATAGAGGGGCTGACATAATCACAGTTCTCGTTTGCTGCTACAATGGAGGAAAGACAAAAATCTTTTACATATAAAACATTTTTTAATGGGTTTTTATACAGCACACAATATTCATTAACCACACAAAAACCCACAACCTTTTTTTAGAAAAAATGGGTTAAACGCAATCAGTCAGTTCCATAAGAAGAGAGATATGACCATTTCAAGTCGCCCTCTTCTCTGAGTTTCTGCAGCGCCAGTGAGCCCGAAACGGTTGACTGCATTGCGCCTCCTATCTCACCCCGCAACTGCTTCTGTTCCTCATTGCTGAAACGCTTCCAGACAAGAAAAACCCTGTCGTGCGGATAAAAAAGCTTGTGGCGAATGGAACCGTCATGGTCCCGCACAGAGTAGAATACAATGCGCGAGTCGCCGGGAGGAAGTGCTGCGGCGGTCTGTATAATCACAAACTCCTTGAACGAATGGAGATAGGAAAACCGGTGCGTCTCTAGCCAGTCGGCCCCGTGAAGAGGCAGATGAAACGGAAGAGGGTCGTCTGCAACAACCACAATGCGACTGTAGGGCTGCAGGGAGGAAAGAAGCGGACGAAAAAGTGCGCGTTCAAACCACTCTCTCTCCCCCCCCTTGAGGGGAGCAATCCTTTTACCCTCAGCCAGTTCACGCCTGATTCCCTCCACTGCAATGCCGGGAGTATGCAGCGAATCAAACGCTGCAATGCTTCCAACAATCTGGAGATGATGCTTTCCAACCACCATAACTGCAGCAAGACTGTCGGAAAAAATGGGACGAACAATCGCCTGGTCCACGCCCAGAGTTTCCTGCACCGTTCGGAGCGTCACTGGATTGAGCGCAAGGGCTGAAGCAATCGCCGGCTCCCGCACCCTCACGGAGGGGAGAAGTTCAAACAGTCTTCCCCGCTTCATATTGAGCGCCTGATCGGTCGCCCGGTTTATCTCCAGCCCCAATGCATTGCGCGCCATATCAGCCTTGCGCTGCGTAAGGCCTGAAATTTCAATCAACAGCCGAGAAACTTCAGCCTCAAGCTCCGAAGCATTCCCTCCACCAAGCTTGAACTCCTCACCGCCGCGCATGACGGATCGCCCGAGCCGCATCATTCCCGTTCGCTGAGCCGCATCAAAGAGTTCGAGAATTCTGGGATTCTTCAAAAGAAAACCATTGAGACGAAACGCAGCACTGTTCTCCCGGGCAAGCATGGCAGGCGAGGGATAGGGCGGAGCGCTCTGCCATGCTGCCGCAAATCCCTCCTCCAGAGCACTGATGCGCTCATTGTCGGTGAGGCCACCGGCCTCCGAAAGCATAAAGAGTGCCGAAGCACGGGCATAGGAGAGGTTATGCGCATCAAAATAAGCCGCCACCTCGCGGAAGGGATCCTCTTTTCGGACAATTGCCGCATTGGACTCCAGACGCAACACCTGATACAGCAACCTGTCGCCCGACCTTTCCGCCAGGCTGAGTGCCCGGAACAGCAGAAAACTTGCATTCCGCTGATGCCTGTCGAGCAACTGCAGACTTGAAGCGGCAGCACGAAGTGCGCGGGCGCGCACTGCCGGCTCCCCCTTCATCCCAAACACGCGGCCCGACTCCAACACTATCTTCTGAGCCACCTTTTCGCCGTCCTCACTCACCGCCGCCGAATCCGTCAGCCTGCATCGCAAAATACCCGCCCACGCCTCAATTCGCACCGGAGCAGGATTCCGCCACAGGGTCATTGGCCTGTACAGCAACACTGCGCCTTTCGTATCGCCACTCTGAAACAGCAAAGCAGCAAGCCTCATCTGCACCGCAGGCCCGGGAGCACGAACGCCACGAAGAGCATCGGCTGCTTCAGCAAACCTGCCCAGTTCACCAAGCCATGCCGACTTGTCCACAAGGATTGCCGTCCGCACTGAATCTGGCACGCTCCCCTCCCCAAAACCCTCAAGAACCGAAGTTGTTGCAAGCGCTGCATCATACGACCCCATCCTCCCCTCCAGCCCCCGTTTGGCAACAAGAGCAAGAACCGCACCTTCAGAAGGAGGGTCGAGAGATTCAAGCGCCAGCCCCCGATCATACAGTTCAATGGCCTTTGCATACTCCCCGTGCCGGCCAAGCTCGGACGCCTTTCCGTAGATCTCCGAAGGAGTTTCTCCCGATTTCTCTGGTGAAGAGCACCCGGCAAACAGCAGAAAAATGACCAGGATAGCCATTCCCGGCCTTAAAGGCTGGCAATGAATGTTCATGACACGGAGCCTCCAGCTCCCTTGGATAAGGGTATTATGATTGTGTGTGATTGTAATAATAGTCAACACAACGCCGCCCGCCAAACAGCACCAAGAAACAACAGACCGAACCCAGAAAAAGTTGTATCCTCTCCCTATACACCCTCAAAAAGGAATGTCGTCTGCACTTTGATGAAGATGGCTATATTGTTGTAAAGGATATTGATTCAGGCGCGCTCTGCCTGATGATGCCGAGCTTTTTCAACTCAATGAACGAAATGGACTTCTACCTTCTTGATGCCCTCATTCTCTTCTCGCTGATTGCCGCAAACGGCTTTTTCTCAATGGCTGAATTCGCCATTATCTCTTCCCGAGCCAGTCGCCTGCATGAACTGCGTGACGCAGGCCATGAATCGGCCGACATTGCCCTGAAGCTGCTTGAAAATCCAGGGAAATTCCTCTCGGCCATTCAGGTTGGCATAACACTGGTCAGCATCCTTACCGGAGTGTTCGGTGGTATGGCGTTTTCCGCACCGCTCGGTGGCGTGATGACGGCTGTTCCGCTGCTTGCCCCCTACAGCACCCAGCTGGCACTTGGGTTAGTGGTTGTTACGATTACTTTTATAACACTTGTTGTGGGTGAGCTGGCGCCGAAAAAAATCGCCCTGCAGCATCCCGAGAAAATAACACTGAAAATAGCGGGATCAATTGATCTGCTCTGCCGGCTGAGTGCACCAGCTGTAACCCTCATCAACGGGTCCACCAACCTGCTACTCCGCACGCTTGGCGTCAAAAGTAGCGAAAAGCCTCAGGTAAGCGATGAAGAGGTGATGCTCATGATACGGCAGGGAGCAAAAAAAGGGATTTTTGAATCGGTTGAGTACGACATGATCGCACGGATATTCCGGCTGAGCGACAAGCAGGCAAGCGCCATGATGACTCCCCGAAGTGAAACCGACTGGCTCGACCTCGACAAAAGCGACGAGGAACTCAACTCCGTCATTCTAGCAAGTGGCCGTTCGCGGTTTCCGGTTGCCGAAAAAAACCTCGACAACCTTCTGGGCATTGTCCGCTCGGTCGACCTGGTCAGTTTTCAGCTGACTGGCCGGGGAGGGCTCCGAGATGCCATCCGTGCCTCAATGAAAATCCCCCTCTTTGTGCCTGAGTCGGTTCCGGCCTTTCATGTACTGGAGCTGTTCAGAAAAAACCGCGTCCATCTGGCGCTGGTTATTGACGAACATGGCTCCATTCAGGGCACCATCACCCTTACCGATGTGCTTGAAAGCATTGTGGGGGATGTGCCGGCCGATGACAGTGAAGAAGACGAACACCGGATTGTGCGTCGTAGCCTGCGAACATGGCTTGTTGATGGTCTTTTACCCGTTGACGAATTTCTCGGAACATTCGAGCTGGAACCCGACGACTTTTCGGAAGAAAAAGATGCCCCTTACGAGACAATGGGCGGCTTCATGATGACCCGCCTCGGCGAGGTTCCCTCAGTCGGCGACCCGCTACAGTGGCACAACATCAGTTTCCGAGTCATCAAAATGAACGGACAGAGGGTAGAACGCATTCTTGTAGAGTTCAATGCCGAAACGGCCGATTCTATAAACCGAAAACAGGGCGACATATGATTGCAGACGGAACACAGGCACCCGACTTCACCCTGCCCGACCAAGAGGGCGGAATGATTGCACTCTCCAGCTTTAGAGGCCGAAAAGTGTTGATCGTTTTTTATCCGGGGGATGACACTCCGGTATGCACCGCGCAGCTCTGCGACTACCGAAACAATGTGACCGAGTTCACCAAAAGGGGCATTGCCGTACTCGGCATCAGCGCCGACAGCCCCGAATCACACAAAAAGTTTGCGGCAAAAAACCAACTCCCCTTCACGCTGCTCAGCGACAGTTCGAAAAAAACCGCTGAGGCATACGGGGCGCTCGGATTTCTGGGTATGTCACAACGGGCATATGTACTCATTGATGAAGAAGGCAGGGTACTGCTCGCATACAGCGATTTTCTGCCAATCACCTACCAGCCGATGAAGGATCTGCTGTCGCGAATTGACGGGGCATAAGGCGATCTCCGACTTTTTTTTGTATCTTCGCAGACAATTTTTTTTAGTAAACACTCTAATGCAGCCCACTCCAATGGAAAGAACCCTTACCATCCTCAAGCCCGACTGTGTAAAAAAGCAGCTTATCGGAGCCGTCGTCAACCAGATTGAACGCGCAGGCTTCCGTGTGGTTGCTATGAAAAAAATCAGACTCACAAAAGAAACCGCCGGCGAGTTCTACGGCGTTCATCGCGAGCGCCCCTTTTTCGGCGAACTGGTCGACTTTATGTCTTCAGGCCCCTGCGTACCGATGATTCTTGAAAAAGAGAACGCCGTTGCAGATTTCCGCGCCCTGATAGGCGCCACCGACCCTGCCGAAGCCAAGGAAGGCACCGTGCGCAAACTGCACGCAGACAGCAAGGGCGAAAATATCGTCCACGGTTCAGACTCAGCCGAGAACGCCACCGTTGAAGCCAGCTTCTTCTTTGCAGCTGAAGAGGTTGTCAGAAACAACTGAACTTTATAAGCTCCAAAATAAAAAGAGAAAGGCGGCCAATGGCCGCCTTTCTCTTTTTATCGCTCACGATTACTCACTCGTCGTTACTGACTGTTGAGCGCCCTTTGATGTCGCGAAGTGAATCGCTGAACGCGTCCCCGTACATTTCCCATACCGTCATAAAAATGGCTGCAATGATGGGGCCGATAATGAAACCGAAAAGCCCAAAGAGGCCAATACCTCCAAGCGTTCCAAAAAATATAAACAGTTCGTGCAACTGTGTGTCGCGCCCAATAAGAATGGGGCGGAGAATATTGTCAATCTGGCCAACCACAATGCTGCAGAACAGCAGAACTCCGAGCGCCTGCGGGTAATGGCCCACGAAAGCCAAGGAGATGGCTGCAGGAACCCAGACCAGAGGGGGGCCGAGCACCGGCACAACGCTGAGCACCGTCATCATGGTTCCCCAGAAGAGAGCGCTTTCAATTCCTGCGATATGGAGCGCCAAACCGGCAAGCGTGCCCTGCACCACACCCACAATCATGGTTCCTTTGATTGTAGCTCGTGTGACGGAGAGAAACTTGTCGAGCAGACGCTGCTGGTCGGCGTCCGACAGTGGCAGATAGTACAGTATGGTTTCCAGGAGCGAACGGCCGTCACGAAGGAAAAAAAACACGGTATAGAGAAAAATGAAAAAGAGGAACAGTTCGTTGACCGCTGAATAGGTAAACGAAAAGAGCGTATTGAAAAGCACCGATCCGGTTTTTGAAGCAACTTCGCTGACGCGCTGCATAATATCTTCGCGGTAGACCACCATCTCTGGATAAAAAGGAAGCGACTGCAGCTGCTGGCCAAGGAACGCCGGCTCCAGTATCTGCCGTATCCATGGGGCCGCCTGACGGCTTATTTCCACAGCCTGTATGGCCACAATACCCAGCAGCAGAACCAGAGGCAAAAAACCCATAATGAAAATGGTCAGCATGGTGATGCCCGCACTCAGGCTTTTACGCCCACCGACCCAGACAAGCATCCTGTTGTAAAGCGGCATTGCAAGCGCCGAAAAGATGGCGGCCAGAAAAATTGCCATGAGGAAATAGCGTATCATGACAAAAAATATGGCAGAGATAAACAGGACAATGACGAGAAGGACGACCCTGTTTGCTTTAATACTGCTCATAATGCTGTTCGTTTCGTTTTCCTGTCCCATTCTTCACCCTCAATATAATTCTTACAGCCATTCTCCGGAATCTTCTTCAAGAAGCTGCAAGCGGACCATGGCAGCAGCAAACAGTGCCGCGGTTTCAGCCCTGAGAATAGAGCGGCCTAAAGAGACGGTACTGAACCCCGCCGCTCTGGCCTCCTCTGCCTCTTCCCGGGTGAACCCCCCCTCGCCCCCAATCAGGAACAGTGTATTTTTCCCACTGTACCGCGTCCTGATAGGCACCTCTTTGCTCTCTTCATAGGGCATCAGCCGAATGTCATACCCTTCAAGCGCAAGTACGCTCTTGAAAGGAAGCGGCCCGATGATTTCCGGCAGGTGAAAACACTTTGACTGCCTTGCCGCCGAAAGGATGATGTTGTTCCACCGCTGGAGCTTGCCGGCAAGCTTCTCCCCGGATGGCTGACTGACCGTTCTGTGCGAAATCATCGGGATAATGGCACCGACGCCGAGTTCCGTGGCTTTTTCAAGAAACATGTCAAACCGGGCAGGAGCCTTCAGCATAGAGAGGGCAACTGTCACTTGCGTGGCCGGCCGGAGCACCACGCTTCGGCTGAGAACCTCCCCGTCCAGCGACCTCTTGCCGACTGAAACAATTCCAATCTCCACCACTCTGCCGGTTCCGTCGGTAACCTTCAGTCTGTCGCCGGTTTTTTTCCTCATCACCCTAGCAATGTGGTGAAACTCGTCCCCTTCAATCCGAAGCGTGGCGATTTCATCGGCAAGGGTTCCCCGAGGGATATAAAAAAGCTCCATTATAATTTTTACTCCTTTACAGCAAGCGCAACCGCAGCAAGTGATATACGAGCGGCACCGACACCAAGAAGCGCTCCGGCCGCAGCCGCCATTGTGGCCCCGGTGGTTACCACATCGTCAACCAGCAGCACATGCATCCCCTGCACATCGCCGATTGCCTTGAATGCCCCCTCAAGATTCACCCTCCTCTCGACCGCCGAAAGCCCGGTCTGCGACCGTGTGTTGCGCCGCCTCCGAATCGCCCGATGCATAAGGGGCCTCTCTATCCTTTCAGCCAGCGGGCGGGCAATGACTTCCGACTGATTGTAGGTCCGCTCAATTTTCTTCAGCGGATGAAGCGGCACCGGAACCACACAGTCAATCCCTTCCGCACTTCCGCTCGCTGCCACCATTTCGCCAAGCTCCCGACCAAACACCGTACCAAGGGAAAAGAGCCCTCCATACTTCATGGAATGCAGTGCGCTCTGCAGCGGACTTTTCTTATGGAAGAGATAGCGGCACCACCCCCGATCAAATGAAAAAGAGGAACCGAAACGGTCGGCAATCGTGCTTCTCAACATCCCCTCACCTTCCGATGATAGTGCAAAGGGATCGAATTCCGCACGGCAACTTCTGCAGAAACCCGACTCGCCCTCCATGAGAAGCCGACTGCAGACAGCGCAAACATTGGGAAGAAACAGATGAAGAAGCTGCTTGAACATGGCGTTCTTTCTACCCCGGCTCAGGATTCGTTGAAGCAGAGAGCCGCAGCACCATGCACGCCGGCCCTGTTACCGAGTGCTGCGGGCACAATCTGAAGTCCCTCCTGCATTGAGGGCAGAGTCGAGCGGCGCAGCTGGCTGAGTGCCGGTTCAAACAGCAGCTCACCCGCGCCTGAAATCCCGCCGCCTATCACAAACTTCCTGATATCCATCAGCGCCGTCACATTGGCGAGCCCCGTACCGAGAATGGTACCGACCCGTTTCCACACGCCAAGACAAACTTCATCGCCATTGAGCGCAGCCGCTTCAATATGGCGGGGGGAAAGACGCTGCAGATCATTGTCGCAGTATTCCACAACCGAAGAACCCGAGGGGCTCAAGGCAATCATACGGCGGGCAAGATCCACAATCCGCTCCTTGCCGATAAGCCCCTCAATAGTGCCACGAATGCCGGCATGAAGATCGGACCCTTCATAATCCACAATCATAAACCCTATTTCACCTGCAGTGCCGTTCGGGCCGTGGTATAGCTGCCGGTTGAGCACAATGCCCCCTCCAACTCCGGTGCCGAGCGTCACCATAAGAAAATCCTGAAACTCCCTTCCAGCACCGTACACCGCCTCGCCGAGAGCCGCCGCATTGGCATCGTTGTCAAGAAAAACAGGGACCTTGAGCCCCGCATTCTCATCGAGATCCTTCTGAAGCTCATCACGAAGTGCAACCACCTCCCAGCCGGGAAGGTTCGGCGGATAACTGAGAGTCCCCTCCGTGCGGTCGACAGCTCCGGGAACTCCGAGTCCGATGCCACAAAAATCAGCAGGATCGAGCGTCACCGAAGCACTCCGATAAAGGTCGCCGGCAATGGAGGAAATCTGGCGGACAATGCCTGCCGGCCCCCCCACCGTATCTGTAGGTACCACAGAGGTACTCAACACACCCATCTCGCGGCCCGCCATCGCCGCCTTCACAGCCGTACCCCCGAGATCGATGCCTATTGCCCATTGGGACATACGCCGTTCCCTGTTAAAAATTAACTGTTGAAAGGCCTGATGAATTTCCGACCGTGTTTACCTGAATCGAAAAAGTCGAGGATTTCAACAATTTCAGGTTCTTGGGGAAAGTCCGTACGAACCTTTTCAAGAGCGTTGCTCAGAATCAGCCCCGATTGGAAAAGTACCCTATAGGCGTCCTTAATGAGTGTGATGCTGTCGGCAGAAAACCCTCGCCGCTTCAGCCCTATAGCGTTCAGTCCCTCATATCGGAACGAGGCGTGGCCTCCCGCCATCACAAATGGGGGAACATCGAGAGCTGCGCGAGAAATGCCGCCAACCATGGCATAGCGACCGATACGAACAAACTGGTGAATGCCCGCAAGACCACCGACAACAACATAATCACCAACCTCGCAATGACCACCAAACTGCACCGAGTTGGCAATCACCACATGGTTACCGATAACACAGTCGTGGCCAGCGTGCACATAAGCCATAATCAGGCAGTCCGATCCAACAACCGTTTTACCGCTGGCCATGGTACCGCGATTCAGGGTAACACACTCCCTGATAACGGTGCGGTCGCCGATGAACAACTCGGTTTTCTCTCCTTCGAACTTAAGATCCTGAGGTTCCCCAGCAAGCACAGCGCCGGCATGGATACGGCATCCACTTCCGATGCGGGTACCGGACGCTATATGCACATGAGGGCCAATAATGGTACCCTCGCCAATTCGGACATCATCCTCAATAACCGTAAAAGGTCCGACTTTGACGCCCTTTGCGATTTCCGCACCGGGGTCTATCACCGTATTTGCATGAATACTGCTTTGCATTGGGGTTCACTCCTTCATTTTTTCAAACTCCTGACGAAGCCGCGGTTCATGAAGTGCCGCACCGAGGCTGTCAATAACCCTTCCGGCCTCCTCCATTCGCCCCATCGCCCGGTAAGCCCTTGCAATGGAATAGAAAAGCCTCGGGTTACGGGCGGGCGTTGTCTTGGAGCCCAGTTTTTCAAGGTAAGCAATATAGATGGAAGCTCCCTGTTTTTCGCCAAGTCGGGAGTAAAGGGCAACAGCAGAACCCGCCAGCTCTCCGTTCAGCCCGAAACGCTCCGGTGGAAGCATTGCTGTTGCGGTATCAAGAACCTCCAGCGCCAACTCCCCCCTCTTCAGGGTCCGGCTGCCTCCGGACGGCACTGGAACCGAAATGCTCTTCATTGGCTCATCGGCAAGATCAAGGGCAAGACGGATAAGCAGAGGCGAATAATTGGCCGCAAGACGCAGGGAGGTCTCCTCAAGAAACACCGCAGGGTCGGCAAGATTCCGGTACTTGTAAACCCCCGAAAGATTGGCATAGAGCCTAACAGGATCAACAAAACTCATGGGATCAACGCTTTTCAGCGGCACCACTTTTGAAACCAGTCCGTCAAGACGCAGATAGCGCTCAAGCCCCATCATGCCGTCGGGGTCGACTGTCAAGGCAAAATAGATAGGCCTCGCGCCGAAATTGTTCAGTACAATATCATACACAGCAATGTCCTGCGGCCGCAGATAGCCCTGGCCTCCATAAATCAGACCGGGCTTAATTTTCCAGTTGATGCTCTCCAACGGCATGGAGGGCAGCCTGAGCCCATGCTCCCGAGACTCCCTTTCCAGCGCTCTGGCGGCTCGGGAGGAGGGCAGTTCAACCGAAGCTGAATCCATGGGAACATAGGTAATAGCCTCGAGTTCCTCATTGGTAAGGCTGAAAAGCAGCGGCCGAGCACCCCGTGGCGAGGTGTTTTTGAGCTGCTGGAGGTACCAGCCTGTATTGGCAAGGCTCAAATTCACCACCCGTACATCGGTCCGTATCCCCTCCACCTCCTGCAGGTACCAGAGAGGAAAGGTGTCATTGTCGCCATTGGTAAAGAGAATGGCGTCCCTTTCGCAACTCTGAAGAATGTTCCATCCCCAGTCCCACGAAACAAAGTTGCCTGAACGGTCGTGCGCCCGGTAATTCGCCTGCAGCATGCGTCCGTTCACAAGAAGCGCAAGAACAGTCACCATCAGCACCGAGAGCAGAAGCCGTGATCTCTTTTCCGGGTGCTTAAGCATGGCGGCAAGCTGATACCAGAGGCTTTCAACGCCTATACCTATCCAGAGCGCGAAAGCAAAAAAACTGCCCGCATAGCTGTAATCGCGCTCCCTTGGCTGCGGCTCCGTCTGGTTCAGATACACCACCAGCGCAGCCCCGGTCAGAACAAAGAGCGCGGTAACAACCAGCCCCATCTTCCACTGCCGCCTGAAATGAGCCACAGCTCCGGCAAAGCCAACAAGAAAAGGAATACCCCAGAGCACGGACCAGTCAACCCCCGCCCCCTCGCGCTGGTCGCTCCGTCCGATAAACTGCCACCCGAAGTAGCGCAGATACATACGGTCGAGCTGATACGACAGAAAATAGTCGAGATCGCTCTTATAGCGGCTGTAATAATACTGATGAACCGGCTCGGGCGACCAGCGCCTCGGCCAGAGAGGCATGTCGCCATACTGCTCACGGTTCAGATAGGAAAAAAAAGCGTCAGGAGTCGAAGGGTTGTTCTCATTGATGGGAGGCGAGGCCTGCGCCCTGACATAAATCAGCCCGTATGAGCCATACCCGATAACAATCAGCATCACCGACATCAGCACGGTATTGACAAGTGCCATCCGGTGCTTCTGGGTATAATACACCCCGTAGGCAAGAATGGCGATAAAGAGTATGAGCCCCCCCCATGATGCCACCTGCAGAAGCGCCGGCAACCCCTTGATGATAAGGGTATAGATGAGGAAAAACAGTGTCGAAGAAGCAAGAACGAGAACGCTGAATGTTTTCAGATTCACCTCAAAGCGCCGGAAATAATAGACCAGAGCGATGGCAAAAACCGCAAGAAGGCTCAGAAGATGCACCCCTATCGACAGGCCTATCATATAGGCGGACAGCAACAGCCATCGTTCATGACCTTTTTCGGGATACTCCTCATGCCAGCGAAGAATAAGCCAGACCACCATGGCGGTAAAAAAGGAGGAGAGCGCATAGACTTCCGTCTCAACGGCATTGAACCAGAAACTGTCGGAAAAGGCAAGCGCAAGGGCGCCAATTGCAGCACCGCCAAATGCAGAGAGAGTTTCAGCAGCGTCCCATTCGTTCGGGGGAGCGGTGCGGTAGAGAGCTATCAGGCGGACAATGATAAGATAGGTCAGCATAACAGTAGCCGCACTTGCGAGCGTACTGATAAGGTTGACTCTGGCCCCAATGTCTGCAGGCAGCGGAAGCATGGAAAAAAGGCGGCCGAGCAGCAGAAACAGAGGTGCTCCGGGAGGATGGGGAACCCCGAGGGTACGGGCTGTTGCAATGAACTCCCCACAGTCCCAAAAGGAAAAGGTAGGAGCCATGGTAGCCAGATAGAGCAGTTCCGCACCCAGAAAAAGCAGCGCAGCTATGGAACGGTTGAGAGCCCGGTTGGTCATGAAAAAGATTGTAATGTGGTGGTCACGGAATCAACTCCGCCGCTATATGGTCCGCGAAGAGAAAGCCTTCGTCCGTAAGGTACAGAGCCCCGTTTTCGTGCCGAATCCAGCCCTGCGCTTCCATTTTCCCGAGGGCATTCATCATCTCAATGGGTAATGTATTGCCTTTTCGTAAAAACTCAATGGAGAGCCCGCTGTTTATGCGAAGCGAAAGAAAAACCTCTTCTTCGAACCGCTCCCGCTCACCGAGAATTTCCCGAAACCCTTCTGCAGACTGGGGAGCTGAAAGCCAGCGCGACAGGCTTGCCTCGTTTGCAGTGCGCAGCTCCCCCTCTTCCGTTTGGATAAAACTGTGCGCCGAAGGTCCATACCCTATATAGGGCTCGCGCTTCCAGCTGGCAAGATTATAGCGGGAGTGATGTCCGGGCATAGCGAAGTTCGAAACCTCATAATGGGCGTACCCCGACGCTTTCAGCTCCTTGAGGGCCTGCATATAGAAATCTGCCTGGGCCCCTTCATCCGGCACCCTCACCCTCCCCGCCGCAACATCTCGGGAAAGCAGCGTCCGAGGCTCAAGCGAGAGCATATAGACCGACACATGCTGAACCTCTAAGGCGATCGCCTTATCAAGATCGCCCTGCCACGCCTCCCGGTCTTCACTTGGAACGCCGCAGATGAGATCCAAACTGACGGAATCAAACAAACCCAGTGCTTTATGGGTGGCCGTCATTGCATTTTCAGGAGAATGCACCCGCCCGAGCGAAGCGAGTTTCGCCCGGTTGAACGACTGGACGCCAAGGCTAAGTCGGTTGATGCCGACGCCATGAAGTTCACCCGCTGCATTTCCCTGCAGGTCTTCGGGATTGGCTTCAAGCGCAATTTCAATATCAGGAGCGAAGGAGGTGAGAGAGGCAACCTGTTCCAACCAGTCGCTGAGAAGAGCGGGAGGGGCCATTGACGGGGTACCACCGCCAAAATGAATGGCACCGATTGTCCTGCCTTTCAAGAGAGAGGCGCGGGCAGCAGTTTCACGGCGAAGGGCAACAAAAAAGTCCTCCATCCGAGCACTGTTAGCTACCAGATAAAAATCGCAGTAGGAGCAGCGTTTCCTGCAGAAGGGAATATGTACATAGAGGCTCAGCATGACCGGGGGAAAAGCGGCTTTAGGCAAGAATATGGCGGGTCACCGCCTGGTGGAGATCGTCGGCTACGAATTCCGGCACAATGCCGTGTTCCCTGCATATCTCCTCCTCGTTGTGGCCAGTCCTGACGAGTATCGGATGCAACGAGGCGGCAATGCCACACTCCACATCAAGCATCTTGTCACCCACAAAAAACGATGCGCCTCGGTCAACCTCATAGCCCTCGGCCAGGAAATCGGCAATAGCGCGGTCAACCATGCCGGTGGCAGGTTTACGGCAATCCTTGTACTGGTCGTATTCAGGATGAGGATAGAGAGGATGCGAGGGGCAGTAATAGCAGCTGTCATAGCAGGCCTTATGAGGGGAAAGCAGCTCATTGAGATATCGGTTCACCTCTTCCACCTGCTCTACCGTTGCAATACCCCGGGCAATACCTGCCTGATTGGTGACTACAACAATTCGAAACCCGGCTTCGCGGGCGAGCGCCATTGCCTCAGCCGCGCCAGGAATGATTTTCAGCTGGTGGTTCTCGGCAATGTATGAGCCGGCATCCTGATTGATGGTGCCGTCCCTGTCAAGAAAAAGCACCCGTATTTTTTCACTCATCTCTTAAGACTCCAGTAGTTCGCGATACAGCCCACCATACTCTTCGGCCGAATGCTTCCATCCGAAATCGCGTGACATGGCATGGTCAACAATCTCCTGCCAGCGCTCGCTGTCGAGATAGAGATTAACCGCCTCATCAAGCTTTCCGAGAAGAGCCTTCGGGGTATAATCGTGAAAAATGAACCCTGATCCGTCCTTTTCAGAATAGTCTTCAATGGTCTCAACAATACCTCCGCCGGCATAGGCTACGGGAATGGTGCCATAACTCATGGCAAACATCTGCAGCATGCCGCACGACTCTATTTTCCCCGGCATAAGCAGAATATCGAACCCTGCAATGGCAAGGTGGATAAAGCTATCGGGGCAGTCGGTATGCAGGCTCACATTGTCAGGGTTAGCATCAGCAAATTCCCTGAACTGTTTCTCATATTTCTGGTCGCCCGAGCCGCAGATAACCAGCTGAATATCCATTGCGGCCAGCTTTTTCAGGCTGGAGGCAATCAGCCCGGCTCCCTGGAACTCGTCAAAATTCATGATGACGCCAACAACCGGACGATCTGTATCCGAGGGAAGCTTTACCTCCCCGAGAAGTGCAAGCTTGTTCTCGGCCTTGCCATCCATCCGCTCCGGAGCATAGCGTTTTTTGATGAGTTTGTCGGTAGAAGGGTTCCACTGCCGGGTATCAATGCCATTGACAATGCCATGCAGATCCACCTTTCTCTCGCCAAGAACCTCACTGAGACCAAATCCATTTCCGCCTTCCCCCGTAATCTCTTCGGCATAGGAAGGGGAGGTCGTTGTCAGCATGTCGGCATGTTCAACCCCGGTATACAGCATATTGACATCGTCGCCGCTCCGGTGAAGCTCGGAACACACCTCGTCAGGAAGCAGTTTTTTCAGCATCTTGAAGGGAAGAATCCCCTGACGGTAAACATTATGTATGGTCATGGCTGTCTTGATGCCGCGGAAAAACTCATGGTCGCGGTAGACGGTTTTCAGAAGAAGAGGCACAAGCGACGCATACCAGTCGTGGCAGTGAATGATGTCGGGCTTCCAGCCCAACCGCAGCAGTGTTTCAAGCACACCTACATTGAAAAAAGCGACCTTATCGGCAACAGCTTTCAACTCACTCTGAAGAGGGGTATCGGGAAAGGGGCCGTTGCGCTTGAAATATTTCTCATTATAAAGAAAATAGGTCTGTATCTTACTCGACGGAAGAGCCGTCACCTTGACATTCAGAAGGTCGGTCTTCTCTTTGAGGGGGACTTCTATATCTGAAAGACGCAGTACATCATGAAGCCGGAACTTCCGGTCATTGATGACGCCGTATTTAGGCATCATGATACGGGCTTCAAACCCCTCTTCTTCAAGAGCCTGGGGAAATGATGCCATAAAATCCGCCAACGCACTGGTTCTTACAAAAGGGGATACTTCGCCTGATATATAAAGAACCTTAAAATTTCGTCTGGACATCTATTGTGACAATCGATCTATAATTTTTCAGCAAAAACTTTCATAGAACTGCATTACTTTTTAATTTACGAATTTTCAGAGACAGATACAATTCAGCCTGCCCCGACAGGAAACCCCGAGGAGACGCATGAAGAAACCAACGAGAATCCTGAACGCCATACTCGTTCTTCTTGCCCTTGCAGCGTCAGGCTGTGCATCCGATGCCCCGCCTTCAGGGGGCCCCGTTGATCCTACACCCAGAGAGGTCCTCTTCTCCGACCCCGATTCGGGCTCCGTCAACACCAGCCCAGCAAAAATCCGGATACTGTTCAGCCAACCGGTAACGGCGCGCCAACTGCTTTACGCCCTTCATTTCTCGCCCGAAGTTGACAACTACCATGTTACCGTCAACGGCAACGAAGCGGAGATAGTGTTTTTTAAGCGGTTTAAAGCGAACCGGACATACATCCTCACCCTCAACAAAAGCCTGTTTGGAACCTATACGCTCCCCTTTGCAACCGGAGCACAGCTTGACACCTGCTCCATCAGCGGCTCAGTACAGAACACCGATCTCTCACCTGCAGCCAGTGCTTTCGTAATGGCCTTCCAGAGTCCCGGCAAAAACGGCAGCACCCCCAACATGCGCACCGAACGCCCTGACTACCTCGCCCAGACTGACGCATCGGGATCATTCCACTTCAGCCATCTCGCACCCGGCTCCTACAGCCTCTTAGCCTTCAACGACAGCAACGCCAACATGCGCTGGAACCGCAGCACCGAAGACATCGGCCTCAGCTGTTACAGAACAGTTCCCGTTGGTTCGAAAAACATAGCCCTCCGCATGACGGGACCTGATGCCGACCATCCCGGCATCGCTTCATGCCGTCCACTCGAACAGCAGCTCCTGGAGCTGACCTACACCAAGCCGGTTGAACCGGATGACATTGACACCAGGGAGATTCAGATCCGTCACGCAAAAACACAGCAACCCGTACCGGTGTTCGACTGGTACAGCCCCGTTCCGACCTCCGCCGGCACAAAAATCCGGGTCCTGACGGGACCGATGAAAACCGGAGAGCCATATATCATTACTGACAGAAAAGCAGGAACCAACAAAGTCCTGTTCTACCCTACCAGGCTTACCACCCAAAAACTTCCCGTCAGCATCAGCATGGCCCCTACAGACAAAAGCCACCCAGGGTATATGAACACCGTATGGCCCGAACTTGGCAGCACTGCAGTGCTCAGCTTCTCACGACCCGTCACCCAAAACGCCATAAGAAGCGCAACCATCCTCTCCGAGTCCAGCCACCGTACCCCCAAAACGCTTGAATACAAACTGAAGCAGATAGACGCCAGAACATTCAGCATCAAACCCATTGATGGTTTCAGGCCTGGAGTCCCCTACACAATCTCCATAGACTCAGCCGCAGTTAACGGAGCCCCTCCCATTCCCGGCAAAAAGACAACACGCCTTTCATGGTTCACAACTGCCGACACCAGCAACACCGGAGGGGTTTCAGGAACCTGCTACTCACCCCGCGGGCCAGTCATAGTGGAGGCCAGAGCTTCAAATGGCGCACTCCCCAACCGGGTACAGGGCGTACAGAAAGGGCCGGACTCGTTCAGTTATGCCTTTACGGGGCTCGCTCCCGGCAGCTACACCCTCAGTGCTTTTGTGCCCGAGGGAGAAAATGAACAGGACCTCTACCGGCAGAAATGGCGCCCCGGAACCCTCAGTCCCTTCACACCCTCCGCCCCCTTCGGCAAGCACCCGGGCATCGTGCGGGTGAGAGCGCAGTGGATGGCTGAAACAATTGACATTGACATTATGAACACTGCTCCCCGTGCGATAATGCCCGACTCCCTCAAAGGCGGGCGCCGAACCCGAAGCATCCAGAAACAGAACCCATCAGCACAATGAACGCTTCAGCCACCTCCCCGTCAAAAATAGGGCCCAATTCCATCATCCAGACCGTCAACGCTCTTGAGGCATCCATAGGAAAAGAGGAAACCGAAGCACTGCTCAACAGAATCGGGCAGGGCCATTTCATAGGCAACCTTCCCACAGACATGACCGACGAGTCAATATTCCACTCGCTCGTCACGACGCTTGATGCTGAAATTGGAGCGGGGAAGACCGCCTCCATCCTTGAAGAATCCGGCCAGAGAACTGCCGAGTACCTCCTGCGCGTGCGCATTCCCGGGCTTTTCCAGAAAATCCTCAAGCTTCTTCCAGCAGGACCCGCTTTCAGCCTCCTCTTTTTTGCCATCAGCAAAAACGCCTGGACCTTTGCCGGAAGCGGTGAATTCACCTATACCACAGGAAAGAACCCCGTCATAACCGTCAAGGTAATCCACCCTTCCCGCCCCTCAGTCGGCAGCTTCTTCCTGGGAACATTCACCCACCTCATTCACGAACTCGTCAACACCCAAGCCACAATCACCCCCACCATCCAGCCCGCCGCATCATCACTGATCTGCACCTACCGCGTCACCATGTAAGCACTTTGCCGACCCTCATCCCATAGGAATCGGCCCAAAACAAAAACCCCGCTGATGCGGGGCTTTTGTTTTGTATTCAAGGTCAGCAGCTTACTGCCATCCGCCAACTATTTCAAAGATTTCACGGTCGCCGATCGGCTCAGGAATTGAAGAGGGGGTGCTCTCCTGCATGAGGGTGTCGGCAATCTCGTTATAGGGAACGAGGCACTCAGCGGTACCGGGAGTATCCTCCATTGCAAAAAGGGTTTTGCCTGCGAAACGGCTTTTGCGGATCAGTTCGTGATAGGGAACCTTGGCAAGAAGCCGGGTACCTACTTTTTCAGCAAACTGGTCGAGCATGTTGGTGCCACCACCGGTGGTGTAGTCAACCCTATTAGCCACAATACCCGCAAGCTTCACCTTGTAACGCACACTCTTCTGCTGGATTGCCATGCAGAGACGGTTGGCTGCAAAAATGCTGTCGAAGTCGTTGGTGGCAATAATGATGGCATAATCGGCATAGTTCAAAGGGGCACTGAAACCGCCGCAGACCACATCGCCGAGCACATCAAACAGAATGACATCGTACTTATCATACAGGCCGAGTTCCTGCAGCAGGGTAACGGACTCACCAACCACATACCCGCCGCAACCACTTCCGGCAGGAGGGCCGCCAGCCTCAAGACAATCAATACCGGCAAATCCGGTTTCGATAACATCCTCTGCCGTCAGCTCTTCGTGGTGGAAATCAACCTCTTCAAGAGCCTCGATAACGGTTTTCTGAAGCTTTCCGGTAATGGGAAAGGTGCTGTCGTGTTTGGGGTCGCAGCCAATCTGAAGCACTTTAACACCTTTCAGGGCCAGTGCAGCAGAAATATTGGCGCTTGTGGTGCTTTTGCCGATGCCGCCTTTACCGTATACAGCCAGAACTAAACTCATAATGATTGCATGTCCATAGTATTGAAAAGAAAACCCTTACCCGCCAAGCGAGTCTTTTGCCTTGCGGAAAACCTCAACCGTCACTTCAAGCTCTCCACTCTCCTGCGCAAAATTCTCCGTATTCTTCCTCACCTTCTTGCGGACAAAGAACGGAACCTTTTTCAGCATAGTTTCAGCATCGCCCGTCCACACCATACCGCCCTCGCCTTCCGTTGAACCTCCAACCGAGGAGTGGCCATTGCCAGCGGCCCCGCCGGTTTCATTGGCCGCATCTGCATCCTCATATTCAAGGCCGGCATCGCCGAAAAAGTCAATAAGATGCTTTTCAAGGCCGAGCTTGCAGGAGAGATAGACTCTGTCAGCAATGACATCGGCCCCTTCAAATCCGAAGAACGGATAGTAACCGAGCAGATGGTTTTCAATATGCGTTGGAGGAGATACAACCATGCAGGGAACATCAAGCTTGCGGCAGCTGTGGCGTTCCATCTGCGTCCCGCAGACCAGGTCGGGCAGCTCGTCCTCAATCACTTTGGCAACATCCTGGAATCGGTCGGTCACCATCAGTTCACCCGGCAGGTAACCCTCAAGCTCCTTGCGCACCCAATCGGCGTCGCGTTCAAGATAGGTTCCCGCGCCGATAACCTTCATGCCAAGTTCGTCGCGGAGAAATTTCACCATAGCAACCGTGGTGGTAGCGTCAGCGAACACAAAAGCTTTTTTATTGCTGAAGCTCTCCATATCGGCGGTACGGGCAAACCATGGAACGCCACTGGGAGCGCTCATGCCGTCGAGCGAAAAATCATGGAGTGCAGGCATGCTGAGCGGGGTTGCGCCGCACCCGGCACCAACCTCGTTGAGTTTTTCAATGATGGAGCGAAGCCAGCGCAAGGTAGGCTCCACACCGAGCGGCGTATCATAGACCGCCGGCATCGCAAATTCCTTTTCAAGATACTCCGCAGCAGTCCTGCCAATTTCATGATAGGGAGCAATGTTAAGCCATGCCTCGGGCAGTCTGGCCAAGTCAGCAATACCAGCACCCCACGGAGCAACCACATTCACATTTACGCCAAGCGTTTTAAGCATCCGGCGAAGGCTGGTCAGGTTGGCCTTCAAGTGAAAGCCGAGGGAGGTAAAGCCGAGCAGGTTCACAGAAGGAACTGCGGTTTTCTGACCTTTGGCGGCATACCGCTTCACCAGTTCGGTGAAGAGACCGTCAGCAGCCTCGTTTTCCGTCACCCGGAAGGGGTTGACGGCGTACACCATCAGTTTTTCCTTGGCTACTCCCGAATGGGCGGCAAGCTGATGGAGATCCTCCTGAAGAAGCGCCGTACTGCAGCTCGGAGCAATAACGGTCAATTCGGGATTATAGTGGTGCTCAACCTGCTGAAGCGTGGCCGGAAGCCGGGAAACGCCCTGCGCAAGATCGCGGCCACGAACAACGCTTATGGAAAGAGCCGGAAACTCCGGAGTTCTTTCAAGCATGGTGTAGGTTGCGGTAATGTAGTCATCACCCTGCGGGGCATGGTAGACCGTATGAACACCCTTCATGCTGTTGGTAACACGGCTGATACCATGAAGGGCTGTACCCTCGTAGAGCCAGAAAGCTAAGCGCATACTCTGTAGTCTTTGTTATTGCATTTCCTCTAAGAAACTTTTTCCGCACTCGGCATCACACCCTCAAGCCACACATCGCGGTCAAACTCCGGCAGAGCGCTGCGACGGTCAAAAGGTGAGACGAACATGTTTGCCAGCGTAAAGACGCCCGACCACCCATGAATGGACATCAGCATGAACTCCATGCTCCACTTCACAATAAAGCCCTGTCCCACAAAAGGGTTGGCGGTCATAAGAGAAGTCACAACCATGTCGGGGCGCTCGCGTTTGATATCCTCAAGCTGGCGGTGGAAATTCGGCTGTTCCACAACCCGAACCCCCTCAAGGGCCTGGAGTTCACGGGCATGAAATTTCTTGTTGATGTAGGCGCTGCTGCACTCCATAACTTCCGCTCCCGCACTGTGGAGGAATCGTGCAAGCGGCAGCTCCATCATGGTATCGGCAGTCAAAAAGACCCGTTTGCCCTTCAGAAGATCTGTCTGGCGGCTAATTTTCTCCCATGCGGCCTTTTCACGATCGCTAAGGTCAACCTCAATACCAAACATTTTCGCAAGGTCTTCCCAGAATGCTCTGGTACCGTCGGGGCCGAAAGGGAAAAGGGAATGCATTGTCTTTGCACCGCGTTCGCGCTCCAGCTTCACGGCAACGCGCGACAGATAAGGCTGGATTGGAGCAAGAACGGTATCGGGACCGATTGCCGGCATGCGGTCGAACCGGGATTCCGGAAGAAACCCTCCAACCTTGATGCCAAGCTCTTCAGCCTCCGCCCTCAGGTCATCAGCTGTGGCATCATTAACTGAGCCAAGAAAGACAACGCTTTTTTCTCCCGCAGGAGCCTGGGGGCAGAAAGGAACCAGTGCATGAAGCACAGAATCCTCAGCCTGGGTAAAATTGTAGACCAGTCCACTCGCCGGCACAAACAGCACCGGAACCTCAGGCGTTGCCAGATGATCAGCAAGTCCCTTGAAGTCGACCTTCATCACCTCTGGGGTGCAGGAAGAGAGCAGAAAAATGACGGAGGGGTTGTGATCGGCCTTAATTTCGGCAATAATTTCCTCAAGGCTCGGCTCATGCTTTGAAAGGTCGCCCTCTTCAAGAAGAGCGATGCCAAAGCGAGGCTTGGCAAAAATCATCATGCCCAGCGCATTCTGCAGAAAATGGGCGCAGGTATGAGTGCCGAGAACCAGGAAAAAGCTGTCCTTGATTTTCTGGTACATCCACCCCACACACGCCAGACCGCAGAAGCTGTGCGTTACATTGTCCTCTCTGATTATCTGTCCATCACCGGGAACCTGCAGCATGTATGATTTCCTCCCTGTTAGTGCCCCCCGCAGCATTCCTCTGCCTGAAGGCAAAGAAGCACTGCAATGGCAAAACTTAAAGACCGTAAAGATAAAAATTTTTCACCAATCCCCCTACTGCCCCCCGGAGCCAACTTTCCCCATAACTGAGTCAACCTTCTCGCCAAGCTTCACACTCCGGTCGCGTCTGTCGTCGATTTTCATCACCGTATAGACTCTTTTTCCCCCAGCCTGAAACGAGTGCTCATGAAGCTTCAGGGCAAGCTCAAACAGTTTCTGTGCCGACCCCTCCACCGTGGTAGCCATATCATTGAGGCGATACCTGCATCCGCTGCCCTCAAGAATCGTCTGCAGTTCAGCAACAAAACCGCTGTAGCTTGAGCGTCCCCCGTCAAGCGGGATGACAGAAATATCCATAAGAGCCATGGCAGCAAAGCGGAAAGATTAACGGAACACAGTCTCGTTGCGGCCCGGACCAACCGAAATGAAAGTAACGGGAACCTCAAGTTCGCTTTCCAGAAACTCAACAAACTCCTTGGAGGCGGGCTGCATCTCTTCAAATTTTCGGGCCTCGGCGTTGGAAGCCATCCATCCCTTCATCGAGGTAAGAACCGGCTTCACCCGTGAAAGGGTCTCGTGGTCGGTGGGAAAATCAAAAATTTCCTTTCCGTCAAACATATATGAATTGCAGACCTGTATTTCCTCAAAACCATCAAGCACATCAAGCTTCGTCAGCGCCAGCTCGGTAATGCCGTTGACTGCCACCGCGTAACGCATGGCAACAAGATCAATCCAGCCGCAGCGGCGTTTCCGTCCGGTTGTGGCACCAAATTCATGGCCAATGCTGCCAAGTTCTTCACCAGTTTTGTCAAACAGTTCAGTCGGGAATGCACCGTTGCCAACCCGTGTCATATATGCCTTGCAGACGCCAATCACCTTGCCAATATGGTTCGGAGCAATGCCCGAGCCCGTGCAGGCGCCGCCTGAAGTAGGATTGGATGAGGTAACGAACGGATAGGTTCCATGGTCCACATCGAGAAGGCTCCCCTGCGCGCCCTCAAGCAGCACAGTCTTGCCCTCGCGCAGCTGCCGGTTCAAATAGAGCTGGGTGTTGGTTATGTAGGGATCAATAATCTTGTCGAACTCTTCGTACTCACGAACCATCGACTCAACATCAATCTCTTCGCCGTCATATATGGTGGTGAACAGGCGGTTCTTCTGGGCCAAGTTCTCGCGAAGCTTCTCCTGAAGCACCTCCGCATTAAGCAGGTCAACAACCCGAATGCCCTTTCTTGCAAATTTATCCTCATAGCTCGGGCCAATGCCCCGACCCGTCGTGCCAATTTTCTGTTCCCCCTGTGCGCTTTCACTCAAGCTGTCAAGCCGCTTGTGATACGGCATAATCAGGTGGGCGTTGTGGCTAATGAACAGCCGACCCTTCACCTCGTACCCAAGAGCCTCAACCGTTTCAATCTCTTCAAGCAGCGCAACAGGATCAATCACCACGCCGTTGCCGATAACGCAGACGCACTTTTCATTGAAAATTCCTGACGGAATCAGATGCAGCACAACGCTCTTGCCATCAAAACAGATGGTATGGCCTGCGTTTGCGCCGCCCTGGTAACGGACAACAATATCATACTGGTCGGAAAGATAATCGACAAGCTTGCCTTTGCCTTCGTCACCAAACTGGGTGCCAATGAGAACGGTTGCCGACTGGGAAGGGAGAGAGAATGGTTTTGATTCCACAACGATGGGTATTTACGGGATGTATGGGCTCACGAAACAACAACCTGTCAAGGTACCAAAATTATTCCGTTATTGGGAAGCCTTCATTCCATTACACACAACCAAAACCAAAGGACCAACCCGAACCCCCGGCATATGGCCACCGCTGAACAACAGGATTAGTGCACGAAGTGTGCAGCGTCCCCCGCAATTCTTCAGAGGAGATGCCGGTCGAAATGATCGAGGAGCTCGTTTTTTCCCTTTCCGGAGACTGATGAATAACTGACGATGAACTCAGCATTCAGGGCGCAGGTTTCGGTTGCCCGTTTTGCATGAGTCCGCTCTTTCTGGGTGAGTTTGTCGTCCTTAGTGAGAACAATTCCGTAGGGGCGGTCGTGATAAGCGAGGAAATCCATCATCTCGCGGTCGGACTTCATGGCGGGATGGCGTGAATCAAGCAGGAGCACCACCAGTGCAATGGCGTAACGGTCGCCAACATAGCCGGCAAGCAGCCTGCCCCATGCATCCTTCTCCGCATGGCTCACCGCCGCGTACCCGTAACCGGGGATATCGACAAAATAAAGATTATCGTTGAGGAGGAAGTAGTTGATCAGGCGGGTCTTTCCGGGGGTGGAGCTGGTTTTAGCAAGTCCCTTTCTGCCCGTCAGTGAATTAAGAAGAGATGATTTGCCGACATTGGAGCGGCCGGCGAACACTATTTCAGGAAAAGTCTCTTCGGGAAGGTCCGAAAGGTCTGAAACGCTTCGAACAAAAGCAGCGTTGGTGATCTTCATACTTGAATCAGGTGAACGGGTGGGGAAGCCCCGATTAAAAAAGAAGCTAAAAACCTTGGGATCAAAACCCAAATGTTTAACTTTTCAGCAAACAATACCAACAGGACACTCAGCCATGACGCTTGCCATATACAATTCCCTCGGACGCGAAAAACAGACCTTCACTCCGCTGCACCCGGGAATGGTAGGCATTTATGTCTGCGGACCCACCGTATACGGTCATGCACATCTCGGCCACGCCAAGAGCTATGTCTCTTTTGATGTGGTGGTGCGCTGGCTGCGCCAGAGCGGTTACAGGGTAAAGTATGTGCAGAACATCACTGATGTGGGCCACCTCTCCGACGACGCCGACGAGGGTGAAGACAAGATTGCCCGCCAGGCTCGGCTTGAAAAAACTGATCCGATGGAAATCGCCCAGTACTATACACGGAGCTTCTACGAGGATATGGACCGGATGGGCGTGCTGCGCCCGAACATAGCCCCGCTGGCCACCGGCCACATCCCCGAACAGATTGCTCTTGTCGAAAATCTGGTGAAGAGTGGCCATGCATATGAGGTCAACGGCAATGTCTATTTCTCTGTGGAATCATTCCCTGGATACGGGAAGCTGTCGGGACGGACCGACCTTGAGGCGGTGCAGTCGGGTGCCCGGGTCGGCGTGCGCAGCGAAAAGCACAACCCTTCAGACTTCGCGCTCTGGAAAAAGGCTGAAGAGGGCCACCTGATGCAGTGGAGTTCCCCATGGGGAATGGGCTACCCGGGATGGCACCTTGAATGCTCGGCAATGTCAATGAAATACCTTGGGGAAACCATAGACATTCACGGCGGCGGCATGGAAAACCGTTTCCCTCACCATGAGTGCGAAATTGCCCAGTCTGAAGCTGCAAACGGCAAGCCCTATGTCCGTTACTGGATGCACAATAACATGGTGACGGTGAACGGCACGAAGATGGGCAAGTCGCTGAAGAACGCCGTCAACCTGAAGGAGATCTTCACAACTATCAACCCGTTAGCCATACGGTTCTTCATTCTGCAGTCGCACTACCGCTCCCCTCTCGACTATTCAGATGCGGCAATCGGCGCATCCACCGCAGGACTTCAGAAACTGCGGGAAACCCGCCAACGGCTTCTGGAAGCAACTGCAGGAACAGGAACCCTGGACGCTTCGCCATTCAGAGAGCGGTTCACGGAAGCCATGGATGACGATTTCAACACTCCAATAGCAATTGCCGCACTCTTTGACTTTGCCAAGGCGCTTAACGCCGCACTTGACCGGCCTGAAGGCCTCAACCAGCCAGCCCTTGCCGCAGCGGTCGACTTCTTCACTTTGGCTGGAATTGATGTGCTGGGCATTCTTGAACATGATTCCGGAATCCAAGGGAACGGAGCCGCAGACAGAAAGCGGCTGGATGGAGCAATGAAGGTTCTGCTGGAACTTCGCGGCGCCGCACGCAGTGAGAAGGATTTTGCAACAAGCGACCTTATTCGTGATGGGCTCAAAGCGGCAGGCATTGAGATAAAGGATACGCGGGAAGGTGCGAGCTGGTCGACAGTGAGCGAGCAATAAGCGCCTGACGCCACTTTAGAGCACCCCGTCCATCCCCCGTCGTATCAGCTCTTCAAGAAGCGCAGGCAACCTCCCCGCTTCGCCCCGCCCGCAAATAAGAAGCGCATCTCCTGCGTCAACAATAATCAGCCCACTCACTCCTATGCAGCCAACAACCTTACCCTGAGGTTTTCGGACAAACACCCCCTCACTGTCAAGCAGCACCACATCCTCCTCATCCCCTCCCGATGTTCCCTTCAGACGGATGATGTCGTCCCATGTGCGGGGTGCCGCCCAGCCAAACTCCCCCGTTATCACCACCACGCGTTTTGATTTTTCCATGAGGCAGCTCTCAATGGACTGCCTGTGCAGCAAGGCGTACACTTCAGCCGCAACCCTCCGGAAATCGCGGGTTCCCGCCACTGCCGACATTGAAAGAAGGTCACGGTAGAGTTCGGGAATCCACCGACTGAACTCATGCAGAAGAAGATCAATTCTACTGACAAATATTCCGCTGTTCCAGCAGAAATCACCACTGCTGATAAAATCGACAGCCGTTGCATAATCAGGCTTTTCGGCTACCGTACGAACTGCATACAGGTGGCAGGTGCCTTGTGGCGCCTGAGGCTCCAGCATGGGAAGTTCAGCGCCTTTCTGAATATATCCGCAGCCCGTATCGGGTCGCAGAGCCTCAATGCCGATGACAACCAGAGCCTCCCGGCTGGAAGCCACTGACGCCGCCTTCCAGAGAACCTCTTCACACGCTTCTTCATCATACACATAATGATCGGCTGGAATCACCAGCAGCACCGCCTCCGGATCGAGCTTTCTGACATGGGCAGCTGCAAGAGCGACGGAAGCCGCAGTACCGCGCCACACAGGCTCCACCAGAAGATTTTGCCCCCTGTAGGGCCATTCCCCGCCCTTAAGCAGACTGTTGCCGTGAAGGCCGGTAACAAGCACTATATGTTCGAATGGCACAATGCGTTCTGCACGCTTAAGAGCCCCCAGAAGCATGCTTCCCATGCCTGCTGGGTCCAGAAAAGGCGTCAACATCGCTTCCCGCTCAAGAGGCCAGAACTTCCCTGCCTGACCCCCGGCGATGACAATTACGTAAAGATGATTTTGATTATCGTTCGTCATAGCCCTGATGATTTGATTGACAGCAGGGGGGAAAATACAGAAGCAATGTACCACAAATCAGGGCAGGCTTATTTGCCAATGAGCCCAAAATATCGTTTTATTCTACATACACAGAGATATAACAAGAAGTACATGAGATGAAACAACAGAACAATGATGGCGCGTTACTCAACTCATTTTGCACCAAAGTGGGGGTGCAGATTAATGATGAACAGCATGAACTGCTGATACGCTATGCGCAGCTGCTCGGGGAGTGGAATACCAAGGTCAACCTGATCAGCAGGAAGGAGGACGCGCCCATACTCATCAGGCATGTGTTTCATTCACTGCTCCCCTCTCTTGCGCACAGCTTCCATGACGGTGAAACAGTTCTTGACCTTGGAACAGGGGGAGGGCTACCAGGCATACCGCTGGCCATTATGTACCCGAAAGTGCAGTTTTTGCTTGTAGATTCAACAGGGAAGAAAATAACCGCCTGCACAGCCATGATTCAGGAGCTTGGCCTTACGAATGCCCGTGCAATGCATACAAGGGTTGAAGATCTCAAAGGGCTGGTGTTCAACACCATTCTCAGCCGGCAGGTAGCCCCACTTGCAGAGCTGTCACGCTATGCGGCTCCGCTGCTCAAAAAGAACGGTGAATTGATATGTCTGAAAGGAGGAGATCTGCAGAAAGAGATTGACGAGGCGATCCGGGAGGGTAAGAAAGGAAAGGGATTTCCGGGTAGCGTCACCCTCAAGCCTATAGGTGAAGTAAGCCCACTGTTCAATGAAAAGCAGATAGTCATTGCCCGCTGGAGGTAACTACCGCCTTGCAGACAATGACCATTAGGATTGATTCGTCAATCCGTATCTGTTTTTACAGCCTACTCTTCTGAAGGAGCAGCCTCGACAGCAGGCGCCTCCGGTTCGGCCGGCAGTGCAGGAGCTACAGTAGCCTCAGGAACTGATTTCGCAGCAGGTACTTCTGTTTTCTTTGAACCCTTGACGCGCTTGGAACGGTCGGGCTTGGCAGTTTTCTTTGCCACAACAGGTCCCTCGGCATAATCAACCAGCTCAATCACGGCCATTTTGGCAGCATCGCCAAAACGGGGGCAGAGCTTAATGACTCTGGTGTATCCGCCGTTACGGCTGCCTACTTTGCCTATGATCTCCTCAAAAAGAGTCTTGATGGCCTCTTTATTACGGATATTCTTAAAGATTTCACGCTGTGCATGAACCGTACCCTTGCGGGCTTTGGTTATGATTTTTTCAACGACCCTCCGCGTCTCCTTGGCCTTCGCTTCGGTGGTCTCAATGCGCTTGTGAATAATCAGCTGTGTTGAAAGGCTGCTGAGTGTCGCCTTTCTGTGGGCCGCGGTTCTTCCGAGTTTTCTTGCCGGCTTAACTTTACGCATGACAGTTTATCAATCTCAAAATTCTAAAAATATTTACCTGTATCAGCCTTTTATCTGGTATTTGGTGATATCCATACCAAACTTGAGCTCAAATTTTTCAAGCTGCTCTTTCAGCTCTGTGAGAGACTTCTTGCCGAAATTCTTGTAGTTAAGCAGCTCTTCCTCCTTATGTGAAACAAGGTCGCCAATGGTATCAATCTCAGCAAGACGAAGGCAGTTGTGCGAACGAACAGAAAGATCAAGATCTTCGATTTTGGTATTAAACATCTTACGCATAGCCTCGAACTCATCATCCTGCTGCTTGAACTCCTCCTCGGTGAACTCCTCCTCCGTAGGCGAGAAATCAGCAAAGAAAGCCACATGTTCATTGATAATCCTGCCAGCAAGGCTGATTGAATCGTCAGGAGTAATGGAGCCGTCTGTTTCAACATCAATCACCATTTTCTCATAGTCGGTGCGCTGGCCCACACGGGTGTTCTCCACAGCAACCTTTACATTCCTGATGGGAGTATAAATGGCATCAATGGCGATATAACCAATGGGCATGCTCTCGGGCCTATTCTCCTCGGCAGGAGTATAACCTCTACCGCGACCCACAAACACATCAATATTGAGGGTTGAGCCCTCATTGACCGTGGCAATGTACATGTCCTTGTTCAGCACCTCAAACTCACCCTCCATCGGAACAATGTCACCGGCGGTAAAATCCTTCGGCCCTGTAATGGTCAGGGTGGTTTTGCAACTGCGCTTGCAAGTGGAACGAAAACGGACCTTTTTCAGGTTCAGCACAATCTCGGGAACATCCTCGCGAACGCCTTCAATTGCCGAAAATTCATGAAACACACCGTCGACCTTAATACCCGTAATCGCAGTTCCCGGAAGGGAGGCAAGCAGTACGCGGCGCATCATGTTACCAAGAGTCACACCATAACCCCGCTCCAGCGGCTGTGCCACAAAACGGCCGAAATAATCGGTATGCGTCGTCTCATCGACCTCTATTTTCGCAGGCATCTGCATCTGGTATATCATAGTCTTTATACCTTAAAATTCATTAAAATCACTTCGAATACAACTCAACAACCAGCTGCTCATTGAACGGCTCCTGCACATCAACCCTCTCGGGCACGGCAAGGAAGACCGCTTTCTGATTGGCTTTATCCACCTGAATCCATGAAGGAATTCTGGCATCGGGGGTCTTGCTGAGAGCATCGGAAACCGCACTCATATTTTTGCTCTTCTGGCGGAACTCAATCAGGTCTCCCGGTGAAACCATGTAAGAGGGAATATTGACCTTTTTGCCATTGACAAGAAGATGGCCATGCGACACAAGCTGCCTGGAACCGGCCCTTGAGGGTGCGAATCCAGCCCTGAATACCACATTGTCAAAACGGCGTTCAATAAGCCTCACAAGGTTGTCACCGGTAACGCCGCGCTGCGAAACTGCCTTTTTGTAATAGTTTCTGAACTGCTTTTCAAGGATGCCGTAGAGATACTTCATTTTCTGTTTCTCTCTCAGCTGCAACGCATACTCGGAAACTTTTGATCTCCGACCCTGACCGTGCTGTCCAGGAGGGAAGGGGCGCCTTTCCATATATTTTTCTGCCTTGGGCGTAAGAGCAATGCCCAGCCTGCGGGATACTTTTGTTATTGAGCCTCTGAATCGTGCCATATGTCAATTACTGTCATTGAATATTCTGTGAATGTATATCTGTCAGACCCGCCTGCGCTTCGGAGGGCGGCAGCCGTTATGAGGCAGCGGAGTAATGTCCTTGATGGTGCGGACTTCAAGCCCCACCCCCTGCAGTGCGCGGATGGCAGCATCGCGACCGGCTCCCGGTCCCTTGATGAAAACATCGACATGGCGCATTCCCAGATCGTACGCTTCCTTGGCAGCGGCCTCCGAGGTCACCTGCGAAGCATACGGGGTATTTTTCTTGGATCCCCTGAAACCGTTTTTACCAGCGCTCGACCAGGAGACCGTGTTCCCCTGAACATCAGTAATGGTAATCATGATATTATTGAACGATGCTTTGATATGCACAGCACCTTCAGGAGTAACCTTTACTTTCTTCTTTTTCCTGCTTGTTGTAGCCATGAATTTTGAACTCTTTAGTCTCGAAGTTTTTTTATGCCTTGATCACTACCTACTTCCTGGCCGCCTTCTTCTTGCCGGCTACAGTCTTGCGCTTGCCTTTCCTCGTTCTTGCGTTGTTCTGCGTGTTCTGTCCACGAACCGGCAACGAACGACGATGACGAAGACCCCTGTAGCAACCTACATCCATAAGACGCTTAATGGAAAGCTGCTGCTCTCCCCGGGCTTGACCCTCAACTTTGTACTCTTCGGAAATAAGCTCACGGATTGAATGCGCTTCAGCGTCATTCAAGTCTGAAATCTTCCTGTCAGGAGCAATACCTGTTCTCTGAAGAATGGTCTTTGCAGTTGTTTTCCCTATGCCGTATACATGCGTCAAGGCTATGACTGCATGCTTGTTGAGCGGCAGATTTACACCAGCTATCCTCATATTCTCTTATAAAATTCTATTGATTAATCCCGGAAATCAACCCTGACGCTGTTTGTGGCTCGGGTTCACCTTACAGATGACAAACCGTACGCCTTTGCGCTTGATTATGCGGCAATGCTCGCATCTTTTTTTGATCGACGAATATACTTTCATAGTGAACCCCACATGCGAGAATTAAAACTGTCTGAACGCAAAATCTGAAAAGGCATGTAATGTAACGAATAAAGATAAAAGAATCAATACAGCTTTATGTGATTTCCTACTTTATTTGTAACGGTAAGTAATCCGCCCTTTGGAGATATCGTAAGGGGAGATCTGTACTTTCACCTTGTCGCCAGGGAGAATCCGGATATAGTGCATCCTGATTTTTCCGGAAACATGCGCAAGCACCACGAGCCCATTTTCAAACTCAACCTTGAACTGCGCATTCGGCAACGCCTCAAGGATGACGCCTTCAATCTCAATTGATTCTTCCTTCGCCAAAGTAGTTGCTCCTTTATGCTCTTTTGAATGGTTCTCTCATGAGTTGCGAGGAACCAGAAATGAACGGGTCAGTATTTCAGCCTCTCCGCTCCTTATAACTATTGTATGCTCAAAATGTGCGGACGGCTTCCCATCCTCAGTCACTGCAACCCAGCCACCCCTTCTGCTCACCGCATTTCGCGATCGTCCGAGAGCAATCATAGGCTCAATGGCAATCGTCATACCTTCCCGAAGGACAGGGCCTGTTCCTTTTTTTCCGTAGTTGGGAACAGGCGGATCTTCATGAAGATCGCTGCCGATACCATGGCCTACCATGTTCTCAATAACACTGAAGTGATAGGAACGGGCATGCTGTTCAACAGCCGAAGAAATATCATGCAGCCTGTTCCCGGCAACCGCCATGGCGATTCCTTTCATGAGGCTTTCACGAGTAACATCTACCAACTGCTGGACTTTTTCATCAATCTCGCCAAGAACAAAAGTTCTAGCTGAATCACCATGATAGCCCCCTTTATAAGCACCACAGTCTACAGAAACTATATCCCCTTCCTTCACTATCCTTTTTTTGCTGGGCACTCCATGAACAACCTCTTCATTCAGGGAAACACAGAGAGTAGCGGGATAGGGAGTTACATCAGGATCGCCTTTAGGCGCATAATTGAGAAAGCTTGGCACTGCCTGGTGACTGCGGATAAACTCTTCAGCCATTTGATCAAGCTGGAGGGTGGTCATACCCGGCTTGATTTCCGTCTCAAGCATGTCAAGAGTCTTGGCAACAATAGCTCCCGACTCCCTCATCAACTCTATTTCGCGTTCGCTTTTAATAATGATCATACCTACGCCTTCCTTTAGCGGGCCTGACGGCCACGCGTCTTTCCGGACTTCATGAACCCATCATAATGACGCATCAACAGATGGCTTTCCACCTGCTGAAGGGTATCAAGCCCTACGCCCACAATAATCAGCAGGCTCGTTCCGCCAAAAAATTGAGCAAATCCCGGCGTCACATTGGCGAACTTCGTCAGGAAAGTCGGGAGAACCGCAATAAGTGCAAGCGATACAGCCCCCGGCAGGGTAATACGTGTAAGAATATTGTCTATAAAATCAGCCGTACTCTTTCCCGGCCTTACGCCCGGAATGAATCCGCCCTGTCTCCGCATGGTGTCGGCAACTTCTTTCGGGTTGAAGGCAATAGCTGTGTAGAAATAAGTAAAAAACAGAATCATGGTACCGAACATCAGTGCATACCACCATGAGTCATAAGCAAATATGGACGACATGGACTGCATCACTTCGTTGTCGGGGAAAAAGGAGAGGAATGTGCCAGGAATAAACATGATCGACTGAGCGAAAATAATGGGCATCACGCCCGCAGTGTTGATCTTCATGGGGATGTATTGGGTACCTCCACCATAAACCTTGCGGCCCACAACCCTCTTAGCATGCTGCACCGGAACCCGGCGGGTACCAACAGTAAGTACTACCACAAAGGCGACTATGGCAACCATCATGGCCAGAATGATGATTTCAATAATCCAGTTCTTGCTGCCAAGGGAAACCGAGCGGAACTCTGCAACCAGCGACTGAGGAAAAGCAGCAAGTATGCCGATCATGATAATAAGCGAAATGCCGTTGCCGATACCCTGCTCCGTAATGCGCTCTCCCAGCCACATAACAAAAACAGTAGACGCTGTGAGAATAATAACAGCACTGAACGAAAAGAAGAGTCCAGGATCGGGAACAACCGTCTGACCGAAAGAAGCCGGACTGGATAGACTGACACTAACGCCCCATGCTTGAAGGGAAGCAATAAGAACCGTCCCGAAACGGGTCATCTGGTTGATTTTCTGGCGTCCCTCCTCTCCTTCTTTCTGGAGCTTCTGGAAATACGGGGTTACCGCGCCAAGCAACTGGATAATGATGGAGGCGGAAATATAGGGCATGATGCCGAGCGAGAAAATCGATGCCCGAGCAAATGCGCCGCCTACAAAAAGGTCAAAAAGACCAAAAAGATCATTTGAGTGGGAGTTAGATGCCCCCGCAACAAGGGAGGCATCAACGCCCGGTATGGTAATGTGTGAACCAAGCCTGTAAACAAAAAGCAAGAGAAGCGTATAAAGAATCCTCTGACGGAGTTCAGGGATTTTATTGATGTTCTTTATACTTTCTGTGAGCTTCATGGGTATTGCTTAGTCAGTTCAGGACTTCTGTATTTTCTTCTTGACGACCTTAACCACTTTGGCCTTAGGCTTGAGGAGTGCATCGTCAACAGAAAGATCCTTTACTTTGGCAGCTTCCTGAAGCGTCCGCTCCGCCTTAACCACACTGCCACCGGCAGCAATGATTTTCTCTTCAGCAGATTTGCTGAATCCATGGGCCGTAATGGTGATGGCAACAGAAATCTCACCGTTCCCGAGAACCTTGAAATACTCGCTGCTTGAGGCGTGGCAAAGGGTTTTGAGATCAAGAATGCCAATCTCTTTTCCTACTGCTTCCAGCTCAATCCATCTGGCAATCTGTGAAAGATTGACGATTGTGACTGATTTCCTGTCAATTGGAGTGAAGCCGAACTTCGGAAGTCTCCGATAAACGGGAATCTGGCCGCCCTCATGTATAGGCCGTTTGTAGCCGCTACGCGACTGCTGTCCGTTATTGCCTTTTCCGGCGGTAGTACCGTTTCCCGATCCCTGGCCACGGCCAACCCTCTTTTTGTTTTTTACCGCGCCTTTTGCAGGACGAAGTGAACTTAAATCCATTGTTTCAATTCCCGACTTGCTATTAGTAAAAATCTCAGACTTCCTCAACCTTCACAAGGTGCTGTACAACTCTAATCTGCCCTTTGGTGCATGCATTATCCTTCCTTTCAACCGAGTAGTTAGGCCGCCCAAGTCCAAGAGCCTGAATGGTGGCTTTCTGCTTCTTGGTTCCGCCTATAATGCTGCGTACCTGCGTAATCTTTATTTTTTTTTCACTCATGATCGCGATTCAATCAGTTTAGCTTTCAAAAACCTCTTTCAGGCTCTTCGACCGTCTTTCTGCAACATCGTTTGCATCGGATATGCTCTGCAGGCCCTTGATTGCCGCTTTCACCACATTGTGCGGATTGGAGGAACCGAGGGATTTGGTCAGCACATCACGCACACCTGCCATTTCAAGAACAGCACGGACTGCACCACCGGCAATAAGACCGGTACCGGGCGTTGCTGGCTTCATCAGCACTTTAGCAGAACCGTATTTAGCAATAATCTGGTGAGGAATGGTCCCTTTGATGATGGGAACCTTCACTACATTCTTCTTGCCGTCCTCGACTCCTTTTGCAATGGCATCCTGAACCTCGTTGGCTTTGCCGAGACCATAGCCGACATGACCTTCTTTATCACCGACAATCACAATAGCGTTGAAACCGAACCGCTTGCCACCCTTCACAACCTTGGCGGTTCTGTTGATATGAACAAGCTTTTCTTTCAGGTTGAGTTCTCCGGGCCGGATACTTTTAGCAGATGTTTTCGACATGTATGGTTCTCTTTGAGATGTTTAAAAGATCAGTCCTGCTTCCCGAGCACCATCAGCCAATGCCTTGACCCTGCCATGATACCGAAATCCATTCCTGTCAAATACTACTGTTGTAATTCCTTTCGCAATAGCCTTTTCGCCCAGCTGGCGGCCAACCGTACGGCTGACCTCAACCCCGGCGCCTTTCAGCTCCTTGTTCTCTTTTGACATGCTCGACACGGCAAGAATTGTGGTGCTGCCGCCGTCATCAATCAGCTGTGCATAAATCTGCGAAAGGCTTCTGTAGATGCAAAGCCTCGGTTTGACCGGAGTTCCGGCTACCGTGTCTCTGCTTCTGTCCTTGATTTTCTGCCTCCGTGAGGCCTTGTCGGTCTGACTCATTCTCTTCGCTTATTGTATATGGTTAGTGACTTGTTTTATCAAGGTTGCCTTATTACTTGCCGGCAGCCTTGCCCTCCTTACGGCGGATGACTTCACCTTCGTACTTAATGCCCTTGCCACGATAAGGCTCAGGCTTCCGGAATGAACGAATCTTTGAGGCAACCTGGCCTAAAAGGGCCTTGTCGATTCCAGTGATAACAACAGTCACCGGATCGGGCGTTTCAAGCTTTACGCCTTCAGGGGCCTTAAAATAGATCATATGTGAATAACCAAGCGTCAGCGCGAGAAGATCACCCTTCACCTCTGCGCGGAAACCAACGCCGGCAATCTCCAACTTTCTGGTAAACCCTTTGGTCACACCCTCAATCATGTTGCTGAGAAGCATACGGTAAAGGCCATGCATCGCTTTGGCGCGTTTGCTGTCGTTGATTCTCTCAACCCTGACCACTCCCTCTTCCTGCAGCACTCTCACCTCTTCAACAAGAGCCTGCTCGAGAACGCCTTTTGGTCCGGAAACCCTAATGTTCCCTTCGCTGATCTCAAGTTTTGCCTCTTTAGCGAGTGCTATGGGCATTTTTCCGATTCTTGACATGATATTCTCTCTCTCCGGGGCTTGTGTAATTAATAGATACGGAACAGGATTTCACCACCAACACCCTGCTCTCTGGCCTCTTTATCGGTAATCACCCCTTTGGAAGTCGAGATGATGTAAAGTCCGAGTCCTCCGAGATATTTCTTGATATCCTTTCCCTCATACATACGCCTTCCCGGTCGGCTTACTCTAGTAATCTCCTTTATGGAAGGTATGCCGGCAGCGGTATACTTCAAGTCAACGCGAATGAACGGGAACTTCTCGGTTGTGATAACCGTAAAAGCCTTAATGTAGCCCTTATCCAGAAGAAGCTTCGAAATATTCTCCCGCAGCTTCGAATAGGGAATATCGGTTGTTTTATTTTTTGCTCTTCCCGCATTTCTCAGTCGGGTGATATAATCGGCAATTGAATCCGTTACAGGCATAGCGAACCTTGGTTACTTTCAAAAATGGACAAAGACCTCTCTCATGGAAATGGCAGACTGGATTACCAGCTTGCTTTCTTCACGCCCGGAATTTTTCCCTCAAGGGCCAGCTTCCGAAACATATGACGACACAGACCGAATTTCTCATAAACACCGCGTCCTCTACCAGTCAGAACACAGCGGTTCCTGACTCTTGTGGCGGAACTGTCACGCGGAAGTTTGCGAAGTGCTTCGTAATCTCCCGCCTTCAGCAACTCTTCGCGTTTTGCGGCATACTGCTCTACAAGCCGTTTCCGCTTTTCGTTTCTTGCTACAACACTTTTCTTGGCCATCGTTCTTGTGTATTAATTAGTTGTTCTTCTTTTTAAACGGCATGCCAAGCTCAGTGAGCAGCACAAATGCCTCTTCATCAGTTGTGGCCGAAGTAACGAAACTGATGTCCATGCCCTGAACGCGTGGAACTTTGTCGATATCTATTTCAGGAAAAATAATCTGCTCGCGAACACCAACGGTGTAGTTGCCGCGGCCGTCAAAGCTGGTATCGGGCAAACCACGGAAATCGCGAATCCTGGGAACAGCCAAGCTGACAAAACGGTCGAGAAACTCATACATCGCCTTTCTGCGAAGTGTTACTCGGCATCCAATGGCCTGGCCTTCGCGGAGCTTAAAATTCGAAATCGCCTTTTTCGACTTGCGGATCTGCGGCTTCTGACCTGCAATCTGCGTGAGTTCCTGTAATGCAGTCTCAAGAAGTTTCGGCTCGGAAGCCGCCTCACCAACACCGATGTTGATGGAAATCTTCTGTAGCTTCGGCACATTCATGACATTGCCATACTTGAATCGCTCTGTCATTGCCGCCACTACCTTCTCACTATACAAGGTCTGGAGCCTTGCCACTGGTAGGGTTACGGCCTGTGCCGCTCCATCTTCTTTCTTCTGAGCCATGGTGTTCTTGTGTCAATTTGCCAGGATGGTCTTTGTCATCCCCGCTTTGTTGGGAAATACTCAGCCCTTCTTCACATTGGAAGCATGAACCGGAAACTCTCTTTCGATAATCTGTCCCTGAGGACTGTTCTGAGTAGGACGCATGTGGCGTTTGCGGATGTTCACTCCCTCAACAATAACGCGACCCTTAATCGGGTAGACTTTCAGAACCTTGCCGCTCTTTCCTTTATCATTGCCGCTGATGACAGTCACCATGTCGTTCTTCTTGACATGAACCTTGAGTTTTCTAACGCCTGTTTTCATTTTTGACCTGTATGGTGTTATTCATAAATCCTGAGCGGGAGACGAGATTCGAACTCGCGACCAACAGCTTGGAAGGCTGTGACTCTACCAACTGAGTTACTCCCGCCTAATCGAGCGCTTTACAGTACTTCAGGCGCCAGCGAAACAATCTTCATATATTTCTTGTCGCGAAGCTCTCTGGCAACTGGTCCGAAAATACGCGTGCCCCTTGGCTCGCCCTGCGCATTAAGGATTACAACCGCATTCTCGTCAAAACGAATATATGACCCGTCCTTTCTGCGAAGCTCCTTGACACAGCGAACCACAACGGCCTTGCATACCTCTTTCTTCTTAACAACGCCTCCCGGCACGGCAGCCTTTACCGATACGATAACCTGGTCTCCCAGAGACGCATATCTCCTGCCGGTTCCACCGAAGACATGAATGCAGCGGACCTTCTTCGCGCCACTGTTATCGGCAACAACCAGGTTGGTTTCTTTCTGGATCATCCTGTTTCAAACTTTATTGATGTGTATGGATACTGGTCTCTCTTACTTGGCCTTCTGAACAATTTCCAAAAGTCGGCAACTTTTGCGTTTGCTGAGAGGACGGCACTCCATCACTTTCACAAGATCACCAATACCAGCTTCATTGTGCTCGTCATGAGCCATGATTTTGGTGGTCTTCCGGAAGTATTTCTTGTATACCGGATGCTGAACCCGGCGCTCGACTGCAACAACAATAGCTTTATCCATCTTGTCGCTGACAACCTTGCCTAGCCAGCTCTTTTTACGACCTCTTGCTTCTGCTTCCTGTGCATTGGGGCTGTTGTCGCCCATGTTCTTCTCTGCCATGTAAGTAAACTGTTTGTTTTATGGTGCCAGAGTTCAGCTTTTCGCTGACTCCGAAGCCGTAAGCTGATGAAGACGGGTTTTCATCCGCGCAATTTCCCTGCGGGAATTACGGAAAACCATCGGATTTTGAGGCTGCTCAATAACCTTGTAAAAATTGATATCAGCAAGCCTATCTTCAAGCTCGACAATCCTTTCGACAAGCTCTTTCTCGGTCATTGCCGCAATTTCATACTTTTTCATAATGGTAGATCTCTCTTGCTGAATTGATTCTCTTTATCCTTCGTAATCAGGACGGACAATAAAACGGGTCTTGATCGGAAGTTTCTGGGCTGCAAGCCTGAAGGCCTCTGTTGCTATCTCTTTGGAAACACCATCCGCCTCAAACATAATCCTGCCCGGCTTTACAACGGCTACCCAGAACTCAGGTGATCCTTTTCCAGATCCCATGCGGGTTTCTGCAGCTTTTTTACTGACAGGCTTATCAGGGAAGATTCTGATCCAGATTTTTCCATCCCTCTTCATGAAACGGGTCATTGCCACACGGGCAGCCTCAATCTGACGACTGGTAATCCATGCCGGCTCAATGGCTTTCAGGCCGAACGAACCGAAAGATACATCTGTTCCCCGCCCGGCGTTGCCTTTCATGCGACCACGCTGCGCCTTTCTGTATTTAACTCTCTTTGGCATTAACATACCGGCAACTCCATTCTATTTTCTGATTTGTTGTACTGGTTTCTTTAGGGTCTTCCCGCAGGACGGCGGCGACGCTTGTTTCGCGCGTCACGCGAACGGGAGCCGGAATCGCTACGGCGTTCCTTGATGCGCTTCATTTCCTCTTCCTCAATTGCGTCAATGCGCTTAACAAGAACTTCACCCTTGTAAACCCAAACCTTGATACCGATAGTGCCTGCAATGGTATGAGCGGTTACACTGGCGTAATCAATATTGGCTCTAATGGTGTGAAGAGGTATCTTTCCCTCTTTGTACTGCTCGGCGCGCGCAATTTCGGCACCGCCAAGACGACCTGCACAGCGGATTCTTACACCCTCTGCTCCAGCACGCATTGCAGTCTGGATTGCCTGCTTCATAGCCCTTCTGAACGATACCCTGTTCTCAAGCTGGTAGGCAATGTTCTCTCCAATCAGCTGAGCCTCAATTTCTGGCTTGACCACTTCAACAACATCAATCTTTACCTCTTTTCCGGTAATGCGGCCAAGCTCCTGGGAAAGATTATTGATTTCCTCACCCTTGCGCCCCACCACAGCACCCGGACGGGCTGCATAGATGTTGATCCTGATATTTTTGTTTGTCCGCTCAATGATAATACGAGCAATACCGGCTTTCTCACGCTTCAGACGAGTCTGAATGTAGTTGCGTATAACCTGGTCCTGCTTAATCTTGTCGCTGATGACAGGACTGTCATCGTACCAACGGGAAGTCCAGTCCCTGATGATGCCGAGCCTGAATCCAGTAGGATTGACTTTCTGACCCAATGTTCTCTCCTTCTAAGTTAGTTAGTTTCTGGATTCTTTACCCTATCCACAACGATGGTCAGGTGGTTCGAACGCTTACGGACCCGATACGCGCGGCCCATTGGAGCGGGAAGCATTCTTTTCAGCGTAGTGCCTTCATCAACAAACACCGACTTGATAAAGAGTTCCTGGTCGCCGATACGCTCATCCGGATTGAGCTGCGCGTAGTTTGCTACTGCAGACTTCAGGGTCTGGAGCGCATTGCGCGAAGCCGCCTTCGTCGAGTTCAGCAGGATGGCCTTTGCCTGATCAACGGCTTTGCCGCGAACTAGACCCGCCACCAGACGCATTTTGCGGGGCGAGGTCGGCGTGTGCCGTAAAATTGCTTTAGCTTGCATGATAAGTCTTTACCCTTTCCGGTTATTCAGATTACTTTCTCTTAGGTGCCGATCCGCCCTTTTCGGCCTTGCTGCCTGCGTGGCCGCGATAGGTCCGGGTAGGAGCGAACTCTCCAAGCTTGTGTCCAACCATGTTATCACTGACATATACAGGCACATGAATCTTGCCGTTATGCACAGCAATGGTGTGTCCTACAAAGTCAGGGGAGATCATGGAACTTCTGCACCATGTCTTCAGTACTTTCTTTTCACCCCTGCTATTCATGTCAAGGACCCGCCGTTCCAACTTTATGTCGATATAGGGTCCTTTTTTAAGAGATCTTGGCATAGTATGTCTGCTTGATAGTGTTAAGCGCTACAGCTGTTTTTATTTCGCGTTTCTGCCGCGTACAATCAGTTTCTGTGAAGCCTTCTTTTTATTCCTGGTCTTCAGGCCCTTGGAAAGCTGACCCCATGGGGACTTCGGATGCCTTCTGCCACCACCGGATTTCGATCTGCCTTCACCACCACCCATCGGATGATCAACCGGGTTCATCGCCATACCTCTTGTCTGTGGACGAATTCCAAGCCAGCGGCTTCTGCCAGCTTTACCCAGAACAAGGTTTTCGTGGTCGATATTACCAACTACCCCAATGGTAGCTCGGCACTCTACACGAACTTTGCGGATTTCACCAGAAGGAAGCTTCAGTGTCACATAATCACCCTCTCGGGCAGCAAGAACAGCGAATGTTCCGGCGGAACGGACAATCTGTCCTCCCTTTCCGGCCTTCATTTCAATATTGTGAATGTCAGTGCCAAGCGGGATGTTCTTCAGTGGCATTGTATTACCCGCCCTGACCTCAACCTTATCACCGCTCTCAACCTTGTCCCCCACTTTCAAACCTTTCGGGGCGAGAATATAACGCTTTTCTCCATCATTATAATGAAGAAGTGCAATTCTTGATGACCTATTGGGATCATATTCAATGGAACCAACAGTAGCGGGTACTCCGTCCTTGGTACGCTTGAAATCAATAATCCTGTAATGACGCCTGTGTCCACCACCACGATGACGGGAAGTTTTTCTTCCTGTATTGTTCCTGCCGCCCGATTTCTTCAGGGGTACCAGTAGTCGTTTTTCAGGCGTGCTTTTGGTGATTTCATCAAATGCCGGGTAGGACATAAACCGTGACCCTGGCGTTACCGGCGCTAATTTCCTAATTGCCATTGTAAATTATAATCTAACCTTTATTGTAAGCTCTATCCCTCGCCATTCGGAGTCGATCCCGAGTAGAAATCTATCGACTGACCCTCGGCAAGCGTGACAAACGCTTTTTTCGAGTCGTTTTTTTTGCCTGTAACGAGTCCCTTGCGGGTATTCTGCCGGCGTGTTTTACCCAAGCTGTTGAGTGTACGGACGCTTCTGACATCAACACCAAACTTCTCTTCTACAGCCATTTTTATATCAATCTTGTCTGCGTCCAGCTTAACCTGGAAAACATACTGACCGCGATCTTCAGTGAGTCCGGTACTTTTTTCTGTCAGCCAGGGGCGCAACAACGGGTTTTTCATTCTCATCTCTCCTGTTTACGGGATACCGGGGTTACCCTAAAGTCTCTTCTAATTTTTTCAATGCCGTTTTCTGGAACAGCACAGTGTGGCTGTTGAGAATATCATAGGTCGACGCCTTCTCAGCACTCATGATGTTGACCTTCTGGATGTTTTTTCCTGAACGGGAAATAATCAAGTTGTATTCCGGGGTCAACATGAGTGTTTTTTTCTCATCAAGGCCGAGGTTTTTCAGAATCGCTGCGAAAGGCTTGGTTTTGATCTCCTCAAGCATGAAATCCTCTACAACAAGAATTTTTCCTTCCTGTGCTTTGGCGCTGAACGCTGAACGACGGGCAAGCGCCTTTACTTTTTTATTGACTTTCTGGTCGTATCCGTGTGGTGTCGGTCCAAAAATTGTTCCACCACCAATCATTAAAGGCGAACGAGTAGAACCCTGACGGGCGTTGCCGGTTCCCTTCTGGCGATAGGGCTTGCGACCTCCACCCCTGACTTCAGCACGGGTCTTGGACTTGTGCGTTCCCTGCCGGCGGTTGGCAAGAATCGACTTTACATCGAGATATACCGCATGTTCAGATACTTCGGCTCCGAAGATATCGTCGCATAGGGTAACAACCTCTCCGGATTCAGTGCCGGCGGTAGTTAAGACTTTAAGTTCCATGGCTTCGTGCAGTCAGCTTTTTACTTTTTTGTAGAAACAATCCTTACATAGCAGTTCTTCGGTCCGGGCACAGCGCCCTTTACCATAATGAGGCTGGACTCAGGCATAATTTTTATAACCTGCAGGTTTCTGACAGTTATTGTGTCAGTTCCCATGCGGCCACCCATCCTAGTACCCTTGAATGTGCGCGATGGATCTGAAGCTCCGCCAATCGAACCCGGTGCCCGAAGCCTGTCGGACTGACCGTGTGTCCGCTGGCCACCACCGAAATTGTGGCGCTTGACAACACCGGCAAATCCTTTTCCTTTGGAAACACCCTGCACATCAACAATCTCACCCTCGATGAACGACTCAACAAGTACGGGGCTCCCCGCAGTCAGCTCGCCTTCAAACATGGATGTATCGAATTCGGCAGTCATGTATCCCGGTGCAACTCCAGCCTTTTTATAATGACCGAGCATAGGCTTGTTCACTTTAGCCTCTTTCCTCTCCCCGATCCCAACCTGATAGGCATCATACCCATCTGTTCCAACATTCTTGACCTGCGTTACAAAGCAGGGCCCAGCCTGGATGATGGTACAGGGCACAGCCTCTCGGTTCTCGTTAAACAGACGGGTCATGCCGATTTTCTTTCCCAGAATCGCGCCCATATCAATTGCTCTTTATCTAATTCGTTAAGACTTGATTTCAACATCAACACCACTCGGAAGCTCAAGCTTCATAAGCATGTCAATGGTTCTTGAAGTCGGGTTCATAATCTCTATAAGCCTCTTGTGGGAGGAAAAAGAGAACTGCTCACGGGACTTTTTATCAACATGGGGAGACCGGTTTACGGTATACACATGCGATTTTGTCGGCAGTGGTATGGGACCAAAGATGATTGCATCAGTTTCCTTGACCACATCTATAATCCGCGAAGCCCACTTGTCAACCAGGCTATGGTCGTAAGACTTGAGCTTGATTCTGATCTTTTGCTGTACAGCCACTTGTCAACCCTGTTTCGTGTTATCGATAAAAAGGGGCGGAGAGCTTTTCACTCCGCCCCGGGAAGCCTTGTCCAGTAAGATTATCAGTCGTTGATCTTGGTTACGGAACCAGCGCCGACGGTACGACCGCCTTCACGGATAGCGAAACGAAGACCTTCATCCATGGCGATAGGAGCAATCAGCTCAACTTCAACCGAAAGGTTGTCGCCAGGCATAACCATTTCCACACCTTCAGGAAGACTGACAGCACCAGTCACATCCGTGGTACGGAAGTAGAACTGGGGACGGTAGTTGGTGAAGAACGGCGTATGACGGCCACCCTCTTCCTTCTTAAGGATGTAGACCTCTGCCTTGAACTTGGTGTGCGGTTTGATGGTGCCGGGCTTGGCAATAACCATGCCGCGCTCGAGATCATTTTTGTCAACACCGCGAAGTAGGAGACCTGCATTGTCGCCAGCCCGACCCTCATCGAGCAATTTCTGGAACATCTCAATGCCGGTAACAACAGACTTGCGGGTATCTCTGATACCAACAATCTCAACCTCTTCATTGATCTTGATGCGACCACGCTCAATCCTGCCGGTACCAACAGTACCACGACCGGAAATCGAGAAGACATCCTCAACAGGCATCAGGAACGGTTTGTCAACATCACGGACGGGCTCAGGGATGTAATTGTCTACTGCATCCATAAGCTCCTGGATGGCTTTTTCGCCTTCTGCATCACCGTCAAGAGCCTTGAGTGCAGAACCTTTGATGATAGGAATATCGTCACCGGGGAAGCCGTACTCGGTAAGAAGCTCACGAAGCTCCATCTCGACAAGCTCAAGAAGCTCGGGATCAGCAATATCAACCTTGTTCAGGAAAACGACAAGCGCAGGAACATTCACCTGACGGGCAAGCAGAATGTGCTCGCGGGTCTGAGGCATAGGACCATCTGTACCAGCAACAACAAGTATCGCGCCATCCATCTGGGCAGCACCGGTAATCATGTTTTTAATGTAATCAGCGTGGCCAGGGCAATCAATGTGTGCATAGTGGCGTTTCTCGGTCTGGTACTCCACATGTGCCGTTGAAATGGTAATACCACGCTCGCGCTCTTCAGGAGCCTTATCAATATCGCCGAACTCGCGTGCAGCTGCCATTCCCTTCTTTGCAAGCACTGAAGTGATTGCGGCTGTCAGGGTTGTTTTTCCGTGGTCAACATGGCCGATGGTACCGATATTGACATGAGGTTTATCCCTCTTGTAGGACTCTTTTGCCATAACTTTATCTCCGATCTGTTAGCTGTTGTTATTTGTAATAAATTAGTGTTTCTGAACTGTACTCTTCTTACTAATCATCATTCTTACTTACCCGCTTTTCCTGAAGCGATTCAGCAATGCTTTTCGGTACTTCGCGGTAACTCTCAAACTCCATTGAGTAGTTTGCCCGGCCCTGAGTCATAGACCGCAGGTCGGTTGAGTAACCAAACATTGCCGAAAGAGGAACCTTTGCGTCAACAAACTGTGCGCCTGCCCTCTGACCCATTCCCTCGATATGCCCGCGACGACCCGACAGGTCACCCATAACATCACCAAGATACTCTTCCGGAGTAATTACCTCAACCTTCATAATTGGCTCCAGCAGTACAGGGGTTGCCTTTTTTGCAGCGCCCTTGAAACCTATTGAACCGGCAATCTTGAACGCCATTTCAGAGGAATCGACATCATGGTACTTACCGTCATACAGCGTCACTTTGATATCCTGCATCGGGTAACCGGCAACAACACCATCTTTCATGGCCTGCTGGATACCGGTATTGACAGCGGGTATATACTCTCTCGGAATCACGCCGCCCTTGACTGCATCAACAAATTCATATCCCTTACCCTCTTCAAGAGGCTCAACTATAATGTTGACCAGACCGAACTGGCCCTTACCGCCAGACTGACGCACAAACTTACCCTCAAAGTCAACCTTGGCGCGAATGGTTTCACGGTAGGCAACCTGCGGCTGACCCACACTCGCCTCAACCTTGAACTCGCGGCGAAGCCTGTCAACAAGAATCTCAAGATGCAGTTCACCCATACCCGCAATCAGGGTCTGCCCTGTCTCATCATCAGTTTTCACGCGGAAGGTAGGATCCTCTTCGGCCAGCTTTGCAAGCGACATTCCGAGTTTATCTGAATCGTCCTTGGTTTTCGGCTCAATTGCAATCTGAATGACCGGCTCAGGAAACACCATCTTCTCAAGCACAACGGGATTAGCTTCGTCGCAAAGTGTATCGCCAGTGCGAACCTCTTTGAGGCCAACCGCAGCTGCAATATCACCAGCATATACGCAATCCAAATCCTCTCGCTTGTTGGAATGCATCTGAAGCACCCTTCCTACCCGCTCTTTCTTGCCGGTTATTGAATTGAGAACATAACTGCCCGCCTTGAGCGATCCGGAATATACCCTGAAAAATGTGAGTTTGCCGACAAACGGATCGGTTGCGATCTTGAAAGCAAGCGCGGCAAAAGGCTCTTCATCACTCGGGTGACGGACAACATCTTCTTCGGTGCGCGGATGATGACCCTCGATCTCGCCATCGTCAAGCGGGGATGCAAGGTAGTCGACCACTGCGTCAAGCATGAACTGCACGCCCTTGTTCTTGAATGAGGAACCGCAGAGTACGGGAATGATATCAACATTCAGCGTAGCCTGGCGAAGGACCTTGCGAAGCTCAGACTCAGTGATATCCTCTCCATTGAGATACTTCTCAAGAAGAGTTTCATCTACTTCCGAAACCGCCTCAAGCATATTGATCCTCCATGTCCGAGCCTCATTCTCGAGATCATGGGGTATCTCTACCTCTTCATAGGTACTTCCATCTTCCTTGTCGAAAATGATCCCCTTCATTCTGATGAGGTCAACAAAGCCTGCGTAAATCTCGCCTTCTCCAATAGGAATCTGAAGCGGGACCGGATTGGTATTCAATCTTTCGCGGATAGCCTTTATCGTCTCAAAGAAATTTGCGCCCGTTCTGTCCATCTTATTGACATAAGCAATGCGCGGCACACCATACTTGTTTGCCTGGCGCCAGACAGTCTCCGACTGCGGCTCAACGCCACCAACCGCACAGAACAGCGCCACAGCACCATCAAGCACACGCAGCGAGCGCTCTACCTCAACAGTAAAGTCGACATGGCCAGGAGTATCAATAATGTTGATGCGATGGTTCACTCCTACATAATTTCCGTATTTAGGGGACCAGAAACAGGTTGTCGCTGCAGAAGTAATAGTAATGCCGCGCTCTTTTTCCTGCTCCATCCAGTCCATGGTAGCACCGCCGTCATGAACCTCGCCCATCCTGTGAAGACGCCCCGTATAATAGAGAATCCTCTCAGTGGTCGTGGTCTTACCAGCATCAATGTGAGCCATAATGCCGATGTTACGAACCTTGTCCAGTGCAACCTGCCGTGTCATATCCAGTATTTTAATCTATTTTAATCTATCGTCAATCAATCAGAAACGGAAATGCGCAAACGCCTTGTTTGCGTCAGCCATACGATGCACTTCATCACGCTTCTTGACCGAAGCTCCCTGCTCTCCGGCAGCATCCATCAACTCAGCAGCCAGCTTTTCAGCCATTGAACGGCCGCCCCGCCTCGTCGCAAACTGTTTCAGCCAGCGGAACGCAAGTGCGCCGCGCCGGGAAGGCTTCACCTCCATCGGAATCTGATAAGTCGCACCACCAACCCGCTTGCTGCGGACTTCAACCACAGGAGCTATATTGGACATTGCGCGGTGATAGACCTCCAGAGGACTTTCCTCCGTCATCTTTTCGCCAATGATCGCAAATGCGTCATACACAATCTTTGTCGCAACATCTTTCTTGCCGTCAAGCATTACCGCATTGATAAAGCGAGCAACGCTTTCGTCACTGTACCGGACATCCACACCCGTCTTCTTGTAGCCACCTTTTTTCGACATAATTCCCTGATGAATTGATGATTCGGTTTACTTTTTACCCTTTGCTGCACCGCCCTCTTTGGGCTGCTTGGCGCCGTACTTGGAACGGCTCTGCCTACGATCGGTAACACCCGAAGTGTCAAGCGATCCGCGGACAATATGATAACGGACACCAGGAAGATCCTTCACCCTGCCGCCGCGGATCAGAACAATGGAGTGCTCCTGCAGGTTATGACCTTCGCCAGGAATATAGGCCGTCACCTCAATCTTGTTCGAGAGCCTGACACGCGCAACTTTGCGCAGCGCCGAGTTAGGCTTTTTCGGCGTCGTCGTGTATACACGAGTACAGACCCCACGCTTCTGCGGGCATTTTTCCAGCGCAGGTGACGCTGTTTTTGACGCTTTTACACTTCTACCGTGCCTGATAAGCTGCTGAATCGTCGGCATACTGTAACTCTCTCTTTCTATTTAAAAACCTCTGATGACAAATCGCTTTGTACTGAAAAATCCATAAGGACAACCAATGTAAGCGAATTAAAAAAAAAAACAAAACGGAAAACATCATTTTTCATGCTCTTGATAAAAAAATGATTTTCCGTTTTCAACCCCCTGACGCTGCCGGTTTCAGACCGGCAGCGTCAGGGCAATCTCGCGGACCAGAGCCTCCATTACTTTTTCATGCTGCGGGATATCCTCCGCAGCCAATTTCGTTGCGCTTTCAGCAGACCCGATTATCTCTTTAAGCGTTACGCCCAGAGCGTCACCTTCGCCCGCTTTTAAAGAGCGCCCGCCCGCATCCTGCGCAAATCGGGCAAGGACCCCTTCAGGAGCAGAAACGGCAAATGGAACGCCCATACCGGCCACATCAACAAGAAGCTCCGGAACCCGCAGTGCATTGCCGTCCTGGCGTCCAGCGGCAAAAAGCACCAGTGAGGCATTGCGGCACAGGGTAAGCACGCCCTCTTCCGAAGAGGGGCAGATGATTTCAGCCGTTCCCTCCAACCCAGATTTTTTCAGCAGATGTTCCGCCGGCAGACCTGTCACTACAAGAGAACCGGTGCAGCAACCCCCCTGCTCACCGGCAGACTTTGCAAGCTCACGCAAAAAATCTCTAATCTCTTTCTCTGTCAACCGCTGCAGCAAAAACACCGGCCTGCCCAAAGAATCAGGAGCCCCTTCGCCCGAAAGGCTCTGGTCATCAGCATCCTCGAGGGGGGTATCAGCAATGATGGTAATGTCATCATGGGATACCCGACCAAAATATTTTTTCAGAAAATATTCTTTCAGCTCCCGCGTTGGAGTAATGATGCTGTAACCACTTGTCAGCAGCTTCTCTTCAAGTCCTGACCCGTCACCCGAACGCAGACTCCCCGATGGGGCAAACGGCGAACGCCGGGTGAGCGGAGACTGAATGTCAAAAAGAACCGGCACACCGTGACGGACGGAAATTTCCAGCGCGATTTCCAGCGCCGGCGCGGATGGCCCCTGAACGAAGACCGCCTCAATATCGGGAAACTGGTTCATAACCTTCTCCGCAAGAGCCCCCGCATGCTTCTCCCACACAGCACAGAGTCCGGGAGCACTGAAACGGGACGGAATCACTTTTCCCATAACCCCTCTTGGTTGCATCGGCCCGCCATAAGCCATAGCGGCAACCCGGCATGCGGCAACATCTTCAACCAGAACGGGGGGGCCGGTTCTCCATATCCTCTCACCGTTGACACCCGCCGTTTCCTCGTTGATCGCATCGGTGCCGAAAGAATCTTCATCTGACACAAAAGCCGGCGGCGCAATGACAATAGGCTCCCAGCCGTATGCCGGAAGCCGAGAGGCCATTCTGAAAGCTCGAGATGAGCCGTCGGTCATGGCAGGCGGATAATTGGGGGCAAGAAACAGAATTTTCCTCACTGTACTGTATTGATTAATCGGAAACGGCCTGACCGCTCCCATGCATTGATTTCATGTAATAACTGCAACCGCAATATACTCTAAATCAACTCTCCTCTCTCTGCCGACGCCAGGGAAAAACGCCTGCAATGAGCATCAGCAGCACAACGCCAAACCCCGCGAACGAAAGCGTTCTAGCAGTTTCAAAGACGCTGCGGTCATACACAAACCCTACCCGATGGGTGCCAGCAGGAACCACCACCCCCCGAAGCAATCCATCCACCCTCTCCACAGAAACCGGTTGGCCATCCAGGTAAGCCCTCCACCTGAGCGGATAGAAAATTTCACTCTGAACCAGCAGAGCCTCATTGGGAGCCGAAATCTCAATAACAGACGATTCACTCTCCAGCTCAACCTTCGTGATGATGGCTGGAGAAAAGCTCCTCCCTGCAAGAGGAGAAGCTTCGTCCACATAGACCACTTCCCCTGGCTGAACCGTCCCCTGCCCCCCCTGTCGTTCAAGCAGCCGAAAGAGCTCTCTGTCATCAGCAACACCCACTGCCTTTCCGGCCGTCCACACTCTCGGCATCGTTCCATCAAGCCGGTAGATCCATACTTTCTGTGGACCCCGGGCCAACTGAAGTTCACCAGATTTCACGAGAGTCAGAGAGGAGTGCTCCACCGGAGAGGCAGTCAGCACGAAACCGACATTCAGTACCCTGAGCACCCCGAGGGAGGCAAGGTTCCCCGTTCCAGCAAGAAACTGCTCATAGCGAGCAAACTTTGCCGGATGATATCCTCCAACCGACTCAACGCCCGAAAGCGCAAACTTGTTTTCACTGAACAGAGGGCCTGCCGGATACACGCGCGTTGGTTTCTCCTGGCGTGCCAGCCACTCGGTCACTTCATCAGGCTCCAGTGCCGGCCGAATGCTCTCACGGCTGACAAGCGACCCGGTCCGCAATGAACTGGCGGAAGGGCTAACAATCTTGATGTCGCACAAAGCAAGATCAACAAGCGCTGCCACCAGAAACAGATGGATCGCAACCTGCAGGGGAATCATTTTTTTAATTCCGAGCCACAGAAGCCCAACCGCAATGGCAACAAAGAGCGCCATCAAAAGAACACCGCCTTCAATCTGCTCCCAACGGACCCTGTTGACCATCCATGCAAGGTCAAAACTTCCCACCGAAGGGGAAGGAAAGAGTGAGCGGAAGAAATTCTCACTCCCACCGCCGGCTCCCAGCATCAGCGTCAACACCAACAGCACGGCAAAGACCAGCGAAGCCCACCGCAGAGGGTTACGGAGAATTTCGGGACGGGCCCTAAAAAGAGCACTGGCACCATGCGCCGCCAGTGCCGCGACAACAGGATAGAACATGATGAGAGCCATGGAAGGGACCCTGAAGCGACTGAAAAATGGCGCAGCATGATAAAAAAGATCAAACACGGGAGAAAAGAACCGCCCAAAAGAGAGCAGCGCCGACAGAAGCGCCACAAAAAGATAGAGAAAGCCCAAAGGCTCCCGCCTCAGCACCCATCCTCCAACAAATGCCAGCAGCAGCACTACAATCCCGGTATAATGCGGATAATCCGTAAACGGCATGAACCCCCAGTAGGTAATTCCCCCGAACCCGAAAATACCGGGAAGCAGGAGTGTGCCGAATTCAATTGGGTGCATCGACCAGAGGGTTGCATACTCCCATGCAGAGCCCGCTCCTCCCGATGCCATTCCCCGAACCGACCATGGGGCATAGCCGGAGGCCGGCAGCCATATTGCCGCCGACATCAGGAGCGCACAGCCTAAAGCCACAAGCAGCAACCCCCAACGGCCAAAGAGCTTGCGAATCGGGAGGCGAGAGGAAAAAGAGAGAACGACCACGAGAATCAACATGAGCAACCATGAGTACCAGGCAATCTGCACATGCGACCGCTGCAGCTGGAACCCTGCCAGAATGGCAAGCATGCCGGCGTCCTGCAACCGACCTCTTTCCATAAGCCGCATAGCGGCCCAGAGCAGCCACGGAAGGTATGCCGCCGTCATCAGCTGGCTGCCATGGCCATGCACCAGCATAGCCGTCATTGCCGGATTGAGCATGAAAACCGCCCCACCAAACCATGCCGCCGAAAGGGCGATTGACTGGTTGCGGAGAAAAAAATACATCCCCATCCCGCCGAAAAGCAGATGAATCAGCTGAAGGGCCATACCGTCAAGATGAAGGAACGCGGTCGCGGCATTGGGGAAATAGAGCCCACTCAGGAAACTGAAAGCCTCAACCGTGGGCATGCCAGAGAATACCCACGGCTGCCAGAGGGGATAGCGGCCAGAAGTATGCTGAAGGTGCTGAAGAGCATTATCAAGAGCAGCGGGAACAATACTGTCGGGCGCTGCAGGAACCATTGCCTGAAAAACAACCGGGTAGTATACCGCCGCCAGCAGCAGGCCGTACCCTGCAACCACAAGGGCAAATGAAAGTATCCTGTTCTGCAGCACCTTGACTCCCCTGAAATTATTGTAAAAAAAGAAACAACAGCCTGATCCTCACCGGCTCCCGCCAAAATAACTCTTGAGCCGTAAAATAATCTCCCGCTCATCCTCTTCCAACCCAAGAAGCAGTAAAATCAATGCATACAAGGGCCCCAGAACACCCAGAGACGCAACTGGCAGAAGAGCGCCCGGGAGAGTAAAAAACCAGGGTGGAAGAAAAAGAAACCCCAGAGCACTGGAGGCCCCTGCAAGAAGAGGCTTGAAAAGCGCTTTGGAAAACGGGTGGAGCCCCAAAAGAGAACGAACCTCCAGCAACCGTGCGGCGGAAAGCACGAGAAACAGCAGCACCGAAGCAAGAGCCGCTCCCTCAATGCCCATCCGGGGAATCAGGAGCAGATTAAAAAACACCTGCAGCAGAAGCGCGACTGCAGCGTTTATGAGGCTGAGCCGAGCGTAACCCGTCATAGCCAGCAGGGTTGCCGCCATCCCAAAAACAGCCTGAAGAATGGCTGCGCCCGAAAGCAGCACCAGGGCCGGAGCGGCCTTCGGAAAAGAGCTGCCGAACACGGCAAGCACCGGCCCGGGAATCAGGGCAAACAGCAGCAGCAAAGGGATAACAAGCGTCAGAATCCACCGGGTGAGAAGCCTGTAAATGCGCCCCACCTCATCCATTCTGCCAGCCGCGTGCAGCTCGGCAAAAACAGGAGCGGCCATTCCTGCAAATGCAACAAGCACCGCACGGATAAGGCCGGCTGTTCGCGCCGCCGGATGGTAAAGACCAACGGTTGCAGGGTCAGTCAGCATCCCGAGCATCATCACATCAAGCCAGTGCATACTCATGCTGATGAACGATACCGCCATAAACGGCAGTGCATAGAAAAGCACGGGCCTCTCAACTGCACCAGTCCCCCCTGCTACCCGAAGCATGCCGGCAACAGGAGCAAGACGGGGCCGTATCCAGAAATACGATAGTGCCGCCGACAGCGCGAAAGGAAAAAGGAGCGCCGCCTCACCACCGAAAGCCGCATTAAAAAGAAGAGTAAAGAGCAGGAGAAGTACCGGATTGATAATCTGGGTGGCAATGATTTTGGGACGGATATTCCCACACGCCTGCATGGCATGACCGTAGAGCATTGAGGCAACATTGAACGGAATGGCCGCGGCGTAACAGGCAACTGCGAGCTGAAGCAGGCGACTGCCATTGAGCACAGCCGCCACAGGGGCAGCAAAGAGCTCAAGAAGAAGGAAGATGGCAAGCGAAAGCCAGAGCGCCATTTTCAGTACCGAACCAATAACCTCCATTCGCCGCAGGGGATCATGGCGGGTGGCCGGAACAAAACGAAGAAGGGCCGAATCAAGCCCGGCCATTGCCGCAACCTCTGCAATCTGCACAACGGCTATTGCAAGCGCATAGGTACCAAGGGCATCAGCGCCAAGCAACCGCGCAACCACAAGGCTATAAACAAACCGCGCCATCTGGCCAACAAGGAATCCGCCGAGAGAGAACCCCGCCCCGGCTGCTATCGAGAAATTCCGGTTCATTCCGCCCTCTCCTGCAATGCCCGAAGAAGTTCCCCAACCATTGCAGCAGCAAGAGCGTCCCAGCTGTGCTGACGGGCAAACTCCCTGCGGCCCTCCTCCCTGCTGTCGGCCAGCGCTTCGGGCACCATCTCCACAAACTCCTCTTCCGTTTCAGCCACAGCCACAACATCTTGAGCCTTATCAACAGCTTCGCAGTAATTCATGGCAAGCACAGGCACTCCGGCAGCAGTATACTCATAGAGTTTGTTCGGATCCGAAGCCCGTTTGAGCGGACTCCGCTGCATCGGCATCAGAGCAAGAGAAAAATGCTGTACCCAGGCAGGAACCTCGTCATAGGCTACCAGACCGGCATAGCGGACATTGGGAAGCAGACGGAGTTCCTGCTGCCGCTCCCACCAACCGTGCTGATAGGCAGGCCCTACCAGTACAATGCTGTACTTAGGCCACCGCTTGGCCACACGAACCAGCAGAGGTACATCAAGCCAGTCCATCGCTCCAAGATACCCCAGAACCTCCCCGCCAGCTTCACGAAGCAGCGGGGGCACTTCACGGCGCGGCTCAGAAAACCGCTCGTATTCAACCCCGTTACCAAGAGAAACCACCCGAACAGAGAGCGGAGGGGCGATGCGCTCACTCAACTCACAGCTGACGCTGAACATCAGCTCCGCGCGCTGCAGCCATGCAGCCCGGTACCCCGCAAGCCAAGGCGGCGAATCGGGAAAAGCGAGATGATCATCATTGGCATCGTAAAAGCGAAGCCGCGCAGGCAGACGGGCGGCTACAGGCCCCCAATAAACATTGCTCAGGCCAATAACCCGGTTGCGCCCGGAAAACCCGAGCACAAGGGCCCAGAAAAGCATCAGAGCAACTCCGGGAATCCCCACCAGAAAACGCACCACAGGAATGTTGAGCAAGCGGCCAAAAGCGAAAGGAACCCGCTTCAGGAAGGGAGCCGTCACCACAAACACGCGACCACGGCGAACAGGAATCCAGTGATGTTGACGGCCAAGGGTGAACGGCTCTATAAAAAGAATATCCCAGCTGTCGGGAAAACGGGCAAGAAGACGCTGCTTGCGGGTAGAAAGAAAATCCCACTGCACCTCCGAAAACCACACCAACCGCTGCTTATTCTTCCCCATCGCCTCCTCCCCTCTCAACTGAAAGCTCATACATCTGGACCTTTTCAAACAGCAGCCGGAGAAACGGCTTCACACCGGTCAAGTAAAACAGCGGCCGACGGATGCGAAACCGGGTGCTTCTCTGCACCCTGAACCCCGCCCGCCCGAAAAGGGCACGAGCTTCAGCCTCCCCCATCTCATGAAAATGGTCTGGGCTCCGAAGCATTGCCGGACGGCTGAGCGGCATGGAAACAAACATACGCGCATCCGCACCCGAAAGCACCCTGCGGACCTCAAGAAGCAGATGAAGCGGATTGTAGAGATGCTCAAGAACCTCCAAAGCACACACCACACCATAAGAACCCTCGAGGCATTCAACATCAAGATCAACATCGCTGTTGACGAACCGGCACCCCAGAAGCTCCTCCATCTGTCCAGTCAATGGCGTCCGATCCCCGAGGTCAAGCCCTCCATCAACCCGGCAACCCGCAAGAGAGGAATCGGCCATAAACGCAATGCTTTTGCACCACCGGACAGTGTGCGCCGCTTCGCTGAGATAGTCACTATCAACAATGTTCCTGTAGCGGCTCATCCTTCTCCTCCCTCAGGGCGAAACTTTGAGAAAACCATCCCCCCGGCAGCGGGAATCAGGCGGAAAGGCAACAACAGCAGAAAAAGCCCCACAGAGAAGAGCGAACCATGCTTCCGGAGCAACCGCACCGTTGAAGCACTGCGCAGCAAAAGCTTCCGTAAGAGCCGTCCGCGAAACCCCCTCGACACCCGGTGCCAAACCTTTGAGGAGGGAACAAACACAACCCGGAGCCCCATCCCCCGGAGACGAAGGGAAAGATCAACATCCTCCCCGTACATCCCGAACGCTTCGTCAAAACCACCAAGAGCCTTGAAGTCGGAAGCGCGCACGCAGACACAGCACCCCGTTGCATATCCCGTATTGCCCGATCGGCTGAACTGGGAGCCATCCTTCCGGCGCAGCCCCACATGGCGCACAAGACCCGAACGGAGGTTCACCTCGCCGCCTGCATACCATATAACTGAAGGATGAGCCATATAAAAAATTTTTGGGACAGTGGCCCCCACTCCAGAGTCACCCCGAAGAACCGTGAGCAGCGGAAGCGCGAAGCAGGACTCGACTACGGTATCATTGTTCAGAAAAAGCACCTCCTCCGCCCCCATCTCTTCAGCACGCCGGAACCCGGCGTTGTTGCCTCCTGCATATCCGAGATTGGAGGGAAGCTCCAGAATATCCGTATCGGGAAATTCCATCCTGATGCGGCCAACCGAACCGTCCCGGGAGCCGTTATCGACCACCAGCAGACGGAAATCAAACTCCCGCAAAGCCGCCTCAAGCGACCTCAAACAGGCAATCGTATCATCAGCGCCGTTCCAGTTCAGCACCACCACCACAAGCCCCCCCTTCACGCATCACCTCCCGCCAGTTGCCGGAGAAAAGCCCCCGACCGCGAGCCGAACTCGCGCCACCCGTCATCGACCACCTTTTGCACCGAAACAGAATCAGCACTCTCCTGCTCCCGAAGAAACAGCTCCGTGATGGCCTCAGCAATGGCATGGGCGGAACAGTCCGCCGCCACAACCCCTGAGTGGCGTGTAGTGATGGCATCGGGAAGCGAACCGGCAGGGGTAACAACAAGAGGAACGCCGTAGCCTAAAGCAAGCTGGGCAACGCCCGACTGCGTCGCACTCCTGTAAGGCAGTACGCAACAGTCGGCCGCAGCAAAAAGCGTTGCGGTGCGCTCCGGCGAAACAAAACCGGGAAGAAATGTCACCAGGTCGCCGATGCCAAGCGCTTCGGCAAGAGACCGATAGCCATCAAGCTTCTCATAAAACTCCCCGGCCACCACCAGACGAAGCGAAGGAAAGGAGGAGCGAAGTTCCCCGAGAGCGCGAAAAAGAAGGTCGAGCCCCTTGTAACGGCGGACGAATCCGAAAAAAAGAAGCACCCGATCCTCCCCGCGCAGGCCAAGCTCATGACGGGCAGTCTCCTGCATCGGAAGGGGAACTTCGGGCGGATAAAGAGGGTGGGTGAGCCGAAGAAGGGGAACCGAAGGCATTGCAGCCGCGGCGTCCAAGGAAACAGTTTCCGAAAGGATGATTGCCCCCTCAAGCGTACGGGCAAGCAGGCGCCGCATAGCCGGCTCGAAAAAGAACGACTCATGAGATGACATATTGTGCAGAAGGGCAACGGCACGAATGCCGCTCACGCGACGGAGCACGAAGAGAAGAGGGGCAAGAAACCCGCCCCAGTAAGCGGCAAGCAGAATATCGGGAGGATTCTTTTTGAGCTCTCTGGCGGTGGCGAACCAGGTCCGGGGGTTGTAGAGAACAAGCGGCCCTCTGCCAACAGGGCTTTCCTCAGTACCACGACCCGGCTGAAGAAAACGGGGCCAGAGAGCACGGAAACCTACAACCTCAACACTGCACCCGTCCTCCCTCAAAGCCTCAAGCAGGTGGGTGCTGAAACGGGTGATCCCTCCCCTCAAGGGGGGGAAGGGGGTGACGAAGGCAATCCTCAGCACCCTCACCGGCCGCTCCGTACAACGGGAACACTACTGCTCCCCAAACCCCTGCTCAAAAAATTCAACAAGCTGGCGGGCAGCCTCATCAGCATCCTCACCGGTAAGTTTAAGAGTCAACTTCGTCCCTTTCGGTGCCGCAAGGCTCATGACGCCGATAATAGACTTTGCATTGATTTCCACGCCCTGCATCTCAATAAAGAAATCGGCCTTGAAACGCGATGCAAGCTTCACAACAGCCGCGGCAGGCCGTGTATGCAGACCGGCCCTGTTTTTAACTATAACTTCATGAACAATCACGGCAAAGGGTACCTGTTTGGGTGTTGTTGGGAACGGGAAGCTTTTTGACCATGGCCGTTTCATCACAGGCCATCAGTTTGGGGCAGCGGGTACAGTCCCGCCATATCTTCTGAGGGAAATACTCTTTTTCAATCTCACTGTACCCGAGACGGGCAAAAAAACGCCTGCTGAGGGTCAGCACAAAAACCTCGGCTACCCCCTCCTCGCGAAGAACAGCTTCCGCCTTTTCTACAAGCAGTCGCCCCGTCCCCTTAAGCCTCCAACTCTCCTGAACCGCCAGTGAACGGATTTCGGCAAGAGTCCGGGTATAAAACGCAATAGCACAGCAGCCAACAACCTCGCCGGCATCTTCAGCCACAAAAAAATTTCGGATGTTTTCAACAACAGTCTCCGTAGCCCTTTCCAGCATCAACCCGGAACTGGCATACACATTGATAATGTGAGAAATCACCTCCGCATCGGCAAGCCTTGCCTGCCGTATCCGAGCCGTTCCTTCCATCGCTACTCCCCGTCCTCCATCTCCGCCTGCCGTTCACACAGAGAAACCTCGCGCCAGAGCTCATCCTTAAGTTCTTTCATCCCCTTGCCAGCAACACTGGAAATAGCCATAACCCTCACACCCTCCGGTGACGCAGGAACAACGAAATCCTCGGGAGCAATATCCATTTTAGTCACCACCAGCAGCCGGGGCTTCTCAATCAGACCGTGGCCAAACTTTTCAAGCTCAGCAACAAGGGTCCCGTACTCAAAAAGAATATCAGGGGAATCCGCTGACACCAGCACCGCAAGAATTTTTGTGCGCTCAATATGGCGAAGAAACTGGAGGCCCAATCCGCGGCCCTCGGCGGCACCCTCAATAATACCGGGAATATCGGCCATCACGAATGACTTGTATTCCTCATACCGCACAATGCCAAGATTAGGAACAAGCGTTGTGAACGGATAATCGGCAATTTTCGGGCGGGCGGCGCTCAGCACCGAAATAAGGGTTGACTTCCCCGCATTGGGAAATCCCACAAGGCCAACATCCGCCATCAGCTTCAATTCCATCGCAAGCTCCAGCTCCTCACCTTTCCAGCCCGGCTCGCTTCGCCTCGGAGCCTGATTGGTGGAGGTGGCAAAATGCTGGTTACCCCTTCCTCCATGGCCACCGCGGGCGATCATAATCTCTTCGTCCGGCTTGGTAAGGTCGGCAATAATCTCCATAGATTCAGCGTTACGAACCAGTGTCCCTATGGGAACATCAATAACAATATCCTTCCCTTTCCGGCCTGTTTTTCGGGCCCCCATACCATGGGCACCACGAAGGGCCAAATACTTTTTGCGGTACCTGAAATCAAGCAGTGTGGTCAAATGGCTGTTTGTCCGCAGCCATACATTCCCGCCATCACCACCATCACCACCGTCAGGACCGCCCTTCGGCACATACTTCTCACGCCGAAAACTGACGCAGCCTTTGCCACCGTCGCCAGCCTGCACAAATACTTTTGCACTGTCTACAAACTTCACTGGGAACTCCCGACTGTTGAAATAATCGTATGCTTTGCATATACTGGAAAAAAACCTGATCCACCAACCTGATATTCACTCACTCCATGGCAAAAGCCGTAGCCACACCGCCATCAATCGAAGCACTTATCTCCCGTCTTGAAGAGATAACCCGTACTATGGAAACCCCCGACACGGGCCTTGAGGGTTCAATCGCTCTCTATGAAGAAGGACTTTCCATCGCTGAACAGTGCAAAAAAAGGCTGCAGGAGGCAAAGAGAAAAATTGAAGTCATCAACAGCGGCATGCGAAAAGAAGCGCCCGTCGTTGACAGGGTTCAGGATCTTTTTACCCCCGAGAGCTGAAAAGGGCTCAGCCACCAAGCTTTTTCAGCAGAACCTCATTAACCATCTGCGGATTGGCTCTGCCTTTCATCTTTGCCATGCACTGACCCACAAAAAAGCCCATCAGCTTTGTCTTGCCCTCACGGTAGGCAGCAAGCTGTCCCGGATTGGTAGCCAGAATTTCATCCACAGCCGCCTCAATGGCACCGCTGTCTGAAACCTGTGCAAGCCCCTCGCGCCCCACTATTTCCGCTGCTGAAGCATCGCTCTCATGCATCAGTTCAAATACCTGTTTGGCAATGGTGTTGCTCACCGCGCCCGATCCTATCATACGGATAAGCCCACCGAGACGCTCCGGCGTAACACTGAAATTCTCTATGGAAAGAGACGTCTCCTTCATGGTCCGCATTACCTCGCCCATCACCCAGTTCGACGCAGTCTTAGCGTCACCCGCCAGACCGACAAGCTCCTCAAAATAATCAGCAACCTCCCGTTCAGCCGTCAGCACCCCAGCATCATACACCGGAATGGAAAACTCCTGCACAAAACGCTCGGCACGAGCTTCGGGAAACTCGGGAAGCTCAAGACGAATTCTCTCAAGCATTTCATCATCAACCAGAATCGGAACCAGATCGGGATCAGGGAAATATCGGTAATCATGGGCATGCTCCTTGCCCCGCATTGAACGGGTCTCGCCCTTGTCAGCATCCCAGAGCCGGGTCTCCTGCACAATGGTGCCGCCGGCATCAAGTATGCCCCGGTGGCGTTCGGCCTCATACTCTATGGCCTTTTCAACATTCTTGAAAGAGTTCATGTTCTTTATTTCCGTACGGGTACCATACTCCTCATCGCCAAACAGGCGAAGCGAAACATTGGCATCGCACCGCAGACTGCCCTCCTCCATGTTGCCATCTGAAATGCCAAGATACTTGACTATCTGGCGCATTTTCTGCAGGTAGGTAGATGCTTCTTTTGCCGTCCGGATATCGGGATAGCTTACAATTTCCAGCAGCGGAACACCGCTCCTGTTAATATCAATAAAGGTATCGTCCCCGATGTCATGAATGGATTTGCCTGCATCCTCCTCAATATGGATTCTTATCAGCCGCACAAGCCGCTCTCCTTCTCCCGCATCCACCATGAGGCCGCCCTCCAGGCAAATGGGCTCCTCGAACTGTGAAATCTGGTATCCTTTCGGAAGATCAGGGTAAAAATAGTTCTTGCGGGCAAGCACCGAATGGGGAGCAATACGGCAGCCGGTTGCAAGCCCAAGCTTGACGGCATCTTCAACCACCCGGCTGTTCAGCACAGGCAGTGCTCCGGGCAACGCCAGGCATACGGGACACACATTGGTGTTTGCCGAATTGCCGAACCGTGCCGAACAGCCGCAGAAGGCCTTGCTTTTGGTATTAAGCTGACAGTGAACTTCAAGACCCACCACTAATTCATACTTCATGGCACCTTTGTCCATTCGGGCACTCCCGTACCCACATTGAAATTACTAATAAGCAACGCTTCCCTGATCGGCCTTCTCAAAAGGACGGTCATCAAACGAGGGCGGGGCGCTGTACTGCTGCTGCGGAACACTCTCCGAGTATATGGGCTGAATGGCCTGCGACTGGGGAGCGAGAACGCCGCCAAGCTTTATAGGCTCATAAGAAAACTTCTGGCCGCCTATTGTGGCATCAGCCATAACTCCCGCCTTCGGCAGCACAAAAATCGCAACACCATCCGAATAATCAGTATTGGTTGCTATGCCCGAAGTCACTACAACCGCCGTCATCTGGGCACTGATCTCGAAATTGCCCTTCTGGAAATCAGTCAGAGCCTTTTTGTCCTTGAAAAAAATAATCTCAGTAAACGACTGGCCACCAAGCTGCGGCCCCACATTGAGCTGAGAAATGGAGGAGCGGCCGATCAGGCGGCCGAGTTCATAAACATACCCCTTACCGTGCCCGCCGCCTAACATGAGAAATCCTCCCTTATAAACATCAGGAAAAACCACATAGCCATGAGCCATTGAAAAGAAACGCTCCAGAGATGGGTCATTTTTCTTCAGATACTGAACCGCGTCTTTAGCCTTGTCGCCCTCATTCGGATCCCACCCGGCAAATGCCGACCCCGTAACAACCCCCGCCAGAAGCAACACGGCGAGAACAGTCTTCATCATTTTCATCATAGCCCTTCATTTTTGGTGTTGTAATAAAATCAAACAGCGATAAACATACAATGGCAGGCAACCCTTATTATACGATTTTCCTGTTAATTATATGACGCTACCTGGGTCGAGTTCCCGCTTGAGAGCCTCCCGCTCAATTTCAAGCCGGCGGATTTCTCGATTGAGCCGGTCAAGCTCCTCGGGACTGCTGTCTATTTCAAGCCGCAGACGCGACGAAGCCTCATCAATCAGGTCAATCGCCTTGTCGGGAAGGAACCGGTCGGAAATGTATCGGTTCGACAGTTCCGCCGCCGCCACAATAGCCGAGTCCTTAATGCGCACCCCGTGATGGATTTCATATTTCTCCTTGAGGCCCCGTAGTATGGACACCGTATCCTCCACGCTCGGCTGGTCAACCACCACGGTCTGGAACCGCCGCTCCAGCGCCGCATCCTTCTCAATGTGTTTCCGGTACTCGTCAAGCGTCGTGGCTCCTATGCAGCGAAGCTCACCCCGCGCAAGCGCAGGCTTAAGAATATTGGCCGCATCCATCGACCCCTCCGCAGCACCAGCGCCAACAAGAAGATGAAGCTCATCAATAAACAGTATCACCTCGCCATCAGAATCCTGCACCTCACGCACCACAGCTTTCAGGCGGTCTTCAAACTCTCCCCTGAACTTCGCCCCCGCAACCAGCTGGGCCATGTCGAGCGCGGCAATCTGCCGATTGAGAAGATTTTCAGGTACATCTCCAGCTACAATTCGCTGGGCAATGCCCTCAACAATGGCCGTCTTGCCCACTCCCGGCTCACCAATCAGCACCGGATTGTTCTTGGTCCGGCGACTGAGAATCTGCAACACCCTGCGAATTTCGTCGTCACGCCCGATAACCGGATCGAGCTTCCCCTTTCGGGCCGCATCGTTCAGATTTCTGGAATATTTTTTCAGGGAATTATAGGTATCCTCCGCACTCTGGCTCGTCACCCGCTGCGAACCCCGTAGGGTCTGCAGAACCTTGAGAATGGCGGCACGGTTCATTCCTGCGTCGCCAAGTAGGCGTGAGGTCGTCCCCCCCGCCTCACTGAGGGCAATGAGAAGATGCTCCGAACTGATATACTCATCCTTCAGCTTTTCAGCCTCCTTAAGGGCCGAATCAAAAACTTTACCGAGATTCTGCGACAGATACTGCCCGGTTGCAGAAGCACCCGTCACCTTCGGAATGCGCTCAATCTCCCGCTCAAGAACTTCCTGCAGGCTCTCCACGGAAACCTCAAGCTTCCGGGCAATCTGCACGGCTATACCCGCGCTCTCGTCAAGCATGGCAAGCAGAAGATGCTCCGGCTCCACCTGCTGGTTCTGGTGGCTTCCGGCCATAGTTGCCGCAGCCTGCAAGGCCTCCTGGGCCTTGGTGGTGAATTTGTTCGGATCAAATTGCATAGCTCGTTCATGGTTATTTTTCAAGAAAGAAAAAAACATCAGCTACAGCTCAATAACAATGTAAAACGAAAAAAAGTTACTGTTGCAGCAACCCTCTCTCCTGAGAGCAAAAAAAACCGCGGCGCCCCTCTCAAGGCCCGCGACTTATTAATCTTATTTAATAACAGAACCCTTTCCCGTCAATACTCTCTGTCTTCCTCTTCGGCGGGCGCCGCAGCTTTCGACATGTTTTTGGCAAGAGCCCCCACAACAAGCTTTATGATTTCACCACCTGTTGAAACAAGCTCAGCACCCTTGTGCTGTATAAACCGCTGTGTCGCCAGCTGGTCCTTGAACAGATCAACACTTGCAGGATCGTAACCCCCCTCGCTCACATATTCGTCAATAACCTCTTCAGCCTCATCAAAAGACATGGCAAACACCTTGATTCCGAGCTTAGCTCTCTCAATGGAGTCAAGAACTTTTCCGTCTGTACTCTGCTGCTCCATAGCTCTGTTCTTTTGATTTCTGATTATAAAATACCGCTCTTAATGTAAGGTAACCAATTTTTCCCGCAGTCAAGCCCGCCCTTACTCCGGCCGATACAGATCGCGCAGACCGACCAACAGAAGCAGAAGGCCGACGCCGAGAGCCGGCCATGTATAGATGTCGGGAATGAAAAACAGGCTATTGAGAATGCCCGCTCCCGGCGAAAGAAGAAGAATAAGGTCCGCACCGGCAAGAATCATCAGCACATTGAAAACCCTCACCTTTACCCGCCGTTTGGGATTGTTCTCCTGTTTGTTAGATTTGCCCATACGAGTTAAAACTAGTGATATAATGATTATTCTTGGACTGGAAACCAGTTGCGACGAAACCTCTGCGGCTGTACTGCAGGACGGCAGGGTATGCTCAAATGTGGTCAGCTCGCAACTCTGCCACACTGGCTTCGGCGGCGTGGTTCCCGAACTGGCGTCAAGGGAGCACGAACGGCTCATTGTCGCCATTGCCGATACCGCTCTGAGCGAAGCCAATATAACAAAAAACGACCTTGATGTCATAGCTGCAACTGCAGGGCCGGGACTTATCGGAGCCGTCATGGTAGGGCTTTGTTTTGCCCAGTCGATGGCATGGGCTCTCTCCATTCCCTTCGTCCCCATCAACCACATTGAGGCGCACATGTTTTCCCCCTTTATTGACGGAGGCTTCGCCAAAGACGGGGGCTTGACCGAAGAGGACCCCACCAGAGGGGTGCCGGAAGAACCGTTCATCTCGCTGACCGTCTCGGGCGGCCACACCCTCCTCTCCATCATCGGGACCGACCTCTCCCGGCGCATCATCGGCCAGACCCTCGACGACGCCGCAGGTGAAGCATTCGACAAAACAGGGAAAATGCTCGGCCTCAGCTACCCGGCTGGCCCCGAAATCGACCGGCTCGCAAAACAGGGAGACCCCTCTTTTCACCGCTTCCCGCGGGCACTCACATCACAGTCGCAGACCAGCCGAAGTTACCGCAACAATGAAGATTTCAGTTTTTCGGGACTGAAAACATCAGTGCGCACCTGGCTTCAGAAACAGTCACCTGAATACATTGATGCACACAGGGCCGACATTGCCGCATCCATTCAGGATGCCATTGTCTCCGTTCTGGTGGAAAAAACAGTTGGCGCTGCCCGTCGCCGCCAGGTCAACTCCATTGCCATAGCCGGAGGGGTCAGCGCTAACTCCGCCCTTCGCGCAGCCATGAAAAAAGAGTGTTCCCGCCACGGCATACGGCTGCATCTGCCCAGCCCCGTCTACTCAACCGACAATGCCGCCATGATTGCCGCTCTGGGTGAGCTGAAAATCTCCCGCGGCATGCGGCCTGAAAGACGATACAGCACTGCCCCCTTTGCAGGAATGCCAACCGGAGAGAGTAAAGCCTGATTGAAATAGTCCGGCAAATAGATTACATTTAAAATCAGTTAGAACAGCCTTACAGCGTTCACCGTTTTTTCTTTATAAACCCAAGACGATACCCCATTATAATGCACGCATTCACCTCAGCGCTTCTTCTTTTCGCACCTCCCGCAACCGGAGGCCCAGCTCCCAACCCCATCATCCAGCTCGTGCCGCTGGTCCTTATATTTGTTGTCTTCTACTTTTTCATGATCCGTCCACAGCAAAAAAAGCAGAAAGACCGCGAAAAAGTGCTTGAAAGTCTGAAACGGGGCGACAGGGTTGTCACAATCGGTGGCATGCACGGCACGGTTGCAGGCATCGACACCGAAAAAAAGACGGTTCTTGTGCAGATTGCGGAAAACACCAAAATCAAGTTTGACCGCTCTGCCGTAGCAAACATCGAGAAACAGGAATCAGGCAACAAACTCACGAGCGGAGAATAACGGACAAGCATGCAGCCAACACGAGCAACATTGGTCCTGGAAAACGGATCAGTCTACAAAGGAACGACTTTCGGTCATATCGGCGAAGCCTCGGGAGAGGTTGTATTCAACACCTCGCACACTGGATATCAGGAGATTCTCACCGACCCATCCTATGCGGGGCAGATGGTACTCATGACCTATCCCCTCATCGGGAACTACGGATTCAACCCCAGTGACAATGAATCACGGCAAATATGGGCCTCAGCCTTCATTGTCCGTGAGGCCTCGAATATTTACAGCAACTACGAGGCCACCGAAAGCCTCGACGACGCGCTGAAAAACGCCGGAGTCATGGGTCTGCAAGGAATTGACACGCGAAAGCTTGTTCGTGAAATCCGTGAAAAAGGGGCGATGAGAGGCTTCATCTCCACAACCGAAACCGATACCCCGAACCTCCAGAAAAAAGCTCAGGCCATTCCCGAAATGATCGGCCGCGACCTGGCGAAAACCGTCACCTGCAGCGAGAACTACACCCTTGACACCCCAAATGCGCGCTACCATGTTGCCGCATTTGACTACGGAATCAAAACAAACATCCTGCGCCTCCTCCAGAATGCCGGGTGCCGGGTCACCGTCCTCAAAGCCGGAACAACAGCCGACGAAGTTATAGCCCTGAACCCTGACGGCGTCTTCCTTTCAAACGGACCGGGCGACCCCTCGGCAGTCGACTATGCCATTGCAACCATCCGATCCCTTGCCGACTACAGCCGCACAACCCGTCCGCTGCCAATCTTCGGCATATGCCTCGGCCACCAGCTACTCGCCCTTGCACTTGGAGCCACAACCTACAAACTCAAGTTCGGCCACCACGGAAGCAACCATCCGGTCAAGAACATGGAGACAAAAAGCATAGAGATTACCTCCCAGAACCACGGCTTTGCCGTCAGCATGGACTCACTGCCCAACTCCCTTGCAATGACTCACCTCAACCTCTACGACAACACCGTTGAAGGCATCAAGCACTCAGAACTCCCCTGTTTCTCAGTACAGTACCACCCCGAAGCCGCTCCCGGCCCACACGACTCGCACTACCTGTTCGATGAATTCACAGCCATGATGGACCGAGCCAAAAACTGACGCTGAATGAAAAAAAGACTCTTTACCCCCGGGCCCACACCGGTGCCCGAGGAGGTCATGCTCCGCATGGCAGCCCCCATCATCCACCACCGGAACCCCGAGTTCATGGAAATCCTTGCCCGGGTCCATGAAAACCTCCGTTATCTCTTCCAGACAACCCGACCCGTCGTAGCACTCAGCTGCTCAGGAACAGGAGGAATGGAAGCAGCAGTTTCAAGTCTTTTTGGTGAAGGCGACAAAGTCATTACAGTCAACGCCGGAAAGTTTGGCGAACGGTGGGGCGAACTCGTACGGCTCTACACCGACGACTGCATTGAAACAACCATTCCATGGGGAAGCACCATTGAGCCCGAACGGCTGAAGAAACTTCTCGCGGAGCATCCCGACGCTAAAGGGGTGTGCCTGACCCACTCGGAAACATCCACAGGAACCGCCGCCGACATCAAAGCCCTCAGCGCCGTCATCCGCAAAAACTCTGACGCCCTGGTGCTGGTTGACGGCATCACCGCAATCGGCGCCCATGAGTTCCATTTTGACGACTGGGGAATTGACATCTGCATCACTGGCTCGCAGAAAGGGCTTATGATGCCTCCCGGACTTGCACTCGTCGCCATTTCAGAGCGGGCACAGGCGCACATCAATGAACCAGCACGGAAGTCCTCAAACTACTACCTGAGCCTGAAAAAAGCGCTTGAGTACCATGCCAGCGACGACACCCCCTTTACCCCAGCCGTCTCGCTCGTCATCGGACTCGACGAAGCATTGACGATGATACGCAACGAAGGTATTGAGCATGTATGGCAACGCCATGAAAGCCTTGCCGCAGCATGCCGTGCCGGGTGCATTGCCCTCGGCATGAAAATCTTCAGCAGCTCCCCCTCCTTCGCCGTCACACCGGTATGGCTTCCCGAAGGGGCCGACTGGACAGAGTTCAACAATGTCCTAAAGCACGATAACGGCATAACAGTTGCCGCAGGACAGGATGAATTCAAGGGAAAGATTTTCCGAATCTCACATCTCGGCTACTATGACGAACTTGACATGCTCACAGTAATCGGCGCACTTGAACGGGCAATCAAGGCAATCGGCCTGCCCCTTACACCCGGAACCGGCGTCACAGCAGTGCAGCAGGCATTCCTCGGCAAATGAGGCCCTAAAAAACCATTTTGCCGTACGATGAATAATATTTAAACTGCCTTATTCGTTTTTTATCGCCCTGCACCGAAAAACTGGCAACAACACCTAAAACAGCTCACGGAGACCACTATGAAAAAGTTCCTTCCTTTTCTGACCTTCGGCTTTGTCGTCCTTGGCGGATGCGGCCTTGAAAAACCCCCTGCCTCACTTGAGTTCCCCGGCGAAAAAGAAGGCGCTGCCAATGAAGCCGTAGAGGCTGCCGCCCCGGAAGCCCCTCTTGATCCCGCACTTGCCGCCGGTAAAGCCGTGTACGACATGAGCTGCGGCGCATGCCACGATTCAGGCATGCTGGGTGCTCCAAAACCTGGAGACAAAGCTGCATGGACAGACCGCGTTGCACAGGGCCTGGATGTCATGACCCAAAAATCCATTGACGGCTTTACCGGCGCAGCCGGCATGATGCCCGCAAAAGGCGGCAATATGGATCTGACAGACGAAGAGGTTGGAAGCGCCGTAGCCTGGATGGCCAGCACAGTAGAATAAAACGAAGCACAGAATCAAGGGAGCCGCCTTCGGGCGGCTTCTTCATATAAACTATTACACACTAAAGGAGAACTCTCTATGTCCCGTATCATTTCAGCCGTTGCCGGCGCAATGCTTGTTATTTCACTCGGCTCCGTTGACGCAAAAGCAGCCTACAACGCAGCAGCAGGCAAAACCGTCTATGACGCAAGCTGCGTAGCCTGCCACGCTTCCGGCATTATGGGAGCTCCGAAAGTCGGGCTCAAAACCGCATGGACCAGCCGTATTCCTCAGGGCCTTGAGACCATGGTACAGAAGTCCATCAAAGGCTATCAGGGCACAAAAGGAATGATGCCGGCAAAAGGCGGCAATGCAAAACTGACCAATGCAGAGGTCGGCAACGCTGTAGCCTACATGGTAGAGCAGAGCAAATAACGCTCTTTGAAACCAACGACAGAAAAGGCGGGAAGCAATTCCCGCCTTTTTCCATTCAGAGCCATTCGGGAATATCATTGAGGGAATGTATCTTGCTGGCAACAAAAAAAACGCCTCATGCTCCCGAACGAATACATCGGCTATGCCGCCGGCCTCATCACCACACTGGCGCTGCTGCCCCAAGCATTAAAAATACTCTCCACTCGCCAAACGCGCGACATCAGTCTCGTCTGGGCGATAGCCATGAACACAGGAATCATCCTCTGGCTGCTGTATGGTCTTGCTCAGAGCGACCTCCCCATGATTGCCGCCAACAGCGTTTCTCTCGTACTCCTCATGCTCATTCTTGGGCTGAAGCTCCGCTACCGCTAACACTACAACAACGAAACCCATGAGCACCCTTCATATCGGGTTCATAGGAACAGGACGAATCGCCCGTGCCATCATTGCCGGCCTCAGTTCCAGAAACAACACGGCAATTCTCGGCTTCGACCGCGACCCTGAAGCACTGCAAGCCCTTACCAACCAGTACGCCCTCACCCCATGCTCTTCGCCCGAAGAGCTGGCCAAAGGCTCCAATATCATCATTCTAGCCGTCAAACCCTACCAGATCAAAGAGGTCCTTGACGAACTCCGACCTTCGCTCTCCCCAAGCCATCTACTGGTCAGCGTAGCTGCAGGCATCTCAACCGAATTCATCAGAGAGAACACCGCGAAAGACACACGGGTCATAAGGGTCATGCCAAACACCCCGGCTTTTTTCGGAGAAGGCATGAGTGCCGTCTGCAAAGGAAAGAATGCGACCCGGGAAGACAGCGACATTGTTTGCAGCCTTATGGGAGCCATTGGGCGGGTTGCCCTTCTGGAAGAATCACAGATGGACGCAGCCACAGCACTCTCCGGAAGCGGCCCCGCTTACATGTTCCACATTCTCGCCTCACTTGCCGAAGGCGGCGCAAAATGCGGCCTCACCCGTGAAGAAGCGATACTGCTCGGAGCCCAGACAATGCAGGGCGCCGCCACTATGGTACTCAATGGAGACAAAAGCCCTGAAGAACTCATACGGCAGGTCACCACACCGGGAGGCACTACCGAAGCCGGCCTGAAAGTAATGAAAGATCGCAACATCCGCGCCACTCTTATTGCTGCGGTGGAAGCCGCAGCCACCCGTTCACGCGAGCTCGGGCAGTAAAGAGCAAAAAAGGCCGTGCTACTCCAGCCCGGCCCAGGGAAGAAGCGAACAGAGAACAGCAGAACCGGCAGGAATCGGCTCAAGAGAAGGCGGGCATTCAATAATGCAGTTCGAGCCCACCAGAGAAGAAATCATATGCGACTCAATCTTTTCTGTCACACTGCAGACCAGCCGCCCGCCCTCCACCCGGAGCCTTCCGGGAAGAAACCTGTGGCGTTTTCTGTCGGCGGGAAAAGGTGAGTCAAGAACAGCATGCATCTTGTGCGGTTCATCTCTCCCCTGCATGAGCATAATTGCAGGAACAACATACTCCGCAAAACAGACCAGTGCCGAAACCGGATTGCCCGGCAGCGCAAACACCGCCCGCCCATCCCTTGTTCCGAAATAGACCCGCTTTCCCGGCTTCTGAGCAACCGTCCAGAACTGCTGATTGACACCAAGCCTCTCCAGCTCCTCGCGCACAAAATCATACTCCCCGGTTGAAATCCCCCCAACAGTCACAACCAGATCCGCCTCCCGAAGAGCTGCCGCAAGAGCACTCGAAACCGCCACCCTGTCATCAACCGCATGACGAACCCTGCAGGGTTCAATACCAATTGAGCGGCAGGCCGACTGCAGCATAAAGCTGTTGGAATCATAAATCTCTGCCTCCGAAACGCCGTCACCCGGAGACTGAAGCTCATCACCCACAACAACAATGGAAAGGGAGGGAAGGAGACGGACCGGAGAGGAATCATAGCCGAGCGAAGCCAGCACGGCAATTTCAGAAGTACTCACCACGCTCCCATTCACAAGCACCCGTTCCTCTGCCCTCACCTCTTCACCCGCATACCGGACATTGCCATTTTTGGAAGGAAGCCGAAAAACAGTCACCTCATCACCAGCAAACCCGCTGGTAAACTCAAACGGCACAACAGTGTCCGCACCCTCAGGCAAAGGCGCCCCCGTCATTATTCTGGCGGTCGTTCCCTCCATAAGCAGCCCCAAAGAACTGCTTCCGGCAGGAATATCATCCGTCACCCTCAGCATCACAGGGCACTCCGGGGTACACCCCTGCACATCAACCCAACGGACAGCAAAGCCATCCATCGCCGAATTCGTAAACCGTGGCAGCCCGAAAGGCGCCACAACATCCCCGGCCAGCACCCGGCCCGCCAGCATCTCCAGCGGGCACTGCTCAACCCCAGTTACCGGCACCACACACTCCTGTACAAGACGGCGCGCCTCATCTACATCAATCATCAATGACCCTCCCCTTTCATCATGGAAAAAGCATGAAAAACCGCAGGCACCAGCACCTCCAAAGCGTCACGGGCTGCACCCGTGCTTCCCGGAATGCAAACCACCATCGACCCCCCTATCATACCAGCCGCCAACCGCGAGAGCATAGCGGTCCTTGTTTTTGTCTGACCCCAGCTGAACAGCGCAGCCTCAACGCCAGGGAGCGCCCGGGAAAATTTAGGAACAAGGGTATCAACCGTCACATCGCGCGGCCCCAAACCCGTCCCGCCCGTCGTCAGAATAAGCTCAACCCCCGAAGCCGTCCAGCCATCCACAGCCGCACTGATCTCCTCCGGCTCATCAGGAATAATGCGAACCTCAGAAACCTCACACCCTGCCATTTCCATTCCCTCCCGAAGAATCTCACCCGAACGGTCACGGGCACCCCCCGCAGAAATGGAATCCGACAGAACAAGAATTGAAGTTCTCGGCCGATAAGCATCAATAAAATCAGTTTTACCCCCCGTCTTCATGTCAAGACGGATTCCGCCGATCTCCATTGTTTTATCAACAGCCTTGCACATATCGTAAATGGTAAGCGCAGCCACAGAGACCGCCGTCAGCGCCTCCATCTCCACCCCCGTCGCCTCCTTCGTCCGGGTTGTCGCAAAAATGGCAATACGGTCCACCTGCACCTCAAAACTCACATCAACCCACGACAGGTTCAGCTGATGGCAGAGAGGAATGATATGAGCCGTCCACTTCGCCGCCTGAATGGCTGCAACCTTCGCCGCCGTCAGCACATTGCCCTTCGGCATGCCCTCATCCGAAAGCAGCCCGACCGTCTCGGGACGCATCAAAATCCAGCCTGAAGCCCGCGCAGTCCTCAGCGTCCCCGGCTTTGAGGAAACATCAACCATGGAGACATTGCCGTCCCCGTCCAGATGGGTAAATGACATAGGAAATAAAAAAGAAGGTTACCAGGAGCAAGCAATACTAAATACCAATCCCCCCCGACAAAAACAACCCGTGAAAGTCAGTAAAAAAGCAGGGAAATATTTCCGACATCGGTGATGATGCCGTCAGCGCCGATATTTCGTATCCGGCGAGCCTCTTTGAGGGTGTTGATTGTCCAGGGAACCACACGCATGCCGCAGGCATGGAGCTGGCGGAGAAGGGTGCGGGTGACGAGAGAGGAGAGGGGGTTGAGCCACCGAGGGGTAAAGCCGAGGCGACGAAGATTCGGGCGAATGGATGAGGTTTTTGCGACAAGCAGTCCGCAGGCCGTATCCGGAGCCTGCCGGTACACTTCACGAATCACTCTCCAGTCAAACGACTGGAGGCGCACTCTGCTCTGCATTCCGGCCTCCCTCACCACTTCCAGCACAAGGGCCGCATAGTCTCGGGGCGGAGGGTGCAGAATGCCATCCCTGCCCGGCCACAACTTTATTTCAAGATTATAGACCATCTCGCCGCCCATACCTCTGGCCGCCATATGCCCTTCAACACCCTTAAACACTTCTGAAAGCAATGGTGGGCATGCCGTTACGCGCTCTTGGCAGGGGAAATCGGGATGAGGTACGCCACAGTCGAAACCGGCGATCTCTGAATAGGTGAGGGAATAAATCCGTTGACCGAGACGGCCCGCTCCGTGTAAGCCTTTGCTGGAGGGAAGTAGAGGGTCATGGGAAACCACAACCCGGCGATCGCGGGAAACATGAAGATCAAGCTCAACAACCCTGAAGCCATTGTCGGCAGCGGAGCGGAATGCCTGCAGGGTGTTTTCGGGAAAGAACTGCCGTCCCCCCCTGTGGGCCTGAATTTCAAACGGCCTTTCTGCACCTGAAGTCATTGCCATCCCCGGCAGAGGTTACTGAATGACAATCCAATGCTTGAACCCTTCAAAAATACTCTCGAAAAAACCTTCATCCCTCTCTGCATCAATGGGGCCTGTGTAGTTCTCATACCCAACAACAGCAAAATAGAGAGCCTTTTCATAAAAGTAGTTGAGCCGACCGGAAAACTCTATAGCCCGGTTCAAATCAATCCCCTCGGCAACAATACCCTCATCAAGAATATGACGCCACAGCAAATCGCGCTCAAGCATCAGCGAATACACCATCTCGCTGACTTTTATGCCCGATGTCGCCCGTTCCTGACCGGTTGCAATAAATTCGTGGGCTATCTCCCTGTCGACCCCCTCATTTTTCTCCATCCAGCCACCAAGCCGGCGGAAACGGCTGAAGACAATATCATGCAGCTGCTGTTTCGGCAGCTTTGCATACCCTGCAGTCAGAGGATTTGAGCGGATTTCTTCCACCCATTGAAGGGAAAGTGATTCGGCATGGCCTTCAATGAGGCGTATAAAGCGGCTGATCAGCACCATGGCTTGCTCCTGTTGTGTCGGGGGGGGTTCTGGCTTTTTAACAATGCAAGCTACGCATCTTCAGCGAAGAGTTCAAACAGCTCACGCCAGCAACCGCAGGTGCGGCTGATAGTAGAATCACGGGATCTGTGGAGGCAAACTCAGGCTCTGCGGCGCCCGGAAGAGGGGCGGGCCGCTTTCGGAGAGGATTTCTTTTTAGGTTTTCGTTTCTGGATTCTATTGCCGTCAGCGCCTTTTGAAGACGAGGTTGACTGCTTCTGCTGGCCGCCCTGAAAATCTCCCGTCTGTCGGGTGCGGCTTTTGTTGAAGCGGTTTTTGCGATACTTCTTTTCAAGGTCAGCGTACGGGCTGGGTGGATCCGGCGAGGTATTGAAATTATTGAAATTGGGTTCATCAATAACCTCGTCAAACGCATCAGGCACCGTGTCAGGATGAACGGTATTCACCAAGATGATTGCATTTATATTCACGATAGTTCGAGCAGTCCCGTTATCATATCAGGGATTGTTCTGAAGGGACATTAATTTACAATTTTCAATTCAAAATGCAAGAAATCAGCTTCTCAGCTGCTTTCAACCCCAAAACGAGGGCGTTGCTCCCGGCTGAAAGGCATTGATTGTTGTTGCTTTATGTAGTAAATTTATTTTCATAAACAGGTCAATCACACCAACCATTCCGGAGCATCCCATGGACATCAAAAGACTTATGCTTGCAGTCGTTCTTCCTCCTGCCGCAGTCATGAACAAGGAAGCCGGAACAATCATGCTGACAGGACTTCTCACGGCTTTCGGCTGGTTGCCGGGCGTTGTTGCCGCACTTGTGATGATTTCCCGAGAACAAAGCGCTGAAAACGCCTGAGGAAATCCCCTCTCCCTTTCGGCACTTCTACTTGCATCGATGGGAGTGCCGGCTTTTCGGGGCGAGAGCCCGCAACGCCCATGAAAACAATGCTTTTTCATCCTTTTGAGCTCGCCTTTTCAGGCTGGTCTGGTTCAGGTAAAACCACACTGGCCACAGCCATCATCCGCATTCTCTCCGAACGCTTCAGGGTAGGGTACTACAAGCACGGCTGCCACCGGTTCGACATAGACAGGAAAGGAAAAGACTCCGAACTTGCCACCTCGGCGGGAGCACACACCGTCATGATTTCAGACCCCGAAAAAACAGCCCTCATTGCCGACCCGAAGCAGAAAGCGCTGGAACGGCAGGCATTCCTCGACTGCGACATTCTGCTTGTTGAGGGACTCAAGGAGCTTCCGCTCCCAAAAATAGTCATGGTCGACACTGAACAGAAAATTCTCGACCTTGTCGCTGAGGGCTCTCTGGCCAACATTATTGCATTTGCCTTCCCCGAACCCCCCCGTTCTTCACCCATACCGGGCATTCCGGCATTCAACCGGAACGATGCATCCGAAATTGCTGACTTCATCGTTGCCCACCTGCTCCAGCGAGCGGCTGAAGAGGTACCCCTTTCGGCCATTGTGGCAGCAGGTGGCAAAAGCTCCCGAATGGGAACCGACAAGGCCCTTCTCCGCTACCACGACAGCAATCAACTGGTCCATACGGCGGAACTTCTCAAGCCATTCTGCAGTGAAGTGTTCATCTCCTGCCGTGAGGATCAGGCAGGGCTCTACGGTAATTTTGGTATTCCGCTACTGACAGACAGCTATCTTGGCATAGGGCCTCTCGGCGGTCTGCTTTCGGCACAGAAAAAGAACCCTGATTCGGCATGGATTATGCTTGCCTGCGACCTCCCCTTTCTTGATGACCAAACAGTCAGGCAACTTGCAGAAGGGCGCAACCCCTTCCGCTTTGCAACCGCTCTCTGCAGTTCCCGATCCGGCCGGCCCGAACCACTGGCGGCCTGTTACGAACCTAAATCCCGTCCTCGGCTTCTGCTCCGCCATGCTGAAGGCATCAACTCTCCTGCCAGTTTTCTGGAAACATCACGCATATCTGAACTTCACACAGGCATAGCCGAAACCCTACTGAACATAAATACCCCCGAAGAAAGAGACCGCTACAAGGCTCCTCACGGAAGAACAAAGGACCAGCAACAATGAAACTGCTTGCAGCAATTGACTTTTCAGAACTGACCGAACCGGTTGTCCGGGAAGCGGCCAAACTCGCCGGAGCGCTTCATGCGGAACTTGTGCTGCTTCATGTGCACCCACCGGTTTCACCGGCGCTCGACCTCTATCCGGAAACGGAGATTGTGTCTTTGCCTGCCGGAGGTGACCCCCTGCCCGACGGAACCCCTCCAACCGACACGGAGCGCCTGCAGGCCATTGCCGCACCCCTTAGGGCCATGGGCATACCCTCAACAACCATAACGGTTGCGGGTGACGAAGTGGAAAGCATCATCAGCGAAAGCCTGAAGAGCCATGCGGATATGATTGTGATGGGATCGCACGGGCACGGAGCACTGTTCCACCTGCTGGTTGGCAGCGTATCGGAAGGGGTTGTGCGACGCTCAGAGTGCCCGGTTGTCATTGTCCCTACCGACCGCCACTGAGAAAGCGCCACCCCTGAACCAGAAAAAAAGCGGATGCCGCAACCAGAATAATGGTAGCTCCCGACGCAAGATCGAACATATAGGAAAGAACCAGTCCGGCAATGCTGAAAAGAAAGGAAAAAACAGTTGCCATAGCCATCATTGAAGGGATCGAACGGCTGAAATTCCGGGCAATGGCGGCAGGAACACTCAACAGGGCAATCACCATCACAATCCCCACAACCCTGACCATAACCACCACGGTCAGCGCAATCAACGACAACAGAAGCAAATAGAGAGCCGTGCTTTTCAGGCCCGACACTTCGGCATACTCCTCATCGAAGGAAATAGCCAGAAACTCCCTGTTGAAAAGCAGCACCACCCCCACAATAAAAATGTCGAGCAACATAATCATCACCAGGTCACCGGTCGGCACCGTCAGAATATTGCCAAAAAGATAACTGAACAAATCAGGCGCATAACCAGGCGTAAGGCCTATAAGGATAACGCCGAGCGACATGCCGGCCGCCCAGAAGGTGCCGATGGCTGTATCTTCGGAAACCTTCAGCTTTTTGCCCAGAATACCTATACCAAGCGCCGCAGCGAGACTGAACGGAATAACCCCGAGAAGCGGGTTCACTCCCAGATAGTAACCTAGGCCAATGCCACCGAATGCCGTATGTGCAATCCCCCCGCTGATGAAGCTAATTCTTTTCACCACCACAAAGGTACCGATAATGCCGCAGGCAATGCTTGAAAGCAGTGCGGCAAGAATGGCGTTCTGCATAAATTCAAAACCCAGAATCCCTCCGAATATCGTTTCGTTCATGGCTCACTCTCTCCTGACTGCGGATGGTTATGAAGAATGGCATCGACCGGGTAATCATAGATATCGCCGATGGGAGCGCGCTTGAGTGAGGAGCCCTCTTCATGCATGTCGAGCGTGCAGTTGAGGCAGGCAATTCTCGTTACATGCTTCGTAATGACCCCCGTATCATGACTTACCATAACAATGGTCATCCGCCCCCTGAGGCTGTCGAGAAGATCATAAACGCCCGTCTTCATTGCAGGATCAATACTCGCCGTCGGCTCATCAAGCAACAGCAGCTCCGGCTCGCCTGCCAGCGCCCGAGCAATAAGTGCGCGCTGCAGTTCCCCCCCCGAAAGTGCGCCGACCTGACGGTCGTGAAGATTCTGAAGCCCAACGGTACGAATCGCCTCGTCAACAGCTTGCCTGTCTTCCTCCCCGTATGGGAGGAAAAACCGCCGGCGCGACAGACGGCCCATCAGCACCAGCCCACCGACGGTCAGTGGAAAATCGCGGTCAAAAAACAGCCGCTGAGGCACATACCCCGTCCTCTTCGGCTGAGAGCCCGGCTCACCGCCAAAAACCCTGACACTCCCCTCCGTCGGGCGCTCAAGGCCCAAAATAACCCGCAAGAGCGTTGTCTTTCCCCCACCATTCGGCCCTACAATGCCCAGAAAATCCCCCTGAAACACAGAAAGTGTGAGCCCATTGAGCACCTGAATGCCCCCCAGACGGACGGCAAGCCTGTCGCATACAATTACCGGCTCGCTCACTGCCTCCCCTCCAGAAAAGTCGCCGTCACGCTGCGAAGGTTTTCCTCATAGGAAAAAGCCAGCGGATCAACAATCCGCGTCACCCCGCCGATACCACGAGCAATCGTTTCCGCCTGTGCACTGCTGAACTGCGGTGAAACAAACACCACCCTGATGCCAGCCTGCCTGGCAAACCGTATCACCCGTTCCATCTGCCGAGGCGTCAAACTTTTCCCCTCCTCTTCGGCAGCAATCTGTTGGAGATTGTAGGCGTGAGCATAGTACCCCCATGCAGGATGAAACACCAAAAAGCTCCTGTTGGTAAGCCCCCGAAGCCTTCCGCGGATAAAAGCGTCCAGCTCCTTCAGCTCCTCTTTCAGAACGCGCGCGTTTTCCCGATAAACGGCGCTGTTCAGCGGGTCCTCCTTCGAGAGAGCCTCGGCAATAGCGTCGGCAATCAGCAAACCATTGCCGGGGTCAAGCCAGTAATGCGGATCCATGTGATGAACGGAAGAGTCGTGCCGATGGCTGTGACCGACCGCCATAGGCAGAAGTGCCACCCCCCGGGAAGCGTCGCACACCTTAAGCGAAGGGTTCATCTTCATGAACCGCTCCATCCAGTCGATCTCAAACTCAACACCCGAACCAGCTTTCACGAAAAGGGGGGTTTGAGCCAGCATCGCCATCTGGCGCGGCAGTGGCTCATAAGTATGCGGATTGCCTCCCGGCGGCACCATCACACTTACCTCAGCGAGGTCTCCGGAAATCCGCTCCGCAAACCATGCCAGCGGCTGAATGGACACAACAAGGCGCATCCTGCCCGACTCCGACGGAGCAGCACAGCTGGAGGGGAACACCGCCAGCAGCAGAAGAAGAACTATTGTGATGCGTTTCGTCATACTGGGCAACCCTGTGTAGCACTACTGAATGGTAGTGTTAAAATACAATGCAAATACTCTTAAGAACAAGGTACAAAAAAAACAGCCATCGGTTGACGCCTTGAACCGACGGCTGTTACTATTCAGGGGAGACGGTTCAGGGCGCTGACAATAGCCCTGATGGAAGCCAGACTGATATTGGAATCTACTCCTGCTCCGCAGGCGCTGCGCCCGTCCTCACACACTATGCGTATATAGGCAATAGCCTCTGCCCCCGAACTGTGGCCGATTGCATGCTCGGCATACTCGTCAACACTGAACGAGAGACCACTTTTCTCAATAAACCCCTTCACAAAAGCATCCAGCGGCCCGTTACCACGCGCCTCGAACACCAGCTCACCGCCCTTCATCTCCACCACGGCGCTGATAAGCGTTGCCGCCTCACCACTCTCCAACGGCTCGGAATCAACCCAGCTAATTGTGCATTTTTTCAGAGCCACAGGCTGGCGAAGCCTTACATATCCATCCAGGAACAGCTCATGAATCCTTTCGGGCGAGAGTTCCTCCCCTGTCCTGTCGGCAAGAGCCTGCACCTCCCACGCAAAATCAGGCTGCATCCATTTGGGAATCTGGATACCATAATCCTTTTCAAGCACAAAAGCGACCCCACCTTTGCCCGACTGGCTGTTGATGCGCACAATAGCCTCATAGGAACAGCCCACATCACCCGGATCAATCGGCAGGTATGGAACATCCCACAACCCATCGCCATGAGCCTTCATTCCCTTGCTGATTGCATCCTGATGCGAACCCGAAAATGCGGTATAGACCAGGTCACCCGCATAGGGGTGGCGTGGATGAACATCCATCCGGGTACAGCGGCTATAGACCTCGCGGATGTGCGGAAGATCCGAAAAATCAAGCCCCGGATCGACCCCTTGGGTAAACAGGTTCAGCGCCATGGTTACAATATCCATATTACCGCACCGCTCCCCATTGCCAAACAGCGCCCCCTCAATCCGGTCTGCGCCGGCAAGCAGGGCAAGCTCAGCCGTTGCAACCGCCGTTCCACGGTCATTATGGGCATGAACGCTTATGAATGCCGCATCACGATCTCTGATATTCCGGCAGAACCACTCAATGCGGTCAGCATAAATATTGGGAAGAGACATTTCAACCGTCGAGGGAAGGTTCAGAATAACCCGGTTTTCTGCCGAAGCCCCCCATTCCTCCATGACGGCATGGCATACCTCAAGGGCATAATCAAGCTCCGTACCCGTAAAACTCTCCGGGCTGTACTCAAACCGTATGCCACTGCTCCCACTTTCCTCCTTCAGCTGGCGGCAGAGGCGCGTACCCTCAACCGCAATAACCTTAATCTCCTCGCGGCTTTTGCGGAACACCACATCCCGCTGCAGAGTAGATGTTGAATTATACATATGCACAATGGCATTGGGCGCACCGCTGATAGCCTCAAAGCTGCGGCGGATCAAATGCTCCCGCGCCTGCGTAAGCACCTGAATGGTCACATCATCAGGAATAAGCTTCTCCTCAACCAGCCTGCGGACAAAGGCAAACTCCGTCGCCGAAGCGGCAGGAAAGCCAACCTCAATCTCCTTGAAGCCTACAGAAACAAGAAGTTTGAACATCACCACCTTTTCCTCCACACTCATTGGAACAGGAAGCGCCTGGTTGCCGTCACGAAGATCCACACTGCACCATATCGGGGCTGCCTCAAGTCTTTTGTCAGGCCATGTTCGGCCTGTTATGGGAACCGCCGGATAGGCGGAATATTTCCGATAATTCATCGTTTTCATGCAGTTCACCTTTCTTCGATTATCCGTTTAAAAGCAAAAAGCCGCCTCCCTGGAAAGAGAGGCGACCTGAATAATGTTCTTTCTGTCTGTATTTCAACAGCGAACTTACAATGCGCCACTCTTCCTCCCGACCCCGCATAACGGCAGGGCAGGAATAAGCAGAATCAAAAGAAGTGAACACAGGTTGATGACCGGTTCGCGCATCGTAAAAAAATCAAAAAAGTTTCGGCCTCACGGCACTATTGGTATGAATATATAAAAGAACACATGGAGAGACCAAAGGGTTCCCGCTCCTTAGCGGCCACCCACCACAATAAAGCGCGCGATCCGTTCACCCATACTGTCATAGAGTGTCAAGCTCCGGCCCGACACCGACCAGCTCGCTGTCCTCCGCAAAGCCTGAAGAAACGCCCGTTCACGCACCATAAGCTTCTTCGTGCAGGCCATACGGGTTATCGACAGTGAAGAGAAGCTGAGCCTGTCGTCCTGTTGAGAAAAACCGCCCGAAAGGTTATTGCACCCCGTCGCCCCTCTTATACGGCCGCTTCGGTGCATCACAAGAGAAACATCAAGCCTCTGGCCCGGAAGAAACTCCACCCTGTGTCCATCCACTTCAACTGCCCTCCACACCGTATTCATCAACTTTGCAACCGACTCGGGAGATCCCGCCTGACGGGCGCATCCCACAAAAAGCAGCATGGCTATAACCCCTGCGAGCAACGGCAGGCGGCCAAAAAAACTCCCATATCGCTCTCTTCTCATAATCACGAAACTCCCATCTTTTCCATTCATAAAATCGTATTGAGCAGCATATCCATATCAACACCTCGCAGTATCATTCGTACCATAGATATGGTAACACCTAAAAGGCAGAGATTCAAACCGAAAAGAGAAGAGAGAAGAGAGAAAAACATGATGAGCTCCTTGGAAATAAAAAAAACAGATGTATATTTATCACCCATCTCCAAAAAAGGGGCCACAGAAAGGAGAGGGGATCGCATTCCGCGATAGCTCAATGGTAGAGCATGCGGCTGTTAACCGCAGGGTTGTAAGTTCGAGTCTTACTCGCGGAGCCAGGCAAAAAAGCAGAAGACCCAGTGGTTCTTCTGCTTTTTTCAGTTTGATTCAACCCCGTAAACCCCCTTCAGGAGCGGGCGGGAACATCTTTTCGTTTTGCCTGAATATTTTGTACATTGATTTTCTTTTACTGAAAAGAGAGCGATATGCAGACCGGAAACGCACTGATAGAAATCCGCACAGCAGCCATCACCGAAGGCTCGTGCGCATTTAATTTTACCTGTCGGGCCGAAGATTTCAACGACCCGAAACTGACTGAATCTGGTTTCACCGATGAAATCAGGATCAGGGCGGTTACAAAAAAAACCGGCAACGAGCTGATGCTGGCCATAACAACCGAGGCCACAGGCGAAATCCCCTGCGACATATGCCTTGCTCCGGTAAAAGTCAGCATGAACGGCTCCTGGCGCATATACTGCAATACCGACGGGATCGCCCGGGACGAAGATGCCGAAGAAACAGCGCGTGAAGAGTACAGACTGCTCGACCGCACAGCCGTCAGCATAGACCTTACGGGAGATGTCCGCGAAACGCTGCTGCTGTCGGTACCAATGAAGGTGACCTGCACCGCAAACCCCGACTGCAAGCTCTACACCGGGTCGGAACAGGAAGGACAGGAAGAAAAAGGAAGTACAAGTCCTTGGCGCGAAAGCCTGGCGAAACTGAAAAAGAACTATCGTTAACTGACACATATAACTCAAGAAGACTACCATGGCACATCCGAAAGCCAAAGTATCCAAATCCAGAAGGGACAAACGGCGGGCCCAGTTCAACGCGCGCACCAAAGCGGCAACCACCGTCAACTGCCCCAACTGTGGTGAACCGACCCTTCCCCACCGTGCATGCCGTCACTGCGGCCACTACCGCGGAAGAGCCGTTGTTGCCAAAGCTGCGAACAGCTGAGAGAAACCATTATAGACCACCCCACAATGCTGACCATTGCTGTTGATGCCATGGGCGGAGACAACGCCCCGGCATGCGTCATAGAGGGAACAATCCAGGCCTTGAAAGAGAGCGGCAACAAATTCGAAGTCGTTCTTATCGGACAGTCGGACATTGTCGAACCAATGCTTGCGAAGGAGAATGCGGAGGGACTGAACCTCAGGTTCATACATGCTCCCGAAGTGGTCACCATGGACGATGTGCCCGCCACAGCCGTCAAAACAAAACAGAACTCATCGCTGGTCAGAGGTCTGCATCTCTGCAAAACCAAAGAGGCCGACGCATTTGTCAGCGCAGGCAACACCGGCGCCCAGATGGCCGCGTCCCTTTTTGTGCTGGGCAGGCTGCCCGGCGTGCTCCGCCCCACCATTTACGCCTATTTCCCAAGACTTCAGGAAGAAGGGCTCACAAACATTGTTGATGTTGGAGCAAATGTTGACTGCAAGCCGGAAAACCTCCTGCAGTTCGCAGAAATGCTTTCCATATACCAAAAGTATGCTGCCGGCATTGGAAAACCGCAGGTCGGACTTCTCAATATCGGTGAAGAGGAAGGGAAAGGATCCGACACCCTCAAACAGGCATACAGCCTTCTCAAAGAGGCCAACACTCAGGGAAAAATCAACTTCCTTGGAAACATTGAAGGGCACGACATCCTCAAAGGCCGAGCCACCATCGTGGTCTGCGACGGCCTTGTAGGCAACACCATCCTCAAATTCGGCGAAAGCATCCCTGAATTTCTGGGCACCCTCTTCAAGCAAGCCCTTGGAAGCACAGTCGCTTCGGGTGGAATGGACGAAAAAAACGCTGCCGTCACAGCCGCTATGTTCAAAGGAATGTTCAAATCCTTTGATGTTGAAGAAGTCGGCGGAGTCCCTTTCCTCGGTGTTGACGGCATCTCCATTGTCGGCCACGGCCGTTCATCATCACGGGCCATCAAGAACATGATCTTCATGGCCGAACACATGATTGAGAGAAAAGTTAACCAGCATATAGCCGAAGTACTTTCCGGACAGTAAGCGCGCACCCAAGCCCATCAACACTCTGCAGAAAAAGGCCGGGCCTCCGCTGCAGGGCAACCTTTCAAGCCGTCAGAAACAACCACACCCGACAGATGAACGCTGCAATTACGGCAACAGCCAAATATCTCCCAGAAGACATACTCAGCAACCTCGACCTCGAGCGCATGCTCGACACCAACGACGAGTGGATCCGCTCAAGAACAGGCATCAGCGAGCGCCGCATTCTCCGCGACCCGGAAAAAGCAACATCCTACATCTGCGGCGAAGTAGCGCGGCAGCTGCTTGAAAAAAGAGGCATCGGAGCGAATGAGATCGATCTCATCATTGTTGCCACCATGACCCCCGACATGCTCTTTCCCTCAACCGCATGCCTTGTGCAGGACATCATTGGAGCCAGAAACGCATGGGCCTTCGACCTTAACGCAGCCTGCTCGGGATTCCTCTTCGCACTCAACACAGCATCCCGCTTCATCGAGTCGGGCGCACATAAAAAAGTCATGGTCATCGGGGCCGACAAAATGTCGTCCATCATCGACTACACCGACCGTTCAACAGCCATTCTCTTTGGGGACGGCGGAGGCGGCGTCATTCTTGAGCCAGCCGAAAAAGAAGGTTTCGGAATTCTCGACACCCGCATGTACTCCGACGGTACCAACGGCAAAGACCACCTGCTCATGAAAGGCGGCGGCAGCCGTCATCCTGCAACCCACCAAACCGTTGACGACCACCTGCACTACATTTACCAGGACGGCCGCATGGTATTCAAATCGGCAGTCACCTCCATGGCCAATGTCGCCGTTGAAATCATGGAGCGCAACGGTCTGACCGCGGAGAATGTTTCATGGCTTGTGCCGCATCAGGCAAACCAGCGAATCATAAGCGCAACAGCCGAGCGAATGGGCATCAGCAGCGACAAGTTCATCTCCAATGTTGCCCGCTACGGCAACACCACAGCAGGCACCATACCAATCTGCCTTGCCGAACTCGATGAGGAAAACAAGCTGCACCCGGGCTCGAACCTTGTGCTCTGCAGCTTCGGAGCAGGCTACACATGGGGTGGCGTCTATGTCAAGTGGCAGTAACGGCCACCATTGCGAACAACACACTTGAACCACTGATTTTCATGAAGGCATTTGTTTTTCCCGGACAGGGCTCACAATACTGCGGCATGGGCCGCGACCTCTACGACAGCTTTCCATTTGCCCGCGACCTGATGGAGCAGGCAAATGAACTGCTCGGCTACCGCATTACCGATGTTATGTTCTCCGGCACTGAAGAGGAGCTTCGCCAGACCAACCGGACCCAGCCCGCCATATTTCTCCACAGCATGGTTGCAGCCGCACTGATTGAAGGCAATGGGAGCAGTGGCGCCGCAATGGCCGCAGGCCACAGCCTTGGCGAATACAGCGCCCTCTGCTTTGCAGGAGCCATAAGCTTTGCCGATGCCCTCCGCATTGTAGCCCGCCGCGGCGAACTGATGCAGAACGCCGGAAAGGAAAATCCCGGAACAATGGCAGCAATCATCGGCATGGCCGACAGCGAACTTGAAGGGCTTCTCGCTGAAGCCGCTGCTGAGGGAATCGTACAGGCCGCCAACTTCAATTCGCCCGGCCAGATTGTCATTTCCGGCGACATTCCAGCCGTCAAAAAAGCTGTCGGACTCGCCCCATCCAAAGGCGCTCGAATGGCCAAAGAGCTTGTGGTATCAGGAGCGTTTCACTCGCCCCTCATGCGGCCGGCAGAAGCCGAGCTTGCCAAAGCACTTGAGCAGGTTGAGTTTCGCGACGCCTCAATTCCCGTCTGCATGAACGCCGTAGCAGGATTGGTAACCGATGCAGCCGAAATCAGAAAAAATCTGATACTGCAGCTCACAAGCTCCGTACTCTGGACTCAGTCCATTGAAGCCATGGCAGAGGCTGGCGTAAGCGAATTCGTTGAAGTTGGGCCGCAGAAAGTACTGCAGGGCCTCATCAAACGCATCAGCCGAAGCTCAACCCTCTCGGGCGTCGACACAGCCGAAAGCGTACGGAACATTCTCTCTTAACAACTAACGACACCAGCCATGTTTGAAGGAAAAATAGCAGTCATTACCGGAGCCGCCCGTGGAATCGGGCAGGCAATCGCCTGGAACCTCGCCAAGGAAGGGGCCGACATCGTCCTCTGCGACATAAAGGAAGAGTGGCTTGCCGAAACCGCAGAAGGGATCAAAAAAGCCGGACGGAAAGTCTGGTGCTTTGAGCTCAATGTTACCGATACGGACGCTGTCCAGAAAGCATTCACAGATATTGCCGACACAACAGGACGGATAGACATTCTCGTCAACAATGCAGGCATCACCCGCGACGGTCTTCTCATGCGAATGAGCGAAGAGGACTGGGACGCAGTACTCAGCGTCAACCTGAAAGGCACCTTTGCCTGCACCAAAGCGGTCAGCCGCATCATGATGAAGCAGCGCTCCGGCTCCATTGTCAACATTGCCTCCATCATCGGCCTCATGGGCAACGCAGGACAGGCCAACTACGCAGCATCAAAAGGCGGCGTCATCTCCTTCACCAAATCGGTAGCAAAGGAACTCGCATCCCGCAATATTCGCGTCAACGCTGTTGCCCCTGGCTTCATCTCCTCAAAAATGACCGACGCACTGTCTGAAGATGTCCGCCAGAAAATGCTTGAAGCCATTCCGCTCAGCCGTTTCGGTTCCCCCAACGATGTAGCCGATGTTGTCTCGTTCCTTGCCGGCGACCGTTCAGCCTACATCACCGGTGAAGTCATCAACATCAGCGGCGGCATGGTCATGTAAGAAGCGGTAGTTTGAGCAGGCTTTTTTTCTTTGTATATTGCACGACATTTTTTTATTCGCCTTTTTCAACACAACAACCAACAACGGAGAAACACCATGACGGAAGCAGAAATCAAAGATAAGGTATACGACATTATCGTCAGCAAAATGGGCGTCAACAAAGACCAGATCAAACCGGAATCCAAATTTTCCGATGACCTCGGCGCCGATTCGCTCGACACCGTTGAGCTGATCATGGAGCTCGAGAACGACTTTGATGTACAGATCCCCGACGAAGATGCCGAAAAAATCGGCACCGTTCAGCAGGCAATCGACTACATCCTCAAAAAGTAACCTCCCCCCGGGAAGGAAAACTTTTTTCCGTATTACGGATCAGATACAGAGCGGTTGCGGGTACATTTCAGTGAGCCTGCGGCCGACTTCTGCTGTTACTTCAAGCAAACGCCAAATTTCCACAGATGGGTCAAGAACAGACAAGGATTGTCGTTACCGGCATCGGGGCACTTACCCCCATAGGTCACAGCAAAGAAGCGTTCTGGGACGCGCTGAACAAAGGAACGAGCGGCGCAGCGCCAATCACATACTTTGACAGCACCGATTTCGCAACAACCTTTGCATGCGAGCTCAAAAACTTCTCGATCGAAGACTATATCGAGAAGAGAACAGCGGACCGCATGGACCCCTTCTGCCAGTATGCTATTGTTTCATCCGACGCGGCCCTGAAAGACTCAGGCCTCGACCTTGAAGCAATCGACCCACTCCGAATCGGCGTTGTCCACGGCTCCGGAATCGGCGGCATGACCATTTACGACCAGCAGTTCCGTCAGTACCTGAACCGAGGTCCACGACGCATCAGTCCGTTCTTCATTCCCATGCTCATCCCCGACATTGCAGCCGGGCAGATTTCCATGCGTCACGGACTCATGGGACCCAACTATGCAACGGCATCAGCATGCGCAACATCACTCCACGCAATCATGGACGCTTTCATGCTCATACGATGCGGCATGGCCGACTACATGGTATGCGGCGGATCGGAAGCCCCGATCACCCCGATGAGCGTTGGAGGATTCAACTCCGCAAGGGCACTCTCAACAGCCAACGGCAACCCGTCGAAGGCATCACGCCCCTACGACCGCGACCGCGACGGATTCGTCATGGGCGAGGGCGCAGGCAGCCTGATTCTTGAAAGCCTTGAAACAGCCAAAGCCCGCGGTGCCAAAATATATGGCGAACTGGTTGGTATTGGCGCCACAGCTGACGCACACCACCTTACAGCACCCCACCCGGAAGGAAAAGGCGCAATGAACGCCATGAAAACGGCGCTCTCCATTGCAGGAATTACACCGGAAGACATTGACTATATCAATACCCACGGCACCGCCACCCCTCTGGGCGACATTGCTGAAATTACCGCCATCAAGAATGTATTCGGTGACCATGCAAAGAAACTCAGCGTCAGCTCAACAAAATCAATGACAGGCCATCTCCTTGGGGCAGCCGGTGTTGTTGAGTCAATTGTCTGCCTGCTTGCAATGCAGAATCAGACAGTACCTCCAACCATCAACAACGACAATCTCGACCCCCTGATTGACTTGGACATTACTCCCAACGAACCCCGCAAGCGCAAAATCGAATACGCGCTGAACAACGGATTCGGATTCGGCGGACATAACGCTTCACTGATATTCCGCAACGGCTCGTCACTCTGAAACTCTCCCCCTTCTTTTGCGAATGGAGCAGCTTTGGCAAAAAATCTCGGCACTCCCCATTTTCAGCACTGAACTGAAAACAGGGAGTGCGCTGAGAGCCACACCGGAATCAATTGAATTCGTCAGCAGGCTTCTCGGCAGAAAACCCGGCAGCATAAGCCTCTACACTACGGCCCTGACCCATCGCTCCGCCATACACGACCCTGCAATGCCCCTCAACACCCACTCAAACCAGCGCCTGGAATTTCTCGGCGACGCAATCTTAGGTCTTGTCATCACCGACTACCTCTTCCGCGAACTGCCCGAAAGCCCCGAAGGAGAGCTCTCAAACACTCGTGCCAAAATTGTCAACCGAAAATCCCTTGCAGGATTTGCCAGAAGCATCAATATCGGCGACCACCTCATACTTGGTGAAAGCGCCGACCACACAAAAATCAGAACAAGCGAATCAACCCTTGCCGACGCCTTTGAAGCATTCATCGGAGCCATCTGGCTCGACAGGGGCATTAGCGCGGCAACTGCATTCATCAACGAGCATGTTATTGAGCACCGCCGCTTCAACACCATGATAACAGCCGAGCACAACCACAAAAGCCGACTGATAGAGCACACCCAGGCACTTCATCTTCCAGCCCCTCGATACATTATCATATCGGAAGAGGGCGCCGAACATGAAAAACGCTTCACCGTCGAGGTCAGCTGTGATGGAAAGGTTCTGGGCAAAGGAACCGCGCCCAGGAAAAAAGAAGCCGAACAGCACGCCGCAGCTGAAGCCATGCACAAACTTGAAAGCACTTCCTGAAGAAAAGAGCGGCTTTTTCACGGGATTATGTTGAGCATTTATCCCCGACAATCTATATTGAAAAAAGACACGAACCGCCAAAACCCTCACTTCGCATTTCCTCTCACCACCATGAAAGAACAACTGATCAGCAACATCTCCCGGAAAGGACGAAAAGGCTTCTCTCTCCACTCGAACGACCTTCCCCGCACTCCGCACAGTCAGCTGATACCTGAAAAATTTCTCCGCCAGTCACCCGCAAAACTTCCCGAAGTACCCGAAAGCGAAGTGGTCCGTCATTTCATCAGGCTCTCCAACCTTAATTACCATGTCGACAAAGACATGTACCCGCTTGGAAGCTGCACCATGAAGTACAACCCGAAAATCAACGACGAAACCTGCTCTCTCGAAGGGTTCACAGCCCTGCACCCGATGCAGCCAGAAACATCCGTCCAGGGAGCCCTTCAGCTTATGCACGAACTCTCCGGAATGCTCGGAGAAATCACAGGAATGGCAGCCGTCACCCTGCAGCCCGCGGCCGGTGCACACGGAGAACTGACAGGCATACTCCTTATCAAAAAATATCACGAAGCTCAGCAAAGCAAACGCTCCACACTGCTTGTAGTCGATTCGGCCCACGGCACCAACCCTGCCTCCGCCACACTTGCCGGATACACGATTGTGTCGGTAAAAAGCAACGAAATCGGACGCACAGACCTCAACGACCTCAAGGAAAAACTCAACGGGGATGTTGCCGCACTGATGCTCACCAACCCCAACACCATCGGCCTGTTTGAAAAAGAGATTGTTGCCATAGCCGACATGGTCCACAAAAACGGCAGCCTCCTTTACATGGACGGCGCCAACATGAACGCCCTGCTTGGCATAACCCGACCAGGCGACATGGGCTTTGATGTCGTCCACCTCAATCTTCACAAAACATTCTCGGCCCCTCACGGTGGCGGCGGACCCGGCAGCGGCCCGGTAGGAGTCAGCGAAAAACTCATTCCATACCTTCCCGTACCGGTCATCGAAAAAAAGAATACCCCCGAAGGAGCGAGGTATCACCTCACCAGCGAGCGCCCGGAAAGCATTGGCAGAATGATGAACTTCCAGGGAAACTTCGCCGTCCTCGTCAGGGCTTACACCTACATCCGCATGCTGGGCGGCGAAGGACTCCGAAGGGTATCGGAAAACGCAATCATCAACGCCAACTACCTGCTCAGCCTTCTGGACAGCGACTATAACCTTCCCTATCCCAAACCCGTACTGCATGAATTCTGTCTTTCCGGCGACAGGCAGAAAAAATCGCACGGAGTCAAAACACTCGACATTGCCAAACGGCTTCTCGATTACGGTTTTCATGCCCCAACCATCTACTTCCCTCTCATCGTCAGCGAAGCATTGATGATTGAGCCCACCGAAACCGAATCACGCGAAACACTCGACCGTTTTGCCGACGCCATGCTTCAGATAGCAAGAGAAGCGGAAGAGAGCCCGGAAACCGTGCTCGCCGCCCCCGAAACAACACCCGTCAAAAGGCTTGACGAAGCCATGGCCTCCCGGCAACTGAACATCTGCTGCCGCTAAGGGAGGAACCCTGGCGCCAGCAGCACAGGCAAAGAGTATTGTCAACGATAACGAATCTCTGCCCGAAACCGTACCAGGCCCCGAATGAAACAGCCCACATTGAAGCACTCTGCCACTATCGCAGTTATTGTGTCGATTCTTACGGGAATGACTGCGCAGCCAATCCACGCCGTTCTCCCGGAACGAGCGTGGCGTGCAGAGGAAATATTCACCGAGCCCGACACGCTGATGCTTCAGGAACTGAAGGAAATGCCACTCTCGATAAAAATCGGACAGATGCTCATTGCCGACTGCCCCGGCGGATTTGAAACCGACAACTCCCCGCAGCAGGAGAAACTTGAATCACTGGTTAGGAAGGGGAAAATCGGCGGGGTCATGTTTCTCAAGGGAGGCATGTTCAAAACCGCCATGCTTGCAAACCACCTGCAGTCCATCGCCCCGCGGCCGCTTCTTCTGAGCTCCGACATGGAAAACGGTGCCGCCATGCGCCTTCAAGGGGCCACAGAATTTCCGCCAGCCATGGCCGTTGCCGCCGCCGGACGCCCCCGACTCGCAAAAGCAATGGGAGCGGCCATCGCTGCTGAAGCAAAAGCCGTCGGAATCAGGCAGAACTATGCCCCTGTGGGCGACCTGAACAGCAACCCATTAAACCCGGTCATCAACACCCGCTCCTTCAGCGACAACCCGGAAACTACAAGCAGCATGACAGGGGCCTACATTGAAGGGCTCCAGAAGGGAGGCCTCATTGCCACAATCAAACACTTTCCAGGCCACGGCAATGTCCATGTAGACAGCCACCTCGCACTCCCGGTCATCAGCGCCCAGAAAGCGCACCTTGAACAGTATGAACTTGAGCCATTCCGCGCAGCCATACTCCATGGGGTCATGAGCGTCATGGTTGGGCACCTCGCCGTCCCCGCCATCACAGGCACAATGGAACCCGCAACCCTCTCCCCGAAAATCATCACCGAACTCCTCCGCAACCAACTTGGCTTCCGCGGCCTTGTGGTAACCGATGCGCTCAATATGAAAGCGCTCTACAACGGAAGCAACATCCCCAGCATCTCAGTTCAAGCAGTTCTTGCCGGCAACGACCTGCTTCTCTTTTCCCCCGACCCGGAACTTACCCACAGCTCCCTGCTTGAAGCAGTCAACAACGGAACCATCAGTGAAGAAAGAATCAACAGGTCCGTTGCGCGAATACTGCAGGCAAAACGCTGGCTCAAACTAAGAAACAACCTGCTGATCAACCTGAACCGTGTTGCCGCGCTCTCCAGCCCCCCCTCTCACCGGGAGCTTGCATCCGAGCTTTCCAAACGCTCCATTACCCTCACGGCCAACGCCGGGAACATCCCGCTCAAAATACCCTCCTCAGCCACCGTTCTCCACCTGATTCTCAGCAGCACCAACCGCGCCAACCCTGCAGCGGCATGCACAAAAGAAATCGACCGGCACTGGCAGCACGCAACGCATATCCAACTCAGCCCTGCAACCGACCCCAACACCTACCTTCAGGCCCAAGAGATGGCCGAAGACGCCGCTGCCATAATCATAAGCTCCACCATCCCCAGACTTCCCTCACCCGGCTCTCCATGCCGTACCACAAGCCAGCAGAAGTTCATCCACCAGCTCACAGAAAAACATCAGGGGGCCAAACCAGTTATTTTCATAGCGCTCGGCACCCCATATATTCTCAACCTCTTCCCCGAAATCAAAAACTCCATCTGCACCTTCTCCGGAGGGAACGCGAGCGAAAAGAATGCAATACTCGTTCTTGCAGGGAAACTGAAAGCCGAAGGGAAAACGCCAATAAAACTCAGCATCACCAACAACCCGCCAGAACCATCCAGCCATGGGAAAGACAGTTCGAGATGAATCAACGGCCAGCGCCTACTGGGCGGCCGTCAACACCTTCTGCGCCCTCAGTGATGTGCATGTCATTGCTGATGCGCCCGTAGGCTGCTACAACCTTGTCGGTGCAGCCGTCATCGACTATACAGACGCCATTCCCTATCTGGAGAACTTTACCCCCACAAGCCTCACCGAAAAAGAGATTGCCTCCTCGGGAAGTTCAGAAATTGTCCGTGACACAATTGAAAAACTGCAGAAACCGGGTCGCCAGCTGATTCTGGTCTCCAGCGCAGAAAGCGAAATGATCGGCAGCGACCACGAACGCATGCTTGCCATGCAGTTTCCCCTTGTCCGCTTCTTCCCCTCAAACTCTCTAGGAGAAAACGAGTGGCAGGGCCGCGACCGCGCTCTCGAATGGCTCTTCAAAAATTTTGACGACGGCAAGCCCGCATCAGTAGAGCCCGGAACAGTCAGTATAATAGGGCCAACCTACGGATGCTTCAACAGCCCCTCCGACCTTGCCGAACTCAAACGGCTCATTGCCGGAACCGGCGGCCAGCTCCAGCATGTCTACCCCTTTGAAAGTTCCCTCGAGGACATTTCCGACCTGAAAAACTCCGAAGTCATTGTCATCATGTACCATGAGTTCGGAAGCCGCCTCGGATCCCTTCTCAACCGACCGGTTCTTTACGGCCCCTTCGGCATTGACGAAACATCAAACTTCATTATGGATCTCGCCCGGCTGCTCGGCCGCGAAAGCACCGGAGAGGCCTTCATCGCAGAAGAGAAAGGGACCACCCTGCGCCCCCTATGGGACCTGTGGCGCGGCCCGCAAGCCGAATGGTTCCCCACAATCCGCTTTGGCGTGGTTGCAGCCTCCTCCTACGCAAACGGCCTGAAACGGTTTCTTTCCGGAGAAATGGGCATGCAGTGCCTCTTCAGTCACACCACCGAAGAGACGGACAACAACGCCCTTCGCAAGACACTGGCCAACTCACAACCACAGTTTTTCTTTGGCAGAATTGTCGACAAAATCTACCTCGCCGAACTCGACTCAAAAACCCGGTTCATACCCGCAGGCTTTCCGGGCCCCATAGTCCGCCGCGCACTCGGCACCCCCTTCATGGGGCACAGCGGAGCAGTATTCCTTCTGCAGGAGATTGTCAACGCTCTCTACGACATGCTCTTTAACTTTCTCCCCCTCAACCGGCAGAGCGAAGCCACTGAAACCCACACCCAAAAGCCCGAATGGAACGCCGAAGCAAAAGCGCTCCTCAACGAAGCCGTCAAAAAAGCTCCCTTCATCAGCCAGATATCATTCGGTCGCGAACTCAAAAAGAAAGCCGAACAGCTCGCGTTCCGCCAAGGCCAAAACACCGTCACAAGAGAAACGGTATCGCTTGTTCTGTGATTTGGATTTTTAGGAAATAATGAGTACTATCAAAATCCACTTTACGGAACCGGGGTAACCGCACCTATCCTGAAAAAACCTTACCGCGCATCATCATGCGGAAAGAATTTTTAGGTAACAGAGTGCACAGAAACAGCCCTCCCGGCCGGATAATACCGACTATAAGAGGCTGTATTGACGAGTATTTCGGGCACTGAGCCGCGCCATAACCAAAGCCGACTGCCACCCGAAAAACAACAACGACTGGACACGACATATGTCTCAGAATCTGGATCAGCAGGTAATCTTTACCGTTACCCTGCCGGACGGAACAGCAAAACCGTTTCCCGCCGGGAGCACCGGCATGGATATAGCCCTTGAAATAGGGCGCAGGCTTGCCCGTGAGGCAGTAGCCATAAAGATTGACGGCAGAGCCGTCAACCTGTCGGCGCCTGTAACGGCAGACTGCTCCATTGAAATCATTACATTCGACTCCCCTGAAGGGAAGGAAATTTTCTGGCACAGCGCCAGTCATATCATGGCGCATGCCATTGAAGAACTGTTCCCTGGATCAAAATTCGGGGCCGGCCCTGCCATTGAACAAGGCTTCTACTACGATGTTTCTTCAGAGCACCGTTTCACCGAAGAGGACCTCAAGGCCATTGAAGAGCGCATGCTCCAAATTGCCGGGCGCGATATCCGTATAGTCCGCGAAGAAATGCCGCGAGTGCAAGCCATAGAATATTTCCGCACTGTACGGGAGGATCCCTACAAGGTTGAAATCCTCACCGACACGCTTAAAGAGACAGAAACAGTCTCCCTTTACCATGAAGACGGCTTCACGGACCTCTGCAGCGGTCCGCACCTGTTCTCTACAGCGGCACTCAAAGCGGTCAGTCTTTTCAACATTTCCGCATCTTACTGGCGCGGCGACCAGTCGCGCGAAAGCATGCAGCGCATTTACGGCATAGCTTTCCCTTCTGAGAAGCTCCTCAAGGCACATCTCACCGCCCTTGAAGAGGCTAAAAAACGCGACCACCGCAAACTCGGCCAGGAACTTGAACTCTTTATGCTCTCGCCCGAAATAGGCAGCGGGCTGCCCGTATGGCTTCCCAAAGGAGCAGTCATCCGCCAGGAACTCGAATCATTCCTGAAAGAGGAGCAGCGCAGGCGCGGCTACCATCCGGTCTACACTCCCCATATAGGCAACATCAACCTCTATAAACGATCGGGCCACTATCCCTATTACAGCGACTCGCAGTTTCCGCCACTGACCTATCACGATGAAGAGGGGAAAGCTGAGCAGTATCTTCTCAAACCGATGAACTGCCCGCACCACCACCTCATTTACAGCTCAAAAATGCGGAGCTACCGTGACCTTCCGGTCCGCCTTGCTGAGTTCGGCACCGTCTACCGCCACGAACAGTCTGGCGAGCTGAACGGTCTGGTCCGTGCTCGCGGATTCACCCAGGACGATTCCCATATCTACTGCCGTCCCGACCAGCTTGTTGATGAAATCTGCAACGCCATTGATTTGACCCGGTATGTCTTTGCCACACTCGGGTTCACTGAGGTGGAGACCCGCCTGTCACTGCACGACCCACTGAACCCCGCCAAATACGGAGGCACTGCCGATGTATGGGAGCAAGCCGAAAAAGATGTGAAGGAAGCGGCAGACCGCATGAAGATCAAATACTTCATCGGTATCGGAGAAGCGAGCTTCTACGGCCCAAAAATTGACTTTATCGTTCGCGACGCACTCGGAAGGAAATGGCAGCTCGGTACCGTCCAGGTAGACTATGTCATGCCGGAACGGTTTGACCTCACCTATATTGGAAGCGATGGGCAGAAACACCGCCCCATTGTCATCCACCGCGCACCGTTCGGCTCCATGGAACGCTTCATTGGCGTCCTCATAGAGCATACGGCCGGAAACTTCCCGCTCTGGCTCGCCCCCGTGCAGGCCATCATTCTGCCAATTGCAGAAGATGTCCACAACTACGCTGCCGAAATCCGGGATGCCATGCACGCTGCAGGCATTAGGGTTGAACTTGATCTGCGGAATGAAAAAATAGGCAGAAAGATCCGCGAAGCCGAGCTCGCCAAAATCCCCTTTATGGTCATTGTCGGCCAGAAAGAAAAAGAGGGGGGCACCGTATCACTCCGCCGCCACCGCATTGGTGACGAGGGTGCTTTCAGCATCCAGGAAATGACGGAAAAACTCCTCAACGAGATAGCCACTAAAGGGCTGACCACTAAACCAACCACGAACGCATGAAGAAACAGAAGGTTGCTTCCCAGAAGCCCAAAATCACATACAGGGTCAACGAACAGATCCGTGTGCCCGAAGTCCGCATTATTTTTCAGGACGGCACCCAGCAGGTAATGCAAACTGTTGATGCGCGACGCATGGCAGAAGATCGAAACACCGACCTTATTGAGGTGCAGCCAAATGCCGAACCTCCCGTATGCAAATTTGACAACCTCGGAAAGCTCCTGTTTAAAATGGCGCAGAGGGACAAGGATCTGAAAAAGAAACAGAAAACCACAACCCTCAAGGAGCTGCGGTTTCACCCTAACACAGATACGCACGACTTCGACTTCAAGACGGCGCACCTTGAGGAGTTTCTCCGCAAAGGCAACAGGGTTCGCGCCACAATTGTCTTCCTCGGCCGCTCCATCATCTATAAAGACAGGGGACTGGAACTTGCCGAACGCCTGACCCAAAGGCTCAGCGTTGTGGGAAATCGCGACGGAGAACCCAGATTTGAAGGCAAAAAACTTTTTGTCTACTTCGAGCCAGACAAAAAGAAAATTGACGCCTACGACCGCATCAGAACTAAAACCGGCCCTCTGGAACCTCTTCCCGACGAACCCGAAGAGAACGAAGAGAGCAACGAATAACTGGACTTTGCATTTTTCAATACCAACACAACAAGTACGATCATGCCTAAAATGAAATCGCACCGCGGTGCCTGCAAACGGTTCAAAGCCACCGCATCAGGAAGAATCAAACGAGAGAGGATGAACGGATCTCACAACCTTGAAAAAAAGAACAGGAAACGCACGCGTCGTCTCCACCAGTCAACCATGCTCGACTGCACGAAGAAGGAAAGGCAGATCAAGCGGATGATTCTGGCATAACACTCAATCAATAATCTTACACTACAATGCCGAAAGCAAATAATGCAGTCGCCTCAAAAGCGCGCAGGAAGAGAGTTTTAAAGAAAGCCAAAGGGTACTGGGGTTCACGCGGCAATATTCTTACCGTTGTCAAGCACGCAGTTGACAAAGCTGAGCAGTATGCATACCGCGACCGTCGTGCCAAAAAGCGCACATTCCGCGCCCTCTGGATTATGCGAATCAACGCCGCAGCACGCCTGAACGGCACAACCTACTCCCGCCTTGTTGACGCCATGACCAAAAAGAGCGTTGAGATTGACAGGAAGGCACTGGCCGAAATTGCTGTTAAAGACCCCGAAGCATTCACCCAGCTGGTGAAAGCAATCATCGATTAAGCAGAACGCCGCTCTTCATGGAAAACAGCATCCGTAGCCTACAGCAGGAAATCAATGACGCCCCCCTGAACACACAGGCGGATATTGAATCGTTCCGGTTGCATTATACCGTGAGAAAAGGGGCAATAGCCTCCCTTTTCTCACAGCTCAAGTCAGTTGACCCCACAGACAGGCCTCGCATCGGAAACCTTCTCAATCAGCTCAAAGAGAGCGCTGAGGCAAGAATTACCGAAGCGGGCGACCGGTTGGTCAACCACCATGAAGAGAGTTCGCAGCCAGGTATTGACATGACCCTTCCCGGAAGGGTATCGTTCACCGGCAGCGAGCACCCGGTACAGAAAGTTCTGGGAGAGATGAAAGGGATTTTTTCCGACATGGGATTTGCCATGGCAACCGGGCCGGAGCTGGAGCTTGACAGCTACAACTTCGACATGCTGAACTTTCCCCTCGACCATCCGGCCAGAGACATGCAGGACACCTTTTTCGTCAAACGAAACGGGAATGAGAACGATGTTCTTCTCAGAACGCACACCTCACCGGTGCAGGTTCGGGTCATGCTTGATCAAGCGCCGCCCATACGAGTCATCTGCCCCGGAAAAGTTTACAGAAACGAAGCCATCAGCGCTCGGAGCTACTGCGTCTTCCACCAGCTTGAAGGGCTCTATATAGACAAAGGGGTAACCTTTGCCGACCTTAAGGCCACCATCTACTCCTTTGCCCACCAAATGTTCGGCTCCGATGTAAAGCTCCGGTTCCGTCCCAGCTTTTTCCCCTTTACGGAACCCTCAGCCGAAGTGGATGTCACCTGTTACCTCTGCGGAGGAAAAGGGTGCAAAGTCTGCAAAAAATCAGGCTGGCTGGAAATCATGGGATGCGGCATGGTGCACCCAAATGTCATAAAAAACTGCGGCATAGACCCTGAAGTATGGAGCGGGTATGCATTCGGCATGGGTGTAGACAGAACCGTTCTTCTTCACTATAAGATTGACGACATCCGCCTTCTCTTCGAAAACGACATCCGCATGCTCAGCCAATTCACAGCGTAAGGGGCCCACTCACAGCAACATCGCAGCACCCCTACCAGAGCAACACAGAGAGAGCCCCCAGGCTCTACTCCCCTCTATCTTTCAGCGCTTTTGTCCAGCTCTCCATGGCCTCATTGGCCGTAGGATTGGGAGCCTCAAGAAAAGTCACTACAAACGAATCATCAACTTCCGACACGCCAATGGAACGGGGCCTTACCGCCAGTACCAGAGGGCTCGGCATTTGCTTGCCGAAACAGAACAGAATATTCTTGGCCGCCTTGATTCCCAGAGCAATCACACCCCCGTCAAGCGATGCCGTATGGGCATAATGGTCGAACACTCCTATGTAACAAACAGCAGGATTAGCATCAATCCGCTTTTTAAAATGAGCTATAATATCGTCTACACAGCCACAGCTCGTCTCTTTTTTATCAAACTGGATGGTATAAATGGGATATTTTTCCTGAAGAAGGGTCTGAATCATAAGAAATTAAGTCCTGATTGAAAAACTGATTAATACATCTCTCCGCAGAAGATAAATAAAAAAGCTCCGCATTCCCGAAGGATACGGAGCTTTTTATACTATGGACTAAAGAAGAATGCCCCTCAGGCCTCATCCCCTTCTGCCTCAACCTCAAACGAAACCTTCACGATAACATCGCTGAAAATCTTTGCTTCGGCCTCATATTTGCCAAGCATCTTTACAGGAGCCTCCATGGTGATTTTGCGACGGTCGACCTCAACGCCCTGAGTCTTGAGAGCCGCGGCAATATCAGCCGACGTAACTGTGCCAAACAGTTTGCCCGACTCGCCGGCTTTGGCCAGCACTTTCAGGGTCATCTGCTCAATTTTGGCAGCAAGATCACGGGCGCTCTTTCTCTGAAGCTCCGTTTTCTTCGCCTGCTGTTTCTTTTCAGTTTCAAGAGCCCGAAGGGTTCCCTCGGTAGCCCTCGTGGCCATGCCCTGCGGAATCAGGAAGTTGTTTGCATAACCGTTCTTCACGGCAACAACTTCACCTGCATCGCCAAGGGCAGCCACATCTTTTCTTAAAATGACTTTCACTGCTTAGCTTCCTCGTTTCAAAGATTGCAAAATATTTTACTTGTACTCATCAGACACATAAGGAATAACAGCCAAAAACCGCGCCCATTTCACTGAATGGGTCAGAAGGTTCTGCTCCTTGGCCGAAAGTCCCGTAATGCGACGGGGAATCATTTTTCCCTGGTCATTGATGAATCTTTTCAGCTTGCGCTCGTCACGATAATCAAAAAACACTGCCTGATTTTTCGACACCTTTTTCTTTGATGCAAGGGCGTTGCTGATTGATTTGTTGCCCTGCCCTCTTCCGGGCTTCTGTCTCATTGGTTTCATTGCAAATTTGGCTTAACCCGCCCCCTCAATCGGAGGAGAGATATTTGTATTCATAAATGTGGCCGGTATCCTCTTCATGAAAGTCCTCGTGTTGGGTTTCATGACCATCGTCCTCTATGAAGCCGTCGTGATCCTCCTCGCCTTCCCTTTTCCGTTTGTTGAGGAACTGGATCCTTCTTGCCTTGATTTCGACCACGGTTCGTGATGCTCCATCCTGCGCTTTCCATGTGCGGCTCTGTAACTCACCGTCAACAAGGACCGCCGAACTTTTCTTCAGATTGTCGCGACAGCTTTCGGCCAGCTTGTTCCATGCGACCACCCCTACATAGCAGACATCCTCCTGCCACTGATGGTTGCTGTCGCGGAACCGGCGATTGCATGCGATTGAAAAATTAACGACTGGTGTTCCACCTGAATTGGTCTGTCTGAAAACAGGATCCTTCGTCAGATTCCCCGCAATGACAACACCGTTTATCTCCGGCATTTTCAATTCAGCCATAACACACCCTCCGTTTATATCTCATAAAGCTCAACTGCCATAGCCATCTCAGCCACAACTGGTCACAATCACTTTTTTTCCTCTGTTGACGCATCAGCCTCTGCAGCAGCCTTGTCTTCCGGGCTGCCAATCACTACGCTGTACTTCTCAACCCTTTTGCGCATCTCAAGAAGAGGCGTGGTCAGATGGATGATCAGGTAGCGAAGCAGGACCTCTTCATAACGGATTACCCGCTCAATCTCCGCAATAACCGGAGTGTCTGCCGTAAACTCAATGTGGGCGTAATAACCAATGGTCTTCTTGTTGATCGGGTAGGCAGTCTTCCTGCGACCGATATCAAGAACACTCTTGATGGTGCCACCTTTTTCGGTAATGACCTTCTGTACCATCGCCATTGCTTCGGCAATAGGCTCATCCTGAAGCCCGCCATCAATGATGACCGTACATTCGTACAATTTGTTTGTTTCCATAGCGCAATTGCAATAATGATTGAGTGTCCTCAGTTGCTTGCAGACGGCGAGGTTCCGGGATTGCGCACACCGGACCCAAGGCTTCACGCAATAAAACGCAAACACCACCCGCAAATTTGGACTTTAAATGTAAGACATCACAACCTTATTTCCAACCAACCCGATTATTTCCCCTCACGCCCCGCAAATCCCATCACGAAAAGGTTCTGAAAAATGCCAGAATGCTCTCAGCAACCCTTGCCGGAAGAATGTCCTGCATGCAGCGGAAATGTTTTTCGGGGCAGCGCTCTCGGCCAATATGCGAGCATGGCCTGCAGGAAAGGCCCGGAACCTCAAACAGTTCAAACGGAGTATTGTAGGGAAGAAACCCAAACGAAGCATCGGAAGAACCGAACAGCACAAACAGCCTTCGGGAGAAGGCTGAAGCCTCGTGCATCAGCCCCGTATCATTGGTCAGCACCGCGCTGCACCGCCGGAGAAGCGCGCCCGTCTGCATAAGGGTACAGCGCCCCGTCAGATCATGGACACTTTCCAGCACATTTTCGCTGAGCCTGTCCATAATACCCAGAGCGTGCTGCCGGTCATCCTTTCCGCCCAGAAGAAGCACCTTCACCTTTTCGCCCGCCACAACAAGACGGATTGCCTCGGCAAAATGCTCAGGCGGCCACCGTTTCGTAAAATGCCGAGCCCCGCATGCAACTCCAAGCACCCTTTCTCCAGGCGAAACAAGAGAGGACGCAAACAGAAAGTCGTCCTCCGAAGGAAAAAGCTCACAGCCCAAAGCGTCATCCGGCAGAACAACATCCCGAAGAGCTGCCTGATATCGTTCCACAACACTCGGAGCAACCCCATCGACACGAAGCTTCAAATGCACGAGAAGCCACTTTTTCCAATTTGCTTTCCTGTACCGAGCAGTAACTTCCCCGTCAACCCTCCGAAGCAAAGCGCGCGAACGGCGGCTGTTCTGAAGATCGATTACAAGGTCATACGAACCCTCAGGAAGCGTGTCGGGGGTATGAAGCACGGAAATATAGGGATTGCTGGAAAGCAACGGGAGAAACTCAGGCCGTGTGCAATACTCTATCTGCGCTCCGGGCCACTTCGCCCCAAGACGGCGCACCACCGGCGTAGTCAGAATAATGTCGCCGATGGAGCTCAGCCTAACGACAAGAATGGAGGTAGCCTTCTCCATCACGCTAAGACCAGAACTCCCACCAGGCTTTGTAGCCCGAAGGTTTAGCCTGCTTCAGGGAATCCTCCAGCCGGACAATGCGCATGCCTGCTTCACGCTGGTAAGCCTCTTTTTCAGCCATCTCACCCTTTCGCTCATCAAGCATCTCCGCCCCCTTCCGAAACTCCCCCAGAGCCTCCACCTGCCGACCAAGAGCATCAAAAGCCAAAGCCCGCTGCATCACAGCAGTAATCCACATCTTCCCACTTGCCTCCTGCAGCTCACCCCTTCGGTTAAAATAACCAAGCGAAAGCTCCGCAGAAGCAAGCGACTCATCGAACCGACCCAATTCACCAAGCGCCCTTGAAAGCCATGCATGAGAGAACGCATCAAATCCCGCATGGTCAAACACCTCTTCCTCCGGCACCGTCCGTGAAATCTCCATCGCACTTCGACAACTCGCCGCAGCCTCCTCAAACGCCCCCGCATGAAGCTGGCGTTCAGCCTTTCCCAAAGCCGCATAAGCGGTTGCAACCTCACGAAGCGGTTTCATATACTACTCTCCATAGAATCCACGCTCATCCCACCATCAAAAAGAGATGCCAGATGAGCAGGTATTTCGGGACGGCCCGATCCATTCAGTGCCGTCCCAATAATTTTAGCCCGCAGCACAGATTTCCTGCACGGCAGACGGACAATATCCTGATAAAACGCAAACCTCAACACCGACTCCCGACCCAGATTCAACCCCACAACAAATCGGTCGCCACTCTTCAGCGGAAACCTGTAATCAAGCTCAGCGCGCACAACAACAAGATTGATTCCCCTCTTCGCATACTCCCCAAAATCAATCCCCACCTCCTTCAAAAACTCATGCCGAGCATGCTCAAGATAATTCTGGTACACGCTGTTATTGACAATCCCCTGCATGTCGCACTCATAATCCCGAACCCCCATCTCCAGCTCAAACCGGTAACCATCCATAATTCAAACCTTTCCCGTTCCAGAAATACCTTTCAACAAACATAACACTAAATCCCCGAAAAGCAGGACCCCAAAAAAAATACACGCAGTCATGAGTGTGTTGCTGCAACGAAAAAAAGGAACTGGTGGTTATAATTTTATTGAGTTTACAGAAACTGCTTTGAAACTATTGAGGACAGACAATGAATGCATTCAACGAGTATC